>Ga0182739_1000025_pt1 | contig 412601 bp, 344 predicted proteins | sample eDN5th30CBELigBY_FD_128873 | JGI IMG/M metagenome (GOLD analysis project Ga0182739, IMG submission 128873) | Enriched backyard soil microbial communities from Emeryville, California, USA - eDNA 5th pass 30_C BE-Lig BY (version 2) (version 2) | ecosystem: Environmental > Terrestrial > Soil >... | reverse complement strand
CGGCGGGGTCGGGCCACGTGATCAACGGCGTGGCCTTAAGTACGTCAATCGTCGCTTCGGCAGCGACCGATTCGTAGTTGTCTGTATCTTCGGGTGTGAACGTCACTGTAAGCGAGTGGCCGGTGCCAGCTTCCAGCACCGTGCCCGCCACAGGGGTATAGATCAATTGCCCATCAACGTCAGCTTCCGCGTTCAGTTGCGTATCGTCTAAGGCCGTGCCATGGGTGATGGCCGCAGGGCTGGCCCAGGTGATTACCGGTGTGGCTTTTGCAATCACCAGTTCTTGTGGTACCGCTGTCGCCGGTTCAAACGCTGTATTCCCGGGCTGATTAGCCGTGATGGTAACCGTTCCTGCGCTTCGAATAGTTACGGTCACACCGTCGTCACCAATCGATGCAACCCTATTATCACTACTTTCAAACTGCACCGCTAGCCCGGATGTGGCGGTAGCTGATAATGCGAAAGGCTCATCACCATAAACCTTATCGTCCAACACGTCGAAGGAAATGGTCTGGGACGCCATCGGTATTTCACTTAAAATGTCACTCCATTCGCTTTCATTTCCCGCTTGATCGACCGCCGCGATGCGGTAATGATATTCCGTGCCGTTATCTAAATCGTCATGCGCGTAGCTGGTGGTGGCTATATCTGTGATCGCTACGGTTTCGCTTAAGTCATCTGCAGTCGTACCCATGTAAAGCCGGTATAGCGCAAAGTCTGGTTCCGTATTGGCATCCCAGCTAAGGACCAGCTTTCCGTCCCCGCGTTCAATAACCAGCAACGACGGTGTTTGGGGTGGGGTTTTATCAAAGGTTACCGTGCTTTCATCCGTTGCCGCCGCAACAATTTCGCCCCCGTTACCCGCCTTATCTTCAAATTTGATGGTAAAAGCAATGGCCCCTTCTTCATCATCGGCGGTCATGGTATAAGTCGCTTGCCAACTGTTGGGTACCTCGTCATCATCATCCAGCGCGCTGACTGTCGCCGTATTTCCTGCAATGGAGACCGTGGGCAAACCGACAGCTTCGTCGGCGCTGAACGTCAACGTGATTTCGTCGCCGGGCTTGGCCAAAGCATCGTCCATCGTATTGTTGGAAGCGATGGAAATCCCGTTCAATTCCGGTTTGATTCCATCTATCCGTGTTCCTTCTTCCGCGTCGCCGCAAAGCGAGAGGTCGGCTTCTTCTCCGCTGTCAGTGTACCGTATTTCCCCGCCATCTAATACGATATCAGCTCCCATTTCGATGCCTTCGGTGTCTTCATCCCCTTCCGCTACCTGATACTGGAATGTCAGTGTGTTGGACTCCGAACCGGATCCAAAGCTAGCTTTTCGGTTTTGCCCGCCCACGATGAGTGGGATATACGGTGTTCCGGTTACGGAAGCCGGTGCACTAAAAGTCACTTCAAAGGTGAGTGTCTGTCCGATTCCATATGTGCCGGCAGTAGGAACAGCCACTGTATTGCTCGGTGGTAGCTGTCGTTCGAATGCGCCCATATCAATGCTACCGCCATACAATCGCGGGTTACCTGCTGCATCCGAATCGAGCGCTAAATTATGGTCACCATTTTCGTAAAGCTCGTCGCTTCCGCTATCAAGCGCCGGGCTGCAAGCGCTGAGCCAGAGGTAATCTACGGATGTCCTGTCCGTACTCACAAAGTCTGCATCCCCTTCCACGTTGCCACCACCGTCGGCACCATAGGTTTCGTTCCATGTCCCCGACCCGCTACCGCCGCTCCCGGTGATCAAACTGTTCGTGTATTTGCGCGTAGATTCCCCTGCTCCAGGGTTATACACATTGTCTGCGGTTACCCCATCAGCTTTGTAATTACCGCTAACAATGCTATTTCCAATTTCCGCCGCTGCCGCTTCGCGCGCGTGGTACAAGCCACCGCCATTGGTCGCTTTGTTGGCGCCTAGCGTCGCATTAAGGAGAATCAAGTTGCCGTCATTGTAGATACCGCCGCCTCGCAGTGCTTGGTTATCCCCGATAACCGTATTGACTAGGGTTGCGGCTGTGCTGGCTTGGTGCAAATAAAGCCCGCCTCCGTCTCGCTGAGCGGTATTTCCCAAGATATGGCAATTTTCCAGGTACAACGCTGGCGATTCGTCGGCCAAATAAATTCCTCCGCCGTCGCTATTCGATGTGTTGTTGGTGACAGTTACCTCGGTCAGTTTCAGTGTCCCGTCGCCGGCATGGAAAATTGCGCCGCCACCCGCCGCTCCTCCATACATCGGCGGGCTGGTCACGGTATTATCCCGGATAACGACCCGGGTAAGTATCGGGCTGGAACCTTCACCATTGAGCATTCCACCACCCGAATATTCAACGGTATTATCGCTGATTTCCACATCCGTAATTTCAGGCGAGGATGCGTCCGTGTTGTAGATTCCGCCACCCCAGGTAGCCAAGTTATCCTTAATCCACAAATTCCTAAGCGTGGGTGATGCGTTCCAATTATAAATTCCGCCGCCCCGATCTGTGTCGCCTCCCTGGATAATAAAACCATCCAGTATCGTCCGGGCAGTGAGGTTATCGTTGGATATGACCGGATACCCGCCCCCGCCATACCCGATGAGGGCAGTTTCGTTCGCCTTCCAATCGCGCTGATTCTCATCACCACCATTGGCTGGAAATCCGCCATACACGGCTACGCCTTCTTTCAGCACAAACGTGATATGTGGCCTATCATAGTAAACCGCATGATAATCTCCAGCCGCTACCCAGACTTCATCTCCCTCCATAGATGCATCAATCATTGCTTGAAGGTTGCTGGAAGCCGTTTCCCAATCCAAGCCATTATTTCCCGGCGCACCGCCATTTGTAACCGTTTTGACGTAACGGATAGTGATAGGCAAGGGTGGTTGATTTTCGTTGTATTCGTAAGCACCTAAATCTATGGTGCTGCCTTCGTAAAACCGTGGATTACCTGCCACATCGACGTCGATGTCCGACAAGTCCGGCTCGGCATCGGGTGCAAAATAACCGTCATTACCAGCATCGATGACCGGGCTGGATTCCTGAAGTCTGTAATCTCCGGCTCCTGCGCTGAGGAAACCGGGATTGGTATCCCCTTCAATGTTACCCCTAGTTCCGGCGGTAGTCAGGCCTTCCACGAGACTGTAATCAACGGTCACCACATTTCCGGCTCCGCCCTGACGGATGCCGTTAATAGGAGCATTCCCGTTGCTATTGCCCCACGCAATGGTATTTCTCACAATTACTGAAGAATTGTCATTGTAGACCGCGCTGTTTTCCGAAGTATTACCGGCAATCGTGACATTGGTTAATATCAGAGAAGCGTCTGTATTTTCCATGGCGCCACCGTTATAGCCATTGCCGGTTTTATTGTTACTGAGTACGACATTGGTAAGGATTATGGGGTTGTCGGTGTCCATATTGCTCATTCCTGCCCCCGCATAGCTACTTTCATTGTGGGTAATCGCGACGTTGATAAACCGGGGAGCACTTCCGTCGCTATTATATACGCCGCCGCCCCAAGTTGCATGATTACCTCGGATTTGCAGATTGCTGAAGGTTGGCGAGGCATTTGAGTTGCGAACACCTCCCCCCCGGGACGCATTTCCTTCCGTGATGATAAATCCATCGAGTACGGCCGTAATATCAACACCATAACTGCTGACTATGGGGAGTTCTTCCGTGAGGTGCCTTTTGAGGACCGTCTGGTTTTCCCGCCAGTCACGCTGGGTCCAATCCCCGCCATCGGCAGGGAAACCACCATAAACGCCTACACCACTTTTCAATTCAAAACCCCTGGGCGGCATCCCCGTATCTGTTTCCGGGCGATAGGTGCCGGCGGCCACCCAGACCTCGCTTCCGGGGCTGGCGACATCGATCACTTCTTGCAAAACGCCAGATGCATCGGCCCAAGAATCACCGGTACCCGATGCCCCTTCCCGTACATAATATATCCGGCCAGTGGTAAAGGAAGCGGATGCGCCCCAACTGCCTGAATCGTCATCTGCACACTCCGCCCGCACCCAAACGTAGTACGTTGTTGCCGGGATCAAATCTACTAACACCACAACCGGCTGTTCGGTACCGTGGCCAACCGTGCTTTCCGTCGGCGCTGTGCTCGATGTGGATATGTAATAGCTATAACCATTGGCCGGGATATCGTCCGGTTCATCCCACGAAATCCTGGCGGATATGGTCGTCTGTTCGGAGATGGCTATACCGACAACAGGCGGGCAAGAAGGCGGTGGCCCGACATAGAAATCGTCAAAGGCCAGGTAGTAGTCCGCTTCACCTTCCTGTGCGGCATCTACCTGGATACGTATGGCCTCCCCGACATAATCGGACAAATCCAACCGTAGGTATCGCCATCCTGTTGTACCGTCGTTCGGTACCGTCTCCAACGTTTCATAGTGTTCGCCGAAATCCGTCGATATTTTTACTGTAAATTCGCCTGTTTCCAATCCGGGCGCACTTTCGGATGTGTAATAATTTACCAGTTTAAACCGGAACGACAATTCATCCCCTGTTTGGATAATGCCCACGTCCGATGTCGTGAACTGGGCACTGGGGTCACTGGAATACAAGTTATAATAAAGCAGGTACCCTGCACCTCCGTCGATGTCATCGTGATTGCCGATGTACCATCCATTGATTTCCCAATCCGCCGGTGTGGCCGCGGATGAAAACCCTTCCAGCCATGGCGTCGGTGTAACCTGCACCGTGGTGAACGATTGCTGCGCACTCCAAGCGCCCGGCGCATCTTCTGCACAGACGGCCCGCACCCACCAATAATACGTTTGCCCAGGAGCCAGGTCGGTCAATTCCACCTCGGGCAGTGAAATGCTCCCCGATGGTTCGGCGGCGGCATCGGGTATTGTTTCGTCGGTAGCCAGGTAATAATCATATCCCGCTGGCACGACAGCAGGTTCGTTCCAAGCCAACGTTGCGCTATTCGCCGTGATATCCGACGCTACCAATCCAGTTAGGGTGGCGCAGTCGGTCCCCGAACCCACCGAGAAATCGTCGAAAGCGATGAGGTAAGTGCCAACGGACCACGTTGCGACAATGCGCACCTGGATGGTCTCGCCCACATAATCATCCAATGGATAGGAGAATTCCTGCCAGCCACCGATTCCATTATTTTCAACTGTTTCAATATCGGTGTAAGGGCCTCCGATATCGGTAGCAATGGCGACGGTAAAATTCCCCGATCCGGCTTCGGGGGGTGTGTTGATGTATGTAGTCAGTTGATAACGGAAAGACAATTGGTCGTCAGGCTGCACCTCTCCCACATGTAACGTGGTAAACGTGCGTTGGCCAACATCGAAATTGTAATACAGTTCTTTATATATCGCATTTCCGTCTAGTTCGGAAAAATATGGATTCATTCCAACCTGCCATCCGGTTATCTCCCATCCTTGCGGCGCACCCTCGGTCGGGAAGTCTTCAGTCCACGGTGTGCTTACCCGCGTTGGTGTGGTAAACATCGCCAACGGTCCCCATTCGCCGTGGCTATCGTCATCGCAATATGCCCGGATCCAGAAATAATAGGTTTTACTTTCTTCTAAATCATCAAAGTGCACCTGTGTATCCGACGTGCGTTCATAGCTACCAGTGTACACATTGGGGGGCGTATTGCTATCCACAAGGTAGTATTCGTAGTCGGTACCCGTATCCTCCCACTCCACCATCGCGCCCGTATACCCCACGGTTGTAGCCGATACGGTGTTCAGTATGGGGCACTCCGCCAGCGGGCCCATACGGAATTGGTCAAACCCGACTTGGTAACTCCAAGACCTATACTCGGCAACGATGCGTACCTTAACGCGCTTTCCTTCATAATCATCCAGCGCATAGCTGAACATCCGCCAAGTAACTGTGCTATTGAGCGTAACCGTTTCGACATCCGTATAATGCGCGCCATAGTCTTCGGAAATACTGACGGTGAAGCGGCCTTCGGCTGGATTTCCACTGGAGAAATTATCCTTGGTTGCGTACAGGAAGGAGAGCACATCCCCCGCTTCCACACGGATATTGGGCGTTGTGAGTGTTTTATTCCAGTTACCCGCGCTGTTCGACAACGATGAATACACGATATTCCCTTCCGAATTGAGGATGTCGCTTCCGGCATTCACCTGCCAATGGGCCGTCTCCCAACCCGGCGGGGCTGCGGTCGATGCATCGAAGTCTTCAGCCCACGGGCTGGACAGTTCCAATTCGGTGCCAAATGTACCGGCAATGCTCCACGCACCGTATATGCCTTCGCCGCATACTGCGCGTACCCAAAAGTAGTACCGTTCGCCGGGCGATAAATCGGATAGGCTGGCCGAAGTGGATACGGCCGTTCCGGAAACATCGGTTGCGGCCGTTGGCGGCGTAGCGCTGTCCGCGTAATAGTATTGATATCCCCCTTCCGGTATGTTGAGGGGTTCGCTCCATGAAATCACGGCACTGGTTGGGGTAACCGCCGAAACCGATGGATTCAATGGTTGCGGGCATTGGGGCGGACCAACATAAAAATTGTCGAGTCCAAAATAATACGAGTAGATCTCGCCAATTGCTTCCACGCCGATACGGAGTTGAACCGCCTCTCCGGCATAGGCATTCATGTTGAGCATGAACGGCTGCCAACCGCGCGCACCGTCGGTTATAATGCGGTCTTCTTCGTGGAATGTCTCCCCCCCATCCGTCGATACGGCAACGGTAACCTCGAACGAACCAGCCGGGGCAGCCGCGTAGGGTAAATTATAATACGCATTTCGATAGATAAACGTGAATACATCCCCCGTTTCTACCGGCCCGATGGTATTCGTGATCATAAACCTCGATTCCCCGTTAGAGAAATAGGTGTTGACAAAATAGCTTTCTGCATCAAGCAGTGATTCTCTTCGGTCAACGGTCCAATCCTCGCTGGGCGACCGCCATCCTGCGGGCAATGCGTAATAATATGCCGTATCGAACCGCTCTGACCAAGGTGCTGATGTGGTAAACGACGTACCCACCCAGTTGCTGTAGTCGCCATCGCCGCAGTTGGCACGCACCCAGACGTAATACGTGGTGCCCATATCAAGATCAGACAGATCCACGAAAGTGTTTTTGGCTTCGCCACTTGGTCGTGTTGCGGCATCCGGCGGGGTGTTTGTCGTGGCGTAGTAATATTCGTACGCTTCCGTCGATAGGCCAGCGGCTTCCCAGGAAACCGTCGCCCCGTATCGCGAAATGCTACCAACCACCAAACCGGAAGTAAACAAACAAGACGGCAATGGCTCGAATTCGGGAATCAACTGCCACGAGCCGCTGGGAACATAATTGTAATAGGTATTGCATGGGCCGCTACCTTCCCCTCCGTCCCAGGTCCGCCAAGTCCGGAGTGCAAACGTAACGTCACCGGTAGCCCCATCGGCAAAGCTGACCGAACGGCTATAACTTTGCATCCCTGCCGACTCATCGGTGCCAAACGTCACGCTTTCTTCGCCTACACCCAATGTTGTCGAGTAGAGTATCGATGCTTGCTCGCTTTTCCAGGCGCTGTTTCGGGCTATCATGTCGTATTTGACAGTAAGCCCCGAGAGTTGATAGCCTATGGGCACTTCGATGGTCAGCGTAGGTTCGGGGGCACAGAAATCGCTTCCAACACCGGGGCTATAATTATACCGGGTTGGAATGTCACCGGCGGTATAATAATAGCCCGGCAAACACACAACAGGCCCAACCCAATCGCTATATCCTTCCGTATCGCAATTGCGACGAACGTAAGCATGGTAACTAGTACCGGCCGTCAATCCGGATATTCGTTGAGTTGTCGCCGTAATATCCGTCACCAGTAAGCCTTCATTATCGACATCAAAACCGGCAGCTCCCCACTTGATTTCAAAAGTACCACCGTCGCCTACCCATGAAAGATTAACGGAAGATGGGCTGATATCCACGACGGAAAAGCCATTGGGGCGCTGGCAAGCTGAAGGCGCACCCACGACAAGTGTATAATCCTCGGCTTGTCCGTAACTATATGTACCTCCTGGGTCGCTTGGAGAACTGTTGTAGTTTTTTATGACCCGCATACGGGTATAGCCTTCCAGTGCTCCTAGCGGCACCAAAATGTCTCCTGTAGCTCGTTTGTTATCGTTGCCGGTTGAATTCCTGATAGACCCGATTTCATAGATTTCACCTAAATTATCGAGGTGGCCATTTTGGTTCCAGTCGATGAAGACGGTAAAATAATTCGTCCATTCCCCGTCGGTATTACCTTCCAGGTCAATACTGATTGTTTCTCCTGGTTGGACGTTTGTAGATAAATGTGTAAAATCCTCCAGCCCCGGAACACCGTAGGTATGCCCATCTGTTCTATTATCTATGCTGCCGACTGACACCCTCGTTATGGGCTCAATCGTATTTGTAAAGTTTACCATAGGGTATGGGTATGGAAAAGGCTGCCCCAACACATTTCCACTAATCAACAGCAACAAGCCGATAAACCCGGCAATCCACTTCATTTCCCTAGGCAACAACGAAAAATAATCCAAATGATGCGGTAAATTTTCTTTTTTCATAACGCCCATAATGGTAGATACGGCTCGGAAACTGGCTATCAGTTTCCTTATAGGCAACAAATGAAATGAAAAAATAAAATGGGTGGGGAAAAATGTCGTGAACGGGATGAATAACGGCGCGAACCGGTAAAATTCTCACCGCTAGGCTCCGAACTTCTTCAAAAAATATGCTTTGTAGGTATCTCCAAGCGGGATACGGTGGCCGCTGACTTTGATGGTAAATTCGGCCGTATCGGTTTCCTGTACATTGTTTAGGTTAACAATGTAGCTCCGGTGGGTTCGGGCAAATAGTCGCGGGGACAGCTTTTTGTTCAACTCGTTGAGTGAAATCCGTTCCAGGTACACCGTTCCGTCTTTGAGGTGGATGGAGCAGTACTTGTCCTCGGCAGCGATATGGGTAATGTCGTTTTGGTCAATCTTGATATACTTTGCTTTAATTTTCACCAGCAAGGTGTGATGGTCGTGCATATGACCCCGGGTGCCGATGTCGGCCTGCGTGGTGTTGTACTGGAATGCCAGTTCGATGGTACGCAACAAATCCGTCACGTCAATAGGCTTTTTCAAAAATGCGTAAGCCGAAAGCTGTTTGGCCCTTTCGAAGTATTCAACATCTGCGTAGTGGGCAGTGATAAAGATAATGAGTATATCGTCCTTAAACCGCTTCAACCATTTTCCCAGTTCCAAGCCATCCATTTCGCCCGCAAGATTGATATCGATGAGTGCCATATCCGCATCGCTTTTTTCGAATAACCGCAGGGCTTCTTCCGCGTTGGTCGCTATCCCGCAAACGGTATGGCCGGCACGCTCAACCAACATCACCAATTGGTCGGCATATAGGTCTTCGTCTTCGACTATGAATACATTCATCTTGTAAGCGCCGTTAGTTGCTTCAAAGGTAACCAAATTTCCACTAATGCACCTTTTTTCCGATTGCTGACGACCACTTTTCCACGATTCGCTGTGGCAAAATGCATGGCCAGTTGCAACCCCAACCCGATACCTTCGTTGCCGCCGCCGACAACCGACGTTCCCCCGTGTTGCTGAAGCCGTCGGATAATCTCCTCGGGGATTCCTGGGCCTTCATCACCAATACGGACAACGTAAAAGTCATCCACGCACGAACCAACCACGATCACCTTGCCACCGTCAGGCGAATACTTAACCGCGTTCGAAACGACGTTCCGTAAGACGGAAGCTGCCATATTCAGGTCAACGAAAACGTGTGCCGGACTGAGCTTGGTCTCCAATCGTAGCGACTTGGCATCTGCACCGGCCCTGTGTACGGACAATGGCTCCTCCACCAGCGACCGGACCTCTTGTTCAACCGGGCGATAGCCTATCCGGTCACTGTTGGCAACGGCCCAGTTGAGTAGGTTATCCAGCAGGTGATTGATATGCGTAAGTGTTTTCTGCGTTTTTTCACTGAGTTCCGATAGCTTTTGTTCGTTTTCCTTATCGATGTAATGGTTTAGTAGATCGCCCATGCCTCGAAGTGCAATCATCGGGCTGCGAAGGTCGTGCGCAATGATGGAAAACAGCCGATCCTTTGTCCGGTTTGCTTCCTCTAGGGTACGTTTTTGCATTGAAATTCGCCGCAGCAAGAAGAAAATGACCAGCAACACGCCAATCACGCACATCAAACCGATAAAGTAAGCCGCCTTGGCACGTCTCTCCGCTGCATTCATCGTGTTCAGGCGCGCGATCTGGTCGCTCTTGCGATCGGCTTCGTATTTCACCGAAAATTCACGCATCAGCTCCGTTTGAGAGACTTCGAGCAGGCTGTCCTGGACATTGATTCTACGCCGTAGACAAGCGAATGCATTCGCAAAGTCGCCTACATCTCTGTAATAATCGACCATCCTGTCGTACATTTTCAGCTGCAAACGGGTGGTGTTGGTGACGTGTACTTTTGCCAACCCGCGTCTCATCGCTGCAAAAGCGGCCGGCTCGTCGCCTTTGGCAATATAGAATTCAAACAGGCTGATGGCCGTCTCCATATAAATCTCCCACAGTTGCCTGCTTTCCGCCGTTTCAAGGTTTCCTTGGAGCAAACGCCCGGCATCATCCAAACTCCCTAATGCTATATAATTGGAAGCCAATAAGGTATTGATGTGCAATTCTTCTTTGAATTGGCCGTGTTTGGCAAAAGTAGCCTTCGATTCCTTCAAATGGGATACGCTCCGCTCGATCTGACCCATGATGTAATACACGTGCCCCACATTGCCATGGTAATACCCGAACTCCTCTTCTAATCCAAGCGTATTTGCCAGTTTAAAATGCTTATCGAAATAATGGATGGCGAGTTCATACTCTCCGCTGGCCCCGTATACGGTCCCAATATTATTATATAAATCGATAAACGCGTGATTCACGGTATCGCTTCCGTAACTATACATCGATTCAAATAGATATTCGAGCGCGGTTTCATAGTTACCCAAATCGCTCTCGATAAGCGCGCGGTTGTTCCACACCTTTATCTTTAAATCACTATCTTTAACGGAATCCAGCCGCGAAATCGCCACTGCATTGTAATGCTGCGCTTCGGTCAGGTTCCCAAGGCGATAATGGAACTCACCAATCGATTCATATAACCATACATGTTCGTCGGCCCCCAGCCCTCCTGCCCACTCCTGTTCGCGTTGCAGCAGTCGTTGGATACCGTTTTCCATCGACACCATGCTTCCTGCTTCATACAACGAGTCCAAGGTTTGGATTTCTTCCCTAAGCAAGGCCATCGAAGCCCCATATTCGAGCGTGGTATCGGCCGAAGCACCAAGCCCGCGTTTGTTAGCACCCGAAAAACAACCGGTGACCAAGAGCACGATCAACACCCCTAACCCTAAGCTACCGGGCAGTGCGCGTTCTTTAGCTTGCTTCATAGCCGTTTAATGTCTTTCCGTTCAAACATCCGCTAGTTGTGAACAGCCAGCGGCAAGTAGATTTCCGCGACTGCTCCTTTCATTTCATTCCTTATCATGAGTTGACCATAGTTCTTCTTCGCGAAATACATGGCCAATCGCAGTCCCAACCCAAATCCCTGCCGGCTTCCACCGGACACCAGCGCACCCGCTGGTTGTTGAAGGGCGTCAATTACTTCCTGGGGTATCCCACCGCCTTCGTCCTGAATTCGCACCACATAATAATCGGGGTCAAACGCACCACCTATCGTCACGGCACTTCCTTCGGGAGCATACTTGATGGCATTGGAAATCAAGTTGCGCAACACCGTTGCCGCCATATTCATGTCAACCCATACGCTTACAGCGTCCACGTCGACCGTTAAGCAGATATCCTTCGCTTCGGCAGCCGCTTTGTGAACCGCCAAAGCCTCTTCCACCAATTTTGACACCCTCTGCTCCATGGGATTATAGGTTATCCGGTTGCTGTTGGTCACTGCCCAATTCAACAAATTATCGAGCAAATGGTTGATACGGGCAAGTGTCTCGCCAGTCTTATTGCCCATTTGCAACAGCTTTTCGCGATTGCCGTTCTTTAAATAATGGCCGATGAGATTGCCCATTCCCTGCAGTGCAATCATCGGGCTGCGGAGGTCGTGAGCAATGATTGAAAACAACCGATCCTTGGTCGCATTTACTTCTTCCAGTGCTTTCTTCTGCGTTGAAATCCGCCGTAGCAAAACAATGACCAGCAAGACGATTAATACGAGTAGCACCAACCCGGCCAAATAGGCCGTCTTGACCCGCCGTTCTCGTTGGTTTTCGAGCTCCAACTGACTAATTTGATCGTTCTTGCGGTCCGTTTCATACTTTACAGTCATTTCTCGCATAAAGTCGCCCTTTTCCGCGTTGAATGCACTATCCTGAATCGAATTGCGTTCGGTCAAGTAATTGAAGGCCTTTTGGAAGACACCTTTTTCCTCGTAATACCGAATCAGTCGGTCATAGATCTTCAGCTGCATCCGCGCCGTATTGTTCAGGTGGATCCGCGACAAGCCTTGCTCAATCGATGCAAATGCCGCTGCTTCATTCCCCCTTGCCAGGTGAAGCTCAAAAAGACTGATAGCCGCCTCCACATAAGTTTCCCAAAGCTGTAGGCGCTCAGCCTGCTGTAGGTTTCCCTGAAGCCGTTTTTCCGCCTCATCCAACCGATCCAGCGCGATATAATGCTGGGCAAGCATGGTATTGACGTAAAGTTCCTCGTCCGACTGTTCAAACCGACGGAAATAATCCGCCGCTTGCTTCATATGATCCACGCCCGCTTCGTATCGGCCCGTATTGTAATATAGCTCGCCCATGTTGCGATGATAGCGGCCATATCCATTTTCTACCCCAAGTTGCCAGGTCAGCGCACGTTGCCGCTCAAAGTACTGGGCGGCCAAGTCATGTTCACCAATGACATTATAATTATGCCCGATATTATTGTACAAATCAATAATATCCTCATTGATGGTATCACCTTTATAATACTCCATGGCGCGGAACAACAGTTCAATAGACCGACTGTAGTTCCCCATTTCCGCCTCAATACCTGCCGCATTGTTCAGCACCGTAGTGGTAAACGTCAAATTATAAGGCGTCATCCGTAGGCTGTCCAACCGGGCCACAGCCCGCTCACTGTAGTGCTTCGCCTCGTGCAGGTCGCCCAAACGTGTGTGGAAAATCGCCATCCAGAAAGACATCCAAGCGTACTCGGGAGCATCCATGTGGCGAAGCCACAATTCCTCGCTTTCCGTTAATTGCTGGAGTCGGTTTTCCAGCGCCAACAGGTTGTCGGCCTCCATCAACGAATCCATATACGTCACTTCAACGCTCAGGGAATCATAAAGCGCGCTATAGGAGCCCTCATTAAGCGCCACCCCGTTATTTGGACCGCCGCAGCCCCATATAGAAACGAGTGCCGCCGCCCACAACAATACCATGAGATAACCGTAATCTTTTTTATGTAAAGGTGCCATGTTCATTGGTCGTTGGGCATAAAGGTAGGAAAATACCGAAATAAAGCCCTATTTTTGTCACTTTCATGACATCCGCGCGCACGAATCGGTTTTTCATCTTCATCACGCTCGGGCTGCTCTCGGCCATCGGGCCATTTTCCATCGACATGTACCTGCCGGGCTTTGATGCCATAGCTGCAAGCCTGGATACGACGGTAGCACATATCCAACTGTCACTTACCTCGTTTTTCGTTGGTATCGCTTCCGGCCAGATCGTTTACGGTCCACTGCTCGACCGCTTCGGCCGCAAGGTACCGCTTATCGTCGGACTGGTCATTTACATCGCCGCATCCATTAGCTGCGCACTGACCAATTCAGCCGACAATCTCATCGCATACCGGTTTGTGCAGGCATTGGGTAGCTGCGGCGGCATGGTTGCCTCGCGTGCCATGGTGCGCGACTTCTTCGGGCCTACGGAAAGTGCCAAAGTTTTTTCCATGTTGATGCTGGTTATCGGCATCTCCCCCATATTAGCCCCCACGGTGGGTAGTTTCGTCATGGCCCATTGGGACTGGCATGGCATATTCGTCGTACTGGCGTTGATTACCACAGGTATCTTGGCGGCGGTTATCTTCTTCCTTCCGGAAAGCAAAGCCCCCAATCCCGAAATGTCGTTGCTGCCCCGGCCCATTACCCGGTCGTATTGGGAAGTTTTCAGGAACCGGCAGTTCATCACTTATGCATTTGCTGGCGGTTTGGCTTCTTCGGGTTTATATGCCTATTTAGCGGGATCTCCCTATGTGATGATTACGCTGTATGGATTGGATGAAAGTCAATATGGCATCGTATTCGCACTGATTGCATCAGCGCTGATCACGGCGAGCCAACTGAACAGGTACCTGCTCACTAAATACAGTAGTGAGCAGATTGCCAAAATTGCCTTGATGGTGCAGTCTTCTATCGGGCTTGTGCTCGTCGGCCTCTGCCTCACAGGCTATATCAATCTTGTTGTGATCGTCGCGTTGATTTTTCTGTTCTTAGGCTCACAGGGCTTTGTTTTCCCCAACACCTCGGCCTTGGCACTAGGGCCCTTCAGCAAACTAGCGGGCAGTGCTTCTGCCCTTTTGGGCAGTTTGCAGATGGCTTGCGGGGCGGTGTCTTCAGGGATGGTAAGCTATTTCCACAACGGTACTTCGATACCCATGGCGGCGGTGATGGCCGGCTGCGCCAGCCTGGCCATGCTTATTCTGGCAATAAACTCGCTACAGCCAAGCGGTAACCATCAAGACCAAAACCACAGATAACCCCTTTGCAGTTTTTGGCCAGGTACGAATGGTGGCGATATGGCTCCCGGGCGTACACATTCGAAATATGGACCTCCACCACCGGTGTGGTCACGGCTGCGATGGCATCGCCAAGGGCCAGCGACGTGTGCGTATAGGCCCCAGCATTGAGGACTATCCCATAGGCCGAAAAACCCACTTCGTGGATTTTATCAATAAGCTCCCCCTCGTTGTTACTCTGGAAATAGGAGAGCTCCACCCCGGGGTATTGCAATTTCAACGTTTCGAAATAGTCCTCGAATCGCTGCTCGCCATAAATCCCTTTTTCACGCACACCCAACAAATTCAGGTTGGGGCCATTGATGATGATGATCCTGCTCATAGTGGCACAATATCCAAAAAAAAGTGGAGATAACTTAAAAATCGTAATACAAATTGCGGAAGGACGAACGTAACCCGAGTGTAAGCATGCCGGTTTGGTGGTGCCTACCCTGCTCAGGAACGCCATGCCTCCGGTATACCGCGCCCGCTTCTATCCGCAAGTTATATTTAGGGTTGAATAAGTACGATATCCGTCCGTCTGCATATAACAGGTTGTTGCGTACCCCTTGGGCGATGCGGTTATCATACACCTGCTGGTGGCTAGCATACGATTTGAAGATATCACCACCCCAGTTGGTGGTCGAATCGGCATCTGTGCCGAACTGCCCCCAGGTACCTTGGAACGAAAAGTCGAACCGTTTGTACGAGTAGTTCAGCACGCCTACCAGTTCGCGGAAGTTGGCCCCCCATGGGTGAGCCAGTGGCTGACCGTAGTTACTATAGTTGCTTACCGGATCGAAATGACTATAGGTATACGGTCGCGCCGTGTTATATTCAGCAAGGAAATTCAAGTCTTTGATACCGAATGCGTCGAAGCCACGGAAACCGAATTGCGCGGCCCATTTGTTGTTCACATGGCCGTTGCCCGAGAAGAACTCCTTTGCGGTAAACTCGCCCAAAAGGAACTGACCATAGACCGTCAGGTTTCGCAGGGCTTTGTATTTGGTGTTCAGTCCGAGGTGCATCTTATCGGGCGACGAGGTATTGGTTAATTCCACGGGCCGCATGAAAATGATCGGATTGAGGTAATTGAAATCGAAACCACGCCTTCCGGCGGCATTCCGAGCGCCCCATACCACCGATTGGAAAAGCCCTATGGAGAACCGGTTGGTTACGTTCCAATCGAGGTATTGAAATGCCCCCCACTTCCAATTGTCGCCCGCGCGGCTTACGGAGTCGAGCGAACGTGGATGCATCGGGTCTAGCATATACGCCCACATGCTCATGTATTGCACGTTGCCTATTTTGCCCGTCAGTTTCAGGCCCGTGTAATTAGAAGACACATCCGACAGCAATACCGACCGATAGCCGTCACCGATGAAGTTTTTGTCATAGGCCAATGTAACGTTCAGGTAATCATTCACCGTGTAGGACAGCACGGCCGACCCGTACATCCAATCCTTTTTACTGGGATTGTCTGGCATGGATTTCCCATACCCCTGGCCGGGGGTAACGGTATGCGTGAAGATGTACCGATCGAGGTAATCGGGAAACACACCCTGGTTCTCGAAGAAATTGACGTAAAGTGAAAACTTATCCTGGATGGTTAGGCCAGCTTGGGCACCTCTCGTATTGAGCCAAGTGGTTCGTCCGCCGCCGGCGAAATCGCGACCGACTTGGAAATCGGGCAGGAAATCGGCATAAAAGGTGTAATCGTCGTCACTCGCTTCAATCAAATGTTCATTGTATAATTTACGTCCGCCCCACGAGTGCCGCTCCTGCACACCCAATTGCATCAGCGAATCGTACCGCGGCACCAACACCTCATGCATAATCATCGGCTTCACAGCGGTGTGCAGGCGTGTATCGGTATGGTACAACGTACCGTTTAGCTTTTGGTAAAAGTGATAGGAATATGGCTGGTATGTTGCCTGCGAAACCCCGCGGTGTGCAAAGGCAAAGAGCGAGAAAAGAACCAACAACAGCCGCAAGTTCGGAAAATCTAAATGTCTAGTCATCGTGTATCAGTCAGCAAAGATACTATTTGCCACCAAGAATTGGGCCACAAGAACCGCCTCTTACCGTTTGCTACTTTTTTCGCATATTGCAACGCGAAAAAACAAGAAGATGTTTTATATACAGTAACAAACCAAATAGATTACTCATGAAACGAAGAACATTCATCCAAAACTCCTCCTTGCTCGGCGCTGGCTTGTTGGCTGGCAAATTCTCGCTAGCTTCGGCATTGCAGGAATTCCCCACCGTGCGACTTGCACAAAGCGAACGGCATTTTCCAAGTGAAGCCATCGAACGGGCGATCCGCGAATTCCAGCAATTCGCCGCGGATAAGGAACTGGGCTGGCTTTTTGGAAATTGTTTTCCGAACACATTAGACACCACCGTATATCCGGAAGATAAGGACGGAAAGCCGTATACCTATGTCATCACTGGCGATATCGATGCCATGTGGTTGCGCGACAGCTGCGCCCAGGTATGGCCCTATCTACCCTTTATGGCGGAAGACAACCAACTGCAGCGGCTCATTGCCGGCCTCGTGAATAAGCAAAGCGAATGCATCAATATAGACCCCTACGCCAACGCGTTTTATAACGATCCCACCAAGGTGGGTGAATGGGGCAGCGACCATACCGATATGAAGCCCGGCATCCACGAACGTAAATGGGAGATCGACTCGCTCTGCTACACCATTCGTTTGGGTTATGCCTACTGGAAGGCAACCGATGACACCGCACCATTCGGCAGCGAATGGGTGACGGCGCAGCGCAACATCTTGAAAACGTTTAAAGAACAGCAACGGAAAGAAAATCTCGGCCCTTACCGTTTTGAGCGCACCACCGCCCGTGGCTCCGACACGTTGCAGGTAGACGGATACGGTTATCCGGTCAATCCCGTGGGGCTGATCTGTTCCAGCTTCAGGCCGAGCGATGACGCGACCGTCTTCTCATTCCTCATCCCTTCCAACCTGTTCGCCGTGGTGAGCTTACGCCAATCGGCCGAAATGCTCGCCAACATCGCCAATGAACAGGCGCTGGCGCTCGAACTGCTTGAGCTTGCCAATGAGGTGGAACACGCGGTAAAGGAGTATGGCATTGTAGACCACCCCATGCATGGACGCGTATACGCGTATGAGGTCGACGGCTTCGGCAGCTATATGATGATGGATGATGCCAACATCCCCAGTCTTCTCTCGCTCCCTTACCTCGGTGCAGTTGAAGTAGACGACCCGATATACCAGCGCACGCGCGCTTATGTATTATCGGCAGGCAACCCATTTTTCTTTAAGGGTTCGGCCGCTGAAGGGATAGGCGGACCGCACATCGGCAGAGACATGATTTGGCCAATGGGTATCACGATGCGCGGGCTGACCTCCATCGATGACAATGAGATAAAAAAATGCATCGATTTATTGAAGCGTACCCACGGCGAAACGGGCTTTATGCACGAGTCTTTCCATAAAGATGACCCCAAGAAATTCACGCGCTCGTGGTTTGCTTGGGCAAACACATTATTTGGTGAATTTTTGTGGAAAACCTATAAAGAAAAGCCATATTTGTTGAAGTAGTCTTAGACAAGAGACACTAGACAAGAGACAAGTACCCAGCGTCTTATGGCCTAATGTCTAGCGTCTAATGTCTGGTGTCTAGCGTCTAATGTCTGGTGTCTAGCGTCTAATGTCTGGTGTCTAATATAAAAAAATGGGTCCAATAGGTATATTCGATTCGGGTTATGGTGGGCTGACGGTATTCCGTGACATTGTCCGCAAACTGCCTCAGTATGACTATGTATATTTGGGCGACAATGCGCGCGTACCTTACGGCACGCGATCGTTTGAAACCGTATACGCCTATACCAAGGAATGTGTTGAAGAGCTTTTTGCGATGAATTGTCACCTGGTGGTTTTGGCATGTAACACGGCATCGGCAAAGGCCCTCCGTACCATCCAGCAGCACGATTTGCCCAAGCAGCCGGGCCGTAAGGTACTCGGCGTTATACGTCCCACTACTGAGGTGATTGGCCGGCATACGAACACCCGGCATGTCGGCATCTTAGCCACACCGGGTACGGTCAAGTCGATGTCATATCCCATAGAAATTCAAAAATTCTACCCGGATATATCCGTACATCAGCAGGCCTGTCCAATGTGGGTGCCATTGGTCGAAAATGGCGAACTGGACTCACCTGGTACCGCCTATTTCGTTGAACGGGAAATCAATCGGCTCTTGCAGCGATCTCCGCATATCGATACCGTTGTATTGGCATGTACCCACTACCCGCTGCTGTATCCGTTGATACGGCGTTTCCTACCCAGCCATATCGGTTTGCTTTCGCAGGGTGAGCTGGTGGCTGATAGCCTTGCCGATTACCTGCTTCGCCACCAAGATATGGAAGCGCAATGCACCAAGGGAGGCACTATCCGTTTCTTTACAACGGATAATGCGGCAGATTTTGAGGAAAAGGCGGCAACCTTCTACGGTAAGCCCGTTAAAGCGGCCAAAGTGACGACCCTATAGGCCTAGCTCACTTCTTCGGGGTGGCGATGGTCACTTCCACTCGGCGGTTTTGCTGTCGGCCCTCTTTGGTATTGTTCGCTGCCACCGGCTTGGCCTGTCCGTAACCGTTGGTGGTAATCCGACTGGCCTGAATGCCATGGTCAGCGAGGTACTTTTTCACCGACTCCGCCCTTTTCTCCGACAGCCATTGATTATATTCTTCCGTACCGGTAGCATCCGTATGGCCATCTACGATCAACGAAGCATTCGGGTAATCAGCTAGCAGATTGACCAATTTATCGATTTCGTCTTTGGCCTGATCGGTCAGGTAGGACGAGTTGAGCGGGAACAACACATCCGAATCAAACGTAACCATGATGCCACGGTCAGTCATGGCAGCATCTTCAAAGTCGCGTTGCACGTGTTGTAGGCCGTCCTGCGTGCCGTCGATCGTCACCTGTGCGCCGGGATTAACCGCCATCTTTTTGTTTTTGCAGGAGAAGAGTGTCGTTGAAAAAGCAACTAAAAGCGAAAAGACAATGTATTTCTTCATGTTGTAAACGGATGATTAAGTGTAATTATTCAATGTTGAAATGACTTCCAATGACCTTTTGTATATCCGGATGGCTGGCAAAAAGATTCCATATTAAGCCGCTGCGTCCATTCTCAATCATTACTAAAACAGCAGCCTGGTTCAAGGCATCATACCCACTCGCCACGGCATTCCTTTTTGGAGCTATCCATTCGCGAAATCCATATTCCGTGAAGAGGGCATAGCCGTACATCTCATACAGCTCCCGAATCGATGATAGCGCCTTTTGGGGCACATAGGCGTAGCTTGCGCTCGCAATAGCCGGATTAATGGCGTGTATATCCCCTACCGAGTCGGCCCCTACCGAGTCGACCCCGATCACCGTTGTACCCCAAATGTTTGTCGAAAAGCCACCGTAGCCCCGCTCATTGTCACGTCGCCGTGTGGCATTTGCTAGGTTCACATTATTGGCAAAATAATCTGTAAATGTATCTCGTTTGCCCCGTGGGTCAAAAGCAAAGAACGGCACGTATGCTTCCATTAATGAGGTGTCGATGGAGCCTACGGTGATGGGTAGACCATACACTGTCGTATCAGCTGTATAGTTAAATTCGTGGTAGCGGGGCAACGTCGTGGAGGTATCGCCGCCGACATCAACCGCAAACGAATTATTCTCAGCCAATTCCATGGTGTAGGTCGAATCGAGCAGTTCCCGCGGTATACCCAGCCCTTCGACATAAGCATCGGGGTGCAGCGAGTACCTCGGTGATGCCAACGCCAGGATGTAGCTGATGAAATCCTGGCCGAATCCGCCCATAGGGCGCGCGTGCTTGAACCCGGACACCGGCGACCACCGGTCCAAGAGGATATTCTGCTGGCCTGCCACGACAAATTCGTTCCACTCCACACCGTCCCACAGCGTATCGATTTTGGCGGTAAGCTCGCCGACCTCGGTGCTATCTACGCCAAAATACTGTTGAGCAACAAGTAGGCCCTGCATGAGGAATGCCGTTGCCGACAGATCGCCCTCGGGGACACTGTCTATTTCAAAAATCCCTTTCCCGGTGCGCCCGTCGATCTTCGCAGGGAAAGCACCGTGGTAGCGTTCCACTTTTCCCAGGAAGTTAATCATACGCGTCAGCCGATCAATTGCTGCCTTGCGGGATATAAAACCACGTTCGGCCGCCACAACGTGCGACAACATGCTTAAACCCGTTTCCATCACCGATACTGTTGCGTCGTCTATACCAAAATGAACCGCATGCATCCCACTATTTATCTCGGCACGTTCGACAAAATAATTGAAATGGGCCGCCTGTATGAAATCCAGCAATGTGCTATCGCTGGCCGTATGGGTGGCTGCTTCAATCACCTCGGAGAACGGCGATTCGAGGTAATCGTAGTCGACCCAAGCAATTTTATAGAAATAGGTCCGCTCCGGATAAGGGACGAAATCGGTATATTTCTGCACAAATACCGGCCGGATTGCTATCGGTTCAAAATGCTCTTTATCTTCAGCACGGTAAATTTTGATGTATCGGATGCTTGGCGTCAGCGGTAGCTGCCACGTCAGATCGACATGACGGTCATATGCCGTTGCGGAGGCAAGTACCGCAGGCGATGAAAGTTTCACCCGGGGTGGGTTTGCCGAAACAAATTCCACTTGATCAATATACATCCAATGGGTAGTTGTATCGGCAGCATACCCTTGCGACAACTGGATACCGTCAATGGCCTGATCCATCAGCAGCCCCCCGATTGCTTTTACCGGCACGCGTACATCGAGCCACATGTTCGTACGGAACTCGTCGATGTAGTCCGACAGCGCAAGGGCACTGGTGGTGGTATCACGCTGTTTCAGCGAGAGTATGGGCAATGCGCTGCTCTCCGTGTTGGATACGACGTACAATTTGAAAGTCAATACGTCTGCCGGATTGGGGAAGTAGGGATTCACCGCTTCCGGGAAAGTAACGTGTGTCGTCCAGCTGCCGTTTTTGGCAGACACATATCTCAACGACAGGGAATTTCCAGGTGTAAAGAAAATAGAGTCTGATACAGGCAATCTCCCAGCCACGTTTTCGACCCAACTTTGGTCGTCGTGGTAGACATTACTGTACATATAATTCCCTTTTAGCATGCTGTTTTCGAACAATACACCGGGGTACGTATCCGCTTGAGCAGCAACGACGGATATACACGAAAACAGAAGAGACAAGGTAATAGATCTGACCATAGACGCAATCGAAATGTATGACTTTAATGAACAGAAGAAGTCAATGCAAAAACCAAGCCATTGCCTATTGATTGTTGGCCGAATGATACACCTATTTTCTTAACGATACACCGACCCTGATGGTATTGGCTATGGGACTGTATGATTCATAAGGAAGCAGGTACGCAAAATCCACTCCCAATCCGTTCAGATGGATGCCGAATCCAGCAGAACAAAACCGCTGGTTTGTCCATCGCGCAGGCGTATAGGATATCCCCATGCGGAGAAAGAATACATCAAGCAAAGCGAGTTCCATCCCGCTGGAGACCCGCGTTTTCATTGGGTTGTTTAATATAACTATTGGAGTTCTCCCCAACCGAGAATAAATAAACAAAGGATTACCCGCCCCCACAATGGGAACTTTAAGCGGTATTTTATGAGCTTTACCATCCTCTACCCTCAATTTTATGATTTAAGAAGAAAGATAATCAGTAGTTCAAAGGGGGACTATCAGCTTCGCGCTATTGGATGATATAACAAGTAGGTAGTGCTATTGTTAAATAAAAGCAGCCCCCTTTCAGTAGTTTCGTATCGCTCGGTCAAGCTTAGGAAAGACATGTATTGTTTACCACAGGAGGTTTCGTTAACCTTTGTACCTCCTAGCCTTTCTATTTTTAACACATTTTCCGAAATGTTAACATCAAATTCTCCTTCTATCTCATTTGTCGATGAGATACCTGAAAATCGACCGTTATTTTCGAAAACAAGGACATAGCGATTTCCTTCTGACGGTTCTACTAATTTAATCGTCTCGGTTTTCTCATCAGCGAAGCCAACCAGCTTCCATGCTGTCCCGATTAACGGTAGGTTGAGATAATCGGGGTTGTCGGGGATTTCACTAAGCGGTATAGTTCCTTCTCCATCCATTTCTTTTTCCTTCTGGCAGGCTCCCAACAAAGGCAGTGCTGCTATACACATTAGCCAGAAGATTTGGCGCGGTTTAAAAACAATTTGCTTTTCCATGATCTACGTCTTTTGGCCTTTTCAATTCAATTTATGATGACGTGAAGGAGCGTATAAAGCGTCCCCTAATTCGAGTAAACAGAAACCAGCACGATTATCAAGATTAACTATTGGCCGATGGCGGTTAAAAACGACAGACATCGGTAAACTTAACTTGGTTATATCTGGTATAACGGAGTAGGGAATGGAATTGCGACAAGGGGATCCGCTTTTATTCTGCCAAGTAATCAACCATGTTGGCAATATGCGGTTGGAGCGGTTTAAGGGTATTTCCCCCGGATAGCGACTTGCCAACCTGTATCCCCTATAATGATTATTTAAAATGGTTTTAGTCGCCAAACGACGGCATGCGCTGCCCTGTTATTAGTTAGCCTCAAAGCTCCGGGAGGCCTTTCGCGGAAAAAGGACCTAAATGACCCCATTCAACACCTATTAACCAAAAGTTAATTTTAGTTTCAAATTCATTTTGAAGGGTTTAGGTCATCCAAAATTTTAAGCGCTTAGACGGGCTCTTAATGCCCTTATTTGGAAAATGGTCTTTTTCGCCTTCCGAATTCCGCCCCTTTTTAACTAAAAATTGAACGGGGCGAGTTGCCAAAGTCTCCGAATTCGTTTCTTAAACTCTCCGAAGTCTCTTCCCAAAGTGACCACAGTCAGTTTGAAAAGCGATTATTTGATAAATAATTATCTTTTTGCACATATTATTTTCCCTATAAGTTAAAACTATTTTCGTGAATTAAGGCCGGTATTATTTGACAGGAGCTCACTCGTTGTTCAGGTTATTATGATGAAAACAAAAAGGAGTAAATTGACAATTATATAATCTTTTAAATAATTCTACTATGAAAACGTACACTCCCATAAACTGTTGGGCCTGTAGCCGTATAAGTGAGAATGCCGCCCAGATTCCAAATGGGCGGGAAACAAACCTTGATTGAAAACCATAAATAGTTTACCTTAGTTTATACCTACCACCATCTATTGACAGAAAATTTGATTTTAAATTTGTTTTTCGGCGTATAGTTTGTATTTTAAAATCTGATTAAAATCATTTATGTAAATAATACGACATGAAGAACCTAGTTCTTGCGATTAACTTTGGATTTTTAATAGCCTCATGCGGAACACCTAGGGTAGAGTCCCTTTGTGGACATACAGGGATCATACCCTATGCAGTAGAATCCAAAAGTGGCACACTTGAGGGGCATATCGTCAGCTTTGAAAACTACATTCCGGCTGTAGTCGGTGGACGATTCGAACAAAAAAAAGCCACAATCTGTAATCCCGAACTGCTTGATTCCATCAATTTACCTGTCGGGACCTCAAATATTGTGTTTACGGGTAAGTTTTTCGAGGCAGAGGATGCAACCGGAAAAAAAGAGGTATACCTTTATTTACATGATATTGTTGCTGCTCCTAAAGGTTTTAGTAATTAATGGGAAAAAAGACAGTTAATAGCAACGGAACTCCTAATCGGTAATGGTTCCCATAACAGATAAGGGGACACCACATTTTTAAATAGTCGTGACAATTCCCTAACTTAGCAGCCGATTTCGCGATACCGCAAGTATGGAAACAACATTTGATTTTGAAAAACCTATTGCCGATTTGCTGATGCAGATCGAGAAGGTAAACCAAGTAGCTGATAAGACGAAGGTAGATATGAGTGCTACCTTGGCGGAATTGCAAGACAAACTGGAGAAGACCAAGCACGAGGTATACAATAACATGACGGGCTGGCAAAAGGTACAGATGTCACGCCACCCGGATCGGCCCCAAACCCTCGACTATGTCAACCTGATCTGCGATGATTTCATTGAGCTCCATGGCGACCGGAATGTGCGCGATGATAAAGCCCTGGTAGGCGGATTTGCCACCATTGGCGGCCAGTCCGTGATGGTCATCGGCCACCAGAAAGGCAAAAACACTAAAGAGCGCCAGTTCCGCAACTTCGGGATGGCTAACCCCGAAGGCTACCGAAAAGCACTGCGGCTGATGAAGCTTGCCGAAAAATTCGGTAAGCCGGTAGTTACCCTCATCGACACGATGGGCGCCTACCCGGGAATAGAGGCCGAAGAGCGCGGGCAGGGAGAGGCTATTGCACGGAACCTCATGGAAATGGCCGTTTTGAGAGTGCCCATCATCTGTATCATCATCGGCGAGGGGGCATCGGGCGGTGCATTAGGCATCGGCGTTGGCGACAAGGTGTACATGCTCGAACATACGTGGTATTCGGTCATTTCGCCCGAGTCGTGCTCTTCCATCCTTTGGCGTAGCTGGGACTATAAAGAGCGGGCAGCGGAAGCATTGAAACTGACAGCTGCCGACATGTCAAAAAACGGTCTTATCGATGGCATCATCAAAGAACCCCTCGGTGGAGCCCATCACAACCCACAAGAAATAGCCGAATCGGTAAAACAACAGGTCTTGCGCGATTTATCCGTCCTTCAAAAGAAAGCGGTCGACCAATTGGTTGGCGACCGCATTGACAAGTTTAGCAAAATGGGTGTCGTGGTTGAATAACCCCTTAATCAATTGCACGGTCAAGGTGCACATACCCCCCATCCACGTAAATCAGTTGGCCCGTGGTGTGGCTCGATCGTTCGGACAACAGGAATGCGACAGTGTCGGCGATTTCCTCGGTGGTTGTCATCCGCTGCCCCAATGGGATACGATCCGTAATTTTCGCTAACGTTTCTTCCGGATTGGGCAACGTCTTTATCCATCGGTCATACAACGGTGTGTAACATTCGGCCACGATAACAGCGTTCACCCGGATACCATATTTCAACAGCTCAACTGCCCACTCTCGCGTAAGCGCATTGCGCCCGCCATTAGCAGCCGCATATGCCGAAGTATTCCCTTGGCCGGTTTCAGCGGTCTTCGAACTGATATTGACGATGCTACCTTTACTTTCTTTCAGTGCCGGCAGTGCATGGTGTGCCAAGAGGTAATAATGGATCAGCGATTTATGGAGGCTATCCACAAACTGCTGATAGCTCCCGTGCTCCAATCCGACACCGTCATTTACACCCGCGTTGTTTACCAAACCATCGATACGGCCAAAATGGGTCAGGGTATCGGCTATTGCACGCTCGCAATCTTCGGGCCGGGTCAGTTCGGCTTCCACGCAAAACGCCTGTCCACCCGCTGCCACTACCGCTTGCTGCACCTCCTCGTTATCGGCTTGTTTGCGCCCTACAATAACGGGGATAGCCCCTTCCGCGGCCAACGCCAACACAATTCCTTTACCAATTCCTTTGGCGCCGCCGGTAACGACAATAACCTTGTCTTTCAGTTTTAAGTCCATGTTTCTATAAACGGTAAAAATCAACGGCATTTTGATGCCAAATCAGTTCTTGGTCGTCGGGCGATAGGTGGCCAAGCGCCTGCTCAACCAGTGCCACCACCCGATGGTACTGGGCGGCCACGTTGCAAACCGGCCAATCGGAGCCGAACATGATGCGCTGCGGACCGAACACTTCGAGGATATGCTGGATGTAAAATACGAAATCCGCAGGCTTCCAAGCCGTCCAATCGGCTTCGGTGACCATCCCCGATAGTTTGCAATAAACCTGATTGTTTTTGGCGATCGCTGCTATCTGGGTAGCCCATGGTTCTTGCAGCCCGGCTTTGATGTCGGGTTTTGCCAAGTGGTCGATAACAAAAGGCTGGGCAGGGAAACTAGCGACGAATTCGGTTACAGCATCGAGCTGATGCGGCTTCACGAGGATATCATAGGTAAGCCCGTACGGCCCCAATGCCTCAATACCCGCCATAAATGCCGGTCGCAACAAAAAACGCGGGTCTGCCTCACCTTGTACGATGTGGCGAACACCCTTTAGTTTAGGATACCGGCAGAAATGGGCCAATCGATCCACCACATCCGCTGCTTGCAAATCTACCCACCCCACAACACCCTTGATAAACGGGTATTGGTCGGCAAGCGCCAACAAAAACGACGTTTCCGCCTCAGACTGGTCGGCCTGCACAGCCACGCATCCCGACACGCGGTTGGCATCGATCAGCGGTTTCAGGTCGCTGGGCAGGAAATCGCGCTGGATAGCAGCCATATCGTCCGTAATCCATGCTTCTTTTACGGGATGGTAATGCCAGAAATGCTGGTGACTATCGATGCGATCCATGCGCGCGATGCTTGCTAGCCGGGGTATGCTTTTACAACCTGGCGCGACGAGCCCAGGCCGTCGGCACCCAACTCAACCACGTCGCCGGGCTTAAGATAGATGGGCGGATTGAAACCCAGCCCTACCCCTGCCGGCGTTCCCGTAGATATCACGTCACCGGGCAGCAACGTCATAAACTGGCTGACGTAACTGATGACAAAGGGTACGCTGAAGATGAGATCGCGCGTACTGCCATCCTGATAGGTCGTCCCGTTCACGGTAAGCCACAACCGCACATCGTTGATGTCCCGAATTTCGTCTTTCGTTGCCAGGAACGGGCCAATCGGTGCAAAGGTATCGCAACCTTTCCCTTTGTCCCACGTGCCACCCCGCTCCAATTGGAATTCACGTTCGGAAACGTCGTTGTGCAACACGTATCCTGCCACGTGGTCAAACGCATCGGCTTCAGAAACATAGGAAGCCCGCTTGCCGATAACAATACCGAACTCTACTTCCCAATCCGTCTTGATGGAGTTTTTCGGGATGATAATATCATCAAACGGCCCGGACAAAGACGTCGTAGATTTCATGAATATAATGGGTTCACTGGGAATTGTAGCCCCGGTCTCCTTAGCGTGGTCGCGGTAATTGAGCCCAATACACAGGATTTTCGACGGGCGAGCTATCGGACTCCCAATCCGGGTTCCTTCGGGTATGGCAATCAGTTTACCTTCATTGGCCTTGACAAACTCTTCCAACCGAGCCAAGCCGTTGTTTTCAAAAAACGCTTCATCATAGTCTCCGCCAAACGCAGTAACATCATAATTTATGCCGTCTTGTTGTACCCCTATCTTTTCACGGCCGGGGTCGCCGTATCGGATTAATTTCATTTTTTTGCTTCTTTGCTCTTTACTCTTTGCTCCTTGCTCTTTACGCCTTGCTCCTTGCTCTTTACGCCTTGCTCCTTGCGTCAATTATTCAACGTGACGAATCCGCCATCGATCGGGTAATCATGACCTGTGATAAAGGCCGCTTCATCGGAGCACAGGTACAATGCCAGGGAGGCGATTTCTTCCGGCTGGGCCATTCGGCCGATCGGCTGGCTTTTGGACAACGTTTCAAACATTTCAGTCTCTTTGCCTGGGTAATTCTTAGCGATAAAGCCATCCACAAACGGGGTGTGCACACGTGCCGGCGAAATGCTGTTGCATCGGATGCCTTCATGCAGGTAATCCCGGGCTATCGATAAGGTCATGGCAAGAACGGCCCCTTTACTGGCTGAATACACGAAACGATCGGTAATACCAACGAGAGCGGCTATCGAGGCCATGTTGAGGATGGTGCCTCCACCCTGTTCTTTCATAAGGGGTACCACAGCGTGCAGCACATTGTAAGCTCCCTTCACATTAACCCGGATAATCCGATCGAAATCGTCTTCCGAGGTGTTCTCCAAATTTCCCACGTGGGCAATACCTGCGTTATTTACCAGGATATCAACTGCACCAATGGCGGTTATCACGTCCCGAACGTCCCGTTGCACGCTTACGTCGCACGGATGTACCGCTGCTTGCCCTCCAGCATCGTGGATTGCCGCAACCAGTTCTTCCGCGGCTCCGGTGTTCAATTCGAGGATATGGACAGAAGCGCCCTCTTGCGCAAACCGCCAGCTAATCGCACGGCCGATGCCGCTACCACCTCCTGTAATAATCGCTGTCTTACCAGCTAGTCTTTTAGTCATTGTTTTTTAGTAATTAGTATTCAGTACTTAGTACCCAGTCTGTTGTCTAATACCTAATGTCTCACGTCTAATGTCTCACATCACAAAGACACCCCTCTTCGCCACGGGATAAAATCATCCTGCCCTAATTGAACAGCTTTGGGCTGTACCGTGCCGTTCGCTACATCGATGACGTAACGGAGAATCGTATGTGCTACCTGTTCAATGGTTTCAGTTCCTTCGATAATGGTTCCGCAGTTAATATCGATAATGTCAGGCATCCGCTCGTAAAGTTTCGTATTTGTCGACAGTTTAATCACGGGCGCAATCGGATTGCCGGTTGGAGTGCCCAACCCCGTGGTAAATAGCACGACATTGGCTCCTGCTGCGACCTCGGCGGTTGTGCTTTCCACGTCATTACCAGGCGTGCACAACAGGTTCAGACCGGGCTGATTAGCCACGCCGGGGTAATCGACTACGGCCGCTACGGGTGAAGTTCCACCCTTCTTTGCTGCCCCCGCCGATTTGATGGCATCGGTAATCAATCCATCACGGATATTGCCCGGAGATGGATTGGCGTAAAACCCGGAGCCATCCGCTTCCGCCCGATCGTTATAGGTCTTCATCAACGCCATGAACCGCAATGCCGTTTCCTCATCCACGCACCGATCACTCAACTCCTGCTCTACACCACACAGTTCCGGAAACTCGGATAAGATAACTGAGCCTCCCAAAGCCACCAACATATCAGACACGTAGCCCAATGCCGGGTTGGCGGATATGCCTGAAAAACCGTCGGATCCACCACATTCAAGCCCAATGCATAGTTTGCTAAGCGGTGCTGGTTGCCTGCGTTGCTGATTGGCCTGCATCAGACCGGCAAACGTGTGTTTCAGTGCCTGTTGGAGCAGTTCGGTCTCCGTCCCTACCAATTGCTGTTCAAAAACATAAAGCGGTTTGTCGAACTTAGGGTCTCGCTTGGCGATTTCATCGCGGAGTATCGACGCCTGCGCATGCTGGCATCCCAAACTCAACACGGTCGCGCCCGCCACATTCGGATGCGTGATGTATCCCGCAAGGAGGCCGCATAGCGCATCCGAATCGATGCGCGTACCGCCGCATCCCATCTCGTGGTTAAGGAATTTGACGCCGTCTACGTGCTCAAATAACCGCTTACCACCTTCACCCTCCTGCGATGCCGCAATATCCGCATTCAAGATGTCTTCTATGGTTGCTCCGGATTGGTACAACCGGATAAGCTGTTCGACTTCGGGCTCATAATTGCGCGAGCGCTTGCCGTACCCCAACCGCTCTTCCAATGCGCGCTTCATAACGAGCACATTCCGATTCTCGCAAAACACCAAGGGAATGACCAACCAATAATTGGCAGTACCTACGGTGCCGTTGGTCCGGTGGTATCCCATGAATCCCGCTCCTTCGAAAGCAGACACATCGGGTTGCCGCCATTCCAGTCGGCGCTCACCCAATTCGAAGGGTTCCGCAGCATGATGGATATTCTGTGTGGTCAGCGTTTCGCCCCTAGCCAATGCGGCGTTGGTTTTACCTACTAGCACACCGTACATGCGTACATCGCCCCCCTCGGCCAAGGGTTCAATCGTAAACTTATGCTTGGCCTTCACGCCGCTGACTAAGGCAAAACGCTCGCCATGGAAGTCAATCTCCGTGCCGGCGGGTAGGTCGCGCAAGGCAACCAACACGTTGTCACTGGGATGTATCTGTAAAAAGGACTGTTTATTATCCATCTGTTTATTCACTGGCGCTAAGTTCGAAAATTTTATTCATTACTACCCATTTTTCCCCAGGTTTGGCACCGGGTATCGCCTTCTGGAATTTCCAGGTGAACTGTTCCCATGCTTTCACGTTCGGGTTTGCCTCATCCGCCGCAGCCTTTTCGGCGAACGAAAAATCATCCTCTGCCTCAATGATCATAAACATGCGGTCGGCAAACCGGAAGATTTCCATTTGGGTAATACCCGAATCCAGGATGGATTGCCTAATCTCAGGAGCAATGGCCCGGTGCAATTCCTCATATTCGGCAATAAGTTGCGCATCGTCTTTTAAATCGAGCGCTAATGCATATCGTTTCATATTTTAGGGATTAATTATCTTTTTTGTGGTTTCACGGAATAGCCCATACGCTGCGACAACAGCAAAACACACCATCGGAACCAAATAGGAAATATTGATGTTGCTTAAACTGTCTGAAAGCCACCCTTGAAAATACGTCAAAACCGCACCACCCAAGATAGCCATAATCAAACCGGAGCCGCCGATTTTCCGATCTTCCGAAAGCCCTTCGCACGCCAGACCATAAATTGTGGGGAACATGAGGCTCATGCAAGCTGAAATAGCCACCAAGGCATAAACGCCGATTTGGCCACCTGTAAAAGATACCACCAAACACAGCAGTACCGCCACGATTGACAACGCAACCAATAATCTTGTTGGCCTGATAAATCTCATCAGACTTGTACTGATAAAGCGGAAAAGCATAAAGAAAACCAACGATAAGATGTAATAATTGGAGGCGGCTTCTTCATTTACCTGCAACTCCTGCATAACGTAACGGATGGTAAACGACCACACGCCGATTTGTGCCCCCACGTAGAAGAACTGGGCTATGACGCCAAACACATAGTTTCTGTTCTTGGCTAACCGGCCAAATACCGCCAGTACATCGCTGCGGTCTGTATCTGTGTCTTGCGGCATCCTCACGACTTTAATCAATATCCAAACCACCATCAATAAGACCGCCAACCCAACATAAGCTTGCATGACCGCCGACAGTTCGGCCTGCTGGATGTGCTCCAATGCCGAACGATTCATTTGAGCCCGTTCCACATCGCCCGCTTGATGAAGCGCGGAGAGTATCACAAATTTACTCAGCACCACACCCGTAATCGACCCAATAGGGTTAAACGATTGTGCCAGGTTCAACCGGCGCGTGGCTGTTTCGGGCGACCCCAAACTTAAAATAAATGGATTTGCTGAGGTTTCCAAAATGGAAAGACCTCCTGCCAACACGAACAACGCCATCAAAAAATGGCCGTATACCATGGTTTGGCTTGCCGGATAAAACAACAATGCGCCGAGAATAAATAAACCCAAACCCAGCAATATCCCTGATTTGTAAGAGAACCGCCTGATATATAATGCCGCAGGCAATGCCAATACGAAGTACGCGCCATAAAAAGCCATTTGTATCAACGACGTCTGCGCATCCGTCATTGACATAATCCTTTTAAATGCTGCCAATAACGTATCGGTCATGTTATTGGCCAGTCCCCAGAGAAAAAACAAAGCAGTGATCAGTATCACCGGAATCATCGTATATCGCTTCGCCATATTGCGTTTACTAATTGGTCATCATTTTTTAGACCATGCAAAATAAACAAACTCAGCACACAATAGCTACCGAGATTTTAGCGATATATTAAGCTATATTAGCACCATGAAACCTCAATTGCTAAAAGTAAGTACCGGCCCTGCTCATTCGTTCAGTGTTCGGCGGGATACGGTACCTTATGCCAACAACCAGTGGCATTACCACCGGGAAGTGGAGCTCATCCATTTTGAAAAGGGCAGCGGCACACAATTCATCGGCGACAGCATCCACCATTTTGCGTCGGGCGATGTCATATTAATAGGCTCCAACCTTCCCCATTACTGGAGTTTCGACAGTGGTTATTTAGCTGAAGATGATACTTGCGCAGCCGACGTGCGCGTTGCCCATTTCAACGACGATTTCTGGGGCACGGATTTCCTGGAACTTCCTGAAAACGCGAATGTCAAACAATTGCTTCAGGAGGCTAAACAAGGTATTGCCGTGTATGGCACCGCCCGTGCCAGCGTACAAAAACTACTTGCCGAATTACTGGAAACCGAAGGTACAAAGCGAATCATCCTCCTCATCGAAGCACTTACGTCCATTGCCCATTCCAAAGAACGCAAACCCCTCTCTTCCGTCGGCTTCACGCCGCATTTCCAACGGGGCGAAAATAACCGCATAAACAACATTTATGATTTTGCACTCCAACATTTTCGCAAACGGATCACATTGGATGAAATTGCCGAGGTGGCCGGCATGAGCAGCAATGCGTTTTGCCGATTTTTCAAGTCGCGTACCGGTAAGACATTCTCGCAGTTCCTCATCGAGATACGGGTTGGCCATGCGTGCAAGCTACTCATTGAAAACAACCTCAGTGTCAAGGAGATTTGCTTTGAAACCGGGTTCCATAATTTTGCTGGCTTCCATAAATATTTCAAGCAAATAACCGGAAAAAGCCCGCTGAATTACCGGCGGGCTTATCTGAAATAGTGGTCGTTAAGACCCTTATTGCTTTTCCAAGCTCAATGAAAATGGATAATCATCGGCATCGGTTCCCCGACGCTTATTGGGTTCGTCGGTCATGTCGAAATGCAGCTTCGCACCATTCACTAGGTCACTATGCTTGAGGTAGTTCCGACTGTAATCTTCGCCATTTAATGTTGCCGACCGGATATAGCGGTTCTCTTTGCCGTTGTTTGGCGCCTCGATTTCGATGGTTTTCCCGTTCGGTAATTGAATGGTCACTTCTTTAAATAACGGCGCACCCACCACATATTCATCGGTAGCCGGGGTAACCGGATAGAACCCTAATGCCGAGAACACGTACCAAGCTGAGGTTTGCCCGTTATCTTCGTCGCCGCAATACCCATCCGGTGTGGGCAGGTACATGCGATCCATCGTCTCGCGCACCCAGTACTGCGTTTTCCATGGTGCACCCGCGTAGTTGTACAGGTAAATCATGTGCTGTATGGGTTGGTTGCCATGGGCATACTGCCCCATATTGGCGATTTGCATTTCGCGGATCTCATGGATGGTAAAGCCGTAATAACTGTGGTCAAATACGGGCGGCAGGGAGAATACGGAATCAAGTTTGGTCACAAATGCATCGTGCCCACCCATCAATTGCGCAAGCCCTTCCACATCCTGGAAAACCGACCACGAGTAGTGCCAGCTGTTGCCCTCGGTGAATGAATCGCCCCACTTGAACGGGTTGAACGGCGTTTGGAAACTGCCATCTTTATTCTTTCCGCGCATCAGGCCAGTCTCTTTATCAAAAAGCTTCTTATAATTGAAGCTCCGCTCACGGTACAGGGCAATTTCATCGGCCGGCCGATTCAGCGCTTTTGCCAGCTGGTATATCGCGAAATCGTCATACGCATACTCCAACGTCCGGGCCGCATTCTCGTTGATGCCCACATCGTAGGGAACATAACCGAGTGTTGTATAATACTCAGCGCCCGCTCTACCCACCGCGGTGATGGGCCCCGCATTGTTGGCCCCTTTCAGCAGGCCTTCGTACAGTTTTTCGATGTCGTAATCCCGCAGCCCTTTGATGTAGGCATCGGCAACTACCGACGCCGAATTGTTGCCCACCATGATGTTGCGGTACCCTGGGCTAGCCCATTCCGGCAACCATCCGCCTTCCTTATAGGTGTTCGCCAGACCTTCCTGCATCTTTTGATTGACCTCCGGATAAACCAGGTTCAGGAAAGGAAACAACGCCCGGAATGTATCCCAGAAACCCGTATCGGTGAACATATATCCCGGGAGCACCTTACCGTTGTACGGGCTATAATGGATCACGTTGCCGTCGGCATCATACTCATAAAACATCCGCGGGAAAAGGATGGTCCGGTATAAGCATGAATAAAACGTGCGCACCTGATCGATCGTGCCACCGCCTACGCGTACTTTACCCAGTTCCGCATTCCATTGATCCGCCCCTTCCTGTTTGATGGTTTCGAAATCCTTATTCCCAATTTCACGAAGGTTCAATTTGGCCTGTTCATGGCTGATGAACGAGGAGGCCACCTTGGCCTGCACTTGGTCGCCCCGATTGGCAATACGGAACCCGACTATTGCACCTACGTGGTTGGCCTGTATTTCCATACGATTGTCTACCAACACCGAATCGGCGAAAGTGCCCGCATGAGCAAACGGCTGATCGAACACCATCACGAAGTAATTTTTGAAATTGTCTGGCACACCGCCGCTGTTGCGCGTGGTATAACCGATGATGGTATTCTCCTCGGGGATGATTTTTATATACGACCCTTTGTCGAAAGCGTCGATGACCACAAATGCGCTATCCGTTTGAGGGAACGTGAAACGGAACCTTGCTGCCCGTTCGGTGGGCGTGATTTCGGTGGTCACGTCGTGGTCAGCGAGGTACACACTGTAATAGTGTGGCTGCGCCACCTCGGCCTTATGTGAAAACCAACTTGCGCGTTCATTTTCGTCGAATGTCTGCTTGCCAGTCGTTGGCATGACGGAAAACTGCCCGTAGTCATTCATCCAGGGCGATGGCTGGTGCGTCTGTTTGAATCCGCGTATCTTGTCGGCGGTGTACGTATACATCCATCCATCGCCCATTTTACCGGTTTGGGGCGACCAGAAATTCATTCCCCAAGGCCGTGCAATGGCCGGATAGGTATTGCCGTTGGAAAGCAAGTGCACGGATTGGGTTCCCATCAGTGTATTTACATAGTCCAATGGGTTTTCGACACGGCTCACTTCCTGTGCGGAAACAATCAGCGTGAACAGCGAAAACAAAAGGGTCAATGGTGATTTCATTTAGCGTTTGTTCTAGGATTTATATTGTCAAAATACATTATCGTCTGCTAATATGATAAAAATATCGGAAAACGAAAACGCTAAAAGTATTTAGCACCTAAATAAATCATGGCAGCAGAGCGATCGCTAAATAGCGAAGCAATCATGAGCACCGATGAAAGCAGACTGATGCGAATCATTCGCATCTTTATGCAAATTTAGCTAAGTTTGCAACAGAAATCCAAACGCATAGAAACAGCGAATTATGAAGTTACTTGAAGGAAAGACCGCACTCATCACCGGGGCCTCGAAAGGCATCGGCCGTACCATAGCCGAGAAGTTTGCCGAGCAAGGTGCAAACGTGGCATTCACCTACCTGTCTTCTGTAGAAAAGGGGCAAGCATTGGAGCAGGAATTGCAGACCCATGGCACAAAAATAAAAGGTTATCGTTCGGATGCCTCCAAATTCGAAGCGGCCGAACAACTCATCAACGACATCGTATCGGAGTTCGGAACCCTCGATATCGTAGTTAACAATGCGGGCATCACCAAAGACGGTTTGCTGCTCCGTATGACTGAGGACCAATGGGACGACGTACTTGAAGTGAACCTTAAATCGGTGTTTAACGTTACCAAAGCGGCCTCGCGGATCATGATGAAAAACCGTAAAGGTGTATTCATCAATATGAGTTCGGTTGTTGGCGTACAGGGAAATGCCGGGCAAGCGAACTACGCGGCATCCAAGGCGGGTATCATCGGCTTTTCCAAGTCGGTAGCGAAGGAATTGGGATCGCGGAATATCCGCACCAATGTGATCGCACCGGGTTTTATCCGCACGGAAATGACCGATGTACTGGACCCTAAGGTCGTGGAAGGATGGGAAAAGGATATCCCCCTGAAACGTGCGGGCGAAACCGAGGATGTGGCTAATGCCTGTTTGTTCCTCGCATCGGACTTATCGGCGTACATCAACGGACAGGTACTTTCGGTTTGTGGCGGCATGCTTTAGGCGGTACAATAGTAACGTACGGCCATATAAACAGCCAGAAGTATCAAGACAATGAGCAGATAACGGGATAACGCTTTGTGGCCAAAATTCAACGTCCAACCCAAATCGTTGAGCTTAGGTACCATCAACGAAGGGTCTTTTGAATTCACGTAAATAAATCCCATTTTCCAATGTTTGGGATGGTATCTGTTGTCCATAATAACAGTTGTTATTCAAACTTAGATAAATTTCTATCTATATGCAATATAATTGCGTTGCATATAAAAGGAATTTGTCGGTCTCTCCTCTGCCATGGAGAAATAACTTTTATAGAGGAAAGATATAAAGTTTAAGCCAGGGTAACAACGCAAATATACCTGAAAAGAACCTCTTGCAACTACAATGATGGAGGGGCACCTATCCCCATCTTACTAAAACTTAAACCGCGTTGATAGCAGAAACTGCCTGGGGCGGAGGTCGAAATAGCTTTCCGTAACCGCGTAGTCTGAGTTGGACCGGCGGATGTACCGATTGTTGTTGAGCAGATTGATGCAACTCGCTTCGATGTCTATTTTCCATTTACTGACCGTCCATCGATACGTTCCATCGATGAACAGCTGATTATCCAGCCCCGGGAGATCCGTCAGGTAATATGCACCGTTTGCCATCAGGCTGTGTGCTTCCCAGGGAAAGAATGCCACATCCAAACCGTGCGTCTGGTTTGCCACCCGGTTCCTTATACCACCGATCAGTTCGTTGTCCCAACGGTTCCACCCCATTTTGTAGGTGACACTCAGTTCGCTAAGCGAACTGTTGATCACTTCCAGCCCCGTGCCGTACGACACCTGCCGCCGCTGCCCCAAGATGCTGTTGAGCAGCTCCTTATTGGCTCTCCTCATCTCAATCACTTCGTTCTTCTTCCCGTTCTCCCTCAACCTCATCATCAAAACGATCTACTAAAACACTACCTTTGCGGGGATGAATACCGGAATGCCATACCTGCTACCTGAGGAAATCTTCTCCATACGGACGCGTCAAGCATTTGACGAGGTATGCATGAAAACATTTTATCTCCAGGCCCAACAATGTGCGGTTTATAACAAGTACTTGTCGTTAATCCATGTAGACCCTACCGAAATACGGCATCCTGAACAGATTCCTTTTTTACCTATTGAATTTTTCAAGAGCCACCGAGTGATCACAGGGCCACGGGAGCCACAGCTTGTTTTCACCAGTTCGGGTACTACCGGTAGTTTGCAAAGCAAGCATTACGTGACCGATGTCAACATATATAAACATAGTTTCCGATCCACGTTTAGCCAATTTTATGGTGAACCCGAAAATATGGCTATTTTAGCGTTGCTTCCATCTTATTCCGAGCGGGAAGGCTCGTCGCTGATCTACATGGTCGACGACCTGATTCGGCAAAGCGGGCATCCGCTAAGCGGCTACTTCTTATACAACCACGACGACTTACACCGCGCGTTGCACGAACTGAAAATGGCAAATACACCAACGCTGCTTATCGGTGTCACCTACGCGCTACTCGATTTTGTGGAAAACCAGGCGATCGACTTCCCGCAGCTCATCGTTATGGAAACGGGTGGCATGAAGGGCCGGCGACGGGAGATGATCCGGGAGGAAGTGCACGAGCAGCTATGCCGGGGGCTCAACGTAGCTTCAATCCATTCCGAATATGGAATGACGGAACTGTTATCACAAGCCTATTCCGCAGGCGGCGGCCGGTTCCATTGTCCACCATGGATGAATAGCTACATCCGCGATACCAACGACCCCTTCACCTTGTTGCCGGCAAATCGCACCGGAGCCCTCAATATCATCGACTTGGCCAATATCCGTTCATGTGCATTCCTAGCTACGCAGGATCTGGGTCGGAAATACGCCGATGGGTCGTTTGAAGTACTGGGCCGTTTTGACCAGAGTGATATCAGGGGGTGCAACCTACTGGTGCAATAAAGATTGTCTTCACTGCAGGCTTGGGTCGTTAAACGTATCGCCCTGCCGGATATCACCCGTATCATAGCCCTTCTTAAACCAATATGCCCGTTGTTCAGATGTACCGTGCGTGAAAGCTTCGGGAACCACTTTCCCCTGCGCCTGCATCTGCAACCTGTCGTCGCCAACAGCTTCCGCCGCCTTCATACCGTCGATAATATCGTTGTATTCCAACTGTACATCCGATGTCCGATTTGCATGGTGCGCCCACACGCCAGCGTAAAAATCGGCTTGGAGCTCCAACATCACCTGAACTTTGTTATAGTCCTTTTCGTTGAGCTGCTGCCTGGCGCGGTTTACCTTGTCCATGGCTCCCAGTAGGTTTTGCACGTGGTGGCCAACCTCATGGGCGATAACGTACGCCATAGCAAACTCGCCCGTGGCCCCAAAGCGATTCCTCAACTCCTCGTTGAAACTGAGGTCGATATAGACGTTTTCGTCTGCGGGGCAATAAAAGGGACCATATGCCGACGCCCCCATGCCACAGCCATCCGTGGGGGTTTGATCCCAATAGACGACCAACGTATCCGGACGGAACTGCAAACGCTCGCGGCGAAAGATTTCTTCCCAAACATCCCCCACACTCGTATGCACCACTTGTACGAACTCCGTGAGCTCAGCTTCCTCCGCACTGATCTCAACAGGCCCCTCCACTTGCTGCATACCGGTCACTTGCAGCTGCTGCAGTAGGTCCTGCGGATCACCGCCAAGAAGCAGCCCGAGTAGCAGTACAACGATGCCACCAACACCGCCCAATGCCAGTTTCCCTCCCGACGACATCCCCCGCCGGTCTTGGAAATTACCGCTTTTTCTCCCGCCTTTCCAACGCATAATGGTTTAATTTATTGGTCATCAAAAAAAGCCTCACGGTGGTGTAAGGCTCAGTTCATTATCAATACATTATTGTTGTCAACTTAAAACGAAAAATCGTCTTTTGATTCTGTGTTTTCAGCTAAACCTACCCCATTGCTTTCGAATCCCGGCTCATACCGCTTTTCAACCACTTCTTGATGGGCTTTGATGTATTCGACCACATCGCCAAGCCCTTCGGCAAACTTCTCGAAATCTTCCTTGTACAGAAAAATCTTATGTTTGATGAACACCCCGTCTTCAAACCGCTTCTTGCTTTCTGTGATGGTAACATAGTAGTCGTTGGACCGGGTTGCCTTTACATCGAAAAAATAAGTGCGCTTACCAGCCCTTACCTTTTTTGAAAATACCTCTTCACGCTCTTTGTTGTCAAAATCTCCCATTGTTAAGCTATTATTTTTTTACATTCTCAGAATCGGGATAAATATAAAGTAATTTAGTCGATTAATACAAGTATTTAACCCAATTTGTACAAATCACCTTACTCGCACCAAATCAGGCGGTCTGTTGAGCTAGCCGGCTTTGTTTTACCGAGATAAAAGCGCCATTTACCGAGAAAATACCGCTTGTTGCCTAATCCATGTTGCAGAACGTGTTTATTCGCTATACCTTTGGTTCTACGAAAACAACGCATTGCAACGATTTCAGTTAGCGACTTTATAAAAAACAAGATAATGAACGAACAACGCCAACCAGTAAAACAGCATTCCAGCACGGGCCGCGTATGGGCAGGAGCCATCATCATCGGTATCGGAACGATATTGCTCGCCGGCAGACTGGGGCTCGATTGGCTTTTCCCCCATTGGCTATTTAATTGGGACAATATGTGGCCCATGATACTCGTCGTGGTAGGCCTCATTATTGGTGGTAATTCCAATTTCCGTAACCCGGCGTCATACATTCTATTGGGGTTGGGAGCCTTCTTCCTCATCAGAAACATGACCGATTTCGATATCGGCGCATTTATATGGCCTGCCGTGATCATCGGCGTCGGCCTGTGGTTGCTCACGGGCCGGGGAAAGGGTGGCCCCTGTCCGCCGAGACGGGATAGGCGCCGACGATTCCGCGAGCGGTACGGTGATTACGAGTGGGATAAGCGCGTAAAGGACGAACCCGACGGCCCCGTGAACAGCGGGGCTACTGCTTTTCATGAAACAACGTTCGATGAAAACCACCCTTTCGGCGACAAGGATACGGTTTATGGTGACACAAGCGGCCTCACCAACGACGATTACCTCAAATCTACTGCCGTATTCAGCGATGTCAAAAAAACCGTGATTTCGAAACGCTTCCAAGGCGGCGAAATCGTGAACGTGTGCGGCGGCACCGATGTAAACCTCATCCAAGCCGACATCCAGCAACCCATCGTTATCGATGTGTTCCAACTGTTTGCCGGGACAAAAATCATTGTACCAGCACACTGGAAAATCCAATCTGAAGTCGTATCCGTATTCGGTGAGGTGGACGACCGACGCTTTTCGCAGGGCACACCCTATGACGACCAGAAAGTCGTTTATATCAAAGGGACCTCCCTGTTCGGGGGGATCACGATAAAAAATATTTAACCGGCGACGACTATCATTACAACAAACCCGAATACAGTGAACGCCACAACGTATACCTGGTCTAAGCAACGGCTCATCAACATTAGCTGCTTCGTCATTTGGATGGCCTATGCGCTTGTCCAAACCGCTTTGCTGTGGTGGTTCGATGTCGATTTCAACCTGGCCTTGAACGATAGCTTGGTCAGCGCCACTGTTATCACCTTGTGTTGTTACGTCATCGCAAGTGCGCTAACCCACTACCTGCCGCAACGAAAGGGCTACTTTTACATCGTTATTTGGGGGCTGGTGCTAGCTGCCATTAGCGTTTCGTTAGACCGGTGGATTCTTCAATATGTCATCCAAAACGAAGGCTACCGCGACCGCATCGACGTGTCGTTACCGTTGCGCTTCTTCATCAATGTGCTGCTAATCGCATGGATGGCGATCATCAACATTCTATGGAATATCCAGCAAGAGAATAAAGAGAATGAACAGCGGAAAGCGGATGCCGAACGATTGGCCCGTGAGGCAGAACTGTATAACCTCCGGCAGCAGCTCCAACCCCATTTTCTCTTCAACAGCCTCAACTCCATCATTGCGCTCATCGGCAGGAAGCCCGACGAGGCCCGCAACATGACTTTCCAACTGTCAGACTTCTTAAGAGGCACGCTACGCAAAGACGACCAACAGCTGATTGCGCTTAAGGACGAACTTGAGCATCTCCAACTGTACCTCGAAATTGAAAAGGTCCGGTTTGGACACCGACTGGAGACGCAGGTCACCTACGACGAAGCATGCCTGAACATGACGCTTCCCGCCATGATTATGCAACCCTTGGTGGAAAATGCAATTAAGTACGGCCTATACGATACGACCGAAAAGGTAACCATAAGCGTGTCTTGTACATGCACCGATCACCTATTGGAAATCCAAATCGAAAACCCTTACGACAGTCAAAGCAACAAACCACGGCGCGGCACTGGATTCGGACTCCGGGGAATCCAACGCCGGTTATTTTTATTATTCGGGCGCACCGATCTGTTGGAAACTAACGCTACAACACATATCTTTACCAGCATAATCAAGATCCCACAGCGATGATCAAGGCGGTATTGGTAGATGATGAACCCCTAGCGCGGAGCATGGTAGCCGAGTACTTGGAAAACTTCCCCCAGGTGGAGGTCGTTTCCGAGTGCAACGATGGGTTTGAAGGCGCCAAGGCCATCATGCAATACCAACCGGACCTGGTGTTCCTGGATATCCAAATGCCTAAAATCAACGGCTTCGAGATGCTGGAGATCATTGATAACCAACCTGCCGTAATTTTTACCACCGCATTTGACGAATACGCTATCCAGGCGTTTGAACAGCATGCCGTCGACTATCTGCTAAAACCCATAACAAGAGCCCGGTTCGACCGCGCTATGGCCAAATTTCTGGACACGCAACACCTGGAAGCCGGCAAGAAAAACACCCGCAACCTATTGGATAAAATACACCAAACGGACGGTAAGCTGGAACGCGTAGTGGTTAAAACCGGAGCGAAAATCAAGATTATCCCGGTTAGCAGCATCATCTACCTGGAAGCCGACGACGATTATGTGAAAATCCATACCGACGAAGGCCTATTGATGAAGAACAAAACGATGGCGTCGTTTGAAGAACAGCTCGATCCGGCTGAATTTATCCGCGTACACAGGTCATTCATCGTCAAAATCGACCAAATCGCCCGCTTGGAACCTTACGAAAAAGACAGCTACGTGGCCATACTTGCCGACGGAAGACAGGTAAGTGTAAGCAAAAGTGGTTATTCGCGCCTCAAACAAACATTAGGAATGTAGATAGGTTTCACGTAATTTTGCCCCATGTTTGAAACCATGAACAGGATAGTCTGCATCATTTTATTGCTACCTATATTCCCAGCCTTTACGCAAGGGGAAAATCGCGATCAACAGATCAACCAAGCGGTTTTCAACAAAATTGAATACCATTTCAACCTGCAGGAGACCGACTCCATCTATGCACTGGCCGGCCCCCGCTTCAAGCAATCGCTGTCTTTACAGGCATTCCAAACCGTCATGGCCCAGCAATTATACCCGTTGGGTCAGATCCAATCGGCCGAGTTGAAAGCCTATGAAAACGGAACAGGTATCTATAAACTTAATTTTCTCAGCACGCCATTGCAGGTTGTGCTAGGGCTGGATAGCCTGAACCGAGTGGAGACATTCCTTTTCCAACCCTATGCAGGCGATCCCGTGCCGGAAAAGAAAGAGGTGATCTCTTCCAGCAGTTCCGCTACCTCCAAACTCGATTTTTATATTGATTCTGTGGCCTTGGCCTACAGCCGGAAAGGCCACACCCATGCGCTGGCCATCGGGGTAATCCACAATGGAAAAACAAGCAGCTACTATTACGGGGAAACGGAAAAAGGAAACAAACAACTACCCGATGAAAACACCTTGTTTGAAATCGGGTCGATCAGCAAGACATTTACAGCGACATTGCTGGCCTACCTTGCGCAAACCCAATTGTTGAATGTCGATGATGCGATTACCAACTACCTTCCCGATTCGGTAGCTGCAAATCCAGATCTAAAGCGTATCACACTCCAACAATTGGCCAACCACACATCGGGCTTACCACGCATGCCGGCAAATATCGACGCCACGGCAGCGTCACATCCGCTCGACCCGTATAAGGATTACACCCAAGCAGATCTATATAGCTTCTTAACATCATACAAAGCGACTGCTCCACCTGATTCGATGTATAGCTACAGCAACCTCGGCTACGGCTTATTGGGTGATATCCTCTCCACGGTGTACGGAAAACCATATAACGAGATGGTGCAGGAAATTATCTGCCAGCCGTTGGGCTTGGGAAGCACCACGGAGTACCCTTCCCCCGATTCGCAATACGTGGCCAAAGTGTATAACAAGGATGGCCAAGAGACGCCCCTTTGGACCTTCGATGCGTTTACCGCACATGGCTCGCTGAAATCGTCGGTAAAAGATCTCCTTACCTACGCGAAAGCCCATTTCAAAATGCCAGAGACCGATCTTGAGCATGCCTTGGCCCGTACCCGCCAATTTACGTTTTTCAATCCGCCCGATACGGACATCGGCCTGGCGTGGCACATGAATTTGATGGGCGACGAGCTGATCTATTGGCACAATGGCGGCACCTTCGGGAGCAGCAGTTATATGGCGTTTTCGCCCGACAGGAAGATGGCCGTTATTGTCTTATCAAATACTGCTGAATCGGTCGATAACGTGGGGGTTTCCATCTTGAATTCCATCCTGGCGGCCAAGCAATAAATAGTATTCGGTACTACACCTCTTTCCGCAAAATCTCCAACGGCGGGCGCAGCGTTACCCCGCGGCTATTAGCTAATCCGATCAACACGGTCAACAATGCAACACTCAACATCAATAGCACCATAGCGGGGATATCGGGCGTAAACGGAATCTCAAAACTGAATACAGCTAACGCCCAACTACCTCCCAACGCCAGCAGTACTCCGGTAAACGAAGCAATGACTCCCAGGAAAAAGTATTCGAGTGCGGTAATGACCAAAATCTGTTTCCGTGTTGCACCCATTGTACGCAACAGCACACTTTCCTTTATGCGCTGGTACTTGCTGATCATCACGGAGGCAATCAATACGACAACGCCGGTGAGGATACTGAAGCCGCCCATGAACCGGATAACGAAACCGATCTTATCCAAGATGGCGTCCAGCACCGAAAGGATTAACCCCAGGTCGATAATGGAAACATTGGGAAACTGCCTTACCACCGCCTGTTGCATACGGGCCGAACTCGCCTCGTTGGGCACACGGGTCATCAGCACATGGAACTGTGGGGCATTATTGATCACCCCCGTCGGGAATATCAGTCGGAAATTGGTCTGAACACGGTTCCAATCGACCTCCCTAAAGCTACCCACAATGGTTGGTATACGCACCCCCTGCACATTGAACAACAATTCATCACCAATTTCCACCCGGATACGGCGGGCATAACCTTCCTCAAGCGACACCCGTGCGGTATCGCCCTTCGCGGCTTCGCCTATCCATTCGCCGGCAGTGATTTTTTCCGAATCACTGAGTTTCGACCGATATGTCGACCGTAGCTCTCCACCCAACGCCCGGCGGGGCACATCAATGGTACTGTCGCGCCGGGCATCGTCAGCGGTAACGCCATTAATCGCCTCCAACTGCACCGTTACGATAGGAACTTCATCCAGTATGGGCAGGCCCTGCGCAGCGATCATTTCGGCCACCTCTGCTTTCTGCGACGACTGGATATCAAACAACACCATATTCGGTTGGTTGTCGCTAGACGACAAAGACACCCGGGTAATCAGCATTCCCTGTACGGCAAATAAGGTGGCGATAAATGCCGTTCCCAAACCAATTGAAATGATCAGAATAACCGTTTGGTTATTGGGTCTAAACAGGTTGGAAAGGCCTTGCCGCCATAGGTAACTCCACGAAGATGGGAAAAAACGCCTAACCAACCAGACCAGGGAACTTGCCACGGCATACAATACCACAAACGACAATACGACACCCACGGTAAATGCCAGTGTCTGGCCAATCCCGTCCAATTGCAGGTAGGCGTAAACAAAAATAAACAGGCCGATCAGGCCATATACCAACCAACTCCAACGATCCTTTACCGGACTCAGCGTATTCAACGACAACCGCAGGGTATTCAGCGGGGCAATATTGCGGATACCGATGAGCGGCAGCAGCGCAAACAACACCGATATCGAGACGCCCAATCCAATGCCCTGCATGATGGCGCCCCACGAAATATCACTGCTGATAGCAACCGGAATGAAATCGCGGAGTACGAGCGGCAGCAGTTGCTGAACCAACGTGCCCAGTAACGCGCCGACAACAGAGCCAGCCAACCCAACACCCACGACCTGTACGAGGAAAATCAAAAAGGCTTGTCGCGAACTGGCCCCCAAACAGCGTAATATCGCGATGCTATTTAGCTTTTCTTTAATATAAATGTGAATAGCACTCGACACGCCGATGCACCCCAGCAGCAATGCCACAAAGCCCACCAACGACAGGAATTTATTCAGATCGGCGAACGAACGGCCAGTTTCCCGTTTACGCGAGGCGATGGTGTCATATCCCATCCGCTGTATTTCCATCAGCGAATCGAGTCCGTCAGCGAGCAAATCGGCATCTGTACCACCTTCCAACTGGAAATAGTAATTGTAATTGATACGGCTACCTTTCTGGTTCAAGCCCGTGGCGGGCAGATATTCCAGCGGAATAAAGACCGCGGGTGCCACCGTAGTGGAAAGGCCACTTTGCCCCGGCGCCTGCTCAAGGCGGCCGGCAATCTCAAACATAACCTCCCCTACTTTCACCGAATCGCCCACTTCGGCGTCGAATTGGAGCATCAACGTCTTATCGACCAGTGCTTGCCGGTGTTTTCTGAACGTTGCTCCTGCCGTTTCGGGAACGGTTTCCAGCTTCCCATAGTAAGGAAACTCACCGTCGAGCGCCCGCACCTGCACCAGCCGGGTGCCGCCGCTATTGGCAAACAGCACCATCGAGGCGAAACTTTGCTCCTCCGAGTAATCGGCACTCAACCCCCGGACAGTATCAATGATCCTACGCCCGCCTTCCGTTAGCTCGCGGTTGGTATGGATCACCAGGTCTGCGCCCACCAAGCTCGCGGCCTGCTTATCAATATCCTTTGCGAGGTTATCACCAAACGAAAAGATGGCCACCAAAGCCACAATGCCGATGATGATTGACGAAATGAAAAGAAACAGGCGGGAGCGATTCCTCCGACTGTCGCGCCACGCCATACGGACTATCCAACGAAATGCAATCTTTTGGCGATTGAGCATCACAATATCGTTTTATGTACCGCTGAATCTGACACAACCATACCACCTTTCATCCGGATAATCCGCTGGGTTTTCGATGCCAACTCCAAATCATGGGTTACCAACACCAACGTGGTGCCCGTATCATGGTTGAGATCGAATAGTAATTTTTCGACGTTCTCACTCGTTTCGGCATCGAGATTACCTGTCGGCTCGTCGGCAAACAGAATCCGTGGCGCATTGGAAAACGCGCGCGCAATGGAAACCCGCTGTTGTTCGCCCCCTGATAACTGCAACGGGTAGTGATGGCCACGATCGGCCAACCCCACTTTATCCAATAACTCAAGCGCCACCCGACGGCTATCGGCTGCACCGCGCAATTCGAGTGGCACCATTACATTCTCCAAAGCAGTCAACGTAGGCAGTAACTGGAAATTCTGAAATACAAAACCAACAAATTGGTTGCGCACCAGTGCCCGCTCATCTTCGGTAAGCGAATCTAAAGACACGCCGTTCAATACGATGCTGCCTGCACTGACATGGTCCAGCCCGGCACAGAGGCCCAATAAGGTGGTTTTACCGCTACCTGAAGGGCCTACTATCGAAACAGTGGACGCTTCTTCTACCTCAAAATCAATTTGCTGTAGCACCGCAAGCGATTTGCCCGCATTTTGATAGGTCTTGCCGACTCCCTTCACACTTAATATCGTAGCCATTTTAGCCCTGTTTTCAATTAATCTGTCTGTAAATTCGTTTCAGCCCTTACCAGCGGGCGTACGGCAAGCTGCCGATTTCTCGCAAAGTACGCAAAGATTTTTATGCAAAGGTGTTAAGAACTTTTCCGTGCCGTAGTTTTGACTTCGGTCTGGCAGTGTTGTTACACTGCAAACGTGTTGAGGGGCGAAGCATTGTACCGACTATTGTAAAAATAACATTACAGCTTCGGCCAGTCGCCGTTTTTATTTCAATATTGCATCATTTATCGCACCATGAATCTCCATATAACAATGATGACTGTACACCGGATTTTTACTTTTTTATTAGTTATTTGCGGTACCTATACCGCGTGGGCACAAAAAAGACCCTTGGACCACGATGTTTACGATGGCTGGGAGACCATCAGCTCGACTGCCATTTCCGACGATGGGCGCTTTATTTATTATGTCGTTAGTCCGCAAGCGGGCGACGGCCAACTGGTAATCACCAATCCACAGAACCAGCCGTTGGCCCGTATCGATCGCGCTACCAACGCCCGTTTTTCTGCCGATGGCATGTACCTGATTGCACATATCCAACCGCTTTATCACGAAACACGAGAGGCTAAGATCGCAAAGAAAAAAGCCGAAGAAATGCCGAAAGACTCGTTAGCCATATTCACGCTGGAATCGGCTGAACTGCAAAAGATACCTTTTGTAAAATCGTACAAAATACCCGAGGAGCCGAGTGACTACATGGCTTACATTACAGAACGCGCCGAGACGCCGAAAGACACCACAACGAGGGATAGTACTGTCACTAAAAAACAGGATCGCAAGAAATCCGAGCCTACGTTACACATCCGGCACCTTCCCAGCGGTACTGACACCATCATCGACCGCGTGGAGGACTACGAATTCAGCATCGACGGAAAAGTACTCGTATACACCAGAAAAGCGGAAGAAAAGGACAGCATCGGCGCAGATGCCGGATTATACTATTATAATTTCGCAACGAAGCAGTCGCGGCATATCAGTCGCGGAAAGGGTACTTACAAGAACATCACATTCGATGACGCGTCTATCCAACTCGCGTTTACAGCTCACAAGAGTCCAGAAAAATCGCTCCAAAAGGCCTTCCATCTCTATTACTACACCCCAGGCCAGGACAGTGCGCTTATCTTGGCTTCCCGTACCACCAACGGTGTGCCGCAAGGATGGCATGTGAGTGGAGAAGGAAACGTCCGGTTCAGCAAAAATGGCGAGAAACTCTTTTTTGGCATCGCACCTATCCCACGGGTGAAAGACACCACGCTGGTGGAATTCGAACACGCAAACGTAGACATCTGGCACTGGAAAGACGACTATTTGCAAACACAGCAGTTGGTCAATCTCCGGCGGGAACAGCACCGAAGCTATCTTGCCGTAACATACCCTAAGCAGGGGCGCAGGGTAATTCCCTTAGCCGACGAACAACTTCCGGACACCCGGCTTACCGAAGATGCCGACAACACATACGTGTTGGCCACCACCGATCTGGGCCGCCGAATCGAGACCCAATGGTGCGCTGGAGCGTTCGAAGATATCTATGTCGTTTCCACGATAGACGGTTCACGTAGGAAGATCGCTGAACAGATCCGCGGCCGCATGAGCATCTCACCGACGGGAAATTACGTTGTATGGTTCAACCGCACGGACAGCAATTGGTACAGCCACGACATAAAGGCGGGTAAAACGACACCATTAAACGCAGATTTACCGGTCAGTTTTGCAGACGAAGATAACGATGTACCCGATGACCCGAGCGACTACGGCATCGCCGGATGGAGCGAAAACGATGAGGAGATTTTCATTTACGACAAATACGACATCTGGGCATTCCATCCTGACGGCTCCGAACGCCGACTGGTTACCAACGGCGCAGGGAGGAGCAATCAAATTACCTTTCGATACCAAGACCTAGTGGAAAGCCGGCCGGCACGGCAACGGCGCAGCCGCGACATCATTAATACGAAAGAACCGCTCATTTTATCGGCTTTCAACCACATCACCAAGGAAAACGGGTGGTATCGGACCGATGGCGACAAAAGCCGGGATCCCAAAGAAATGACCGTGGGGCCCTATCGCTATCACCAAGCCAAACGGGCGGTAGATGCCAATAACTACCTATATACCAAGGAAAATTACGTTTTGCCACCAGACATCTACGTTTCGAAGGATTTTGTTAAAGAAACCAGATTGAGCAACATCAACCCTCAGCAACAACACTATAATTGGGGTACTGCCGAACTGGTCAGGTGGACGACGCCCAACGGTCACGAAGCTGAGGGAATACTCTATAAACCCGAGGACTTCAGTCCAGACAAAAAATACCCGGTTATCTCCTATTTCTACGAAGAATTGTCCGATGGGCTGTACAGCTACATTCCTCCCACGCCTACACCATCACGGCTAAACATCAGTTTCTTCGTGAGCAACGGTTATCTTGTATTTGCACCTGATATCCATTATGAAATCGGGCACCCCGGCCGATCTGCCGAGGAATACGTGAACTCGGGGATGGAGGAATTAAAAAAACAACCCTGGGTTGACGGGGACAAAATGGGTATCCAAGGCCAAAGCTGGGGTGGATATCAGGTAGCCCATCTGATTACACGCACCAACATGTATGCCGCAGCGTGGGCAGGTGCGCCCGTGGTAAACATGACATCAGCCTATGGCGGTATCCGCTGGCAAAGCGGAATGAACAGGCAATTCCAATATGAGCGGACACAAAGTCGTATCGGAGCCACACTGTGGGAAAAACCCGAATTATACATCGAGAATTCCCCCCTATTCCACTTGCCTAATGTGACGACCCCCGTCGTTATTATGCACAATGATGAAGATGGTGCCGTACCCTGGTACCAAGGCATCGAAATGTTCACTGCACTTCGCCGCCTGCAAAAACCGGTTTGGCTCTTGAATTATAACGGCGAAGCGCATAATCTTATCCATCGCCAAAACAGAAAGGATATCCAGCGACGCGAATTGGAGTTTTTCGACCACTTCTTGAAAGGGAAGCCTGCCGCCCCTTGGATTGAACATGGTGTACCCGCTACCTTGAAAGGAATCGATTGGGGATTTGGCGACTAATCACGCCCCCCATCATTAGCTCACCAACGACCTGCCTACTTGTTCCGGCGACATGCGCTTGCATTGGCCTAATATACCCCATGTAGAGATTGTCTACCACTCTCTCCAGCTAGCTTTCCGAAAAATCACAGCCCAAAAACAACAATAAATAATGAATTTTCAATTTTTTTATAATAAAAAACTGATTTCATGAAAAAAATCAATGAAATATCATTTTTTTTATAGAATTTTGAGCCATAAATTAACAAAAAACAAAATACACAGATAAAATTAACAAAAAATACATGTCAGGATTAAGATTCAAAGCGGTAGAGACCGCAGTTTCACGATTAAACAGGGTGGACACCCACGAAACAACCAAACCATCTCTATTTTTCGGAAAAAACGTATTCACAACAGCGAAGATGAAAGAATTCCTTCCGAAGAATGCATACGAAGAATTGATAGAGACCATAGATGGCGGAAAGCCCATTACCCATGATCTTGCCGAGCACATCTCGCAAGCGATGAAAAGCTGGGCAATCAGCAACGGTGTAACACATTACACTCACTGGTTCCAGCCACTTACGGGCGCCACCGCGGAAAAACACGATGCGTTCTTCGAACCACTGCCGGATGGTTCAGCCATCGATAAATTCACTGCTAGCGCGCTGGTGCAGCAGGAACCCGATGCATCCAGCTTCCCAAGCGGGGGCATACGCAACACCTTTGAGGCACGGGGTTATACGGGTTGGGATCCCTCATCACCAGCGTTTATCTATGAGACAGGTGGCAGCAAAACACTCTGTATCCCCACTATTTTTGTTTCCTACACCGGAGAAGCACTGGACTACAAGGCGCCGCTATTGAAGGCAATCAATGCGCTCGACAAGGCAGCCGTAGACGTTGCCAACTTCTTCGACAAATCAGTCACCAAAGTGACAGCGTCACTCGGTATCGAACAGGAATACTTTTTGGTAGACCTTGCATTATTTAATGCGAGGCCCGATTTACAGTTGACGGGCCGTACATTATTCGGCCACATGTCGGCTAAGGGTCAACAGCTGGAGGACCATTATTTCGGCGCCATCCCTGAGCGCGTATTGGCGTTCATGGTCGACCTCGAACAGGAGGCCCTCAAACTAGGTATCCCGTTGAAGACACGCCACAACGAAGTGGCCCCCTCGCAATTCGAATGTGCGCCGATGTTTGAGGAAATCAACTTGGCTATAGACCACAACCAATTGTTGCTTAATTTGATGGAGCAAGTGGCACTCCGCCATAAGTTCAAGGTACTGATCCACGAAAAACCATATGCAGACATTAACGGATCCGGTAAACACAACAACTGGTCGATGATTACAAACACCGGTGTGAATTTACTTTCACCGGGCAAAACACCGAAGACCAACCTGATGTTCCTGACGTTTTTCGTCAATGTTATCAAAGCGGTCCACGAGCATGCCGATCTATTGCGGGCATCCATCGCCAGTGCCGGCAACGACCATCGATTGGGCGCCAACGAGGCACCGCCGGCCATCATCTCTATCTTCCTTGGAAGTCAACTCAATGCGGTACTCGACGAAGTGGAAACGGCCAGGGTAGCCAAAAAGGTGAAGAATGAGGCTTTGTTATGGCACGGTATTCCAAAAATTCCCGAATTGCATCTGGACAATACCGACCGCAACCGGACTTCTCCTTTTGCTTTCACCGGCAATAAATTCGAATTCCGTGCCGTGGGTTCCGCATCGAATAGTGCAAGCCCGATGACTGTCCTTAATACCATCGTTGCCAACCAACTCATTGATTTCAAGACGGAAGTCGACAAGCAGATTAAAAAGGGAACAAAAAAGGACCTGGCATTGCTCAACGTCGTCCGCAAATACATTAAGGAATCAAAAGCCATCCGGTTCGAGGGCAACGGCTACAGCCAGGAATGGGAAGAGGAAGCTCACAAGCGCGGACTGTCGAATATCAAAACCACACCAAAAGCACTGGACGTGTACGTTAGTGAATCGGCGCTCGAAATGTTCGAAAAGCTGGCGATATTCAGCCGACGCGAAAGTGAAGCACGCCATGATATCCTGCTGGAAAATTACTTCAAGAAAATCCAGATCGAGGCACGGGTCATCGGTGAGATTGTAACTAGCCTCGTGGCTCCCGCAGCGTTCAATTACCAGAACGCCCTTATTGAAAATATAAAGGGTCTTAAAGACCTTGGATTGAAGACCGAAGCGTACGGGTCGCAAATGAACTTGGTAGAGCGTATCTCCAACCACATCAACACCATCCTAGTCGATGCGGAAGCGATGCGCCAAGAACGAAAAAAAGCAAACGTACTCGACGACACACGGGAGAAAGCAATTGCTTACGACGAAAAGGTGAAACCGTATTTCGATAAAATCCGCTACCACCTCAATAAACTGGAGCAGATCATCGATGATCGCCAATGGCCGCTACCCAAACTGCGCGAGCTCTTGTTTGTTAGGTAGCGTTGTTTAAATAAAAAAGGTACTTAGAACCTATATGCACCAAGCTTTTCCGCAAAGGACAGGAAACCCCACGTCCTGAGCGGTATGCTTGGTGCTTTCCTGTTTTCTCGCGCGGTTACTACAAAGGCCTTTTTAAAAAAAACTTGCACAACCCGACCACACGACCTATATTTGCATCCGTTGCGTGTACACCCGCACAAATCAATTCCTCTTGAAAACAGGTCTTGGTTTATAAAGAAGTGGCGAGAGACTGGCTCAATGACCCGCTGGCAACCATCCACGAACGGTGGAAAAGGTGCCAATTCCTGTCCCAACCGGTATGGATTGGGAGCATATAAATGGTAAGACGATGAATACGTATCAAGCAAACAGTACCCCCATCCGAGTCACCGGAAAAACCGGTGGAAATACCGCGTGGCATATTGCCACCCTGCCACACCGAATGCGTAGTGGGACGGCTCACCATTGTGGTTGCTGTTGATCCCAAGGACCACCGTGCCCTTATGGTTCGTTATCTCCTCGTGGATACGGGGAGTAACGCGTACCCGTTACATATACACGTTAATCTAAATAAAAAAGTAAGTTTATTAAATCATTGAATCATGGCTAACGAAAATCTGAAATTTGAAACACTCCAAGTCCACGCCGGACAAGAGGCGGACCCCACCACTGGCTCGCGCGCGGTACCGATTTATCAAACCACCTCATTCGTCTTCAACAGTGCAGAACATGGCGCAAACCTTTTTGCGCTCAAGGAGTTTGGCAACATCTATACCCGGATCATGAATCCGACCACCGATGTGTTCGAAAAGCGGATGGCAGCGCTTGAGGGTGGTGTAGCCGGCTTGGCCGTTGCTTCGGGCCAATCGGCACAATTTATTGCACTGACCAATATCCTGGAAAGCGGCGATAACTTCGTCACGGGATCGAGCCTGTATGGTGGCACATATAACCAATTCAAAGTATCGTTCAAACGACTTGGCATCGAAGCTCGGTTTGCAAAGAACGAAACACCGGAAAATATCGAAGCTGCAATCGATGAAAAAACCAAGGCAATCTATGTGGAAACCATCGGTAACCCCAGTTTTAGCATCCCCGATTTCGACCGTATCGCGGCTATTGCAAAAAAACACGACCTCCCGCTCATCGTAGACAACACTTTCGGTTGCGGTGGTTACCTTTTCAAGCCATTGGAACACGGTGCACACGTGGTGGTAGCTGCTGCAACGAAATGGATTGGCGGGCACGGCAACAGTATTGCTGGCATCATCGTAGACGGTGGTAATTACAATTGGGGCAATGGTAAATTCAAGCAGTTCAGCGAACCTTCAGAAGGTTACCACGGACTCGTATTCAGCGATGTGTTTGGCGTGGATAGCCCGTTGGGCAACATCCAATTTGCTATCCGAGCCCGTGTAGAGGGGTTGCGCGACTTCGGACCGGCCCTGTCGCCGTTCAACTCCTTCCTGTTATTGCAGGGGCTGGAAACGCTTTCGCTGCGTGTACAACGCCACGTAGATAACACGCTGGAAGTGGCGAAGTGGCTTGAGCAACACCCCCAAGTAGAAAAGGTGAAATATCCGGGATTGAAAAGTGACCCCAACCATGCCAACGCACAGAAATACCTCAAAAATGGCTTTGGGTCGGTATTGTCTTTCACCATCAAAGGCGGAGCTGAAAAAGCGGATGCATTCATTGATAACTTGAAACTGATCAGCCACTTGGCGAATGTGGGCGACACCAAGACGCTCGTTATCCATCCGGCTGCGACGACGCATCAGCAATTGTCGGCACAGGAGCAGGCAGAAGCCGGCGTTTTCCCGGGCGAGCTGCGATTGGCCGTAGGTATCGAGCATATCGACGACATCAAGGGTGACCTACAACAAGCGTTTGAGCAAGTAAAATAAGATGATTTCGCCGGACGGATTGTCCGGCGAATCTTTTTCCCAACCCAGAAAAGTAACAAAATAACATCAGCAGCAAACATGAACAACAAATTGACCTTGGGCATTTTCGGATTCGGCGTGGTAGGCCAGGGACTATACGATATCATCAGTACCAAACACCTCAACCTAGCTATTAAAAAATTTGTCATCAAACACCCCGAGAAAAAGCGCAGCCTGCCGGCTGAGCTATTTACTACTGATGCGGGCGCTGTATTAGACGACCCGGAAATCAACACGGTTGTCGAACTGATAGACGATGCCGATGCAGCCTTTGACATCGTTGCACGTGCGCTCCGTGGTGGCAAAAACGTGGTGTCAGCAAACAAAAAGATGATTGCAACGCACCTTGAGGAACTGGTGGACATCCAAAACCAGCACGGCACGAGCCTGTTGTATGAGGGGGCGGTATGTGGGAGTATCCCGATTATCAGGAATTTGGAAGAATATTACGACAACGAATTGCTGCACTCCATCTCCGGCATCTTCAACGGCTCGTCCAATTATATTCTCTCCAAAATATTCAATGAAAACCTCGCCTACGACACGGCATTGCGGCAGGCGCAGGACCTCGGATTCGCCGAAACCGATCCAACGCTGGATGTGGGTGGATTTGATCCCAAGTTTAAGCTGGCTATTGTCGCCTCGCACGCTTATGGGCTTTATATTTCTCCCGACACCATCCTCAATATCGGCATCGATAAACTACGCACCCAAGACATCCGTTTTGCGAACGAGAAAAATCTCCGCTTGAAGCTCGTACCTACCGCGAGGGAAATCAACGATAACGCTGTCATTATGTATGTGCTGCCCAAATTGGTCGAAGCAGACAACATCCTGTATAATGTGGAAAATGAATACAATGGAGTATTGGTAAAAGCCGCATTTGCTGATGAACAATTTTTCTATGGCAAAGGCGCGGGTGGCCACCCTACGGGATCGGCCGTACTTTCGGATATTGCTGCCTTGCGCTATGGTTACCGGTACGAATACAAAAAACACATTGATGCCGGCGGATTGCGGTATAGTACCGATTGGGAAATTTCGGTGTATCTCCGTTATGACGATGAACAGACCGTCGAAAAACTCGGGTTTACGTCAATCAGTGAGCGGTATTACGCCCAAGACTTCAAATACGTCATCGGCAGGGTCAACCTACGCCATATTCTTGAAAACAGAGATGAAATAGACCGCGACGGCGTATTCATCGCAGAAATCGGATAATCATCGATTTGTAACAAAAGAGGCTAAAGGCAAACATTGAGCGTCTTTGTACATTATAATTTATATATTGTACAAATTGTAATACGTTAAAGAAATTGCGACATGCAGAGCACCGTTGCGTCGTTTATTGCCTCATTTGGTGTTCCCGCCGTTGTCCAACAAAGTGACACAGCGGCTGTGGAGAACACTTGGCAGACTTATGGCTACATTGCCTTGGGGGCAATCGTGCTGATTATTATCGTGGTGGTACTTATTAAAAAACAGCACCGTAAATTCAACGAATAAAACCAGCCCGCCAATAGATGAATCTGGCAGTGGCTACGGTTCCCTTTTCAGTCCGAATTTCTCAATTTTACTATACAGGTGGCTCCGCTGGATGTCGATTTCATCCGCAGTTTTGGACACGTTCCAGCCGTTCTTCTCCAACTTATACTTGATAAACTCCTTTTCTGTATGGTCTTTGAAATCCTGGAACGACGTGAAATCATCGTAATTCGCAATCGGGCTTCCATCAGGTGTAGGACACGGCCTGTCCACACCGGCGGTGATTTCCGTATTTTCCACCGCCGGCATTGCACTACCGGGGTTCGCAAATGCCCGTACGTCTCTATCGGTAATCGCTTTGTCGCTTAGTATAATCAACCGCTCCACCATATTACGCAGTTCTCGAATATTACCCGTCCATGGTAGCCTTTTCAATGCTTCCATTGCGTCGTCGGTAATTTTCTTTACGGGCATGTTGTATTCACCGCACACCTCTTCGCAAAATTGTTTTGCCAGTACGGGGATATCCTCTTTACGCTCCACTAACGGGGGCACGTGGATGATGATGACACTCAACCGGTGGTAAAGGTCCATACGGAAATTACCCGCATCGATTTCTTTAAGCAAGTCCTTGTTAGTCGCCGCGATGACACGTACATTCACGCTGATTTCCTTTTCCCCACCTACCCTTGTCACCTTATTTTCCTGCAATGCCCGAAGCACCTTAGCTTGGGCCGAAAGGCTCATATCGCCGATTTCATCAAGAAACAGCGTGCCGTTATCCGCTTGTTCAAACTTACCGATACGTTGCTTGATAGCAGATGTAAACGACCCCTTTTCATGACCGAAAAGCTCACTTTCAATCAATTCCGAAGGTATGGCAGCACAATTCACCTCAATGAGGGGCGCATCGGCCCGTGTCGACTTTTCGTGAAGCCACCGGGCCACGAGTTCCTTTCCGCTGCCATTCGCCCCGGTTACCAACACGCGGGCTTCGGTGGGTGCTACCCGCTCAATGGTCTCCTTGATGCGCAAAATGGCCTCGGAGTCACCCAATATATCTCGTGTTTTACTGACTTTACGCTTCAGCACCTTGGTTTCGGTAACCAGCGTACCACGTTCGAGCGCATTACGTACGGTAATCAGCAACCGGTTCAAATCGGGCGGTTTGGAGATAAAATCGTAAGCACCTTTTTTACTCGCTTCGACGGCAGTTTCTATGGTGCCGTGTCCTGATATCATGATAAATGGCAAATCCGGCTTGATAACCAATGCTTCGGTGAGCACCTCCATGCCGTCCATTTTGCTCATTTTGATATCGCAGAGCACGAGGTCAATATCTTCTTTCTTGATTATAGCCAATCCATCGGTACCATTATCGGCATCAATAACCTTATAGTCTTCATATTCGAGAATCTCACGCAATGTGCTCCGAATGGCCCGCTCGTCGTCAATAATTAATATTTTGGTCATTTATTCAGTTGTGAATGGCGCTTTATCATTTAAAGTTTACTTGTCTAAAAAAAGGCAAACCCTATAAGCCGGATTCTGTATCCCTCGCCTAGGGCGGGGTTTCTATCATTTATCTGGGCCTGCCATCACTGGCAGGCTCGAGCAGTCTACCCGTTGCGGTTCCGCCGGTGACGGATGGAGACGAGCAGCCTCCTGGTGTCCACAACCTATTTGACCTTTCAACCCCCGGGGTTTACCGCGATGCATGTCACCATGCAAAGCCGTGGGCTCTTACCCCACGTTTTCACCCTTATCCGCCAGCTGGCGGACGGTTTATTTTCTGTGGCACTTTCCGTGCTCCGTCTCGCCTGAAGCGAAACGGAACCCTTCCCGTTAGGAAGCGGGGTGCTCTGCGTTGTCCGGACTTTCCTCCCTCCCACCGTGGCGGAAGAGCGATAGAACAGGTTTGCCTTGCGCAAAGGTACATAATAAGTTATTAAGTTTGAAGCGTATGGCCCACGAACGCGGTAAAACCGTATCTTTGTCTACCATGACGACATCGCAAACAGTAAAGCCTTATAAAGATACCGACGCGGATAAAAAGCAACAGGTTGCCGACATGTTCGACAACATTTCGGGCACTTATGACTTCCTCAATCATTTCATGTCATTGGGCATCGATATTATCTGGCGGAAGAAAGCGATCCGTGCACTCAAAGCGAGCAAGCCCCAACGGTTGCTTGATGTGGCTACCGGCACGGGCGATTTTGCTTTGGAAGCCATCAACATTCTGCAACCAAGAAAAGTTATCGGCGTCGACATTTCATCGGGAATGCTAGCCATTGCCCGCGAAAAAATAATCAAGAAGAGCCTCAGCGACCAATTTGAGGTCGTCTTGGCCGATTCGGAGAGCCTGCCCTTCGCAGACAGCACGTTCGATGCCGTAACCGTGGCTTTTGGCGTCCGCAATTTCGAAAACCTCGAAAAGGGCCTCGCGAATATTTACCGTGTGCTCAAGCCCGGCGGGAAAGTGGTCATCCTCGAATTTTCCAAACCCAAAAGTTTCCCGATAAAGCAACTTTATCATTTTTATTTCAACCACATCACGCCCCTTATCGGTAAGGTATTTTCTAAAGATCACCGCGCATATAGCTATCTGCCTGAATCCGTTGCGCAATTCCCGGATGGAAAGCAGTTTACGGATATCCTCCAACGCGTGGGATTCTACACGGCACTATCGCGCCCGCAAACATTCGGCATTTGCACCATCTACATCGCAACGAAATGAAGTGTCGGAGCCACTACATCATATGCTCCATAGCCTTTGTTTTGTTGGTTTCGGCTACCACACAAGCCCAGCAACGCTACCAACGTTGGGGCGGTGGTGTTGACGATGAAACACTGCATTTCGGTTTCAGCTTCCATTACATCAATGCGGATTATAAAATCGATTTGAAACCATCTTGGCGGGATGAGGGGTATACATACGTGACCTCGCCTTTTAGCGGCAATGTGGGCTTGGGGCTGCTTGCCGACCTGAAACTGACGGAAAACCTCAATCTCAGGCTCCAGCCGAATTTGCGGTTTATGAACATACATGTGAATACCATCACAGAAACGGACCCCGACCATGTAAAATCGAATAAAGTGCATCGTTCCGACATTGGAGTCCCGTTGCTGTTGAAGTTCAAGTCTGACCGGAAGACAAACATGCGGGGCTACCTTGTTGGTGGCGGTGAGCTGGCTTTCAACGTTTCGTCCGCAAAAAGATACGACCGCAACATAGACATCATGACCAACCGCGGTTACCTTGCTTATACCGCTGGCATCGGCTTCGATGTCTACTTCGACTATTTCAAAATGTCGCCTGAAATCCGGTGGGTCCAAAGCGTCGGAAACCTGCTGAATGTTAGCGATAACAATACGTTCAATAACGACTCCCCATTGGAACGACTTTACATGCGGAGCTTTCAGGTGAGTTTGTATTTTGAGTGAGGTTGCGAGTTGGTGGTGGTTGTGAACTTAATCTAATGTCTCATATCTAACATCTCATGTCTAAAAAAATAGCATTCATCACAGGAGCAAGTGCCGGCATCGGCGAAGCTTGCGCACGGGTATTCGCCCGCCAAAGTTACGATTTGTTATTGGCTGCACGCCGCATTGACCGCTTGGAGGCACTGGCGGTGCAGCTTACCACGGCTTTTGGTATACAGACGCATCTCCTGGCACTCGACGTCCGTGATGCAGATGAGGTATCGACCTCATTCAACAACCTCCCCGAACGATGGAAACAGGTGGACGTTTTGGTAAACAATGCAGGCCTGAGCCAAGGACTCGACCCGATACACTCGGGCGATATCGGCGATTGGGATCGCATGATTGACACCAACGTTAAAGGGTTACTTTACGTTACCCGCGCGGTGGCCCCTATGATGGTGGCACGCCGGCAAGGGCATATCATCAACCTCGGTTCCATCGCCGGCAAAGAAGTGTATCCCAATGGAAATGTATACTGCGCGACCAAACATGCGGTGGACGCCCTTACCAAGGGCATGCGGATCGACTTGCTCGACAAACACATCAAGGTAACCGCCATCCATCCAGGCATGGTGGAAACCGAGTTTTCGAAGGTGCGTTTCAAGGGCGACGTCGAGCGCGCAGCCGCGGTTTACGATCACATTGAGCCACTCGTGGCTGAAGACATCGCCGAGGCGGTATGGTTTGCCGCTTCCCGGCCGAAGCACGTCAATGTCAACGACATGGTCATCATGCCTACCATGCAGGCTAATGCAACCCTGGCTGTACGTGAATAATGATTTTCAATTAAAGTGCCTATTTCTTTGTTGCTTTAACGGATACTTGTATTTTCGCATTTCCCTATTTGCACCATCATGAGAAGAATCCGTATTAATTTGCTCGTCCTTATGACCACTGTGACCACATCAGCTCTCGCTGTGCCAACCATCCATTTCGAGGTATCGTTCAAGGAGCCGCAGGCCCACTACGCTGAGATAAAAATGGAAATTTCAGACCTTCGCAAAGACTATATCGATGTGAAGATGCCCGTATGGACTCCGGGGTCTTACCTCGTACGCGAATATTCGAGGCATGTGGAAAGCGTGGAAGCATGCGACGCGGACGGTGCCCACCTCGCCGTTGAAAAAATCGATAAAAACACGTGGCGTATCCAATCGGACAAGGCGAAAAAGATAACGTTCAGTTACCGCATATACGGTTTTGAAGTCTCTGTCCGTACCAATTTTATCGATGACAGCCATGCCTTCCTTTCCCCGGCGGCTACCTTTATGTATGTCGATGGGTTGCTAAACCACCCGGTAGCTGTTACGGTCGTCCCCCACGCTAATTGGTCGAAGATATCTACTGGCCTTGACGCCGTTGCAGGCAAACCGAATACGTTTCAAGCGGCGGACTTCGATATTTTGTTTGATTCACCGATTGAAGTGGGCAATCAGGATGTGTTTACCTTTGAAGCGGCTGGCGTACACCATGAAATTGCCATGGTAGGTGGTGGCAATTACGATAAAGAACGCCTGAAAACGGACTGTGCCGCCATTGTGGAGGAGGCAACCTCCATATTCGGCGTCAACCCCAACAAGCGATACGTCTTCATTGTACACAATTACCAGTCGGGCGGCGGTGGCTTAGAACACCTCAATTCAACCGTGTTGGGCGCAAGTAGAAACGGTTACCAAACCGAACGCTCCTATGTCGGCTTCCTTGGGCTCGTTGCACACGAATATTTCCACCTGTGGCATGTGAAGCGGCTCCGCCCCGCCGAACTTGGCCCTTTTGATTACGATGCAGAAAACTACACATCGGCATTATGGATTATGGAAGGTTTTACGGCCTATTATGATAACCTGCTGCTGCGGCGATGCGGCTTTTTGAATGAAAATGGCTATCTGCAAGCGTTATCCAATGATGTTAATACGGTGGAGAACCGTCCAGGTAACGACGTGCAGCCGGTGGCGCTTGCCAGCTTCGATGCATGGATCAAATATTACCGACCAGACGAAAACTCGGCCAATACGAGCGTATCTTATTATAATAAAGGTGCGTTAATGGCCATGCTGCTCGACCTCAAAATCTTGGCTACCACACAGGGCAAAAAACGGCTTGACGATGTGTTAAAGGCAGCTTACGAAAAATTCTATATCAACGAGCAACGTGGCTTTGAAATACCCGAGTTCCAAGCGTTGATCGAGCAGGTTGCAGGCACATCCGTAGCCGACATCTTCGATGCCGCACATGCCGTGGGCCCGCTGGACTACAACAGTTACCTCAATCCCGTAGGATACGAATTGGTCGACTACAACAAGGGGCGGCAGGTACCGGATCTCGGTTTCAACACCTCGGCAAACGACGGCCGTATTATGGTAACCAGCGTAACCCGCGGCACGGGCGCCTGGAACGGCGGGATCAATGTGAGGGATGAAATCCTTGCCATCAACGGTGAACGGTTGGATGCTAATGGCCGGGAACTGAGCCGACTGATGCAGCTGGCAGTTGTTGGCGATCAGCTCAACGTGCTCATTGCAAGAGATGGTAAAATCAAAGAGCTGACAATCACCCTTGGTGAAGATACCAATGGTGCGTTCCGCATCGTACCGTTGAAGAACGTTTCAGCGGAACAAGAGTTATTGGGAAAAATATGGCTGTCTTTATAGGGATTTAAAACACAAATCGGATAGACAGCCCGATGCCATCGAACCGTACACCCGACTCGGGTGTTAGCTCCATCGTAGGCTTCCAATCCAGCGACAGGTTGATGGGGGCCTCGGGAATTTTGTAATCGGCACCCACTACGCCGTCGAAGCTCCAAGCCAATCCACTTGAGTCCGTATCTTTATAACGGTAGGTGCCCAATCCACCGCCAAAGCCATAGTACCAGCGCAATCCTTCCACATCGACAAAATTTACAGGTTGGTGGATCTCGTAGAGGCCGAGCAACTTAAAAATGGTGAAATTCCTATTGCCCTGGAAATTGAGGATTCCATCGATAGCGTGGCTCTCATTAAGGAAGTGCTTATAGGTAATCCCATTTGCAACGCCAAAACGTCCTCCTATCGCCCGCGTGTAACTGTCTGATTCCTGCGCGAAAGCGCCATGACTACCAATCCCTAAAAAAATAACCGCTATGAATAAGGTCAACCGTTTTGTTTCCATGCCGCTACCCGCGCAAAACAGATGCCAATATGATAACCGATAGCAGCGATGTCAGCAATATTTTTAAAAACTATGAATTCGCTAAAATTCTTGCTAACTTTAAATGCGCCGATGTAAGTATTCCGGCGATGTTATGAACCAGCAAGATAAATGGTTATGGATACACCCACCCGTATTTTCGACATATTGACGCATTATAAGAACCATTACGCCAAACCCGTCATGGTGGCCGGGAAGGCAGATGGTAAATGGACAAACTATACGACCGATGATTTTTTGTCGACCGTTGACCATCTCAGCAAAGGGTTGGTCGCCAAAGGTATTGGCAAGGGTGACAAAATAGCACTCATGTCGCATAATCGTCCCGAATGGAACTTCTGCGACTTTGCCATCAATCAACTGGGTGCCGCGGTTGTTCCATTATATCCCACGCTTTCCCAGCAAGACCTATCGTTTATCATGAGTGATGCCGAGGTGAAGATGGTTTTCCTCAGCGACGCCGAACTCCATGAAAAAATAGCGGAAGTGCTATCTGAAAACAAGCTCGACATCCCTATTTACACGTTCGATACCGTAGCTGACGAGCCTTCTTGGCAAATCTTGGTTGACGAAGGCAAACAGTCGGGAGTCGATTTGGCCCCGTACCGCGAGGCGGTTGGCGAAGACGACCTCCTCACCTTGATTTATACGTCGGGCACTACCGGCAGGCCGAAGGGCGTATGCCTTTCCCATAAAAACGTGTTGACGAATGTCTATGATTGTTTCGACCTCCTGCCCGATTACTTCAAGAAGGCACTCAGTTTTCTGCCGCTATGCCATATTTTCGAACGCATGGTTGTATACCTTTACTTCGCCAAGGGCGTAGAAGTGCATTACGCGGAGAGTTTGGATACCATCGTGGCAGATATCAACGATGTGAAGCCGCATGGATTTACCACGGTTCCGCGCGTTTTGGAAAAAGTCTATGATAAAATCGTGTCAAAGGGCAAGGAACTTAAGGGGCTCAAAAAGCAGATTTTTTTTTGGGCGCTCAACCTGGGCCTCAGCAACAAGGAGCCCGGCAAGAACAGTGGCTGGGTTGATTTCCAATTGAGCATCGCCCGCAAATTGGTGTTTAAGAAATGGCAGGAAGCCCTAGGTGGCCATATCAAGTTGATCATTTCAGGGGGGGCGGCGCTGCAACCCCGTCTTGCCCGGGTATTCTGGGCCGCCGGCATTCCCGTTATGGAGGGTTATGGACTTACGGAGACCTCGCCGGTCATTGCGGTGAATACGTTAGAAAAAGGGGACGTCAAATTCGGCACGGTTGGAAAGGTGCTCAAACATGTCGACGTGAAAATCGCCAGCGACGGTGAAATATTGTGCAAGGGCCCGAGTATATTCCGCAGCTATTATAAGAACGAGGCTGCCACGGCCGAGGTCATCGACAATGAGGGTTACCTCCATACCGGCGACATCGGGGAACTTGATGCGGAGGGCTTCTTACGGGTCACAGACCGTAAGAAGGAAATGTTTAAAACCGCGGGCGGTAAATACGTGGCACCCCAAGCACTGGAAAACAAATTCATGGAGTCCACGATGATTGCCCAGGTCATGGTTATCGGCGAAAACCGACGATTCCCTGCGGCACTTATCGTACCTGCATTCGACGTGTTGGAGCAATGGTGCAATATCAAAGGCATCCCCTTCGGTTCGAGGGGTGAGGCCGTGAAGAACCCCGCTGTCATTGAAAAATACCAACGGGAGGTCGACCGGCTGAATCAGGGATTCGGGCAGTGGGAAAAGGTAAAGAAATTCGCCCTGCTCCCCAACCCATGGACCATCGACGCCGGTGAGCTCACCCCAAAGCTCAGTTTAAAGCGTAAAGCCATACTGCAGCGCCACGAAGAGGCCATAAACAACATCTACGAAGAAAACTAATTCGTGATTAAATGGTTTCTTTACTGGACGTACACTGATGATATGAAACTTTTCCGTGCCCAATTCTACAAGGACATCTTTGCCCTACTGGGCGATGCCGCCGCTGAATTTTCTAATGATAAAGCAATGAAAATGAGTGCGTCACTCGCCTATTACACCATCTTTTCAATTGCGCCGTTGCTACTTATCGTAATTTGGCTGGTCGGTTTCTTCTATGGCGAGTTGCTCGCCGGACAGCAAGATGCGCAAGCCGAGGTTTTTGACGAATTTGCCAACATTTTCGGTCCCGAAACCGCCTCCCAAATACAACAAATCATCGCCAACATCAGCGTGTCTGACAAGTCCGGCTTGGGCATCGCTATCGGTATCGGTACGTTGGTTGTCGGATCAACTACTATTTTCGTTGAAATACAGGATTCATTGAACCGGATTTGGGGCGTACGCCCTAAGCCTAAAAAAGGCTGGTTGAAAATGCTGGTCGACCGCGCGTTATCTCTCTCGATGGTTCTCGGGCTTGGTTTCCTACTTATCGTATCGTTGATTGCGAACGGTATCGTAGTTGCCCTCAGCTCACAGATTACCAGCTATTTTCCCGATATATCAGTACTTCTGGTTCAATGGGTTAACGTAGGGCTCACGTTTGTCGTAATCACTGCGCTCTTTGCCTTCATCTTCCATTTCCTCCCCGATGCGCGGATGCGATTCAGGGATGTGGTCGGCGGTGCGTTGTTTACTGCTGCCCTATTTATGCTGGGCAGGTACTTAATCGCCCTCTATATGCAATTCAGCGCACCAGCCTCTGCGTACGGTGCTGCCGGAGCAATCATTGTGCTGTTGCTGTGGGTCTACTATTCGGCAGCCATCCTCTATTTCGGGGCAGAATTCACGAAAGTATATGCATTGAAGTACGGCAAAGGTGTATGGCCTTCGTCTTATGCGGTCAAGGTAATCATGACCGAAAAAGAGGTGGAAGACGAGCCCATCCGTATGGCGGATAATCAAAACAACGAGAGTTGAGCAGAGGCCAGCTTCACCCGGTCGAAATTGCTTGCCGAAACACCCAGCAGCCGTATGGGCATGGGGTCTTCGGTTACGACTACCCGAAGCATCTGGCGTGCCAACCCAAACACATCTTCAAACTCATCGGTGTAATAAGCCAGGGAGTGGCTGCGGGTAATCAGCCGGAAATCGGCAAACCTGACCTTCAACGTGAACGTACGCCCCTTTAGGTTACGGTTTTTCAAGCGGCCCGTCAGCTTTTCGGTAATTTTGCTTAGCTCATCTTCCATAACGTCCACCCGGCCGAGATCCGTGGAAAACGTATCTTCTACCGCCAGCGATTTCAGCTCGCGGTTGGGTTGCACCTCACGGTCGTCTATGCCGCGCACAATGCGGTAGTAGAAGCGACCGCTCTTTCCGAACAGCCGCACCAAATCTGCTTCGGCGAGCCGTTTAAGGTCTGAACCCGTAAATAGCTGCAGCTGCCGCATCTTGGCAGCAGTTACCTTGCCTACCCCAAAAAACTTCTCCACAGGCAATCGCTCCATAAACTGTTCTACCCGCGAAGGGCCAATGAACGTAAGGCCATCCGGCTTGTCCATATCGGATGCTATTTTCGCAACGAACTTATTGATGGACACGCCCGCCGATGCGGTGAGTTGGAGCTCTTGGCGGATGGCGTCTTTGATGAGTTGGGCGATTTCCATTGCGGAGCCTATCCCCTGCTTATCGATAGTGACATCCAAGTACGCTTCATCCAGCGACAGAGGCTCGATTAGGTCCGTATAACGTCTGAATATTGTACGGATTTGTGCAGAAACGGCCTTATAAACATCAAACCGAGGTGGCACGAATAAGGCATGGGGACAAAGCTTAACCGCCCTGCTACAGGGCATTGCCGAATGTATACCGTAGCTACGGGCTTCGTAGCTAGCCGTGGCTACGACACCACGACTCGTCGGCGGGCCGCCGACCACCAGCGGCTTGCCACGAAACGTCGGAAAATCGCGTTGCTCTACCGAGGCATAAAACGCATCCATATCGATATGGATGATCTTCCGCATACCATGTCCTTTTTACATTAGTTGACGGTATACCGGTATACAGCACGTCCGACATTACCGTTGTCATCAACACCTTCCACCACTACCCGGTAGCTACCCTTACCGTCGGCATTATAATATTCCAACTGTACCTGGCCATCTTCACCCGTTTTTACGTCCGGGTTCCAATAAATGGTTGTACGGATGTCGTTTACCGCACGTCGCTCTGGGGTGTCGTACTTGGGTGTGTAAAATTTGCGTTCTTTGACGTAGCCAAGCGGTGTCAGGTCAACGACATTGCTCTTCGGCAACAAGCTTTCTATCTGGCTGAGTGACATACGCGGCGCCTTTTCCACCTTTTTGGTATAGATAGATACCACACCGTTATTTTGGTACATACGGCTTACGGTACCCAACTCGTCCCGGAGGAAAATCTCTATCCCTTCCACGTCGGAGGGCATGATCCCGTTCAGTGCAGGTACATCCATGGCCATCCCATTCACAAAAAACTGCACGGGGATACGGCCACCGGCATTATAATCGCGGGTAATGAAAAAGAGTTGGCTCTGTGCATCGTAGGTAACGCCCGTGAGGGCAGTCTGAAGGCACATAATGAGGTTATTGCAACCCTTCAATCGATCTGCGTTGATCTGATGGTCGGCCATACCCAATCCGGAAAGCGACGAGTATTCTTTGTGTGAAAAGCTTGGCCTCGACGAAGCCGTCACCTCTACTTCTTCCAACAGAATAGATGTACGGTACTCGTTGCGACTGTTGTCCAGGTAACCCGCAAATTGCTGATCGATATTCAGCACATTGTTGGCCCGGTAAGCGGTGGTATCGATTTCCGGGAATTGCATGGGATCAACATTGATGACCATATTGCGATAATTATCGTTGCCCCGCGCATTAATGGTTACCCGGGCCGAATCGGTAAACTGCAAGTCTTTGAATATAAAGTGGCCACGTTCATCGGTATATACATCCGTTCTAAAACTTCGATCAGGGATCGACAGCAATAGCCCGCCATTGACCACCGGTTTTCCATTGTTGAGTCGCAAAACACCGGATATCTCGATACCCTGCTCGGGGAAAAAATGTACTTGTGGATAATTATCAGCCAGCACATCGGTGTAGGAAAACCTACGGTAACCCTGTGTGAGCAACAGGGCATCCAATGCATCACGCTTTTCCGCATCCGGATCGGTAAAATAATAGTTGGGAGCCTCCACGTAACCTTTTAGGTCGGATGTAAGTAACAGGTTGCTCAATATGGTCGTCTCTTGGCTTTCTTCAATAGGTACCTTTGTCTCGTCGACCACCGACACCGAGTAACTTCCAATGGTAGGCGTGCCGTTGTTATCTACAGCCAGCCCCAGATTGACCAGCTCTTTGGCCGTATATTCCTTTTTATTGCTATTCACCGTTATATCCAACGGCCGGATGTTTTCTACAAATACCAACCGCTCGCTGAGTGGCTTACCCTTCACGTCAAATAAGGTAAGCTGGGCGATACCGGTTGGAAAACGATCTTTCGGTAAACTTACCAATATCGATTCATTGCGTAAGGTTGCCTGCGCCGCATAGCAGAGAATACCGTTGGCTTGGGCAATCAAGTAGTAGGCACTACCCTTATTTTCGTTGTAATATCGATCGTTGGCGACGATAGCCAGCTGCAGAGCCGTATCGGATTTCAGAATGGTTACATTGATTCCCTGATCGATCACCGGGGGTAATGGATATTCGCGGCTCTCGTCATTTTCGAACGTCAGTTTAGCCGTGTAGTTATTCCCTGCCTCCGGAACCATCGTGAAATAACCCATTCCGAAGCGTGTATTGGTAATCGCAGCCACTTCATTTCCCCCTTGGTCAACGATGCTTCCAGTAACCGGTAGGCCGCGCCCATCGCTTCCTACAGCTTTGAAGGCCACTTTTTTAGCTACGCCTGCGATGAAATCACCGCCTTCCGGAAAGAATTGTACATCGGCATCCCATAGCGCGCTGCGCAGTGGGAAACGGCCCAACATGGGCTCAGCGCTTCCTGCCGTCTCCAACGATACATGGAGATTACCGGCGCGGAGTAGATCCCGATCTTTTCCATTGATATTAATAACCACGTTGCCTACGGCATCCGTCTTCCCTTTTCCGTCGTCTATCGGTTCCCATCCAGCCACCGCTGCCCAAGTCAACTTCCGGTTGGCCAGTGGATTTCCTTCCCGATCCTTGAATTGGATTACGGCTTCGGTGCGAGCACTTTTTCCCTTGCTCACATCGTTGAAGGAGATGGTATAATGTAGGTTGTTGTTGAGCACATCGCCAATGGGAACGATTTTATTGAAGAAATAGGCAGGGTCAAAATTAACCATCCATTTTGTATAGGCCCTAAAGCGATAATTCCCTTGGGTATACCACTCTTGGTCGAGCACCAAATGCCCTTCGCCCACGCGGTCATCAAGCGGTATGCGCATCGTTTGCATCAACGAGTCCTTGCCATTCATTACGTCCACATATGCCACTTTGCTCAACTCGTAGTTGTACATGTTGCTGGTGAGGTAAACCTTAAACCACATGGTATCACCAACCGCGTAATAGGGCTTGTCGAAATGCAAGTGCACCTTCTCGATCGGATAGGCTTCCAGTAGTTTCTGTGTTTTTTCAACAACGGTATTGATGTTGATACTATCCTGCTGGGCATACAATTGGAGGGATTGGCAATAGCAAAAAAGTACGCAGCACAGTAGTTTTACGATACGGTTCATTCCCATCATGTTCGAATCAATAAGCCGCTAAGATATCTTTTTTCGGGCGCTTATACCAAATTTTAACATATAATAACGCCCGTGGTTTACGGTTTAAAGCAGTGGCGCGAGTAGCCGGCATACGGAGTCAATACCACGTTTCCATCGTGGCCGCGTGAACCACTCACCCACCGTGATCTGCCTGCTACCCAGCTTATCGCGCTCAAATTGCCGGCTCAGATCTTTGCATAGCACATCGTCATGGATAATGGCACTCACTTCAAAATTGATGTAGAAGCTGCGGATGTCAAGGTTTACCGTGCCGACATAGGCCAATTTGCCGTCGATGCAGGCTGTCTTTGCATGTAAAAACCCTTTTTCATACAGGTAAACCAATACTCCACGGGCCAATAACGGCTTCAGGAACGAAAAGGACGCATGCTGCACGAAAAAAGAATCCGACCGGGCGGGCAACATCAGTTCTACCTTCACTCCCGATGCGGCTGCGAGTTGGAGCGCCGTACTTAACTCATCGCTGGGGATAAAATATGGAGTACAAAGCTGGATCGATTCTTCCGCCTCGGCAATACCGATCAATAACGCCTCCATATTGAAAGGCGCAACGGAGCCGGGGTCGCAAAAAGCAAAACTCACTGCCGCCGAACCGCGCGGGGCCATCGGTGCCGTATAAAAATAACCGTCACGCAGGTTGAATGAGGCGCCACCGGCCAAGTGCCAATTCACCCAGAACTGGGTCTGCAGCACATTTACCGCCTGGCCCAGAATCTGAACGGCCGTATCCCGCCAATATAAGGATTGCTGTGTGCCATTGATATACCTGTCGCTGATATTGATACCACCTACAAATGCTATTTCACCATCGACAATGGCAATTTTGCGATGGTTACGATAGTTACCATTGGCTAGTGAGGAAAAGGTGACAGGCAAAAACGAAACAAATTCAATACCGGCACCGGCAAGGCGCTTCCGTTGCTTATTTAGTGCCGGCGACCCGAAGTCGTCGGCGATAATCCGAACGGCCACGCCAGCAGATACCTTTTCCTTGAGCAAGCCAATCAGTTGGTTACCGATTGTATCCGTTTCGAAAATATAGTATTCCAAGTGAATATGGTGCTTCGCCGTCCCAATAGCCTCAATCAATGCCGGAAATTTTTGTTCGCCATTGGTCAACAGCCTTACTTCATTATACAACGTCGGTGGTGCCACCCGTTGGTTTTTAAGGAAGGTAAACACACGGCTTAGTTGCCCCAGCGACTGCTTTAAAACGACCAAGTTATCGTCCATCAACGGGCTAAGCTGCTCCCAGAACCGAATCAATCGCGTATGTTTTTCGCGGTCCTGCACCCGGAAAACCTTAACCTTCTGGAATTTCTGGCCGAAAAGGTAATAAATGACTATCCCAGCAATGGGAATAAAAACGATGACTAAAATCCATGCAATGGTCTTTGCCGGATTCCTGTTCTCGATTAAAATGGTTGCGATGATAGCCACATATACCAATAGGAGTGGAACCCAATACCATTGATAAATAAAAGCACCGACTCCACGCAGTATATCGATTGTGGCATTAGCCAATACGTGCATCCCCAAACTTAGGTATTTTGCGCGATATCAGCTACTTTTTTCTCTACGGCTGTAATGATTTCATCCATGAAATCCACCCCATGGAATTCACTGGCATGGATAAGCCCCCCCGGACTGAACACATTGATTTCCATTAACTTGTCTCCTACGATATCCAAGCCAACCAAAAACATCCCGTCTTCGCGCAACAATGGCCCCACTGTATCTACGATGACCTGCATTTCCTTGTTCATGGAAGCTCGCTTCGCCTTTGCCCCTTGGTGAATATTACTCCTGATTTCACCGGCTTTCTGCACGCGTTGGATTGCCGCCACCTTACCATTTTTTATGATAGGCTCTCCATCCATCAAAAACAAGCGCGTGTCGCCCTTTTTTGCGGCTGGCAGGTATTCCTGAGCAATGGCAAAGCCGTCCCGACAGATTGCCTCCACGATCTGCTTCAGATTTTTGTTGCCCTTTTTATCGACGAGAAAAACATTCTTCCCGCCGGATCCCTTAAGCGGTTTTAGGATAATTTGGTGGTTTTGGTCGCGGTAAAACGCTTCCACATCAGCAATGTTCCTGGTAATTACCGAGAGCGGACGCACCGATTCGGGAAAGTACTGCAAGTACATCTTATTGGAGGCTTTGATGAGGCCTGCCGGATTATTTAGCACCAAAACGCCCTGTTGGCTAGCCAGCTGCCCAAACAGCACGCCCGTATCCTGTGCCCAAGGGCGATTTTCCATATCTGCTGCCGGATCGTTCCGCAACCAGAGCACATCCCAATTCTTTGAACTTTTCAACGCTTTCTCTTCGGCAACTACTGCTTCCAGAAATGTGTTGAGCGAACGGAACTCCCTATCCGGTACTTTCCGGCAGTGTGCACCGATCTTGCCATTGGCCATATACACTAAATCCCCTACACCGGCATAATAAACCGTATGCCCGCGTTTATGGGCCTCATACGCCAGCGCAGTGGTGGTGTATCCTGCCACCTCTTTACGCACCTGATTGACAACGAATGTGATGGTCATTTTCTTGCTATTTGTTTTTTGTTATTTGCTTTCTGCTTTTTGTGCACTCATCTGAAGTTCGGCGAAGTGCAAAAGGCGAGGCGCAAAGTGCATTATCCAATCATTCTAAACACACTTCCCTCCTTTTTGATTTCATCGATTTTATCGATATATGGCTTTTCCAGGAATTTGGGTCGCAGTGGCGATGGTTTTAGCAGTTGCCGATGCATAAGTTCTTCGATGATGGGCAAGTAGTCTTGCCTGATTTTTCCCACCAGCAACTGCTCGATATCCTTCCCTTGCTTGATGTATTCGATAACATTCAGCAGCCCCTTGAGGTAAACTGCATCTTTGGTTAATCCACCCCCGCGATACACGCGCATGGTAACGTGGAAGGCGGCTTCATGCTTGAATCCATATTTGTCGGTGAGCATGTCAAAGGTATCCGCAAACGAATTCCCCGCGAGCATGTGGTGTACGGCAACAACCCTCGCGGCCAGTATGCGCATACGGTTATTGGTAAGCCCGCCGGTTATGTACTCACTAAGCACCGCTAATCCTTCCTGCAACTGCTCATAGCCGGGTACACCCACATAAAAAAGCCTGAATGGCTGCGCCTTACCATTGTAATAGGTGGCAACATGAGTGCCTACTTCGTGTTGAAGCAGGGCAAAGGCACGCGCCTTGGATATGCGATAACGGCTGCTGATATTGAGTGTTCCGCGCGATACCATCACGCCCTCCACATCGTCGCGCACACGTACGGCGGTAGAAACTGCATCGTATTGCTGCTTTAGGTAGCTCAACTCAACCTTAGCCAAGGCTGCAAACGCATCGGCATCGATCATTTCACCTTCCTCCGCTTCCTGCCGGGGCTGTTCGGATGCCACCAAGATGGCTCGTGCCGTTTCCAGTAGGTCTTCTTCGATATTGCCAAAAAGCTGCTGGCTGCTGTATACAAAGTCGGGTTTCTCGCGGTCACTCAACATATTGAGCATGCGGTCTACCTCTTTTCGCTTATCGCGAAAGAGGTACGCAATGGTGGGATCGGAGATATCTTCAATAGGAAGGTTGTAGAGCTTCCGTTTAATCAGTTCGGGGTCAATCGGCATCGGTCGGTAGTGGAATACCGGATTGCTCTGGTATTTACTTTTCGCGAAGCGGTGCCACGCATCCTGGGCGTTGATGGGCGTTACCAATAGCAGGAAATCAAACAGGTTACTGTATTCGGCCAAGCGCTCGTCAATATCCCATACGCCATCGTGCAGCTCCGTAGTGCCCAACATCTCGAAGTGTGCTGCGCTATATGAAGTCTTCATGCGCACAAACTCGAAGAAACTTTTCCGCAGTGCCTTACCGAAGCTTTCCCTTAGCGCACGGAGAAATAACGGATAAGGTGCACCGGTCTGCTCATTCATATACACCGGGGTAATGGCTAACCCGATGGCGATAATTTCACGTTTACGGGCTTCTTCTGCATTAAAAAGCTGCCCATAGTAAGGCGGCGTCGGGAGCTTCTTTCCCTTCACCAGCTCCACATCGATGCCTGGCAACTGCTGGAGGTGTATTGCCTGCAATTCCGATTGGAGCTTCTCGGCCACTTCCAGCGCGCTCTTTTGGCCGAGGTGGATGGTGAAGGTGGGTGCACCGGCCTGTTCGGAAAGCCATACCTCCAGCAGCATGAACCCACCGAACTGGTCAGCCATCATCTCAGCTATTTCGCGCACAATCGGGGTGGCAGGGCACTCGGACGTATCCGGTGCCACCAAATAAGCCGATTCTGTTTTGCCCAATGTGGAGGTAAAAGCATCTTCTCCATTCGGCGGTACCCGATATACCAGCAGGTAAGGCACCGGCCGATCGATATGCAGTTCGCCCCCGCAGGGCAATTCCATACGTAAAGGAATACCTTTTTTCAGTTTGGCACGGATACGCCCCATTAATTTCTTGGTGTCAGTGACCATATGGAAGAACAGGTTTTACGCGGTCATCAAGTTTGTCTAATAAGAACGGAATGCACCCAACAAGCATGGACCTAAGCTGGCGGAGGTGATCGATATATACCCTACCTGTCCATTCGTCCATAAATGTTTTCTTAAACTCAAGTGATAGTACACAGCCGTATTCCCCGTAATGCCGATTGATCCATTCGGAGAAGCCACCACCCTTGAACTTGACGTTCTCGCGGACGTCGACAAATAGCTCATCGATTTGATGGTGCGCCAGAAACCGAGTTAGCTTTTGCCCCAACCACCTCCATTTATCATGGTTGTGGGCCGTCCCGATGTTCACTTCTGGATTCTCAATAATGCTGGCTGTTGCCAAAGGGGTTTCGCGTCGATGATTATAGCTATGGATGTCTAACACGACAAACTTTCCAAACAAATCAATGGTCCATTGAATCAACTGCGCAATCTCGCTATAAAACCGATCATATTCGACTAACAGTTGGTTTACAGCCGGCTTGGGTAACATGGGCTCCCAAACGGTCAACCCCCATGCATCCTCAGGCTTTCGGTATATGGCTTCCTCCCGTCTGCGATTCAGGTCGGTTTGGAACCGCGAAGTTTCGACCAAGACACGGCTTACCGGTAAATCGGCCAGATAGGAAGTATAGGGGTCTTCTTCACGGAAACGCTCATGCTCCTGCAAGTGCATATTGCCTAGCAACGGCATGGCAAGAAGGTGTCCGTCGTGGATGGCAGTCGCGATAATCGGACTTCGTTCTTTATGTACATGATAGACTAATTCCATGTCGAAATCAATAACACCAATCCATACAGAAATGTTTGCATGGGGCCATTACCATACTTTTGGCATACATTCTGAAATTCTTTAAATAGATGACTACGGCACTGCATCCGATTTGGAATAGCCGTAACACAGGTAACAGGTAGATACTAGGACAACAAAATTAAAGAACATGAACACATCCATCAGATTAAACACTAAAACACTGATAGCCATTATTTTAATGGCATTATTACTCTTCGCTATTTTTAGTTGTTCCACCGGCTCGTCCAAAACAACCAACAGCGAGAACAATGCAATTGCGCTTCCCGTGCAGCGCATTGATACGACAACTGCGGTGACCGTAAAGGATTACCTCGGCACCATTGAGGGTAAGGTCAATGTGGAGATTCGTCCACAGGTTGAGGGCATTCTGGAAGAAATATATGTCGACGAGGGCGCCTTCGTGACAGAGGGGCAAAAACTTTTTAAGATTAACGCACAGCCCTATCAAGAGGAGTTGAACAACGCCTTGGCCAATGAAAATGTAGAAAAAGCCAAGCTGGAAAACGCCCAGTTGGAAGTGGAACGACTGAAGCCCTTGGTGGAAAACGATGTGATTTCCGAAGTACGGCTACGTACCGCAAAGTCGGATTATGATGTAGCCAAGGCGTCGCTCGACCAAGCATCTGCAGCTGTTGCCAGCGCCCGTATCAATCTCGAATTCACCACGATCAAGGCCTCGGTGAGTGGTTTTATTGGTCGCATACCCAAGCGAGTGGGTAATCTGGTAAGCAAGAGCGACCCGCTGACCGAGCTTTCGGACATCAGCGAAGTATACGTCTACTTCGCTATGAGCGAATCTGACTTTCTTTATTTCCGCAAGAAATACGGGAAGCAGGATTCGACTAAAGAGCCTACCGACACCACCCAACTCATCCCGAACGTGTCATTGGTTTTGGCCGATGGAGCTGTTTATTCCGAACAGGGGGTGGTAGATGCCATCAATGGCCAGGTAAACCGTACAACGGGATCAATCAGTCTTCGTGCAACCTTCCCCAACCCGGATAATGTACTCCGCTCGGGCAACACCGGCACCCTCAAAATGGAGGAGCGTCAACCCGGTGTACTTACCGTTCCGCAGGTGGCCACCACCGATTTGCAAGACAAGGTATTTGTTTATACTCTTACGGCAAACAACACGGTGAAGCAGCAAGCCATTGAAGTATCCGGAAAAAGCGGAAACCACTATATCGTAACCAGCGGGGTTAACGCTGGGGACCGGATTGTCCTTTCCGGCGTAGACAAACTTTCAGACGGCATGGAAATCAAACCGCTGGATGCTCCTGCCATCGCGGCGCAATAAATCCCGTATCACTGTCCATTTACGTTACAGCAACAGGTATGAGCGTGCTTTACGCTGATTTGCCGTGTGCTACCATAAAACGACTGTATGCTAAAAACATTCATCAATAGGCCTGTATTGGCTACCGTAATCTCCACGCTGCTTGTCATCCTCGGATTGGTATCGATGTGGCAGCTACCCATTACCCGGTTCCCCGAAATCGCCCCGCCCAGCGTGACGGTTTCGGCTTCCTATCCAGGTGCAAATGCCGAGACCGTGGCTGGTGCCGTACTCCTCCCCATTGAAGAAGCCATCAATGGGGTACCCAATATGACATATATACGGTCATCGGCCACCAACTCAGGGTCAGGTAAAATCACCGTATTTTTCAAAACCGGCACCAATCCCGACCAGGCGTCGGTAAACGTGCAGACCCGGGTATCCAAGGCCAACGCCAACATTCCGGCAGAAGTTATTGAATCGGGTATCACGGTGGAACCCCGGCAAAGCGGTATCATCATGACGATTGATATCTTCAGCGACCACCCCGACACGCTGTATGACGAAACGTTCCTGCAGGCATATGCGCAGATCAACCTCATGCGCGAGCTGGCCCGTGTAGACGGTGTTGGTGAAGTACGCCGCGTGGGGGCACGCGACTACTCCATCCGTACCTGGCTCAATCCCGAAAAAATGGCCGCTTATGGCCTTGTTCCGCAAGACGTACGCGATGCGATACGTGACCAAAACTTCGAAGTTGCCCCGGGCAAATTCGGTGAGACCTCCAATGAGGCGTTTGAAACTATCCTCCGACACGAGGGCCGGTTTACGTTACCCGAGGAGTTTGAACAGATTGTCATTAAGACTAACCCAGACGGCTCGGTACTCTATCTGAAGGATATTGCCCGCACCGAACTAGGGGCCACAAACCTCGGCAGCGACAACAAGGTAAACGGATATCCCGGGCTCACACTCAACATCCTCCAAACCAGCGGCTCCAACGCCCGAGAAATCGATATCCACATACGTGAAGTATTGGAACGGCTTGCCACGGACTTTCCCGACAATATCCATTATGAGATTTCTTACAGCGTGCGCGATCAAATCGATGAATCCATCAACCAGGTAAAACATACCATCTTCGAAGCGGTCATCTTGGTGTTCATCATCGTATTCATTTTCCTGCAGAACCTGCGTTCCACGCTAATACCTGCTATTGCCATACCTGTATCACTTATCGGTACCTTCTTTTTCCTGCAACTTTTTGGATTTTCGATCAACGTGCTGACGATGTTTGCATTGGTGCTGGCCATCGGTATCGTGGTAGACGATGCTATCGTGGTGGTTGAGGCGGTGCACCAGAAAATGCACGCTACGAACCTCGGCCCACGCAAAGCAACGCATGCCACCATGGGTGAAATCACGGGTGCTATCATTTCCATAACACTGGTAATGGCAGCAGTGTTTTTTCCTGTCGGTTTCATGCAGGGGCCCTCGGGCGTTTTTTTCCAGCAATTTGCCTACACGTTGGCAACAGCCATCTTGATTTCTGCTTTGAATGCACTGACCCTCACTCCCGCATTGTGTGCGCTGCTGCTGAAAAGACCTAAAAATCATGAGGTTGCGTCTACGCCGGAAAGCAATAGCAAGCGGTCGCTGACCTCGCGACTGTTCGGTGCCTTCAACACAGCATTTGACACCATGACCCATAAATACGTCCATTCCATACGTTTCTTAGTTGGCCGCAAAGTGCTGGCTTTTGGTGGGCTTGCGTTGGTAACAGCTATCGGCGTATGGCTGATGAACCGTACACCCACCAGTTTCATCCCCGCCGAAGACGATAGTTTCGTTACCTATTCGTTATCAATGCCGCCCGGGGCATCGCTAGCCCGTACCACCGAGGCACTTGCAAAAGCAGATAGCATATTGGGGAAACGAGAGGCGATAGCCGGTATGACCACGGTATCGGGATACAATGCCATAGATGCCAGTGCAAGCTCGGCTTTTGCTGTGGGCTATATCCAGCTCAAGCACGCCGGCGAGCGGGGTGAAATACGAGATATTAATGGGATCATGGACACGATTCGTACCGATCTCGCCCAGATTACCGACGCGACGTTCAGCGTTTTCCCTCGGCCTACCATCCAAGGTTTTGGCGACTTCTCAGGTCTCGAATTCGTACTGCAAGATCGTATGGGGGGATCTATGTGGGATTTCGGCACCGTGGCTGATACATTTATAACAGAACTGGAAAAACAGCCCGAAATCGCATCGGCATATACCACATTCAACGCCAATTTCCCACAATATGTCCTTGAGGTAGACCCCGTAAAGGCCAAGGCACTGGGCGTGAGCGTAAATGATATGATGCGTACCATCCAGGGGTATTACGGTCGCGTACGCGTAAGCGACTTTAACCGTTTCGGGCGGCAATACCGCCTGTATATGCAGGCTGATTTCACATTCCGTAATGACCCCGAGTCGTTTAAATCAATTTTCGTGCGCAACAACAAAGGAGAAATGGTGCCAGCCAACACCATCATCACCCTGCGGAAGGCCATGGGGCCAGAAGTAGTAAATCGATACAATCTCTATAACGCCATCGCGGTGAATGCCATCCCCGCCGAAGGTTACAGTACTGGAGAAGCCATGCAAGCGATGGAAGCAACCGCTGCCGAACACCTACCCGGCAATTACAGCTACGAATGGACAGGCATGAGCTTGGAAGAGCGGAAATCAGGCAACGAAACCTTTCTCATTTTCGCCTTGAGCATCATTTTCGTCTACTTCCTCCTGGCCGCACAGTATGAAAGCTATATCTTGCCTTTGGCTGTGATGCTTTCAGTACCCGTAGGGCTTATCGGCGTATATACGGTAGTGAACCTCGTGGGATTAGAAAACAACATCTACGTGCAGGTCGGATTGATTATGCTCATTGGCTTACTGGCAAAAAACGCAATACTCATCGTGGAATTTGCCGTGCAGCAACGCCGCGCGGGACTGAGTATTGTCGAATCGGCCCTAGAAGGTTCGCGCATGCGCCTGCGCCCCATCCTGATGACCTCGCTGGCGTTTATAGCCGGCTTGGTCCCGCTCATGTGGACGGTGGGCCCATCTGCCCAAGGTAACCATTCCATCAGCTTCGGTGCCGCAGGAGGAATGTTCTTCGGCGTGACGCTAGGGATTTTCATCATCCCCGTGTTATACGTCGTTTTCAAACACTTAGATGAAGTTGTTAAAAGTAAGTTGACCACGAAAGAAGAAGAATAATGAACCCGACATGACTAATCCGCCAGCTGGCGGAAAGCACAGTAGGCAATGATTATTGACGAGTATTCAAAATTTATTAGGTGTCAATGAGCTCCGCTGTCGCTTCGGCTATTTTAGTCATCAAATACTCCATCTGACAATGAAAAAAGTAAAAAATAAACAGATGAACCGAATAACCCGGCAAACCGGTTTGGTGGCGGTGATTTGTTCGCTACTGATATCATCGTGCAAAGTGGGACGTGATTATGTCCGTCCTGAAACCGGCCTCACTGATACGTTCCGTGGGACTAGTGGAATTGACAGTATCGCCGATACGATGAACATCGCCGACATTCCATGGTCCGACTTTTTTACCGATAGCATGCTTACCATGCTTATTGATAGTGCTATTGCCAATAACTTCGATATGCAGACCGCCCTGAAAAACATCGAGATTGCCAACCAATCGGTACGACAATCCCGGGCAGCGTTCTTCCCTCAAATCGGTGCGGAAGTGGCAGGCACTAACCACCAATGGCGGTCGAGCGACTTTTACTCATCACCCTCGTCTGGTTGGTATGAACGTGAAGACCGTGGCACGCCGCCAAAAGACCTCTACCTTTATCAGTCCCAATACTTCTCTTCGATCAGCATGAGCTGGGAAGTGGACATCTGGGGTAAGCTACGCCGACAAAAGGAAGGCGCACTGGCCGAATACCTGCAAACATTCGAGGCTCAAAAGGTCATTCAAACCGGTGTGGTGGCCGCCATTGCCGAAGGATATTACAACCTACTCACACTGGATGCCCAGCTGGAGGTAGCCCGGCGTAACCTGAGACTCAATGACAGTACCCTCCAGATTGTGAAGCTCCAACGCGATGCAGGTGAAGTAAGTTCATTAGCCATCCAGCAAACGGAATCGCAGATGCTTGTGGCCGCCTCGCTCATACCCGAATTAGAGCAACAGATTACTATACAGGAAAATTCGCTGATGGCACTGACGGGTCGTATGCCAGACGGCGTATACCGCTCATCTGCATTAACCGATTGGCATATGCAGGAAATCTACGATGCCGGTGTACCTTTGCAACTGCTCACCAACCGTCCCGACGTGCGTGAAGCCGAGCTTGAGTTGCGTACCGCCAATGCCGAAGTGGGCGTGGCGCAGGCATACCGTTACCCCACACTGACCATCGAGGCCGAAGGTGGACTCAATGCCATGCTGCCACAAAATTGGTTCAACATACCGGGGGCATTGTTTGGCGGACTCATCAGCGGTGTTACGCAGCCGATATTCAGCGGCAGGCGGCTCAAAACACAGCATGAGGTTGCCAAGCTGGAACGTGACAAAGCTGAGATTGGTTTCCAGCATACCGTGATGGACGCTGTGCATGAGGTGACCAACGCGCTAGTGATGATCGAAAAACTCAACGAACAACTTGCCATTGCCCAGCAACGGGTAGCTACCGCGCAACTCGGCGTCAAAAACGCCAACCTGTTGTTCAAAAGCGGCGAAGCGACTTACCTGGAGGTCATCACGGCACAAGGTAATGCCTTGAATAGCGAGTTAGATCTGGTTAGCATCAAGCAACAGCAGCTTAATGCGAAGGTAACGCTGTATAAGGCGTTGGGTGGGGGGTGGAAATAGCGATACGTTGTTGCTAATTTCCCGAAGACATGTTGAGGCGAACCGACGCAACCTGCAGGTTGTCCCAGCGATCAACGGTTTCTTCGATAACCAACCTGTCACGGTAAAACCGGCCATGCATCACTTGCATACCTTTATAAAGGACTGTAAGTGGTTGGTCAAGATCAACCAACGCGTCGTTGAGGTAGATATAAAATGCCTTATAGTCGTTTTCCAGTATGGAGATAGTTTGGCCACTAATGGTTGCAACGATTTTTTTCCCTCTCCCGTGCTCGGCCTCTTCGGGCGGCACGCCTAACCAATAAAAACGCTGATGCGGCCGGTCGTCTTGGATCCACACAATCTTATCTGGATTGGGTTGATTAGTATATCGTGCCATCCAGTCAACCGCCATGGTATCGGCCTGTTCCATCCAGTGCCCGTATTGCGGGTAAATATGGGATGCGTGGACATAACCACCATTGTCTGCTTGTTGCAGACTATCCAATTTACCTGCCCATCCCTCGGCTACGCGATTACGATGATAAGCCGAGTCTAACCCACCCATGAACAGCGCAAATGGAAGGTTTCTCAAGTTGTCAACACGCGCGTCATTCGGGTGGCCAGCCATCATGGCTGCCGCCGCCCAACGGTCGGCCATACGGGTAGCCAACTGGTACACACCGTCTCCGCCCGCAGAATAACCCATCAGATAAACTTTAGCGGGATCTACACCCTCCATAATGATAGCCGTTTTGATAAGCTCATCAAACAGGTCATCTATAAAATCCTCATGCCAGAGCATCCAACTGTTTGTCGGTGCTCTAGGCGCTACATACACGCCTTCTTTGGGTGAATAAAGATCAATTTGGTTGGCCCACTGATTATCATTTATTTCTTGTGTAGCATTCCCCCCACCATGCATCGAAATAAATAGGCTTCGTCCAGTAGCTGGCTTTTCTCCGAACACCTTATATTCGAACTTCATGACAGCCCCGCCTGGATGGACAATCTGTTTTTGCAACCACTGCTGTTCTGCCTGTTGGCGGTATTGCGTTTGCTCTGCGGCAATCAGGCTATCAGCTAGTGTAACAGCGGCTTCCGCCGAAAGCTCCTGCGCGTATACACAAACGTAAGGAAGCATCAGAAACAGGAATTGTATCAATCGAGTCATCATCGCGCGACAAAAGTAACGAAAGTAGAAACCCTACACATCAACCGCCAGCGTAATCATGATGTAAGTATACGAAACTTTGGCGACACAATCTAATGCTATACCCTCAATCCGGTCTTTTTGCGTTACTCGCAGACAATCGCTCCTTTTGGGTAAATAAGGGGGCTTAGGTAAGGTATATCGAGGTTTGCACCGCGTAACAGGAACCATCCGCCCATTAGGATGGAGATGATGGGCAGCCACAAGGCGAAATTGAATTTAATACGGGTTTTGGCGAAGCTACCTATTAATGCTACAGCCAACATGGCCGGCCAAGTACCCAATCCAAACGACAGCATAAATAAGCCACTCCCCTGCATGGAATCGGCACTTAGCGCAGCCGCTAATGCCATATAGACCATTCCACAAGGCAACAGTCCATTCAGCATCCCCACCACGAGGTGCCCACCTGGCCGGTAAAGCCAGTAGCCCACCCATCGGGTCAGTGGCGTGACGAAGCGCTGTTGTGCGCGGACCAAGCGTTGGGAACGCTGTCCGAAAAACAAAAATAAACCCATAACGACGAGCAGCGATCCAGTAAAGAACGTGATGCCCTGTTGCCAACCTTTGATTTCAAACAGATAGCCTACGGCGCCAATGGTAAGTCCAAGCAATCCGTACATTCCTACACGTCCCAAGTGGTAAAGTACCGTATTGGCAAACACCCGCCAAGGTCGTTTGCCATGATCCGTGGTGAACGCCAATACCAGTGGTCCGCACATGGCCACGCAGTGGAGGCTACCGAACAGGCCCATGAAAAATGCAAGCACGGGATAACTCATGTTTACTTATTGTTTCGGTACACCAATGGTATCGATAGGCTGTTGCAAAGAATCGATGCTACGCAACCGATCATAATTCAGTCCGCGCTCGTAATAGTCTTCGGCAACCAACGAATCGGTATCGGTGCTCACCATATAAATGCCAAATGAGACGATCAACACCATAAAAGACGCCAGCGCAATTACTATTTTTATTCCCCAGTTCATTTTTCTAATGGATAATGGATAGTGGATAATGAACTATCAACTATCAATTGTCAACTCATAAAGGCGGTGCCACAAATGTTGTCTTCAATGTCTCCACGGCCTTTCCGTCTGCCATCACCCCGATTTTCACATTCGTTTTGTATGTCTTGACCGATTGTTGCGGACTGACGAGAAAGAACGTCATTTGTGCCGTCGCTCCTGCTTTCAATACCGTGAGTGGATTAACCATCCGGATGGTCATGTTTTCGTCCAGCACTTCCAGATTAAACGGGATATCACTGCTCGTTTTGTTTATCAACTCCAAACTATAGAGGTTGCTCACCGTCCCGTCATCCAGGAGTTGATACGTGCTACCCCTTGCACGTAGCAACGTTCCATCTACTTGCGACCGGCTGAAAACGAGCCAGCCGAACACGGCAATCAACGCGACAAGCACTACTGTATAGGCAATGGCACGCATATTACCCTTAGATTTCGTGCTGTTATCGCCCGATTTCACATCATCCTCGTCGCCCTCGATTTCACTAACCGAATAGAAACCGATCAGCTGCTTGGGCCGATCGAGCTTTTCCATTACGGCATCGCAGGCATCGATACAAGCCGTACAGCTCACGCACTCCATCTGCAATCCATTGCGGATATCAATACCGGTGGGGCATACCTGCACGCACAGGTTGCAATCTACGCAATCACCCACCGATTGCTCCATACCTTTTTTCCGATGGCCGCGGGGTTCCCCTCGACGATGATCATAGGCAATGGTAACGCTCTTGTCGTCCATCAGCACGCTCTGCAATCGCCCATAGGGGCATATCGTTGTGCAGACGATTTCGCGCAAGTAAGCGAATACGCCGTAAAATACCAATGTAAACAGTACAATGGCAACGAACCCACCGAGGTGCTGGCTGATAGGATCCGTCATGATTTTCCAGAGGCCTTCAACGCCGATAATATAGGCTAGGAAGAGGTTTGAAATCGCGAAGGAAATTATTAGGAAGACGGTATGTTTTAGGCCCTTTTTGGCATATTTAGCCGTATTATTGGGTGCCTTATCTAACTTCTTCTGCTGCAACCAATCGCCTTCTATAAGAAATTCGATCCTGCGGAATACCAGTTCCATGAAGATGGTCTGCGGACAGGCCCATCCGCACCAAACGCGACCATACACCGCGGTGAAGAGGACAATGCATACCATGGCAATGAGCATCCCAAAGACGAAGATATGCAAATCCTGCGGCCAAAACACGCTCCCGAACAACACGAACTTACGTTCGAGGATGTTGAAGAGCAAGAGCGGTTCTCCGGCAACCTTGACAAACGGCGCGGCCAAGAAAAACACCAGAAGTGCATATCCGACCCATTGCCGGCGATTGAACCATTTTCCACCCGGCTTCTTCGCATAAATCCACTCACGCTTCGTTTTCACCTCGCTCGTTGCTGTTGCCATTCGCTGTTTACTTTTTCGCTGTTTGCTCGCTGCTTTTTTGCCTTTTGCGGTTTGCTTTCTGCTGTTTACCCTTCAATCCTTACTCCTCAAATCCTTAGTCCTTAAACCCTTGCTCCTTACTCACCAACCGATGCCGTTTCCACTGTGGAGATATCCGATATTTGCTGATACTCCACCTTTTCGCCTTGTGGCTCCTTCCCATTCGGGGGGTTACTACCTCGTAACGAAACGATATAATTGCTCACTTCGGCAATCTGCGCTGGCGTAAGGCTTTGCTCCCAAGGCACCATACCTTTATCCAACACCCCATACTTGATTACCCGGAACACATCCTGTACCTCGCCGCCGTGAAGCCAGTATTCGTCCGTGAGATTAGGGCCAATCCCCCCCTCTCCCATGCCGCCGTGGCAGGCTGCGCAGTTCTGTGTAAAGATGGCCATCCCGGCTGCCACGGTCTCGGGGCGTACGTCGAGTGTCACCGTATTCTCATCGATATTATTCGCTGTTTGTGCCAGCCACTCCTGCCGCGCCTGTTCCGCACGCGCCATCTCCCGTGTGTACTCCTCGTCTTGGGTGGCGCCCCAACCGAAAACGTGGTATACGCAAAGATACACCACGGCAAATGCCAAGCTGGCGTAAAACATGCCGTTGAACCATGCAGGCACCGGGTTATCGAGTTCTGTGATACCGTCGTACTCGTGATCAATCACCAAATCCTTTTCCTCGGCCATCGGCCGAAGCCCCATGAGCTTATTCCACCACTGTCGACGGCTGTCGCGGCGTGCCTGCTTCGCTGCGACCTTGGTGGTTTCTTCATCGGCCAGCACATGCGGCATGGTAACACGTACCATCACCCGTAAGGCTCGCAATACCATTAATGCGGCAAGTAGGATGACCAGCATTACCACCACCAAAGCAACAGTGAGGATATCTTGGTTTATATTTCCAATTGTGTTCATTGTCCGCTGTATTTAGTTTATAGAATCCTCGTCTGAATGCTCCCCGTCATCCATCGGGATGCCTTTCATATACTCGGCATCGTCTTTCCGCATCCGGAAAAGGCGGATGCCTATGGTAATGAAGAAGAGGAGGAATATCCATAGCGATGCGATAAGGTACCACTCATTGCCGCTCAAATCTGTTATTTGCCTAAACATAGTCGTTTGTTTAAAATACTAATCGTTCGTTGCCGTCGCTGCCGGCGTATTGATATCTGTTCCCAGCCGTTGCAGGTAAGCAATGAGCGCAACAATTTCCCGATCTGGCCGTACATTCACGCCCTGCCCGTTGAGGTCAGCCGCAATCGCTTCAGCCTGTTCCCGGAGATCAGCATCTGCGTTATTGATATCGTCATCGGTATAGGGCACGCCCAATAGCCTCATGGCATTCAACTTGGCTGTGGTTGTGCTCGCATCCAGTGTTTGCTCAATGAGCCACGGATAGGGTGGCATGATGCTGCCCGGCGAAGTGATGGTGGGATCGAGCATGTGGTCGAAATGCCACTTATTCGGGTATTTCTTGCCGATACGGTGCAAGTCGGGACCTGTGCGCTTGGACCCCCACAGGAACGGGTGGTCGTAAACGAATTCACCAGCCTTGCTGTACTCACCGTAACGCACCGTTTCCGAACGGAAGGGGCGGACAGTCTGCGTGTGGCAGTTCACACACCCTTCACGAATATACAAGTCGCGCCCTTGGATTTCCAACGCTGTATAAGGTTGCACGCTGGCAATGGTGGGCACATTGGAAGAAATCATGAAGGTGGGCATCATCTGCACCATACCACCAATGAGAATGGTAATCAAAGCGATTATCAGAAACAGGATAGGCTTGCGTTCCAGCCTGCGGTGGGCCGCGCGTTCGTTGACCACCACGGGTGTTAGTTCGGGCGCCTCAGCCGGCTCATTGGCCAGCAATCGCCCTTTCTTCATGGTTTTTACCAGGTTATACGTCATCATAAGTGCACCCGCCAGGTAGAGGGCACCTCCGATAGCCCGCAGCATGTGCATGGGGATGATCTGGAGCGTAGTTGCCAAGAAATTGGGATATTTCAACACGCCCTCGGGCGTGAATTCCTTCCACATCAACCCCTGCACCACGGCAGCCCAGTACATCGGGATGGCATAGAACAGGATGCCAAGGGTGCCGATCCAGAAGTGTGCCGAGGCCAGTTTTTTCGAATACAGCTCCGTTTTATAGATACGCGGTATGAGCCAGTAGAGGATGGCAAAGGTCATGAAACCGTTCCACCCCAAGGCACCCACGTGTACGTGAGCCACAATCCAGTCGGTAAAATGTGCGATGGCGTTCACCTTTTTCAGCGACAGCATAGGACCTTCGAAGGTAGCCATACCATAGGCGGTGAGTGCTACTACCATAAACTTCAGTGTCGGTTCATTACGCACCTTATCCCACGCGCCACGTAACGTGAGCAGCCCGTTGATCATCCCGCCCCAGCTGGGTGCGATGAGCATGATGGAAAAGGCTACGCCGAGTGATTGCACCCATTCTGGCAAAGAGGTGTACAGCAGGTGGTGTGGTCCTGCCCAGATATAAATGAAAATCAGTGACCAGAAGTGAAGGATACTGAGTTTATATGAATAGATCGGGCGGTTGGCCATTTTGGGGAGGAAATAGTACATCAACCCCAGGTAGGGCGTAGTGAGGAAAAACGCCACGGCATTATGGCCATACCACCACTGCACGAGCGCGTCCTGTACGCCGGCGTAGAGGTAATAACTTTTCCACATGGAAATAGGCAACTGTGCGGAGTTGACAATGTGCAAGACGGCCACTGTAACGAAGGTAGCGATGTAAAACCAGATGGCTACGTACATGTGCCGCTCACGCCGCTTGATGATGGTACCGAACATGTTGATGCCGAACACGACCCAGATGATGGTGATGCCCACATCGATGGGCCACTCCAGCTCGGCGTATTCGTGCGACGTGGTGAGGCCCAACGGCAACGTGATGGCCGCTGCGAGGATGATGAGCTGCCAGCCCCAGAAGTGCACGCGGCTCAGGAAATCGCTGTACATGCGGGCCTTGAGCAGCCGCTGCAGCGAATAGTAGACTCCCATGAAGATTCCATTGCCCACAAATGCAAAAATCACCGCATTGGTGTGTAATGGGCGAATCCGCCCAAATGTGGTGTATTGCAGGTCGAAGTTCATGAATGGCCACACGAGTTGTACGGCGACCAACAAGCCGACGGACATACCCACGATACCCCACACAATCGTGGCAATCGCGAAGTTTCTGACAATTTTGTTGTCGTAGTTAAATTTAGTTAGCTGCATGGATGAACGTTATTTTTCTGGCGGTAAAATTACTGTCATCGCAGTGTCAGCCGAATGATGGGTATCGGGTTTAAAAGTAATGGTGGTCACTATTTATCATCCTGTCACTACCTGTGCTTCAGCCGTGTCTCATCCCTGCCCCATCCCATGTATATCCCAGTGATATCCGTATGTACCTCGATAAAAAAGCCAAAACACGACGTTTCATCGGGAAACCATCGGGAAGGTATCGGGAAAAACGATGTTATGGCCGTGCAATAGCTGGCGGTTAACCGCGAATTTATTACCTTTGAGATAGTATAATCGCTATGGATATTTTTGACTTCAAAGACTCATTGAAACACGACACCCCTCCAATTGGCCTTACTGTACAGTTGGAAGCCTTATGGCATGATGGCAGGGGCGACTGGGACAAGGCACACGATTTAATCGACGATCTGGACGACCAGCAGTCTGCACATGTGCATGCTTACCTGCACCGCAAGGAAGGCGACCTGTGGAATGCCGACTACTGGTACCGACGAGCTAAGCGCCAACGCTACGCCGGCACATTGGAGGAAGAATGGGAAGAATTGATCACATTGCTGTTATAGCCGGCAATCTTTCTATCCGTCAACCTATCATCACAAATGAACCTTCGTTGCTCATGTGGTATGTTTCTTTTGCTATTGGCTTGCGGGCCTATTAGCCGTGCCATGGCCAAGCAGGATTCGCTGGTTCGCGACACCACCAGGCAGTTGAATGAAGTTGAAATCCACCGTTTCAAAAGCGAAGTGATCCGGAACAAGCTTGGCATGCAACGCATCGATATTTCGGATATGGCACTTACACCCCGGATGCTCGGCGAAATAGATCCGTTGAAAAGCCTGAAGACATTGCCTGGTATTGGCAACGGTGGCGATGGGAACGCCGGGCTGTATATTCGGGGTGCCGAACCGGGGCATAACCTCATCAGGCTTAACGACATGACGATTTTTAATCCCAACCACCTGATGGGCCTCTTTTCGGTGTTTAACCCCGAAGCTATACAACACATGGCAATCTATCGGGGGGCTCCACCAGCCGACTGCTTCGGGAGGATTTCTTCCTACATCGACTTACAAAGCAATTGGCAACGCCCGGATAGCACCCGCACCGTGCTGTCGCTCGGATTGCTCCACGCCAATGCGGGAATAAAAACGACACTATCCGGCAGTTGGTGGTTGGATTTGCAATTCCGAAAGACCTTTATGAACCAGACATTATGGCCGTTACTGAAACGGATTACCCCCAGCGACAAGACCCTTAGCCGAACGGCATACGATCTCTACGACATCAACATCAATACCGCGGTGACGTTAAAGCCCGGAGTCCTGTCTCTTTCGTTATACCACGGCGGTGATGATTTTGGTTTCGCCCTGCAGCGTGAAGGCGTAAACCAGCAAATGGATTGGCGGAATACGGCTGTACGTATCAAATTGGACCGGCAAATGCCTCCTACTCAGAAAATTTCCTACCAAATGGCCTATAGCCATTACCGGTTTAATTTCGGTTTAGCAGATGGCGTTTCCGTTGTATCGCTCACCAATCAAATTGGCAATGTACAGGGGGGTGTCAAATGGTCCCATAGCCAACCCCACTGGCGGGTTACAGCCGGCGCCCATGCAGCCACATACCGCATTCACCCGTTGGAACCCCGGATTTACAACAGCGGCGCACCGCTAAACACGAGCTCGCTGGAGCAACAGCAGGCGCATGAAGTACAAACCTTTGCCGACGCTCTCTTCCAATTCACGGATGGGTTCTCGGCACAGGCCGGGCTTTCCTATACCTATTTCAATGGGGGGAATCGTTCTGTCTCTGCAACTGCAAGCCGCCTGGGGTATCACAACCTAGACCCGACATTGAGCCTCACTTACCAATTTTTGCCAGCTTACCATATAGCAGCATCTTGGCATCGGAGCCATCAAGCACTACATTTCCTCCCGCTTACGAGCAGTAGTCTGCCGGCCGACTTCTGGGTGAGCAGCGACATGGATACCGCACCAAGTACAGCCGAGCAAGCAGCGGTGGGGATATATGGCCGTTGGCTTGATACCGGATGGGAAGCATACGCAGAAATATTCGACAGGAAAATGAACAATTTGTACGAATATAATGGACAGTTGCTGAATTTATTTGACGAGGAAGGAACAGCCGGAAAGTTGCTTACGGGGGGCGGCCGGAGCTATGGTATTGAACTTCACCTGAAAAAAAACCGGGGTGCCCTGAAAGGATACCTTAGCTATACGCTTTCGCGGAGTTTTCGACAGTTCCCGGACATCGAAGAAAACCGGATGTACCCATTCAAATACGACCGCCCAAACCAGTTTCATGGGGTAGCTCAATTTCAACTGAACAAACGTTGGATCGCCAATGCTTATTTTACGTATAGCGACGGCAGCAATTTTACCCCTGAAACCGGCCGGTATTTTCTTGGCAATAATGTGGTATCTGAATACGGTGCTTACCACAGTGCTCGCCTTCCCGCGTACCACCGCCTTGATATCGGGGCTACCTATTCATTTCGCAACACCAAGCGGTGGGAACAGGAGATCAATATCAGCGTCATTAACCTTTATAACCGAATGAATGCCCTTTTTCAGTATTATGAATTTGCGGGGCAATTACATGGGGACCGTCCGTACATACAAACAACGAGTGAGTTATTTGCTATTCTTCCCCTATTGCCCTCCATTAGTTATACGATAAGATTATGAAATCCGGTTACTTATTCCTGTTTGCGTTACTGGCCATGCTATCGCTTGGTTGCTCACCTAGCGATATAGCCGACCGCGCGCAGTACCAACCCAAATTTGTGGTTGAAGGTTCCATATCATTGGGCGAGTTTCCAAAAGTGGCGCTTACGCATAACCTTCCAGTTTCAATCCCCATCGATTCTTCGCGGCTTGAAGCCATTATCATACGCTGGGCAAAGGTAGAGGTATTCAGCGAGGATGACCACGAGGTACTCACCTTGGTTAAAACGGCCAACGGCTTTCCCTTTTACCACTATGTAGGGCGTACACTTCGTGGCCGCGAAGGGATAGATTACCACTTACGCATCACGTATGCCGATGAGCTTATTGAAGCAACAACCACGATTCCAGCCATGCCGAAAATCGACAAGCTGAGCTTTAGTGAAGCGGGCGATAGCGTACGGTTGCTGCAACTATCATTTACTGATCCGGAAGAAAGCAAAGATTTTTATCGGTTTTATGGTAAGCTGAAGGGCGAGCCGCATTACGCCTCTTTTACACCCGCCGGATTGGCGGATGACCTTGCAAACGGACAGTCGGTCTCATTGAGGCTATTTAGAAACCGAACATCGAATATCTCCCCCGATGTGGAGATGTATTACAAAATTGGTGATACCGTACAAATCCGGCTTGCTACAATGCCCGAAGATGCCTTTAGGTTCTGGAAACAAGTCAACGCGTTAACGGGGCAGCTCCCCTCATTGGGAAGCCCGGTACGTATCCAAGGAAATATTAGTGGGCCGGCTTTAGGAATTTGGTACGGGGAAGCTTATGACGAAAAGTCCGCAATCATCAATTAAGAAAGGCCGGTGTCGACCGGCCTTTCTTAATTGAGAACGAGTTAAAAAGCAACTAGTCAAATTTTTCAATCAAGTCTTCGAGGTCGGAAATCAACCTATCAAACCCGGTATCCGCAAAATCTTCGAAACTGACTCTTGACTCGTCGCCAAAAACCAAGACAGGCTCATAATCGTAATAAATATCACAAATGCCATCGTAGCAATATTTGTCTTCGTACACTTGAAAATCCACAGTGGCAATCCGTTGTTCGGTACTCAGGTTAACGGCTACAAATTTGCTGTATTTTTTCAGGGCATCTACTTCGGCCTCCGTTAGCTGTTTATCTACTGCCTCATATTGTGTTTGGTACTTGCGATAAGCTTCATCATATGCGGCTTCTGCGGCGGCGTATTCTGCGCTTCCCCAAGTTTCGTTCCCTGTAAAGTAGTCGTAATAATCCGGATAATCGGGATATTCCAAGTTAGGCAGCGCGCTGATAAATTTCCTGACATCAAAGAAACCTAGGAGTTGGACATTTCCGAGCCTAATCGAGGCGTTGGATGCACCGACCAGGTCTTCAAGATTATCTTCATCCTCAAATGTATCCATGTTGTAATTGCGCGTTTCCGCTTCAAGGCTAGCCGCTATCAGTTCTTCGCCATTCACTGAAAATTTAACTTCTGCTTTTGTCGTACTGCCTTTTTCTGCCAGCAGTGTTGCTTTATAGCCACCCATGGTCAGCGTTACATCAATGTTTTTGGGTAGCCCATCGCTTTCGTAGGCATAAGATGAAACCAGCTTAAGCACTTCCTCACCGGCTACCTTCAATGACGCGTTTACCGCGGTAGGCAGTTCTAGTGATTCACCATCGATATCGATGACCTGTCCATTGCTCGTATAGGCTATGGTCAATACCGCATTGTTGGTTTGCGCGTTGGCCAATGCGGGAAAGCGAAGTTCCAACTTTTCAGATGAAGCGGTTTTATCCCAATCGCCCGTTTGGTGATTATATTCGTAAATACCATAGGCATTATTCAGGGTCACATCGGCCTCGGCAACCGTTGTCAATGTACGGCCTATCGCGGCTACTTTGTTTGGCTGACGCCCTATTCGTGCAACCGCTGAAAGGGTAATGTCTACATCGGGCATATTGAGATCTGCCAGTGTATTGAGCGCCTTGATGGCATCGGCATCGGGTAAAGCTTCCAGCTTTTTGACAACGGAACGTCCTTCGTCTTCAACAAATTTTTTATTGGCTGTTACCCCCTCTTTGTTGTACGGCAATTCGAATCCATCGTCCGGGTCGATTACGGAGCCGGGCTTGTCCTTCTTGCAAGCGCCAAACACAATAACAGCGACCAAAAATAAGCTTGAAATTGTTAAATGTTTAGTCATCAGTGATTAATTGAAATTTTTAAAAAAAGTGAATTCATAGAAGAAAACTTGGTTGATATCCATATGCCGGCGAAGATAGGTATCGCTAATGTTTTGGGAAATACCCAGTAGTGGGTATATTTTCCGGAGGTGTGTTTAAACCACCTTTTCACCCATTTTTACGGTTCTGTCACCAGTCTCATGATGTGCGTCGTCCACCTCGTCGTCCCCCGCTTCGGTTTCAACTTCTTGGCACTCCACCTCATCCTCAAACAGAATCCGTACGGATGGCGTATAGGTATCGTCATGCTGTCCGGTTTTGTTGGCCCAAAAGAAGGCTGCCAGAAATATCAAGGCGATGAACACGCTGCAGCCGATGAGAAAAAAGATAGCGCTCATGATACCTTCTCGGTTAATTGTTTTCTAACAGCATACACCCGGGTGGCCACCGTGGTGAATCCGATAATAGTAACGGTGCTCAATGGCATAAGGATGGCGGCAAACAGGGGCGACATGGTGCCTGTTACGGCAAAGCTCAGGCCTACAACATTATAAACCAGCGAAATACCGAAGCTCATATGGATAACTTTGCGTACATCTTTCGCAAAACTGAAAAAGCGCGGCAGCATCGCAAACGAACGGCCATCCAATACCGCATCGCAACCCGGCGAAAAGTTGTTGATGTCGTCGCTCACCGCCACCCCCAAATTGGCCTGTTTCAAAGCGCCGGCATCATTAAGGCCATCGCCAAACATACATACCGATTTGCCCCCTTCCTGCAACGTCCGGATATATTCCAGTTTCTCGATTGGCAGACGGTTGAACAGCAATGCAGACTGCCGGGGAAATATGGCGCGCAAGTGCTCGCGGTCTTTGTCGTGATCGCCAGATACCAGGTTCAGTGTATAACCGGTTGCCAGCTGGCCCATAACCTCCTCTAGCTGCGGTCGCCAAGGCTGCGCAGCTACCAGGCAGCCTTTCACACGGCCATCGATGGCGATGTAAACATGGCTTCCACGCACTGTATCACCCGGTGTGTACATGGCTCCTACGAACGTGCTGCTACCCACACGTACGTCATGGCCAGCCACCACGGCTTCAATCCCTTTGCCTGTTATTTCCTGGAAACCACTTACGCGCATCGGGGCAACCGATCCACCCCAATTGACCAGCTCACGGCTGAGCGGGTGGCTGGAGTTCTGCGCCACGGCCACCACCATGGCCAGCTCATCGGGCGTCAGCTCGCCATCGAAAGACATCCGCGACGCATTCGGTGAGGAGATGGTCCCCGTTTTGTCGAATACGAGGCAGTCAATTGCCGCCAGCTGTTCAATCGCCGCGGTATTTTTTACATAGAAACGGTTCCGGTCGAAAATGCTGAGTGCAGCCGACAGCGTAAATGGACCGCTCAAGGCCAATGCGCACGGGCAGCCTATGATCAATACGGCAGTGAATGCACCCCACGCTTTTGCCGCGTTGCCCTGAAAAAACCAATATGCCATGGCGAAGATGGCAATGGTAAGCAACACAATTGTAAAATACCGGCTCACTACGTTACTAAACGTCCGGAACTTCCGCTCATACGGTTTAAAAGCCTCGTTGTTCCATAGCCGGGTTAGGTAACTTTGCGATACGGCCTTCACCACTTCCAACTCAATGGCTTCGCCCAGCTGCCGACCGCCGGCATAGATAATCTCGCCGAGCACTTTCTGCACCGGCTCAGATTCGCCGGTAACAAAGCTGAAGTCGATATCGGCGTCTCCTTTCAGGAGGATGGCATCAGCAGGGACGATTTCGCCGTTGCGGACGAGCAGCCGGTCGCCCACCCGGATGTCCGCAAGGGGTATTGGCTTCATCACGCCGTCGATGACGCGTGTTACTGCGACCGGAAAATAGGAGCGGTAGTCGCGCTCAAACGAAATGTGGTGATAGGTACGTTGCTGCACCCACCTGCCCACCAACAGAAAGAACACGAGCCCACAGAGGGTATCCGCAAACCCGGGGCCGCTGCCCGAGAAAACTTCCCAAGCGGTCCGGGCAAATAATACTGCGATACCGAGGGCCAGTGGCACATCGAGGTTGAGCTGTCGCTGACGGAGGCTATGCCATGCCGAGGTAAAGTAGTCCCGCCCGCTATATAGCAGGACGGGAAGCGAGAAGGCGAAATTCATCCACCCAAAGAATGTCGCGTACTTCGCCTCAAAGGCTGCCATGCCGAAATATTCGGGAAAGCTCAACATCATGGAGTTGCCGAAGCAGAACCCTGCAACGGCTATTTTGGCGACCAGTCCGCTTTGGGAAAACTTGCGGCCCGCCTTTACCACATCCTGCAAAGTGATTTTGGGTGCATACCCAATATCATCCAACAACTCGACCAGTCCGCGTACAGGTAGCTCCTGGTGCTTGAACGTAATGTTTACCTGCTTCTTCATGAAGTCGCTTTGCGACCTCACGACCGCCGGATTTAGCTTGTAAAGATGCTCAAGCAGCCAGATGCAGGAACTGCAGTGGATAGCCGGGACGTAGAAGGTTATCACAGTGATTTCTTCGTTTTTAAAATCAACAAGCTTATCGGCAATCACCGGCTCGTCCAGGTATTCATAGCGGTTGCCGTATTCGGCTTTCTTTTTACCGGGATGCGCGTTATAACGGTAATATTGCTGCATATTGTTTCCGCTCAGTATGCGGTATACACTCTGGCAGCCCACGCAGCAAAACTCATGGCCATCAGCCTCATACCCGGCGTGCAACACCGCATCGCCGCAATGAAAACACCGGGTATTTTTCGAAGCTTTGGTTCCTACAGCCATTTGTTTTCAGTTATTAAACCGCACTGCTGAACAACGGTTGTGTATATTGCTTTTCGTGGAGCCGCTCGTCAAAGGCCATGCAGACATTGCGCAAAAAGGAGAAACCCGTTGGAGTGACCTGTATATGCATACCATCCACTTCAACCAGTCCATCAACTACCAGTGATGCCAAGCGTTCCAAGATTGGCGCCGCCTGCGCAACGGGCATGTCTAGCGCGGTGCCCCCCTGGCACATGATTTCGAGGATATGTTTCCTTATCGTGAGGTCCATATCAGAAAGTACGTGGCCTTTGAACACGGGGAGTTCACCCCTATTCACCCGCAATGTATATGTTTCGACCGTTTTCTCATTCTGTGCAAAAGCCGTCCACGAATCGCTTATGGATGATACGCCGAGGCCGATGAGTAGGGGCGAATACCGATCGGTATAACCCATGAAGTTACGGTGAAGCTTGCCGTTTGTCGCCGCGATACAGAGGGCATCTTGGGGCAGGGCGAAATGGTCCATGCCTACATCACGGTAACCGGCGTCAGCGATAAGTGCCTTACCGAGGCTGTAGAGCGCCAGTTTTTCTTGCCCTTTGGGAATATCTGCCTCGGTATAATGCCGCTGACCGGGTTGCATCCACGGCACATGCGCATAGCTATAAAACGATATGCGGTCGGGACGCATGGCGAGTGATGTCGTGATGGTTTCATTTACGGTCTTCGCGGTCTGCAACGGAAGGCCGTAGATGAGATCGAAGTTGATGGAAGTATAGCCGATGCGGCGGGCGTCTAATATCACCCGCCGTACATCGGCTTCGGTCTGCCAACGGTTGATAACGCGTTGTACATCGGGATCGAAATCCTGTATACCCAAGCTCAGTCGCCGGAAGCCGGCGTCAAAAAGTGTTTGCAAGTGCGCTTCCGTAGTATTGGCCGGATGGGCTTCGAAGGAAAAAGAGGGGTTTGGCAATATGTGGCATCCCTGCAGCATCCCATCCATGAGCCGTTGTAGCTGTGCGGGACTGAAAAATGTGGGCGTGCCGCCACCGAGGTGTATTTCGCTGATGGGGATTGCCGTGGTGCCGAGTAGATTGCGGTACAACTGCCATTCGGCCAGTACCGCATCGATATACGGTGCTTCGACACCGTGATTTTTCGTGATGCGTTTATTGCAACCGCAATAGGTACATAACCTTTCGCAAAAAGGAAGATGGATGTAGATAGCAATGCCTTGCGAAGACGAGGCTTGGAAGCGTGCCCGGACATGGCTGGTCCAATGTTCGGAAGTCCATGTGGATTCTTCCCAGTACGGCACGGTGGGATAACTGGTATACCTCGGTGCCGCCACATTGTAGCGTCCGACCAATGCTGCGTTATCAATTTCCTGTTTGACCATATCGATAGTGATTTGCCCGGTGGTTGTCAGCTTCCGTTTTCACTTTTTTTTTATCCATTTCACAGACCTTCTGGCAACAACACGCCGTGCCTACACATTTTCCGGCACCCCACGCATTGAGGTTACGTATGGTTTGCTTGGCAATATTTTCGATCGACTGGTCTGTATCCGGTACGTTGGCCACCTTAAAATCCATTCGCGTTGCTTCCTTCAGATCGATATGCGTGGTGGCTTTAGACCGGGTAATGATTTTTGTTACCCCGGCGTGCTTCAATTCCCATAGCATCTTACGGTCTACAATGTCATACGGAGACACGATCACAGCCTCCTTCCCCAAGGCATACGACACTGTCCGTTCATTCAATTCATTGGAAATCAAAGTCAGATCGTGTTTCTTGCCATTAGCCAGCGCCAAGCTTTCCTTTTCTTGTGGCTTTATGCTGTAAGCGATTGCTTTCATCCGTCCGTACGCATCCTTAGGTAAATAATTTCCCTCATTGTTCATTGTTTCCAAAGCTACGGCGGTATACTAGCGGCGGCAATGCATGGTGTCAGTCGAAAAAGTGATATCGGTTACAATTTTTTAATTTACGTTTGAGTAGTTTGGCGGGAATAGCAGCTGTCATCGCTTACATTTCCTTCATTTTTATAGGCAATTGCCCATGAAAAAACCGTAAATTTGGTAATACTAATTAAACCAATGATTATGATTATGAAGCCAAAATTAATCCCCGTGATGTTGCTGTTTTTAGCGATATGCAACGGATCGATAGGTCAAACCATCTTTGAAAACACCAAGTTTAAATTTCAAGCATCCATTCCCGACGATTGGAGATTACATCAGGAAATCAAAGGGGACTCACTCAATTACACGATCGTTGGATGGGGATTACCGAAAGTATATACCGAAATAGATAAACACGAAGTTGAAAATGCGGTTTCTATCACGGCTATTGAACATCCCAAGATAAAAAACGTCGACGACTTAGTCAAAGCAGAGTTCAATAGAGTTAAAAATATGTCAATCATACTAAATCAGGTACAGATCGACTCTGTCGAACACACAGCCTACATTACAAATACGCTGAGGGAAAAGGTTTCATATGTATCCCAACAGTATTTCGTTTTTAAAAATGGCATCGGTTATATCATCACGTTCACGGCGACACCGGGGACGTTCAGCATCAATATTCCCAAGTTTGAGGAATTTTATAAAACGGTCATTATACATTAGCAGCATTTCCCTACTGCTTGATGTTCTTCAGTTTCTTGATCGATAAAATCCGGATGGCGTTTCCCTCTTTGGCGATCAGCTTTTCATCCTTAAAATCAGCCAACATCCGGCTGATGGTCTCATTGGCTGTGCCGGCCAGCGAGGCCAGGTCATCCCGCGATATACGGATGAGGCATTCATCGTCGGTTGCTCCCGCCAGCGTCTTTCCGGCCACGTGAATCAACGCATTGGCCACACGTTTGCGGACTGAATCGTAGGCGAAGGCCAGCAGTTGAACTTCCTTGCCCCGGATATTGCCCGAGAGCAACTTAATGAATTTGCTGGCTATACCGGGCTTCCGATAAAGTAGCTCGAAAAAATTGTCGCGATCGATGAGTGCCAATTCACTATCTTCAAGTGCTTCGGCATTGTCTGTATAGGGTTGCTGGAGCAATATGGCGCCGTAACCGAAGAACGAACCATCCACATGGATATCGGTAGCTAGCTCCCGGCCGTCCAAGTAGGACAGGAACCGACGTATTCTCCCTTTTTTGACGAAATAAACATACAGCGGCGTGTCACCTTCCTGATAGATGAATTGCTTTTTCTTATAGCTTTTCGTGCGTGAGCGTTGCACGAGTTCCTGCAACAGCAGGTCCTGCTCTTCATCGCTCAAACGAAGGTCTTTATTAGGCTCCAGCTCCGGCCCAAGTTGCTTGCGCTTTTTTAAGCGCGTCTCTATGGCATTCAACAGCTCGATGTCATCAAACGGTTTGGTGAGGTAATCATCCGCACCCAGTTCCATTGCTTTGCGCATATCCGCCCGCTCGGCCTTGGCCGTGAGGAAAATAAAGGGTATCGTGGCAGTCTGTTGGTTTTTAGACAACATAAACAACACGCCGAATCCATCCAGCTCGGGCATCATGATATCACATAGGATGACGTCGGGCAGATGCTTCAGCGCCAACTCGACACCGGTTTTCCCTTCCGGTGCTTCGTACACCTGATAGCCCGTCAGCTCCAAAATTTCACGGGTGCTTTCTCGGATATCGTCGTTGTCTTCAATAATCAGTACAGTTGTTTGTTTAGTTGGTGTAGACATAGCTATGGTGTAACGTTGCGGAAAGTGAGCGTAAATACAGTACCTTTATCTTGTGCACTCTGGCAGGTTACCGTACCGCCCATCAATGACACGTACCGCCGCACAATATTGAGCCCCAAGCCGGTACCGGGTATGTTACCCGTATTGTGCGCACGGAAAAATGGTTCGAATAGATTCTTCTGGTCTTCTTCAGGGATACCGATGCCATCGTCTTTGACAACAATCAGGCACGTATCGCCATTGATTTCGGTATTGAACTCGATGAAGGTATCCTCACCCGAATATTTTATCGCATTTGATATCAGATTGATAACACTGTTTTTCAACAGGTTGGCATCCAGCACAAACTTACCTTCCGAGCCAGTATGCTGGTACACGATATGTTGGTTAGCCTTGCAGATGAGCTGCATTTCTTCGGTGATTTCTTCGGCAAGTTCCACCAGGTTGATCTCTTCATTGTTCGCCAATACTTTCTCTGCCTCGAGCCGCTCCAGGGAGAGAAAATCGTTGAGGATGCTGGTGAGTAACTGTACCGAATTTTTAATCCGCCCGGTGTGTTTGAGTACATTAGCAAGATCGGGCTTCTCCACGTATTTTTCAATGAGCGAGGCCGATAGCTGGACGGCACTTAGGGGGGTGCGAAACTCATGTGAAGCCATGGAGACGAAGCGCGATTTGAGCTGGTTCAACTCCTTTTCCTTTTCGAGTGACTGGCTCACTTCCGATTTGGTTTTCTCAAGTTCGGACACCAGCTTGATCAGGTCCTTGGTGCGGTTGCTTACTGTAGCCTCCAGCTCTTCCATGTGGTGGATAAGTTTTTCCTCCGCCTCTTTTTCTTTCGACAAATCGTGCACAAAGCCAGTAAACGCCGTTTTGTTTTCGTAATGTACCTCGCTCACTGCCAAACGAAACGGAAAGGTGGTGCCATCTTTGCGTAACCCCCGCACTTCCCGGCCAATGCCGATAATTTTCTTTACACCGGTTGTGAGGTAATTCAGGATGTATTGGTCGTGTCGGCTTCTGTCGGGCTCGGGCATCAACATCGACACATTATTACCAATCACCTCCTCCGCATCATACCCGAACAGATTGGATGCTGCCGGATTAATGGAATCGACGATACCGTAGCGGTCAATCGTAATGATGCCATCGATTGCGTTTTCGATAATGGCTTTGAGTAGTCTTGAGGTATCCATTTACAATTACGTCAATTTCTTGTATTTGATCCGGTGGGGAGTCACATCACCAAGTCGCTTTTTACGGTTCTCTTCGTATTCGGAATAATTTCCCTCAAAGAAGTATACCTGCGAATCGCCTTCAAACGCGAGGATATGCGTGCAGATGCGGTCGAGGAACCAACGGTCGTGCGAAATGATCACTGCACAGCCACCAAAGTTCTCGAGGCCTTCTTCAAGTGCCCGGAGCGTATTCACGTCGATGTCGTTTGTCGGCTCATCGAGCAACAGCACGTTGGCCCCTTTCTTCAGGGTAATGGCTAGGTGCACGCGGTTGCGCTCACCGCCCGACAATACGCCGACCTTCTTTTGCTGATCGGCACCGTTGAAGTTGAATTTAGACACATAAGCACGGGAGTTGACCGGCCGGTTACCCAACTGGATGTTTTCATTCCCTTCGGTGATATTCTCCCAGACCGACTTATTGGGGTCGAGGTCGTCGTGCATTTGGTCGACATAGCCGAGCACAGCCGTCTCCCCCACGCGGAAGGTACCGGTATCGGGCTGCTCCTGCCCCGTAATGAGCCGGAAAAGCGTGGTTTTCCCTGCCCCGTTGGGGCCGATGATGCCTACGATACCGGCGGGGGGCAGCGAAAAACTGAGGTTTTCAAACAGCAGTTTGTCGCCATAGGCTTTGCTGACCCCCTGGGCCTCGATAACCACATTGCCCAGTCGGGGGCCCGGGGGAATGAACAGCTCCAATTTCGCCTCCCGCTCCTTCGTTTCTTCGGAAGCCAGCTTTTCATAGTTATGTAAGCGCGCCTTCGACTTGGCGTGGCGTGCCTTGGGTGCCATCCGTGCCCATTCAAGTTCCCGTTCGAGGGTTTTCTGGCGTTTGCTTTCCGTCTTTTCCTCCTGTGCCAAGCGCTTGGCCTTCTGGTCGAGCCACGATGAATAGTTACCTTTCCAAGGGATTCCTTCGCCGCGGTCGAGCTCCAGTATCCAGCCCGCCACGTTATCGAGAAAGTAGCGGTCGTGCGTTACCGCAATGACCGTTCCTTTATATTGTTGAAGATGCTGTTCGAGCCAATCGATCGATTCGGCATCGAGATGGTTAGTGGGTTCATCCAGCAAAAGCACATCCGGCTCCTGGAGCAATAACCGACATAATGCCACTCGGCGGCGCTCGCCGCCTGACAATGTGGCTATTGCCCGTTCGGGATCGGGGCACCGCAGGGCGTCCATGGCTCGTTCGAGTTTATTATCGAGTTCCCACGCGCCCGAAGCGTCTATTTTGTCCTGTATTTCGCCTTGCCGGGCCAGCAAACGGTCCATTTCGTCGGCATTTTCGTACACTTCGGGTAGCCCGAATTTCTCGTTGATTTCTTCATACTCAAGGAGCAGTTCGGTCGTTTCAGCTACGCCTTCTTCCACCACCTCGCGTACCGTCTTCGTGGCGTCCAATTCGGGCTCCTGTGTTAAATAACCTACACTATAGCCGGGCGAAAAGACCACTTCGCCCTGGTAGGATTTATCCAGTCCGGCGATGATGCGCAGCAACGACGACTTACCGGAGCCATTGAGGCCGATGACGCCGATTTTGGCACCATAGAAAAAGGAGAGGTAAATGTTTTTTAACACTTGCTTTTGCGGCGGATAGATTTTGCTTACCCCCGCCATGGAGAAGATCACCTTTTCGTCTGACATGTTTTTGATTCCTTATTACGCTTGCTATAAAACCAAGAAGCGCAAAGATAGTCAGAATGGGGCAATAAATACTTTTATACGGCCTGACAAAATGTTATCTTTGTATCAATGGCTTAATTGTTGATAAAAGTTACACAAAATAGTTAAGGTACAACCGATATTTTTTCTACATTTATCGCATCCTTAGCATAAAAAAGAAAGGTACTACATTCATGGAAGCAAAATTTTCGCCTCGCGTAAAGGATGTGATTTCATACAGCAGGGAAGAAGCCATCAGGTTAAAGCACGATTATATCGGCACGGAGCACTTGTTGCTCGGTCTCATTCGTGAGGGGGATGGCATTGCCATCAAGATACTAAAACACACAGGGATCGACACCACGGAGCTGCGTAAATCTATCGAAGATGCCGTAAAGGGGTCATCGATGTCACGGGCACCCATTGGCAATATGCCGCTTACCAAACAAGCGGAAAAAGTATTGAAAATCACTTACCTTGAGGCCAAGATATTCAAGAGCGACGTCATCGGAACGGAACATTTACTGCTCTCTATCCTGCGCGACGAAGACAACATCGCCTCGCAGATTTTACAGCAGTTCGACATCAACTACGATGTGTTCAAGGCCGATGTAGAGCAGCACAAGGCGGGCATCACGGGCCAAGCATCCGGATCGACTGCCGGCGACGATGACTTTAAGGAAGACGACCATTTCAGTCAGCCGAAAAAGGTTTCCGACATCAAGTCGAAAACACCGGTGCTTGACAATTTCGGTCGCGATCTAACCAAAGCCGCCGAAGAGGGCCGATTGGACCCCATCGTAGGACGCGAGAAAGAGATCGAGCGTGTGTCGCAGATTCTTTCACGGCGCAAGAAAAACAACCCTATTCTCATCGGCGAGCCCGGCGTGGGCAAATCGGCCATTGCCGAGGGGCTGGCCCTGCGCATCATCCAACGTAAGGTGTCGCGCGTATTGTTCAACAAACGCGTGGTTACGCTGGATCTTGCCTCACTGGTGGCAGGCACGAAATACCGGGGCCAATTCGAGGAACGCATGAAGGCAGTGATGAATGAGCTGGAGAAGTCGCCGGATGTGATCCTCTTTATCGACGAGATACACACCATTGTAGGCGCTGGCGGCGCTTCAGGTTCGCTGGATGCGTCGAACATGTTCAAACCGGCTTTGGCGCGTGGAGAAATCCAATGCATCGGTGCCACTACACTCGACGAATACCGCCAATATATCGAAAAAGACGGCGCACTTGACCGTCGTTTCCAAAAGGTGATGATTGAGCCTGCTTCGCATGATGAAACGGTGGAGATACTCAACCGCATCAAGGAAAAATATGAGGAGCACCACAACGTCAATTACACGCCGGAAGCCATCGAGGCTTGTGTAACGTTGACCACACGCTACATCACCGACCGGTTCCTGCCGGATAAGGCCATCGACGCGTTGGATGAAGCAGGTTCGCGGGTACACCTTACCAATATCCACGTACCGCAGACGATCATCGATATCGAGGAGAAAATCGAGGAGATAAAGATCGAGAAAAACAAGGTGGTACGCAGCCAGAAATACGAAGAGGCTGCCAAGTTGCGCGATACGGAGAAAAAACTGCTGGAAGAGCTGGAAGAAGAGAAGACGGCTTGGGAAGCAGAGACCAAAACGAAGCGGTATACAGTTTCGGAGGACAACGTTGCCGAGGTGGTATCGATGATGACCGGCATCCCCGTACAGCGTGTTGGGCAATCCGACAGCCAGAAGCTGCTCGGCATGGCCGACTCCATGAAAGGCCGGATTATCGGGCAGGACGACGCTGTGAAGAAATTGGTTAAAGCGATCCAACGTACACGTGCTGGACTGAAAGACCCTAAGAAACCCATTGGTTCCTTTATCTTCCTCGGTCCTACCGGTGTGGGTAAAACCGAGCTGGCGAAAGAGCTTGCGCGCTTCATGTTCGACAGCGAGGATTCGCTCATTCAGATCGACATGAGCGAATACATGGAGAAATTTGCGATTTCCCGCCTGGTTGGAGCGCCTCCGGGATATGTGGGTTACGAAGAAGGCGGCCAGCTCACTGAGAAAGTACGGCGCAAGCCCTACTCCGTGGTATTGCTCGACGAAATAGAAAAAGCACATCCCGATGTTTTCAACCTGTTGTTGCAGGTACTGGATGAAGGGCAACTGACCGATAGTCTCGGCCGCCGTGTGGATTTCAGGAATACCATCCTGATCATGACATCAAACATCGGTGCGCGCCAGCTGAAGGATTTCGGACAAGGTGTCGGCTTTACGACGTCTGCTAAGGCCGAGCAAGCCGAAACGCACTCACGCAGCGTGATCGAAAACGCACTTAAACGGGCGTTCGCCCCCGAATTCCTCAACCGCGTAGACGATGTCATTGTATTCAACTCGTTGGATAAGGAACATATTTTCAAAATCATCGACATCGAGCTGAAGTCACTCTTTGTCCGCATCGAAGCGCTAGGCTACAGCATCAAACTCACTGACGCCGCCAAGGATTTCGTAGCGGAAAAAGGCTTCGACAGCAACTTCGGTGCGCGGCCGCTTAAACGAGCCATCCAGAAATACCTGGAAGACCCCATCGCCGAAGAAATCCTCAAAGGCGAGGTGGCTGAAGGCAATACGCTGGAAGTCGATTACGACAAAAGCAAGGAAGAGGTTGTCGTCCATATCCAAGCGGGTGATGGCGGTTCTTCAAAACCATCGGATCTGGCAGAGGAAAAGAAAGACGATTAGATTTATAATGAGTGATAACGAAAATCGGCCAGCTGATGTCAGCTGGCCGATTTTTTTTGAGAAAGATTCGCTCACACGATTATTTCTCTACACACTTCATTGTACGTCTCCGTTTTAATCGGCGTAGATAGCCGTCGCGTGTGTAAGACATAACACAAAACCTTAGAACGAAAAGCCAACACCAACGGAGAATACGCGGTTATTCACCTTGACGTCCGTTTCATTGCTCAAGTTGCCCAATCCAAGGCCATAACCCAAATGGATATTGAAGCCGTTGGATAATTCGTAACCTGCTAGCAGATTCACACCGAAATCGCCACGTTTCGTTTCGCCATCACCGTTGCCGAACTCTACATCTTCTTCATCTGATTCCGTTTCACCATCGAAAGATGCTTCCCATTTCGTCTTTCCACTCAAGGCAAACCCGTAATATGGCCCAGCTCCAACGAACACATTGCCCGAACCCGCTGCAAACCGTGCCACGGCATTTACCGGAATCTCTAGGTACATCACATTGTTTGTTGTCTCAAATGAAGCACCTTCAAATTCGTCACTCATCTTATACCCTTTGCCTGACAAGGTGAGGCCAGGTTGGATAGAAAATATTGGACTGATGGAAAAATCAGCTGTCGCACCAACGTAAAAAGAGAGGGATGATTTCAATGCATCTTTCTCGTCGCTATCAACGTCATCACCGGTCAATGAAACCGTAGGCAGGTTAACACCAGCCTTCACGCCAAATTTGATTGGTGAATCTTGGGCGAACGCTAAATGACCCGCGACCGCAAGCGTTAATGTAGTTAATAATAGTTTTCTCATGGTTTTAAAAATTTGTGTAAAATTTGCTATATAAAATATGGATTTAAAAATAGTTTCAGCCATTAACCACGATGGCGTAAATGTATACGTAGCGTGGCCGCAATATTACGGCGAGATTTCCATCAAAAAAATACCCACAAGTAGGTATTTTTCATAAGCTTTAGGGACAAAACTTAATTTAAGTTACAGAAAAGGTATGTTGTCGCGCAGTATCCAATCTCGGATACCCGAAAGGTTAAAAGTCTGGATTGTACAGCAAAATGAGCAGATCACCTTTGATTTGTCTTGGGTGAAACCGCCTAATAATCTTCTTCGACGGCCTCGACTTCGACCGTCTTCGCCGCCGGCTTTTTTTTCCCAGCTCCGGTAATCATCTTTAAAAGTACGGGTGCTGTAGCGACAATCACGATGCCCATAATGACATACTCCAGATTGCGCTGTACCCAGGCGTTCTCGCCAAGTAAGTAACCCAACGTAGTCAAACTACCCACCCAGATGATTCCTCCCACCACATTGTAGAACGCAAATTTCCTGATATCCATCTCTACAATGCCCGCCACAATGGGTGCAAACGTACGCACTACGGGAAGGAAGCGTGCCAGGATAATGGCTACCCCACCCCGTTTGTGGTAAAATTCCTGTGCTCGAAAAATATATTCCTTCTTGAAGAGCCAGTTGTCTTTCATTTTCAACAACCGATGTCCAAAGTACTTCCCACACCAATATCCGACAAAGTTACCCAGTATCCCGGCCGCCGAAATTAGTGCAATCCAATACACCAACGTAAGTACCGAATCTACCGGGCCCAAAGTGAGATTGGCGATGATGATACCCGCGATAAATAGAATGGGATCACCCGGCAGGAAAAACCCGATGAGAATACCCGTTTCGGCAAAAACAATAAAAAGCAACAAATACAGGCCACCGTGGGCGACAATCCAATCGGGATTGGTTAGGTTATTTAAAAAATCGAGAAATGCTTCCACAAACTAATTCAAAATAATAGCAAAGAAATGAATAAATACTGGAAAGATATTGTATAAAATCATGCCACAACCCTCGGGCCTTACATCACTTTTTTGTTAAAGAAGTGAAATGTCATTGAGATGACAGAAATTGCCCGTACCATTTACCCGAGTCTTTCAGTATGCGCTCTTGGGTCTCGAAGTTGACGTGTACCAGACCGAACTGCGCATCGTACCCTTCCGCCCACTCGAAATTGTCGGTTAGTGTCCATACAAAATAACCATGTACATTATATCCTTCGCGTTTGGCACGCAATAGTTGGGCAAGATGGGATTGTAGGTAGTGTAAACGTTGATGGTCGGCCACCTGACCATTGATCACGGTATCGGGGAATGCTGCTCCATTTTCGGTGACATAGATTTTGGGGACATTGGGGTAGGCGCTAAACTTCTTGATCATCTCGTAAATGGACTCAGGGTACACCTCCCAGCCCATCTCCGTGATGGATGGGACGCCGCGGCGTGTTGCAGGACATATCCTCGCTTTCAGGTAAGGCACGAAATAAGAATGCTTCACGATTTCACGCGTATAGTTTTGGATACCGATAAAGTCAAAATCGAAAGGCAAAAGGGCGTCATCACCTGCCTGCATGTATTTTTCAATGCCACCCAACGCCTTCAAATCCATCACGGGATAACCCATCCCCAAAATCGGCTCGATAAATAGCCGGTTGATTAACGCATCGGCACGTTTCGCTGCCTCCAAATCGCGCCGGCTGCTGGTCAGCGGATGGATGCTCGAACAGGAGAAGGTACTGCCCACAACGGCCTCCGGCACCTCCGAGCGGAATAATCGCCCCACGTGCCCCATGGCCAGTGCTGCATGGTGCGCAGCGGGGAAAAAATTGCGCAAGCCGGTAAGCCCTGGCGCATGCACACCGAAGAAGTAACCGGCTCCCGTAAATACAGTGGGTTCGTTGAGCACCATCCAGTGTTTTACCCGGTCGCCGTAGCGTTGGGCGGCACATGCCGCATACTCCATTAGCCACGACAGCACCTCGCGGTTCGCCCACCCCCCCTTTTCCTGGAGCGTCTGCGGCAAATCCCAATGGTATAGGGTAACCCAAGGAGTGATGCCTTGTTCCAAACAATGGTCAACCAGCCGATCATAGAAATCCAGTCCTTTCTCATTGGGTTTACCGGTACCAACGGGCAAAATACGTGGCCATGACAGGGAAAACCGGAAATTGGGAACATGCATTTGTTTTACAAAAGCTACGTCTTCTGGGTATCGGTGATAGAAATCACACGCTATCTCTGCCCGTTGCCCATGTTTGATTTTTCCCTTCCGCCGGGTGAATGAGTCCCAAATCGATAACCCTTTCCCGTCGGCATCCCAAGCGCCCTCGGTTTGGAATGCCGCAGTAGACACTCCCCATTGGAAATCCGTGTCGAAGTCTGCTTTTACCATTTACACGAACGTTTTAGGAGCATGTGTTGCCAACAAGTTGTCGATAATATCTTGCGTGCAGTCGGGATAATCTACCGTGACTGTGCGCTTGCTATTGAGCCACGCATTGATCGCAATGTCATTCTTAGCTTTCAAGTTTTTGATTACCGGCACACCCATCTCTTCGAGTGCCGCCGCATTGAGGTGTTGCTCGTATTGGTTTTTCATGGGGATAACCAGAAGCTTTTTTTTCATGTACAATGCTTCCGCTGGTGTTTCGAAACCGGCGCCGCATAATACGCCGGCCGATGTGGCCATGCTTTGGATAAACGCTTCATTGGCGATAGGCTGTACGCTTACATTGCGCATTTCGAACGGTGTTTTGTTGTGTTTGGAAAACACGTGCCACTGGATATCGGGGAAACGCATCAGCTCTTTGAGCAAGCGCGCATCATCATAAGACGGCAAATACACGGTATAGTGCCCCTTGTCGGATATATCCATCTGCCGTACCTGCTGGCGGATGACCGGCGTGAATATGCGATTGTTGTAGGGTTTGAAATGAAACCCATAGTTTATCGAAGCAGGTGCATAGTTGCGCATGATGAACTTACCCAACATATCCTGCTCCTTGGGTTTCGGTGCTTGTGCATCCATGGTAGCAGCTTGATGGCTGAGGCCAATACACTCCTTATCGCGTGTATGGCATGCCCAAGCCGAGATAGGTTCAAAATCGTTAATTATCAAATCATAATCTTCGATCGGTAGGTTATTTACTTCATGAATGAGTCTGCGCACGGTTGAACTCATGAATGTCTTCCACAAATCCACCCCCCCTTTTTTTCCAAAAATGAAACTGAGCCCGTGCATACGGTACTTCACGGGAAATGGAAGTTCCAGATCAGCCTGGATGCCGCTCACCAATACATCGACTTCGGTGCGCCGATGCAGGCAAGGCACCACATCCATCGCTCGGCTTAAATGTCCGTTGCCAGTGCCTTGAACTGCATAAAGAATTTTCATTCGAATAAATTTGTTTTTTAATGGCAATGAAGCTTACATAAATTATTCATATCCTTTTGTTTATGGCAATTTATGCAGGTTTCATCTAATTAAATTTGCTTTTTAGCGGTGATGAAGCTATCAGATTTTTCATTCGTGTAAGCTTTAACAGCTTTCAAGATGGCTGAAGCCGTTTATTCATCCCCCTGTGAAGAATAAATCACGATGGTTTCATGTTTTTGTTAATGCCTGAACGCAGAAACCAAAAAACGGGAAAAAATACGGATTTTCAAACCCGATAACCAATTTATCAACTGTCTCATCTCAATAGTCATATATATCTTTAAAATAAAGGACGGGGTTTAACATTACGCCGGTGTTAAAAACACTTCAACGATTTGTAATCTTTTGATATTAGGCTTAATTTTAGCAGATGAACCGTATCTACCTGTTTCCGATTGCGATTATCGCGGTTGTTTCACTTTCTTCGTGGGGTTTCCACGCGCACAAGTTGATTAATCGGATGGCCATTTTCACACTGCCTGCCGATGTCGCGGGATTTTACAAGAACCACGTGGATTATATGACGGAACATGCTGTGGATGCGGACAAGCGATGTTACGCGGACAGTGCCGAGTCGCCACGTCATTTCATCGATGCCGATGAATACGGCATGCAACCATTTGATAGCATTCCCATCCATTGGACGGCCGCAGTCGAAAAATTCAGTGAACGCCGGTTGTTGGCGCGAGGTGTACTTCCCTGGCAGATCAATCGGAGCTATTACGCGTTGGTCAGGGCATTCAGCGAAAAGGACTTCCAGCGGATATTGCGCCACTCGTCAGACATCGGCCATTACCTTGCCGATGCGCACGTACCGCTGCATACCACCAGCAATTACAACGGGCAGCAGACCAACCAAGTGGGTATCCACGCCTTTTGGGAGAGCCGTTTACCGGAATTGTTTTCAGATGAATACGACTTTTTTGTAGGCCGTGCCCAGTATGTGCGGTCGCCCGTTGACGAAGCATGGCGTATCGTGCGGGAAAGCCATGCCCTCGTGGATTCGGTATTGGAAATCGAAGCCCATTTGAACGACGCGTTTCCTACAGACCGGAAATACGGATATATTACCCGTAATAACCAACTTATCCGTACCTATACGGATGAATACTCGGCTGCGTACCACGAGGCGCTGAATGGCATGGTGGAACGGCGTATGCGTAGTGCCATTCAGCATATCGGTAGCTTTTGGTTTTCCGCCTGGGTGGACGCCGGGCAGCCGGATATCCGCCACTTACCGCAGGAATCACCGGCCACAGATACGATTCCCTCGCCTGCGGCGGGTCAAAAGTTGCTGGGCAGGGAAGAGTGGCATTGACCACACCCCCTTATCCTCGTCAGTCTGCGATATTCAACGCCGCTTTAACGGCATCATAATCCCGCAGGTCGATATTTCCCATCGTGGCACTCACGCCACCCGGAATCAGGACATACCGAAACTGTATGGAGCCGAAACCAATAGAGGCAGAATTATCGTGTGTATACCGCGTGATGTAAATCACTCCGGGTTTGGGCACAAAATTAATCGTGCTGGCTTTGCTAGGTCCCGTTCCTGACCCTGCGTCGGAAGTATACGGCAATTGGACAACCGTAGTCAGGTACCGCCAATACACGATAACCACACCCCTGTCAATGATGGTCTGCGTGAGCCTCGGGGCCACCAAATGATTTACCTTCAGATACGTGCCATCAATAGTCGTATCACGCTGGCTTTGTTGAAACGACATCCAGTCGCTATAAATAACATTAGCTGTACCGGCGGGCCCTTGTGGACCGGTAGCGCCCGTAGCGCCCCGAGGACCGGTAGCTCCCGTAGCACCGCGGGGGCCGGTGGCACCAGTTGCACCCGGGTCGCCTTTGTCGCCTTTCGGCCCCTGTGCTCCTGTTGCACCACGCGCACCCGTATCACCTTTATCACCCTTATCACCTTTTGCCCCTTTGTCACCCTTTTCACCTTCAATACCCTGTTCGCCTTGCGGGCCAATCGGTCCCATATCGCCTTTTTCGCAACCACTCAAAATAAAGACAATCAATCCAGCAGTGATCATCATTAGCTTGTACGTTTTCATAATCATATGTATTTTTTTTACTGATTCGAAAACAAAGAAATAAACAATCACAGCCACCTGCAATACCTAAATTGGTGTATTTTAAGGGTAACTACGTGTTTGCTAATTCAGTAATGATTTCCACTGCCTCCGTGAGTTCGTCGGGCGACAAACTTCCAAAGCCCAGCCGCATTCCACTGTACCGGGCCGACTGGTACAGCAGGTACCGGGGAAGGTGTAAATCTTGTCGTGCGCACGTTTCGCGTAGACGCATTAAATTGTATCCCTCCGACCACTTGATCCACACCGCCAACCCTCCACTCGGCGTACCCACCTCCACCCGATCACCCAACCGCTCGTTCAGCAGTCGGACCATCAGGTCGCGACGGATCTTGTACTCCTTAACTGCCTTTTTCAAATAGCGATGGATTTCCCCATCGGCGATCAGCTCGCCCAATGACGCTTCGGTAAGGGTATCGCCCGACCGGTCCATAACCCCTAAGAGTTTACCCATTTCGGCGATCAGCGGTGCTGGCGCCACGATGAATCCCGACCGGAACCCGGGAGCCATCGACTTGCCAAACGTACCGATATAGACCACCATTCCGGCCGTATCGGCGCTCGCCATGGGAAGCAGGGGACTGCCGTCATAGTGGTAATCGTAGTCGTAGTCGTCTTCGAGGATGATAAAGCCATACTTCACAGAAAGCTCCAATAGCGCAACACGTCGCTGGGCACTGAGGGTAACCGTGGTGGGATAGTGGTGGTGCGGCGTAATATACAGCATCCGGATAGGGCGCCGCTCGCAGTGGCGGCGGACCGCTTCCACATCGAGCCCTTCTTCGTCAAGCGGAACGGTGAGCACCGTGGCGCCCGCTTTCTGAAGAATCATATTGGTGGCAAAATAACTGAGTTCGCCCACCAACACGCCATCGCCGGGCGACAGCAACGTTTCCGCTACGATGTAGGCACTCAGCTCAAGGCTTCGGGTTACCAGAATATTCTCATCTGAAATATGCAATCCCCGTGTGAGGTTGAGGAAATTCGCCAGTTGCTCCTTGTAATACGTATTGCCTTTCGAATAGCCATACCCCAGCTTGCTTTGGTTTCCCTTCCGTTTCATATTCGTGTGGAGCAGCCGGGAAAGGTAGCTAACATGCGAGAGCCGTGGATCGGGAAGGCCGTCATCGAGTGTGAGCCTTGCGGATGCATGGTCAAACGGATCATCTAGTACCGACCACTTCTTAACATAAAATCCAACCTGCGATGGATAACCCGCCAATGCTTGGCTACCGTTACCGGAAAGCCGCCTGGGTTTTTCCCGCTTTGCGTTCTTCACAAAGGTTCCGCGGCTGGCGTAGATGACTATCCATCCCTGTGCTTCCAACTCCGCATAACTAGCCACAACGGTATTGCGATGCAGCCCAAGTACCCGGGCAAGCTGCCGGCTGCCCGGCAGCTTATGCCCCTCCATGAGGTAACCGCGCTGGATGGCGTTGATAAGCTGGTGGGCTACCTGCAGGTAAACGGGCGTGGTCGTTTCCCGCGCTATTTGAATAAAACTTTGGTAAGGCACTAAAACCGGACTAGCCATAAAATCAAAACTGGCACCTCTTGATGTGCCGGCAAGTTACGACTTTTGCAAAAAATCAATCGGATGAAACAATATTTTAAACAGATAGGTACGATTTTAGGGATATTATGTTCCGGTCTAGCCATCGCTCAAGATAATCTCACTGACTATCGTATTTCTCAACCATCAGATACGAGCAGCATTCCGCTCAGCGAAGTTATCATCACGGAAAACCGCATGCAGCTGCCTTTCGCCAAGCAAAACCGGAACATCCAGCTAATCGACCGGAAGCAAATCGAGGCGTTGCCCGCCAAATCGATTAACGAGCTATTAAGCTACGTGGGCGGTGTGGATATTCGCCAGCGCGGGCCTTTTGGCATGCAAGCGGACGTGAGTATCGACGGCGGGAGTTTCGAGCAAACCCTCATCCTCGTTAATGGTATGAAAGTGTTGGATGCACAAACCGGCCACAACGGCCTCAACTTGCCCATCCCCACCGACGCCATTGAACGTATAGAAATTATCCGCGGGCCTGCCGCACGTATCTATGGCATCAACAGCCTTACGGGAGCCATCAACATTGTGACAAGAAAGCCCACCGCTTCCGGCATATCGGCCCATGTTTACGCCGGTTCGGGATTCAAACGCGATACCGCAAACAACGACGTCCTTTTCAACGGACGGGGCGTTCAGCTCGGAGGCACATTGGCCGGCAAGGCGGGGAACCATTCGCTTTATGGCAGCCACGAGTCCGGCAACGGTTACCGCTATAATACGGCATTCCGGAACAACAAGGTATTCTATCAGGGTGAAATACCTACGCGTGGTACGGACGCATTGTCCCTGATGGGGGGCTACGTATCCAATGGTTTCGGCGCAAATGGTTTCTACGCCGCACCGGGCGATAAGGAATCGCGCGAAATCGTCCAAACGGTGCTGGCCGGAATCGGATATAGGAGCCAGCTAGCAAACCGCCTTTCGCTGTCGCCACGGGTTAGCTACCGTTATGCCTATGACGATTACCGCTACTTCCGCCATGACCTAAGCCGCGCACGCAGCCAGCACCACGGCCATTCCGTCAATACCGAGGTGAACGCCACCCTCCGAACGGTCGCCGGCGATATCGGTATTGGAGTTGAAATGCGTAACGAAATTATTCGTAGCAGTAATATTGGCAACCATAACCGCGACAACTATGGTCTTTATGCCGAATTCAAAACCGAACAGATAAATCGGCTTTTACTCAGTGCCGGTGCTTATATGAATTACAATACCGATTACGGCTGGCAGTTGTTTCCGGGCCTCGATGTAGGTTATCTGCTGAGCGAACGGTGGAAGCTGGTAGCCCATACGGGCATGGGGCAACGCATTCCCTCGTTTACTGACCTTAATCTCGACCAGCGGCCGGGCAACATCGGCAATCCGCTATTGTTATCGGAGAACTCATGGCATGCGGAAGGTGGAATCAAATATATGGATAAACGTGCCGTTGCCCATTTCGGTTACTTCTATCGAAACATGGATAACTTCATCGATTGGGTGAGGCTGTCTGCAGATGAGCCCTGGCAACCACGTAATTTTCAACAGAACCGCACGCAGGGACTTACATTTTCGGGAAATTATCGGATATCGGCCGATCAGCAGGCCACAACGTGGATGGTGGGATTGGCCTACACATGGTTATCGCCCCAATTCGAAGACAGCCACAATGCAGGCTTCCTTTCCAAATATGTGATCGAAAGCCTCCGTCATCAGGCCATCGCCAACGTCCATTTTTCTTCTGGCAGATTTTCAGCCACTGCTGCCGGTAGGTTCCAAGAGCGCGTCAGCTATAAAAGCTACTTTTTGGGCGACGTACGAATCGGCTACAAATTCGACGCCGTCGACGTCTACTTAGATATGCAGAACATTTTCGATACCACATATATTGAAGCAGCGGCTGTGCCCATGCCGGGGCGGTGGTTTAGTTTGGGCATAAAAAAAGCCCTACTTCACAGCGGGGCTTCCATTTAACCAAACCTAACAAAATGAATATTACTTTGCTTTCTTAGGGACAAAGATATCCACCGCTTATTACGGGGCAATTAAGCCACAATTAACATATCGTCAACAATCGCTAATTTATGAACGCCCGCGATTAATTTATCGCTGCCGCCGTCTGTTCCGCGGTAGTAACACCCGGTGCCAGTTCGACAATCCGCAAGTTACGGAAATGGATTTCGGCTCCCTCCGATTCGAGGCAGATGTATCCTTTCTTGATGGTAGATTGGCTGATACCATTTACAAACTTGCCATTTACGGACAGTTTGATGGTACCATCCACACAAACCACTTCGTAGTGGTTCCACTCGCCTTTGCCCTTGCAGCGGTTTTCGATAGATTTACTGCGGTCGCCCCTCGGATTATCCGGCACCGTAGTCACCCCACCTACGCCAAATAATTCGCCATGTACGTACGCAATGGGTGGTTTCTCACCGTTGCGCATGTGCTGATTAACCCAATCGAGCTCAAGCATCTGCACCTCCACCCCGCCAGGCAGGCGGTTTTTTTCACCAGGTTTCGCATCACTCCACATAAACATGCCCGAATTTCCACCGGCCTCCATATGGCGCCATTCCACCGTAAGAATGTAATTTTCGTATTGCTTTTCGGAGCGCATCACACCGATGGGGTGGCCGCTACACACCAGCAGATCGCCGTCGCGTCGCCATGTATCGGCTTCCGTATTCACGTTTATCCATCGGATCTGGTCAACCGTTGTTTCTTTTCCGGCCAGTAAGCCAGAAAAGTCCGTTTCCGTACCGAATGCAATGCCGTTTTCTTGGCTCATCGCCATGAATGAGGCAGCCAAAACAATCAGCAACGCAAATGGAAACCTTTTTAGATCATACATGGTATTTCAAGCTACGTCAGATAATCAGACCGGAGCCGGGCTTTGCCACCGGAATGGCTTGCGCACCCATACCCATGTGGAATTCTTCCGGGAGCGGCCCGAACGTCACGTTTGAATTCAGTGCACGCTCCCAAGTTACTTCCGCGCCACTGTAAGCTGCCAATGTAGCTAATATACCGACCATGGTGCTGTTCGTCATCCAATCACCATCATTGATGGGTGTACCAGAGCGGATGGACGCGAACAATTCATCATGTTCGGTTTGATACATGTTATTATTTGGCCCATCGTATTTCCAGGGATTTGGGCCTAAGATTTCATAACGACTACCTATATCGACCGCCATTTTACCACCCGTCCCGACCACGTCGACGCTATTGCGGTTGGCCACACCGGTCTGCTGCCGTGCAAAGTGATAACCTTTCACACCACCGGGATACGTTAGCTCTACGGCAAAATGATCGAAAACATTCCCTTTTTCCTGATCTATCCGCACCTGCCGACCGCCGCTACCGATCGCTTTCTCGGGCGCGATGTCACCCATTACCCACGACATCATATCCAAGCTATGCACGGCTTGCTCAATAACAAGGTCGCCGGACATCCAATTATAATAGAACCAATTGCGCAATTGGAATTCGAGGTCCGACCACCCCGCTTGGCGGGGTTTCAAACTCAGGTCGCCACCGTACCTGAACGACGACAGCGACAGTACGTCACCGATTGCCCCTTCGCCTACGCGCCCAAAAACAGCCCGATTGGGATTGGCATAGCGAAAACAGAAGCCAGAAACCACCGCGAGGTTCTTCGTCTTCGATTTACGTACGGCATCAAGTACCCTGCGGACGCCCGGTGGATCGATAGCGACAGGTTTCTCACAGAATATGTGTTTATCCGCATCCACCGCAGCCTCCAGGTGCAGCGGCCTGAACACCGGCGGCGTAGCCAGCAAGACGACGTCTACTCCGGCGTCGATAACCTTTTGATAAGCGTCGAACCCTACGTATTTGTGCCTATCCTTTACCTTTATTTTGGAAGGTTCGATTTTCATCAATGCGTCGTAAGCCACAGTTATCTGGTCTTCAAAAATATCGCCCATGGCTACTAGCTCTACATCCGGATCGGCACGTAATGCTTGTGCAGCAGCACCAGTGCCACGACCGCCACAACCGATTAAACCGATTTTAAGTATTTTTTTCTTTGCAGGGAAAAGCTCCCCGGCAACACTGAATTGGTGCGCGAGTGGAAGGATGGCGGCCATTGTTCCAGCCGTTTTTAGAAAAGTACGACGAGAGGATCCCCCACCGAAGCGCGATGTATTTACTGTCATGATTGTAATTTATATTGTTCCAGCATCTTCAAACAGGGCCCTAATATATAAATTTCTGTCGAAGTTTGCCGGTGTGTCCGCATCATCGTGCCCTATCGGAACTCTGGCGAACCAGCAGTTCGGGCTCCAAGATAATTTTTTCGGGCTTATGCTTGTAATAATCCCCTTTTTTGAGCAATTTGAGAAAGAGTCTTGCGACCTCCTCGCCCATTTGGACGGTGTGTTGGTTTACCGTAGATATGGTGGGGCTGACCAGACTCGTGAACGCCTCGTTTGCGAATCCCACTACACCAACCTCTTCTGGAATGTGCTTACCAGCAACTTTCAGCTCCTGGACTACTCCCATTGCCGTAAAATCCTCCAATGTAAATATCGCATCGAACTCGACACCCTTATCCAATAGTTTACGCACACACCTGCGTCCAAATTCGAGGGAGAAATCCCCTTTGATAATCAAGCGATCATCAACCGGTAAGTTATACTGTTTCAACGCATCGAGATAGCCGCGCAATCGCTCGTTAAAAATATTGATGTTGCGGTATTGATTGATATGAACGATACGGCGGTAACCCGCACGGATAAGGTGTTCGGTCGCCATGAAACCGCCCCGGTAGTCGTCGATGGTCACGGATGGCACATTGAGGCCAGACGGCACCCGATCGAAAAAGGCCAAGGGGATATTACGTTCCTTGATCTCCATGAAACCGCCATTATCTTCTGTTTCGAGCGAGATGGAGGCAATAATACCGTCCACCCTCGAACGGAGGAACGTATCTATTCCACGGCTTTCTTGCTTGATGGATTCTTGCGATTGGTATAGCAGTATGGTATAACCATTCTCGTTCATCACCCCTTCAATGCCGTGCACCACCGAGCTAAAAAAGCTAACGTCTAAACGAGGCACCAATACACCAATGATCTTGGTCTTACCAGAACGTAGCGAGGATGCTACTTTATTGGGTCGATAACCCAAACGATCGGCAGTCTCCCGAACAGCCTTTTTCGTTGTGGCACTGATGGCGGGATGATCGTTGAGCGCACGCGCTACGGTAGAAAAGGTGATATTAAGTTCCTTCGCGATGTCTAAAATGGTGATTTTTTTCAAATGAATATCGATTTAACGCGTGAGCCGTACCGCCAAAAACCCCTTCGTCGGGGGGCTCCAACAAAAATAAAGATACATTTTGGAAATAAAAAAGTAATATATACCTTTATGCCAACGTTAGCATTATTTACTTATTTTAGCGCTCACTTATGTTATTACTAGGCGTCGATATTGGTACATCCTCCATCAAAGTCTCTGTGGTGGATGCCGACACACAGGCGTGCGTAGCCTCCGTCCGTTACCCGGAAGACCATGAAAACAACATTCTTTCGGTTGTACCGGGCTGGGCAGAGCAATCGCCGGATATGTGGTGGGAGCAGGTGGTTGCTGCTATCCAAAAGCTTACCGCAGACGCCACGTTCAAGGTACGTGACATCGGTGCCATTGGCATTGCTTACCAAATGCACGGCTTGGTTGTGACAGATAAGGAAGGTAATGTGCTCCGTAATTCGATTATCTGGTGCGATAGCCGTGCCGTAACAATCGGCGAGTCGGCATTTGCCAGTATTGGCGAGCCGTTTGCACTTGAGCACCTGCTCAACTCGCCCGGTAACTTTACGGCGTCGAAATGGGCGTGGGTGAAAGCCAACGAACCGGATGTTTATGCCAAAGCATATCACATCATGCTGCCCGGCGACTTCATCGCGATGAAGCTGACGGGGGTGGCAACAACGAGCATTTCAGCGCTTTCGGAAGGGATATTCTGGGATTTCAAAAACAATCAGATTTCCAGGGAGGTCCTTGCCCATTTCGGGTTTGATGAGGCCGTATTTCCAGAAATCCGTCCATTATTTGGCGAACACGGTACACTACGGAAGGACGTGGCTGTACAACTCGGCCTGACTCCAGGCATACCCGTTTCATATAAAGCAGGCGACCAACCCAACAATGCACTATCGCTAAACGTACTGGAGCCCGGCGAAGTGGCTGCGACGGCAGGTACATCCGGAGTTATTTATGCGGTAAGCGACCAGCTGGTTTATGATCACGCTTCGCGCGTCAATACGTTTGCCCATGTCAATTACAAACCCGAATCGCCACGCACTGGCGTGTTACTGTGCATCAACGGCACCGGTATATTGAATCGTTGGGTAAAGGACCATTTCGGGCATGGTCTCAACTATGCGCAAATGAATACCCTCGGAAAAGCGGTGGCACCAGGCAGCAATGGACTTAAAATCTTTCCTTTCGGAAACGGGGCAGAACGCTTTCTGCATAACAAAATCCTGGGCGCACGTTTTGTCGACCTCGACTTCAATGCCCATGGCCGCTCCCAGGTGTTCCGGGCATCGCAGGAAGGCATTGCTTACGCGTTTCGTTATGGGTTGGATATCCTGCGCGAAAATGGTATGCACCCGGCAGTCATCCGCGCGGGTCAGGCGAACATGTTCCTTAGTGCACTTTTTACCGAAATTTTCGTGGAAGTTACCGGCGTACCTGTGGAATTATATAACAGCGACGGAAGCGTTGGTGCCGCTTTGGGAGCAGGTATCGGTTCAGGCATTTTTGCTTCTCCCGCCGAGGCTTTCAGCAAGCAGGAGTTATTGAAGACCGTGGAGCCACAAGAAACCGGCAACTATGAAGCATTATACCAAGAATGGAAACAACTCCTCGATAATCAACTGGCCGGCGAAATGGGTCAATAAACAGTTAAACAATAAATGAGATAAAAATATGTCAAACGTACTAATCGGCGAAACCGAGTATTTTAAGGGTATCGGTAAAATTGCTTACGAAGGGCCCGAATCAGACAATCCACTGGCTTACCGCTGGTATGATGCGGGCAGGGAGATTGCAGGTAAAACCATGGAAGAACACCTGCGGTTTGCGGTTGCCTATTGGCATTCATTCAATGGTAACGGTAGCGATCCGTTCGGCGGACCGACACTATTCTTTCCTTGGGATAAAAATGGTGACGTCATCCAGCGTGCCAAAGACAAAATGGATGCCGCATTTGAGTTTTTCACAAAAATAGGCATGCCCTATTATTGTTTCCACGATGTGGACGTCGTAGATTATGGAGACAATGTGGCTGAAAATGAAAAGCGGCTTGAGGCGTTGGTAGAATATGCCAAGGAAAAGCAGACTGCCAGTGGCGTAAAGCTGCTGTGGGGCACTGCGAACCTGTTCTCGCACAAACGATACATGAACGGTGCAGCTACTAATCCGGATTTTGCTGTCGTGGCCCACGCGGGAGCCCAGATTAAGGCCGCACTGGATGCGACCATTGCATTAAGCGGGGAGAATTATGTGTTCTGGGGTGGCCGTGAGGGATACATGTCTTTGCTGAATACCGACATGAAGCGGGAACAGGAGCATCTTGCACAGATGTTGCACAGTGCCCGAGATTACGCACGCAAGCAGGGTTTCAAAGGCACGTTTTTCATTGAACCCAAGCCCTGTGAGCCAACCAAGCACCAATACGACTATGATGCCGCAACAGTAATCAGTTTTCTCCGGCAATACGACCTTTTGGACGATTTCAAACTCAACCTGGAGGTGAACCACGCCACATTGGCTGGGCATACCTTCCAGCATGAATTGCAGGTGGCGGCCGATGCAGGCTTGCTCGGTTCGATGGACGCCAACCGTGGCGACTACCAGAACGGATGGGACACCGACCAATTCCCGAATAACGTCAACGAACTGACTGAGTGCATGCTCATCATCCTAGAAGCCGGTGGCTTCGCCGGCGGTGGCATTAACTTCGATGCGAAGGTTCGACGTAACTCCACAGACCGGGCAGATCTCTTTTATGCACACATCGGCGGTGCGGATACGTTTGCCCGTGCACTCGTTGCTGCCGACAATATCCTGACTAAGTCTGACTACAAAAAACTTCGTGCGGAACGCTATGCGTCGTTCGATAGCGGTAAGGGGAAAGATTTCGAGGCGGGTAACCTCTCGCTGACCGATTTGCGTGACATTGCCGCCTCGTCTGGCGAGCCAGAAACGCTAAGCGGAAAGCAGGAGCTGTTTGAAAACATCGTCAATAGATTTATTTAGTTGACAGTTGACAGTTGATAGCTGACAGTTACCCATTGTCAATTATCAACTGTCAACTATCCATTTTTAAGAGTTGTCCAGTCTATTAAACCCAAACACCTTTGCCCGCTCATCCTTAATACCCAGCAGCCTATTTTTAATGAGCTGTGCAGCAATCATGCTGAATGTTATACCATTTCCCCCATATCCCAAGGCAAACAGCATCCGTTGCTTGCCTGCCCATGGGCCAATGAAGGGTAGTCCGTCTTGCGTGGAGCTAAACGTACCGCACCAGGCCATATCTACCACGAAGGGGATTTCGGGGTATAGCTGCTTGAATTTCCTTTCCAACCGCTTGATTTTCCAGCGCAACAACCGGTCCCGCCGCTCGGGATTCCTAAACGGCACGTCTTCGCCGCCAATCATCATGCGGTTGTCTGAGGTGGTGCGCATGTAGAAATATGGAATTGCTGTTTCCCAAATTAAACTTCGTTCCGGCCAAAGCTGCGAGGGGTCCACAGGTTGTGAAACCAGGGCATAAGTGGACACTAGGCGCATCACCTGTTTCGGCAGGAACCTACCGGCTTCGAAGCCCGCGGCGATGACCACATACTTGCATCGGATGGTTACACCATCACCTGTCAACAACTCGTATCCACCTTTTTTCTCCTGGTAGTTTATGATTTCTGTGTGCGAAAAGAGCGAAAGATCACTTTTCTTCAGGTGATGCTTCAATAGTCCCGTAGCAGCCAGGTAGCCATCCATCTGGGCCGCAGCTTTATTTTTAAGTGCAGCTGGCGCGACTATCCGATGCTCGGCGAATAAAGCATCTGCATCGAGAAACGATACGGGCAGGTTATGGTATTTGCGAGCCTCGTATTCTCGCTCAAGTAGCCGAAGGCCTTGTTTGTTGCTCGCTAGGAATACACTGGATACGCGCCTGAAGCTAGGGCGCACGGGCACGGACTCAAATACCTGTTCCACATCGGTGATTGCCTGTAGACTTGCTTGATATGCGCGTACCGCATTTTCTGTTCCAACCTTTCCTATCAGGTCTGACAGCGGTACATCGATCTCGTATTGCAGCTGGGCGGTACTGGCCCCTGTGCTGCCGGTAGCAATGGTCCGTTTATCGAATACGGCACAAGGGATACCCGCAGCACACAGTTCATGCGCCACTAAGGCACCGGTGATACCCGACCCGATAATCGCCACATCCACCACCAAATCGTCCTTCAGGGGATTATGGTAGTTAAACAGCTTATTTTTGATAAGCCAATAAGGGAGCCCGGAATGTAAATCCATTTTCGGTTATTTCACATTAAACACCGAAATTCGAAAATTGTTTCCTACTGCTCGGCAGCTTTCGGCAGTTGGCTTAAGCGTTAATGGTATTTTCGCTATTATTGTGGGGATTTGATGACCATGGATGAACAAACGCTTAAGGATCGATTAATCGCCAGTAAAGCCAACCAGATTAGAATACCCGATTTAAGCGCACTCGGGGAGGATGCTCGCGTTCCAATGGCCGAACTGCACGAATTTTGCTATGATGAGCAGAACCCGAAGCTGGCCTTCCGTGCTGCGTGGTTGTTGGAATATATCGCCACCCATCATCCGGAGCGGTTCATGAAGGTATCTGATGTTTTTATGGCCCGGCTGGCCAGCCAAAAGAATCCAAGCTGCCAGCGCCACTTCACGAACATCCTTAGGCATCTCACACATAAACGAGCTCCAACACCCTACCAAGGTCTGCTCCGATCAATTAACCGAGAGCAATTGGTAGAAACTGTTTTCAATTGGTTTATCGATCCCCATACACCCGTTGCCGTACAGGCCAATTGCATGGATGTTTTATTGCATATGAGTGGAGAATTTGAGTGGATACGGGACGAACTGAAACTACAAATCGAATTCCTCCTCCGTGATGGTTCGGCAGCTATACAGAGTCGGGGAAAGAAAACGCTGGAGAAGCTTTCGCGGGGTCAGAAACGGAGGTTAACGCCAAGTGAAAACAACCCGTAGATATCCCGATGTTCGTTACCGGCGTAATCGCCACTGTACCCGTCGAGCTCATCATCGAGCGAGAAATTGAGCTGTCCATTCACAACCAAGTTCCACACATAAGAATCCAATAAGTCCGGTTTCAGACTATGTAGGGGGATTTCAAATCCTAGATTGGTACTCACAATGTAACTGAAGCCATGGTTTCGACCTTGGTGTGCAGGCAGCACACTTTCGATGATTATGGGATCACCGGTGACGGGGTCTGTTCGCTCTACTTCGCCGACGACTCGCTGCTTATCCCATTGCAAACCATGCAATACGCCAATACCAGCGCCAACGTACACACTGTTCAACGTACGTTTGACAACCGACTCCCGGTACTCGATACGTCGTAAATGGTCATCCTGCAAAAATTTAATCGGCTGAAAACGAACGCCAAGAATAGCTGCATGATATAAATTTACGGCCTTTCTTACTATACCATCTGTTTCCATACTATCTTTCCCTCGCAACAGTCCTTCCTGCAGTTCCAGTCCGATGCTCACCCCGTGTGTAAGGAAATAATTCCCCCGAAGGTATACACTACCCCCGATTTGCCGCTTATCCAGATCGCCATACAATTGGTTCGCTCCCATACCAGCGGTCACTGAATACCGAAAATATGGGATAGGAGATTCATTACCAAATTGGGAATAACCAAGATTCGGAAAGGTGAAACATAAAATGGCAAACAGTGAGATCTTATTCATAATCCCCATTCTCTCCTCAATACTTGTACCATTTTTGATGAAAACGATTAAAAAAGTGTATTGCCCTTCGGGTAATTAGTTTTACCCAAATGTTTGTAAGCCAATTCTGTACACTCTCTACCTCTCGAAGTACGCATTAAATAGCCTTCTTGGATAAGAAAAGGTTCGTAAACCTCTTCGATGGTTCCTTCATCCTCCCCCACGGCTGTCGCAATGGTCTTGACCCCCACAGGCCCACCTTTGAATTTATCGATGATAGTCAGCAGAATACGATTATCCATTTCATCGAGGCCGTGTTCATCCACGTTGAGGGCATTGAGCGCGTATTGGGCAATCGGCGTATCAATTTTCCCATCACCCTTGATCTGAGCGAAATCGCGCGTACGCCGGAGCAAGGCATTCGCGATGCGGGGCGTTCCGCGGCTCCTGCGGGCAATTTCATAGGCTCCCTCATCGGTAATGGGCGTGCGCAGGATGCTTGCCGACCGGAGCACAATGGTAGTGAGCAATTTGGCGTCGTAGTATTCCAGTCGCGCATTTATGCCGAACCGCGCACGGAGCGGCGCGGTAAGGAGCCCTGACCGTGTAGTGGCGCCAACAAGCGTAAACGGATTCAGGGTAATCTGCACCGAGCGTGCATTGGGTCCGGTTTCGAGCATGATATCAATCCGAAAGTCCTCCATCGCGGAATAGAGGTATTCCTCCACCAACGGGCTCAGGCGGTGTATTTCATCGATAAACAACACGTCGCCTTCATCGAGGTTGGTGAGTAACCCCGCCAGGTCGCCCGGCTTATCTAGCACAGGCCCCGACGTTACCTTAATGCCCGACCCCATTTCGTTGGCGATGATATGTGATAGCGTGGTTTTGCCAAGTCCCGGGGGTCCGTGAAGCAATACATGGTCCAACGCTTCTCCCCGCAGCTGGGCTGCCTGCACGAAAATGCTTAGGTTTTCCAAAATCTTCTTCTGGCCTGTGAAATCTTCAAAAGCCTGCGGCCGCAACACTTTCTCCAATTCACGCTCTGCGTTGGACAGCTTATCGGCATTGGGATCCAAATATTCGTTCATTTTCTTTTAGACGTTAGACAACAGACACTAGACAACAGACACTAGCTATCAGAGATATCAACTATCCATTATCAACTACCGATTATACGTTCTAAACCAACTACTTACTTTCATCTGTATGACGCCAAAAAAAGCTTCCCGGAATATCCGAGTACTCATTTTGGAAACACCTTCTGTACGGTCCGTGAAAATGATGGGTATTTCAACCACCCTAAACCCATATTTGATGGTTGTGAACTTCATCTCAATCTGGAAGGCGTATCCGACGAACCGTATGCGATCCAACGGGATGGTTTCCAATACTTCGCGCTTGTAACACACAAAGCCAGCGGTGGCATCGCGTATGGAGATACCGGTAATCCAACGTACATAACCGGAAGCGAAATATGACATCAACACCCGGCTCATCGGCCAGTTAACCACATTGACTCCCTTAATATAACGGGAACCGATGGCCATATCTGCGCCTGACAGGCATGCATTGCGGAGCCGCAAAAGGTCCTCCGGATTATGTGAGAAATCGGCATCCATCTCAAAGATGTATTGATAGGAACGTGCGATGCACCACTTGAATCCGTGGATATAGGCTGTACCAAGGCCCGACTTCCCTTTTCTTTCCTCCAAAAATAATCGATTGGCAAATTCACCTTGTAATTGTTTTACAATTGCGCCGGTGCCATCGGGAGATCCATCATCAACAACCAATACATGAAAACTTTCCGGGAGTGTGTACACTTTACGGATAATCTTTTCAATGTTTTCCTTTTCATTGTACGTAGGGATGATGACGATGCTATCTGACACTACCGATCCAAATTTGTACGTAAAGGTAAGGATTATAAGTAAAAGTCGAACACAAAAATACGGTTACAGCGGTTCTTCGCTGTAACCGTATTCATTTGGTTTTGTCGTTATTAATGGATACCGTGCATCATCCGCCTCAACAATGGTGAGAACAGAATCAGCAGTAATCCAGCAATACCTGGGATAACGGCAAAAATCAAGAAAAACGTAGACATGGAGTAAGCTTCGCTGATGCGATCGATCAGACTGCCCGACATGCCCGCCAAAAAGTTTGCAACGGCGCTGCAAGCAAACCACACGCCGAAGATTAAACCGACGAATTTTTTGGGCGAAAGTTTACTCATATAAGAAAGCCCCACGGGCGATACACACAGCTCGCCCGAGGTATGGAAGAAGTAAGCTAAGATCAACCAGATCATGCTCACTTGCGCGGTAGCTGCACCTTGCGGGATATCTTTCGCTCCATAGCCCAGCACGGCAAAACCGACACCCAGTAGTATCAGTCCGATGGCAAACTTCACGGGGCCTGACGGGTTGATGACCTTTTCCCACATCTTGCTAAACAACGTGGCCAGCGTAATGATGAAAAACGAATTCAATATCTGGAACCATGAAGCCGCCACCTCGGTTTCGAGGGCGTAGAATTCCCGGTGGATCTTCCAGATACCCAAGCACCAGATGACAACAAAACTCGCTGCGGTAAACAGGATGGAAACCGGATATGACGAAAATATCTTCTTGGCAAGCGACCACAGTACCCACGAGACGATTAGCAGGGGAAATACAGTTAATATGGCATCCACCCATTTAAAAGTAAGTGCCGCATTACCCACCAACATCCGCTCGGTATAATCTAACGCAAAAATACTCATCGATCCACCTGCTTGCTCAAAAGCCATCCAAAAAAAGATACTCGACAAGGACAGGACAATGATAACAATAAGCCTGTCGCGAACAACGTGCTTTGACGGGGGTTCAATACCGTCTTCTTCCTCTTCTTCAGCCGTCTGAACGCCGTCCGGTACCGCCGTTCCGCGTTCGCGTGTCTCTTTTGGCGATTCGCCCAGTACGCCGAAAATTCGCTGGGCATAATAAAACTGGAGCATACCGAAAAACATGAAAATACCGGCTAAACCGAAGCCCCAGTGCCAACCTACTTTTTCGCCGATATATCCGCAGAGCAGCATACCCAAGAACGCACCGGCGTTGATGCCCATATAGAAAATGGTATACGCCGAATCTTTCTTTTTGCTGTTATCCGGGTAGAGCTGGCCGACAATGGATGAAATATTCGGCTTGAAAAGCCCATTACCCAATATCATCAACACCAACCCGATGTAGAAAAATGACGAGCCGGCACCTTCCAGCGCCATGGATGCGTGGCCTAGCGTCATAATCAATGCGCCGAGTACCACGGCCTTGCGGTAACCCGTTAACCGATCGGCTATGAATCCACCGATCAGGGGGGTTAGATAAACCAATCCGGTGTACCAACCGTATAACTTCATGGCATCTTCCCGCGTCCATTCCCAACCTCCGTTTGCCAGTTCTGACACCAAAAAAAGGGTGAGAAGGGCACGCATGCCGTAATAGCTAAACCGTTCCCACATTTCTGTAAAAAACAAGACAAATAGTCCAACTGGGTGGTCGAACACCGTCTTCGTGTCGACGCCATTCTTAACCAAGTGTTTCGTTAATTGTTCATCATGATTGTGCTGCATATCTTGATATTAGGTGTTAAAAATTGGGGTTATTCATGCGCCCATTTTGCAAATAAAACAAACTTTTTGCGATTTCACTGCCGTATCAGACAAATTTTATTTATCTACCAAATTGGTATTCATTGCATATCAAAACCACTTTTCGGATGATTTTGGGGCTTGGTGGGGTCATTAAATCGATTATCGTTCGAACTCGGCGGATTCATGAACGGCACTTCTGAAATGAGTACCAGCCGGCCATTTGCCAACTGCCAGGCGTCGTATGTCAAGTCCGGGCCATACTGCTCATATTGCCCTTGCTGTCGCTGATCCGCGGGCGCTAGGTGGTCAAATACGATACGGTTTTCTGTTGTGTCATAATCCAGGTACATGCTAGCATTCCGACTATAGCGATAAATGGCGCGCGCTGGCTTATTGCCTTCCGCATCATCAAAAATAGGCTGCCCCAGCTGCGCCCCGCTTTCCGTTAGCCGCAACACCTCAATTACCTTCTGTGTGACGTACGGGGTGTACCCTTTCCAGCCAAGCAGGACATATGCGCTATTGAGGGCAACAATCCGGTAATATTGCGCACCATACCAATGATCCGGCGTGGTCACTGCCTGCTCTGGCTCAGTGATTTCGTAGGTTTTATCGAGCAAGGGATACAGCTTGAGACTACCGTCGGACGTATGCAATTGGATGGCTCCATAATAAAGGTACGAACCATCGTTCAGCGGAATATGCCATGAAAATATCCGGAAACGGTCATCCGGTGCGTCCAAAATGGATACCATATCCAGCGAGTCAAAAGGAAAGGTATAAGAATGCGGCACTTTCAATGCAGACACCAATGTTTTGACGAACGTAAAGTTGGCTTCCAACCGCTCGGGCTCACTGGGCTCATTGTACATGGTATAGCCAAGTTTGGCAAGACTATCTTCGAGTGCCTGTATTTTCTGAAAGCCTTCCTCTTGGGCATATCCCTGCCCGCTGTGCAATAGGCAAGTAAAAAAGCCGAGTACTGCGATACCAGTTGCCCAAATCTTTCGCCAACATCGCTGGGCCATCGTAGCGGAATCTACCATACGGCAAACTTACCTAACCTAACTATCAAATACAAGCTGTTAAAAACAACAGCGAAGTTCCAAGCGGGTACCCTTGCCGTCGGAATATAATGGTAGCCATTAAGACGGAAGGATCCGTTCAATCACCAAAGCACTCGCGCCGCCTCCGCCGTTGCAGATACCGGCTACACCTATACGGCCATCATGTTGTTGCAATACGGAAAGCAAAGTAACAATGATGCGTGCACCGGAAGCCCCCAGTGGATGGCCCATGGATACGGCGCCGCCGTTGACGTTCACGAGATCCGCAGACAAGCCCAGTTCCTGGTTATTGGCAATGGCGACTACCGAAAAGGCTTCATTGATCTCATAGAAATCCACCTCGTGTGCGCCGATACCGGCATGCTGCAACGCACGGGGTATGGCTTTAGCCGGAGCAGTTGTAAACCATTCCGGGGCCTGCTGTGCATCGGCATACCCACATATACGGGCCAACGGCTGCAGGCCTAGCTCCTTCAGTCTGGTTTCGCCGACCAGTACCAGCGCTGCGGCTCCGTCGTTGAGCGTCGATGCGTTGGCTGCAGTTACCGTACCGTCTTTCTTGAATACGGGCCTCAATGTCGGTACCTTGTCGAACTTCACGGCATGGATTTCCTCATCTTCGTCGACCACGGTCACCTCCCCTTTCCGGCCGGCGATTTCAACCCCAACGATTTCAGATTTGAACCTGCCGGCTTGTTGGGCGGCCTGTGATCGTTTATAAGATTCAACCGCGTAAGCGTCTTGCGCCTCTCGGTCGATATGGCATGCCTCAGCACACAATTCGGCCGCCGACCCCATGTGGTAATCGTTGTATACGTCCCACAATCCATCTTTTACCAACCCGTCCGTTACTTGTCCATGTCCCAGCCGGTAGCCTGTCCGGGCTTTATCGAGATAATAAGGCACATTACTCATGCTCTCCATACCGCCGGCTACTACCATGTCTTTTGCCCCCACCGCGATGCTTTGGGCCGCCAACATAACGGCCTTGGTCCCAGAGGCACATACCTTGTTGATCGTGGTAGCCGGGATATCGGGAAGGCCCGCAAATTTTGCAGCTTGTGTAGCTGGTGCTTGACCTAAATTAGCCGATAACACATTGCCGAAGAAAACTTCCTCCACATAATCGGGAGCTATGTTGGCTCGATTCACTGCTTCCCTGATGGCAATGCCACCCAGTTGCGGGGCAGATAAGGTGGATAAGCTGCCCCCGAAGCTACCGATGGGGGTACGCACTGCTGAAACGATATAAACTTCTTGCATAACGTATAATTGACTATTAGACGAAGGTACGAAATTTGGGCCAAATATGGCGTAAGCGGCAGACTCGATGGAATAGTTAAAAATAACTTACAAAAAATGTTAGATTAATCTAAATTTTATATTTTTGTACTGGATATGGGAAAAATTGATAGTCTTCTGCTTGCCGCCTGTTGTTTGATTTGTTGCCTTTCGTGCCAACAGACAGCAATTGAGCGCAACGAACCGGGAAAGCCGTACATCCTTGCCACCACCGGAATGGTGGCCGATATGGTGCAGCACATCACCGGTGACTCAGCCATCGTTGAAGCATTGATGCGGCCGGGCGTCGACCCCCATCTTTACAAAGCCAGTCAAGGCGACTTAAGGAAAATACTGGATGCGGATTACTTGTTTTACAATGGCCTGCACCTGGAGGGAAAGCTGGCTTCCATCTTGGAGAAGCAAGCGCGGGTGAAACCGGTGGTTGCCGTGGGTGACGGCCTTAAAAGGCTTATCAAGATCAATGAAACCACATACGATCCACACATCTGGTTTGATGTGTCGCTTTGGAAAGCAGCCACCGCCAATGCAGCACGGCAGTTGGTCGCGTTGGACAGTGCCAACGCGGCTTACTACCAAGCGAATGCACATCGTTATATGGAAGCCCTCGATTCGTTGGACATCTGGGTTCAAGCTCGAATAAACACCATTCCACCGGCCAAACGGGTATTGATTACCGCCCACGATGCATTTAGCTATTTTGGAAGGGCCTATGGCGTAGAGGTGCGCGGATTACAAGGCATTTCAACCGTGTCTGAGTTTGGGCTGCGCGATGTCTCCAGTTTGGTAGATTATATCATGGCCCAAGGAATACCCGCCGTTTTTGTAGAAAGCTCGGTATCCGACCGATCACTGAAAGCCGTATTAACCGGCGTCCGTCAACGCGGGGGCACCGTACGCATCGGCGGCGATCTGTTTTCAGATGCGATGGGGGCCGAAGGCACGGTAGAAGGCACCTACATTGGCATGGTGAAACACAATGTGAATACCATTGTAGTGGCATTAACGGAGAAATAGAACGAAGATGATCATACACACACAAGAACCGATATTGGAAGTCCATGACCTCACGGTCACCTACGGGCGCAAACCTGTGCTTTGGGGTGTGGATTTCACCTTGCCCGCGGGCTGTATTGCCGGTATTGTCGGGCCGAACGGTGCCGGGAAATCCACGCTACTGAAAACCATTATGGGATTGATTACGCCGTCCAGCGGGTATGTGAAGTTATTTGACCGCCCATTGGATGATGTTCGATCACGTGTGAGCTATGTGCCTCAACGCGAATCGGTGGATTGGGATTTTCCCGTTTCGGTACTGGACGTGGTGTTGATGGGCCGCTACGGCAAGGTAGGGTTGCTGCGCAATACAGGGGCACATGACCGCGCCATCGCAAGCGAATGCTTGGATAAGGTAGGTATGTCTGCATACGAGAAAAGGCAGATTTCGCAGCTGTCGGGCGGGCAGCAGCAACGAGTTTTCCTTGCGCGTGCATTGGCACAAGAAGCCGACATCTATTTTATGGACGAACCCTTCGCTGGGGTGGATGCTGCGACCGAACAAGCCATCATCGAGCTGCTCCGCGAAATGGCATCCAAGGGAAAAACGATCGTTGTAGTGCACCACGACCTTCAGTCGGCGCGCAGCTATTTCGATTGGATCGTACTTCTTAATATGCACCTCGTCGCCGCCGGCCCCACGGACCAGGCATTTACGGACGAAACCGTCCAACAAGCGTATGGCGGCCGGCTCAATTTATTATCGCAAGTGGGCGACGTGATGGAGAAACGTGCATTCCCCGCCAGGGAGCGCTAAACAAGCAGGTCATGGAAAGTCTTTTTGATTTTTTGTCGCTTTCAGATCCCAATGTCCGCTTCGTGGTATTGGGCAACGTGTTGCTTGCGGCGAGTGCGGCGATGGTAGGCGCCTTTATCCTTTTGCAGAAAAAAGCACTCATCGGCGATGCTGTATCGCACGCCGTGCTACCGGGCATCTGCGCCGCATTTTTGTTTTCGGGGAGTAAAAACATTGGTTTCATGCTGGCCGGTGCTTTCATTACCGGTTGGTTGGCGTTGATCGCCATCGATTACATTGTAGCCAAATCGAAAATCAAAAAAGATGCGGCCATCGGATTGGTATTATCGGTGTTTTTCGGTACGGGCATGGTGATGATGACCTACATCCAGCAATCGGGCAATGCTGCCCAAAGCGGCCTCGACCATTTCCTCTTCGGCAAGGCCGCAACGCTTATCGGCTCCGATCTATTGATTTTCAGTGTCCTTGCAGTCGTCTTGCTCGTTGTCGTAGGGCTCTTTTTCAAAGCATTCGCACTGGTTGCTTTCGACCGGCCCTATGCCGAGGCGTTGGGTTATCCCGTGCGCAAGCTCGACCTGCTGCTCACCAGCCTCACCGTACTCGCCGTGGTAACGGGCATTACTGCGGTAGGCGTGGTATTGATGGCGGCCATGTTGATTACGCCCGCGGCGGCGGCGCGGTACTGGACGAACAACATTCGGCGGATGGTTTGGATTGCAGTTGCCTTCGGCGCGTTTGCCGGATTGGCCGGTGCATACATTTCTTACGCCGCACCAGCCATGCCTACCGGCCCGTGGATGGTTGTGGTCTCTTCCGCCATCGCTTTCCTTTCGTTTTTCTTTGCACCCACCAAAGGCATCGTACCGAAAATGTACACGCAATACAAAAACCAACGGATCATCGCCGAGGAGAATGCTTTGAAACGGTTCTATCACCTGGGCGAACGAAACAGCCATTTCCTTGGACTACGGGGGGTGGATGAATTGGTTAATGCTCAAGATGTGAACGCACCCATTGTCAAGGCCGCATTGCAACGGCTCGCCGCCAAGAAATTCATTGTGTCAAAAGACCATCAATGGGGGCTTACGGAAGCGGGGCGCCAGCAAGCGGCTCGTGTGGTACGGCTACACCGGCTGTGGGAATTATATTTAACGAAGTATATGAATATCGCGGCGGACCATGTACATGACGATGCGGAGACAATCGAACATATCATTACACCGGAGCTAGAGCGTGAGTTGGAACATCAATTGGGATACCCCGATAAAGACCCGCACAATGCAGAAATTCCGAAGATGTGATGATGGGTTGTCTAATATCTAGTATCTAATGTCTAGTATTTAATGTCTAAAATCAAATGATAGCATTTTGGATTATATTAACGGGATCGTTGGTGGCCGTTACCTGCGGGCTGCTGGGTTGCTTTTTGATTCTACGTAAGATGAGTATGGTGGGCGACGCCATCAGCCATGCGGTACTGCCCGGCATTGTGATCGCTTTCTTGCTCAGTGGGAGCCGCGAAACACTGCCCATGTTGTTGGGGGCAGGTGCAACCGGCTTGCTGGCCACCTTCCTTATCGAGTATTTCCATCGGCGTGCGGGTCTGCAAACCGATGCCGCCATCGGGGTCGTTTTCACCTTTCTTTTTGCCGTGGGCATCATCCTCATCAGCGCCTTTGCTGGCAAGGTCGATATCGACCAAGACTGTGTATTATATGGCGAAATCGCCTACGTGCCAATCGATCTGTGGGTAACTCAAGATGGTATCGTTATCGGCCCGCGCCCCGTCTATATCCTGTCGGGCGTACTGTTGTTGGTAGCCGCATTTATCCGGCTGGGTTATAAAGAACTTAAGCTGACATCGTTCGACCCGGCCTTTGCCTCGGCCCTGGGCATTTCCACGGCGTTGTGGCATTATTTATTGATGGCCGCGGTATCGATTACCACGGTCAGCTCTTTTGAGTCCGTGGGGGCCATACTGGTTATCGCGTTCCTCATCGGCCCACCCGCCACCGCCTACCTCCTCACCCACGACCTAAAGCGCATGCTGGCTATCACCGTCGTGCTGGGCATATTCATTGCATTCACCGGCTATTGGCTGGCATACTGGCTCAATGCGTCCATTGCCGGATGCATGGCCGTGATAACAGGTCTCTGTTTTGTAAGTGTTTTTGCTGCGCAGCGGATGAGCAGACCGAAAATCACCCCACCCGCCGCCACGGAGGCAGCAGGGTAGGTTATTGCCTTATTATTTTGTTCCAATGGGGAAATTGATCATCCAGCGTACGCCGAACTTATCTTCGAACGAGCCGAAATAGTCACCCCAGAACATTTCTTCCATGGGCATTTCCACTTTACCACCCGCCGAAAGCCCGTTAAACAATCGGTCGGCCTCTTCCCGGCTATCGGGTGTAATAGAGATGTAGTTGTTGTTGCCTACATTCAACACATGTCCAGCGGAGTCTAAGCAATCGGATGCCATCAGGTATTGCCCCTCTCCTACCGGGATAGAAACATGCATTGCGTAATCTTTCTCTTTTTCAGGCAAATTTTCCGATCCCGGTGTGTCGCTCATCCGCTGGATGAATAACTCGCCTCCAAAAACCGTTTGATAGAACTTGAATGCTTCCTCTGCGTTGCCTGCAAAATTCAAATAAGGATTGAGTACCATTGTGCTATTAATTAAGTGAGTAATCGTTTTTTGGTTTTCGCAGCTCTAATGCGACCACCAATACAAAGGTAGTATCCCGAGATGCAACCCCAAGAGGGAAGATACGCCAATATATAGGGGCGATTGTGACAAACTGCTATCGTTGCCAACGCGATGGTGGTATTTTTGAAAAACATTTTGCGGAATACGGATTAATAAATACATTTGCATCCCCGATTGGGGAATAGTACATTAACATATGCCCAGGTGGCGGAATTGGTAGACGCGCTGGTCTCAAACACCAGTGGGGCGACCCATGCCGGTTCGATCCCGGCCCTGGGTACAACCAAGAGTTGTATTTAGAAGCTAACATATTTTTAATGAATGTGTTAGCTTTTTTATTTTTGACTACTTTTAAAAAGTGTGTCAAAAAGTGTGACACTTTTTATCTAAAAATCGGCTAAACTATAATCCGTATATTTGCTGTGTCCTACTGAGTAGGATTAAACGCTAACAAGGCCCTGCTATATATGGCAGGGTTTTGTTTTTACCCTTACTTCCAATTTTGATAGCAACAATATCAAACCAATGTTTTTGATATCGTCAGTAATGTTTTGGGGATATTATTAGGGTATCGATAGTACTATGGCTCTGTAGGACGTGGCTTAACCCCATTGCATCCGTTTGTTTCCGATTTGAAACGAGTTGTTTCGCATCATTGTTCGGCCTATAGTTGTTCCCGATTCTGTATCTTTGCGTAAGAAGTTTTCGGGAATCGTCACCTACCCCATCGCCCATGGACGATTTTCAAAATGGGAAACATGGGGGCGGTTATTGGTGGGTGGGCCGTTATAGACACTTTTGTCATGCAAATAGACGTATATACCCTTTCTGATATTTTAGTGGCTCACAGACGGGCTATGGCTGCCTACAGAAAAGAACACTTACCGCTTGGCAGGAATGCCATTGAGGTGATGTTATATGCCTACCGCAAGTATAGCATCACAACTACCGAAGTAAGCCGGAATTTATTGCGTACCAACATTACCCAAACCAAATGCACAATCAAAATCCTCGTTTCCAAGGGTGTATTATGGTCTCATAGACATGGCGTTAAGGGGAATCCAGCACGTTTCTATTTAACCGAATACGGCAAACGGTCTGTTGCAGCGTATTTGTCATTCCTTACCGGCTAAATTTTGGGCAATACTGAATAAAACACCAAAAATCATCACGAATATGACTGCGGATAGAACAATGTCTCCCCAGATATTTTTTTCCTCATAAAACATATTCAGAATGTTATTCTGAGGATTACTTTTCAAATATCTTATTTTCATTCTTTTACCATTCAAGTATGATCGTGGGTTTTCATAAAAAGAGTAATAGAAATCCTCGTCATTTTCAATCTGTTCGGCAAAATACTCTTCAAGCAAATAATATACTTGTTCTGCACTTATCACATTTTTACTCTCAATCGTAGGCCCTTTATTTCCAACGCCGAAAGAATAAGCTATGCCCAACGCTTCGTTGGTCACTACTTTATTGCGCCCTTCATACTCCAATTCTATAAATTCACAATTGGTTATTACACAGGTTGTAATCTCACCGCAATATTGCAAGGCCCTATAACTATAGAATATCCATACCGTCAGACCAATCGAAATCGACACGGATAGTGTGTTTAGAATAATTAACTTCATTCGTAAATAAATTAACTGGTTATTTGCGACCGACAAGCTCAAATAAAAAGCCGACATATATTGATATCACGGCAATCTTACCGAAAAGTCCCCATGAGAACCCATTGCCGATGAAAAGGTTAATCAAACAAACAATCAGAGCGATTATTGCGCCGATTGTCGTGGTACCCCATACCGCATTTTGGCCCTTGAAGAAATAAAGTGCAAGAACGACTACACCGATTACTGATAGTAAAGTCCACATATATAGTTTAAGCCTGTTTAGTTTATAATAAGCCATGTACATAATATCCTTTTTAGCAAACTGCCTGTACGGATACAGTGCTTTTAGCTTGATAATAGCATCCTGTTGTCACTTGTTTCCGTAGTTTCAAACGAATATAATTCCCTTCATGCCGATTTTCCGACAAGAAACACGACATAGAGCAATAGGAGTCCTCCCGTTATAGCTACAAAGCTCCATATCCGCTTTGCTTTCGTTTGTTGATTGTTTGATTTCAACAAACCAAATACTATCCAGAACAGAGGTGTGGATGATATAATAATGGCGATATAATTCCATGATGTATATCCTTTCCATTTCATGAACCTGTATCCCAAAAAGGCGGCTATTACGATGAAATTGGCTAATATCGGCGTTCCCAGATTACCAGTAGAGATACCGTATTCCATAAAATAAACAAGGTAAATTAAGCCGAATGCAACGGCCACCCAGCTCCATATTTTAGATTTTTTGGTAGGCAACTTGGACGGTAAAAATCCGGCAATAATCCAGAACGATGGGATTATCGCTGATAATGCAAACAAGCGCCTCCAATCAGTATATCCTTTCCATTTGAGAAGCATATAGCCAAGTAAACAAATGAAGGCCAAAATGGCCAAGGGGATTAAAGGGGCTATTTCTCTCATAGCATACAAATCGGTTGTGCCTTAGCCCCTCTTCGGCGGGTTACAAAAAAACAGCGTGGGGCCTCATCGGTTACCACGCTCACCACAAGCGCACATACGTAATGAGGACACCCACGCATGGCGTGAACGCAACTCATACTCGTATGTGTCGGTGTTTGAAGTGGTGATTCGGTAACCGAACGAGTTCGCTATTGTTGTCGAGGTAAAAGTATACAATATTTTGATTGCGGCAAAGGGTCATTTAGTGGCACCCACAATTAGGAGAACAATGCATACTGCAATGTTTTTACCCTTAGTTAATAGGTAAAAACATTGCACTTTACACATATCCATCAAGCATTTCCCGAACTTCGTTTTCGATGGCTGCTTTAAGGGTTTGTTTGATATGTAGTTTGCCGTATGCCCCGATGAATTTTTCAAACGCCTTCTTTTGTTTGCATCGCTTATCTGCCTTCATGGCTTCCCAAACTTTGGGATTCCGCCACTGGGCTAATTTGGCTCTTTGAGCAACTGTTAGGCCATTATCAAAGTCATCGTTGAAAATGCATAGGTCTAATGTGCTTAAAAGCTTCTTGCCGCATTGAAGCCAAATATGCGGGAGCAACAAGTCGGATAGGACAGGGTGCTTCCCAAATATGGGTTCCACGGGCTGTATTTTTTTGGCTTTAAATTCAAAACGCAATATTGAGCCGAAAAGTCCGTTCTGCAATGCTTTATCATAGATTTTTATAACGCAATACTTGCCAAAAACAAATTTCTCTCCCCTACCCAATCCTTTCGTTTCCATTTCTTTAGAGCGCTTCCCTTTGTAGGAGATGATGTAGTCTAATATTTTACTCGTTTCAATACCTAAATCAGGCAGATTTACGCCGAATTCTATTTGATGTAAATAACAATTGTCAAGCCCAAGTGCGAAGTTATCCGTAAGCCAATCGAATACATCGATTAACTTATCTGGGGTAAACCTGTCATGGTTCATCGCTTTACCGACGCGGTTGACAACACCGTTGAGTTCATTGTACAGCTTGTGTGGGCTGAATGACATTTTAATCCCGCCATTCGCAGACAGGGCGAATTCGATTCCTTTGTATTCGCCTGTTTTTTTACCAAAGTCCAAAACTTCGCCTTCTTGAGAAATTTTAATTGCAAGAGGTATCCCATACTGTACGAAAAAATCCTCGACCATTCGCTTGGTTTCCGGCGAATCGATCGTTAAACGCATCCAATCGAACACAGCGTTAGTGGTTGTGTGGTTGATGATCCAGTTCGCTTAGCAATCTATTAGCCGCATCTTTTACACGTTGGCGGCTATGCCCTTGTGTAAGCTTATACAATGCAGCGTAGACCTCGTTGGTGCCATTTTGATACTTGCATCTTATTTCGGCCACTGTAAGCCCATAATGAGTTTCTATGATGCGCAAACATAACCGTGCGGCGAGCATCTTAACAGCTTTTAGGTTTTCACCTGTAGGCATTTGTACGGGTGGCCTGTTTTGGCTATATTTGTTCTGGTCAATAAAAGATGGGGAGGCGAGTTTCATTTTTTACCTCCCTTTCTTTTTTCTAATGCTTCCAAAACCTTTTGATAATCGTACCTAATTGCGCTGCCTACCTGTAGAAATGGAATCACTCCTTTCTGGCGATATCGGATTACGGTTGGCTCGCTCAGATCAAGACGAGTAAGCAGTGTTTTTGTGTCGATGATTTCCGGTTGCGCGTCGTGGCCTATCTGTGTTGTAGCAGCACCTTGTAATGCCTCCTTTACACATTCCATGACTACCGACTTCAATTGGCTCTCCGTGGCTAAATACAGTTGGAGATTTTCGCGGGTGTTTGTATGTTTCATTTTACCTTCGTTTACTAACTTTCAGCGAAGGTATAGTCCGAGTGGTTCCGCAAATTCCGCAAATTCTGCGCACGGAAAAAACAATTAGTCAGGTTTAGCTTTAATCTCTGATTTTAAGAGATTTATTCTTTCATCCATGTCAGAGTATTCATCGTCCGCCTTCGTGCTTTTTTTAGGTTTCTTCATAAATGACTCACCAAGATGCGAGAACTTATTTCCTAAAGCTACATGAATCACCCTTTCGGGAATATTCGGCGTAATTATACCTTGGCGTTCTAACGCCTGCACATATATCCGTGCTGCATTTTTTGCTCCAATCCATTTACCATCGATATTTATAAGCTCCGGAGTGACTTCACACAAAATATTCATGAACTTATCGATATGATCCCTATAAGGCTTTTCAAATAAGTCTTCAAAGGACTTTTGTTTCTGTCGGCTGTTTGTGCGCTTTTTTTGGGATTGTTGGATTTTAGACAAATCGTTCCTTTTTATATCTTTCTTCCTAGTTTTTGAAAATCCCAATAGTGCTCTCAGCTTTCGTTTCACTTGTTCTTTGTGATGTTCTGTAGGAACCAATCGAGGCAATTTTAATAGCTCAACTGAATTAATAGCGTACTTTGCTGACATTATGATTTTTTCAACCTCTTGAACAGTAGTTGCCATCGACACAACATGAGCATGGTCTAAGAACAGATAATCTATATAGCTACTCATTATCATAGACGAACACAACTCTAATTGATCTTCCAAGGCAAAATATTGTTCTTCAGATATTAACAGATTTACTATAATTTGATCGATAAAATCATTATTAAGCAAATCGAAATTATCTTCCAAAATTTTTTTGGCCTCTCTGGTATATTCCTCGTCAGAGCCTGGCTTCTTAAAAAAGCCATCAAGTCTTGTATTATAAACAACTTTAACAGTTTCAAAAAACCTCTCTAAATCATCATTCACAATTTTAACAACATCGTTAAAATTCTCGGGTATTGATAAACTTCGCCTTATTTCATCCAATGCAATCTCGGGAAGGCTATTAGTTGTGATATAACGGTAAACCTTGTATTTGTTTAAGCTATTGTCCATCTAAGCAAAAGTCAAAGAATTACTATATATATTGCACATCACTTACTACTCCACTCCTCCACTTACTATCCTTAACCGTGGCTGCTCCCATGCGCTACTCATAGCTTTTCGCGTTCGTTCTTTAGTGACATTGACATATCGCTTAAATGATTTGTATGTGCTATGCCCGCTCACCTTCATGACTTCTTCAGCGGTCATACCTAACTCCAACGACACCGTTATAAAACTCTTACGGGCCGTATGGGCGCTGATCAGTTCATGTTTGGGAGCGACATGCCTAACCTCTTTTGAACCGCTGTAGCGGATGATTTCGGTCGGCTCGTTTATCCCAGCCAATCGAGCCACCTCCTTGATGTACAGATTGAGTTTTTGGTTGCTCATTTCGGGCAATGGACGCAATGGGTTTTCATACTTGGCGAGGATATCGTAAGCCATGCCGACCAAGGGTACTTCCAGTTTCTGCTTGGTCTTGACAACCGTAAGAGAAAGGTAGCCGTCTTTAATATTTTCGTGTTTGAGGTTATCAATATCGGAATAACGCAATCCGGTCAAACAACCGAACACAAACAGGTCACGGGCTTTGTTCAACGTCTTATATCCCACCTGTACCCATTCGCCACCATATTGGATTTTCGTATATCCATCACCGAATAAATCCAAATCGCGGATGGCCACAAATTCATCATAGGTTAGGGCTATGACTTCCATTTGCGTAGACTTCACCGTAAAATCTTTGTAGGTCAAGTCGGTTTGGTATCCGTCTTTACGGGCGAGGTTGAGGAATGATTTTAATTTTACGATCTGGGTTTGTGCAGTACCGTTGAGGTGTCCTTTACCAATCAGCCAATTGTAAAACGACTGCATGAAATGGCGGCCCACGCTTTCTACAGGCGTACGCTGCTTCATAGTCCGCTCAAACGTTTCTAAATGGTTCAGCATGGTCTTTTGTGCTTTCAGCGTATTCCGGTTAGCTGTGGCCTCGGTAATGGCTATCTGGCTTTTGATGTAATCTACAACATATAACTTTTTATCCTCTTTGGTCGCCAATGTACCGCCTTTGAGCATGGATTTCAGCTGGTTGATGACATCGGTGGAGGTATAGGTCATTTGGTTGGCTTCAAAATAATCCTCACAGCCTCTGACCATCCGAATCAACTCATCCAGTTTGCTATTGTATTCATCGGCTTCATGCTGGGTGAAAAAATTACGGTTGTAATCAAAAGGGATCATTGCAGCCAAATCCCGATAGTATTCCTTGTGTATCCTTTTAGCTTCTGTACGGTTGAAGTAAACGGCTCGATTGTTTTTGACGTCAAATTGATAGGGATGAATTTTGATGTCTTTCTTAAATTCCCGTTCCAACGAAAGCCGTTGCCTTTGCCCGAAAAGGGAGTAGCTAAGCATCAGTGGTGCTTTGCCGTCCGCATTGGTCTTATCCTTACGGATAATGAAACTGACCGCACCTTTGGTAATCTTTTTCTTTGTCATAACTGATTGGATTAAACGCTATGCAAAGATAAAAAAGTGTGACAGAAAGTGTGACACTTTCTGTGATAATTAGGTTAAGTGGGGTTAGGTCTATTTTTACAAAAACAGCATATAATGTATTAAAAGCACATTTTCAATAAAAACAGCATACTTTGAATATCAAAGGTTCAATAACGGCCCTGGGTACAACGAAGAGTTGCGCTAAAAAGCTAACATGTTTTTAATAAATATGTTAGCTTTTTTTATTTTCAACCTCTTAAAAGAATATGTCAAAAAGTGTTTGAAACTTTTTTGGGATAACTGGCGTGAAACACAAATAATTAATCTGTTGATTAACAAATAATTATACTCCTTTGGTAGAATCTTTTTACCGAATAGTGTTTTGATCCTAGGTACTGAATAGGAAAAGTGGCTAAAATTATTTCTTTTCCTGTTTTTGGTTTTATATGAATCGCTGTTTGTCATATTACATTTAAACGGACAATTTCCTGTACAGTCTTTTACTTTTCGTCTCGAATGAATTTTTTACGGATTTCTTGACATTGAATTAGCTATACACACCACAAAAAGCAAAACGGAATTTAAAAAGTAACTTATCGAGCAGGGCATCAATACGACTGTCCGCAGAAACGACAACGGACGGATTTATAATATTTCGTTCGTCTACCTTGAAAGCCGAAGCGTTTGGAGCGGTTCAGCTTTAGACAGAAACCTGTCTGCAAATGTGTTTAACGAATAGTGGAACAACGGAAACAAACTCGAATTGAAAATACAGAACAACCTTGTTTCCAATATGAACACGACAGACCACAAACCAACAAAAGACTTTTTTAATTTGCAGGAACATTCACAGAGTTTCGATTTGGGATCGTTCGGCCTGTTGCCACAAGTGCAGGGCGAGGATTACGAGGAAGAACAATTTGCCAACCGAATGAAGAAGAGAAGCAGGAGGTTGTAAGATAACTTGTCGCCCATTCTTTTGATAAGTAATTTAACTCAATTTGCCAAGTTAGGTATGGTCTAAATATATGTTTCGATTACCTTTGTTACATGAGAATATTAGTAATTGAAGACGAAACTACACTTAACAAAAATATTTGTGAGGCTCTGTTGGCTGAAAATTTTGCAGTCGAACGTGCCTTTGACGGCTTTTTAGCAGAAAGATTTCTAAAAAAAGAAACTTTTGATTGTGTGGTAATGGATATAAATTTACCAAAGAAAAACGGCTTTGATTTATGTAAGGAATTTAGGGAATACGATGCTCAAACTCCCATCCTAATGCTTACCGCTTTTGATGAGCTTGAAGATAAGATTAAGGGTTTCGATAGTGGTGCAGATGACTATCTGACCAAGCCGTTTTTCATGAAAGAGATGATTATGCGGGTAAATTCACTTCTCAAAAGAAGCCAAAGTAAGTCCGAGAACAATACTAATGATATTATTATTGCTTCCGGTATTCTTATCAATACCGCTCAAAAAAAGGTCAAAAGACAAAATCAGGAAATACAGCTTACACCGAGAGAATACCAAATTTTAGTCAAAATCTGTAAGAACCAAGGGGAAATCATTTCGAAAAATGATTTGATAAAAGAAATTTGGGGAACTTCGCTTGACGTAAACACCAATACGATTGAGGTTTATGTCAATTTTCTACGAAATAAAATCGACAAGCCTTTTGGAAAAAACTCAATTAAAACCAAAATCGGTTACGGATACTATTTGGAAATAGAATGAAAATCAGAAACAAAATACTCATATACTTTTCGAGTACAGTGATAGTGCTATCTACCTTATCGCTTGTGATTGTATTTGTTTTGTTTTCAGCTCATCGTGAAGAGGAATTTCAGCAACAGCAGTTTTCAAAAATCAAACATACCGTTGGACTTATCGAGGAATTTGGGAAAATAAGCGAAACGGTCTCTCTATATCTTGATAAGCAATATATACACGACTTCTATGATGAAAAAATGCTTATTTATAATAATAATAAGAAGCTCGTTTTTTCGAGTATTGACAGTCTTGATATTGTTAAATCCGAAACCATACTAAACAGGCTTTCAGTTTCAAACGGTTGGATTGAAACTAAGGAAGACGGTTATGATTTGATTGGGGTTTATGTAGAACACAATTCAAAGGGATATTATGGTATCAGTAAAGCATATGACTTCTTTGGGTATTCCAAAAAGGATTTTCTCCAAAAAGTGCTTGTTGGAATTTTTGTTGCGATTGTTGTTATTGTACTTTTGATTTCATTTTACCTCTCTAATATCATAGCCAAACCAATATCTGAACTAACAGAAAAGATTAAAGTTTACGATTTGAGCGATGAAGAAAACCAACCCTTGAAACTCAAAACCACAACTTCCGAATTAAGAAATCTTACAGAGAAATTTAATGAACTTCTAAAGCGTACCAACGATGCTTTTAGGTTTCAGAAACATAGTATTCAACATATTTCTCACGAGCTGAAAACACCGATTGCTGTATTGGTTTCCGAACTCGAAAAAATCGAACAGCAAAACGATATTGAGCAAATCAAAACCGAACTTCACAGACAGACCAAAAAAACAAAATCACTCGGAAATATCATCAATGTGTTGCTCCAAATCTCTAAAATAGAGGCAGGACAGAAAATCACAAAAGCTAACGCCAGAATTGACGAGATTGTATTTAATTGTATTGCAGAAATAAATACCCTGTATCCCGATTTTAATTTTGAGGTTTATTTCACACCCCACAACTTTAATGAAAATATCTTAAATGTGAAAGCCAACGAACCGCTTATTAAACAGGCAATGCTTAACTTACTGGTGAATGCTGTCCTTTATTCGGATAATCAAAAAGCAAAAGTAACTTTTGACGGTTCGTCCGATATACTTACAGTTATTGTTTTAAACTCGGGAAAAACGCTTGCAAACGATGAGCAGAAATTTATTTTCACTCACTTTTTCAGAGGAAATAATGCCCAAAGACAACAAGGTTTCGGACTTGGGTTAGTGCTTGCTCAACGGATTTTTGCAATTCACAATGCCACAATAAAATACCACTCAAAAGAGAATATCAAAAATATTTTCAGTGTAGAATTCCCTCGACTTTAAGTCAAATTTTATATGCTTTAAGCCTTTTTTAAGGCCGATACGTTCACTTTTGCGACACTAATTGTTGCAGAATGAAACGAATCATTTTATTATATGTTTGTATAAACTTCGGTTTACAGTCACACGCACAAGAAACACTCAAAATTTCGAAGCAAGAAGCAGAAACAATGTTTTTGCAGAACAACCTTCTCTTAATTTCTGAAAAACTCAATATCGAAAGCCAACAAGCCGAAGTAATTCTGGCTAAAACGTGGCACAACCCCGAATTTTCGATAAGTGAAATAAACCTTTGGAAAAACTCAACCGTAGAACCCTCTCCGCCCTTTTTTGGTAATTTTGGACGAAACCAGCAAGTTGCTTTTGAACTCAGCCAATTAGTCCAAACGACAGGAAAACGTAAAAAGCTCATTGCCTTAGAAGAAGTCGATGTTTCAAAAGCGGAGCAATATTTTGAAGATTTGTTGAGAGGTCTGAAACTTGAACTCCGCAATCAGCTAACCGAATTGCAATATGTTCAGCAGTCGGTAGAAGTTCATCAAAACCTGATTGAAAACATTTCGATACTGACCAATGCCTACCAAAATCAACTCAACAAAGGCAATATTTCAAAGGCAGAATATGTTCGGTTAAAGGCACAGGAACTCGAAATCAACAAAGAGATTTTGGAGCTTACACGTCAATCCAACGAAATCCAAAAAGAACTCAAATTATTACTTCGTGTCAATCCTGCGGTTATTATCGAAATCACCGATGACGGTTTTGTGAAAAATCCTCAATCTTATCAGTCTGTTTTCCTTGAGCAGATTGCAGACCGTGCCAAAGAGAATCGCCCCGATTATAAATTAGCTTTGTTGGAAGAAGACTATTCCAATAAACTATTGGCATATGAAAAGGCACAACGTATTCCCGATTTGAATTTCGGAGTGAATTACGACCGAAACGGAAGCACAATGTTTGACTTTGTTGGGCTTGGCGTTTCGTTTGATTTGCCAATTTTCAACCAAAATAAAGGGAATATCAGAAAAGCTCAAATCAGTATCGAAAACGCCAAAGTGCAGAAAGAGCAAACGGTGCTGACTATCGAAAACGAAATATCTCTGTCCTATAAATCATTGCAACAGGCGATTGACTTTCTGAATAAAATCGAAACAGATTATGAAGCAGATTTGGATTTGCTTTTGGAGAATTATACCAAAAATTTCACTTCCCGAAACGTAAGCATGTTGGAGTATTTCGATTTTATGGACGTATATCTGAATAACAAAAAAATCATTTTAGAAGCCCGAAAAGAAGTCAATCAGAAAGCAGAAGAACTCAATTATTCATTAGGAAAAGACCTTTAATCCATAATCATAAAAAGATGAAAAAATTCATTATACCCGTTTCATTTATTCTACTTCTTATCGGTTGTCAGCATAGAGAAGAATTTAAGGCCATTCAGAAAGAGAAGTTCTGTCTGAACGAGAAAAACAAAAGCATTACCGAAATCACGACTGCCGAAAAACAAGTTATTACAGAGAGAATCCATTTAACAGGCAGTATAGAATCCAATCCCGATAAGGTTGTACATTTTGTAAGTCTTGTAGACGGTATTATATCCAGCACCTATTTTTCTTTAGGAGATGCTGTAACCAAAGGACAGGTTTTGGCAGAAATGCAAAGTACGGAATTGAGTTCACTTCAGGCAGCATTACGTTCGTTGAAAGCACAGATTGAAATTGCAAAAGTAGATTTGAGTGCCAAAGAACAAATGTTTAAGGACGGGATTTCGTCAAACAGGGATTTGATTGAATCACAAAACAATCTTCAGGTCTTGGAATCTGAAAAACAAAAAATTGAGAACAATTTGAGCCTGTACAGTGCAAGCAGTACCAAAAACGTGTTTCAGATAAAAGCACCCGCGTCGGGAATCATTACGACTAAAAATATCAATTCGGGAACAACTGTAACCGATGAGGGAGAACCTCTTTTTTCGATTTCTGATTTAAATAACGTGTGGGCTATGGCAAATATTTATGCTACGGATATTGCCCACATAAGCAAAGGAATGGAGGTTGAAATCAAAACAATTTCATATCCCGACGAAATTTTCAGAGGTAGAATAGATGTGATTTCACAGGTTTTGGACGAAAATGCAAAAGTGCTGAAAGCCCGTATTGTATTGGATAACGAGAGTTTTAAGCTAAAGCCCGGAATGATAGCCGACATCATTGCTCTTAAAAAAACCAACCAACAAAAAGTAGTCGTTCCGACTTCGTGTTTGGTGTTTTTCAACGGGGAGAATTACGTCTTGGTTTACAAAGACGACTGCCATATTGAATCACGGGAAGTTACGTTACTGACCAAAGGAAACGGAATAACCTATATCGAAAACGGATTGGACGAAAATGAAAAAATCATTACCAAAAATCAACTTTTGATTTTTGAAGCTCTCCATAACTAATCAACTAATTATTCCAAAATGCAAAAATTCATTCAAAATATAGTTGCTTTTTCACTGAAAAACCCGATTATCATTTTTTTCCTAACGGGATTATTGGTCGTTGTGGGCATTATCAGTTTAAAGCATACGCCTATTGAAGCCTTTCCAGATGTAACCAACACAAGAGCTAGAATTATTACACAATGGTCGGGAAGAAGTGCAGAAGAAATCGAAAAGTTTGTCACGCTTCCGATCATGAAACAGATGAATACTATTCCGAAAAAATCGGAAGTACGTTCCATTTCATTATTCGGATTGTCGGTAGTTACTGTAATTTTTGACGATAACGTCGATGATTTTTATGCCCAACAATATGCCTCAAACCGTCTGCAAGGAATTGACTTGCCCGACGGAGCAGAAGCTGAAATTGAACCGCCTTACGGAGCTACGGGGGAAATTTTTCGCTATGTTATCCGAAGCAACAGACCTATAAAAGAAATAACTACCATTCAGGATTGGGTAATCGAACGGGAATTGGTTTCCGTTCCGGGAATAGCTGATATTGTGAGTTTTGGAGGAGAAGAAAAGATTTACGAAATCAAAATCAATCCGACCGAGTTGGCAAATTATGATTTATCGTCGTTGGACGTGTATGAAGCCGTTTCAAAAAGCAATATCAACGTAGGTGGCGATGTCATTGAAAGAGGTTCACAGGCTTATGTGGTTCGGGGAGTCGGGCTTTTGGAAAAAACGGAAGACATTGAAAACATATTGATTGAAGTTCGTGGCAATACACCGATTTTGGTAAAGCACGTAGCCCAGGTGGAGATTTCTGCCAAGCCAAGATTGGGACAGGTCGGACTACAAGACGAAGATGATTTGGTACAGGGCGTTGTGATTATGCTACGTGGCGAAAACCCTGACGAAGTAATACCAAAATTAAAAGAAAAAATTGAAGAATTGAACAACACCATTCTTCCAAAAGATGTAAAAATCGAGCCTTTTATCGACCGTACAGAATTAGTAAATGCTACCGTAAGCACCGTTGCTAAAAATATTTTAGAGGGAATTTTCCTTGTTTCGGTTATTGTCTTTATCTTTTTATATAATTGGCGAACAACAGTTATTGTAGCTTCCGTTATTCCGCTTTCGTTTCTGTTTGCTATTACGATGTTGCGTATTCAAGGCTTGCCTGCCAATCTGATTTCAATGGGTGCGATTGACTTCGGATTGCTTTTGGAAGGAACGCTTGTGATTGTCGAAACCGTCTTTGTAGCCATGGAAAAAAAGGCTCATAAAGTCGGGACTCCCGTTTTTAATAAAATGTCGAAATCGGGGCTTATCAAAAAAAGTGCAGGAAGTGTGGCAGGTTACATTGTTTTCGCACAGATTATCCTGATTGTGGCACTTATCCCGATTTTTTCTTTTCAGAAAGTAGAGGGGAAAATGTTTTCGCCCTTAGCCTTTACATTGGGATATGCACTTTTGGGTTCGTTGATTTTGAGTATTACCTATGTCCCGGTTATGTGTAAATTTTTACTTCGTGAAAATATTGTCGAAAAGGAGAATTTCATATCGAGGTTTTTCAAAAAAACGATGTACAACATGTTTTTGTGGAGTGAACGGAGAAGAAAACTGACCATTTTAGGTTTTGTCGCTCTGATTACCATTTGCGGAATCCGCTTCATGAATTACGGAACAGAGTTTATCCCGAAACTGAACGAGGGAGCATTGTATGTAAGAGCCACACTTCCAAATAGTGTCAATCTTGGGGAATCTACCCGTTTGGCAAAAGAAATGAAAGATAAAATAAGAGCGTTTGAAGAAGTAAAATTTGTCTTGAACCAAGTCGGAAGACCTAACGATGGCTCAGACCCGACTGGTTTTTTTAATATTGAGTTTCATATTCAGCTATACGCTGAAAGAGAATGGAAAAGCAAACTTTCAAAAGACGAGCTTGTCGAAGAAATGCGAAATGAATTACAGACCTATCCTGGAATTGTTTTCGGCTTCAGCCAACCTATTCAAGACAATGTGGAGGAATATGTGGCAGGGGTTAAGAGTTCGTTGGTAGTGAAAGTTTTTGGAAATGATCTGTTCAAGCTCGAACAATATGCAGACCAGGTTGCAGACGCTATCAGCAATGTACAGGGAATTGAAGATTTGAATGTATATCGAAATATCGGACTCCCCGAACTTCGTATTCAGCTCCACGACCATAAAATGGCTAGGTACGGAGTAGATATGGCGAACGCTCAGGCTGTTGTCGAAATGGCAATCGGAGGGAGTGCCGTTACCACGTTCTACGAAGAAGACCGAATGTTTGATGTAAGTATTCGTTTTGCCAAAGAATACCGTGATGATGATGAAAAAATAGGCGATATTTTGATTCCGACTGAGTCAGGAGCAAAAATACCATTACGGGAGATTTCAACTATCAGCTATATTACCGGACCGGCATTTATTTATCGGGAAGGAAGCAGTCGATATATAGCAGTTGGGTTTAGCGTAGAGGGACGGGATTTGGGTAGTACGATTGCAGAAGCAAAAGCCAAAGTAGCCGAAAAGACAAACATCCCGGAAGACAACAAAGTGGTTTGGGCAGGAGAATTTGAAAGTAAAGAAAGAGCAACAGCACAGTTGGCTGTCATTGTTCCCGCTGTTTTACTGTTGATTTTATTCCTGTTGTATTTCAATTTCGGAACGATTAAAGACACATTGATAGCTTCAAGTACCATTCCGTTTGCCTTTATAGGAGGGTTTATTTCGCTTTGGCTGACGGGAACTGTTTTTGGTATTTCCGCAGGAATCGGGTTTATCATTCTCTTTGGGGTGAATACCATAAACAGTATCATTCTGATTGCAGTAATGAAAGACAATTTCAGAAAAATGAACCTCAAAGAAGCAGTTTCAAAAGGAGTATATGACCGAATCCGACCAATTGTAATGATTGCACTTATGGGTTCATTAGGGTTGCTTCCTGCCTCACTTTCGTCGGGAATGGGTTCAGAAATTCAGAAACCGCTCGCCATTATGATTGTAGGTGGATTGTTGATTTGTATGATTTTGTCGCTTACGGTATTACCGCAAGTATTTTATTCGACTTATCGAAAAAAAGAATTGAAAAAATAAATACAAAGAATTTGACAACACTGATTATTCTTGGGATACATTCTATTTTGAATCCGGCCAAAGCTTTAACATTTCCCACGATTACAAAGCAACCAAGATTATTGCCAACGATTTAATAGATTAATATCTCGAAAATCAATTATTCAGCGACATCCACTTAGGAAAAAAGATGAAGCTGAATAGCTTTATAATGTGAAAAATTCACTAAAGACCTCCTTATACTGGAAGAGGGGCTTACGATAGATGTGGCTGATTTCAATAAGGGAGTCATCTACCACAACCGTGAGCTGGTGGAATTACATAGCCCCGTCCGTTGCTGAGCAAGAGTGGTTCAATGCTTGGGCCAACTTCATCTATGAAAACGAGGACTGATTTGACAAACAGGATGATGAAAGCGACGGACTTATACACAAAGTATTCCGTCACTATGAAGAGGTATCGGTAGATATCGTTTCATTGGATCGCGACCAGCAGGAGTTTTTCGGAGCAGTGGCCGAGGTGAACCAACCGCAGGACGAATACTTTGATTACGGCAGGACCGTTTTCGATTTGTACACCACACTACACGAATGTTCGTAAAGCGTGTACCGTAGAGCCGAAAGGCGCAACGGTCATATCGAAAAAAAACATCTTGTAAGTTGGTATAAATTTTGAGCTGTATAGCGGTATTTAACGCATTTGAACAGAATGTCTGTAAGGCAATTACATATGTTTCGTAGACTCCTTCCCCTACTTATGATGTTTATAATCATTTCACTTCTTGGCGCATGCAAAAAGGGGAAGTCAGGCGTCGATCGAGCGAGCGAGGTTGACACGGATCCCATTCCCCCTCCTACAGCATCGCCTTCAGGTGAGAGCGGGCTATTCCTATACGGCTCCAATATGGGTGCCTACTCGGGCTGGTCTGATGAACAGCTGGCGGAAATTTTAATGGGTAACCCCGCAAGAAATATCGTCGGTGCAGGAGTGAACAGCCTACGACCGGCGATGTACGACCACTTTGTACAGCAATGGGGCTACGATATCCGGCTGAATGCATTTAAAGCTTACAACCAATTAGGCGGTAGAGACCACACCCTTTTTCTAAACGGACCTGCCGAAGAACATAGAGAACAAACCCGTTACTGCAATGATGTCCGTTCGCAGACCTTTGCCAACCTCTACGAGCCCATCTGGGCTTCAGATGGAAAGGTAAACCCCGAAAACTACTACGCCAACTACGTTTACAACGTGGTAAAAACCTATGGCCCCTACATAAAATACTGGGAGGTATGGAACGAGCCGGACTATACCAACAACTGGTCGGCCACCCAAACCTGGGATCGGTCGGACCCCAACCCTTGCGACCTGACCAACTTTGCCGCGCCTATCCAATCGTATGTGCGTATGCTTCGGATTACCTTTGAAATCGTAAAGCTTTTGGATGACGATGGTTTGGTTTGCGTAGGTGGCCTTGGTTATCCCAACTTCCTGGATGCGATCTTACGCAATACCGATAACCCAAAGGACGGAAGTGTTGATACCAACTATCCAAAAAAAGGTGGCGAGTGGTTTGACTGCCTGAGCTACCATGTCTATCCAATGTATTATTTAGACAACGAACGTCATTCAGATGCGGCGGCCAAGGCCGTTGTCGATCATAAAAATGCTTTCCAAGACGTTCTGGATCGCTATGCCTACAACGGAACGACCTATCCCGAAAAAGCGTTTATTGTTACCGAAGTCAACATACCTCGCAGGGCGGTTGCCGGATACCTCGGTGGTGATGAAGTACAACGGAACTTTTTAATCAAAGCCGCAGTCGTTGCGCAGAAAGCAGGCATCAGCGGACTGTACATTTATGGTCCGGCTGAAAGTAGACCACTGGCAGAAGCCACCGACCCTTACCAAGCCATGGGCCTCTATAAAAACATCAACTCAGGCCCGTACAACGCTGCTATCACACCCGGAGGTATCGCGTGGCGCACCGTGAGCAGGTTATTAAAAACCCGCCGATATGACCCGGCAGCAACGACGTTGTTAAAGTTACCGCCCAACATTGACGGCGGAGCATTTTACGATGCTGAAGCGAAAGATTATGTCTACGTTCTGTGGGCCAAAACCAGTGGTGCATCAGAAACCGCAACAGCCCAGTATAATTTCCCCTCGTCCTTAGCTATCAAAACCGCTACGCAATTCGATTGGGAAAATAAGTCGTCCAGCGTAACCGGTACCGTATCGTTGACCGGCTCGCCTGTATTTATTAAACCTTAATGTAAAGCTAAACACCTCTTCCCTTAGTTTTTCCCTTATCTTTGCTACCGATTCATTTTTCCATATGGTAAAACGGGCACTCCGTAACTTAAAAATAAATGCGCTCAACGAAATGCAGCAGGCTGCACTCCAGGCGCCTGAAAAACAGGACCTCATCCTGCTTTCACCTACAGGTTCCGGAAAAACACTGGCCTTTCTATTGCCCATGCTCCGCACACTTCGAACAGACGTAGCTACCGTCCAAGCCTTAATTATCGTTCCTTCGCGGGAGTTAGCCCTGCAGATTGAACAGGTTTTTAGAGCGATGGGCAGTGGATTCAAGGTAAACTGCTGTTATGGTGGTCATTCTGTTCCAACCGAAATCAATAACTTATCGCAACCCCCAGCCGTACTCATCGGCACACCCGGCCGACTGGCGCATCACTTACGCCGCAAAACGTTCGATACGCGCACGGTGAATACATTGGTGCTTGATGAATTTGACAAAGCACTCGAATTTGGGTTTCAAGAAGATATGGCTTATATCGTCAACCAATTGCCTTTTCTCAAAAAGCGCGTGCTTACTTCGGCTACGCCGATGGATGATATTCCCACATTCACCGGCATTTCAAAACCGGCGATACTTAATTATTTAGCGCACCAAGCATCGGCTCCCCACCTGAAACAAAAGGTGGTCATCACCAAAGCTGCCGACAAGCTAGACGCCCTGTTTGCGTTGATCTGCAAGATAGGTAACACGCCAACCTTGGTTTTCTGCAATCACCGCGAAGCGGTGGAACGCATCAGCGACCTGCTGTGGGGGCGGGGACTCGACCACGGCGTCTTTCACGGGGGCATGGAACAGGACGACCGGGAACGCACCTTGCTCAAATTCCGCAATGGCAGCCACTGTCTATTAATTACCACGGACCTCGCTTCGCGCGGGTTGGACATCCCCGAAATCGAGCATATCATCCATTATCAACTGCCGCACACTGGGGAAGCTTTCGTGCACCGCAATGGGCGAACAGCACGGATGCATGCCACTGGCACCTCCTACCTGCTGCTGGCCCCCGATGAAAGGCCCGCCTATTTGGCTGAATTGCCCGAACAGGAAGCGATTCCAGAAAAACCTGTTTTACCCCCTCCCACCGCTTGGGCGACGCTTTACATCGCCGCAGGGAAAAAAGAAAAAATAAACAAGGTAGACATTGTAGGGTTATTGCTTAAAAAGGGTGAATTGGTCAAAGAAGACCTCGGACTTATCGAGGTATTGGACCATTCGGCGTATGCGGCCATCAAACGCGACCGGATTGAACGCGTCGTCCAACGGATTCGCACGGAGAAGATAAAAGGCAAAAAAATCAATATAAAAATTTCCAGGTAATCGTATTTATACCATGAGCAACAATGACATCATGAAAAAGCTCCGGGTGGCCTTAAAGTTCACCGACGACGACATTATCGAGGTGCTAGCACTCGCCGATTTCAGGGTAACGAAAACAGAGCTGGGTGCTATCTTCCGAAAAGAGGACCATCCGAATTTCAAGCCATGTGGCGACCAATTGCTCCGTAATTTCCTAAACGGACTCATTATTTACAAACGCGGCCCCCGACCACGCAAGTAATTTTGTAAACCTCGTTGTGGATACTGAATACCAACGGTACGTTTCATCTTTTATTCATGCTGCTGTCACAGCCCTTGTTCCAAACGCTAATTGCCGCCATCAGGGATATCGCTCCGGACGACTACAACATTGACTCGATCACCCCCGTTTCAGGAGGCGACATTAACCAGACATATCATATCCAAACGCGGTTGACCAACTATTTCGTTAAAATAAATGGGTCAGCAGAAGCGACTAAAATGTTCTTGGCCGAGTGCGCCGGCTTAGCGCAACTACGCCGTGCTGCTGACGTGTGTGTACCGAAAACGTTTATGGTTGGCCAGGCCCACGGCGAGGCTTTTTTACTAATGGAATGGTTAAACCGTTCTGACAGCCCGCAAAGCCCCGGCAACATGCAAGAACTTTTGGGACGCATGGTCGCGAAACTGCATCGGCAACAAGCGGATAGCTATGGTTTGGACCACGATAATTTCATCGGCACGTTGCCTCAAACAAATCGTGAAATGAGGGACTGGACGGCATTTTTCGCCATCCAACGGCTTCAGAAGCAATTGGTATTGGCAGAACGCAACGGAGCCCCTACCGCGCTGCGAAAACAATTTGATTGTCTGATAGCGCGACTGGATACGCTTTACCCACACGAGCCGCCGAGCTTATTGCATGGCGACCTTTGGAGTGGGAATTATATAATTACAACACAAGGACAGCCCGTGCTCATTGATCCTGCCGTTTATTATGGCAATCGAGAGGTGGATCTCGCCATGACCAAACTATTCGGTGGATTCACCAGCAAATTCTACGCGGCCTACGAGGAGGAATATCCTTTAGCTCCTGAATGGGAACAGCGTGTCGATCTATGGAACCTTTACCCGTTGTTGGTGCATTTCAACTTATTCGGTGCTGCGTACCTTGGGCCGATACAGCAATCGCTACACAGGTACATATAAAAAGTTAATACCATCGATCGTGACCAGCCTGACGACCTGAGCGCAACAAATCTCTCTTTTGATAAACAACATGCACGGCAGTTGTGGGTCACCAACATCACTCGTTCAGTCGTATTGCTTTAAACGTACCATTCGGCTGTATAGCATACATCGCGGAAGCCTTTCCGGATTGCTCATCCATTTCAAATCGGATCGCAAAACCGTTTAATGCTTTCAATTTAAAATAATGGTCACCCTGCGCAAGAGTTTCATAATTGGTTTGGCCCGGTACATCCATGAAAAGGACACCGTCTTTTACCGTGATCGTGATGGTCATCCCTCCAACACTATACTTTCCCACGTAAGCTTGTAACTGGGCCTGGGAGACCTCTGTAGTCATAGGCTGCCGTTTAAATTCGACTGGATTTCCCGACGGGTCATCCATCGTAATCGAGGCGCTCTCCACTTGCCCGTCCAAGCCGGTGCGGAAATTGATTTTCAGCCCCCCTGCGGTGGTGTCGGCCTTACCGTCTGTATCGATGTCCTTCATTTCGAACACATCATAATGGTAATGGCTGAGCCATACCCGCTGTTTGCCTAAGGTTATTTTGAGGGTATCGTTCGCTACATTTACCGCAAATGCGCCATAAGCAGCATTTTCGTAAGTCCCCGTATAACCGGGCAGCCCATGGGTGGGTTGGGTCCCCTTTATCCGAGCCAAATCCTCTTGTTTAGCGGTATCTACCGCCGCTGTATCTTTCTCGACACCACGGTCATTCCAATCCACAAACGACAATCCGAACCAACGATCGGCAATCAAATTGCGTACAATGGCCGGAACCGCTGAAACATTTTGGTTCGATAGCACGACAATACCTAATCTTTCGGTCGGAAAAAAACAGGTACTGGCCGAAAAGCCGTCGATATTTCCACCGTGCTCCACCAAGTAATGGCCACGGTAAGAACTGATCATCCAACCCAATCCATAATTAGCGAGATACACATCCTTGTACTTGGTCGGCAAGCCACCAGCAATCACCATCTGCGAACTAGCCGCTTCTTTGACAAAATCCACCGGGATCAATCGCTTGCCCTGGTACTTCCCACCATCGATCCAAAGCTTCAGCCAGTTGGCCATCTCGAGCACACTGCTATTGATACTGCCGGCGGGCCCCATGCCGCGGATCTCAAAATAAGGCAGCTTCTTGATAACATCTTTCTCATCTACGGTATAGCCCGACGATGCGTCGGGGTCGGCTGCCATTTCGTTTACGTCAAAGTTGGACCGGGTCATGCCCAGCGGCTTAAAGAATTGCTCTTTTATATTTTCCTCCCATGTTTTTCCGGTTATGCGTTCAGCAATCATTCCCTGTGCGAGGTACATGAAATTGTTGTATTGCCATTTAGCCCGCAGGTCGGCACTGGGCTCCATATAAGCTACCCGCCGCAATAGGCTATCCCGTGAGTCGGAGTTGAAAACATACCACGAATAATCGTATCGCGACAATCCCGTCCGATGGGTCATCAAATCACGAACCGTCACGTCGCCCTCGCGCCCATCCTTAAAATGGAGTTGGGGCAAATGCCTGGTCACCTTATCGTCCAACGAAAGGCTATCGCCAAACAACTGACCTACCAACGCGGCGGTAAATGCCTTGGAAGAAGACCCGATGGCATAAAGGGTATTGGGCGTAGCGGAGAGTCGCTCCTCATAATTACGGTATCCAAACCCCTTCGCATAGACAACACTATCTTTATGCACCACAGCGACAGAAAAACCGGCAACATGGTAGTCATCGAGCAATTTCTCCAACAAGGAGTCGATGCCCCGTAGGGCCTCGGTTGGTTGCGCCCAGGCAAGGGATGCACCTGTCAATAAAACGGTGAGCATCAGTAAACGGCAGATTTGCATAGCAATCGATTAAGGTGTTATAATAAAGCCTTTAGTGGTCAGACACCGGACCCCAGAAATGGTTACAGGCATTAACCGGGTTTATTTTCTAAATAATTTGTCAAACCAGCGCTCTTTCATGCCGATGAACCACCCGTCGTCCCGCTCTTCAAGCGGGTATATGGTGATGTATTCACCCCGTCCCGGATCGCCCTTACCCGTATCCAAGCTAAAGGTGTGCCTATGGTATGGGCAAAACAACCGGCCCGCTTCACACCATCCCCCCGACAAGTCTGCACCGGCATGCGGACATCGTAACGACGTAGCGTACAGTTTTTCCCAATGGCGAACCAAGCAAATACGCTTACCGCGTATTTTTACTTTCCGCATCCCCTCCATTGCAGGAATGGCTTTATCGGCGATTTTAATCCACTTCATGCTTGCTCAAAGATAATACATAAACACCATAATCATTGCCATATTTCATTTATTGAGCCAGCTTTTCAGCTATCCGGCTTCTTACATCTCGTCAGCAGGTCTTCTTGGCGTCATTTTGTTTCCTTGGCGTTAGCGAATACGAAGCATTTTATCTAAGTTTGCCCCGTTTTCAAAAACTCGACAATTCATGGCATTACAGTGCGGCATCGTTGGCCTACCGAATGTAGGCAAATCCACGTTATTCAACTGCCTTTCCAATGCGAAAGCACAGGCAGCCAACTTTCCATTTTGCACCATCGAACCGAATGTGGGCGTCATTACCGTACCCGACGTGCGCTTAAACAAACTCGCCGAGTTGGTGAAGCCACAACGCGTGGTGCCCAACACCATCGAAATCGTTGATATCGCCGGGTTGGTCAAAGGCGCCAGCAAAGGCGAAGGATTGGGCAACCAGTTCCTCGGCAACATCCGCAATACCGACGCCATCATCCATGTGCTGCGTTGTTTCGATGATGGGAACGTTGTGCATGTTGACGGCTCCGTGGACCCCGTGCGCGATAAGGAAATCATCGATACGGAATTGCAACTAAAGGATCTGGATACCGTAACGAAACGCGTTCAGAAAGTGGAAAAGCAGGCCAAGACCGGAAATGATAAAGAAGCGAAGCGAAGCTACGAAATCCTGTCTGCCGTGAAGAGCCATCTCGAATCCGGCAGGTCGGCACGCACAGCACCGATTACCAAAGAAGATTTCGAATTTATCAGCGACCTATCGCTGCTTACGGTGAAACCGATCCTTTACGTCTGCAACGTTGACGAAGCATCGGTCACTTCTGGCAATACCTATGTAGAGCGGGTCCGCGAGGCGATTAGCGAAGAAGATGCCGAGTTGTTGATTATTTCCGCACAGATCGAATCTGAAATTACCCAGTTGGACAGCTATGAAGAACGGCAACTCTTCCTCGAAGACCTCGGCTTGGACGAATCGGGTGTAAATAAACTCATCCAAGCGGCTTATAAACTCCTGAACTTAGCTACTTACTTCACCGCCGGCGTACAGGAAGTACGTGCTTGGACCATCGAAAACGGGTTTACTGCACCCCAGGCCGCCGGTGTCATCCATACCGATTTCGAGAAGGGATTCATCCGGGCGGAAGTCATTAAATACGACGACTTCATCCAATATGGCTCGGAGGCTGCCGTGAAAGAAGCAGGAAAACTCGGCGTCGAAGGGAAGGGCTATATCGTCCAGGATGGAGATATCATGCACTTCAGGTTTAATGTCTAATAAAAGGTAATTCTTATTTTTTCTTGATTGGGAAAGAATAAATAATTAATATCTTTGCACTCCCGTCTCCGTAGTTCAATGGATAGAATTTCAGATTCCGGTTCTGAAGATAGGGGTTCGAATCCCTTCGGAGACACAAGAAAGCACCTTTTCCAGGTGCTTTTTTTGTGTTAATCCCTTCGGGAACACTAATCGGCACGCTCTACCCCTATTCTTCTTTTCACCAGCCGATCCACGCGATACATGAAAAACAGACCAAGTATCGAAAACGCCACGACCACATAGCCCACGGTATCGTAATGCTCCAACGGACTGAAGTTGGTTTGCTGTACAACAATCTTTCCGGCCAGCGCAGCTGCAATACCTCCGGCCAATTGCTGCAAGGAAGCATTGATGCTCATAAAAGCACCACGATCTTCGAGCGCCGGCACCGCGCTTGTCAATGCCGAAGAGGGGATCATCCGGCCAGTCACACCGGCCATCAACAACACATTCAGAGCAATAGCTAACCACAACGGCACAACAGATAGATTGGTATACCAAATGCACATCACCATCAACCATATGGAAGCCATCACAAACAGCTTGTATTTATCCACCCGGTCGCTATAACGGCCGATGAAGGGCATAATGACCAACGTGCTGAGGCCCGCAACCATAAACAAGAGCGGCAGTTGCTGTTCGGTGACTTGCAAGTTGTTGATGGCAAAGGCGCTACCAAAAGGCATCATCATGAAGCCCCCTACCGACAGCAGTGCGGTGGCAGCAAAGCCAATCCGGTAATCCCGCCGGGCCAACGTATGCCATAGGTGGACAAACGCCGATTTTTCATTTTTCACGAGCAAGTGTTCCCTGATGGGCTTGAGGTAAAAGCCGATGACCCCCACCATTACCACACCCAATGCAGCCACCATGAGGAAAGGCATTTCCCAACCCCATTTCGTGGCGATATACAGCCCAATTGGAATACCCAGTACCTGGCTGGCACCAAAGGCCATTTGTACGAAACCCAGCACCCGGCCGCGCTGCTGTAGGGCGAACAAGTCGGCGACGATGGCCATCGATATCGACCCGATAACCCCACCGAACAGGCCTGTAAAGATCCGGGCGGCCACCAGCAACCAATAGGTATGTGCAATGCCGCAAAGCACCGTACCAATCACGAAACCTACATAGAAGAAAAGCAATAATTTCTTACGGTCAAACTTGTCGGAAAAGCCAGCAGTCAGGAAACCCGAGAGGCCGGCACTAAAGGCGTAGGCAGACACGGCCAATCCAAACTCGGAAGGAATGAGGTGCATGGACTTCATCAATATATCGCCCAACGGCGACATGATCATGAAATCAAGAATAACCGTAAACTGGGTAATGGCTAAGATGACGACAACCAATAATTGATAACGGGTAAACGACGGTGCGCTCGCGGACGTTTGGTTCATTCTATCAAGACGTCCAAATACACCAATTGTTACATACCAACGGAATTATTTTTTGAAACCCGTCATTTCCCTTTGCCTTGGGCCATGACCTTCACCGTCTCCATGATGATATCGAAATCGGTCCGCAAGCTCATGCTCGAAAGGTAGTTTAAATCGTAATCCACTCGTTCACACATTTGGCTCACATTTTCGGCATACCCATATTGGACCTGCCCAATGGATGTAATACCGGGTTTCAGGCGGAAAAGTTGCATGTATTCCGGTCGATGTGCTTTAATCTCCTCGATAAAATGCCGGCGCTCGGGGCGCGGGCCTACAATAGCCATATCGCCTTTCAACACATTCCAGAATTGGGGTAACTCATCCAAGTGGGTTTTACGCATGAATTTGCCCCACCGGGTGATCCGGGGGTCATCGTCGGAAGCCAACTGGGGGCCGTGTTTTTCGGCGTCCACCTGCATGCTTCGGAATTTGTAGATAAAAAAGGGTCGCTGGTCTTTGCCGATACGCTCCTGCTTGAAAAACACAGGTCCACGCGACGTAAACTTCGTAATCAGTATCAATATCAAGTATACCGGCAACCCGAGTGTCAATACCAATGATGAAAATATAATATCCATCACCCGTTTAAGCACGATTGTCTCTTGATAAACCAAAAGTTTCCTTTTTACGGCATTCAGGTCAATACGGAATGCCGCCGGATAACTAATCAATTCGTATATTGGGTTATCAACTTTATAAGTCAATTGCTGTATTTGCTGCTGCTCTCTAACCATGTGGCTCTTCTCTTATTACATGTTGATAAACACGAATTAAGTGCCATAGTCCATAAAACTAGCAATAATGCCCATAGCGATGTAACAGGGCGCTTAGGCGCAAAAAAGCGCACGGGGCACATGTAGAAAAATTCCACACATTAGGGAGTGGCTGTCCACTGATTTACTTCCAGTACCCTTTGTACATGGAGCATGCTTTACGGAGTTTAAGTGGCAACCGGCGGTACGAAAGACCAAATTTATACCCCAGCCACTTAGCCGCCAGGGAACAACCCACCTTCGGAAGCAGAAACGGATTCCGGCGACCCACATACCCGATTTCCGACATCGCGTAGCGGAGCCCTTCGCCGCCGGCGCGGCCGAACGCCTCGAATATCCACCGGTTATCGGCATGGAATACACCGATATCAAAGTATCGCTCGAACTCTTCACGGATGGCGTAATCATGCGAGTGGTACACGCACGCATCCGCCACATAGGCCATTTTCCAACCATCCAATAGTAACTTGCCGGCCACAATCACATCCTCACCCATAATCGTACCCCGCGGGAAGCCACCTACCTGTTCGAGCGCTTCCCGGCGATAGGCGGCGAACGAGTTGGAACAGGAAATGGTTTTGATGCCGTAGGTGGGTGCGTCGGTCAATGCCCGGAGCTGGTTTTGAGGTGGATAGTTGAACAATCGGACATGGCTCTCCAACAGGGTAGCCCCCGGGTGCGGAAGCTGCCTGCCATAGGCCATACCCACCTCCGAGTTGGCAAAAGCCTGCGCCAGATTGGCTAAGGCAACCTCATCGGCCAGGATAGCATCCTGCGTCAACAGGCAATACACATCCGCGTCGGGGTAGGCATCAATGGCCCGCTGGCGGGTACCGCCATGGTCGAACCCTTCGCTGCCCAGCCCAATCACCTCACAACCGCGGGCCTGCGCCGCGGCCACCGTGCCATCTGTCGAACCCGAGTCGATGACCACGCATCGCTGCAGGGGCAATGTCTGCTGCTCCAACCTATCCAACAGTTCCAGAAAATGCTTACCGCCGTTCAACGTCGGTATATATAGGTTCACCTTCATGGCCGCGCGCTTATTTCCACATGTTCTTTCACCTGGTTTTTGTTTATTTTGATGCCTGGGGGCCGGAAATCATGGATCCAGGTGCCGCCGGACGTCACGAAATTACTATCTATACGCACATTCAGTGCTGTTTTCCGCACGGTGATGGCGGCATTTCTCGCATTGGTGATGTGGTTGCCGAGTAGCGATGCACTCGCTACCTTCACCACGAGCAGGGCTCCCGATTCGTGGCCGCTCGTCAGCCGGTTGCCTTCAAATTTAAAGTGACCTTCCATATTGACGTTGATGGGTCCGCTGCTGATTTCGTTTTCCATGATGCGGAGCGAGTCTATCCGTATACCATTGGGCAGCATTACACTGCCTATTTTGCCGTGCCGGATATCGAGCAACCGGCCATCGGCATTGGCGAGCAGACGCAGCGTATGGAACGTATTTCCCTCCATCCGTATATTTTCCCAGTGGCCTACCAGCTCGAATGCACCGTCGGTTTCATTCCGGTTGGCCGTAATATCACCGCACCCCTCGATGTAGAGGGCCGGCCGGTTATTGCCAAAAGCACGGTTGCCGCTCAAGGTTACGCCCGAGATACCGATAAGCGTACCGATACCCGAGCCGTCGGGCGTGGATTCGCCGTTTACGAAACCGTTGTTGTAGCTATAGTTACCGGCAATGAGCGCGTTGATAGCCACCACCCTGCCATGTTCACGGTTGTTGATGTCTACCGCATCGGCCGCATTATATTCCAGGCGGTTGTTGGTTATCCGGTAATTTGCCACCCGTTCGGCGGCATTGAAAGCCACCTGTATGCCGCTCATGCCGTTGTGGTGGATGTGGTTGCCATCGATTTCCACATCGCCGCTATCGTGGATGAAGATGCCGTTTTCGCCATTGTGGTGGATGTGATTGCCGGAGATGGTCACGCCGTTGGCCGAGAGCACCCGGATCGCGGTGCCGGGGTGGTAGCTGTTTGGCGACTGCCGCGCCCCGCCATACTGGCTGATGGTCGTTCCCACCACGCGCGATGCCGCGCAATCATACCACAGCACCGCTGGGAACGACCGGTTATTGGTCGAGTCGCCCGTGAAATGGCTATTGGCAACGGTGATGTTACTGCACTGTGATGCATAAATCGCTTCATTGACCGTCTCTGCACGTACGGAAAGGTAGATATTGGATACCCGATGCGCCCGGAAGAGCGGTGCTGGCGAATGCTGCTTTTCCACCGCGAATTGCGCGGAGAGTTCCTTCGGTTGCTTCAGCAGGCCATCGGCGACGATGTGCACATTAGAAACCAGGCGAAGGGTCTGGACCAAGTACGTCCCTTTGGGAAGATACACCGTGTCGCCTACCATCGCACTGTCCAGCGCACGTTGGATCGCTTCGCTATCGTCGGCTTTCCCGTCGCCCACGGCACCGTAGTCCATTACGTTGATGCGCTGGCCGGCCTCAGGTCTCGGCGCATCCGCATGTGAGCGGATTTTTCCGCCGCATGCCATAACGACCATTACAACCGCCATACACCCAATGCAGTACCTATGAAATTGCTTCTTCATTTCCGTCGTTTATCCGTTATTACTTCCCATGTCCGTGCGGCCGTATCCGCCCACGTGAATTTGGCCGACCGCTTGATGCCGGCTTCTTTCAGCCGCTGATAGCCCTCGCTGTCGGCGACCAGCCTTTCCATTCCATCGGCAATGGCATCTATATCATGCGGGCTTACACACAGCGCCGCTCCGCCCGCCACTTCGGGCAGCGGACCGGCCGTAGACGTGAGTACGGGCGTGCCTGCCGCCATGGATTCGATGACCGGCAGCCCGAACCCTTCCATCAGCGACACGAAAAGCGTGGCGTGAGCCCCCCGGTACAATGCGGGCAGCCCCTCCTCGGCAACATGCCCCAAAAACCGAACCCGGTTACCGATACCGAGCTGCCCGGCCAATTCCGCCGTCTCTCCATCGCTATCACCCGTCAGGAAAAAAAGAAACTCCCGTGGAATGGCCGCACGGGCGAACGCCGTGAGCATGGCGGGAAGGTTTTTGTTTTTGCGCCGGTTGCCCACGTACAGGAAATACGGGGCATCGCTTTGATAGGTAACCGAATCTGTATCCGTCCGGTAGCAGTCGTCTACGCCATTGTAAACCACCGTTATCAACCGCTCGTCGATGCCTAATAACTCCACCAACTGCCCTTTGCTAAACTGCGATACGGTGATGATTTGGTCGGCGTTCGCCGCCAACCGCGCAATCACCTGTTGGTAGTAAAGCCGGTGCCATTTGGTGTAATAAAACAGGTGCATCAGGTCGTGGATGGTAAACACCACGGGCATACGGCTGTAGAGCGGTGGCATAAACGACGGACTGTAAAACACATCGGCGTCATGCCGGCCGATTTCGCGGGCAAGCATCAGCGGCGTCAGGAGGTTACCCAATCCCATGCGGCTTTGCACAAAGCGCGGGGAAACGTAACCAGGCATCCGCGCCATCACCTCCCGGTACAGCTTACCGATACCTGTGTCGGCATCCCATCGGCTGTCTATCAACACGCGCATCAGCCTATCCTCCCATTTAACTTTCTCACCCGTACCGGCCCTGCACTCCCCAGCAGGAACACCAGCGCCAGGTAAAGCACGATATCATTGTCGTAACCCGAGTAGAGGATCATCATAATGGCCAGCAGCGGCACGAAGGCAATCCACCAGAACGATCGATTACGGTACTTCTCCACCCCAAACCGGAAGTAATGGTAGAGAAACAGCGCATAAGAAAGTAAGCCGACGACCCCGAAATCGAGGTAGCAGCTCAAGAACGTGTTATGGATGTGGGGTTCGCCATGGTAAAATGCCGCATACCGGCTCAAGAAATCACCGCCGCTCATAAACCCATTCCCTAATGGCGAAATCGCCGAAAAATGTTCAAAAAAAGCTTTCCAGTAGGTTAGCCGTACCCCCATCCCATCATTGGAAGCGGTGATGTTTTCGATGCGGATTACCCGCAGGGCCACCACCGGAAGCGCCAGGGTAACCAGCGCGCCGAGCACCACGCGCCAGCGCGTATTGGCTGCCAGCCACACCAAAAACCCTACGCCCATGAGGAGAGCCACCATCGGTGTGCGCGATAGCGACAACCAGGCCAGCAGCAATACCAGCGCAATGCGCCACCATACGATGGACTTCAGCCGAACCACCGGCACCAAGACGTACACGAACCCCAGCAGGGCAATACGGGCACCGAACATGTTCTTGTCGTCCAGTCCCCAGAAATACGTGCCCGACTGGTACAACGCGCTTCCCTGCGCGGACGTTGCTGCGCCACCCAGCCACCGGAAACCGGCGGCCTGGTGATAGATCAGCAATTGCAGCAATGTCAACGCGAGTGCGATATGGAGGGCTACGTCTACCCACCCCAACAGGCGTACGTTGTTTCGTGGCGTCAGCCACATCACTGCAGTATACAGGAACGTAAAATTGATCAGCAATTTAAGGAAATTGGTCAGTTCCGGTTGCTCTGCGGGCAATCCGATGAGGAACACCGCAACAGCATATCCGGCAAAGACCGTGAGGTATATGGCCCATCGGTAGGGCGTCCATATCTTTGTATCTAATGCAAAGAAAGCGGAAGCCACCAAAAATACCAGTGGATAGATTTTGACCGGCAGGAATACCGCCAGCAGTGCCAGGCAGAACAATACCTCGCACCATCCGGATCGATTACGCACTATGTGATTAAATCCCTTCATCAGTTGCCACTACGGTGCGCAGCACCTGTTCATATTCGTTTACCATCCGCTCCACGCTGAGGTATTCGCTCACCGAATTCCTTGCCGCATCAGCCAGCCGGTTATAATCGTCCACATCTTTCCACAACCGGGCAAGCACCTGTCCAAGCGACGCAGGTTTATCCGGATCACAATGGTAACCGTTTACCCCGTCTACGACAGTCTCCTGCAGTCCACCACGGTTGCTTGCTACCACCGGCAAGTGATTGGCCAACCCTTCCACGGCTACCATGCCCAGTGGTTCGTCCCATACCGAGGGGACGGCCAGCACATCGATGGTTGGATAAAAATCGGCCGGCGCCACATAACCCACAAAATCGATGCGACTGTTATCCCCCGCCAGCTGTTTGAAATACTGCTCATCTTCCGCCTTTCCCTTGCCAGCAATCCGCAGTCGGCCTTCCACGCCCGATGTTTTAAAGGCGGTGATAAGCCACTCCACCCCTTTCGGAGCCGTTAGCGTACCGATGTAACCCACCGTCAGTTCGTCGCCCGCGGCGCGGTGGCGGGGCGGGGCGGTGGGCGGAATAACCCGTGCATTGTGCACCACGTAGCGGGGTACCTGTTCAAAATACCCGTACTCGATAAACCGGTCCAGTATACTCCGGCTAATACCAACTACGGCGGATACCCCCGCAGATATCTTCCGGTGTCGTTGCCGCAACAGCCGGCTCATCATATCCTGGTGAGGGCGGGTATATCCCGGCTTGAAAAGCGTACTGTTCGGGCTGAGCAGGTACATATCGTGCAGTACCTGCACGATGGGGATACCTGCGCGGCGCACCTCGTCCCACACAGCGATAGACCAGCCCACGAGATTGTGGCAGGAGACGACGTCGGGCTGTTCGGCAGCCAGCACTTCGCGCACATAGCCCACCATAGACCGGTTATAGCGGTCGCGTAAGTGCCAGCACAACCGGCGCCATTTGCCCGGGCGTTCGTTGGAGAACGGCCAGTAGCTGTTTCGGAGCCCCGCGCGGTACACCTTCACGCCGTCCACCCGGTCGCTGTTCAACCCCCCGTCCGGCGAAAGGCTCAACACGGCCACCTCATGACCCCTGGCCCGCATGGCCTCCACCAGCAGCTTTAGGGAGATTTCCGCCCCGCCAGCTACGTATGGTGCATATAGCGCATGGATATATAAAATCTTCATCCGTCTTTTTTATTACCACGACGACGCCTGTCGAGGGCATGGCGGTACAACCGTGCTAGTTCATCCCCTACTCGCTGCGGGTCGTGCGCCGCAGCCATATGCCGGTACAGGCGTTCGCCCATGTCATCCAGCGCATGCGGATCCTCGCGCTTCCGCGTCAACGCCCGCTCGATCTGCTGCTTCAATGCCTTTCGGTGCTGTGCGGCGGTATCGTAGCGGTAACAAAAGGTGTCTGCTACATGGTTGCCCAAATCCGCTATCGTACCGATCTCCGGACATATCACTGTCTTCCTATAGGAGAACGCCAAGATAGCCGTGCCCGAGTTCAAGCTGCTTGCCAGATCGTACGGAAGCACAACTGCATCCGTGTGCCCCAGCAGCAGGGTCAGTTCCCCGTCGGGTATAAAATACGGCAGCAACGTCACATTGCCAACATGTGCTGCCCGGTTGGCCAGCTTCCGCTGATAGCCTTCATCGATGGCCTTGCCGGCAATGGTCAGCTGTACACCGTGGCCAAAAGTGCCCACGATGTCAATCAGCAATTCCAAGTTTTTATAGGGCTTGACCATTCCGATAAACAAGAGCCGCAGCCCATTTTCCTTATGTGGATAGGCCGCGACGGCACTCCCATATACCCCCACGAAATGCGGGTGGGGAACATAGGCAACCCGTTCCAACACACTTGCCCCATACGAAGCAAGTACGTTTTCCGACTGTCCTGAATGGATAATGATCACATCCGACCAGCGGACCAACAGGCGCATCAGCATGCGGCTGAACAAAGCTGCGCCTTTTTCGTGCGATGCGCGGTTATGCAGCGTCCAAACCAACGGTTTCCCAGCCAGGCGGATGGCCGTGAGCACCGTCAGCTTACGCACGAAACTCCGCAGGGCCTTAAAAAAACTGCTGTCGTCGATATTTTCAAACCAGTTGAGGTGCACCAGTTTAATGGACCGGAAATGCCGGTAACTTGAAAAAATCGTATCGAGGGGATGTATGCGGTATCCCCTAGCATGCAGCTCATTTACCAATAGCCGGATGTATTGGTTTTCGGTATTGACCGGGGGATTAAAGATGATATCCATTGGTCGTCAGTTCAATAATCGATTAGCAAGCCCTCGTGCTTTCACTGCTGCCAAGACGAGATCACGGAGCCGGAGACCAAACTCCTTGCGATGTCTGTACCACATCCAGAACCGCCGCAAACGGTGGCTGCGCATGGAAAGCGCCATGGTATACTGTTTCCGTTGTTGCATGAGCTTATCCTGCTGTTCGAGCAGGTTCCGATAAACCACCTGTTCCGTTTCATGGGGCGTATAGTGTACCAAGAAATCGCGCAACCAAGCCGCATAAAGCAGGTTGGCGCGCATTTTCTCTAAATCGTTACCGGTCGATGTAATCGAAAGACGATTGCTGCGGTAATTGAATACAGGCTTGTTCGTATGCGCTATCCCTTTTCCGGCACAAGCCCGGTAGGCGGTGATGTCGTCAGACCCCCACGCCAACGGCAAGGCATAGCACCCCCCTACGCTACGTAACGCATCTGCCCGGTACACGAAATCGGAGATATACTGCGATCGCCATTGGTTCAGGCGATGCCAGATATGATCGCATACCCGTTCGAACGACGGGCCGGCGGGGGTCAGCTGAACCGCATTTCCGTTGTCGTCGATGACAAGGCTCCTGCAGTGGTATGCATCCAAGCCAGGGTAACGGGTCATCAGCGCCATAAACGCTTCGAGGTAATCGGATTCCAGCCGGTCGTCATCACCCATAATGACCACAAACTCCCCTTCTGCCAATGCCACGCACCGATTCCAGTTGTCTGTAAGCCGTATCGCACCCATATTGCGCTCATTCTGATAGTATCGTATGCGGGTGTCGGAAAAGGAACGCACAATTTCTTCCACCGGCTCGGGCGAGCAATCGTTGAGTACAATCAATTCAAAGTCGGCGTATGACTGCCCCAAAATGCTTTGTATGCATTCGGATAAAAAGCGGCTTTTGTAGGCCGGTATGCAAACAGAAAACTTAGGCATCTTTATTCCCTTTCCCTATGAGTGTTTCTTTCAGTTCGCGGATTGCTGCGGGTTTGAGTACAAACAGCAAGAGGTACGTCAGATAAATCACTCCAAAGATAACGGTATTGGCCATTACCGTGCCATACCCACCGGTTAAGGGCAACCAGCCCGAGAGGTAACGGCTACCCGCCAATGCTATCATACCCCCGATTGCTGCCGGCAGGAAAGCGCGGCCGAACAATCGTCCACCGTCCAAGCGGAGTACCTTCGGTATATAATAGACGTAAAAAAAACCGATTTGGAGCACCATATACACCAGATAACCTACTACGGCCGCCCCCACTTGCAGCGTGGGGGCAAAGATGATAGTAATAGGCAGTGAAACGATGCAAGCCACGGCCGAAGAATAGACAAGTGCCCGTGTTTTACCGGTAGAAAGCACGAGACTGGCTACGGGTGTATTGTGCATGGAAAGCAACACCGTGAGTAACCAAAGGGACAACCACAACGATAGGCTACTGTAATCGCTACCCATATACAACAGTAGGATTTCATTGGCATTTAGCATCAACACGAACACCATGAAACTTAGAAAGATGGAGATGTATTTCGTGGCTTTGAATACCATACGCTCAATCCGCTGGTGATTGCCGGCCGCATAGGCTTTCGAAGTGGACGGCAGCAGCACCTGCATAAACACACCGCCGAAGGCCACGATAAGCATGGCAATGGTCTGGATAACCCGGTAATCGGTAAGCACCTCCACCCCATCGGCAAACTTGCCCAGCAGCAGTGGCCGCAGGTTATTTGCCGTGAGCTGGAATAAACCCATCACGAAAATCGCCAGGCTATACATGAGTATTTCGCGGAAAGCAGCCCCATCCCAACGGGGCGCCAGCAGTGAACGCCTCGGAACAGGGAATACCTTCAGCCGCCATATATAAAACGGGATCGGCATTAACGTTGCCAAGGTGTAGCCGATGAAGTAGGTGATGAGGTCCCATTGCCATTGGATGGCCACCAGCGCAACAGCAAAATTCAGGACGCTGCTGAACGCCGTTACACGGTTGATAAACCCCAACTCATCCATGGCACTCAGCAGTTGTATGGCTACGCCCGAAAGCCAGTTTAATACGGTCGAAAACGCCAGCACCACCATCATCTGCCTATACAGGGGCAGTTGTGCCTCCGTGAGGTTGAACAGCTGCTGCCCGTAGGCAGACATGACGAGAAATATAACCGCATTGATGAGTCCTATTACCCCGTAGAATACGATGCTTGAGCGCGATACACCGGCTATTTTCTCCCACTTGCGGTCCGCCGCCCACATCGAGAAAAACCGGACCGCCCCCACGTTGTATCCGAGGTCCATCAGCCGGAGATAAGTATTAAGCGAAAAAGCGAGCGCAATCAACCCGTAATCGGCTTTTCCATAAAAGCCGACCAACAACGGAATGGTAACGAACTTGGCGAGTGCGTCGAGTATCTTGGCCAACACACCCCACGCAGAGCCGGAAAATACCCGTTTAGAATCCATATTAGCCAACCAATATCAGAAAAAATGCCGATTGGCCAAAATGGGCGATTATTCGGCTACGATATGCTCCACAACGGTAACATCCCGGTCGCAGCATACGGAATCTTTCACGGGGCAATAGCCCGTGGCACCGCGGAGAATCAATGCCCCGCCCACGGCCACCTCCGCCAGCGAAGCGAGCGGGGTTTTGAACATGCGCGTAATGCCCGTATACAATACAAACGCTCCGGCGGCTACGGATAGCAACCGTTCCGAGTTGGCAATGTTACGGTTATCATTAGCATCGCGAAGCCGATCCCTTACATCTTCCAGTATTTCTTTGGTCTTGGTATCCATATCTCTTGATTTCCTGACAAATTACCTATTATTCACTCATAGTACAAACAACGTGGTCGCCTTTTGGTTTTAGGGAAGGCGTAATTCGCCAAATTAACCGTATTTTGCCAGCGTATCGATTCCCAGATGCACACTGATGGAAATTTTGGGTTACATCCTAGCCGTATTTATCGGCATTTCACTTGGCCTCATTGGCGGTGGGGGTTCTATCCTCACCGTACCGGTATTGGTATACCTATTCCATATCGAACCTACGCTGGCTACCTCCTATTCCCTGTTTATCGTAGGGATGACCAGCCTCTCTGGGGCTATATACCAATACAGTAAGGGCTACGTGGACCTAAAAGCCGTCCTTTCGTTCGGACTCCTGTCTGTCGTTACCGTTTTTGCCGTACGGAAATACCTGCTGCCGCTCATCCCCGATATCCTTTGGCAAGTCGGTGCCATTGCCCTTACCAAATCTACGGCCATCATGGTCTTGTTCGCTGCATTGATGCTTGCCGCCTCCATATCAATGGTGCTAGGCCACCGTGAGCAGGCAGGCGATGCGCGGACCAGTTTGCCGGTGTTGTCAGCCTTTGGCATAGGCATCGGTCTAGTAACCGGCCTGCTGGGCGCAGGGGGCGGCTTCCTGATTATCCCGGCCCTGGTGCTGCTGGCAAAAACACCCATGCGGGTAGCTATCGGCACCTCCCTGTTTATTGTTACCATAAATTCGCTGGTCGGTTTTGTTGGTGACATCGGCCATGTTTATATCGACTGGCCGTTTCTATTCACCATGCTGGCCATTACGGTATGTGGCGTGCTCATTGGCAGCGCCATCGGCCGCCGAATACCGGGCGAACGGCTGCGCGCGGGCTTTGGTTGGTTTGTACTCACCATGGGCATCTACATTTTGAGCAGGGAGTTGTTTTGAGCCTGTCACCGCTGGTCCGCCAGTTACCTATTACCCCGTCACCAGGAGTGTTATCCCCCCTTTTCGCTCTCCTGTAACACGGTTGGTGTTCACGATATCGATGCCCGCCAGCTGTCCCGGCTTGAGGCCGAAATCGGGAATTGCTACGTTGAAGCTTGTCTTCATCATCGGCTTATTCATGGCAGTCACCGCCTCATGCAACTTCCTGCGTTCCGCACGGTCCATCCGGCTTACAGGCGCTTTCAGCATCGCATGAAACGCTTTCATCAATCTGGCCTGCTCGTCAATGCCCACCCCTTTGCCACGGTCGACATACAATTCTATGCCCTGCTTGCCCGGCTTCATCCGGAAATTGGTATGTATCTTTCCTATCGGTCTGACCTCCAGTTTCCGCAGGGACGCTAGGGATAGTTGGTTCGATATACGATACTTCAATATGGTGGGATGCAAGAGTTGCAGCACCTTGTTCTTAGACATAGGCACAAACTCGATTTGCTCCTGGGTATTGGGCAGGTGAATGAGGTTAAACTGGTATTCCGTGTTTTGCGGTACAAAATTCAGATTTTTTTGTGCGATATGCCGGTCGGATGTGGGTTGTAGTGCGTAAACGTCATTCGGTTTATCGAGCGGGCTGAATGAATACGTCCGGGCGAACAAGCATTTATGACCCTCCATGGCAGCCGGCACGTGATAGCGGAAGTCCAGCGTATCCGAGCCCGCCGGCAGTAGCAATCCCGGTAGCTGTGTCAACCCGATAAGATCGGCAAAACGGGTATCGAACCCCAGTGTTGGGGTAGTAAGGAAAAACTCAACCTTCGGAAAAGGCACGGTGATATCGCCGCGGTTATGCAACCGGCAGTTGATGTTGTAGGTATGGCCGGCATGAATCGTCGTACCGAAATTGCCGATATCGGTAACGGGACTGATATTGATATCGGGCGAGTTCCAGAAAAGGATGTTATCAAATGGTCGTACGCCGACATCGCCTTCGTACGATCGGATGTATAAAAAAGAACTGTCATTTACCGTATCCGGTTTCCGATCGTCCTTGCCCCGGCCGTATAATCTGGAAATCAGTCGGGGGGCTTTTTTAGCATAGGCGGCTCGTTGCGCGTTCAATTCGCGAATATAAGCCTGTATTTTTTCAATGTTGGGTGACATGGTTATATGTATTAAAGTCTTTTAATGTTATTGATAAGAAGATTACCCGGCGGCTACGGATGGATAAATTCCAGTTTTACCGGGGTTATCGGATTGCCATTGTTTTGTTGTTCCTGTTGTTGCAAGATTTTGGGTTCCTCCCGGCTATTGCCTGCTTGGGTCCAGCACGTGTATGCATATCCCCGGTCAGCATCCAGGTTAAAATCAGGTATTTTCCTGCCCGTTTTCAATCGGTCGTAGCATTCGTCGGTCAGCGTAAGCGCATTGCCCAGGAACGGGCGCCCTTTGTGTTCCTTCATGAGCTTTTCTAAATTCGATTCATCGCCAGACAGGTTGGCCAACGCATCGATGAACGGCTTACTAAGCGGAATGTTATCAAACACATAGTGGCGCGCCGCATTGCTGAAATAGGAAGCCGGGCCACCGCTGGCATGCAACGGTTCTCCTTCTGTTTTCTTGAAGGCCGTTCCGGGCACGTCATTGGAAGGTGGATAGATGAGGTGTCTTTCCTTGTTGAAAAGGAGGTTCATCACCTCCTCACTGAACCCTATCCCATCCAGCCGGATACGTATCTTGGGCAGTTCGGCTGCGAAGTCTGAAGCCACCTTATTCAGTGGGTCGGCAAAGTTGGTATTTTGGAACTGCCTGAAGCGGGGCTCATTGAGGTGCTCTTGCATGGGGTAAGCCAACCCGTTAAGCGCAACGCCGAGGCGGAAATTCTGGAATGCATTGTACAGCTGGTCATACACCAGGCTTGCCGCATAACGGATACCTGCCGTCGTTAAGGTAGTAAGCGCCCCCAAAATAGCGTCTATAAGTGCTGCAGCAGCAGCCACGGCAGCAAGGATCAACGCTGCCAGCACAATAAAAATAGCCAGAAAACTAAAGCTGCCAGCCTGGTCTACGGCGTCTTCAATAAAATCACCGATGTTGTCGAGGTTATTCATGGCCGTTTCCCAAACCTCTTCCAGCTCAGCGGTCAGCGAGTAAGGCACCGGTACGGGCAAGGTGCCGGTCTCAGTGGCATTCCGCATCCACCGGTACCAGATACGGTATGCATTATTCACGTCATCGGCCGACATGGTGCGTCCGTATTCATTGTCGTCCGCGCCGCCCTGCGCATATACCTTATTGACCGTTTTGGCTATAAATTCGGCCAGTTCACTAGGCAGATGAGTATTCGGATCAGGAATTTCATCCGGATCCGCCGGTGGCGACATGGTGCCGTCGAAATTGAAATTGTACAGTTTATGCAGTTGTGACCGGTTCCAGTCCACATTATTCTGTGTAAACATATTGAACACATCGTGGTAGTTTTCACTGGTTTTATGCCTTTGGGATTGACTACGGTATGGACCACCGCAATTGATGTTTACATAGGGGTGGCCCACCGTATCGCCGGTCACGTGCGTTAGGTAGCCAAGAGCATATAGATGTAGGGGCGAATCTTCGGGTGCGTCTTTGAGCAATTGCGCCACGTACCGCCCTGTTTTGCGGTAATGCAGGGCATCAAACCACCACCATTCCCCCTTAGGCTGGCCATCGCGATAAGGATGTCCTAAAATATCGTACAGGTTGAAATCCGTAATGAAATCCTTGACCATTTCCATCAGATTGGCCGATAACGCATCAACCACCTGTTGCATGTCTTTGAATAGGCTTTCGAGCTCACTAAGGGTCGATGAGTTGCTGACCACTTGATCGGCAGCGTAGCCGGCGGCATCCAGCAGGTCGATGATGGGCTGGGGCACCAGTTCCAACAGGCTTTTCTTGAAATCGTCGATGGCATCGTATACCTTGTAATAGACTTCCACGGCATTACCCAAGGGGCCCGCCGGCCAATCCTTGGTATTAAAGAACAGGAAATCGGGGCCTTGGCAGCCGACGAACAGGTACGGAAGGTTTTTGGGATCGGACAGCAGGCTCTGTAACTTGCTATAATCCGCATTCGGCCCTAAACCGTTGCCGGCATTTATCTTTTTCCGAAGTTCATCTGCTATAAGATGATGAATAGCTGGTCCTGGCATGGCAGTAATTTTAAATCAATAATTCTATTAACGCTACATCCAAAATTATTACGTATCTTACTGACACACAATACCTAAAATGGTGTATTTTAAAAAGAACCACTCAGCCATTTTATTTATTTACCTTTGCGGTGATGCGCGCAGCATCCAATCCGTTCGGACAACCGTTGTAATAAAGCAGCTATGATTAAACAACTTTTGTTGGTAGGTATCGGCGGTGGGGTCGGCAGCATGCTCCGATTCCTGGTTTCGGTGGTTACCAGTAGGTTTGTACAAGGGACCTTCCCCGTGCCCACCCTGCTCGTTAATCTTTCGGGATGCTTCTTGATCGGCATATTGGCAGGTATATTTGCCCAGCCGCCCTATGCCGACAACAACATACGGTTTCTGCTCATTACAGGATTTTGCGGCGGTTATACCACATTTTCCACGTTTGCCCACGAAAACCTGCTGCTTATTGAAAATCAGCAACTGTTCACGGCTATCAGTTACACGTTATTGAGTGTGGTGCTGGGTATAACGCTGGTGTGGTTGGGCATGTTAGCGAGCCAGGCCGCCTATTCGCGGTAAAAATCAATCAGGCTTGCGGCATAGGTATTGTGCCAGCCATCCGCAATGTCCTCGTAAGCCTCATCGGGAATATCCGAGTGCCTTACTTCCATGGATGTGCCCCGCTTATGCTCATGCAGTCTGACGGTAACGACAGACGCTGTATTTTCGCCGAAATACCATTGCTGCACAATTTCTTTATCCTTTATAAACGACAGGTTTTTCCCCACAATTGCACCGCTCCACATGGAGAATTCGGTACCCGGTTCGGCAATCATAGTAGCTTCCTCGCCGGTCCACAGGTTGATGGTTACTTCCGTGGTCAAGGCCAGGTAAACTTCCGCGGGTTCGGCGGGTATGATGAAATAGGCTTTAAAGTCCCTCATATCATAGGAATTATGTCTGTTTGCTGGCGCAAAAGTATTCAAAAAGTTTTCCGCATCCAACAGAATCCTCGAGCGGTCCAATTTGCATTCAGTGCTGCCAAGCCACACGCGATATACGGAGCTGACGCGAATTACCGTCATCTACCTGATTGGCGAGCATGTACTGCAGGTCCGGGCCAATCGGGGAAGAATGTACCAACCATCACGTGGTACACATTGCGAAACTCACCCATGTTCGGAAAATAGCGCCGTTGATTTAAAAGCCGGGCAAAGAAACCGGCCTGTATCCCGTCGAGTCAAAGCTATATTCGCCATCCTGTATTTGCGTTACCTCAACATCAAACAGGCTACTGGTGAACTTGTGCATCAGGTACGTAACCCCGTCAAGCTGGAGATAGCCGATGTTCAAAAAGCCCACCATGGCAAATTCTTCCGGCGGCAGTATGACGTCCGTTGATGGCACCAGCCAGATATTCATCGGCGCTCCCTCTGCATCTTTCCCTGCGTACTCTTCCGAGTAAAGCGCCGTTTGGAGAAAGCGCGCGCGCTTGCCCGTCTTCTTAAAATGCTGGTTGAAATGGACTAGGTTGTCGACATCTTCGGGCGAGGGCCCGTAGGTCATCCCGATATCCATCCGAATCTCCCACTTATTACCTTCGGGATCTATGATATACTGAATCATGACCCGGTCCCTCATGAAGACATCGATCTGGACAATCCCTTCTGCGTCTTCAAGCAGCTTGATGAATGACTCATTGGGAACATATGCTTCCCGGTCCTTTATATTCAGGAACGAATACCCCTGCATGGTTTTGCCTTCCTTTTTATCCACTGCGGTATAATCGAAGCGTTTGGTATTGTTCGGGAACGCAAGGCAGGCATGCTGCAACAGGTAGTTCTTAAAATCGAACCCTTCGCCAAACTTGGCTTCTCCGGCACCACCATATTTTTGGTCAATGGATTCGAGTGACTGATCTTCCTCGATGACGGGCGTACAATCTACCAATGCGAGCACCGCCCCCGCTTTCGCGGCCGCAAAAAAATCACTTTTGTTCAACAGCTTATCGATCCCGGCCCGCGTAAGGTCTACCGAGTAAAATGTGCATCCTGCTTCCGCGACACAAGTCGCCACGGTTTCGGTTTCCATGATTTCCCCGTCTTTTGATTTGCAACTAAGCAGCATGGCCGTGCAGACCATCAGTATTGCGCTTACCAGCGCCGTCATGTTATTTTTCATAGTCTTCTAAATTAAGTTCGTAATAGTTATCGGATATCGCGGTCAACCGATGCCAAACACGGTGTGTGCCGCCCTTCGTATCGGCGGCAACCTCGATTTTACCGGCCGGCAAATGGGGCATGAAATACACCGGAATTTTCGCATCTGCGATTCGCCTATTGAAATAGACAAGCGGGCGCATATCTACTGCGGTATCGGCCAGCCAAATCGCACTGCGTTCACCCGTTTGCTGGTAGTCTACCTTATAGGCTCTAGCTTGCAGGGTGGGCCAACCGTAGGTGTTTTCACCAAAAATGTGCTTTTCTCCAGTGGGTTGCAGCCACTCCGCGAACGCTTCATCAAACTCCGGGAGATTGAGCGTATCGCGCAGTAAGGTGCGTTTGCCTGTCTCGTCGCGGTATCCCGTGATGAATTCGCCCGAGGGAAGTGCTAGCACCCAATCGGCCATTTCATCCGTGCCTCCATATGCTTCGGCAGTAAACAGCCATGCCTCGGTACTATCGTCGTGATACACCGTCAATTGTCCGGTACTGCCGTATTCACCCTCGGGAACCCATGTGTTTTCATAGTTCCAATGCCACGAATAATAAAACGTATACCTGCCCTGGGCGGGCGGACTAACGGTCTCGGTAGATACAACCGTGAGAGCTGAGAAGGCACGTGCGGCAGGCTGCTGCTGCGGTCCGGGTAAGCTGCATGCTACGGCAAGCAGCCCCAGGCCTGTCATTAAACCGACTTGAACCATTCCTGAAAATATTTCCCCACTACAGGCACGGCTTTCTCTTGTCCATTGAGCGCCGCGATTAACCCGATGACCCAGCATACGAAAAGGAAGATCACCCCGATGATACAGACGATCCACCCAAGGATCGGAATGATGTTGATCATGCCCAGGGCCAAGCCCGTGAGCATGATGCCGAGGCTCTGCCGGATGTGGTAGGCGGCGAAGCGCTGCCGCTTTTCACTGTTCATCACGAACGCAGCGATGAGTCCAATCAGTGTAAGGTATGCAATGATCGCAACGGACTTGTCGGGTTGCTGCCCAACGGCAACGGATTGTTGATGGTTATTTTCCATGGTTTCTCGCTAGTTATGTTTTCCTCAATTACAGGCATCCAATAGTCTTCGCGCCAATTCGATGGCCATCGCCTTGTTGTCGTCATCGGTATCTTTGGTATCCACTTGCAGGTCAAATTTCACCCCATTTTCCAACACCACCAACTCCCGGGTCTCTACATTCCAGACGGCCGCATCGCCAAGCCCCTCCACCCTGCGGTAGCCTTCCGCTATTTTCTTGAAGGCACCACGGAGCGTGCCCGTGGCTTGTTTGGCGGTCTCCTTATCCACGCCCTGCTTCTTCAGGTTGCCTAGCGCCTCCTGCGCGTCTGGATCGGTAACCTTGCCGTCGTGCAGGTCTTCCAACACGTCGTCGACCACGGCATCCTCTTCGGCCGTCACCGCACGGTAGGAATCGTTGAACTGCTTCAGCGACATGGCTTTGATGCTGCCCAACTGCACATTATCCTTAAACGGCATCGTATAGCCACCCCGCTCCCGGATGCGCTGATTGTCGAACGTATAATTGACGCTGTGGTGTTCGGGTTTCATGATCTTCGTGTATTTCACGTCCATCTTGCTTTCGTCAAATCCGGTCAGCGCCAATACGAGGTCCTTGGTGAGCAACTCGTCGTATTTTTCTTGGAAAACCAGCAGGCATTCGTTACCCCCAGCTGCATCCGGGTCCGCCTCACGGCGTTTTTCGGCGGCTGCGATGGCATCGTCCACGTCGATGCCACCGATTTTACCGCCGTTGTTCGTGTTGTTTCCCTCGCCGCAGGCACCGGCCGCCAAGCCGATGGCGACCATCGGGATCAGGAATGTGTTTTTGTTCATTGGTAGCTATCGTTAGTTGTTTTTGGATTTCACAGGTAACAATTCATCCGGATTACCCTTCGATTTAACCGGGAGCAGATCATCTCCGCCCCCCTTGGGCTTCACGGGCAACAATTCGTCCGCCGGGTCACCCTTAGATCGTACCGGCAGCAGGTCATCTTCTTGGTTTTCATGGAGCGGATCCCCCGCTTCCTCATCGGCTGCAATCACGCAGGCAAACGAAACCGGCACGGTGACACGGCACGGTGCCTGCGCTGGAACGGATACGGTGATTTCGAAAGCACCCTCGATCAATCCATCGTTTACGATGGTCGCGTTGTACACCAACTTCATGGGACTCGTCATCCCCCCACCGAAATCCATCACGCCCCGGAACCGGTTGGGTGCTACGGTTACCCAGCGCATGTAAGCGTTATCCAGCAAAAACTCAGGCTTGAAAGGCTTCGGGAACCGAATCGTCCCCGCTTTATGCAACCCCTGTATCCTCCCCAGGTAACTTCCGATATCGGCCACGCAGGGCGAAGCTACCGGCGTTCCCGTACCGCCTTTCCATGCACCGTCTTTAGGCTGTACCTGCGGATCGAACAGGTAAATCATCGTATAGCCATCACCGCCATACAAGCGATCCAGCTCGCCGCGTGTCAAATCACGCTCAATGTAGGTCTTCCAGTCATCCCCTACCTTCGCATGCACCAGCAAATCGTCACCACCGATGGAGGAGTAAACCTTGTCGGTACCTAAAACCACGTCCATTTCCTCGCCCGTTACATCCAGCAACCGGAAGGTACACCCTCCGCCGGAAACGCAGGTTGCCTGCAGTATGTTATCTTTTCCATGAGCAGCCATTGTTAAACATCCAATGACCAACATTGTCAATACGGTCTTCATTTTTATTGATTGTTAAAAACCATTCGCGCAAAGGCGATCGCTTTCCGTTTATTTACTACCGAATCATCCCCAAAATTGGTCGTGACGGTAAACGCCGCGCCATCCGCGAAGACATGCAACACCTGTGTGGGCAACTCCCAAACGGCCGCTTCGCCGACGCCTTCCAGTTGTTCCAGTGACAGGTTCTTGGCCACATCGGCCAAGTAAGCGGTTTGGGCGATCGCCACATCGGCATTCACCGATGCATCGTTGACCAGCGCATCAATCGCCGCTTTGATCCCGGCCGAAGTCAGGTATCGCCGTTCGAACGTTGCCAAGTCCATGGCCTCCAGGTTGGCAATACCGATCGAATGATGCTTGGGCAGGTTTACCGCCTCGCCCGTAAGCGTGGTAAACGAAATGGCCCCCGGAGTTTCCCAATGGTAGGCCAGCTTCTTCTGCGATGGATGATTATCATAGTCTTCCACATGCCGGGCAATGCGCTCCGCGGGGATACCCGCCAACTCCGCGATATCACCGATAGCAATTAACTCGTCGATCTGACCAGCGGCAGCCAGCAACGCTGCACCGTCAAATGACGAAGGAACAACTGCTTTGTCCGCATTCCCCGCGCAGGAAACGGCAATGCATCCACCAATCAGCAGGGCCGCAAACCACTGCGATGTCCGATTGAAAATTCGTGTCATGGCTAACCGACGATTACTGTTGAATGAATTCGACGCGCCTGTTCTGCGCTTTGCCGGCGATGGTCTCATTCGACTCCACGGGTTCCGTTTCGCCCTTGCCGTCCGTAGTCAATCGCGCACCATCCAACCCGAATTCGCCTATCAGGGCATTCTTCACGGATGCCGCACGGCGAATCGATAACGACAAATTGGCTTCATCTGCACCGTCGCTATCCGTATGGCCCACGATGTGGAAGTTGCCCGGCATTCCGCCGATGGCGTTGGCTATTTCATTCAATGTAGCCCATGATTCAGGCTTGATGCGCGCCGAATTCACGTCGAAATAAATCGTGCGCGAAATAAATTTCTTATCGGCCGCAATTTCTTTGTTCACGGTCTTGGCCGTTACCGCACCGCCGCCCCCTATACGGATGTTGGTGATGTACGTGCCGTCGCCCCACATGTTGTTCGCAAAGACTAACCCGTAAGCACCAGGTTTAGGGAGTGCATCGGACAGGTCCATATACTTCTTTTCATTTACATACATCGCGAGGTGGCTTCCATTCCGGCTGATGGAAATGCGGTTGATTTCACCGTTAATCCACCCGTCGCGATACGTACTGTCGTGCAGTGTCAAGCCTCTGCTTATATTGCTATCATATTCCTTCTTCGCACCAAGATTTAACGACTCCCCTCCGCCAGACGGGTGGATATCCAAAATGATTTGTGGATCGGGGCTAAACCACTGATCGTATTCCGATCGATCAGCCAGTTTTTGGACAATCACGACTTTCAGCCCACTCATCATCTCACTCATCGCTTCCGGGTCGGCATACATATCAAATTCCAGTGTAAAGTTGTCCGGGAAATCATTGAATGCATTCGGGAAACTCAAGCCTTCCTTCGGCGTACGCAGCCAACGGTCCGGACTTCCGGGCAGGGTCGTGATCGCCGGTTCCCCTTTTTCACCGGTAACCGTCCATTGCGTAGGGCCGCTGCCCAGTAATGAATTAGAGAAATCCTCAAAAAACAGCGTCTGCTCGCCCGGCACGAAATCGAAATCGCGGTAGGTGCTGAAATCGGTATCGTCGCCATCCGATGCATTGCCGCCACCCGAGGATTGCTTTCCGGATGACTTTTTCGTACCCGGGGCATTTCCGTCATTGCTTTTCTTCTTTTTCTTTTTGAAGATCGAGCCATCGAAGACCTTATCCAACGTATGGTCGACCTGCTCGTCGATCTTATCTTCGGTTTTCCGGATGGTCGTTTCTTTCGTGCGGTTTACGACGCGCTCACCGACAGATTCCTGCGCGGAAACCACATGGGCAATCAACAAGACAGGCAATACAAACAATTTTCCTTTCATGGCAAATACAGTTATTTTTCCATTAGTGTGCCCCCCTAGAAAAAGTAAACATGCCGCATAAAAAAAATTAAAACTTTTGTTTACTTTGCCGCCGATCAACTACTAATGGAAAAAGACAGCGTTCTTCTTGATGGATTGAAAAACGACTCGAATCGTGCAATTATCCGGATATATGACGCCTACAAAGCCGACTTTATCCGGTTTGCAACCAGGTACCCACTAGCGTCGGAAGAGCTACTGGATATCTACCAGGATGCGGTAATCGTGCTTTGGGAACACGCCCGACAAGGCCGGCTGGACGCCCTGAAAAGCAGTATCAAAACCTATCTGTTCGGTGTCGGTAAATACATGATATTAAACCGGCTGAAAAAGACAGCGAAGCAGCAGTCCCTCACGGACGATGTCGCGGAAATACCCGACCCGCTATACGATGAAACCCTCCATCACGAACGGGTTGCATTGCTTCGGGAGGGCTTTCAGCAGTTGGGCGATCAATGCCGTAAAGTCTTGCGGCTATTTTATTACGAAGGCAAAAAACTGGACGAAATCCAGGCACAATTGGGTTATACCAACAAGGATGTATTGAAAAGCCAGAAATCACGCTGTCTCAAACAGCTGAAGGAGCTAACAAAAGGGAAATGATATGCAGCACGAAGCGCTGATAACGGGATATTTCGAAGGTACGCTTACGGCCGAGCAACAGCAGGCGTTTGCGCAACTGTTGGCGGCAGACGCAGATTTTGCACGGGAAGTCGAGTTCCAACGGGAGGTACGGCAGGCCATCGTGCTAACCGAACGGGCACAACTGAAGCAGCTACTCCGTAACCATGAGCAAAAGAACCACAACGCCACCCCCCGTTTACGCTGGTGGATCGGTGCGGCGGCCGCGGTTTTACTGGTAGTTGGCGGCGGCACCTGGCTATGGCTGCGCACGTCGTCGGCACCGGCCCTCTATGCCGAATACTACCAAGCTTACCCCAATACCGTCATGCCAACGGTACGGGGTGAACCTACGGAAACCACCACACAAGCGGCCTTCCGTGCTTATGACCGGGCCGATTATGTCCGTGCGGAGGAGCTATTCGAAACGCTATACCGGGATACCGGCGAAGCCTATTCGTTACTTTACCGCGGGGTTTCCCTCCTCGAACTTGGCCGCTTTGCCGATGCCGAATCGGTACTCGCGCAATACCCGGCCAATAGCCCCCTGTACGCCTACGCATGCTGGTACCGGGCACTGGCCTTGCTGCGGTTGGACGACCGTGCGCAAGCTCGTGGGTTATTGGAAGAATTGGCACAAGGTACTACACCCCTGGGGCAAACCGCCCGCGAATTATTGTCGCGGTTGTAGTCGTTTCCGGGATACAAACCCAAGGGAAACAAGGATCGCCAACACCAGCCCCACACCAACGCCCATCCAAGCCATACCCTGTCGGCGTGGCACGACCAACGGCGAATCATCGCCATTGACCACAAAGCCCGCCCAGAAAAACGGGTGCCGTTTCATCGAATTATTTTCGATAAATGCACGCTTCGCCTGGGCCATTGCCGACGATTTAGTAAGTCCCTGTGCGATTCCTTCATAAAACGACGTCATAATTTCGGCCGTTTCCTTATCCGGCGCCTGCCATAAGCTCACCACCGTGCTCGCCACACCGGCATAGGCAAATGCGCGTGACAAGCTCATTACGCCCTCTCCCTTCACCAATTTACCATTCCCCGTGTTGCAGGCGCTGAGCACCGCCATGCGGGCAGGGATATGGAGGGCATGCAATTCAGAAAAATACAGCTTTTCCGCACCATTGAATACCAGGCACGACTCACTGAAATCATCCTCATAAAAAAAAGAATGCATGGCAAAGTGCAATACGTCGTAGTCGGCCTGCCGATCCAGAAACGCGCGCTTGGTCGCATCGCCGGAAATAAAGCGGTCGCCCCCGAAAATTGCCGCAACACGCCCTGCTTCCTCACGGGCGTGCCGCAGGTCATTGACCTGATAACTCGGAGAAAAAACGCCCAGCCTTACGGCATCTAGCGCAGGAAAAGAAGCCTGGCGATGCAACAGCCAGACCGGAAGCGAATACGCATAGCTTATTGCCTGGGTTTCACCGATAAATTTCCCCAAGCGGGTATCATACAAACTCTCAAAGGGAATGTAGTTCAAGAAATTATCAGGGATCAACGTCGTCATGTTACCCGCACGGTCCCCGAGGAGTACGCGGCGCAGCGAATCCGACAACTGCTCGTATCCTGCAGCCAGTCCGCGGAGTGCCGTGGCATAGCGGAACACCGATGACTTGAGCGAATCCACGCGGGCAACACGGAATACCGTTACACCGTCCGCAGTGATTCGGGTTCGGTAAACGTATTCGCTGGCTACATGAAATTTCACCATCGATTCTTCCGGTTCCAGTGTCGCCAAAACGTGGCGTACGTCAAAGGCCTGAGCTACGTCCTGCCCTTGGGATTCCTGCTTCACCCGCAGCTTCTTTTCAAACTCCCTAATCAAGTGCTGCGAAGCATTCTGCTCGATCAGGCTCAGGTAATCGACCGCCCCCTCCGGTTCATCCATGCTCAGGGTAAGCAGCCCCTCCATGATTTCCAGGTGCAGACCGTCAATCAGATCGGTATATTCGCCCTTTAGGTAATACCGATTAAACATCCCAGCCGATGCACGGTATAAATTCGCCGCCTTGCGGAAGGTTTCCTTCCGGCCATCACGGCGGTAACCATCGTACAATATCCGTGAGCTTTCGGTAAGCACGCGGATAAAGGTATAAGACGAAAGGTCACCCAGATCTGCTGCCGTTAGCTCCGCAAGCGGAATTGTCCTATCCGCTTGGTTTCGGACAATCTCTCCTATCGACGCCTCCACAAGCCGCTGGGCCTCCTCCCACCTATCCATTCCACTGAGAATCATCGCTTTGATGGTTTGCACCGCATATTTACTGGCCGAAAACGAATCGAATACCATGCTTTGCTCCGCCCGGATCACATAGGTCAGTGCCTGTTCGTATTGTTCCATCCGATGATACACCGTTGCAAGCTTGGCATAGCAAACCAACCGGTAAAACGGGCTATCATACCTATCGGCGATGGGCAGCGCTTGTTGTGCAAACCGCACGGTAAGCGAATCATCACCTTGCTCATAGGCATTGTCAAACAGGATCTTGTATGCCGCCAAAACGATACCCAAATCGTCGATTTCCCGGTGCATCGTATCCACATAGGCATACGCCGTTTCCAAGTGCCCCTGGGCTGCCAGCACGCGTACGTTTCCGAGCAGGTGCATACTCCGCGGTGTGCGATAGGACGGATCGGTGTGCGACGGCCGCCCACCTCGATCGTAATGCCCATAAAATCGGCTATTCATCCGCTTCCTTATCGTGTCGGCAGCTTTCAAATCACCGTATCCGATCAGTTCGAACGTCAGATTCTGGTAACCCGAAATGAGGTTGTCCACGCCATCGTCATCCAATTCGATGGATTCCCATATTTCCACCGCTTTGCGGAAATAATCCAGCGAATAGTACGGAACATAGAGATTCCCATAGGAATAGGCCAGGTCGTTATACAACAACCCCAGAAGCTGGTCGGGATTGCCGGCTCGAGCTTCATACAGCTCCAGCGCTTCTTCATAACGCACCACCGCACTGGAATCATCGCCCCGGTCGCTCAACGCCAATCCAGCTTGGTGAAGGGAGTCCGCTTGGGCTTTCCAGCCGTCTGGCTTACCGTCTAGGCCGGTATCGCCTGCCTGCAATAGCCAACCCGTGAGCACCATGACGATCATCCCGACTTTCAAGCCGATTTCCCTCCTATGATCAACGACCTGGAATGGATGCTCCGTTCAACGGTGTAGGTGGCGCAGGAATACATGGCAGCTCGCTTATTTACGTCGGCCAATTTACAAAAAGTTCAGCAAGGATTTCGAACTTCAAAACAACTCAAGCAGATCAATTCTTTGATTTACTGAGGCACAGCACAACCTAATTTTTACACCGACGATTAACCGTTATGATTTGCTTTATTACCCATGCTAGCCCGTTTACCTCATCCAATCAGTATCCCTTAAATTATCATCTTTCAAGGACACCTTTATTCTCCGCAATACTTGTCTTTCGCTTTCGGATTGGGTTAGTCGGATGGCTTGTTCATAGTGTGCTACTGCTTTTTTGGTATTGACTTCTGCATAAAGGTAGCCTAGCAACCCGTGGTAGTAGCTACTGCCCGTCAACTTCAATTTCTCCGCTTCCACAATTGCCTTTTGGCACCCATAGACTTTCGCAAATGCAAACGTCCTATTCAACGCGACAATCGGTGAATACTCGACAAGGATCAGTTGATTATACAATTGCAGAATATGCGGCCATTTGTCGACATCTGAAGTGGCGGTATGCCAATACGCAATACCGGCTTCCAAATGGTACGTGGAGATTTCGGTGCCAGCAGTGGTGGCATTGGTCAGGTAATAGTGGCCGCGTTGGATCAGGGACTCGTCCCATCGTTCTCTATCTTGTTCATCAAACAGAATGGTTTCGCCCCTATCCCCGGCTCTTGCCTCCAGGCGCGAGCTCTGATAACACATCAACGCCAATAATGCATTTAGCTTCGCCGTGTTTGTCAAGGGGTTTTCCGTCAGCACCAACCCGAGCCGTATGGCTTCGGCGCAGAGGCCCCTTCTAACCACTTGATCATTCGATTTAGAAAAATAACCCTCGTTAAACACTAAGTATAATGTCTTTAAAACGGTGTCGAGCCTCGATACGATGGTTTTTTCACTTAGCGATGTAATCTGGAAATTATCGTTGCGCAGGTTACTCCGTGCCCGTTGCAAGCGCTTCTTTATCGTTTCGGCTTTGGTTAGGAATGCGTTGGCAATTTCTTCGACACGGAAGCCGCAAAGGATCTGTAGCGCCAAACAGATTTGACCCTTGCTTGAATTTGCGGGGTTACAGACCGCAAAAATCATCGCCAGTTGGCTATCCGAAACCACCTGGTTATGGAATTCAAATTCAAACTCGTACGGGATGTTCTCCGCTTCGGTTTGAGGTTTGACTTTGGTGTCAAAAACCGCTAGCTGTTTAAAATGGTCTTTCGTCTTGTTCTTGGCTACCGTATACAGCCAGGCTATCGGATTTTCTGGTACTCCGTAGATTGCCCAATGCTCGGATGCCTTCAAAAAAGTATCGCTGGCGATATCTTCGGCAATCTCCACGTGTTTTAAACCAAAATGACGGCATAAGACAGCCGTCATTTTTGCGTGCTCCTGTCGGAACAGGTGGGGTAAAATTTCATTATGTGAGCCTGGATTACCCAATATCAATCACGTTTTAAGACTTCCCGGACTTCAATATTGCCACCGACCTTAAAAATCGGATTTCCTTTGGCCATGGCTACCGCTTCGTCGATGGTCGCGGCCTTTACCACAATGTAGCCACTGATGAACTCTTTGATTTCTGTATAGGGCCCATCCGTTATTACGTTGTCTGCATTAACGGTTTTGGCACTTCCAGCGGTAGGTAGCAGCGTGTTGCCCTTATCTATCAACTTGTTCTGCGCGGCAATGCTCGCTAACCAATTCATTCGTTCCTGCATTTGTTCGGGCGATGGCCGAAAATCAGCCACGTCTTTCAGTCTGAAAATTAACGCAAATTCTTTCATTGTTCAAAAATTTTAATGTTCATGTTCATGACGATTGACATTCCCATATGGGGACAAAGCTCGCCAGAATTTTTTTGGCCCGGTAAAATGCGATAGTGGTCGCCTTCCTCAGCTTTTCTTATATCTTCTTTGGACACGCTTGCTTCTTCAGGCAAAGATGGCCAAAAAATATTACCCACAGTTTCGTACCTTAGCGTTAAGTATGATTATTTAATGAATTACCATGCTTGATATCGTTATAGAAGCCCCGACGGCCGAAATCTCCGAAGGCTTCGCTGTAAAACGTATCCTTCCCTACCAGCTTCGCCGGATGGTGGGTCCATTTATCTTCATGGATCACGGTGGGCTCGTCAGCATCCCCGCAGCGGCTGCAACCAGCCTGGATGTACTGCCCCATCCGCATATCAGCCTCTCTAGGGTGAGTTATCTCTTCAGCGGCAAGGTTACCTACCGGGACAGCCTCAGCGTGGAGCAGGTGATAACGCCGGGCGAAGTGAATTGGATGACCGCAGGCTTTCCTGACGCTAGTTTGTGTCCGCATGTTCAGACAGTTATTTAACGACCTCAGGAAATTCCTGACCAATCCACAGCAAATTGTAGATGGCCCGCAGAATAAGCCTTTCCGCACATGGCTGGCTGTCTTAACGGTTGATGTGGTCATTACTGCTGTGCTCATCATTCCACTTATCTACCTGATTGACGAGCATGTACTGCATTTACGGCCGATTCCGGAGATCAGCAAACCAATGACGTTTTGGTTCATTATCTTTCTCATGACATGCTTTGCTCCACTTGCTGAAGAGTTCATTTTCCGCTATCCGCTCAAATTCGCCCGCAACCGGGTATTGAAGCTATCCGTCTACGTGTCAAGCATCGTCTTCGGCTTCTATCATTTAACAAACTACACCAACCAGGAAGCGCTGTTTTACATGCTTTCACCGATTATCATCGGTTCGCAGCTCAAGGGTGGATTCCTTCTAGCTTATCTCCGGTTGAAACATGGACTCACGTGGTCCATTCTGGCACACGCTGTTTTCAATGCACTGGCCGTCATTCCATCGATGTTTTTCTTGCATGGAAAAACCGTAATCGACTACAAATCATTCGACTATTCACTAGTCGTCACCGAATATACGTATATAGAACGGCCCGATCGCATGCAGATTTCTAGGGAATACAACGGCATTGATACGCTCATTGTACGGCAAACCGGCTTGCAGACCGTATTGGATTCGATTGGAACGCCTGGAGCGTATTACATAGACAATGTATTGGTAGATATCGATTTTACCGCTGCATCGCCTATTTCGCCGGACAGTTTGGTTAATCGCCTACGGCAGGAATACCGGATTATAGTTGGTAATGAATGAGTCATAAAGCATTCCACCATATGCCCCCACTCATCTGGCTTTTGGCGGATTACGGATTAATTTTGCGTCGTACTTTTCCAAACCGCCGAGTAAACCTGCTGTGTTCAGCAAATCCAAGTAATGCGCCAATGTCGTTGTATTACCGGCATCCACGAGTTGTCGAAATTTTCTGTATTTCGTCGATTACGAGCAAAAACTCGGAAGCTTGTTGTTGCTTCATCATGAGCCTTGAAACTTCCCATTGTTGCTCCAATCAAACCGCCCCTGCTGCTGGCACGGCGTCAGCCGTAACGAAATGGAAGGGATATTGATATCCGGTCGTCAATTGTGTAACCAGCGTAGTTTTGCCCACTTGTCGGGGGCCATCAACACCTGAATAAAGTTCCTTGGCTCGTTAATACGAGATTTAATAATCTGTAAATAAGGCCTTTCAAACATAAATTCTATTTTACTCAATACGCTGAGTAAAATTACTCAATATATTGAGTAATGTGGTCATGATCTGAATTCTGAATGAAGGCATAAAATTTCAATACAATAACTTAAAAAAAGTTCACCTCCTGTGAACCTCTTAGCTGCCTGTTCAAATTGAAGAGTAGAACATTCGAAATAACAAACAAAAAAATACTAAAAATATTATCAAAACTGAAATTATTTTATGTACTTTTGGTTCATCATAGAATCACAATTTATTACGCAACAAATATGAACCTCATGACCAAAAACCAAATCGAAATTTATCAAGGCAGTGACGGAAAAACGCTGGTAGAAGTTAAGTTTGAAGAAGATACTATTTGGCTGACACAAGCTCAAATGGTTGCTCTATTTGACCGAGAACGCTCTGTAATAACCAAGCACATAAATAATATATTTAAAGAACAGGAATTGAAAAAGGAGGCAGTATGTGCAAAATTTGCACATACTGCTGATGACGGAAAAATATACCAAGTGGAACACTATAATTTGGATGTTATCATCTCGGTAGGTTATCGGGTAAAATCAACGCAAGGCACCCAATTCCGCATTTGGGCTACGCAACGACTTAAAGAGTATCTTATTCAAGGTTATGCAATCAACGAGGAGCGGCTTACCCAGAAACAACAGGAGGTCCAAACATTGAAAGACGGTATTCGTATACTAAGCCGCACAATTGAAGATCAGCAAACGGATAGCGATTTAAATTGGTTGGCACATTTTACGATAGGGCTCGAATTGTTAGATGATTATGATCACGAACAGTTGGATGAAAGTGGCATGACCAAAAAACCTGCCGCCTACCCCAGTACAGAAGAGTACAACGAACTGATTGATACGATGAGAGCCGATTTTGCATCTACCATATTCGGCAAAGAAAAAGACGGCGGGTTCCAGAGCGCCGTTGTTCAAATCAGCAAAGGCTTTGCCGACAAAGACTTTTACCCATCGATAGAGGAAAAGGCTGCGACCCTTCTTTGTCCGCAATGAATCAATCGCGATCAAATTATTTATCCCTTTCAATTTCGCCCGAAGGGCGATCCAATGTCGATGAACCACTCGGTATACCGAAATCGGGATTTCCTTCTTCGTCGAATGTGAATTTCTGAAGAAATACATGGCGGTTATTCCATCCGCCGTCCAATTGCAGTTTTGAATGGTAATATATCCAATATTCCGTGTCGTCGGGCGACGTCGTCATGCTCGCGTGGCCCACGCCATACACCGTATCCGTACCTTGAAACACCGGGTGATCTGCTTTGATCCAAACATCCGGATCCAAGGGGTCGCTATCCGGCGATTTTAACCGCAGCTGCCCCATTTTATAATGCTCGGTCCAGGAACCCCGTGTAGAATACATGATAAATACGTCATCCCCATGCTTCAATACCTGCGGTCCTTCCTGCAGCGCAATATGGTCACCTTGTTCCCATTGCAACTCGGGTTTCGAAAGCAATACGCGTTTACCCAGTGTGTATGGATCAATCAGTTCCGCAATGTATAGATACTGATCCACGTCGTGGTGGTCGTGCAATGCCGCCCAGCCGGACCACACCGCATAATTCTTTCCCCGATGCTGCAACAAGGTCATGTCAATGGCCCAGCAGTTATCCTTCTTCGTTTCGGGATCATCCCCCGTGTAAAACATCCCTTTATCTACGTATGGGCCAAACGGGTTATCGGCTTCCAGCACACCAGCCCGCTGTGCATAATAGGGCGCTCCCTTGTGTACCGAAGCGGCATAATAAATGTACCACTTGCCATCGAGCACATGGATTTCGGGTGCCCAGATATTGAAGCTATTCCACGCGTTTTGAGGTGGCGTCCATACCACCGCTGTTTTTTCAAATTTGGTCAAGAAACGGGATTCCGTAACCGTTAACCCTCCCCCACCATTAAAAATGGTATAATAACGCCCATCATGCTTCATCACAAACGGATCGGCACCTTTGCGCAGCGGATTGGTGAACGTCTTTTGCTGGGCTTGAATCGGACCATTCGCCAACAAGCAAACTAATAGTAGATAAATCGCTTTGTTCATGGATTACGGGTATCTGGAGTTACAAACGACAAATATATAAAATAAGTCTTTGTTGCGATTCCGTGTACTTCGATTGGAATGCCTGGCACCTAATTACGTGGAAAATGTACTGGTAGACATCGATTTTACCGCCGCATTACCTACCCCACCGGATAGTTTGATCGACCGCCTGCGGCATGAATACCGGATTATACCATACTAATTAATACCTACCACCAGCTCCCGCTCGCCAGCCACCAGGGCAATGTGGCAACAGTCGAAGGTAACCACGTAATCTGACCTGACTACTTCACGTTTGCCGATATATCCTTTGAAACGAAGTTTAACAGGGTACTTTTTTAATTCATTAGCGTCTCCAAATTTCACGGATTAACCTGGCATTGCTGAAGTCTTCGCCGTTTACTTCCATATTCCCGGCAAACCCGCCAAGTAAACCGATCATATTGCATTTTTTATCGTACACAAAAGCAACGTTGCCGATGTTATGCACATAAACATGACGGTTTTGGAAAAGATATACAGTCACAGTTGTGCCATCGCGGACGTTACTATCCGTTTCCAGTTCGCTTATCATCGTACGCACACAGATCGGAATTTCATCCCCCAAATTCTCCTTCTTAGAACACGACGATACCGTAACCGCTAGCAACGCAGATATGATGGCTATTCTTTTCATCGTTTGATTATTTTCTGATAAGACGAAATGCCGTCCTGTTTCGCTACGCAGCCCATCTCGCCATTCCAAGTAAAACGAGCTCTTAGAAGAGCATCGGAACCGGAATGGACGGCTTCCGCGCCGGCGGTGGGTTACCTGCGGCTAGCCATTCTTTAAAACGCGCCACATTACGCGCCGACACCTCAACATGGATGTCTGTCTCGATTGTAAGCGACACGTCCAATCCACCTTTCTTGGTTTTGCTCGGTATTATGCTTCTCACCGCATCGCGATGTACGATGGTCTGCCGACTGGTATGGAAGCAATCATTTGGATCCAATAATTCAAAAAAACTCTTTAGCGGCATGGTATCGTAGTAGCACTTGTCGCTAAACGTGTAAATAGCAAGGTTCCCATTTTCCAGACCAACAGCTGCAATATCGAGGTGTTTCAGGAGTATCCGTTCACCGTCTGAATAGGTAATCAACGGTAGCCGTTCTTTTTGTGGCCCTTTTATCGTATCGCCGGCGTCAGCTTGATTGATGGCAGAATCAATCGTAACGTACTCTCCAGATGGCTCATCTGAGTCCACGCCATCCGCATTTTCAAGGTTTTCAGCAGTATCCAACGGATGGTCTGGTGCGGCATCCTGTTTTTTAGCCTTCTTTACGAAATGCTTCTCGGCAAAGTAAACTCCAAAGTAATAGCAATTGACCACCATGGAAACCAACAATGATATGGGTATCTCTGTCCGGCTTTTCTGCGTGTGCAGTAAATTCTGTCCACCATAGGCCATATATAAATTGTTCAGCAGCTCCATGAACTGATGACCCAACACAACACCCAGGATGAGCTGGGCGATAAACCGATTGTTCGGATTCTTTTCCCAAGGGAGCGCTTTATCGAGAATGAGGCACACCCAGTATATGAAGTAAACGGTCAGGTAGACCAATCCCGTGCACGCGATGAGATCGTATACGAAATCCCAATGCCATAGCGTTTCAATTACATTGGCCTTGATTTTGAAGCCATTGGCTGCAATCAATATTCCTAAAAACGTTGAGTAATACAACCGGGTGGCCCAATGCTCCTTTCGGTAATTAAAGAAATCCTTGTTTTCATGTATCTGTTCTTCCATAATAGGTTTCCTTTCCTCATAATAATTGGTTAAAAATGTTCTAATTACGAATTTAAAAAAAATTTAGCCTAAAAGAGAAAATTATCAAAACGGTTGCGTTCAGCCCAATTCATTTTCACTAAACCCGTGATAAACCTACACTCATTTTCGTTCGTTTGCACCCGCTTTCGTTTAACGGCTATTTTAGCCGCATTCGCTTCATTATGTCTCAAATGGGATTCCTACCGTGCCCCGCATACCGTACTTTTAAATCGGCATGCAGCAGCATTTCCATATCACCTTTCTCTTTGAAGTTGCCGAAAGCCATCACCGGCCCGGCGAACACCCCCCGCTTTGTGCCTACCCCATCCCCTTGGCACATACGGTGAGTTACCGTGCGCCTGCGCTTCCCACGTTTAAATTCATTCGGCAATACTACGCCAATGCACTACTCGCGCTCATTCTGCTGGAAGGCAACGGGGCCGAGCCGTTCACTGCTGTGTTGCGGCCATATGAGAACCCCGCTTACATCTTCGCCGTTACGCTCGAAGGACTGCTCCGCTATGATTATCCTTCCGGCGAAACATCGGAGATGCCGCCGCCCGGTACTGCGTATTTCGCTCGGCTCTGCGGCAAGGAATACCCCGTTCATTTTCCTTCGGGCACCAACAGACTGCTATTGGTTATCCTGCATGCGGCCCAGCTAGCGATAATTGGCGAAGACTTCAACGAACTAGCCAACCTGCCTGATGCTACGCCGATCACCGAAGATATCATCAGTCCACCCATCCACGCCGATTCCCTGTTAATGCGGCGGCTCATCCGGTTCATCAGCCCTTCAGGAATTAATCGACGCAAAGATTTCAACCAACATTTGCTGTTTCATTTACCTGGTGTTTGCTCTGCGATTAAGGGTGCGCTCCATGGCAAAGGGCAGCTCCATTATGATGAAGAAAAACTAAAAAGAATAATACCCCACATTTCATCCATCATTTCCGAAACCCATCGAGCGCCCGAACCGAAAGAAATAGCCGATCAATTCCATATCACCCCTAAGAAGTTGGAGCGTCTTTTCCAAAATAGTATGCAATGCTCGCCGAGTGCCTATATCAAACAGCAGCATATGGAAGCTGCGGGTGTTTACCTGACTGACCACCCCGATCGACGTATTTACGAAATCGCCGATATTTTCGGCTATACCCATACCGCCGGTTTCAGCAAGGCTTTTACCAAACACTACGGTGTATCGCCCAATACCCACCGGGCAGCCACCGAGTTATCCAAAATCGACGCACAACACTAATTCATTTGTCGTTTGCGAACAACTTAACACTTTGATTTTCAACATACATTTGCTTTCATAACAAAAGCATAATGAGATGGAAATACAACAACACATACGAAAAGAAATCTGGGCTGCACCGCCCACTCCCGCCACTACACCGGCGATGATCCAGACCTTCTGGCACCAACTCTTTCGCGGGCACACCCACCAAGCAGCATTGGATTGGCTGCATGGCTTCGGCAATGTGATTTATGCCGACACGTATGCCTCACCGTTCATCATCCGGATGTACCACAACGACCCCAAAGACAAGCGGGTGGCCTACCTGTCGGTTATAAGCGGCCACGTGGAATGGCGCTTCGGCATCAAAGCGGTTGGCTTTGCGCAATGCCCGGTGGTAACCGATCCGGAGTTGATGGAATGGCTGGACAGCCTGTTTTGGTTTTACACCGTTACCGCCGAACAGCACCACCACCTCAGCCGGGTAGTGGATGTGCAGCGGCTAGTTGCAGAACGGATGCGTACGATTAAGAAAAAACAAGGGTTATGGAAAAGAAATCCATCATACTAGGCATTATCAGGTTGGCGTTCCTGGCACTGTGGGTTCCGGTAGCCGTAGAGAAGCTGTGGGATCTTGCGGGGTTCCACAGCACCCTGCGGCGGCAACCCATCCCTGAGTGGAGCACAGACATCCTGTTCTGGTTACTACCGCTGGCAGAGCTGGGCGCAGCTGTACTGCTTGCCTGGCCGAGGAGCCGGAAACGCACCCATCAAGGGATGTGGCTCTCGGCCGTGCTAATGCTGGCGTTTACGCTGTTTATCGGTTTCGGTGTGCTGGGGTGGTATGAGAAACGTCCCTGCGGATGCGGGTCGGTGATCAGTGGCCTCTCGTGGGATAACCATCTTTGGTTCAATTTTGCTTTCTTCCTGCTGGCGGTACTTGGCGTGTGGCTTACGTGGCCTGTGCACACATCCGCATCCCCAATGCATGGCAACTCCCAATCGTCATTGCGAACCCGCGCGGTGGATCATCACAGTGGCGTGAAGCAATCCAATAGCAACGCGTATAAACGACAGATTAGTTTTCCACGGAAGTTCGCCTTATTCAGGCGCAGGGCCTTATAAAACTTCACCCTGCCTGTACGCAGTACTTAATACGCGCTAGCCTTGGGCAAGCGCGGAGGCACGTGACCGGAATCTCCACGTCAGTGACCGGACTTAGATAGACACGCAATATGCTTATTCGCCCCTTGCAAACAGCAAACCGCGCAAAGCAAATTGCAATTACAAACAAAACCTTTTTTTGGGGTGCTTTTTTTCCAAAAGCGAAAGAAAAGCCCATAATATGGCAAATAAAGCCACAAATTTCATTAAACAGTACTTTTTCATGTTGGCCTTGGCGGCCACGTTTGTAGGGTTTTCGGCGTTTAAGTTAGTAGACGATCCAGAAAGTGGATGGTACGCACTGACGATTACCTCAGGTGAAGACGGTAGCTTACCAGAGCACCAAGAGATCAACCCCAATCGGTTGAATGAAGAACCGGAAGGGGACTGTGACCGGCTCAATCGGAAGGATGTTGTCTGCGCGATTCAGCTTACTTTCAGCGAAGACGCAACTACAATGCCTACCACAGTGCAGGATGCAATTGATGATCCGGAAGTAACGCCGGGCTCCTATACTTGGTCAGAAGAAGATCCGGAATAGGTGGCGTTAATACAGCGGTTCATGCCAATTGTAAAATAAGGAGCCGGCCACGAGTGCCGTGCTCCTTATTTTGTATCAACGGGGGTTCTGTTTCATTCCGGTAAGCATGATCTCATTATCAGGAATCGGCCAAGTATACTTTAAGCCTCCGGGCAACAACTCGTAAACGTTCCCATACAACACTCGCCTCAAACCTTGGGCAAACCTTGGCTCCTTGTTTAGTCTCCGTAAATCCTCCCAACGGGTTCCGCGGAACACCAATTCTTTTCTCCGTTCGTTAATAATAAAGCCCAATGCCTCCTCTGCATTGTCAGCCATTAGCGGGGAAAAGCTCTGTCCAGCCATCCGCATCTCCAATAGCCGATTGAGCACCTCCATAGCCGGTCCTACCTGCCCTTGTCTGGCCAAGCTCTCCGCTCTGATGAGGTATACCTCGTCAGTCGCCAACCCAGTGAAGAAAAGCCGCTGACCGAAATAAGAGCCCTTGAAAAGGATTCGCCCGTCAGATGAATTCGTCGAAAAATAGGCTTCTTTTCTCAAATCCCCTTCACCGTATAACCCCAATAAGACTGTGTCCATGTTCAGATTTGACGTTGACGTTATGGCAATATTGTCCATATGGCAGAAAAATATGATCTCCGGGTTGGCTTCATAATCCCTGGTAAATGGGTAACTCGCAGTCATTTCCAAACTATTAAAATCGAGCAAATCGTTCCGCAATTGTAGGCAAGCATCTGCGTATCGGCCGGACTTTTCATATTCTCCGGTTTGCAGAAAAAGCCGGGCCAGCAGTGCGTAAGCTGCCGGTCTTGACGGGCGGTATTTGATCAAGGGGGTTACAGGCAACAAATCGGCTGCTCGCTCCAGATCAACAGCTATCTGCATGTATGTGTCTCGTAACGTAGATCTTACCGAGCGGACATTGATATCCGATTCGAGTCGCAACGGAAGCCCAGTACGCATGTCGGCAGCCGTCTCTTCATATACCGGGCAGAACAATTGGGCAAGTTGATACATATTAAATGCCCTAAAAAATAGTCCGCTACCCAAAACAGCATCCCGATCAGACTGCTCTTCGTCTGTTATGGAAAGCTGCGAAACACCTTCAACTACTACATTTGCGTACAGGATGCGTTTCCAAGCTTTATCCCAATCCGGTATATTAAAACCCTCATACACATTTTCAGCCCACAAGTAAGCATTTTTCTGATAAGGCTCACGGAGTATTTCATGCCTCGTGGCTAACAAATAATATTCATCAGCACCGATAATGCCGAGTTCATGCGAAGACCCCTCGTTCATCACATAACTATAGTCCAGTATTGCCTGAAAATCCGCCACTGTATTGGGTGTCGTCTGGCTTTTATTGGGTTTGACGTCAAGAAACTTTTCTCCACATGCCAAACATAGCCACACCAACGCCAGAGCGCAGGTAATTAACCTATGGTTTATCATATCTTTCAAATTAAAATGTTGTCTGAACTCCGAATGCAACTGTTCGAGATGCAGGGTACCGCGCGTTGGGATACTCAGGATCGATTCCGCTGTCGCTAGCTTGCCAAAGCACGCCAAGATTACGCGCATAAAAGTATACATTCAAACTTTGCAGCCTTAGAAACTGCAGTGCGTTATCCCGAAATGCATAACCGACCCTGACATCTTGCAAGCGCAGATGGTCGCCTTTTGTAATTAATGCTTCCGAGGCGCTGTATGCAGCATTCCGATACACATCGGTTGTTATTGATTTCGCAGGAACATCCGTAAGTTTTTCGTCACCCGGCTTTTGCCATCGCTTGAAATAATCCATGTGGTAGCCATTGTCATACTCTGCATTCGGGGTTTGCGAGAGCCTCCGGAACACATATCCAGCTTTAAAAGAAAACAACGCCGAAATTTCCAAACCTTTCCAGCCGATTGCAGGCCGATAACTCCCAAAGAATGGCGCAACTTTTACCCCCGAAACGATAAGGTCGCTGGGATCGTAGTTTGCGTAGTAAGCTCGGTAATCTTTGCTTACCTCTCCCTGATAATGAATCAATGGCATACCATCGTCTCCACGAAGGCCGTTCCAGGGCAAGGCGTATACCACATCCCTTGATTGCCCGATGGCTGGAGGGGGGCTGTCGGCCAAATAATACCCTATATTGTCCACTTCGGCCGTATTAATGTGGGTAATCCTGTTCCTGACGTAACTCACCAACAGACGGTTGGACCACGCCCACTCTCCTTTCCTTTTCACCATATTAACCTGTAAGTCTGCGCCCTGCGCATTCATGTTTGCATAATTGACCAAGTTTTCGATATAAAAAAAGGTAACGTCTTCGTGTATACCGGTGCTGGGAGACATATAGTCTTTTCCGATCAAATCCGCTGCATTCTTTACATAGTACTCCAAACTTGCGGTTAGGTCATTGTCCTTGCTCCGAATGTCTAATCCTACGTTGAATGTCTTCACTTTCTCCCAACGTAGTGCAGGATTACCGACACTAGTTAATGTAGCGACCGGGAAGCCGTTTATTGGTGCCGTGTAAACAATTGTGGGATAGGTACTGACCGCGTTGTTCACGTTTCCGCTGCTACCATATGTAGCCCGCAGACGGACATAAGGGATAGCTCTCGATTTATAGAACGGTTCACTGCTTAATCCCCATGATATGCCAACTGACCAAAGCGGCACACCCCGTTGGTTGGTTTTTACGCCAAATAGGTTGGAAGCGTCCCATCTCAGACTGGTCGACAACCCGTATTTGGACATGTAATTGTACCCTATATTTCCAAAATACGACAAGTATCTATCCGTACGCTCGCTCAGGCCCAGTTGAGGGGCGGGCAACCGGGCGTTGCCTGAAGGCAATACCGGATAAGACTGATTAAAATTATAGGTCGTAGTTCCAGTGAGCAATTCATCGTTATAATTATAGATGCGGAAGCCAGGGGTTCCCTTTACCACCAGATGCCTGATCTCGGCACCCGCCAATGCAGCGACCTGGTGATATTCTTCGAAATCTCTGTCCATATTTACCTGAAGGCGCGCAGAATGGCTTGTTCTATCTGTATTCCGTCCCCCATCTAAAATCGCATTATGTGGAATGATCGTCGAGCCGTTTTTCTGCGTGAAACGATTCACTAAGTTTCTCACGTAATACGTATCCTCATGGAAATAGTTCCGGCCGCCGCCTTTACCCTGTAGATATTGATAAGAGGCCAACACGCTCAAACCGGGCGTGACATTAAATTTCATGTCGGTATTAACCCGGTATTCCGTTTGGGTGGTTGTCTTGTCAGACAACCGCAGCTCGTCCAACGGCCGGTACTGCCAATCCAGCAGCCCGGAGGCGGTAGCAGCCTGCTGGTACCGTATACTCCGCTCAAATGGGATGGCCAGAGCGGCACCGGATTCATCTGCCAACCGGACATATGGAGCAACAGACTCTCCCGTAGTCGGATTCAGTGCTGTCAACGTGAGACCGTTGTTGGCCGATTGCTGTTGTGCATACCAAATCCCCAACGTCATTTCTATAGCCGGCATTGGCATGAACGTATTCAGCATATTCAGGCTGAGGCGCCGGTAGTCGTTCCGCTTTAAGGATGCAGCATTGTTATCCAGCCCTCCGGACACATAATAGCGGTACCGATTGCCGCCGCCACGTAAACCGAGCGAATATTGTTGATGAAACGATGGCCTGTATAGGTAGTTGAGCGCATCACGCCTTACGTCGCTCCCCATCATTTCCAATTCAACCCTTTCAAAATCATTTTCTGTTACCCGTCCTTCCTGCCTATCCATCAGCAGTTCCACATAAGGCGGCAACGGCACTTCCGGATCCTGTACATAATCCCCAAGTTCGAAACGTTCTTTTTCAATGCTCATCACTGTTTCCGCCGGAAGCCACCGCTTGCTGTAAAATAGATCAGGCTTTTCGCCAACGGTGAAAGCCGAGGTCAGCGATATCCGTGCTGGCTGACCATAACGTCCTTGCTTGCTTGTAATGACAATTACCCCGTTTCCGGCTTTGGCTCCCCAAATGCTGGCCGCCGCTGCGTCACGTAGAATGGTTATACTCTCGATATTTTCCGGATTTATACTGTTTATATCGCCTTCATAGGGAAAATTGTCAAGTACGATAAGCGGTGTTTCATCGGATTCTATAGTCGAAACACCACGGATCCGCAACGTGGGAGCAGCATTTGACTCACCGGAGATGCCATGGTAGTTGAATTGAAGGCCATTTGCCATACCCTCCAGACGCGACAGGATATTGCTGCCGACACTTCGGCCGATTGACTTTTCATCAACATGTATAAACGAGCCTGTCGCTCGATCTAATGGCACGCGATAATACCCCGTACTTACCTCTACCTCATCCAACAGGTTGTCCTGTCTTATCATTTGAATATTGAGGTACGTGGTATGCTCGTCGATCGGGATACGTTGCGTAGCATATCCCACGTGTGTAAGCACCAAAGTGTCTGAACCGTTTATTGGGAAAGCGAAAGTTCCATCCCTACCGACACTAAGATTACGCCCCGCCACTATCAGCTGCATTGAAGCATTGGTCAGCGGAACGTTGTCATGTGCAGATACTACCTTGCCGCTTATAATAGCCTGCCCATAGGAGCTAGCAACCTGGGTAAACACAAAAAGTGCGATTAGAAGGCTTTTCATCGAGAACCTCCTTCCTTAAAGCTGGACTGCACGGTATGAATAAACCGCGAGTCCGAATGATATTCTACCTGCTCTCCATTGAGCAGTCTTTTCAACTTGTCCGTATCGTAGCCTTTGTCTGATGGTATCGCATAAACCACCCCCTTGTAAATCATGACGATGCCACCAACTTGATAACGATCAAAGAAATGCCTATTGACGATATTGTAATTGTCACCAACCAACGCTGGTAGCGACCAGCCTCGTTTCTCAATAAACGGCAATGCTCTTTCGGCAAGGTCCATGTGGACTGTTAATACCGCGAGACTTTGGGGGATCTGTTTCTGAATCACATCCCATTTGTCTACAGTCTTAATACACGGTTTACACCACGTTGCCCAAAAATCCAGCACCAACAACTTGTTCTGGTATTCGCGAAGGGTAATCGTACTCCGACCTTTTGGATGGTTTACTACCGTAAGGGGGATATCCCATAAATAGTCGGTCACGCTATCACCGACCACCAAGGGGGTAACTCGTGTCAAATCCTTCACCATTCTGACTTTATTACTTTTTAAGCGGCCTGTGTGGATTGGAACCTTTTGGGTCTCATAACCCCTGTAACTTACCAACAGTAGTCCATCGGCTTGAGTAGATGAGATCTCAAATATCCCACCTTTTCCAGTGAACACTAAATTATCGGTATTGCTGATTCGAATAGCTGCTCCTTCTATCGCAGCTCCACTGGCAGCGGAGATCACCTTACCTTCCAATGAAAAGGTCTCCTGGGCAATCCCGTGTTTCACATGGCAAGCCAATACCAAAACAACAACCCCCAAAGCGAGGCCCAGCCCGCTACGGGCTGGGGCCATCGCATGGGTACAAACACATGATTCTTCGATATTTCTTCGACAGTTGTTCGACTGCTGTTCGAGACTTGTTCGACAATCCTTCGACAGCGCTTCGACAAGTGTTCGACTGGCCTTCGACAAACCTTCGGCAACGCTTCGGGAAAATGCCGAAGCACAAGCGAACAGCTGTCGAATCAATGCCCTACTATGTTCGAGCCGATCCGGGGTAGTTAATGGACGCCTCGCGCTCCATCTTCTTACCGGATCGCCTTCGGGATGGCTTGGGTGCTCGGTTTGGTCTTCGGCTGGATTTATTTTGCGCTCCGACTGGACTCCGTTTGGCGCCGCCAGTCTAAGCGCAGTACAAGGCAGCATGGAGCGTAAACTTATCTCCGAAGCCGACCCGAAGCGGTCTCCAGCGTGGTCCCAAGCCGGTCCCTGCCCTGCCCTTTGCCTACCCGAATGTGCATTTCTCCCGTAGGTTTGCCGTATACCCTTCGGTAAAGTGCCGTCTTTTGGCCTTTTTACCGAGATATATACGGGTATCATACGGATATCACACGGATGAGGGATAACTGAAGGTGGGCTGGAGCATGGGTCCGGCTGATTGCTTCGAAGAACAGCCCCACCTTCTCCTGCCTTTCCCCTGCCCGTGTTCTCCCATCTCGCAGGCCGTACGCCTGCCGTATACGGGCGGTATGTTAGGTTTTTCCGCATACGGCTCGCATCCACGCCGCATACGGCACGGGAGAAGTTAGAACAAAGGGAGAAGAACGTACGAAGAAAGGACGAGCGTGTTTCAAGTACTGGCAGTGTACGGGTAAAGTACGGGTAGTGTACTATGGGGTGGTTACGTTTCCTTAGCATAGGAGCTACGTATCCCGTAAGGATGTATCGCACCTTAAGTAAGGATTGTAGGCATAAAAGGTATTCCGGTTGTGTTCGCTTAAGGCCATACGAGCCCCATAAGCGTAATTTTTGCTTCATTTATTGGTTGATTTCAAGTGAAAGAAATTGCGTTAATTAACTCGACTTCTTTTGCTCAAATCATACAGGCTTTCTTATTATACTTTTGTGAAGATTCTTCGTGGAGACCTCCCACGCTTTGGATAAAATGCCTAGCCCCTCTCCTATTTGAGGAGGAAAACTAGCTGGTTGTAAAAATAAAAAACTCGTCTTCATATGGTTAGTGAAAACGAGTCCCCGGTTATCGGCTAGGCTTAAACGCGAGTAGCGCTGTGAACCCTACCTACTACCGCTCCACAAGGCTCTAACCCCTCACAAGACGGTTTCAGTAGAGCCCACAGCGCTACTTTGACGCACCAAATGTACGCAAAATACCACCATGGGCAATAACCTACCGCCTCGCTTGTGATTAAATGTTAGAGTTTATGGACGAGACTCTTTTGTTAATGCTCTTTTTTTACTGGACCGAAACACATATCGGCCTCTATTTCACCATATTTTATTGTCATGTTTTCTATTCAATAATCTGGTAACGTTGCAAGTATACATACATATTTATTAAAATGCAAATTTTACTTCCCAATTAATAATATTCTATTTGCCGCATTTAGCGGCAATGGGAGATAAAGGTCGAATCACACCGCTAGCACAGTATGTCATTGACGTAATTCGATTGAGACGATTAGAATTAGGGATTTCTGGAAAATTACTAAGCAAGAGAATTAGTCCTTTCGGCGGCGACTCTATCGTTGGAGGTATAGAACGAGAGTCCACGTCCCTTAAGTATACCACGGCGACTTTAAAAAAAGCCCTCAAAGAACTCGGGTTATCAATGGATGATATCCTTCCTAACAAACTCCTTTCCGACGACACTCTACAAGACAAAACCAAAATCCCAATTTTGAAAGGGATGAGCGTCAGGGCCGCCTTAAACTCTTTGCTAGAAGAGGGCTATTTTAATGAGCCACGCCTTCGCCGGGAAATCACTGAATATTATAACTCCTTTTTTCAGCCGGAAGATTACAAAGAGGATAACTACTTTTCGGCACAATTGGAAGACCTATACAACGCAGGCAAGCTCGTCAAACTCGAACCTGACGCTACCAATAAACTTATCCGTTTCCAACGAAACCCGGAGTATGATCCGAATGCGTAAATCCATTGGTTATTAAGATAATATTCAATAACTTTGCACTATGGCTTTATTAACCATCAAAGTTCCGCAAAACGCCAAATCCCGCATCACCGAGTTTGTGAAGGAACTTGGCGGTGAGATTATTTCCGTGAAACGGGAGTTGCCAGACGCCAAGAAGGAAGTGTTGTTGAAGGAAATAGAACAAGGTTTAAGCGAGGTAAAGCAGATACGTGCGGGAAAAACCAAATCCTACACCATGGCTGACCTGTTACGTGAAGAACAATAAATTACACCTGACCCCCTATTTTTACAAAAAAGCAAAACGGCTGCTGAAAAAATACAAGACACTTGGCGAAAGCCTTGCTGCCTTAGAAGGTGATTTGCTCGAAAACCCGCAGATTGGGAACAGCTATGGTGCCAACATCTACAAGGTGCGAGTAGCCGACGCATCGAAAGGAACTGGAAAAAGCGGTGGGTTTAGGGTAATCACCTACTTGGTGAAAGAGTCGGAAGATGGTACCGATATTTATCTCATTACCATCTTCGACAAATCTGAGGAAGCGTCCATCAAAAAGGAAGATGTTATCAAGATTATAAAATCGCTAGATATATAGAACGCACAGAATTACTTTGGTATGCTCGTATACCCGTCACTCGATTATGAACTCAACACCCAAGTACGCATCCACCGCGAAGCCAACGGGTACACACAGGAAGAATTCGCTTTCTTGATTGGACGTGATGTAGCGGATATAGTGAAGTACGAAGATCTCACTACTACAGATGCCTACGATTTCAATCACATCAACCGCTATGCACGGGTGCTTCGTCGCGTACCTAAAGATTTTGTGTTCGAGGTGTCGCTTCTGGAGAACGACATTAAAATCGAGGCACGAAAAACCGAATACAAAACAAAAACCACATATCGCGGTGAGCGGCAACTAACGATTGACGGAAAACCACAATGGGTTAAACTGGAACCCTACAGCATTCCAAATGATAATATCACCATTGAGCCAAACGACTTAGCGCGTATGGTGGTGTTACTTGATAAGTTGCTAATCGAAGGCTATTTCAGGGATGGGGTAACAGGCTATGACCTGTTTGTGCACGTTGGCACGTTGTGGTCAGGAGGTTTCTGCGCTAAGTTACTTATTGAAGGATTAGCCGTTTTATCCGGTCGTCGCAAGCGCCCAAAACTACTCCCTATGCGTAAAGCACCAAAAACAGAGGAAAAGTGGATTTTGTATAAGGAGGATTTGAAGGGGCATTGAATATGCTACGCAGTGCGTAGCAATTAATAAGATTAGCATGAAAAAGGAAGGAAAGATGCACGCCAAGAATGCTGGCGTTACGAAGGAGAACAACTTAATCTCCAACTGGCTGAAAGAACACGGTGATCCCGCTATTGATAAATTGGTGAAGCGCAATTTGGCTAGCGCCAATAGGATTGCTGATATTCTTTCTCACAAAAACATGAAACCCGCGGATTTGGCGAGGATAATGGGTAAGCAGCGGTCCGAAATCAGCAAATGGCTAAGTGGAACCCATAGTTTTTCAACAAAAACGATCACTTATATTGAGTGTGTTTTAGTAACAAGCTTAACAGAATAGTAATCCTTATCCAAAATAGCACTCCTCTTTAATTAATTTATTGATATCTATTTTAGCTTTATGGTACTTTTATAAATACGATATTTTAATTACGGCTTCATACCTTACAAGTCCCATACCCATTTTTAACGGCTTCTTCGTTGTCGTCTTAATCTGGCTCTTCTTAAGATACCGGCACCCAGCCTCGTGGTACTTCTCTGCAAATTCGGGCAATTCATAACCGGCACGGGCAATAGCCCATGTGAGGATATCATTATTTACGGGAATAGTTACAGCCATCATACAAAAATAGCTAATTACTTGCTAAAGCGGAACGTGCCTCTGTCATCTCAGCTTGGGCCTTTTTAGTTTATAACGGTCGTGAAGCTGCAAATCACAACATTGCTTTCGATTTTGCAAATGTATGGTCAAACTTACAAAGCGGATTTTTCATGGTTATTCCTCTGTTGGCTGTACGAAGGTAGCGAACAGGAAAGGAAGGACATTACGGGAAACCGGAAGGTTGGAGGGTTCGATTAAAAAAGATTTGAAACGCACTTTTATTTTTGCTATTTTTGTTAGCAAATCCATGGTTCCATGAAATATCCTAAATATGATTACGTAGCTGAAAGCCAGTTGATGCACTTCGAGTTTACGAGCATAGGACCCAAAGGTGAAATAAAAAAGATTGTGGAATATTCCGAAACAAGTCTGACAAACGTTTTTAATATAGCTTTTGGCGATTATGATGAAAATGTAGGTGGTATAAACGACAAAATCGTAACGAATAATGGCGATAGCGAAAAAGTATTAGCTACTGTTGCCTCGACCGTGTATCCTTTCACGGGAAGGTATCCTGACTCTTGGATTTATGCTACAGGTAGCACCGGAGTGCGCACACGGTTGTATCTAATGGGGCTAACCAATAATCTCACTGAAATAGCGGAAGACTTCTATGTTTATGGACTTAAAAACGAAAAGTGGGAGGAATTTGTCTCTGGAGAAGACTATGAAGCTTTTTTGGCAACTAGAAAAAATCGTAACTTTGTGATATGAGAATAGAACGTATAAATAAGGCCAAAACGCCTATTGTCAAAATAGATAAGCGTTTAAATAAATTTCAGGGCCAGGTTCTGTTCCCTGAAAAGCTGGAAGCCGCCAACAAAATGCTTTCAAAGGTTGCTTTGCCAAAATTGCCGGATAGCAAGGGATAGGTACTGCTTATCACGGCCATGTGACATAGGCAGCAAACGTAGGGCTTACCCGTTTACGGGCGGTATAATAAAAGTGGAACCCGGGTTCTTGCCCGTGCTTTTTGGCAGCGAACTCAGCCATGTAAGTATCATATAGCTGAAAAAAAGCCGGTCTGCTGATTAAGCCTAAATCCAATGCTCTGCGGGCAATCACTACTCTACTGACCTTAAATTTGGTGGCCAGCCTACGGATATCGGCGGCGTTGGTCCAATGCATGCGCAACAACGCTTCCGGCACCAAGAATTCGGCAGCTACTTGATCGCACAATTGCTCGGTAGGATTATCGGATGGCATTAATTGCCGGAAGTCGAAACCAGCGCTCTTGAAGCGGATTTTTCATGGGTAGTCCTCTGTTGGCTGCACGAAGTTAGCGAAGGGGAAAGGAAGGGCATTACGGGAAACCGGAAGGTTGGTGGGTTTAGGTTAAAAATTATTTGTATAGCAATATTATTTTTGCTACGTTAATTAGCAAACAATGTAATAGTAAAACCAATAACCTATGGATAAGACTGATGTTGGAGTGCTGAAGCCGGAAGCAAAATCTTCAAGATCAGGAGTGCTCAGGTAATGATTGACCAGAATTCCCTACTATAAACCAGAATCATGGCAGATGAAAAATATTCCTTTTCAAAAGTTCCTGAGGAACATTACTATGAATTCTATAGCAATGGACCGAAAGGTGTTATCAAAAAAGTTGTAAGATATAGTCTAATTCAGGAACATCCTTATAAAGTTTTCAATCTCGGTTTTGGAGATTGGGATAAAGAACGGCAGTATGTTGACGATCAGATCAATACAAACAACGATGACAGACAGAAGGTGTTGGCCACGGTTGCTGAAACGGTTGTTGATTTTTTAGTCGTATATCCGCATGCTGTCATATTTGCAGAAGGCAGCACTGCATCCAGAACGCGCTTGTATCAAATGAATATCCTTTCCTATTGGAAAGAAATAAAGCAGGGTTCCTATATTGTCCAGGGATACGTTAATGGCAGTTGGCAGACATTTGAAAAAGGCATAAATTTTGAAGCATTCATTATTCGAAAAAATCAGTAACTTTGTTTAAGCGAAGGGGTTAATATGGAAAAAGATAAAAACAAGCAAAAAGTCAACAAAGATATCCAACAGACCGGGTCCGTTGCCCAATACTCCAATTCGGCCTTCTTTAAAAAAAAGGATGAACGCGCAAAAGCATTTTTAGCCAAACACCCTATACCTGATTCTTTCTGGAAGTAAAGGAGGTTTAAAAAGCCAAATTTCTGGAAGAACACCCCGCTTCTCATACTTTTTGAGAACAATAACGGAAGAGGTATAGTTGATTAGCATGAAAAAGGAAGGAAAAATGCGCGCTGGTAATGCTGACATTATTAAGGGAGATAACCTAATCACCAATTGGCTTGAAGAGCACGCAGATCCCGCAATTGACAAATTGACTAAGCGTAATGTGGCCATTGCCAACAGAATTGCAGATATACTTTCCAAAAGGAACATGAAACCAGCTGATTTAGCAAAGGTGATGGATAAACAGCAGTCGGAAATCAGCAAGTGGCTCAGCGGAACCTATAGTTTTTCAACCAAAACGATCGCTTATATTGAATGCGCATTGGGCGAGGATATTATTTCCGTAGCTGTTTGCGGCAAGTAACTATTCCCATGGAGAGTCCCTGCACTTTGATACGCAGCCTTATCTGACACACTTTCTTCTCCCAACGACCGTTGTACGTAACGGCATAAAGAGCTGATGCTGTATTTAGAAGTAGGCTGCAAAACCCTAAGTATGATTTTTAAGGTTCGGCAAGCCCCGCCCCTGCGGTCATAGTCATTCACCCAAATCACAGTAGCCCGGCGGTGCCTAACGGATAAGGAAGTAAAGCCGCAAAAATATCAACGCAAGCTCTACCCCAAAGATCCGCAAGAACCCGCGCTATAGCAATATAAACTTTCTTTTCAAAAAGTAGTCATCGAGGAAACGTCGGTATTCCATCACACGATACACGCTAAAGTGATGGCGTTCTATAGGTACATTGGGATCCTGATCTATCAGATGCACATAGATGGTATTCTGTTTAGCGGGAAGATTGATGACAATGGGTTTATTAAAATCACTTTGCTGAAGCGTGTCTTTTGTACCCGTTGAGAGATTTTCAACGACGATGTGGCGTATTTCATTAATCCGCCCGACATTCAGTAAGACTTGAGCAGTAGAATCGAAAGTGAATAGCCCATTTGAACCTGGAGTATAGCCATTGAACGTTTCCACTTTTACGGGGTGTGCCTTCCTGTAGTTCAGCTGAAAGTAAGGATCTACACGAAGCCCGTTCCCGAGCGTGGCAACATATACATCGTGACGGGCACCTATCGCAAAGGCGACCGGCTGGCGCTCCACTACATTGCCTACCGAGCGATTTACACGTTGGACCATCCCAAAAGTATTACCAAACGGATACCAAACCAATAGGCGATTATCATGCCCTAGCGACATCAACTTACCATCAGGAAGGTATTGGATGTCCGATATCCAATTGGTATGGTTTTTCGGCGTTCGAAAGCGATATCGGGCCTGTGTACTATCAGTGAGGCACCAAAAGTAAATCCGCCTGTCATCGCCGGCAGAAGCCAGGTTTACGCCATCCGGGCTGACGGCCAGGGCTCGTATCCAATTTCTATGGCCACGAAGCTGCCTTGTCAATTCGCCGCTGGTTACGTTCCAAATCCGAATGATACGATCACCGCCCGCGGTGATGAGGTTGTTGCCGCTGTCATCGAATGTCATAGCCGTTATCTCTTTAGTATGGCCACTGAACGTATGTAATCGACGCAGGTCTGCCAAATCGATAAGCTGCGCGGAAAAGTCACTTAATGCAACGGCCATCTGGTCGCCACGTGGGCTGAAACAAAGCTTCCTCACGGTACGGCCTTCCCCTGAAACGGAAATGGAGTCCTGTATCTGTTCGTTAGATAGATTGTATAGGTATACCCGATCTCCGGCAGCCACACCGAGCAATCCACCAGTTTTATTGATACCCAACGCTTGGATAGTGCCTTCAATATTGGATAATCGGGTGTACAGCGTATCGTTTACATTTCGATAGACATGCCGGCCATCCGAAAAGTAAAGAACGCTGTCTCCAGGCGAGTTGGCCAAGGCCTGAATGGAACCCTCAGAAAACGTGGATAGAACCGGACGGAATCGTTGACTCATCGCTGTAAGCGAGGATATAACGAGCAATGCGATCAGTACGACATATTTCATAGGGGCATCTTGGCTTTAAACGTTCTGAATACTATCCCGATCTGTGCGCGGGGAACATAAATCAGCTTCGGTATATAGGCGTTATGATGTTGGTAAATAGCGCCTGTGCCAATCGAAAAGACATAACCGAACCGCTCATCCTCTAAATAATTAAACCCGATCAATAGTTCGCCACCGAAGCCACCAATGGGCCCGCTGTATGCAGGGTGCGACCAAGCCACGGTAGTGGGCAACTCTTCTTGACTGCCACTAGGCACTTCAAATCGGTAATCGACCTCACCACGGGTAAGGCGCACATCCTGATGAACAAGCCCCGCGTAGATATACGGTCGAAACTTATTTTGCTGCCTGATGGGGTAAAGATATAAACCCACGCTGTTGGAAAAGCCAGCCAATTCCTGGTCCATTGAATGCGTAACAGCTCCGTAGGTATTCGTGAACTGTGAGTTTCCAAAGAAGTAATAACCGAATGTATAGCCCACGTGGTACTGTTGATTGAGACGGTAACGTAAGTTAAGGGAAGCTGTACCGGCTTGCGATCGGCTTTTTTGTGAAACGGTAATGCCGCGGTCATGCAACGTCATACTCATATCGTAAAGGGTATGTGTATACGTGGGTACAATTTCCAAGCGATTAACGAATTGAGCCTTTAATTCAAAAACCAGACTGATAAAACAAACCACTAATGTAATTTTACGTATCATCATGGTTAGTCTTGAAAGGTGAATGTCCCGTGCAAGGTGAATATTTTCCGGCCCTGTTCATCCCAATAGTGCAAGTCGCCCGTGAGACTCGTGTTTTGATTGAGGAGGTCAAACAAGCGGATTTCGTATTGGCCATAAATACCTTCGGCGTTTGGCCGTCCGACATTAATATAAAAACGAGGCCATGAGCTAGTAAACTCAAAAATGGGAATGTCCAATCCATTGATAGTCACCGGCAAATCGCCTATCCGCGATGAGCCACTATAAAATTTAATATCCGGATATTCTGAGGAAGTATATTCATACCACTTATCGATATCCAACTGGAAATTCTGGTTGGGCGAAAGAAATTCTTCTGCCATAGGCAGGGTGTGGAACGTAATGGAATGAATGTGGTATGTCTGTAGGTAAACGGTCTTAGTCTCTACATAAACCGAGTTATGCGTATGTTCCTGCAGTTCAAGAGCGGTTTTGAAACCGGCGTCAAGGTTATGCTCTATCATCCGTTCGTAATCATATGCATTAAACACCTTTACCCAATAAGTGGACGGTGCTAAGTTTTCAAAGAGACCACGGTCTACGGGAGTGATTGTACCCCCACCTTGTGGAGACCGGTCGGAAAGCGACCTTTCCGCAACAAAGTGCCCCCCCGCCTGTAAAAAATCCGCTTCATTGTCATAAAGACGAACCTTCGCACTGTCTTTATACGAAAAATGCGAATGCGCCTCTCGATTCCAAACCACCTCCAGGGAAGCTCTGCCAAAATTAACGGCGTTTAACTCCACACTGCGCTCACAAGCCAGCCAAGCACAAGCGGCAACGCCAAATGCGATTATTTTCGATAGTCGATGTCCCATTCCAATATTACTCCATCGTTTTGCCCACGATCATAACCGTATGCATTGTAAATCTTTCCGTTTATTACGCCAAGGAATCCCCCGGAGCTGTTCATTGGATATCCAAAGCTGGCGTAGGTGGGATTTGTATACGCCCAAGTTTGTTGGGCTAAATCATAGGTTTCTCCATGTACACTTTCAATCCCTCCACCGAAAATGCAGATTCGTCCATCATATACAATTGCGTAGCCACCTTGTTCTTTTGTCATACGTTCAGACACGAGGTTAAGTGTTCCTGATTCGGGGTGCAGCGTATACAAACTGAGCCGGTATTGATTCCATAAACCCAATCCAGTCGACGAATACGCAAGCAGATACATCTGCGCAGAGCTGGCAACCAAGGTGACGTTTAAGGTTCCGGCAGGCAGTTCCAATGTACCAATCTGTTGGTGCTCCTGGCTCGAAGGATTAAATTTATGCAGGGTCAGCGGCCCGGTTAAATCGTAAAAATTAGCACGGCCTAAAACAAAGTACAATTCGTTATTCCATGGTTGCAGGTTATGCGTCCTGTAACTGCCTTCACCTCGATCATCAGCTATTTCAAACAGGTTAACATGTTCCCAACGATAACGTTTGGGGTCTAAAATAGCCATGAAAACTTGTTGATAGTACCGGTTATCCGCCGCATCGTAAGCCGGTTGTACAGCTGGGCTAAAGTATATTTTATCGCGTATGGCATATCCCATGTTGTCCGGGAAACCTCCCGGATAAGCCCGGTTGTAGGACCACGAATCCTCTTTCAAATCGGTGACTTCATGAATGTTCCACCGATCTGTCCTGGGATCCCAAGACGCGTATTCTACCGAATTATCTGCAAAGCCAGGTGAAATAAACGCACCGGTATGAAGTTTTTCCTGGTAAACAAAAAAGGCATGGGCAACCCGCAACCGTTTAGGATGTTGTGCCGCTTTTCGCATACGTCCTGCAGGAATCGTTATTTGCCGCTTGTACCGTATTTCATCGTGGTATCGCAGTACCATTTCGTAATCACCGGCCCGGATATCATCAGGTATTTTCACATAAATAGCACCCCGACTGCGATCAAGCGTTACGTGCTTAATGGGCACAGTTGCTTGGCCGATTGTGAGTTGCAGGGCTTCGGGAGAATGTATCGGTTCTTTTAGCTCAATCTGAAAATCCACGTTAGTCCCATCGTCTGAATCATTGCCTTCCTGATAAAGGCTGGTGAGTATGCCGTCTTCTCCGATACCAATAGCAACTGCCCGAAACGACCTGAATGTTAGGCTACGGATGTCGCTAAACACCAATTGACCATCACCGGCATCAACAAAAAAAGCATAATGTACTTCTTGCTCGCCCGGTTCTCGGTAAATTGTGACCGAGAAGGTCTCGTTATCGAAACGTATATCAGCCACCGTATCCCGGGCTGCAATCCGAGCTGCCAATCGTTGGACATCGAAGTCATGGATTATGCCCGCCGTCCGGTAAACGCCGCCTTCCACTTTAAAGGCAAACGAAGCCTGTTCCGCCGTTATTTCATTGCGGAGTACGTTATACTCGTAAATACCCGCTCCTGCCTCAACATAAATATCCCCCTTTTCGCTACATGAAATGGCGATATGAGCACAAACAATTATCAGTATACACTTAAAGGAGGTTATAAAGGCAGTTTTCATAAGTTGGCTAGGGTATTGCGGAATACAAGCTATCTTTGAGTGCTGCTCCCATTCGCTCCACCTTAGTAAAAATTGTTGCCAAGCCCTGTATGCCTAAAACAACAGGTAGCAAGAACCCAAAGACAAGGAAAAGGTAATTATACGTCTTATGCATATATCGGCCGGCCTCTTAGTTTTATAAAGGTCGTTATGGTGTGCAAGGTAAAACATCGTTCCGAAATTTGCAAATCGGAATATACAAATGCAAACGAAGCCGCTAACGGATCCACTTCAATATACCGTTCGAATTGGATGGCGAAAAGCAAAGCAGGGCAACCCAATTCAAATCCAACATTTTATTTTTCGCACAAATACCGTTGCTTTGTAGAAGATCGCAACGGAATACACAGTCTGACAAAGCATCTTAAATAACAATATGATGAAAAAATCAATAATAAATCTAGTCTGCGGAACATGCCTTTGGTCATGGGCTGTCCTCATCCCTTTGGTTGGCTTGGCTCAAGACCAAATTGAATCGAAAAAATTGCAACAGGATTCATTAATTATAAATTTCGGTGAACCTGGTCATTTTGTATTGCAGGGAACGGCACAGCATTTTGGCGAGGACTTCTTTGAGTTCGGGATGACCACCTACCTTGGCAATGTAACGAAAGCAGTTCCGGTAAAACCCGATGGCTCATTCAACGAACGGTTTGAGGTGAGCAATACGCAGGATATCTACTTGTACCTGCCCGGAAGCCGAACCATTATCTTATCCGTTTGCGAAAATGACACCCTGACATTGAACTGGGATCAGAATGCCCTGTGGGATTCGTTTAGTATACATAGCATAGATACGGTCCGAAATCTGCAGCTTCAGTTACAATGGGCGATCCATACAAAACACCGGGTCCCCCAGATCGACCTGCGGCGTGAGCTACACGAGAATGAAGATAGCTACACCCCGGCGGAGAAATATGAGCGGATAAACAATCTGTATAATGCCATATTGCAAACCGTACTCGCTTATGCAGCTGACGATAAAGCCGTTGTGGACCGGATCCTGCTGGCACAGTACTACAACTTGACCAATTTGTTGATCGACCAAAAACTATACCCCACCTACCGGCTTCGTGGAATGATGCGTACCGTAGCCGACTATTCCGTTTTCAAATTGGATCAACCTTATCCATGGTATGATGAAAACCAGTTCATCCATGTGCCTGATTACCGTGATTTTTATGAAGCCATAATACGTAAAGCAAATCCATACCTGGGTACCAGAACTGCAGATGGCAGCATAGCGCAGAAAAACTTCCCAATGACAGCGTATCATCAAGTGCGTGCCTCTCAAGGATCTGATCTTATGCAGGATTGGTTGTTGGCGCAGGAGTTAATGAGGTATCTCCGACAGACCTCATTTAGCCACTTAAAAGACGCCTATCATTTGTTTCTCAAGGAATGCAAAACACCCTTTTTTAAATCGGCCACGGAACAGCTCTATGCGAGCATGCAACAAATCTACCCGGGTCAGGTAGCGCCTCCATTTACGTTAAAAAACGAAATCGGTGAGGAGGTATCCTTAGCCGATTTTGAAGGCAAGGTGGTATACATCGATTTCTGGGGAGTGTATTGCGGCCCTTGCATTTACGATATCCAAAATTATGTGCCACAGCTACATGAGTATTATAAAGATAAAGACGTGGTATTCATCAACATCTGTGTGGATGTGGGGGAGACGAAGTGGAAAGCTGCGCTAAAAAAACACAACATGCATGGGGTAAACCTCATTGCAGAGGGCTGGACCAAGCATCCCGTTTGCCAAGCCTATAACGTACGGGCTATACCGAACTACATGCTCATAAACCGCGATGGCACCATTGCCAATAACAATCCGGAGCGCCCAAGCCAATTGGCCGCAAGACTGGGAGACAATGAAATCGACAAGGCGCTTGCTAAATGAATACCTACGGGAACGCTACATGCTCATGGCGCAGCAAGAGGCAAGAACGACGGGTGCGACCTGCATTTTTTTAGTTGCTCCCTACCCATAGCCGTTTCCTAGACGTATTCCTTACAAGACGGCACAACGGAATGAGCCGGTTATCTCAATATCAGAATCATGCAACGTGGACAACTACTTCTTATTATCCTTCTCCATGCAATCAGTTTAACGAGTGCGCAGGTCATGTTACAGCAGCCAGGCACGGGTCAGCCACGATGGTTTCCATTCACATCAGGCAAAAGCACTGATCCGGGTGTCATCGGCATGCAATCTTGGCTTGATGCACCCGCGGGCCGGCACGGATTTGTGCAGATGAACGACAATGAACTACGGTTTGAAAATGGAAGGAAGGTCAAATTTTGGGGAACAAATATCTGTAGTCAGCTTCCCTTTATCGATAAGTTGCGTGCGGACAGTTTTGTCAACTTTGTCGCCAAATACGGGATGAATGCGATACGGTTCCATAAATTTACCTGGTTTGCCTACCATGACGATTCTTCCACCGAACTAGACCCGGACAAGTTCGATCGGTTTGATTATTTTCAATCCGCCCTGCGCGAGCAGGGTATTTATTATGGCTGGTCGCACATCTACGGGCATCGGGTATTACCGCAAGATAGCGCGCGGTTACTTGCTTATACCGAGATTAAGAACCTAACCTATCCTTGGTCCCACTTGAATGGATCGACGTCCAGTTTGGTTAATTTCGCGCCCGATCTGCAACAATTGAGCATTGATCTGACCGTAAACATGCTTAACCACATCAACCCTTATACCGGTTTGTGCTATGCGGATGATCCGGCCCTGGCATTCATCGGGCCTGGATGAACCGGTTGAAGTCATTGTACTCGATCACGACGGACGACCAACTTCTTCCCGGATACCGGTGGCGGATGGGCGGTTCAAATTGGATGGCGAAAAGCATCAAACACTATATTACCTCGTTGTGCGAAATAATCCGGAAAAAAAGCAGCACTGACCAACGCAGCGGAGCCAAGTGTAATTCGGGCGAGGCATCAAGACCGTGAGGTTTCAATGGACGTTATGATCTCTTTCTTTACGGTTTAAATGAACCATATAGGCAAATAGAAACGCGGGAACAAAAGCCAATGCTCCAAAAATACCGACCAGCGCTGTGGCGGGCGAGTCATTCAAAGCAAGTATCACCAGTACAATGGGAAAGGCTAATATCAATACGCTAATCAATTTGGCTAATACATATGCCGCATGGGTTTCCGGAAATGTCTTCGCTCGCCGAATCCCGGCACCCTTATCTGCATTTGCCAGATTATACTGCTCCACTTTCTTATTAAAAGCGACACTAAAAGCGGAAAAATCATCCTTCTTAATTGAATATAGGTCTCGGTTAAACCGCCATACCGTTCCGTCCCTTAATGTAGCCCTAAATCGATGATTTCTCGGTTCCAGTTCAAACTTGTAGTCCACGATATCTGTCCAGCGTATGGTGATATCAGGATTGGAAGCGAATGCGAATTGTCGTAGCCAAGCTTGATGCGCGCCTTCTTCGTCTAATGAAATGGCAACGTGCGCGATCGCTATCCGGCGCGAAAAATAGAAAGAAAACCCTAACGACAACATCACCAAGCCGAATCCCACCCATTCGGATGCCGGAAAAACACCGTGTTGTCGGAGAAACCACAATATGCCGATTAAACCGAAAACCAAGAGTAGGAATACGAGCGCAAATCGCCACCTAGCAATATATCTTAGGTAATACGTATCCTCGCTATTTGCTTGCACTTCTTCTTTTATGATCTTTATTTCAGGCATACGCGTCACGGTTTCGGCTAAAGATAATAAATAAATCGCATACCCATCATACGGTATACTTGTGCCCATTGCGGTCAAATAGGCAACAACTATTTATGGGCGACGAGCTGTGACCGGAATTATTCTCGGATTATTTTGAGTGGCCGTTAAGCCGGTACGCTAGCCTGGGTAAAAGCCTTATATTTATTGATTTCGTCTGTGAGTTTGGAAGCTGCATATGCCACGATTGTTGCATCATCCATCCATCCCATCAAAGGAATCATATCAGGCATTGCATCAAGCGGAGAAATTACGTAGGCAATCGTAGCGGTGATGATCGATAGGTTCCACTTATTCATGCGATAACGTCCCGCAAACACATCCTTGCCCATTGAAATCAAAAGCCGGAATTCATCGACTTTTTCATCCAAGTATACCGATTTGCTTTCCGCGGTAGCGAGGTCATCACCATTGATGCGATGCTTACGGAATAGCCCGAATAAAAGGATTGCTTTATTGAAATAGCTCTTCTTCATACGTCTATCATTCATGCCTAAGTTACAAAGTTAACTAATTTTGAGCTATTATCGTCCGATTCCAAGTGCCATGCCTGCCGCCGTTTCAGGCCTTCAATTACGAAATGCCCCTTACCCAAGCCCAGTTCTACACCATCGACGACGAAATGTAAAGAACCATTTGATACCGGGTTTGTTAGTCAAAAATATACAGACAAATTAATACACGGAATTATGGCAAAGTATTCAAAAAAAGCCAGTGAGAAAGTTGAGCAGGCTTTGCATGAAAAGAAAGAAGGAACGCTTAAAAGCGGTAGTGGGAAGAAAGTAACTTCCAAGAAACAGGCCATTGCCATCGGGCTATCTGAGGCACGGAAGGAAGGAGCGAAAGTCCCCAAAAAGAAAAAGGAGACAGCGAAAAAAAGCTAATAGGGGCTGTCACGTTGAATTGCCGCGGTGCCAGCCCCTCTATACCACAAACGGGCTTGCGTTATCCGATAACCCGGGGATTGCGGCCAACTTGTATTCCCTGATGTTTTCTCAATCCCCTTACGGAAAAACGAGCCGGGGTAAAAACAGCCTTCCTTTTAGCCGATAATACGGTATTTGAAATGGTAGGTTGTTTTTGCTGTGTCTTTTGTTCTAAAGTTTCTTCAATCATGTTGAAAATATAAAATGAAGTTGATGTTTAATTAATATTACCATGCAAAGGTATGTTTTATAACGCGATTATTTGTCTACTTAGTGTCATTAATACACACTTAACAAATATTACATATATAATTGTTTTACAACACATTATAATACGTGTTCCGAAATCATAAAAGGCTACTATATTTTAACCCCGACATGTTGGCCGCCCTCCATCCTACCGTTTCTTTCAGATTGACCACACGTTTTAAATACCGGCTGACAAATAAACAACGAATCGCCAATGTGGGCGACTATTGGATGTGCATATAACCGGCTTATTAAAAGGAGATTGAATAAGGACGCCGTAAAATTGGCATTCAAATAATGGCTGTGGGTATATATTCTTCAAAATAGACTTGGAATAAACAGACAATAGTTTTATTTTGGGCTACGATTTAACGAATCAACACGAAGTCATGAATAAACGCGAATTCTTAAAAACCAGTACATTAGGTGCGCTGGGGGTCATGCTGGCTCCCGCGCTGCTGAAAGCTTTCCCGAGGGGAAGCCGCTTACGGACTGCCCATATCGGCGTGGGGAACATGGGCGCCGAAGACCTGAAAGCCATCTCATCTCATCCGAGTGTTGATGTGGTGGCGCTCTGCGATGTGGATGCCCTGAATTTATCCACCGCACACAAACTCCACCCGCGGGCCCGCGTGTTTTTTGACTACCGTGTTATGCTGGAGGAACTGGGCAATGAAATCGACGCAGTTATCGTATCCACACCGGATCATACCCACGCCCCAGCTTCCATGCTGGCCATGCAGCTCAATAAGCCTGTCTATTGCCAGAAACCACTAAGCCACTATGTGTCTGAATCGCGGGCAATGAATAAACTGGCCACCGAAAAAGGATTGGTTACCCAGATGGGTATCCAAGTGCATTCTTTTTATGATTACAAGCTGGCTACACTTTTAATCCAATCCGGCATCATCGGGAAGGTGCATACCGTACACGCCTGGTCACCAAAAAACCATGGCTACGACGGCCCGCCACCGGAGGGAGAGGATCCAATCCCAAAAGAACTGCACTGGAACCTATGGGCGGGAACATCGCCTAAGCCACCTTATAAGGAAGGGGTATATCACCCGGGGGTCTGGCGGAAATTGATGGACTATGGCTGCGGCACCCTGGGCGACATGGGGGTACATATCTTTGATACGCCCTACAATGCCCTGCAGTTGGATGTGCCGCGTACCATCACCAACGAGTGCAGGCCTCCAAACGGGTTCGGTTTTCCCGAGCACAATAAGGTAACCTATGAGTTTCCAGGCACCGAATATACCACCAGATCGTTAAAATGGATCTGGTATGACGGCCCGGGTGCCCCGGCAATGCACAAAGACCTTGAGCTACCGGGCATGGATGCCAAAGCGGATAGAAAGAAAACCAACCGGGAGGCGGAGAGCGCGGGGAAAGTTTCACTGGACCCCAAGATAGCGGGTGAGTACGAATTGCCAGATCAGGGAGCCATGTTTGTGGGCAAAAAGGGCCGTTTGTTATTGCCCCACTTCATGCAGTTGCCCCGGAAAATCGTCAGGGGCAAGTACGTCGATATTTCATCCGAAATCGCCAAGGTAAGCGAAGCACATGGCCTGGGCGAGCCCATCCGCAATTACGACACCGAAGGTCCGAAGCATTACCACCAATTTGTGGATGCTTGTTTGGGAAAAGGGGAATGCTCGGCACCTTTTGCATATGCATCACGGCTTACCGAGACCATTCTTTTGGGCACGATTGCGGGGCGCTTCCCCGGTGAAACCTTGCATTGGGATGCTCAAACAGCCCAATTCAAGGAGGAGAAAGCCAATCAATACCTGACTGGCGAATATCGGGCGTTTTAAGCCTACCGTCTTCCGCAATGGGTCCAGGCGAGTAGCCTGGACCATCTGCGCCGATATAATCGCGGTATCGAAACAATTCCACATCCTACCTGTTAATGCAAGCATCTGGATAAATGCCATGAAGCTTGTGCAAATTTTTATTCCCTTAACCGACATCGACGGTAGTCGCTTCCCCCCAAGCTATTTCCAGCAACTCAAATCCACCTTCAGTGAAAAGTTTGGTGGGGTAACCATTTATAAGCAAACGCCCGTTGAAGGTTTTTGGAAAGAAACGGAAGAAAAGGCGGAAAAGGATGTATTGGCAATTTTTGAGGTTTTGGTCGATGCGATAGATCGGGCTTATTGGCAACAGCTGAAAGTGCATCTTGAAGCGAAATTCAAACAGAAAAACTTGCTGATAAGGCATTGGGAAGCAACCGTCATTTAACAGGTAAATAAATGACTTATGAAAATATAATTGGAATTGCAGCCGGGATTTTCACATCCATTGCTATGTTGCCCCAGCTCATAAAGGTAATAAGAACGAGAGAAACAACCGATCTATCCGTTACCACGATCTGTGTACTGATAACTGGCGTAAGCTTATGGGTGTATTACGGATTTTTGCAAAAGGAAATTCCCATCATCGTTTCAAACGCGTTCTCTGTACTTGTTAATATAACGCTCCTCATCTGTTGGCTCGCCTTCAAAAAAAGAAAATAGGGCGAACCTCAGCCCCGCAAAGAAACAGACAGCATCATAAATTTAATCAAATGATTAAAATATTTGGTTAAACCAAAATACCCTGTTATATTTGCCGCGTAGCGAAAGCATAAAATGGGAAAAACGAAGCAGAAAGCAGACCTCAGCACCGAGGAGAAAATCAAAGAAGCCGCCCGGAAGGTCTTTACCCAAAAAGGGTATGCCGCTACACGTACGCGCGATATTGCAGAAGAAGCGGGTATCAACCTGGCCTTACTCAATTACTATTTCCGTAGCAAGGAAAAACTGTTTGAGATCGTCATCATGGAAAAGATGCAGATCCTGTTTGGCAAAATAGCACCGATTATCATGGATGCAAATACGTCCGTCGAGGAAAAAGTCGAACAGGTTGCTGAGCATTACATCGATACCCTACTGGCCAATCCAGACATCCCGCTGTTCGTTTTGGGTGAAATCAGAAACAATCCGGATAAGTTTGCCAGTTTGGTGAAGACGAAAACGAATCTCACCGATTCGGTATTATTCAAGCAACTCGCCGAAAGGCGCCCGGATGTTGACCCGCTCCATTTCATCCTCAATATGCTCGGCCTTGTTATCTTTCCATTTATCGGCAAGCCGCTTATCCAGCTAATCACTGGTATCAAACCAGAACAGGCCGTTACGCTGATGACAGCACGCAAAAAGCTGATCAAGACATGGTTCGTTGCGATGCTGGAGGCACCGTGATTTTTTTTGGACATATATTAATCAAATGATTAATTCAAAATAATAAACAAGATGATTAACCTGTATGTAACATTGATGCTCATCGGCTCGCTGGGAATCTCAATTGGAAAGACCCAAGCGCAAATCTCGGTACTTACCCTCCAAGAAAGCCACGTATTGGCCACGCAAAACTACCCCATGGTAAAACAGCGCGACCTCATCGCGAGAAGTGCATCGTACGCCATTGATCAGAACAGCAAGCATTCCCTACCCCAAATCAACATCAATGGGCAGGCTACCTACCAATCGGCGGTAACAGAAATCCCGATACAGCTACCGGGAATGGATGCTCCCACGTTGAACAAGGACCAATACAAATTTTATGGCGAGGTAAACCAAAACCTATATGACGGTGGTTTAACACGATTGAATAAGCAAGCCATCGACGCTGACGCCGATGTGAAGCAGCAGGCGCTGGACGTGGAACTGCACAAAATCAAGGAACGGGTAAACCAATTGTACTTCGGCATCCTGCTTTTGGATGCACAATTGGCCCAGAACGACCTGCTGCAGCAAGACATCCAAGCCGGACTGAAAAAAACAAATGCGGCGATCGCAAATGGTGCCGTTTTGAAGAGCGAGGGAAGTCTCCTTGAGGCTGAATGGCTCAACACACAGCAGCAGGCCACCGAACTGCACGCCGCCCGCGAGGCCTACCTGCATATGCTCGGCTTATTCATAGGTCGGCCGCTGGATGAACACACCGTACTGGAGAAACCAGCACACCCCAGTGCGGCTTCGGCAATCGCCCGGCCGGAATTGGGCTGGTATGCACAGCAGAAAAATAGCATCGATATAGCGCGCAAACTGCTGCGCGCAAAAAACCGCCCCAAGCTGGGCCTGTTTCTACAAGCTGGTGTGGGCCGACCCGCATTGAACATGTTGAGCAACGATTTAGAAGCCTACTATTATGGCGGCGTACGGCTATCCATCCCGATAAGCGGCTTCTACACGCTGAAAAACGAAAGGGCGCAACTGGACGTGCAGGGATCAGCCATCGATGTACAGCAGGAAACATTCCTATTTAACACGAATCTTTCACTCCAGCAACAGCAAACGGAAGCTGCCAAATACGAACAACTGCTGCGCACGGACGACGACATTATCGCGCTGCGTACATCCGTGCGGGATGCTGCACTTGCCCAGCTCGAAAATGGCGTTATTAACACGGCCGACTACGTAAGGGAAACCCATGCGGTGAGTAAGGCGCGGCTAGCCAAGGTACACCACGAACTCCAGCTATTGAAAGCACAATACGACATCCGGTATACCACCGGCAATTGATAACCATAGGAAAAAAGCATCACCCGCAAAATCAACAACATGGACAACGCAAAAATTCTAATACTGGCCGCCTTGCTATCGGCATCATGTGCGGACAAACAGCAGACGTACGATGCTTCGGGTACGTTCGAAGCCGTAGAAACCATCATATCTGCGGAGGCTAATGGGGTAATCCGTGCGCTAAACGTGGAAGAGGGCCAGCTACTCCACGCCGGACAAACCGTGGGCTATATTGATAGCACCCAACTGTACCTGAAGAAACGTCAACTTGAAGCGCAGATCGATGCGGTGTTGAGCAAAAAGCCCAACATTGCGACGCAATTGGCAGCCCTGCGGGAACAACTGAGCCAAGCGATGCGCGAGCAGCACCGGATTGCCAGCATGGTGGAGGCCGATGCGGCAACCCCCAAACAACTGGACGATGCCAATGCACAGGTGGCCATCATCAAAAAGCAAATCGCTGCACAGCAATCCAACCTGGGTATCAGCGCATCAAGCATCACGCGGGAAGCTTCTCCATTGGAAATACAAATCGCGCAGTTGGAAGACCAACTCGCCAAAAGCCGCATCGTTAACCCGATGGACGGCACCGTGCTTGTGAAATATGCCGAAGTAAATGAAACAACCGCTGTGGGGAAACCGGTGTACAAAATCGCAGACCTATCAACCATTATCCTAAGGGCATACATTACAGGTCCTCAATTCGCACAAATCGGCCTCAACCAACAGGTCACGGTATTGGTGGACGATGCGGATGGGGCGTACCGCGAATACCCGGGAACCATAGCTTGGATAAGTGACAAAGCGGAGTTTACGCCCAAGACCATCCAGACCAAAGACGAACGCGAGAACCTCGTCTATGCCATCAAGATAAAGGTGAAGAATGACGGGCTGCTGAAAATCGGGATGTATGGGGAGGTGAGGTTTTAAAAATGGTTACATTAAACAACATCACGAAGACGTATAATAAAGGCACCGTAAAGGCGGTAACGGACGTCTCTTTTTCGGTAGAGGCTGGTGAGTTGTTCGGTCTAATCGGGCCAGATGGGGCGGGCAAGAGCAGCATTTTCCGCATATTGACCACGCTATTGCTGCCCGACAGCGGCACGGCTACCGTGGCTGGCCACGACGTCATCAGCGATTACCGCCACATCCGCAACCAAGTAGGCTACATGCCGGGACGTTTTTCCCTGTACCAGGATTTGACCGTAGAGGAGAACATCCAATTTTTTGCAACGGTATTCAATACGTCGATAGCGGAAAACTACCACCTCATCGAAGAAATTTACGTGCAGTTGGAACCCTTCAAAAAACGCCGGGCAGGCAAACTATCAGGAGGCATGAAGCAAAAACTTGCCCTGTGTTGCGCACTCATCCACAAACCCACCGTGCTCTTCCTCGACGAACCGACCACCGGCGTGGACCCGGTATCGCGCAAGGAATTCTGGGAGATGCTGGGGCGGCTGAAAAAACAGGGGATTACGGCGCTGGTATCCACACCTTATATGGACGAAGCGGCGTTGTGCGATCGCATCGCACTCATCCAGCATGGCAACATATTGGCTATCGACTCGCCCAAAGGCATCGTAAACGCCTACCCGGGTACGCTATACGCGGTCAAAGCCACGGATATGCCACGAGTTACGCAGGTATTGGCCACCCATGAGCCCTCTTTTACAGGCTATCTATTCGGTGAATACATCCACGTCGATTCGGATGAAGGCGATAACCGGGACCTACCGGGCGAGCTAAGGGACCTCCTGGCAAAATCGGGGTTCAACGATATCGATGTGAAGCCGATTACACCCACCATTGAAGATTGTTTCATTAAAATGTTAACCACATGACAGCCACGGAATCGGTAATCAAAACCGAGAAATTGACCAAACGGTTTGGCGATTTCGTCGCAACCAACGAAATTACGTTTGAGGTTTACAAAGGGGAGATATTCGGTTTCCTGGGTGCCAACGGCGCGGGCAAAACTACGGCGATGCGGATGCTGTGTGGCCTGTCCAAGCCGTCATCGGGCAAAGCCACGGTGGCCGGATTCGACGTATATCACCAAACTGAGCAAATCAAACAGCACATCGGCTACATGAGCCAGAAATTCTCCTTGTATGAAGACCTCACGGTGTTGGAAAACATCCGCTTCTTCGGTGGGATATACGGGTTGAATAACCGCCAGCTCCGTTCCAAAACCGATGCACTCATTGAACGGCTCGGACTGCAATCGGAAGCCAAAAAGCTAGTGGGCGACCTGCCGTTGGGCTGGAAGCAGAAACTCGCGTTCTCGGTCTCGATACTGCATGAACCCGATATCGTGTTCCTCGATGAACCTACCGGCGGCGTGGATCCCGTAACCCGCAGGCAATTCTGGGCCATGATCTACGAGGCGGCAAGCCGCGGCATCACCATATTCGTAACCACCCACTATATGGACGAAGCCGAATATTGCAATCGCATCTCCATCATGGTAGACGGCCGTATCGAAGCACTTGGCACGCCCGCGCATTTGAAAACGCAACTGAAAGAACCCTCCATGGATGGGGTGTTCTACCAACTGGCACGGGGAGCTAAAAGGGGAGATTAAATGAACCCGACATGATTAAAATAATCATTAAGCACACAGGGCTCCGCCAGTTGGCGGATTAATCATCAAAGGCTCCATCTGACAAATGGAAAACAAAAAATAAACAGATGAAACAGTTTGCGACATTTGTAAAAAAGGAATTCTTCCACGTATTGCGTGATCGCCGTACCTTGCTGATTTTGATCGGTATGCCGATTGCCCAAATTCTCATATTCGGGTTTGCACTGACGAACGAAGTGAAAAATGCACGTATCGTGGTAGTGGACCATGCAAAAGACAACGCTTCGCGAAGCATCATCAACCGAATAGCCGCAAGCAACTACTTCGAAATCCAGGAAGATGTGATGGATCGAGACCGCATGGAAACGGCATTCCGAGCAGGCGACATCAAATTGGGGTTAATCTTCCCGGCTAATTTTGAAGACGACCTCGCCCGCCAAAACCAAGCACAGCTACAGGTGATCGCCGACGCTTCCGATCCGAACAGCGCAACCACCCTCACCAACTATGTATCTTCCATCATCCGCGATTACCAAGCGGAACTGAACCAACAGGCAGCCCTGTCCTATCAGATTATCCCTCAAACCCGGATGCTTTACAACCCCCAGCTCAAAGGTGCCCCCAACTTTGTGCCGGGAGTTATTGCCTTGGTATTGATGCTGGTCTCCGTAATGATGACAGCTATATCCATCGTAAGGGAAAAAGAAACGGGAACGATGGAGGTACTGTTGGTGTCTCCGTTCAAACCTGTATGGGTTATCCTGTCGAAAGCTGTTCCTTATTTATTCCTCTCGCTCATCAATGTGCTGTCCATCGTACTGATGAGCGTGTTTGTCTTACGGATTCCCGTGGAGGGCAGTTGGCTGTTGTTGTTTGCCGAAAGCGCGTTATTCATTATCACCTGCCTTACTTTGGGTATCTTCATCTCCATCAAAACGAAGACACAGCAGGTAGCCATGTTGGTCTCGCTGATGGGGATGTTGCTACCTACGGTCATGTTCAGCGGATTTATGTTTCCGATAGCGAATATGCCGGTATTCCTGCAGTGGATCTCCAACATCGTACCGGCCAAATGGTTTTATAGTATCGTTAAATCCATCATGATTAAAGGTGTGGGCATCGAAGGGGTATGGAAAGAAACACTCATTTTATGTGGCATCACCGTGTTTCTCTTCGTGGTGAGTTTAAAGAGTTTTAAAATACGGTTGGAATGAGAACAATCAAATTCCTGTTGCAAAAAGAATTCCGGCAGATTTTCCGGAACCGCGCCATCCTGATGCTTATTCTGGTGATGCCGGTTATGCAGCTGATTATCCTGCCGTTGGCAGCAGACTACGAAATCAAAAACATCAATCTCTCCGTGGTAGACCACGATCATTCGCCGTATTCGAGGCAGCTGATTTCGAAAATTACCGCCTCCGGCTACTTCAGGTTGCAGGGGTACCACACGTCGCTCAAAGCGGCATACCGGCTCATCGAACAGGATCGGGCCGACCTCGTGCTGGAAATACCGCTCGGGTTTGAACGCAACCTGATCCGTGAAGGGGCGCAACCGCTCTTTGTCGCTATCAACGCCATCAACGGTACGAAAGCGGGCTTAGGCGGGGCGTACCTAGCCGACATCATCGGCGACTATAACCAGGACATCCGGATTGCCTATACCGAGCCCACGCGCTTCAGCGCCGCACCCACCATTGAGGTAGTGCCTACCAATCGATTCAACCCTATGCTCAACTACCAGTTTTTTATGGTACCCGGCATTCTGGCCATTTTGCTTACCATGGTCGGAGGCTTTCTATCGGCACTGAATATCGTGAAGGAAAAAGAAGCGGGCACTATTGAACAAATCAACGTAACACCGATCAAAAAACATCACTTCATCCTCGGCAAGCTTATCCCTTTCTGGATATTGGGAAACATCGTTTTTACCCTCGGCCTGCTGGTCTCGTGGGTAATCTATGGCATATTCCCACAAGGGAACATCCTGGCCATGTATGGGTTTGTTTGGGTATACCTGTTGGCTGTACTTGGTTTCGGCCTTTTGATTTCTACATACACCGACACCCAGCAGCAAGCCATGTTTATCATGTTTTTCTTCATGATGGTTTTCATCCTCATGGGTGGATTGTTCACCTCAATAGAAAGTATGCCTGGCTGGGCGCAGACCATATCGGCCTTGAATCCGGTGAGTTACCTCGTTGAAGTGATGCGCATGATTATCCTTAAAGGAAGCAGTTGGGCAGCCATTCTCCCTCACCTCGGTGCTATATTCGGTTTTGCCGTGACACTGAACAGCTGGGCAATATGGAATTACCGCAAGACCAATTGACATGCAGACGCGGTACGATTTATTTTTTTCGGCGATTGTAATTTATTCGTCATTATTTTCGTCTATTGGGTAGGATGGGTGAATCATCAAAATAAAACTATACATTTGACTAATTTCACACAATAGTCAAATCGTCTATTACGTTAAGTTAACAGTTATGCAAGCGCGGGGTATTTTATTAAATTACGAAGGAACCATCGATACCAATGGACAGCACTGGGGGGCCATTCTTTGGCATAAATTCCGGAAACACAATATCCCATTAGACAAATCGGTATTCAACAAGGCTTACACCTATTCAGAAGCCGCATTGACAGGTGGCGATATCATCAGGCCTGACGATACGTTCTTAGACGTGCTTAGGCATAAGATTACCCAACAATTCGATTTCCTGACAGATGCCGGCTACCAGCTGGACTATACGCTGATCTCCGCCATCGCCGAGGAGTGCGACCAACTGGCCCACCGGACGCTACGAAAAGCCAAAACAATCCTGGAAAGTCTTTCGAGCGCTTTCCCCATCGTACTGGTATCAAACTTCTATGGTAACCTCAATGCGGTATTGACTGACTTCGGTATCCGGAAATATTTTTCTGACGTTGTGGAGACCACCGATCCGAAATCGCATTTCAACACGGCGATCTACGAACAAGGTGTGCAACGTTTGGGCTACGCAGCCGAGGAATGTGTAGCGGTGGGCGACTCGTACAATCGGGATATCCTGCCGTCCAAAGAAATCGGCTGCCAAACGGTTTGGCTCAATGGGGAAAGTTGGGAAGAATGGGGAATTGACGAGCTGGAGATTTCCGATGCCGAAATCGGCGACTTCAACCAGCTACCGCGATTGCTCGAAAAATGGGAACCGGCGTTTTTACTCCCTATTCGGTAGTGCTTTCCCTAAAAAATTTGCATATTAGTTGCCCAAAGGTCAATTACCCTCGGTCAATTAAATGCAAGTAAAGAAATATTCCGGAGAACTGGTCGAATTTGATTTACGCCGCCTGAAAGGCTCCCTCTCCAAATCGGGCGCATCGCCCGATGTCGTTGATGAAGTGTGGGAAACGATGAAACCCATGGTCTATGACGGAATCAGCACCCGCGACCTATACAAATTGGCATTCCGCCTATTGAAACGGGAAGCCGATTCTTTTGCCGCCCGCTATAGCCTCAAACGTGCCCTGAAAGACCTGGGGCCGGCCGGTTATTATTTCGAACAATGGGTGGCCAAGCTTTTCAACCACGCGCATTACCAAACCCTTACCGGCCAACTGCTTGCCGGCAATTCGGTGACCCACGAAATCGATGTGGTGGCTCAGAAAGGCGATGAAATGCTTCTGGTGGAATGTAAGTTCCGGAATACGGACGATGCTAAAATTACCGTAACCACGCCGATGTACTTCCTGTCGCGGGTGAACGATTTTAACGGCCGCACATTCTCATTCTTCGGCAAAGACATGCCATTCACAGCTGGCTGGCTGGTCACGAATGCGTACATGACCACAGACTCCATCGACTTCTCGGCCTATTACAACCTGAATCTCCTAGCCTGGAATTACCCGGAAGAAAGCAGCATAAAACGCCGCGTAGACAATGCCGGATTGTATCCCATCACCTGCCTGACCACCGTCAACAAGGCTGAAAAAGACATACTTCTGAAGCAAGGGTGCATATTAGTCAAAGATATCGTGGACGATACGGCGCAATTGGACAGCTTGGACTGTGCCCCCCGCAAGAAAAGGCGGATCATACAGGAAGCCACCGAATTGGTTAACCATCAAAAATAAATGAAATAATGGGCAATGCTTTTATAAAGGAAGAACACAAATTTTTGGAGGGTGCACGTGCGCGCTGGAAAGAACTTAAATACGTTGGCGGGGTGGTGATGCAATTCCTCAAAGGCTTCCGTGGGCTACACTTCATCGGCCCCTGTGTCACCGTGTTCGGATCGGCACGTTTTAAGGAAGACCATCCGTATTACGAACTGGCCCGACAGGTATCTGCCCAAATCGGCAAACTCGGGTTCGCCATCATGACCGGTGGTGGTCCTGGCATTATGGAGGCGGCAAACCGTGGTGCTAAAGAAAGCGGCGCGCTTTCGGTAGGTTGCAACATCGAGCTGCCCCATGAGCAGGCACATAACCCCTACCTCGACCGGTTCGTTACCATGGAATACTTCTTTGTGCGCAAAGAGCTATTACGCAAGTATTCGTTCGCATTCATCGTATTGCCGGGCGGATTTGGCACATTGGATGAGTTTTTCGAAACCCTCACCCTCATCCAAACCGGCAAAATCAAACGGTTTCCCATCGTAGTAATGGGTGTCGGTTTCCACAAGGAAATCATTGCACACGTGCAGCGCATGATGGACGAAAAAACCATCAGCCCCGAAGACATGGACCTTCTGCTGTTCTCGGATTCGGTGGAAGAGGTCGTTGCCCACATCCGGAAGCATGCCGAAGGATCGCCCAGCATCAAGCTGAATCCGCCGCGGAAAGCCGCATGGGTACTGGGCGAGCGGAAGCTGAAACGCGCATGAAAATTCTCTGGAAATACCTCCAACCGCAACGCAGGTATATCTATTTCGCACTGCTCTTGGCGGCGGCAGCGCAGCTGTTGTCGATGATTGACCCCATTATCTTCGGAAAAATCATAGACGATTATGCCAATAACATGCAGGGGCGCACTCGGGAAGAACTGGTGCGGGGGGTACTTTTCTGGCTATTCATCGCCATTGGTATTGCTTTATTGGCACGCCTGGCCCGCTCGTTTCAGGATTATGTGATGCGGCTCGCCGTGCAGCGGTTTGGCATGCAGATATTCAACGATGGACTGCGGCAGACCTTACGCTTGTCATTTCAGGAGTTTGAAGAGCAGCGCAGTGGCGAAACCCTCGCTGTACTACAAAAAGTACGTACCGACACCGAACGCTTCATCAACTCGTCTATCAACATCCTATTTTCTTCGTTGGTCGGTTTCGGCTTCCTGATTTGGTACGCCATCACCAAACATTGGGCACTCATCCCTATTTTCTTAATCGGCTTTGTGGTCATCGGCACCATCACGGGTATGCTGAGTCGCAAGATCAAAACCACGCAACGGAGCATCAATCGCGAAACTACCCGCATGTCGGGCATCATCACCGAGTCGCTGCGCAACATCGAACTGGTGAAAAGCCTTGGACTTACATTTCCCGAAATCCGGCGGATGCGCGGCCATACGCAAACCATCTTCGACCTTGAGATGACCAAAACGCGGCGGGTCCGTTTCCTATCTTTCTTACAGGGCACCACGCTTAACCTGCTCCGCCAGTCCATCCTCTTCACCTTGCTCTGGCTTATTTTCCGAGATGTGCTGACCCCCGGTGAACTCATCACCATGCAATTTATCTCGACTTCCATTTTTATGCCTTTGCAGGATATCGGCAACATTATCGTACAATACCGGGAGGCAGAGGCTTCCATCCAACTGTTTGATGGACTGATGCGGAAACCGATTGAGCGGCGGCCCGAAAATCCGGTTCCTATCGGCCCCCTGGAAGCGGTGGTTTTTGACCACGTGGTATTCAGGCATAAAACGGCCTCGCAAAATGCCATTGACGACATTTCATTCACCGTGAGCAATGGCGAAACCATTGCATTTGTGGGGCCATCGGGATCGGGCAAATCCACCCTGGTTAAACTACTCGTAGGGCTGTATCGCCCCGTGTCGGGGCGTATCCTCTTCAACGATATTCCTGCAGAAGCAGTACGGTTCAATGAAATGCGGCGGCAAATCGGCTTTGTGACACAAGACACCCAATTGTTTGCCGGTACCATCAAAGACAACCTGCTGTTCGTGAAACCCGATGCGACGGACGACGAGGTGTTGACAGCCTTACATAAAGCCAGCTGCACACCGTTGCTGGCGCGCAGTGAAAAAGGAATCCATACGGTATTGGGTGAAGGTGGCCTCAAATTATCGGGTGGTGAAAAACAGCGTATCTCCATAGCCCGGGCGTTGATACGGAATCCCCGATTGCTTATTTTCGATGAAGCTACCAGTGCGCTAGATTCCCTCACGGAAGAGGCCATCACCGAAACGGTAAGGGCACTTTCTGGCGAACGGGAACAGATTACCGTGTTGATTGCGCACCGTTTGTCGACAATCATGCACGCCGACCGGATTATCGTATTGGAAAAAGGAAAGATTGCCGAGACAGGGACCCATGATGAATTGGTGGATGCCCGGGGGCTATACTATGCCATGTGGCGGCAACAAATTGGGGAGCGGCGGTAATTGTGATGGCGGCTACCCTTACTCCAATCCTAAGTTGAACGTTTTCCGAAGCACATCGAGCGTAGGATTCTTGGCAACCATCGCTTGGTATTTTTCTTGTGCGGTATAAGGTTTCCGAACCGCATCCTTCTTCATCTGTATGGGCACAAGGTCTATCGCAAAATTACGCAGATTGGTCCGCAATTCGTTCAGGATATCGATTTTAGAAGAACTTAACAGATCTTGTTGAATGGGATTTTCAATCACCACGCCGATCTTGAAGTCCGGCTGCAGCTCGGGCGCATTGGCGGTCATCAGCGTAAACAGATTGATCTTGTTTTCAGCTTTCAGCTTATCCGCTAGTGCATGCCAATGTTGGAGCAGCAGGTCATGATCGAAGGGCTGACGTTCCGTCCCACTAAGCAGCTCAGGCTCGTCCGTAATTTCTTCATCTACCGATTTATCTGTTAAAATATTGTTAAGGTCGGGAATAACATTACTGAGCTTCACGTTACCCCACGAGCGGGTTTTGGGCACGGCGGGCTGTGCATCGGCATTCGGCGGCCGGTGATCGGCAGCCACGGGGCGTTGGGCAGCATCTGCTTTTTTGGTTTCCTGTTCCGGCTGATGACTATTGACTGATGACTGACGACTATCGACTATCGGCTGACGACCATCAACTGACGGCTGCGTCAGCGTAGGCTTTTTTTTTTCAGCCGCGTCTGCGAGTGATTGTGGGGAACCGCTTTTGGCCAGTTGTATTGCCGCAGCAACGTGGCACATCTTTAACAGTGCCAGCTCTACTTGCAGACGTTGGTTCTTGCTGGTGCGGTAGTTGACTTCGCAATGGTTGGCGATATTGAGCGCAGATAGCAACAGCCCCGGCGATACCTGTTGTGACTGTTGCAAGTAACGCTGACGGATGGTATCGCTCGTATCCAGCAGCTTTAACGTAGCGGGTTCTTTGGATACCAGTAAATCACGGAAATGCGAGCCAAGCCCCCCGATAAAATGGCTACCATCGAAACCACGGGCCAATATCTCATCAAAAATAAGCAATGCGGACGCGGAGTCTTCTTGGATAATCGCATCGGTAAGCCTAAAGAAGTACTCGTAATCCAGGATGTTGAGGTTGTCGATAACGGCCTGATAGGTCACTTCTTTGTTTGAAAAGCTTACGATCTGATCGAACATCGACAATGCATCGCGCAATCCACCATCCGCTTTCTGGGCAATAACATGCAGTCCGTCTCGATCATACGTTACGCCCTCGTTATCCGCTATCGATGCGAGGTGGTTGGCCATATCGACCACCTTGATGCGGTTAAAATCAAAAATCTGGCACCGGGAGAGGATGGTGGGTAAAATCTTATGCTTTTCCGTGGTGGCTAAGATGAATATCGCATAGGAAGGTGGTTCTTCAAGCGTCTTCAAAAATGCATTGAAAGCCTGCTGAGACAGCATATGCACCTCATCGATGATGTAGATTTTATACCGACCCGTTTGGGGCGGAATACGTACCTGGTCGATCAGGCTACGGATATCGTCGACCGAATTGTTGGATGCCGCATCCAGCTCATGGATACTGAAGGAATTGCCGTTTTGGAAAGACTTGCAGCTATCGCACTGCCCACAGGCCTCCAGGTCGTCCCCTAAATGCTCGCAGTTGATGGTCTTGGCCAAAATACGGGCACAGGTCGTTTTGCCCACCCCTCGCGGGCCACAAAACAGAAATGCCTGCGCCAACTGCTTGTTTTTAATCGCATTCTTGAGGGTAACCGTAATATGCTGCTGGCCAACTACCGTATCAAACGTGGCAGGGCGGTATTTCCGGGCCGAAACGATAAAATTATCCATCGGTACGAAGATAGAAATTTTGGTTGAAACTAGCGACCGGACTTTAGCTTTCTGAATAGTAAGACCCCGCCATAACGATTGTATTAACAGAAATTAACACGACAGTTACTACCGTTATACCGTATTTATCGCTATGTTTGCTCGTAGCAAAAAAGGATATCATGCACATTTACGGAATAAAAAACTGCAATACAGTGAAGAAGGCCTTGACCTGGCTTGACGAAAACAACATCTCCTATACGTTCCATGATTTCAAGAAAGAAGGTGTTTCTTTAGACAAACTTGAAGCTTGGGAAGCACAAATCGGGTGGGAGCCTTTGGTCAACAAGCGGGGTACCACATGGCGGCAGCTTTCGCCCGAAGTACAAAGCACCGTTGTGGATGCCGCATCGGCAAATGCGTTGATGCAAGAAAAGACCAGTGTCATCAAGCGGCCCGTCATCGAAAGCCCAGCAGGAATCGTTTTAGGCTTCGATGCTGCAACATATGAAGCCAAGTTGAAGTAACAACAGACCAATTACATTACGAGATGAATAAATTACGAATAGCAGCCATGGTCGCCGTGGTGATGGCGGTCGGGCTTTCGCCTCAAACAGGTTGGGCACAAACCACCAACAACAACTACGATTACACCGAAGCCTTCAACCCTTTTTTTTATACCAACAACGGCACGGAATACCGTTCGGCGAGTGGGATGCCGGGACCCAAATATTGGCAGAATGCTGTTGATTATAAAATCAGTGCCCGGCTGGATGACCAGACCCATGAGATTACCGCGACGGTAACCCTCGAATACACGAACAACAGCCCGGATGAGTTGGACTTCATTTGGCTGCAGTTGGATCAGAATATGTTTTCGCAGGAGGGCCGTGGTCACCTTATCGTGCCACTTACCGAGAGCCGCTACGGCGATGCGCGTTCAGATTTCGACGGCGGGTATGACATCCAATCTGTGAAGCTTGGTAATGGAACGGCCGCCGAGCACCTAATTACAGACACCCGCATGCAGGTATTTTTGCCAGAACCCTTGCAACCCAATGGTGGGCAAACCACGATAACGGTCGATTATTCCTACATCGTTCCCACCCACGGAGCCGACCGCACCAGTGTGCTGGAAACCGAGAATGGCAAGATTTTCGCCATTGCACAATGGTTTCCTCGCGTGGCCGTTTATGACGATATCTTGGGTTGGAATGTACAACCCTACACCGGGCCGGGTGAATTCTATTTGGAATTTGGCGACTACGAAGTGGAAATCACCGCACCGGCCAATCACATCGTTGTAATGGGAGGCGAACTGCTCAACCCGAAAGATGTGTATACAGCCGACCAAGTGAAGCGGTTAGAACAAGCCAAAAAAAGTGACGAAACGGTTATCATCCGATCGGCCGAAGAGGTGACCCAGCCCAGCTCACGGCCGCAAGGCAAGAAAGAACTCACCTGGAAATTCAAATTACAGAACGCGCATGACGTCGCTTGGGCTTCATCGCCCGCCTTTATTGTAGACGGCGCGAAAATAAACCTTCCCAGCGGCAACAGCTCATTGGCCCTTTCGGCTTATCCCGTCGAAAGCAACGGCGGCAACGCGTGGGAACGTTCTACCGAATACACCAAGGCATCCATCGAATTCTATTCCGACTTGCTGATGGAATACCCTTACCCCGTAGCGATTAACGTGGCTGCGGAGATTGGTGGGATGGAATATCCAGCCATCGTTTTCTGCAGCTATAAATCCAAAGCCCGCGGGCTCTGGGGGGTTACCGACCACGAGTTTGGCCACATTTGGTTCCCGATGATAGTCGGCAGCAACGAGCGGCTCCATGCTTGGATGGATGAAGGGTTCAACACGTTCATCAATGACTTGTCTACGGAAGCCTTCAATAATGGAGAATATTATCGCGCCATGGGCGACGCGAACCGATTGGCACAGCTTCTGACCCGGCCGGATTTGGAGCCTGTAATGAGTACCCCACAGAACATGCAGGAGAGCAACATCGGCGTTCTTGCATACTTCAAACCTGGCTTCGGGCTCACGCTATTGCGCAACGAAATCCTCGGCCCTGAACGCTTCGACCGCGCTTTCAAAGCCTACCTGCATCGCTGGGCGTATAAACATCCGACACCGGATGACTTCTTCCGTACGATCGAAAACGTGGCTGGCGAGAACCTCAATTGGTTCTGGCGGGGTTGGTTCAAACATAATTGGCGGTTCGATCAGGGTATTGTCATGGTGATTCCGGATGCCAGTGACCCGAATATCAATGGAATGATTACCATAGAAAACTTTGAAAAGATGCCCATGCCCGTGGTAATCGATATCACAACGGAAAGCGGCAAAGTCCATCGCGTGAAGCTGCCTGTAGAAATATGGGAGCGGAATACCCAATGGACATTCGAAGCCCCTACGGACGAAAAAATCGTTGCGGTAGAACTTGACCCCGACAAAGTCTATCCGGACTATAATCCGGACAATAACCGCTGGGAGATTCCCGAACAATAACGCCTAATATTCGTTAATGATAATATGCAGTGCAATAGATTGATATTGGTACCCGGAGTAAGGCCCATCATGCAGGCACTGCATGTTATTTTTTTCCTCGGCCTATTTACGGTGCCGGCTTGGGCGCAAGATACCGTCCTTAATGGATTGGTGCTCGAATTGGGCAGTGGTGAACCGTTGTACCATGTAGAAATAAAAAACCTGAATACAGGTGTGTCGACCGAAAGCGGCGAAGATGGCTCGTTCAGCATAGCAACCACGAAAAACCAACGCCTCCAATTTGAATATCCTGGCTATCGCACGGATACGTTGGTCGTTATCGAATTCGGTATCAAACGGGTATACCTTACGCCCGATGGCAGTACGATTCAGCTCGACGAGGTGCAGATACAGGCCATGACGGACAGTCGGTTGGAAGCCGAGATAAAAAGGGCACAGGAAGAAGGAAAGTTCACCGACGTATCGCAGCACCGCGGCGGGCTACGCATCTCGCCTTCAAGGTGGTTTGGCAGTGCTGGGCGGCAGGCACGGCAACGTTATCAGCTATTACTTGCCGAAAGGGAGCGCAGGCAGATCGATGCCCGCTTCACCCGGAGGGCCATCACTGCCGTTACCCCGCTCGAAGGGGAAGACCTTGAGTTATATATGACGAAATACCGGCCTTCGGCCGAATTCCTGTCCACTGCTGACGAATCCGATCTCCGGCTCTATATTATGGATACCTATGCGGCGTTCAAAGCGTTGACCCCCGAAGAGCGGGCAGAAATCAAAGTTCCTGCGCGCGGTGCGGATAGCAGTAACGACCAATAGGAAACTTGGAAATCAGTCATCGTTTTCGGGCTATTCAGGCAGCTTAACCTTAAACGCACGATACGGATACTCCGTTTTGTCCTCGCCGTTGTTCCATTGCGGCAAGCGTTGCAATTGCGCACAGGTAACGTATAGGTATCCATCCGAACCGATGCCAAAAGAGTCCGGCCATAGCAACCGCCGGTCTTGCACCAGTTGATGTAACCCGCCATCTGGACTCAGGTATGAGATGGAATAACTCTCGGAAGTGGTGAGGTAGATGTTGCCTTTTTTGTCGGCTATTAAACCGTGTGTAACGCCAACCAACCCCATGTCTTCCACGGCGTCCGACAGTTCCGCCGCGGAAAGCGTTGTATCCGCAAGATATCGGGTTTCTATCCTGAACAGGTTATCATGGCTGATGGGCTTGAAATAGAAATACTTAAAATCGTGCGTCAATGCAATGCCATTGACGTGGGACGAAAATGGCTTTCCGTCCCGATTGCGCATTTCTACCTCATCGAAACAAAGCGTACGATCGGCTGCGGTGGTATATGGGGTGTTTTGCAAAACCGTCCGTGTTTTGCCTGATGCCAGATCCAGTACAACGATAGCTGCCTGCCCTGGATCCGACAGGTATGCTAAGTTCTTTTCCACATCGATTCGCACATCGTTCAGCGCGGATGTGGACTTATCCAAATCGTCAAATAAATACACCCTTTCAACTTCATCAGACTGGGTATTTATTTTTACCAACTTGAATTGACCTGAAACCGCTTCACCATCACCGAATATACTGCGGGCTGACCCGGGCTTGGAATCCAATACCCACAACTTGTCGTCGGCATCAACGAATAGATCTTGAATACGTAGGAAATGTGCTTCATACGGACCATCGGTATTCCATTCGTTATCAGGGTACGCGGATAATTCTTCGCCCACCAACACCGCTAATGAAATGTCGCCAATACCGTCGGCGTTGGGAAACGAAACGAAGACGCGATTTTCGGTATTCACACTCAGCCCGATGGCCATACTTTTGTCAAATTCGGCAACCGTAACCAGTTCACGCGTACCGGCCGTGTCACCCCGCTCGGCGCAGGCCGAAAACAACGCCAATAAGAGAATAGATTGTGATATCGAATATGGTTGTGCAGCCATTCGCAAAAAGGGAACCGTTTAGTTGGCGGCATTACCGCCCCGCTCTACACGGAACGCCACTTTGCAGATTGCCCCGTAGGAGGTGACTTCTCCGTCTTTAACATGCACCTTAAAATCTTTCACGTAGACCGAGTCGATATTGGAAACGGTAGCCGACACTTCTCTCACCGCATTGCGGATGGCATCATCAAAACTGGTGTTGGAAGAGGCGATTACTTCGATTACTTTTACAATAGCCATAATGGATTTATTTAAATGTTCGTGATAGGTAAACAGCCCGGGAAGTGTTTTGTTTTGTGGTTATTCGATAGCGATAAAATTAAACCTACCTCCGGGGGCCACGTCCCCGTTTACATACCAATCCAACGGATCTTCTTGCTGCATGTTGTCCGACCACTTAAACTCGAGATTGACAGGTTGGCAATCACCAAGCCCTATCAATTCCCTCGCTACACTAATCATCATCTTGTTGCCGCGCACATTGTACGTTACAACGCCTACAGGATCCCAGTTCTATGTGGAGGAAGTTTAGGGTTATCCATAAAAGAAAATATCAAGATAATTTATCCATATCTTCAAAAAAACAGATATCTTCTAAATGACTTAGAAAGTTTCTATTATTACGATGACCAAGTGGTTCCACATGCAGTTTTTACAGCGGTAGTAACCAATTACTACCTTAAACAGTTTGGTACGGATTCTTTCAAAAGATTGATGAAAACAGAGCAATATACGAAAATTTCAATAGAAGACTTTCTATTGAAATTTTGTGGTGTGAATGATCCCTCTAGCTTTCTAATGAGAGAGATGAAATTATATTTAGAAGAGAATCTGGAATATTCTGACTTATTTACAAATTAATCGGTTTCAAATCTGATAGCTTATAGTTAGTGCGCACCCACCTGCCTTTACGCTGCGTACGGGCATGCCATAACGGCGGATGCTGACCCCTTGGGGGAAGTGTGTAACGGAGCATGCTAGACTGCAGGTCTTTTCATAATTACTAGAATCTCCGGACAATAATAAACAAGCGGGAACCAACCATAATGCCCTTGCAGTTGAATACACTGTTTGTTCCACAACATATTTTTGACTTAGCCGGGTTATTTTTAAGGTGGGTTGCAAATTCAAATGCTCTGAAGGACTGTTCTCCCAAAAATAGGTTTCATTACCTGATAACAACGGATATACACTTCACTTATCTTTTCTTAATAACATACGTCACTCCCGGAGGTTCAGTTTTAATGAGTAGGCCGCGGGCGGTTGCCCGAGCCAAAGCTTGTCCTATTTCGGAGCTGACCCCAAAGTCTTAAAAAAAGCTGTTTAATTAATTAGGATAACGACTCTTGCGTTATAATTCATAAGGATTCACCACGCGCAATCCGGTAATCCTTTTGAAATCGGAAAGATTCCGGCTGATTAACGTAAAATCAAAAACCAGTGCTGTGGCGGCAATGATGGCGTCAGGAAGTTTGATTTTGTGGGCCTTTCTGATGGCAATGGTTTTATCGGCAATATCCTGATCAACATAAAGGATAATAGCCATCGCCAAGAAGCCACCCAGTTTGCGCATATCGGAGGCTTTGCCGTTGTAACCCAATACCTCAATACGCGAGATAACCGATACATGTAATTCTTCATCGAAAAAACGATCAAGGACAATCGCAGCTTTTTCAGGTATCAGTTCGCCGATATAATCGATGATGGTATTTGAATCTAAAAGGTATCGTTCTCCCATTCCTTCTTGGATTCATCAATATAGCGATTGATATCGTTGGCAGTTTCTTTAGAAATGGAACCCCTGAAATCTGATGGTTTGGTGCGCTTGGAAGCGGGCATTTTGGCACTGATTACCTTCTCGATTCCGCGGAACTTAGATTTAAGCCTATTCCAGTCATTCAAAGGAATCACCACGGCCGTTTGTTTTCCGGATGCGTCTGAAAGATATTGTATAGGCATAATCTTCGTTTTTAGTTATACAAAATTACGAATTGAATTCTACAAAAGCAATCCGATTAATGAAGAACCTATTCTATGCGTTTGTGTGTACGTTGGCTTCGCAGGCCTGCAACGTATCGGCAACGTGGGCTTTGTAGACGAGTGGGGCATAGGCAGCTATTTCATCACGGTGGAAGGCAACACGAATGAAGCTGGAAACCGCGAGGGCGACGGCGTATACCGCAAACGTTGGTTATCACGTAGGCGGTCGGAGGAATCTCGCGTTGGAAATCCACGCCTACATTTTCTCATTTCATGGACACACTCAAACGAACTTGGCACCCCCATAAAATGAAAAACCCCCTCGCCTAAGGCGAGAGGGATCCATGTTGGTTGTGCGGAAGAGCAGATTCGAACTGCCACGCCCGTAGGGCGCCACCCCCTCAAGATGGTGCGTCTACCAATTTCGCCACTTCCGCAGGAGTTAACGGGTGCAAACTTAGATAAAATTGTATTTATATGCAACCTGCATACAAAGTGTTTTTTCTACTGCAATTCCGAATGTTCGTTTTTATCGATAAGCGTTTGGATAATACCATCCGCCAAGCCCACACGCGGAACAATGATTTGCCGTAGATGACCGTACTTCATGAGGGTCAGGAAGATTTCGCAGGCCGGGATAATCACATCCGCGCGATCTTGGTTGAGTCCGAGCACATTGATGCGGTCTTTCAGCGAAAAGGAACTCAAATATTCGTACAACGACTTCAGTTTGGCAAAGGAAATGGGCTTATCTTCTTTATTGTTGTTTGCAAGCCGCGAAAGTTTATTGATATTACCACCCGTACCGATACCATACACCGCCTTAAATCCGCGTGTATGATCTTTTACCCACGTTCGCATTTCGTCCCAGGTCTCCTCACTGTCTTGGTTATCTAATATACGGATGGTGCCGATATTGAATGATGCCGACGCAATCAACTTGGTGTCAGCAAACACAGACACTTCGGTACTGCCGCCACCTACATCGATATACAAGTATGCTTTGTTACTATTAAGGTGCTGCTCGATGTGGCTGTTGTAGATAATCTTGGCCTCTTCGCTACCGTCGATAATCCGTAGATCTACGCCAACATCGCTAATCTTGTGTAGCAGCGAGTCGCCATTAGCCGCTTCACGCATAGCAGATGTGGCACAAGCCATGTAATCGCTCACTTTGTACACATCCATCAGGTTTCGGAATGCGGCCATCGTCTTCACCAAATCCTCGGCTTTCGACTCGGATATGCGACGGTCGATAAAAGCGTCATCACCCAGTCGCAGGGGTACCCGTACCAGCGTATTCTTCTTGAACGATACGATGTCGTCGTTTCTGATAATATCGGCGATCAAAAGCCGCACTGCGTTGGATCCAATGTCTATTGCTGCGTATCTCACGTTTGTTAAGATTTATATTTCAGGTAATTGTAAATATCTTCCTGGGCGCGATGTTTAATTTTACGCTTCGCACCGATATACCTGTTGTTGTTTAATCGGTTGATTTCGCGCGCTTTGGTGTTGTCCCGTAGTTGGATGTTGATGATGTCGCGGATTTCCTTTCGGATGCGGGCATCGATAATCGGAAAGGCCACCTCTACCCGACGATCGATATTGCGCGTCATCAAGTCGGCAGACGACAGGTAAATCAACTCATCGCCGCCATTACCAAATATCCAGACCCGCGCATGCTCCAGGTAGCGGTCTACAATGCTCCGAACCGTTATCCGCTCGCTGAAACCCACTTGCCCCGGCACCAGGCAACACATGCCCCTTACGATGAGTTGGATGGTTACGCCTGCGTTATTGGCTTCATAGAGCTTCTCGATCATCTCCTCATCCGAAAGGCTATTCATTTTAAGGATCATATAGGCCTTCTGTCCAGATTTAGCTACTTCGATTTCATTGGCAATGAGCTGATATAATCGGGAACGCGTTTCTAACGGCGATGCGATAATCGATCCGTAGTCACGACGGAAAACCTGTTTCTCCAACCCTTTGAAAAGGCGTTTCAGGTCTTTGGTGATCGCTGGATTCACGGTAAACAGACTGTGATCACAATAGCTTTTGGCGGTTTTTTCGTTGAAATTTCCCGTTGCCAAATTTGCGTAATAGACCAATCCGTTTTTTTCACGGCGCGTAACAAGGCACACCTTGGCGTGTACTTTGTATTGCACCACGCCGATATTCACATTGACCCCTCCGTCTTCCAACTTGTTACGCCAATAGATATTGGCTTCTTCATCAAATCGTGCTTTCAATTCAATCAGGCAATTGACGACCTTGCCATTTTGCGCTGCGTTGATCAACGCATTGATAACACTCGAATTCTCAGCCAACCGATAAAGGCAGATATTGATTTCCTGCACCTTGGGATCAATGGCGGCCTCACGCAAAAAGTGCACGATATAATCGAACGATTGATACGGCAGGCTAACCAGATAGTCACGTTGTGCCATTTGGCTAAATATACTACGCCCCAGGTTTAACTCGTTGACCCGTAGTTGCGGCATGGGTGGGTACTCCAATTCGGCGCCGCCAACATTGGGGAAATCGATGAAATCCCTGAAGTTGTGGTACCGGCCACTGGGAATCACCGCATCTGGGTCCAACTGCATGTGGCCGACCAAATAATTTAAGGTATCAAGCGGCATGTCGCTATCATACAACAAGCGCATTGGGCGCCCCTTGTCCCGGCGTTGCAGGCTGTGCATCAGCGCATCAACAAATTTCTCACTCATATTGGGGTCGATGTCCAGCTCAGCGTCACGCGTAAGCTGGATGCTGTAGGCCGCAATTGTATCCGGATCGAAAATGAAAAACAAATCGTCGAGGCAATACCGGATAATGTCGTCTAACAGGATAATAAACTTCAAACCATTATTTTCGGGCAGTATAAGAAAACGCGAAATAACCGCGCTTGGAATCTCTACGAGCGCGTACTTCACTTTCTTCCGGAACGTTAGCTTAACGATAAAATACGTGTGTCTGTCCTTCAGTTCCGGAAAAGGCTTTGCGGCATCTGCTTCTTCCAACATAATGGGCACCAGGGCAGATAGCACTTGACGCCGGAAATATTCACGTACATAGGTGCCACGCCCGACATTCAACTGTTGCTCATTAATGATAAATATTTTCTGGGCTTCGAGTTCTTTGATGATTTCCTGCTCATAGAGGTAGTCAAACCGCTTTTCGAGCCGTACCACAATGTCCTTTATTTCATTGAGGACTTTCTTGGGGTTGAAGCCGAGCATGGTTTTGGTTTTGCTGTTGATATCTACCAAGCGATTGAGCGTGGCCACCCTAACGCGGTAAAACTCATCCAAATTGGATGAAAAAATAGCCAAAAACCGCAGTCGCTCAATGAGTGGCACCGTTTTATCAGCCGCCTCTTGGAGCACCCGCTCGTTAAAATATAACCAGCTTATTTCACGGTTTATAAGGGGATATTTATGCTTCACCATTGCTATCATGTGGCCGCGATAAGTTACTCGGCCAATAATAGCAACGCAACGTTTTGTTAATGTTAAAGGTGTATTAATTCACCGTAACCAAACATCGTATTGAAATAGGCTTACTACACTTGCCGCGGCGGGTGACCACCCGGTAATACTTTATCATTAACCATTCCAAGCTTGTTGTTCAAGGATTTCCAGCTGCCAGCGGATTTCCTCTTCTTTTACAGGGAAAGGCTCGTCCCGACGTATCTGCGCATATACGGCATTAAACAGGTCGTTATAGTCGCCCTTCAGCGCCTCTCGGTAGCGAATTTCCCGGTCACCATTGGGTTTCATAACGGTAATCAATCCTTCCTTGCCCGGAGGCTCTATCCCGTATTCAGGATCTTTGGGCGAAATGCCGGCCTGTAACTGATCTTCCTGAACATCGGCCCTTACCTTTTGAAACGACCCTTTGGTACCGTGTAGCACATAGGCCGGAAGCGGGTTGGCTACAAGCAGGCTCGCATGGATAAATACCGTTAATCCTTTGGGGTAACTAAGCACCAGTGTAGCAAAGTCATCTACTTCAGACTCCTGCCGGTGGGTCGTTAAGATTTTCGTGCTTTTCGTGGGCTTCCCGAATAAACAGATAACCTGATCAAGGAGGTGCGGCCCCAAATCATACAATACGCCACTTGCGGGAATAGGCAGTTCCTTAAAAATCTTTGGGCCCTTCTCCGGACGGTAACGATCGAATCTGACATGCAACTCAATCGGTTCGCCCACCGATTGCCGTTCTACAACGCGCTTGAGCAGTTTGAAATCACTATCCCACCTCCGGTTTTGAAAAACCATCACGTGCTTGCCTAACTTTCTTCCGAGGTCGAAGATTTTCTTTGCCTCTTTGCTACTGGGTGCAAACGGTTTCTCGACGAGAATGTGTTTGCCTGCATTCAACGCCTGTATGGCATAGTCTACATGCGTATTGTTTGGCGTATTAATAACAACAAGCTCGATGGCATCATCATTCAACAAATCACTGACAGTATCGTAACTAATGATATTCGGATAACGCTGCTGTGCCCGCTTCTCGTTCCGTTCCACAACAGCACGTAGTTCAAACCGCGTCTTTTGGTCGATGAAAGGCGCATGGAATACGCGTCCTGACATCCCATACGACAATATACCCGTGACTATGCTTTTTTTCGGCATCACTTGTTCGATTATATCAATGATGTGCCCCGTGCTCCTCCTGTCCGCCGGCAGCAGTGAATAGTGCTTTTACAGCCGGCATTTTTTCCTCGGCGAAATGCTGGAGTTCTTTGTTCGTATTGCGGCTTAAGCGTTTGAATTGTTCCAGCATAGCCGCCTGCTCGTGTTGAACGTGCGCAATGTAGCCCGCACTGTTAACGTTACCCAACGTATCGGTATCGAAATGATGCGGCACGGCGAAACCTGGCAAAGCGGAATCAGACAACACAACAGAAAAATCGCCTGCAATACCTTCCAATTCCGTAACAATCGGTTCATACGTTTCAACAACCATCCGGGCTAAATCTTTGGCTTCTGCAGACGCCGATCCGGACTGCATATGTTTGGCCAATTGCGTCTCAAACCAGCCTTTTTCGTGTACCAGCTTAAAAAAGGTATACCCTTCGGTGTCTACATGACTTTCATTGTTATACAGGGTGCCTCTGCGTACCGGCTCCCCGGCATGTCTCGTACAAGAGCCCAAAACTAATAATGACGCAGCGACTAAGAAGCTATTTTTTATGTTCATCAGTATAAATTGTTTTCGATGCAACAAACTTAGCGAAAATTGCAATAGGCATCAACAAATTTTAGGCATCCATCCATCAAGCCAAGTTCCTTCCGGCGTTGACCACGCCGTATATGGTACGCGTAATCAGTTTCGAAAACACCTCGCTGTCTTTATCGTCCAGCCCGCCTGCTTGTAACTTCCGTATGGCATAGTGTTGGATTATCAACAGCGGCAATACAATTTTCTCGCGTATGGCGATGGATTCGCGCTCTACTGGATAGTTCTCCATCAAGACTTTACTGCCGCTGAGTTTCAGTACGTATCTTGTGGTACGCTCGAATTCATCGCGCATTTTCTTCCAGAAATCCCCGAAAACTTCATCGTATTGTATGTAGGACGTCAATTCGAAATTAGACTTGGACATGGACATCATGCAGTTGTCGATAATGGTCTGGAACATCCGCGATGTTTCGTAGAGTTCTTTCACCTGATCCCATTTACCAGCCTTTTCGGCTTCCTCCAACGCAGTGCCTACCCCATAAAAGCCAGGGATATTCTGTTTTAATTGACTCCAGGAAGTCACAAAACTGATGGCTCTTAGGTCCTCGAGACGCAATTCTCTGTCCGAGTTGCGTTTCACCGGCCGGCTACTGATATTGATTTGCGACAAGAATTTAAGTGGGCTCATCCGCTCAAGGTACTTGAGAAACAGCGGGTCGTGACGGAGCGCCAAGAACTGGTCGTGACTTACCTGCGCCATATACTCAATCAACTTTTTCTTCTCGTCAGAGAGTGTATCACCACTGCGCTGCTCGATATGCGAGGTAAGCCCGGCATGCAGCAATTGCTCAATATTATATTGTGCGGTTTCCAATGACCCATATTGGCTGCTGATGGTCTGCCCCTGTATGGTAAGCTGGATATGGTCATTGGCAATCTCTTTGCCCATGGAAGCGTAGAAACGTTGCGTCTTTCCGCCGCCCCGGGCTGGCGGGCCGCCCCGGCCGTCAAAAAACACTAAATCGACATCGTATTTGCGCGCCATGGCCGTAAGCTCAATTTTGGCTTTGTAAATCGACCAATTGGCCATGAGATAGCCACCATCTTTCGTGCTGTCTGAAAAACCCAACATAATGGTTTGCTTATTACCCCGCCTCTTCAGGTGGGCCGCATAAGGGGTATGCGTATATAAGGTCTCCATTACTGAAGCGGCACGCTTTAGGTCGTCTACCGTTTCGAACAACGGGACGAAATCGATATGCAGCGATTCGCGCTTCCAACCACTCCATAAAAAGAGTTCCATCAACTCCAACATATCGGATGCCTGTTGGCAATTGCTGATGATAAACCGTTGGGCGGCTCGCTCACCACCCGACCGCTGGATATCGCCGATAAGCCGGATCACCTGTAAGGTATCGGCATCCAATGGCGGCGCATCGTCGCCCAGGGCCAAATCATGTTCCTCAAATTTCATCGCGTCCTGCTTACCACGCTCATCGAGCTGCTCGAAATCACCTGCTTCGGCCAGTTTGTCGGCATACGTTTCACGGAGGTATGCGTGGGTTTGGCGCAGAATGCTGCTATCTTGCCGCAAGTCAAGCGTGGCAAAGAAACACCCAAATGTCCGCACTTTGCGTAACAGGTCGTCTACCAGCTCCACAAACAAACCGTCGTGGTAGTCGATCAGCACGCGTTTTATCTCTTTCAGGTTGTGGATAATCACCGACTTCACATTCTCCGGATTCTCAGACGGATTAAAGCTGTTTTCGTATATCAACCCTTGCAAGATATCCATGTATTTTTCCACACCCTTAAAAGTAATGCGCCGCTTGATTGTCCGGAAGTCACGGTAGTAGCACCTAAAGAGTACTGTACGCAGCAATAACGCTACGCGCTTGGTACTTTCTACAGTCACGTTGGGGTTGCCGTCGCGGTCGCCGCCGGGCCAAAACCCCAATTCGACCAGCTGCCTGTTCTCGTCAACCGGAAGATCAAACTCGTCATCAATTTTGGATTGGATGGCGGAGGCCACCCGATAAAAAACATTCTCAAGAAACCAAGCCAGGCTAACGGCCTCATCCACCGGCGTAGGCTTGTTCTTTTTCATAAACGGTGTCTTACCCAGTTGTTGGAGCAGGAGGTGGATATTGTGGATGTCGTTCTTCTTCAACGCCTCAATCAAATCAGTCATGATTGCCAACACCGGCCCCGGATAGAATTGCGTAGGGTGTGCGGTCAATACCAGCCGGAGTGAAAAATCATTCAACTTCTCCACCAATTTGCTTCGGAGCTCCTTGTTGGTTTCGGTTTGCGTAAATACCGAATCCAACAAGCCCGCTTCGTCCGAACGACCCGTTTTACGGAATGCAGCATCTTCAACGGCATCAAAAAGCACAACTTGTCGCTCAATATACTGGATAATCCTGAACAGTAAATCTATCCGGTCCGACTCACGGACATACTGCGCATATTGCCCGAAAAAGCTCTCTATGATTGCCTCGGGATTCAATTTGTCGGCAACCCCACGTTCGCAATGCGTAGTAAAGAACGGAAGCAATGTACCCGTATGTTTAACCTGATAAAATGGCAATGTCATAAATAGGCTATTGAACAATTCAAAACGGGTGAGCACTTCGCTTTCGAAGACTGCTTGCTTTTTACTTAAATTCATTCGAAACTAATTATTGATTATACCGATGTTTGTTTTCTATTATGCCGGATTCGCTATGGCCCTCAGCTTGGCCTCGAAACGGACAAAAAAGCGAATATAAGGATTGTTGACCAATGCCGTCGCGGTTTTCGGGAGCTTTACATATCAAATACCAAACCAAACCACCAAATATATAAATACTCTTTAAATAATCCTGCTGGTTTATTACAAAAACATCAAAAAAGGCAAAGAAAAATTAAAAATAAGATAATTGCCCCGGGGAGTCAAGGCGGCAAAGGTTGAGCAATCGCAACGGGGTGATCGTGAACTATGATAATGCCTCCGCAACCTCGAGGGCCGCTTCAGTTTCGGTTTCTTCATGCTTAGCGCTAGCACGCTGCCGGGCGACTGTGACGGTTAACACCCGGTCTTCATTGATCTTTTGGGTATGGTCGCTAACTATTTGTGCGGCTGCTTTGCCCAACTGGTAGAACATGGCGGCCAGCTGATCAAGCTCGTGATTCATCGTGTTGTTTGACATGGTTAAATTGATTAACGTAACTCATAAATATATATTTCGAGCCAACGTACAGGCTACCCTATGTTGGCCAAGCAAACCTACCGATGCGGACTCATGGTTCAAATACCTATAAGTGGGTATTTTGTATCTGCCTACCACGGCACTTATCACAATCCTTAAACCTGAGTTCGCTTATTATTTGTTGCTCAGAACGCTTTGAAAGGGTCAGGTTCAACTAAGAACGACGACGGAATAGCGGGCTATTTCGAGGAGTTTTCAGGAAGAAGATGGCGGTTTCAAAGTGATAAAACTGACAAAGCTAACCCAATAAACACGCTATGCGGCGTTGCCTTCGCTTGACTTATCCCGATAAGCCTGCACAAAAGCGCCTTGCCTATCGCTGTTTATTGGATTGCTGAGCCGACAAAGAATAATCGAACCCAAGTTTTTATGTATCTTTGCCATTACCATCCGTCTATGCATGAGTAAGGCGAAAGATATCCGGAATTTTTTTTACAGCCAGTATTTTTCCGATGGCCTTCGCCTCACATTTGGCACCATCGTGCCCGCATTGGTCTTTTCGGCCTTTGGCAGTCTCCAAACCGGTATCATCGTGTCGTTGGGTGCTATGGCCGTTGGTTTATCGGATAGCCCGGGCCCCGTTCATCATCGGCGAAACGGCATGTTTTTCAGCACCCTATCGGTGCTAGTTGCTGCTCTTTGCATCAACCTTGTCAGCGACATCCCCCTCCTGCTTGTAACGACCATTATGGGGCTGTCCTTCCTGTTTTCCATGTTTGCGGTCTACGGCGCCCGCGCCTCGTCGGTCGGCACGATGGGTATCCTCATTATGGTACTCAGCATGGGAGCTGTGGACGACCCTTCGTTGAACATCTTCACCTACCTACTTTACATTTTGGCTGGCTGTACATGGTACATGATACTCAGCCTTTCGTTATACCAAGTGAGGCCATATCGGCAAGCACAACAAGAACTTGCCGAATCGATTTTAAACGTGGCTGACTATATCCGCATCAAAGCGAACTTTTATGCGATCGAAGTGGATATTGAAAAGAATTACCGCGCATTGATTGATCAGCAGATTACCGTAAGCACCCATCAGGACAATGTTCGCGACCAGCTTTTCCGCGGCAAGAGAACAATAAAAGATACGACCGAAATCGGGCGGTTGCTCATTCTGATTTTTACGGATATCATCGACCTATTCGAACAGAGCATGGCCACGCACTACGACTATGATTCGATTCGCGAACAGTTTGGTTCCACAGGTGTGTTGCAACAATTCCATGTGACCATTCGGCGAATCGGCAATGAACTCGAACACTTATCCTACCAAATCAACGCCAATAAAAAGCCTAAAGCACTTTACAACTTTAAAACAGATTTGGATCGGATACGGACAGCTATCGACCGGGTCGAGAAGACACACCAACTCAATGCACTGCCATTGCGTAAAGTACTCATCAACATCCGTAATCTGGTTCAACGCATGGATTCGCTATACGGTTACTTCGATCTGAAGGCTAAAAATTCGTTGCGGAGCGAAGAAACCGACCTCAGCAAATTCATTGAGCACAAAGAAATCGATTTTAAAAAACTACGTGAAAACCTGACGATAAAATCGACCCTATTCCGGCATTCGCTCCGTATGGCGATCGTAATGGGAATCGGGTATTTGGTGTCGTTAACTTTTAATGTGGGCACCCACAGTTATTGGATATTGCTAACCATCATGGTTATTTTAAAACCTGGCTTCAGCCTGACGAAAGAGCGCAACTTCCAGCGACTAATCGGAACCGTGATCGGAGGCGTAGCGGGTGCACTCCTCTTGCTCGCCGTAAAGGACGAGACCTCGCTATTTATTTTATTGCTGCTTTTTATGGTTGCTACGTTCAGCCTTATACGTATCAATTATGTGGTCAGTGTTATATTTATGACACCTTACGTCCTCATCTTATTCAGTTTCCTGGGCATGAATACGCTTTCCATCCTTCAGGAGCGGATTATCGATACGCTGATTGGGTCGGGGCTCGCATTTCTTTCCAGCTATGTGATACTGCCCAGTTGGGAAAGTGTGCAGGTGTACGGCACCATGCGAAAACTACTTATCGCCAACTACCAGTATATTGTGCAGGCCCTGAAAATCATTGCTGGCCAATCGCCAACAGTAACGGAATATAAACTGGCCCGCAAAGAAGTCTATGTTACCACGGCTAATATGGCATCGGCGTTCCAACGGATGATGACAGAACCGAAGAGCAAACGGAAAGATGCCAAGGACGTAAACCGATTTGTCGTATTCAACCATATTCTCTCTTCTTATTCCGTTACGTTGCTTAATAACGTGCAGGGGGCTTCCGAAACGTCATTGACGGGCGAACAAATAAAGGTAATCCGGAAGACCTTATCTTTGCTTGCGCGGAGCATCCAGCTTTTTGAAGACGATGCCGAGGAAGAAGACGAGGTATTTACGGAAGTCGAAGTGGAAACACCATCTGGCATTGATGACAACAATATCGACTCGGAAGAATTGAGGCTGATAACCGATCAACTCCAATTTCTCAACCGCATTGCTGCCGACCTATACAAAGTGTGCAACGACCTCAAGAAACAACCACCTGGGCGGGAGGTTGCCGACTTGTAGGCTAGAAAACGACAATATACCGCCCTTTGTATTTCGCGTTCCTATCGCTTATCTTTGTACCACATGGAAATTCCTTCAGCACCTATTGACGTGCTCATTGTCGGTGGCGGCCCCATCGGGTTGGCTTGCGGCATAGCCGCCAAAGCAGCTGGGTTAACCTATCTCATCGTAGAACGGGGATGTTTGGTTAATTCGCTGTACCGATACCCACAAAACATGACGTTCTTCTCTACGTCCGAACGTTTGGAAATCGGAGGTATTCCGTTCGTATCCATCAACCCGAAGCCAAAGCGTGCCGAGGCGCTTGAGTATTATCGGCGCATCCAACAACAATTTGAGCTGGATATCCGTTTGTTTGAAGCGGTAACAATGGTTAAAAAATCGGAAGGCGAATTTACCGTCCATACAACTAAATCGGTCTACACTGCCAAGCATGTAATTGTTGCCACGGGCTTCTACGACATCCCCTGTTTACTGGATATTCCGGGCGAAGAACTTCCCAAAGTAAGCCATTACTACAACGATCCTCATTACTATGCAGGCCAGAAAGTGATCGTGGTGGGTGCAAGCAACTCGTCCATCGATGCCGCATTGGAAATCTACCGTAAAGGAGCAGACGTGACGTTGGTAGTGCGTGGCGAACAAATCGGACCACGAGTAAAATATTGGGTCCGGCCCGATATCGAAAACCGCATTGCCAATGGTGAGGTCCGGGCACTATTCTGCAGTAAGCTGACCGAGATCAGGCCCACAGCGGTTGATCTCCTCACTCCCGACGGCCCCATCACATTGGCTAACGATTTTGTTTTGGCGCTAACCGGCTATCAGCCGGACTTCACTTTTCTTGAAAAGATAGGGATTACGTTGGCGTCCGATGCATCGAGGGTGCCTTTTCACAACCCCGAAACCATGGAAACCAATATACCGGGCCTATTTCTGGCCGGAGTGGTGTGCGGCGGCATGAATACCCATCTATGGTTCATCGAAAATTCGCGCGTGCATGCGCAGCAGATTGTCAATCGGATTTTACAGGGCGAGGACCAGCGGTTGGAAGCTTAAGCGGCTGATGCCTTCAACCCATTTAAAAAAACGGTGGCCATTTTCTTCTGAAGGACCAGTATCCGATCAAATTCCTCCTTTGTAGGAAACAACATCCCTTTGATGTCTTTCAGTATGCTGAACCGCATACCCACCAATGCAAACAATAGGATATCGGCAGTTTCATTCAAGTCATCGACCTGTAATTGACCGGTATCGACCCCCTTTTTAAGTATGTTGGCAAGCATGCTCCGCTCCTTGTCTTTGGAATCTTCCAATACACCGGCCATCGCATCCGGGACCTGCTGTACGGCCGAAATGGAGTATTCCAATAAGTTATAGTATTGCGTTATAAACTCAATCCGCTTATCCAGCACAAACATCATGGCCTCGTGGCAGTCTGTAATTGCAGGCACAGCCCTCTCCATCTCATCGAACGATTGGTTGATTACGTGCTCCAACACCGCGGCATACAAAGCGTTCTTGTCGGGAAAATAATAATACAGCAGTGCCTTTGAAAACGACAGGTCTTGAGCGATTTCGGCCATGGTGGTTTTAGCCAGCCCAAAATGTGCAAATCGCCGTGTAGCGGCCTCCAATATCTGCGTACGCTTTTTGTCTGCATTAATCATGATGCAATCAACTTAGTTGTGCTGTCAGGTCAATCTGTTATCTTTGAGCGCTCGATTATGGCAGTTTAGCCCAAACGCTATGTTAAAGGTAGTCATTATTTTGAATAGTTGAGCATATTAGTCAAATTTTATGGAATTGTCCGTTAAAGAAAACTTTCCCCTGAAAAAGTACAACACCTTCGGCGTGGAAGTGTTTGCCAAACAATACATCGAAATCCATTCTGAAGAAGCACTCGCCGCGCTATTTACAGCGCAAGGTGCCCTCATCCAACAACCTTCGTTGATTTTGGGAGGGGGCAGCAATATTCTGTTCACCCGCGATTTTGAGGGCTTGGTGATCCACATCACCATCCCCGGCATTCGCCACACCATTTCGGGAAACGCGGTCACGGTTACAGCCGGAGCCGGTGTCATCTGGAACGAATTGGTATGGTATTGCGTGGCACACCAATTTGCAGGCATCGAAAACCTGGCACTTATCCCCGGCACGGTTGGCGCAGCGCCTGTCCAGAACATCGGGGCTTATGGTGTAGAGCTGAAGGACGTCTTTGAACGTTGCCGCGTTTTTGACACACAACGTGGGGAGTTCTCTACATTCGACAAAGAGGCTTGCCGGTTTTCTTATCGTGAGAGTTATTTCAAACGAGAAGCAAAGGGACGGTATATCATTACCGAGGTGACCCTTCAACTGTCACTTACGCCAGTGGTCAACACATCATACGGTGCCATCGGTGCCGAATTAGCAAAACGGGGCATCGCCGATGCGACCATAAAAGATATTGCCGATGTGGTTTCGGCCATCCGCACCGAAAAGCTTCCAAACCCCTCAACCATTGGCAATGCGGGTAGTTTTTTCAAAAACCCCATTGTGCCCGTACAGTATTTAACGCGGCTACAGTCCACTTTTCCAGACACGCATTTCGTATTTTACCCAGCGGGGCCCGACCAAGTTAAAATTGCGGCGGGATGGCTAATCGAACAATGCGGCTGGAAGGGTAAGCGTGTGGGCGATGCCGGCACGTGGAAAAACCAAGCACTGGTGTTGGTAAACCATAAAAACGCTTCCGGCTCAGCCATTTATGACCTATCCGAGCGGATTATCCAAGATGTCAAGGCACGATTCGGCATCGTGTTGGAGCGGGAAGTAAATATTTTGTGAAATAATTAAAATTTATTGTATTTTGGCAGTATAGTAAGTAGTAATCGGCTCGATTAGCACGATACTTGCAGTAGCTAACGCGACACTAAGTAGACCGAAGTAAAACGTCAGGTTTTCCCAATAAGCATTGCGACCGCTTATTTGGTATCATAAAATTGTTTAACACGGAGATTCAGGCCCCAAGTCTGAACCCCTTAAACCGTAAAGAAGATGACGAGATTTGAGTTTAACACATTAGTGGTGCAGCACACCGAGTCTTTAAGAGGTTATGCATTGCATTTCACCCGTGACGACGAGGATGCTAATGACCTGGTTCAAGACACCATGCTAAAGGCAGTGACCTATCATGGCAAATTCAAGGAAGGTACGAACTTAAAAGGATGGCTGTATACCATCATGAAAAACACCTTCATCAACAATTATCGACGTTTTGTAAAAACCAGCGGGTTAGTTTCCCAATCCGATGAAATCTCCAATGCGCACTTGGTACACAGCGCAGCCACTAACGCTGGCGAAAACAAATTTGTGATGGAGGATATCAAGGATGCGATGGCCGGCCTATCCGAAGAATACTACATTCCGTTCAGTATGTATTTTGAAGGGTATAAATACCACGAGATTTCCGAGCATCTTCAGATTCCAATCGGCACAGTTAAAACACGCATTCACGTGGCACGGCGGACGATGAAGAAAGCATTGAATGCCTATAAATATGAGCGAGTCTAGTCCACCGAGCACACTCCCTGTTTATTCAACATCACAATTGGCATTAAGAAACGGCCAAGACAAATTGGAAATATGGATTGCTTACCGTGGATATATCTACGATGTTTCCAAAAGCAGGCTTTGGTTCCGGGGCATGCACTACGAACATTGGGCCGGACAGGATCTCACCGACGAGCTAGCAGACGCTCCGCATACGGATGAAGTGTTTTCACGGTTTGAAGTGGTCGGCGTACTGTTGTAAAACGCGTCATCCTTCAATCTCAAACTTGCTGAGTTCAGTAAATCGCGCGATACGTTCGTTGATCAGGTTACCATCCAATTCGCGGAGCCGTTCGGTACCGAATTGCTCCACACAGAACGAAGCTAGGGCCGAGCCGAAAATAACAGCGTTTTTCATATTATTGAAGTTCACCGTACCCACTTTGGCCAGATAACCTACAAAGCCGCCAGCAAATGCATCGCCTGCCCCTGTCGGGTCGTAAACCTCAGCGAGCGGCAGGGCCGGTGCAGCAAAAATCCGGTCGCCGCCGAACAGCAGCGCACCGTGTTCCCCCTTTTTTATGATTAGGTATTTCGGTCCTAGTTGCCGAATTTTCTCGGCTGCTTTCACCAACGAGTATTCTCCAGACAGTTGCCGGGCTTCCGCGTCATTGATGGTCAGCACGTCTACCCTTTTCAACACGCGGAGTAGATCGTCCAATGCGATATCCATCCAGAAATTCATGGTATCAAGCACCACAAGCTTGGGTTTGCGCTGCAACCGGTCGAGCGTCGTCAATTGTACCTGCGGTGTTAAGTTGCCCAACAGCAAGTACTCACAATCCTGGTAACTATCGGGAACGATTGGATCAAAATCGGCCAACACGTTAAGTTCGGTTACCAGCGTGTCGCGGCTATTCATGTCGTTATGGTACTTGCCCGACCAGAAAAACGATTTTTCACCCTCCTTTATCTGAACGCCATCCAGATTGATTCCTTTTGACCGCAGAATATCCAAGTTGTCGTCGCCGAAATCTTCACCCACAACACCAACCAACTTCACTCGGTCATACAAATAAGAAGCCGCCAGCCCCGCAAACGTTGCTGCCCCTCCAACGATTTTATCTGTTTTTCCGAAAGGTGTTTCAATCGCATCATAAGCGATGGTTCCGATAATGACTAAACTCATGGTAATTATTCAATTTGGGCGCAAAGGTATAGGTTTACATCCGCAAATAAAAAAACCATAAACAATAAACATATGATGATGACAAAATTGAATTAACAAAAAGTTAACACCAAAGCTTTACTTTTATTGCAACGAAGCTGGTAGTCAATGGCGACTTTACGCCCGTGATTGACCGGTATTGCTTGCTGGACCAAATCGTGGATGCCTACCGATCTGTAGAATTCGTACAAAATCGGTAATGTAGTCATTAACTTGTGCTTCGCTGCTTCAACTGGATAAATAGTAGGACAAATTATTCGAATAACTAACTACTCGTAACGAGAAATAAGGACGTAATACACCACCGATAACGTGCATAAAAAAGCCCTCTCGTTTGAAGCGAGAAGGCTTTTATTAGCTCCTGAAGCTGGGCTCGAACCAGCGACCCTCTGATTAACAGTCAGATGCGATGAGTTCCTTATACACTCATTATCAGTATGTCGCGACACAATTTTTATTCGTGAGACAAGCAATGAGACAAAAATGCTTATCTACGATATTAGAATATTTTCACCGGATTTGAACAAAAGAGCCTTCATAGCCATAACCATCGACGGAAAACGATATAAAGAATACAACGGAAATCGGATTAACATCAACATCAGACCCAACAATGCAAAGACGCTAAAAGAGCGGAGTCAGTTGCTCAAACAGTTGGAGTTTGAATATCGGAAACGATTGGAAGATGGCACATACCAACAATTAATAAACCAGTCTTCTGGTGCATCAACTAAGACAGAAGACCTTTTAAAAATAGCACTTCAGCAGAAATTGCGCTCCAACCTTAGTGTCAAATACGCTAAAGCGCTTACTCATACCTGTAATGATTTTCTCAGTTTCCTTTGTGAAAAAGAGCGGTCAAGTGACATCATTCATCTGAGCACAAAACGAGTGCAGCAGTATCTCGACAAATTCAGAGCCACACCAACTTACTATATGGGAAAACGCAGGGAATTAAGTTCACTGTTTGGCTATCTGAAAAAAACAGTCGGCTTAAAATTAAACTGTACAGATGTAACCGATAAAATCAAAACCAAAGCCACGCTTCACACCATTTACTCCCAAGAGCAACTAAACGAAGTCCTCTCCTACCTAAAGGAGTATCACGAAAACCTGTACTTGGCGTGTCTAATCAGCTACGGATGTTTCTTACGACCGCACATCGAAGTCCGCAACCTCAAAGGGAGGCATTTCAAATTCGATTGTACGGAAATCCACCTCTCCGGTGACGAGAACAAAAGCGGACGTGTGCGAACGGTATGCCTACCGGATTACGTAAGGGAAGCCATCCATGAAAGGGTATCCCAGTTGGGCAAGGATGAAAACCTGTTTTCCGGTAACGAGGCACCATTCAATGAATACTACTTCAAAACTGCGTGGTCACGCCATTTCAAAATCATGTTTGCGTCGGGCATAGTGGAGAATGATCAAACGATTTATTCATTCCGCCACACAGCTGCGGTCAACGTGTACAAGCAAACCAAAGACCTGCACCTTTTGCAGCAATTGCTTGGACACTCCAACATGATTGTAACGCTGAAATACCTACGAGGTTTAGGCGTGCATAGTGCATCCGAATTACGGCAGGTGATGCCAAGGTTGTAAATCCTTAGATAATGGCTTGTCATTTGGCAAGTCATTATTATTTTCGCTATCGATATTACCTTCTAATAATCATATGGCGGATAACTACAGTCAATATTCCACGGAGACCGTAAAACTCAACGTAGAATTCAAGAACATAGAGCAATATATAGTATGGAACGATGCTTACCCTCGGTATTTCGACGAACTATCCCTATCAAATCTCAACGAACAATATTTAAATGAAGTCCGTTTAATAAGAAAGTATGACGAGCATCGCAGGCTTGACTCAAATTTCGACTACGAAATTAAAGCAAAGACAATAGCGGTTAAAAAAGAAGACGTTAACAGCTTACTCGCTATCATACACTATATTATGGTATCCTATGACGGATATCGGTATAAGAATATAGATTATAGTGAAAAGATATATAATCACATAGTAACAAGTTTTTACAAGCAATTTGATACCCAATACTCTTTCGTACAAGAGGCACTTGGCTTCTATCAGAATCTTATCGAACTTTTCAATTTGAAAGAGGAATTGGAAGAGTATATAAAAAAACTTGAGTCATCCGCCGATGTTGACAAACAGTACGCAAATATTGCCTATGTCAAGTTACCAAAATCCAAGAAGATTCCATTGGCAATGTCTGCAAGAGACGAATTGGCCATTGTCAGCTTAGCTATAAAACGGTATTTAGATTACTATATTCACGAATTTCAATATTTGAATCCTCACATATCTCAGACACACACGCAACACCAAACATTCGACAAGGCTTATTTTCAAAGGCAGAGTTCAGAGCTTGAAAAGCAATTCACAGAACCACTACGGAGGATAAAGGATATGACGAAAAATCCCAAGACTACCAATCGAAGTGAAATCGAGCTCATTACCGATACGGTTTGCAAAAGCCTATATAGATACATTGCTTTCGAACTCAAGCCTAAAGACAGCACTAATAACCGAACCGAGAAAAGTATTACCCTACTTATCTTCTCTCTTTTAGCATGCTTCGGACTAATCAAAGAAATGAGCTTACTTGGCAAAGCAGACGGAACAAAAGTTAAGTATATAGAGTATTTGATTGGGGAAAAGAGTGATTTGAACCCTGACAATACAAAAGCGAATCGCAGATAATCTTCCGACAGAATTGCCTTTTCCTAAGTTATCGGATGTCTTTTATTGCAAAGGTGAATCCCCGACCTTTGCACATATATAATTAAAAGAAACATTGATGGCCATCAGTTTCAATTTTTTTAACTTTTAAATTTTTAGAAATGACAAAATCACTGTTATCGAAACTGACCGCCGCAAGAGAAGCTACGGTTTGGGGGAGGAAGACGAAAAGAACCAAACCAATTATCGGTTCAAAGGAATTCTTTATCGAAAATGACCCAACAAAGGGAATTGCATCCAAGCACAACTTCGGGGAATACGTCGAAGCCCTGAATGAAGAAGAGTTGGCGGAACTAGATAAATTTTTCAAGTATCTAACCGAAAAAAAGCGGTTAGATTTTGGAAGAGGTATCCGTTTTGACCAACAGGGTCGCCCATATTATTGGGTTAGTGTCCAAACCGGACGCATAACACGGGGATTTAAGCTCTTAGATTTTGATGGCTTGGATAGGCTAATCGAAGTCAATGGACAATATGAATTTGACTTGGCATTAGAGCACATATTTGACCAGTTAGAAGAGTTGCCACAAGGCTAACCCAAAACCAACAAGCAGGGGGCAATCCGCCCCTTGCTTTTACACTAATTTATTATCTAAAAAACGGCAAAGCATTGCTGTATGGCAGTGTATTGCCTCAAAAAAGCAGGATGATGAACAATCCATTCAAAAAACCCGAAACATATACTATCAGTATCAAAAGCTTCTTAGATGCCGCATTCACGGACAATAGAATCCCAAACAACGCTTTCATTGACAAAGGTCGTACAGGCATAGGTGGTACAACAATGGAACTCGAAGCATTACGCCCAAGTATCATTGTCATGAACAGGGTGACAGCCATCATTGAAAAGGGTAAAAAGATGAATACGGATGCAGGATGTATGGTCGTTTTGCCGGTCTATGAAGACCACAATAGCAAGGATTACATCAAAGCGTATCTTCAAAGCGATGTGCCAGATAAAAAAATTCTTGTCACACCCGAAAGTTTCGACAAAGTCATGGCTGCAGCGGAAGAATTGGGCATGACTAAGGAAATCACCGAAACATACTTCCTTTTGGTCGATGAACAGCACTCTTTTATTATCGAAAGCTACCGCGAGAATATTCTGAAAGTATTCGACTATTTCTGGAACTTCAAAAACAAGGCACTGATTTCGGCCACACCGATAATCCCCAGTGACCCGAGATTCCAAGAACTGGACTACCATAATATCATGTTTCATGAGCGGACATTAAATACTGTGACATTGGTGGATTCGAAAAGTCCGACGGCCACTTTGCGCTATATAATATCCAATCGTGAGTACAGTGACTGCAACCTGCACATATTCTACAACTCCGTTACGGGCATAGCCGAGACAGTAAACGCTATGGGTCTATCCGATTGCAATATATTCTGCGCAGAGAACGAAAGGAATAAGGATAAACTCGGAGAGGCAGAACGGTTTTTCAACGCTAACCTGCCGAGTAAGGATGAGAAGTATAAAAAAGTGAATTTCTATACGAGCAAGTATCTTGAAAGCTGGGATATGGAGGACAAGGAAAAGACGGTTTTCGTCATGGTAACGGACATCCATCATAAACACACCTTACTCACCGTGAGAGAACAGCTTGTGCAATGCATCGGCCGGTTACGTAATACAGAACAGCTACAACAAATTATCCACGTAACTAACCACCGCAGTGTTGCAAATATTGAGGAATACGACAAGATACACGGCCATTTCAGCCATTTATTCCAGAATGTTATCAAAGGCGTTAACGCATTTCTCGAATTAGGTATGGCGCAAACAGATTTCATCAAAAGATTTGTCGGCAGCTTTGCCGTATGGATTAATGGCGGGAGATACCGCTTCGACCCCAATAAATGTGACCAAGTTATACACGGACTATACAGTAACCAGATATACAATCACATAAGGTATATTGAAAGGGAGTGGCGGAACACCCTTTATGAGCCAATCCCTGTTTCTCATGAGATAAACGTGGGCGACTTAAACAGAGTGAATATTACAAACGGGAGGACGGCCAAAGCAAGATTTGAACAGCGGATTGCAAAAATCCATGCCGCCAAACAGGATTTCGATAAGGATATGTTTCACTTTGGCACAACCGAATGGGAAAAATATCAGGAATTATATCCCGATGAATGCCGGATATATGAGACATTGGGAATCGATAACATAAGAGTACTTGGCTATTCCCAATCGAATATCAAAAAAGCCATGATTTTAGCCTCGGCAGCACAGACCGAAGAAAAACTGATGATGCTTGTAAATGATGCCTTTTCTGTATCGCAATTTTATTCGAACATCGAGATTAAAGCGGTATTACAAAGGCTTTATGATGAGTTGGACATAAAGGATGTTGGCAGAAACCAAAGGTTAATCAAAAGGACAGCTACTGCAACCCATATTAGGAATTGGTTTGAAGTTTCTCAAACATCAAGAAAAAACGCTGCCGGAAAAAATGAAAGCGGCTTTATAATTACAGGCAAGAAACCGATGTTGACATTGATGGAAAATCAGCTTTGAGAAAGTTTGACAAAAATTGCATGAAAAATAGGGCTGTATAGTAAAGGTAAAAACATGCAGTTTTGGTAAAAAAATAAGAAGATAATTTTTTGATTGCCCTCCAAACTGGTTTTGGAGGACATTTTTTATGTCCGGCACTTGGCAGTTCACCGATTACCTGACAATCACGGCCGTTTTCAGATTTCGCACCACCCGAATTAAACGCTCCCAGTTAAGCCATATAATACGTTAAGCTATGCTATTTACGATAGGCCATAACATTATGCCAGTTACACTTACAGAGCAGGAAAACGCATTAAAATGCTAAAAAATTGAAAGTCATCAAAATAGGTCTACAGTGATGCATTGGCCTGAAAAAAAATTATTTTTTTATATATAAGTCAAGCCTCAATGGTGTAATAGCGTAATCCCCGAGCCAAACGACTGCGAGAAATGAATAATATAGAGGTTAATGCTTCCCGTGCCGATAATCAAAATAATTTTATCGCTTCTATTAGCGTATTTGACCTCGTAAAGAAAAGGGAATCGAGTTTTTTCAACCAAGCCTTATCCTATTCATTTATAAGGTGTTTTGGTTAATTGAAACTTCACATATCCTTCGGATTATTTTATTGGGTACCTTTGCAGTACACCAAACGATTAGCGTATAGGATAGATTACATAGAAATAAAAATATAAGCGTTAGCTAAAAGTTCTCTCTACGAGGAAACCTAGGAAATTTCTAAACACGAAGAGGACGGATAGAGTTAACGCCCATGCGAAAGCGTGGGCTTAACCTGTTCGTCGTGTTGGGTTCTCCTAGGTACCTCTCGAGCGGACATGGTTTAAGTTCCACGCTTTTGTATTTATAAACCTGCCGTGTCGGGACAAGCGGTAACCAAAGCCATTTTATCATGATAACGATAACGCAATCAATTACGGATTACCGTAAAGCCACGATTTATATCGAGCCTACTTTTGCAAAGCCCAGCAGTTGCAATTGACACCGGAATGAATAATACTAACCTTAATAACAATACTTAAAATGGAAAAAATACTAAGACTTTTTAGCACCCGTAAAAAACACGAGGCACCAACAGAAAGCGAAGAATTAAGCGAACTGGATGACATTGATTTCGATGACGATTGCATTCCAGCAAACAGCACTACACCTAAGCACGAAAGTGATTGGGAGGTGGAGGCGCGAATGCAAGACCTTATTGACGGCGATTACGGGGAATTGAGTAAAGATGAGAAACGCGATAGCGGATTTTGTCGATACCATAAATGCGCAGAACTCATAGATTACGTATTGAATAATGCACTTGAAGTATTCTCAAGGGATACTCTCGTTTCATTTTCGAAACAACATTTGCCTACAATAGGCGACTACATCCTGCGGGAGATTGAGAAAATGAATCCCTACAAGAATCTCCGTTTCGACTTCAATATTGATAACACGAGGTTTAAATACGATGACCGTGAAATACGTGACCCCGAGGAAGTGGATTGTTATGACCCCCGCAAACTTGGTAAAGCATATACGGAGTTGCTCGATGCCTTTTTGTTTCTGTTTACCAAGCATTATCCGGAAATCGAAGAAAGGAAATTGGCCATTCATAGGGCTATAAAATCACCGTCAGTTATCGACTATTTGGAAAACGTGTATATGAGAAAGGCTAAGGCTGATTCTTCATTTTCACTATAAAAAAGGCCAACCGAAGCATTAGTCCCGATGCTTCCTCAAATGTTAATTACTAATCTTCCGCAATGGGGCTTTGCGGTATTAAACAAAAAATGTATATGAAAAAAGTGTTTATGTTGATGACGGCAGCAGCCGTAATGTTCGGTGCATGTTCAAAAGACGGTGACGACAACCCACAAGTCGAAAAGGAATGCAGGGTAACCACGCTTGGGGCAAGTGCGATGTATGATGGCAACACTGCGTTTGAATATGACAGTCAAAGCCGTATCGTAAAAATCATTTCAAATGATGGCGGAGATGACTATGTTGCCGATTTCACCTACCAATCGAGTAAAATCACCGTAATGGAATACTACGACGGGGAATTGGATGCTGAATATGAATTTACCGTAAATGGTTCAGGATTGATTACCAGTGCAACCGGAGATTTCGGTGGAGATAAGACGTTTACCTACGATAACGGTTACCTTAAGCAATTCGAGGTTGAATATGACCACGGTACGTCCAATGTCAATATTACATACAGTAATGGCAATCTGACCGAAGTAAATATCGACAATAGCTTCGATTCGTCTGATAGCAGAACGATTGCCTATGATGCAGGGAAAGTTTATCAGCCATTCACATCCTATTTAGCAGAGCCGTTCGGTGATGTTTCGTTTTGGGGCGTTGAATATGCGCTATATGAAACCGGATATTTCGGTAAGCTGCCAACGAACAGGATTGCGTCGGCTGATAATGCTACCCTATCATATGAAACGGGAAGCGATGGAAAAGCGACAAGGATAAAGGCCGATGCTCCCGAGGGATACAGCAGCTATAATGCGGCAGTCGGTTACGAATGCGATTAACAATAGCTTCAGACATTATGAAAATTTCTAATCTGGATTTATTGGCGTTGGGCAAATATATGTTTATTGTTGTTGCACCAATATTGGCTATTAATTGTGGTAACACGATTAAAGAAAGCGAGGAAGAAAAAAAAGCTAGAATCGAAGCTGAAACTGGTCTTGAATATTATCCGGTTGAAAAAGCCATTGAAGAAAATAGAACTGCGATTTTCTTAGCCGAAGACCCGTCATTCCAAGATAATGTTGGAAGAAAGTTTTACGTCGCGACGTTTATATCAGAGGGAGATACATATGGGTTCAAAATCTTCTTTGATTATGAAGAGGGTTTGAGATATGTAAAATCCATAGACCCAAATGAAGCCGCTCGATTAGCCAAAAAAGTGAAAGACAGAGACGTTTCCTTTAGTGACCTGTATGACGCGGCATTGGTTATCCATGAATCCCGTCATAAATAAAACACCGAAAATGAAAAGTCACAATAAAAGTAAAAAGCTTTCATTAATGGTCTCCGGATTCCTACTTGTCTTACTTTTCTCTTCGTGTGAATCGATTATGACACTGGGTGTTTTCGCAGCAGGAGCCAGTGCAGCAATTGCCATTGTTTGCGGTATCGTCGTTCTTTTAGTTTTCCTGTATCACAGCATATTTGGCGACAAAAAATAGTAAGCCAAGCGCATGTTGTCAGAAGCCTTAAGCTCACCATTTCGGTGGGCTTTTTTTATGCTCTAATTTTTAATAACTCACACACTTATTTTACAAGGTATGAATTCATTATTCAAAGTTTCAGAAATCAAATTGACGTATCAGCCGCATTTTAAGCCGTCTGAACGTCCAAAAATCACAAGGTCAACCCAAGCCTACGAAATGTTAAAACAGCATTGGGATGAAGAAATAATGCAGTTTTTGGAAGAGTTCAAGGTCATCCTGTTGAACAATGCGAAACGTGTGCTTGGCATAATCGATATATCGCTGGGTGGTCTGATGGAGGTTTCAGTCGATGTTAAGGTTGTCATTGCCGCAGCACTGAAAGCAAGAGCAACGGAAATTATTCTTGCTCATAATCACCCATCCGGAGAACCTACCCCAAGCAGACAGGATATTGCTTTGACCCAAAAAATCATCGATGCTGCAAAACTGTTTGACATAGACGTGATTGACCATTTGATAGTGACGTCAGAGGGGTGTTACAGTTTTTCAGATAACGGATTGATTCCGTGATACAAAATCGCTCCAACACTTCGCGCTTGAAACTTTCGGGGTTTCTGCGCGGTGTCGGAGCGTATACTAGTACTTATATGATAAGACAGGATTCTATGGAATGATATGCTATTTTCGTACCAAATCATTTGCGTCATACTCGCTGGTATTAACTTATTCATTCAGGTATTTTAGAAATTTCCTTTGTGTAAAAAGAAACATGATAAAAGAATAAAAGTAAAATATAATAAACAGCATAAGTATACTAAAAGATACGAAAAGCGCCCATTCGAAATTCTTTCGGAAATACATAATTGTCTTAATCTCTTTCTGTTCACCGGTTTTAGAATCTTTAAATGCGATGGTCACATCGTAATTTCTGGAATTTCTAAATGGCAATAGAACTCCGTTCATATTTTTGTTTAAACTGGTAAGAATAGGGGTAAAATCTTTGGCTATGTACAAAATTTCCTTGTCTATTAGTTCGTTAGTCTTAGCGTTATATGGTATTATATTGAACTCACTAACCCGGCTTAATCCAATATATGAAAACACCAGTGGTATTATCGATATTATGACTGGTAAAAAGGAAAAGAGGTTTCTATTAATAGCTTTTTTGTATAGTTTTTTGATTTTGGGTACATTGGGTATCCGGTGGTGAAACAAAAATTTTGGATTCCTAGCATTAAAAATACCCTCGAACTTGAAATATTCGTTTCTTTTAAAAAGCCCTAAATTAATTTCAAGTAAGTCGTTGTTTATATTGTGTTGGACATCCAGTCCTTTACTGCGGGAAATGACACTAAAATCAAGCCATTTGCCACCTTCTTCAAGAGATAGACCAATACAGCTGCGTTTCTCTGTTATATCAGAGTTGCCATTACAGATAATTACCCCTCTAAGTAAATACAACTTATTATCAACAGTTATATTATCGTACTGGATAGTTAGCTTTGCAAACCGATTTGCAGCAGTATCAAAAAGATTAATGTTTTCATCTTCTAAATAGACAATTTGAGTTTTTCTTGATTTGAAATAAGCAATTAAAGAGGGTAACCCAAAAATTATGGTAAGAAGAGAGGGGATAATTAAGTTGACGTCCATATTAACTTTAGTATTGGTTACGAATATACAAATTCATAAGGCCAGGCATGCGATTTTCAAGAAGTTAAAAAAAATATTTGCATCCTAATCAATCTATTATGTATATATTACATCCTTTAATGGATGCATGCCAGATTAACCAAAGCAATTTATCATAGCCAAATATGCAAGGCAAAAGAAAAAACTTGGTAACGTTTAAAACAACTAAACGTTTTGACTCGTACAATCAACCAGATCAGAGTTTAAACAATTTTTCTATTTCAAGAATAACAAGTTTTATTCCAATTGTATCCGGTTCATTTGTGATTCTCGGAATGATAAGATCATTCGTATATTACGAGAGCTTCGGAGTTTCAATTACAAAATATATCGATTTTGGGGAGATTTTTACATTGTGGTTTTTTGAAACGATATTGAGCCTTATGCCATTTGCTTTCGGCTTGCTAATTTTTCTTCTATTTTATTTATCGACACCCAAATATGACAGCGGGTATAATTACAGACACTCTACACCTTATTTGCTATATTCCGCCACGTTGCTTTATTATATTTTTGGGATACGGAAAAACATTTTTGGAAATTATACCGAAGGGTTACAACATTTCCTTTTAAATTCAATTGGGCATTCAATAGCCTTTTTGTTTTTGCTAATCGGGTTTGTGTTTTTTCTGTTTGGAATGGTTAGTTATTTCAAAACCTTGAATAAGCGGAAAAGAGATGGACAGGAATTGTTTTCTAAAACGAACGGTTCGATGTGTATTATTATGATTACCTGTTGTCTTTATATTTACTTTATTGTCTTGCCTCAAGGCTTAGCTTTAACCTCCAAAAATCCGGATAAGTATACACTAAGATTTGCAGACCGCACTATCTCAACGGATAATAACCTTAGATACTTAAATAGAACAAAAAATTACATTCTTCTTTATGACAAGAGTAATAATCAAACCCATATTTTTAAATCAGAAGATGTACTCGAAATAACAATTGAACCTCATTCTACAATTAAACTTTTCGAAGGCAAGGATATTTGAAACAGGTAATAAGGCATTTCGAGCGCCTAAGCACCTACATAAGTCATGGCCAAATTTACGACAGCGATCCCGAATAAGCTTTTACAAAGCACATTCGGTCTTACTGTCTAACCTACGGTAAATAATTTGTCATGCCTTATGATTGGTGCAAAGTTGCTCTCCATAAAAGCTGCCTTTGTATCCATTACAAGGTTTCATGCTTCAACCACGTAATGAATCCAATCGCTTTTCATAATTTTGCTCGCCTGCGCCATCGCTCGGGCTTCGTTGCTGTCATGATTATTGCTTTAGCCATTACACATCGCCAAGGCGTTGGCAATAATCCCGCCAGCACTCGTGTTCTACGAACATATCGTTCAATCACCTTTCAGGCTTCTTTTGAACGACCGCTCGCTCAACTCGCAGCCGGCGAGCGTGTCACAGACGTATTATTGTATAGCGTTAACCCCGTAGCAAATCATTGTTTTTAGTACATTTGAGCAAGAAAAAGGAGGTAAAAATGACTTAACAAAATGAGACAAGAAATGAGACAAAACTGGAGAAATTTTGGTGTTTTAAGCACAAATCCTGTTATCTCCAAAAAAGAAGTAATTAACAGAACAAACAACTACTCACGATAAGAAAACAACGCAACACACTGATTTACTGCACAGAAACACAGGCACAAAAAAAGCCCTACATTGCTGTAAGGCTTTTTTTTAAGCTCCTGAAGCTGGGCTCGAACCAGCGACCCTCTGATTAACAGTCAGATGCTCTAACCAGCTGAGCTATTCAGGAGTATTGTAGCTGGTATACCCCGTTTTCGGGACTGCAATATTCGGAACTTTCCCCCGAATAAACAAAAAATTTTTCAAAAATAACGCAATTCCTTCGGTTTCAAATTGTACCGGTATCGTCAAGTACATAATCGTACGGATATACCAGCACATCCCAGCTTTGGCCGCCGTCGGCAGTGATGAACAAGCGGTCTGCACCATAGACGATGCCGGTTCGCTCGTCGTGGAAGTCCAATGCCGTACCGGACACCTCCACCCCATGCACAAACGCATCCAGTGTAACCCACGTACGTCCGCCATCGGCACTTTTCGCCACCCCACTTTCCAGCAGGGCGTAGACGACGTCAGCCGACACCGCTTGGCAGGCGAATATCCCGCCACCAACCGTTACCGGCTCGAAGGAGATGCCGCCATCCGCAGAGTGGAAAGCCGACCCTTCGTCATTATAGACCAACAAGCCTTCCGCCGTGATGGATGCAATAGCCAGTTGGCCGGCAACATCCAACATCGCTCCGTCTGTCCAAGTGTGGCCTCCGTTTGCCGTCCGCAACACGTACGCGCGGCTAGCGCTTTCACCCTGCAAACCGTAAAGCAGCCAGCCGTGTTCCGAATCTGCAAAACCGAAAGTCAATGCAACTGCTCCCGCTTTCTCCACCATCAATGTGCTTCCCTGCTGTTCCACGTCTATCCGGTATAGCAACACCCGCCTCTCTACCCCTACTTCCTGCTGGCACAGCACCCAAACGGAGCGGTCTGCCGCGACCAATAGCTGCACGGGGGAAACCGTGCCAGCGGCAATAAAACGTCCGTCTACGATGGCTTCGCCATATGTCGTCCATGTTTTCCCATTGTCCATTGAATACCGCAGTGCGAATGACACGCCGACGGATTGCGCGTATACTATGATACCATCCCCAAAAGCAACAAAGCCATCTGCTATTTGCCATGCGCGAGGTTCAAAATCGAACGATTGGAACCTATCGGCTGTCGAAAATACCCCTCGTTCAGCAATGCCACTGATGCGCTGCCGCCCATCGATGTCGACATGGATAATCCCATCACCTCCGATCAGCATACCTACATCGGGGTTGACGATCGGCTCCATGGGATACAGGTCCAACAATGTATCCTTTCCGTTGCAGCACCACAACAGCACAACAGCGATCAGCATAAACGTTTTTCTGCAAAGACTCATCATAAACTCAACATGGCCCCCACGGTGATGTTAACCGAATTGAAATTAAAGCGGTGGTTCCGGGGTGTGATATAGCCTGATGCCAGGTCATCGTCGATAATATCCTTCCGTACCTTCAATCGGGGGTTGAAGAATTCGTACCCCAATTTCACATACCATTCGCGTATCTGTACCCGTAGTCCCATTTCCTGTGAAAACCCCGTCCCCTTCAAATAACTGTCGGAATAAGTGATATTCGCATCGTCACCGTCGCCCTCCTGCTCTGCATCGTAATTGGCTACCCAATTGAAATCCGCGGCGAGGTACGGAAAAAAGGTAGCCTGCCCCAAATAAAACAGGTCGTAACTCACCTGTCCGCCCAACTTCACAATCAATAATTGCTCGGTTACCCACTCGTCTATCTTATTCGAAAAAAAAGTCACTCCCGCATGGGGTCGCAGCCGGAGCCGCCATTGATCGCCAAATGCAAAAACCGGACCCACCTTTAGGCCCGCGCCCACCGGAAAAATGGAATGCATGGCAGATGCCGTAAACCGCTCCGCCCCGATTTCGGCATCCAAAAAAACAGGGAATTTTTCCTGAGCGGAGAGGCCGGATACCGATAGCATCAATGCCACGCCACCGGCCAGTATGGTTCGGAGCCGTGTCATAACAGCACGCCCGCGAGGACAATGGTGGCCACGGTGAAATAAATAATCAATCCGGTCACATCCACCAAGGTGGACACGAACGGTGCCGAAGAGGAGGCAGGGTCAGCACCAAGCCTACGCAAAAGGAACGGCAGCATGGAGCCCACGAGCGAGCCCCACAGTACCACCCCAAGCAGCGATAGACTGACTACGATGGCCACCAACACCCAATGATCACCGTAGGCATGCGCGAACGCTTGCCATGTACATACACGAAGGAAGCCAAGTCCACCAAGTATCAGTCCCAGCAATAAACCTGAGAGAATCTCCCGCCGCATTACACGCCACCAGTCGGCCAGGGTCACCTCACCCAGAGCCATCGCTTGGATAATCAACGTGGACGCCTGCGACCCGCTGTTCCCGCCACTCGAGAGAATCACCGGCATAAACAGAATAAGCACCGCACTGGCCAATTGGCTTTCGTAATGCTCGAGTACGGTAGCTGTGAGCAGTTGCCCAAGAAAGAGCACGATCAGCCACCCCGCGCGCTTTTTTACCAGATGAGGAATAGATACATCGAGGTAAGGTTCATCCAACGCTTCCGTACCACCGATGCGCTGCATATCTTCCGTATACTCTTCGTTGGCCAGCCAAAGGATGTCGTCTATGGTAACGATACCCAGCATGATTCCCTGCGAATCGACCACCGGAAGTGCCACCCGATTATTCATCCGAAAAACGTTGATGGCCTCCTCCTGCGGGTCGTTCGCATTGAGCGAAATCAGCCGGCTGTCCATGATGTCCCTCACCCTGGTTTCGGGGTCCGCTAGCAGGATATTCCGTATCCGGATATCATCCATCAATTCGCCATTTTTGTCGATGACATAGAGCACATCGATCGTCTCGGAATCCCGCCCATATTTGCGGATATGCTCAAGCACGCGCGTGATGGTCCAGTGCTGTTTTACGGTGATGTAATCCGGCGTCATCAACCGGCCTACGCTATCTTCCGGATAGCCCAACAAAGCCAGTGCTTCCTTGCGCTCAGAAGGGGGCAAAAGAATGATCAATTGCTTCACCACGTCGCCCTTCAAATCACTGAAAAAAGACGTCCGATCATCGGGCGGCATTTCGTTGATCAGCTCCGTTATTTTCGGTACGGAAAGCTTGGTGAAAATCCGCTCTTGCGTGGGGAAATCGAGGATGCCGAATACATGAACGGCCCGGTTGATACTTAGCGTTTCGATAAACTTCGCACCGTACTCCGGCAGCTCATCGATGAGCGCTTCCACGTCCGATATATTGAGTTCGTCTAGATACTCCTTGAGTTGCTCCTCGCTACCTTCTGCCAATAGCATTTCGGTTTGTTCAACCAGCGTATCCAATTCGTCCATGAGCCCTCCTAACTTAAAAACAGTATCCTACATTGGGGAAAGATTTGCTTGCAAAAGTCGGCTTTTTTATGGAAAAGAACGAACAAGTCGGCATTAAAAACCATGTCGGGAAATAGGTTATTTTACCCTGGACCGACTACAAATAAAAGACAAAATGTCAGCAAAACCAAAACATAGGTATCGATCTCGCTACTCGAAAGCCACCGACAAATCTCTTGTCGTGGTAGTGGTCGATAACCGCACACTTGCAGCGAAACCATAGCATCGCGATTACACACCGCTAACCTGCCCCTTGAAAATACCAGCGGATAGGGGCAGCGATTTTCTGGCAACTCGTGCACATCACTTGTACAGCGAACGATGGGGAGTATGAGCGCACACAGAAGAAAATTTCACAACCAAACTCAAAAAGATAGTGTACTTTAGCTCATGATTTTCACCGTTTAAGAGGCGCCTACAAATTTTAAGAAAAGAGGTAATTTTCTGTGATTTTAATCATAAAATATATGGATTATCTCAATTTATTATTAAAATATTATAAATTGTAAATCAGTTATAAATAAAATTTAAGTAAACTTTTAATTCATAAAATAAAATTAAAAGATCATCGATTTACCAAATATATTAGCACCCTCAAATGAATAGCTCTATATATACACATTATAAGTTAGTAATCAGCTGTTTAATATTAATGTTATTATGTTTTAATTTACATTACGCTTTTTCACAGATTTTTAACGATGATCAATACCCGCCAAGTGTAAGGTGGCGGCAAATACAAACAGAAAACTTTCAGTTGATTTACCCTTCGGAATTTGAAGGAGAGGCGCAACAACTCGCCAGCAAGCTTGTGAAAATACGTGAGCGTGTAAGTGCAACCCTCGGCAAGGAACCTCGGAAAATCTCGATCATTCTTCAGAACCAAACGGTAGAATCCAACGGGAATGTGCAGCTCGCACCCCGCCGATCCGAGTTCTATACCACCCCGCCCCAGCAAGGTGATTTTCAAAAATGGCTGGATAATCTTGCCATCCACGAGCTCCGCCACGTTGTACAGTTTGACAAATTGGCAGGATACTTACGTGCTCCTTTTTTTGAACAATTGGCCCTAGCCATTTACGGAGTCACCTTGCCCGCATGGTTTTTTGAGGGTGATGCGGTCATGGCGGAAACCGAATTATCAGCGGCCGGGCGCGGGCGCCTACCCTCGTGGGAGATGCCTTTCCGGGCAAACTTGATTAGCGGCAAAAAATATGGTTACCAGAAAGATTATTTGGGGTCGCTCAGAGATGTCACGCCGGGGTTTTACGAACTCGGTTATTTCATGACCTCCGCCCTCAAAGCGGACTATGGTTCGGGTATCCTCGACAGCCTGATGACCCGCATGGCCAAGGTTCCGATACGCCCTTATAATTTCACCGGTTCGCTTCATAAATTCACCGGCTATGGTACGCGGAAATGGCATGGAAAAGTAACCGGAAATCTCCTCGAGAAATGGCGGGAACAATTGCGGGAAAACGACCCAATTGACTATCCAATTTTACCCCGAAAACAAGCTGGAAAACCGGCTAGCTGGCTGCTGCCGCAAGTGCTGCCGGATGGGCAGATAATTGCCCTATATAGGGGCGTACGCGAGGTGCCAAAAATCGTTATCCTAGACACGTCCGGCAGGCACACAGATGTGGTGAAAACCGGTCGCCAAACCGAACCCCATTTCCACTACGCCGCTGGTAAAATGGTGTGGGATGAGGTGCGGCGACATAGCCGATATGGCAAGCGCACGTACAGCGTCATCAACCTATACGACTTGCATAAAAAGACCTATCGGCAGCTCACGCGGAAGAGCAGATACTTCTCCCCCTCGCTGAGCCCGGACGGCTCACAGGTGGCCGCCGTAGCTGTCGATGAAAGCAATGCGGTGAGCTTGGTGTTGATAGATGCGGAGACTGGAGCGTCGCTCGCACACTTTCCCGCCCCCGGAAACATTCTGCTTCAGACCCCGGCATTCGACCTTATAGGCACCAAGATAGTTGCAACCGGCATATCCGAAAAAGGTGCTGCTATCATTGAATTGGACATCCCAACCGCCATGTATCGCTACCTACTCGGCTGGCAAGCCCAGCAGATTGAGCGGCCGATATATGCCGACGGCCGCATCGTTTTCAAAGCCCATTTCAACGACATCGACAACTTGTATGCGCTGGACCAACAGGGCTTGGTGCACCAGCTGACGAATGCCCGTTTCGGCGCATTCAACCCTTCCGTAGACACCGCGGGCAATCAGCTGTGGTTTAACAATTACCAAGTAAGCGGCTACCAAATCAGTCGACTAAAAATGAACAATTTGTCGATAAGCCATTTTAAGGCCCCTGTAAGCCAAAAACATAATTTAGGGATTATGGATACGGCAGAAACAGAAACATGGCCTTCTATAGCTTATAACGGCGTCAAAAATTTGGTAAACTTCCACAGTTTATCGATAGACAACGGTAATTTCGATAATATCGGTAACATCAAGCCCGGCATTTACTGGCTTTCCGACGACCTACTGAACACCATGCAAATCCGTCTCGGCTACCAATACGACAGCGACATCCGTTCCAGCGTATACTCAGCTTCGGTGGCTTACCAGCGGTTCTTTCCCAAGTTCTCGTTAGCGTATAGTAACCGCGGTCAGCTCGTTGCGGCCCGAATAACCACGGGCAACGCGATAGACACCGTGCAGGTCCACTGGCGGGAAAATGTCGCCACCTTACAAATGGATATCCCGCTTGTTTTTTATCGGCTCAACCATGTGTTCACCACCGGAATCAGTGCGGCAACATCTTACACCGACCGGTATGGATTGAGCGAACCGCAGCTCCAAGAGCAGTTTATCAACGGCGTCCGATTTCCGATGAGCTATCAAGTATATTTCAACCAAAATCAGCGGCAGAGTGCATTGGATCTGGCTCCCCGTTGGGGGCAGAACGTCAGCATCAGCTATCGGCATTTCCCGTTCGATGGCAACCTCAGCGGCGAACACCTCGCATTACGTACAGCGTTCTATTTCCCTGGGCTGTGGACCAACCATTCGTTGCTCGCTCGCTTCAGCTACCAGCGGAGCAGCGGTACCTATCAACTGATCAACGACATCCCGTTGGTAAGCGGCTATGATCGGCTACAGCCGGTGCCGGTAGACAATACGCTGCTGTTCAGTTATCGGTTTCCCATCGCTTACCCCGACTGGGCTATCGGGCCGCTGGCCTATATCAAACGCTTTAAAGGCGGCGTGTTTAGCGACTTCCAGAACGTAGGTACCAGCGCGCCGTTCCAGCCCCGTACGTTCGGTGTTGAGCTCAGGGCAGATATGAATTTACTGCGATTCTACTTGCCGGATTTCGACATCGGCGTTAAACTGGTGTATGCCAATGAGGCGAGCGCCCCGCAGCGGGTCTTTGCTACGTACAGCATCGGGTATCGGTATTGATGAAATAGCGAACGAGCTACTACAATCCCCTGATGGACGGACAACTTTTTTGAAACCCTAACCACAATACCTTTTTTGCAATTCTTCATAAATACAGTTGTCGCGGTAAACAGCGTTCTTATCCAGTCCATTCCTTATCCACATTTCGTTCCATAGGTGTATTGCATAAGAAGTTTCATTAATCGTATCACGCATCGATTTTGACACAAAGTGTGCATAAACCCAATAATTGACGGGACACATAACCTCAGGGGGCTAATACATAATCAAACAGCTAATGCTCAATAACAGCTTTGGTAAGTAGCTTGGGCCCTATATCCCCCCATTTTAGTTCTTCAGGCTTCATGGAAGTATATCAACGCCGATTGACTTGCATTCTGTTATTCTGTTTTTGAATTCTTCCATATTAAAGTACTGCGTAAAAATATGATCATCCTCGCAGATTAGGACGAATTTATCTCCGCGTTTGTCTGCTTCATTGATAATAGTATAGATAGTTTTCCATAAGCCATATGCTCCATTTGGATCCTCAATTGCCTTGACAATTTCCAGTTGAAAACCCTTATGATCGAGAAACTCTGAATGAATACTTTTAAAGCGGTCAATTCTTGATTTCAAATTAATTGCGAAAGCCGGAATCTTTTCGTGTGTATTCATGGGTATAATGTTGAAGAGGGATTACTCATTTTAACAGGCCGTCAATCATTTCTCTTACTATGTCATTTCCGGGAAAGCCTGTAAATTTATCAATGAGCACGCCTTCTTTATCATATAATAGATATGACGGAATACCGTCGAACCCGAAATGTTCCATCATATAAGTCCACTGACTGTCTGTCAGATAATAATGTTCGCTACCAATCCCCTGTATTTTTTCCTCCCATAGCTTTTTGGGTGAAGACCCGTTTGTGAGATACACAAATACAACATCCTCATACCGAAAACCGCCTTTTGTACCCCTGAATTGTTTCATTGCATCCAAACATGGAGCACACCACGTCGCCCAAAGGTCTATAAATACCACCTTATCCTTATAGTTGGAAACAATAGTTTCCATGACATTATCTTCCGGAACAGTCGAGACGTCATTTATAACAGTAGGTGATTTTACTTTGTCCAGTTCAACAACTTGTTGGTTTTTCCGGAGCAGTATTTTTGCGATTTCTCCATTTTCCCAATAATTGGAGATTTGCTCTTTTTGCTTTTCAGTTAGCGGCTTCCCCCGCTCGTTCAGCTGCCGACCATAGGCATTGGCCGCTAAAACATCATAATACGGCCCGTCATCGAATCCGACCAGATCAGCTAAAATAACTTTCACGCTTGCTAACCAAGAAGGAATATCGCTTTCTCCGATCACCGGTAGCCCTAATACTTCATTATGGAGAATTAAGTTCTGAAATTCAGCGAATGTGAACGTTTGTAGGTATTGCGGGTCGCTGAGATTGAAGTCTTTCAAAAAACGAAAATATGACAGATCAATCTTTTGGATCTCAGGCTTACCAACTGTATCCTGAGTTACGTGACGATAATGACGCTTCATCTCTGCTTCGTAATCGAAGACATGTCCCGTATATATGAATAAACGATAATCTTTAGCTATAAACCCTTTAAACTCTTTGGAGAATAATTTATCATTATCTACAAATAATGCCAGTCTTTCAGATACATTACTTTCAACATAACCCAAGAACTCATCCGTACTTTTATCGTAGAGCCGTGGATTTTCCCCATCTGGTCTATCCGGTCTATAATCAATCAATTTGTTTAACACCTGTATGCTCTGTCCCACATCATATAGATTCATGTCAGGCGTAACATCTGCGTATTTAATATTAAGACCTGAATCATAAGCGATATCAATGTGGATGGAGTCTCCATTTATAGATTTGATTATAAGGGACTTGCCCGCGTTTACGCTCGTGTACAAACCGACTAAAGAAGTCTCGGTTTCCACATCAAAGTCCAGTGAGAATCTGCCCGATTGGTCGGCGAGAAAGTTATATCTAACATTTTCTCCTGAAATTGGATGTGGAACAGTAATAGTTAAAACAATGCTATCCCTATTTTGATTATCAGGAGCGATGATTCTTCCTGTTATTTTGGATTTTCCCGCTACGATGGCTGTTCCTCCTGTATTTATCTCTGTCGGCAGGTTACATGACAAAAAGAAAAAAAGGCCACATACGAAAAGAAGTTTTATTTTAAGCATCATTATCTTGATTTAAACCCCGGCAAAATTTAAAAAAATCTGCAGGAGTAAAGTGACTATGTATATATAGTATCAATACAATACAACTCACTAACAAATCGGGAATCACATCGTCCGTCCTGGGGTTGGCCTTCATCATCGATCCACGAACAATCATCATACCGATTTTTCCCTATACAAGCAGTTATCTTAGGCTGAGGATCAGGCGGTTCAACGCCCTCAACACATTTTGCTTGTGGATAGGAAAAGTAATATCCATAGCATCGGGTATCGTTATTGATGAAATTGGCATCCCCCATTTCTTTATCATTGGTATACAGCGCTTCAGATTCTGCGGGTGTCAATTTTTCAGGCATTTATAACCTGTCTAGATCAAGAAATATAATCGTCAATTTTTTGGCTTCGTTGAGGGAATTTGCCCCTCGACAGCTTCAATAACATCCGGTTTTCCGACGACTTTGGTCACTGGTTCTATGCTGATGATCTTTTTTAATAGGAAGACGTTATAGTGGTCAAATTGCAGGGTATTTGGAGTTATGCCTTGTAAAAACGTTGGCTTTTCATTAACTTCAAATGCTTCCCATTCACCTTTAAGTACCCAGAATTTGCCGACATATGATCTGTTATACCAAATAAATACATCGTTTGATACCTTGAGTTCATCCATGTCGATTTGGGGTTCAGGTTCTGCTCCCGAAAATGTATGCCCTATCGAGTGATAAAACTCATTTTGTGATCCGTTCACCACTGAAGATAGGTAGACGTCATTAAACATATAGATGTATGGGTTATTGCCTACGAGGTCTCTGAAATGTAGTGCTATCGGTATCGGGTCTCCATTCCGGAGTTTTTTATCATTTGGCAGCATTTGATAGGAAAAATAATCTTCGGCAGACCCCATGGTGAAGCGCTTAATAGCTTTCCCTTGTGCATCAATGCTATCGGCCGCGGGCGGCAGGCTGGGCACTAGAATATTCTGACCACCCACCAAATATACAAGAAGAGCTTCTTTCTCCACCATCCCTTTACGCTCATATTGGAGCTGGGCGCATGCAGAATCAAGGCGTAGCGTTATCATAACAACAAATAGGTGGCAAATTTTAAAAAAAATGCTCATGTTTATTCAAATTGTTAAATAAATCCCACCAGTTCTGTCTTATCCCCTATAACCAGAATGGGTTTCACCTGCAATACCGCAGTTAACGCTACGAAATTATTTTAATCTGCGTTTAATCAAAAAAGAATCGTACTTTCTTCCCTTCTCAAACACATGCCCTTGACCATTAATCACACCACTAATATGAATATGGAACAATGAGTAGTTAATGTCACCATAATTTAATTCGATTGAAAGCGGCCGAAGCCGCTTGATCTTTTTAATCGTTGATGGCTTTCACGCCGGGCAACTCTTTGCCTTCCATGTATTCCAGTAAGGCACCACCCCCGGTACTTACGTAACTTACATGCTCGGTCATACCGAATTTGCTTACCGCCGCCGCGGAGTCACCTCCGCCGATTAGCGAAAATGCACCCCGCTCGGTCGCCGCCACTACTGCGTCGGCCACCGCCCGGGTACCTTTGGCAAATTTATCCATCTCGAATACGCCCATCGGACCATTCCACAAAATCGTGTTGGAAGCCAAGATTACCTTGGCGAAATGTTCGCCCGACTCCTTACCGATGTCCAGCCCCATCTTATCGGCCGGTATCTGGTCGTTCGGACCGTCGTAAGCCGGCGAATCAGGCGCAAACCTATCGGCAATCTGGCAATCGGTAGGCAACACGAGGTTCACCCCTTTCTTCTTTGCTTTCTTCACCAAGTCGTTTGCCAGGTCGAGCTTGTCCAGCTCTACCAACGACTGGCCGATCTCGCCACCGCGGGCCTTCACGAAAGTGTAGGCCATGCCACCGCCGATGATCAAGTTATCCACTTTATCAAGCAGTGCCTCAATCAATTCGAGTTTATCAGACACCTTCGCCCCGCCCATAATGGCGGTAAACGGGCGCTGCGGGCTGTGCAATACGCGCTCTGCGTTGCCCACCTCGGCCGCCATCAGGTAGCCGAAGTATTTTGCTTTCGGAAAAAACTGTGCAATCAATGCCGTTGAAGCGTGTGCACGATGTGCGGTACCAAATGCGTCATTGACATAAACATCGCCGAGCTTAGCCAGCTTTTCCGCGAAACCGGCATCGCCCTTTTCCTCTTCCTTGTAAAAACGGAGGTTTTCCAAAAGCAGCACTTGGCCCGGCTTGAGCGCTGCGGCCTTGGCATAGGCGTCGTCGCCGATGCAATCGTCTGCAAACTGCACATCGACGCCCAATACACCCGAAAGGTGTGCGACGATGTGTTTCAGCGAGAATTTTTCCGAAGGCCCTTCCTTGGGCCTACCCAAGTGTGACATCAGGATCACCGCACCTCCATCGTTCAGGATTTTCTTGATGGTTGGTGTCGCCCCTTGTATACGGTTATCGTCTGTGATGGCGTAATGCTCATCCAAGGGGACGTTAAAGTCTACCCGTATCAAGGCTTTTTTTCCGGAAAAATCGAAATCGTCTATCGTCTTCATATAATTATGCTAATGATGTGTAAGGGGAACAAAGCTACTATAAGTATTGGAAAATCAAAACACCTCATGGCTATACCGTTGCACTGCGGCCCATGCGTCGCGGTCGAGCCTGGTCTCGATGCCCCGCTCATCGAGCAACTGCAGCAACGTCTCGGTAGCGATGTTGCCGGTCAGCTTGTCTGCAGCCATTGGGCATCCGCCAAAACCCCGCAGGGCGGTGTCGAAACGGGTACATCCGGCGTCAAGTGCGGCAACCAATTTTTCGCGACCGGCCTCCGGCGTGCTGTGTAGGTGGAGACCTAGTTCGATGTTGGGAAACGCACTTCTCAAATACGGATACAATGAGGCAATCACGTCCGGCGTAGAACTCCCTACCGTGTCTGCCAACGCAAAATGCCGGATACCCAGCGCCACCAGCTTTTCGGTGTACTCGGCCAAGATCGTGGCACTCCATGGGTCGCCATACGGGTTTCCGAAGCCCATCGAGAGGTAGACCAGCGGTGTGCGGTTATTGGCGCGGCATATCGCAACGATTTGCTTTACCATATCAAGGGCTTGGGCGACAGTGGTGTTGGCATTGCGCCGTTGGAAGGTCTCGGACACCGAAAAAGGGAACCCCAGTATCTCCACATGGGCATGCCGAACGGCCTCTTCAGCACCACGCACATTGGCAACGATGGCAAGGAGCCCGGTCTTACTCACTTTCTCAGCTAACACGCTATCCAAGAGGTCCAGTACTGCTGCCGTATCCCGCATCTGCGGAATGGCCTTGGGCGATACAAAACTGCCGAAGTCGAGCCGATCAAACCCGACGTCAAGAAGCAGTTTGATATATGCGGCTTTGGTGGCCGTGGGGATAAAACGGTGCATACCCTGCATCGCATCGCGGGGGCATTCGGTAATCGACACCTTGCTGATACCGTAACCGCGTGCTTGTGACCGTGATGCAACCGCCATCGCGTTAATAGATCTCCATGGTAAATGGAAGCCGGGCCTGTATGCCGCGCAATTGCAGCGCCGCTTTTGCTTGCTCGTAATAGCGGTAGTGGTCGCCCAACTCACGCTTGCTGAGCCACGTACTGATACGGTCGGCAGAGCCGCCCAACAGTGCTTCGAACGGGCTTTTGATGGCCGGATAGCTCACGATCCGGTAGGTATCCAAGCCGGCTTTATCTGCAGCTGCGGCAATTGCATCCTCAATGTTGCCCAAGCGGTCTACCAGCCCGTGTTCAACGGCTTGCTGGCCACTCCATACGCGGCCCTGCCCGATGCTATCCACCTGTGCCTTGGATAAGCCGCGGCCATCGGCCACGCGTTGCAGGAATGTATCGTAGATCTGATTGACCTGCATTTGGAGAATTTGCTGTTCATCGGCCGTGAGCGGTCGGTCTACATTTGCTAAAAAATCAGCATATTTACCTGTCTTCACCTCGTCAAAAGTAATACCCAGTTTATCATTATACAGTTCCTGCATGTTCGGGATGAGGCCAAAGACACCAATAGAGCCCGTAATTGTGTTAGGCTCGGCAAAAATCGAATCGGCGGCCGCCGAGATATAATACCCTCCAGATGCAGCTACATCTCCCATGGATACGATGATTGGCTTCTCTTGGCTCAACAACTCCACCTCGCGCCAGATGACGTCGGAAGCCAGCGCGCTACCACCGGGTGAGTTAACGCGGAATACCACGGCCTTCACCTTATCATCGCGGCGCACCTTACGTAGCTCACGCGATATGCGTTCCGAACCGATCATGTCGTCACTACCTTCGCCCGATACAATACTGCCTACCGCATATACCACCGCAACACGATCACGGGCGGAGGCGCTGACCGATGATGTTGTTGGCTTATACTTCAAGATCGACACGGCATTCAGGTCTTTGTCTTGATCTACGTTGAGCGAGTCTTTCAACTCGGCTAGGAGTTCGTCCTTGTATCGTTTACCATCGGCCAGTCCATAGGTCACCGCATCGTCTGCGGTCCTTACCAGATAGCCATTCGCAATGGCGTGCAATGAATCAGCTGTCATGCCGCGACTCTCTCCGATTTGGGCAATGAAATGGTCGTAAATGCTCCCCAGGAAAGAACTGACCTGCTCCCGGTTGGCGTCGCTCATCTTGTCCAATACAAACGGTTCCACCGCACTTTTGAATGTCCCCACTTTCACTACCTGTGCTTCAATGCCCAATTTATCGAGCGTACCTTTCAAAAAAGCGGTCTGTGAGGCAAGCCCCCTAAAGTCTATTGCACCTTCAGGGTTAACGTAAACCCGATCGGCGGTGGAGGCCAAGTAATAGGCGCGTTGGGTATAACCCTCGCTGTAAGCAACAATGAACTTGCCCGAGTCTTTGAAATCGAGCAGAGCATCACGGATTTCCTGCAGGGTGGCAAAGCTGGCGGATACGGAAGAGAGGTCGAGGCATATGCCCTTGATGCGTTCGTCTTCCTTAGCCCCATCTATGCGTTTGAGTATATCATTCAACCCGAAGCTTTTAACGGTAATGAACCCGGGCAGGTCAAGCTCCTCGAACGGATCGGGGATCGTACGTTCCGTGATGTCGTGTTTAAGGTCGATCAGCAACAATGAGTTGGCTGCAACGGTGGTCTCCTTCTCGGCACTCATGGAGCTCACCAGGGCACCGATAACGATTAAACCCACCACAAACAAGAGGATGAACGATATGACGATACCCGTCACGGTAGCGAGTACGTATTTGAAAAATGACTTCATATGCGATTCTATTATAAGCTGTTCAAACTTAGAAAAACTTCACTGTATTGACAAATGGCATCTCCGGCCATGGTAGAGGTTTGACGACGACGCTGCTCATTCGTTACAGCGCTATTTATTTGGATATAAATCGCCGTTTACCTAAGTTTGCCTATCGATCGATATCGCTTTATGCTGGTTACAACGAACGCCTTTTTATTATTGGGTACAAACATGGGCGACAGGGTTGCTCAGTTAAACCGCGCACGAAGCGAAATCGCCAAGGAAATCGGAACCCTATGCAGCACCTCATCAATATACGAAACGGACGCTTGGGGCAATGAAGACCAACCCAATTACCTCAACCAAGTTGTGGAGGTTGCAACCCCATTAGAACCGCTTTTCCTGCTTAAGAAAATCAACGCCATCGAAAAACAGATGGGCCGGGTACGTGTAAACAAATGGGAGTCGCGGCTGATTGACATAGACATCCTATATTATGCCGACAAGGTCATCGACGAGGTAAACCTGCAGATACCCCATCCGCATTTGCCCGACCGCCGATTTGCATTAGCGCCGTTGCAAGAAATCGCGCCGGGATTCGTTCACCCCGTATTGGGGAAAACAACCAACGAGCTGCTGGACGAGACGACCGATCCGCTTGCCGTACGACTTTTTAATCCGGATACATATGAACAACATGAATTTTGAACAAGCCGACTTGGCTTACCTGATGGATCTTTCCAGCGGCAACACGCAGCTCATCCGAGAGATATTGGAACTTTTCATCAAACAGACCCCGCAAGACATAGAACTACTTGCCACCTATATAGCGCAGGAAGATTGGGAAGGCGCCTACAAACAAGCCCATCACATCAAGCCCACCTTAGCGTACGTAGGTGCCAACCAGATGCGCCAGGAATTGCAGGAAATCGAAGACGACGCAAAACACCGTCAGAACGTTGATGCCATTGCTGCCAAACTAGCCGCAATGTTGCCAAGGTTAGCTGTGCTATATGGAGAGCTGAATGCTTATTTGAAAACAATTGGCTAATGGGGCCGCCGTGCTCACCGTACCCGCCCGAAATGGGCGTAAGAAAACAGAAAATAAAGTACCAACACCAACGGGGCGGCAGCAAACTTCAACACGGCAACCAAGGATGCGCTTACCAGTAAGAAAGCGAATTTCCAGCCGTTTTCGCGCCACGACAGCGAGTTGAGCTTCAACGAAAAAAGCCGGACGTTGCTTACCAGCAACAAGGATGTCACAACGACGCTGCCCAACAAAAAGACCGGATGATACACAACAGCTCCGTATGTACCTGCTATGAAAGGGAGCGAAATCACATAAAACGCATTCATCGGTGTATTGAGGCCGACAAAATCGGTCGACTGCCGATCGTCAATATTGAATTTAGCCAGTCGGAGCGCCGAAAAAACGGTTACCAAAAACCCGGCGTAAGGCACGTAGGCGTTGTCAGGCCAAGCCACTCCAAGCATACTATAGAGTACAGCCCCCGGGAGTAAACCAAAACTTATTACATCGGCCAGTGAATCCAGCTCCTTGCCAATGGGCGATTTCACATCCAATGCACGCGCAGCCAATCCATCGAAGAAGTCAAAGATTCCCGATGCAAGTACACAATAAGCAGCGATATCAAGTTGGCCCGCGAAAGCAAAGGTTACCCCAATGCAACCACTGAATAGGTTCAGGCAGGTTATAAAATTGGGTATATGCGTTTTCATAAAATATGGCTGTAGCATGGCCATGCTACAGCCATTATTAATGATTAACCATTCATGCTGATGAGGAACTCTTCATTCGACTTCGTTCCGCGCATCTGTGACAACAGGAATTCCATGGCTTCCATCGAATTCATATCGGCTAGATGGTTGCGCAGTACCCATATCCGCTGTAGTGTCTCCCGATCGTTCAGTAGGTCGTCCCTACGCGTGCTCGACGCAATGAGGTCGATTGCCGGGAATACCCGTTTGTTGGAGAGCTTCCGATCGAGCTGCAGCTCCATGTTACCCGTTCCTTTGAATTCTTCGAAGATAACCTCGTCCATCTTAGAACCGGTATCAATCAGTGCCGTCGCCAATATCGTCAACGAACCGCCGTGTTCAATATTACGTGCCGCACCGAAGAAACGTTTTGGTTTATGGAGCGCGTTGGCATCCACACCGCCTGAGAGGATCTTGCCCGATGCTGGAGCCACGGTATTGTATGCCCTGGCCAATCTCGTGATTGAATCCAGCAAGATAACCACATCATGTCCGCACTCTACCATGCGTTTTGCCTTTTCCAATACGATATTTGCGATTTTCACGTGCCTATCGGCCGGCTCGTCGAAGGTAGAGGATACGACTTCGGCACGTACACTCCGAGCCATATCCGTCACCTCTTCCGGACGTTCGTCAATGAGCAGAATAATCAGATATACCTCAGGGTGGTTCTTTGCAATAGCGTTAGCCACGTCCTTAAGCAACATGGTCTTACCCGTTTTGGGTTGCGCCACGATAAGTCCACGTTGTCCCTTGCCGATGGGTGTGAAAAGATCCATGATCCGTGTGGAATAATTCCCCGGCCCGGTAAAAAGTTTCAGCCGTTCGGTTGGAAACAGCGGTGTCAGGAAATCAAATGGTACCCGGTCACGCACCTCTGCAGGGTTTTGGCCATTGATGGCTTCTACACGAACCAGCGGGAAATACTTCTCGCCTTCTTTGGGTGGCCGGATGCTCCCACGCACGGTATCACCAGTTTTGAGACCAAAAAGTTTAATTTGCGATTGGGAAACGTAGATATCATCCGGGGAAGTGAGGTAATTATAGTCTGATGACCGGAGGAAACCATACCCGTCGGGCATAATTTCCAACACCCCTTCGTTGACAATTACATTGTCGAAGTCGAGGTTTCCCGTGGGACCTTCCATCTTGCTGCCATTGGCAGGTTTCGGCGCAGGGGCCTCCGGTCGGCTCTCAACCGGTGCCGACGGCTCCCGGCTATCACCCGAAAATTCGTCACGGGTGTTGCGCACACTGATCGGCTCGGCCGATTTCACGGTACGTGTACGTTTCCGTGGGCGCTCACCAACGGCATCGCTGGTATCTTCCGGAGCCGCTTCAGCTTCCGATGCCGCATTTCTGGCTTCCTCTTCACCTGTCTCAACAATCTTGGTCACCAACTCATGCTTCCGAAGTTTTTCCACATCGGCGATACCGATCAGCTTCGCTATTTCACGCAACTCAGACACGAGTTTCGCGTTCAGTTCATTAATATTCATTCAACTAAAAAATATAAATAATATTTGGATTTGCTGTTATATAAAGACATTCATCCACCTCGTTCAGCCGTCCATTTCAAACAGTAGTGATTCAGCATTTAATCTTCAGAAATCAAAGAGTTTTCGACGAAGTATCTAGGATAAACTTTGAGAATACTGCGCAAAGTAAAGTATTCCATTTGGATTTTCAAAGAAATAATAAAAAAATAACGCGTACTCCCCCAAATCCACCAAAAGTCAAGCCTGAAATCCCCAACTTATTATTCACCGCAAAAGCAAAAATAACACACTGTATATCAATTAGGTAAAACGATTTATTACTACTACCAATGGAAAAGTCCCGAAAAAGTTTGAATAATTGGTACGAAAACCCCTAAGTTAGGCGAAATTTTCGGCAAACCTTATACAAAAAAGATGACGAATACATCAAATAAAAGCTACGCGTCAGCGCTGTATTCGCTGACCATGGTGTTTTTCTTTTGGGGATTTCTGGCGGGCGCCAACGGCGTGTTCATTCCGTTCTGCAAATCCCATTTCGACCTTACACAATTTGAATCCCAGCTCATAGACTCCGCGTTTTACGGCGCCTATTACATCGGGTCCTTATTATTATATCTCTATTCGAGCGGCGTAGGATATGACTTCCTCAATCGGATTGGTTACAAAAAAGGCATCATCTACGGATTGCTCATCTCGGTGGTGGGTGCGTTATGTATGATTCCGGCGGTGGTAAGTTCGGAATACGTATTTATACTCATGGCATTTTTCGTCATTGCGCTCGGGTTTTCTTTGCAGCAGACGGCGGCTAATCCGTTTGCCGTCGCATTGGGCGACCCCGCCACGGGCGCACACCGGCTTAGCCTCGCTGGCGGTGTCAACTCATTCGGCACTACCATTGGCCCAATCATTATCACGCTGATTTTATTCGGCACGGTCGTGGCTACTCCTGAGCAGGTTGCTAATGCGCCTATCAGTTCCATAAACATCCTATATATCATTCTGGCTGGCGTATTCTTATTGGTGGCCGGTTTCTTTGCTATTCGTAAAATGCCGCGCGTCACCTCAGACGAGGAGCCGGAACGCAGCAATAAACTCACCAAGGCACTCGTTGCCATCACGCTAGCTATATTGGCGCTCATTGTCATTGGGTTCGTCCTTCCCGAACGGTTCGGGCATGAGGGTACATTGGCATTGCTCGTCATTGCACTGCTCGCCGTGGTAACCATCTTATTCTTATCCAACAGCTCGGCCCAGAAAAATGGTGATGGCTGGGGCGCAATGAAGTATCCGCAGCTCACCTTGGGCATGCTCGCCATTTTTGTATATGTGGGGGTCGAAGTAACCATACAGAGTAATCTCGGCGCGTTATTGAAAACCCCCGAGTTCGGTGGTCACGACGAATCGCAGATCTCGCACTTTATTTCCCTGTATTGGGGGAGCCTGATGATCGGTCGTTGGATGGGGGCCGTTACGGTGTTCAAGATGAGCAAGCGCATGCGGCTCATTTTGAGCGTTTTGGTACCTTACATTGCATTCGGTGTTATCTTGCTCGTAAACTGGGTAAGTGGGCGCGATGTATCCGATCTGTATATATATGCTATTTGCATTGCCGTAATGATCGGCGCCAATTTCTGGGCCCAAGCCAAACCGGCAAAATTGCTGATGGCTTTGGGTATTCTTGGTGTCATGGCCATGCTCATCGGTCTGTACACCGAGGGCGAGGTCGGTATCTTTGCATTTATCAGCGGCGGACTGGTTTGTTCCATCATGTGGCCAAGCATCTTTGCATTGAGCATTACCGGACTCGGGAAATATACCAGCCAAGGATCTGCCCTACTGATTATGATGATCTTGGGCGGTGCTATTATCCCGCCGTTGCAGGGGAGTATAGCGGATGTATTGCATGACATCCACCTCTCGTATTGGGTTCCGGTGGCCTGCTTTGCCTACCTGGCATTTTTTGCATGGAAGGTATCAGATATCTTGAAAAAACAGGGACACGACATTGAAAGCATCAATACCGAAGGTGGACATTAGGCCGATGTGCCCCCGAGTTTTACTGTTTTTTGAAATAACAAAGTCTATAATGTTATTATTCTCGGGGAAAACCGTATTTTCGGCGCATAATTGGATGAATATCATTAAACTGAAAAAAAACCAACAAAACTAATACCCAACAAATGATTATAATTGCAGACGGAGGATCGACCAAAACCAATTGGTGCTTGCTGGACAACGCTGGGAAAAAAGTGTATTTCAACACCGAAGGTTACAACCCTTATTTCGTGGACAGCGAATACATCGTAAACTCACTTAAAAAGGGACTGCCCAAGGATTTACCATACAACGAGGTCGCCGAAGTGAATTATTATGGTGCGGGTGTGCACAATGAAGAAAAGGCTACTATCGTGATCGAAGCCCTCAGACAGGTATTTGCCAACTCGAAGGTGTTCGTAGGGCACGATTTACTAGCTGCTGCACGGGCATTGCTGGGTAACCAACCGGGCTTCGCCGCAATTCTTGGCACCGGTACCAACACGTGTATTTACGATGGCGAGGACATCGCACATAACATCGATTCTGCGGCCTATATCTTAGGCGACGAAGGCAGTGGTTGTTATATCGGCAAAAAACTACTGACCGATTATATCCGCGGCTATATGCCCGAAGACGTAAGGGAGATATTCTGGGACACCTACAAGCTGACGCCTGATGACGTGATGGACGCGGTATACACCAAACCGCTCGCCAACCGATTCTGTGCCAGTTTCAGCAAGTTCGTATACGACGTGTCTGTCAATATCAATTATTCCCGCGGCATCGTGCAAACAGCTTTCGACGACTTTTTCCGTAACCTGGTATCCCGCTATCCGGACTACCAAAATTACACGTTTAATTGCATCGGATCCGTTGGTTACAATTTCAGAAATGTGTTGGAAGAAACGGCTAGCCAGTACGGCATGAAGGTCGGCCGTATCGTCCGGTCACCAATAGACGATCTTGTACAATACCACATTAATAAATCTGCTTAGCAATAACGTGGACGGCGGCTTAAAATAGGCCGCCTAATCCGCCGAGCATGTCTTTCGCCGCTCCCTGCATTTCGGTTTGGCTCACGTTCTCGGCCTGCTTCATGGCATTGTTGACGGCCACGGCTAGCACCTCTTCCAATTCTTCCTTGTCTGCATTGGCAAGAAACACCGGATCGATACTGACATCCGTCACTTCCCTGTTGGCCGTTGCGGTTACCTTGATGGCACCGCCTTCGGCCTCTCCAGTTACCAAGATATGATCAAGCCGTTTCTTTATTTCTTCGGCCTTTTGTTGGGCCGCCATTAATTTATCAAACATAGCTCACGCACTTATTTTAATACTCGCTAATGTACGGAATCCGGCACAAAAATAGAAACGCGTTTGAGCTTGGCCAACTATCGCCGATGACCAGCCATAATAACGGCAATCACCAACGAAATAACCGATCCGATTACCGCCGTCGAAAAAGCGGATACAAACAGGTAATTGGATAACGTATACCGTTGCATGGCCAATGAAGGATTCATTCCCTTTACTTCAATGGCATGACGTGCCATGTTGCCCAAAAATGCCGGATTGACGAATGAACAGAAAAAATACCATACCACGGGACACAATAGGGTAACCACAACGGTAATGGCCATCCCTTTCAAAAATGCCGTCCGGAAACGCATACCCCGCCATGGTGTTTTTTCACCGGCACGAATGCCCCAATACATGATGGCGACCGATGGAACCGCAAAAAAATACGAAAGGTATTCGTGGTATTTGATGTGGCGGCCGTGGAGGCCCAACGCCGCCTCGGCCACGGCCCAAAGGAAGATGGCTAACGCAAAAAGTAACCCGTAGCGAATAGCGTTCCACATAACGTTGCTTTTATGGCCTATCCATCTTACCACGTACCCGCAGGTACACCACGCTGTTGTGCGGTAGTCCCAAGGTCGATGCTGGCGTAATGTCTAGCAAATTCTGAAGATATACATCCATGATACCCTCAAGCACACGGCGCCTCGATTCCACAAATTCAGGCATCACGAAAAACTTGCCCAAGCGCAATTTGCCATCCGGCCCCACCAAAACGGAAAAAGTATGGTAAAAATCCTTATAGGCCCGATGGATGGTGATGTCGTATTCCGGATAAAGATACGCGTAGGCCGACGATTGGCTTATCAGTTGAAGGGAGTCATACTGCCGCCGTTCGATTTCCAGTATCTCACTTTTACTGGCCAGCTTAGGATAGTTTTTGGACGAATAGGAACTATCCACGTTATCGAGGTTACGGTTTGCCCGCCGCACCATCTCCTGCACAAACAACGTATCCTGCCGGCGTGGCTCCCGCAGCTTTATCAACGACTGGCCCAATCCATTGAGATAATCCTTGGCATAAAAACGCATATAGACGTTCGAACGCATTTTATTCACCCGTAGCCCATCCAAGCTTAGCCGCTGCAGCATCAGGCTGTCGCGGTTAAGGTCGATAACCTTCCAACTCTCGCGTGCAAAGTGGAAAAAGGAATCATGATCATGCGTAATTTCGAAATTGAATGATGAATCACTTCCCGGCACATAAATCTGGATAGCGTCCTCGCGGGTAAACTTGACATGCCATTCGGCTTCCTGCACAAAGCCTATTGAATCATACGCTAACCCATTGTCAAACGAACGTCTTACCTCATAAAAATCAACACCTACAATCGGCTCAAAAGACGGTCGCCGCGGATCATTGGCCTCATCATTGGCCGTACGCCCGCACCCCAATAAATAACAACCGAAAACAATGAGAAGCGCACGACCCGCCTGCGCAGTGATATTACCTTTGATTCGCATGGGTTGCTAACCTAAGACAATTGCACATAAAATGCAATAAATTTTGCTGTTACATTTACAAAATATCGTATAACCTTATGCCTTTCTTTTTGTATGTTAGCAGATCACGGAGGTATCCTTAGGGTCTTCTCTATGAGGAACCCACTATTTAACGCCTCTATACGGTTATAAATACTACTTATCGCTTTTTTTAAAAACAATCGATGCAATCTATATATATTTGTGTGTACTCACTAAAACAACAACAGCATGGAAGAGAACAAGGGAAAATTAACTAGACAGACCGGAGCCCCGGTTCCGGACAACCAGAATTCGCAGACGGCAGGCCCCAGGGGACCATTACTGATGCAGGATTTTTGGTTCCTTGAAAAAATGGCCAACTTCGATCGTGAAGTCATTCCCGAACGGCGGATGCACGCGAAAGGTTCGGGTGCTTTCGGCACGTTTACCCTTACGCACGACATCACACAATATAGTAAAGCCAACATCTTCAATGAAATCGGTAAGAAAACGGATATGTTCGCGCGGTTTTCTACCGTGGCGGGTGAGCGGGGTGCTGCAGACGCCGAGCGTGACATCCGGGGCTTTGCATTGAAATTTTATACCGACGAAGGGATATGGGACCTGGTCGGAAACAACACCCCGGTGTTTTTCTTCCGTGACCCGATGAAATTCCCAGACCTAAACCACGCCGTGAAACGCGATCCAAAAACCAACCTGCGGAGCGCAAACAACAACTGGGACTTCTGGACACTGCTCCCCGAATCGCTACACCAAGTAACCATTGTAATGAGTGACCGTGGCATCCCGCGCGGCTATCGCCATATGCATGGCTTCGGCAGCCACACCTACAGTCTCATTAACAAGGACAACGTGCGGCATTGGGTAAAATTCCATTTTATCTCCCAACAAGGCATTGAAAACCTCTCCGACGAAGAGTCGGCCAAATTGATCGGCGTGGACCGCGAGTCATCACAACGCGATCTTTTCGACGCCATTGAACGCCGGGATTTCCCCAAGTGGAAAATGTTTATCCAGGTCATGACCGAAGAAGAAGCAAAAACTTACCGCTTCCATCCATTCGACTTAACGAAAGTGTGGTCCAAAAAAGATTTTCCGCTTATTCCGGTAGGTGAATTCGAATTGAACCGTAACCCCGAGAATTACTTCCAGGATGTAGAGCAAGCCGCATTCAATCCGACGAATATTGTTCCCGGCATCGGCTTCTCACCCGATAAAATGTTGCAGGGCCGCCTATTTTCCTATGGCGACGCCCAGCGCTACCGACTAGGTGTAAATCATTACCAGATTCCGGTGAACAAACCGAAATGCCCTTATCATGCATTCCACCGGGATGGCGCTATGCGTGTAGATGGAAACTACGGCGACGCTAAGCATTACGAGCCGAATAGCTATGGTGAATGGCAGGAACAGCCTGCGACGCAAGAGCCCCCGCTGGAACTTGAAGGCACGGCGTATGCGCATAACTTCCGCGACGACGACGAAGACTACTATACCCAACCCGGCAACTTATTCCGCATCATTAAAGCGGATGGTAAAGCCGACATCTTATTCCAGAACACAGCCGCACAAGTGGGTGGTGCTGATAAATTTATCCAAATCCGCCACATTCGCAATTGCTATAAAGCAGACCCCGAATATGGCGAAGGGGTAGCAAAAGCACTGGGGCTAACCATGGAAGACGTGAACAACTTTGACATGACACCGTACGATCGCTGGGCACCCAGACCGACCAACGGATAAGAAGCACAACGTACAACTACCCAACCTCCCGTGATTTGCGGGAGGTTCTTATCCCTTCACTTTCCACCCTTTTCGATACGATCGACGGAGGTATTGCTCGGCGTCGGGGTAATTGGGGAACTTCATGTGAGCGGCATCCCATTCCAATAAGGTGCCCGGCACCCGTATAGCTACTGTTCCCAGTAGAATAGCCTCAGTCATCGGACCTGTTTGGGCAAAATGCGATTCCGTTTGAGCATTGCCTAGGCAGGCATCGACAAAATGATGGTAGTGATTACGCTCTTCCAACTGCGGGTATTTGTAGTCCTTGAATTTGCTTTCGGGCAGAAGCACCGGTGTTCCTCCGTGCGGTATGAGCAATGCACCTTCGGTACCGATCAACATCGCTGCTTCTTCAGGGTATTTTCCACCTTTATACAACGCGCGGACCTCTTCTGGCGGATAGAACTCACCGTCGAACCACTCCAACGGCAAAACATCCGATGCCGTTTTCTCGTTGCCCGGAAACATCCACGTGATGTGGTTTCCCTGTGGCCAAGTGTCGCCCCTACGTTCAGGCGAATCCTTCCACGATTGCTGTACCTCGGCCACGACGGACAGCGGTGATTTCATATCCAGCCCTTTCCAAACCGCATCAAAAATATGGCAACCGATATCGCCCGACCATCCTGTACCAAAGTCTTGCCATGCCCGCCAGATAGCGGGATGGTAGATATCGGCTGCATAAGGCCGCATGGGGGCAGTACCAATCCATTTGTCCCAATCCAACGTATGCGGCACAGGCTGGCCCTGTTCCGGCCGTGGCCCGGCAAGCCGGTATGCCGCAATACCCGACCGGTTTGAGCACAGGTATGCATGCTTAACCTTTCCGATAATGCCTTGTTTAATCCATTGCACGGCCGTGCGGTCGCCAATGGATGAAGCAATCTGGGTTCCGAGCTGGGTAACTACACCAGCCTCGATAGCCGCCCGTGTGAGGATTCTCACTTCGGCCACATCGTGGCACATCGGCTTTTGGCAGTATACATGTTTACCAGCGTCGATGGCCGCCATGGCGATGATGAAGTGATTATGATCGGGCACGGTGACATTAACAGCATCTATATTGCGTTTTTCCTTTTTGAGCAATTCACGCCAATCCGAGTAGAGGCGCGCACCGGGAATAATCGCGGCGGCCTGCTTTAAATGGTTTTCATCCACATCACAAAGCGCTACAATTTCGACATTTGGATGCGATTTAAAGTTCTGTAGATCATGGGCACCCATACCGCCTACACCGATGCATGCATGCTTAAGCTTTCTTGCCGGCAGCGCGGCAAAGGCATTATCCAATATAAGCGGTGCGCCAATCGCAGCAGCCGCAGCGGTGCGAAGGAAATTTCTACGTGATGTTGAATGGGTTTCGTTCATGGTTAAAAACGTGTTGGTTAAACAAACTATTCTGGAAGTACCTTCACACGGATATTTCGAAACAACACCTTGCTTCCCGGATCATGACCCTGCAAAGCAAAAGTTCCGTCAGAAATGGTACGGCCCGTACGAGGTTCAGTGGTCGTATTGGGTTCGTTATATTCCAAGATGAGCTTCCCGTCGATTAATATCCGAACCATCTTGTCTTTCACAATAATATGTTGCGTATACCACTGGTTATCCACCACGGGTACGGTATCTACATGCACAACACCATAGATACTACCCGAACGCCGCCAATCTGTATGCGATACGTTGACCTGCACCTCATGACCAATGGATGGAAACCCCTTTTCCTGGAACTGCGTGTGGAAATAGATGCCAGAGTTCGATCCCGGGAAGGTCATCACCTCTAGCTTCAATTCAAAATTCTTGAAATTGTGGCCGTTCACATCACCCATATAAAAAAGATGCGACCGCTGACCATTCACCACAATTGCCCCATTTTCTACACTAAAAGTCTCTGGATTCTCATTTACTTTCCACCCATCCAACGTACTTCCGTCAAAAAGAGATATCCATCCCTCTTCCATCACCGTTTCAGGCAAGTCTACGGTGTCCGTCCGACTTTCATTATCAGCAATGGTGTTTATGCAGAATAGCATAAATAATACCGTCAAAAACAACTCGTTTATACGCATAATTTTATTTATTTACCGGGCACGAGCACCCATCAGTGAAAAAACGCTATACCATGTTTAATAATCATTCGCAATCAATACGGCGAAGGACTTACCACCATCCATCCTCCATCCACCACCACGGTTTGCCCGGTAACGTGCCGTGCTGCGTCACTCACCAAAAACAATGCTGTTGCTGCAATATCCTCCGGGGTAGCGGCACGGCCCATTGGCGTAATCGCAGACCACGTTTCGGCATACTCCGCATCTTCGGCCGTACGTTCCGTCAGCGTAGCACCCGGAGCAATCGCATTTACGTTGACGCCATGCGGCGAAAGTTCTAAAACGAGGTGTTTAGCGAGCATTTCCAACGCCGCTTTCGACATGCCATAGGCTGCTAAATTCTTATGGGCCTGGTGACCGGTTACTGACGAAGTAAACAGCAGTGATCCGCCACCGCCTTGGCGAATCAGCTCTTTAGCCGCAGCCTGTGCAAGGAAAAAAGTGCCGGCGAGATTCACCTCCATCACCTGATGGAAAGCCTCAGGGGTATAATTTAGAAATTCACCGAATAGCGTGATTCCCGCGTTCGCAATAACGATATCCAATCTACCGGTTTCAGCTACGGCACGTTTCACGATGCCATCGATAAACATGAGATCGCCAGAGTCGCCTGGGCATGCTAGGCATGTTCCCTGTTCGCCAATCCGCGAAGCCGCCCCTTCCGCCAATGCACTGTCAATGTCGTTCAGCAGCACCGTCGCCCCTTCCGAAACCAGCTGACGCGCAATTTCAAAGCCGATGCCCTGACCTGCCCCCGTGATAATCGCCGTCTTACCGCTAAATCTATGTGTAGTCATTCTTCTTTATTTTCATCTATTCGTTACCGCTTTTTATAATAGGCAGCCGACAATTGTAAGTCGGTAATCCCGGCACTTCCATTTTTACTACAAACGTCTGTCCACTATCCGGATAACGTGCCAGCTGCTTTTCGTCCATTTCTTTTCGGGCCGTGGTTATCAGCAAACAATCCAGCTCGGGGCCTACAAATGCACAGGATGACACGTTGGGCGCCGGTATAGGAATCCAGTGTTCCAATTGGCCTGTAAGCGCATTGTAACCACCTACACCGCTTCCGCCCCAAATAGCCACCCAAACCGTCCCCTTGGCATCCATCGCCATGCCATCGGGGAATCCAAGCGACGCTGGGATCTGTACTGCCACGCGGTCGAACGTGATGTCTCCCGTTATCGCATTGTGTTTAAATGCCTTGATTTCCCTCGTCGGACTATCGATATGATACATGGTCTCGTTGTCTGCCGACCAACACATTCCGTTGGAAATCGATACTTGCTCAATTTTCTTGGAAACACGCCAAGCATCTGAAACGCAGTATAAGTCGCCTGCTCCGGGCTCATGGTCCATATGCGTAGATCCGACCCACAGATTTCCCAAGCGATCAACCGTACCGTCGTTGCAACGATGATTTTCCCAGCTTCTATTCAGATCAGAAATTAAGGAAAGTTCATGGGACTCCAAATTGTAAAACCCGACACCACCTCGGGCTCCAGCAACAAGCAGTTCGTTATTGCCTTCGACCTGGCAAACCAGCGAAATCAGCTGGGCTCCATCATATTGCTTTACCAAGCCGTCATCCAAATTATACGCTGTGATAGTGTCTCCCAGGATATCCACCCAAAAGGCTTGCTTACGACCCGAATGCCACATTGGACTTTCGCCGAGTATACATGTCGGCGCATCTAATTTGCTTACCCGTTTTATATCCAGGATCATCCTATAGCCGATATGCTTATTCTTATCTTCATCATTTCACTGAAAAATTCCAGAGCGGTTAAGTTACGGATTAAAATGAACGATACCCATATAATTTTGAAAGTGACAAGCAATCCGTGTGGGAGTGCACGCCATCTGAGCACGTTACATGCGATAAACTAGCTGCCGCTACACAAACCCCCAAATCAAGGCATGAAGCCATATCCCAACTTTCGTGCACACCCATCAAAACGCCTGCTGCAAGCGCGTCGCCTGCTCCATTTGCACCCACTATGTTTTCTTGAGGGAGCAATAGGCTCGGCTGAAACAAGTGTTGGCCATCTCGACGTGCTGCCCATACGCCATCCGGATGGTGAATGATAACCCATTCATTGACACCCATACGGAAGATAACGTCGAAAACTTCCGCACACCGTTCGTCCATTTCCGCTCGGCCCGTTACGCCCATTAAATCAATGCCTGAGAGCCGACTCGCTTCATACTCATTGAGAAACAGGTAATCCACATAAGGCAACGCGCAAGGAATTATGGTGGTGAACCGATCGGAGTCTTCACTCACCAAATCAATGGAAGTCAAAAAACCTTCCTGTTTAGCTTTTTCAAGCAAAAGCGACGCCTTTGTCTTTCCGTTATGGAGAATTTCATCTAAGCGATCCAGCAACAGCAGGTAGCCCAGGTGAAATATCTTCGCATTTGAAATGTGAAAATCAAAATGCGCAATATCCAATAGGGAGTTGGCTCCGCGGTGATGAAAAAAAGTACGTTTCCCGGTGTGTTTTACCGACGTCACAATGGTATAAGACGTTGGTGTATCAGGTGTCATTTGCAGCTGTCGCACGTCGATACCCGCCTCGCGGCAATGGTCAACGATTCGTACCCCATTAAAATCATTACCAACCAAACCAATGGCTTCCAGTGGAAAGGGAACCTCCAGTTTGACTAAATCCATCAAAATGTTGTAGGCTGATCCGCCATTGCTCGTATACTCGTGCAGAATATTGACAAGCGATTGCTCCTCAGGAAATTTATCGATCAGCTTTACCTGATCCAGTATCCAATTACCTGCTATCAATAAGCCCGATCGATCCTTATTGTTCTTAACCATGATATTTCCTTCCTATTCAGCTAGGTGCCTGTTATTCACCCACCAGTTTAACCAACGGAGGTTCGTCCTCGATGATTTCTGGAAATCTCCCGATTTCATCATCCCAGAAGAAGTTATCATTTTCATCGTCATTGGCAGTAGATACCTCGCCGATAATGCATTCGGAAGAAACCGGCTGAAACGCGTGCCACAATAGCGGCGTAATGGTGATGCGTTCACCAGCATTTAGCGTAATCGACTCCCCGTTCATAACGGTACGCTCCTCGCCGTTTATCTTAACGGTAATGAGTTCATGTCCCGTCGCTTCGGGATTTCCTTTCCACAGTGTCACAGCGAGCTGTCCTGTTCTGCAAATGATATCTTCTTTCTTCTGTTTATGGTAGTGCGCCGGTGTGGTCTGATCACGCCAGGCATACATCAGCTTTTCACAGTACTCGGCTTCCGCAGCAAGGTTTACCAATACCAGGCCCGCTTTGCGGAAAATCCCCAAGCCAAAATCGGTCACGTCCCACGCCGGATTGGGCGGCAATACCCAACCATTACGTTCAAAAAAACTGATCGCGGACCGCACGGCATAATTTATTTCCGACCGCTTCATATCGCCATCATATTAGTGTATGGAACTTCGACAAACGATCCGGTCTCATGCGAGTGCAGGGCTGCTTTGAAAACCCGGTGGCTATCTACCGCCTCTCCCGGCGTTGCGCAACCAAACCTCCCGTTCAGCAATCCTTCGCGTTCGGCAACATAAGCCGCAATCATCTGCATAAAACAGTCGGGAAAACCGGCCTCAAAAATACTTCCTGTAATGGTTTCGAAAGGCATCTGAAATCCGAGATCCGTACGTTTCCACCATTGCTCAGCGCCATTGGTGAACTGCCAGAACGCCTTGGTGTCTTTTGTACTGTAACGTACACCGCCTTCCGTTCCGTAAATTTCGATGTACCACGTGTTCGTTTCACCGGGTGCCAGCCGTTTCATTTCCAGTTGCATAGGCACCTGTTCGCCATCAACGACAACCTGGGTACTCAGTGTTGCGTTATTCCATGTATCACATTCGGCAATCCCCCCTTTCCCATCGGGCCGCTCAGTGATGATTTTCTGCAGTTGGGCGAACACTTTAACGGGCTTCCAACCCAATCGCAGCGGCACGTGCAGCGCGTGCATCCCCAAATCGCCCATCACACCGATCTCGCCACAGTATTGCGATTGGCGTTTCCAATTGATGGGCTTCTGCGCATTCATATCGCTCGCATGGAGGAAACCCGACCGGATTTCGAATATCCGTCCCAAACGCCCCGATTGCACTTCGCTGATTACCCGCTGGGGGCCCGGCAGAAAAGGCATCTCCGAGCTGCAGCGGACAAACCGGCCTAATTTAGCTGCTTCTGCCGCAATTGCCTCCGCAGCTTCCTGATCAATACCAAAAGGCTTTTCACCTAGTAGGTCTTTGCCCGCCCGCAGGATGTCGATATATAGTTCACGGTGCAAATTGTGCGGTACGGCAATATACACCACATCCACTTGGTCGCTATCGATCAGTTCGCGGTAATCTGTGGTGAGCACCGAAACACTTTCGATCTGCTTGTACCACGATAAAATCGTCTCATTCAGATCACACACTGCGGTCAACTGCGCCCGTACGGGAAAATCTTTCAGGGCGAACCAGCGCCCGAATGCGCTTGCAGCCTCACGCCCCATCAGTCCACCGCCAATGATGCCAATGTTTACTGTTTTCATTTATGCCTGTTTTAACAATCCGATTACTTCCCCTGGTTTAGCACCCTCGTGGACAATAGCCATCAACGCACGCGTCATGCCGCTCGGATTGGCATGCTGAATAACATTCCTTCCATAAACGATACCCTTTACGCCTTGCTTCATCAAACCGTACGTACGTTGAAGGATTTCCTCATCGCTTGCTTTTCCTCCCCCACGAACCAGCACGGGAATGTCACCGGCTGTTTCTACCACACGATGGTAATCTTCCACGTGATCGGTCGGATCGGCCTTAATGATGTCAGCACCGAGCTCCACGCCCTGCCTAACTAATGGAATAATTTTCTCCGGATCGCCGTTCACCATATATCCTCCCGCTTCGCTATTCGGGCGGAACACCAAGGGTTCCACCATCAGCGGTATGCCATAGCGTTCGGCTTCAGGCTTGATTTTCAATATGTTTTGAACACATTGGTCGGTCACTTCCGGCTCATCCGGGATGCTGAACAGGTTCACCACCACGCATACGGCATCCAAACGAATGGCTTGCTCAATCGGATTTTCAATCATCCGGCTGAATAGCGCACGAGGCAATTGTTTACCATATACGTTGGCGACGTCCGTGCGCAATACCAGCGACGGCTTTTCGCGGCCGGGGATGGATTGGAGATAATGCGCCTGCCCGATCGTAAGCTGTATCGCATCCGGAGCCGCGTCGACGAGCACATCAACGGCGTTCTTAATATTTTCTATTCCGTGTAAAAATGAATATTCGTTAAAGAATCCATGGTCAATGGCCACATCGAAGCAATTACCTGATTTACGGTTGAAGAGTCTGTTTAATCTATAATTTTTCATGACACAAATATAATAAATTAAACAACTTGTATATACAAGTTGTTTAATTTATTTTAGAACGATTTCATCCACAAACATCCAGGCTTCTGCACCCGCGCCGGGGTATCCCTCAGGAATCTTTCGATAAGGTTGTGCAATCAATTTCAGGTAGCTCACTTCGGCGTTAATTGGGCAGTGGATGAGTCTGGGCGACACCAACTGCTCCTGCTTATCTGGAACAGGCAGCACCTTCGCCAGTAGTTTTTCTTCGTTGTTGTCGCTTCCTCCCCATACTTCGATGTATTCAGGGGCAAATGCATGTATATACGTAATTCCCACGTAATTCTGCATGACACTAAGTGTGAGTGTATCGATCGCTGTTGCCCCGTCGAAATGCAACATAGCAGATAAGGGAGACTGGTAGTAGCCCTGCCATTTCCCATCTGCATGGTTCCTACCGCCACTCTCCAAATCAAAAAAAGACAGCTCTCGGCGTGCCGGATACAGCGTATGGGGCCGCCCTTCCATAACAATGCGATCTGGTTTTTTCCCAGACTGCACATACCTGCGCGTTACAGTAGGACTTGCCCCCCAGCCTTCCTTGAATGCCTTCACGGTCAGCTGCTGATTACTGTCGATGGTGATCGGACCGTCAAATAGCTTGCTGTTTAGACTATCTGGCTCACTCCCATCCAATGTATAACGGATTTGCACCTGGGGAATGGGATGGCTAATGGCAACGTTCAGTTCATCACGGAAAAAGGTCCGCGCCGGCGTAACCTGCGGTTCTGTCAACGGGAGGATGGTCTGTCCGTCATCAACATACCCCACCGTAATCTTTTTTGTCGGGAACGACTTGGCGAGCTGGGCTACCTCCTCATCACTGATGGCCGTATTCCAAATGAACACCTCCTGCAGTGCATCATTCGCCAACAATTGCTTGATTCCGATCTCGGTCAACGCGGTTCCATTTAGTCTCGCGCTTCGCAAGTTTCCCAATGCACTCAGGCTTCCTATGCGTTGATCATCTATTGGTGTACCATTCAGGTTGATATCACGCAAGTTTTCAAATTTTGCGATTGTTTCTATTCCCTTTGCCCCGATAGGCATGCCGTTTAGGTTCAACGACACTATCTGTTTGGCAATAGGTTCGAGCTCCGCCAAAGACTGGTCGGTATAAAAAGCGGCACCGTAAAAATTGACCAAAAGAGCTGGTGACCCATCGGCTACCACCCTCACAACACGGTATGGGGTAGAAAGTGTTTTAATCTGGTCTGTATCTGCAGCTGGGAAATCAAAATGTTCATCTTCAGCTACCTGATAGACCGCACTTATCGCCAATCTGAGGCTATCGTTGGCAGCCAATGAAGCCACAGGTACTTCAAACCGGGCACCGTTGGCCACCCAGATCTGGAGTAGTGCCAATTCCTCGGGCGTCAATTGTGGCTTACCCTTTGGCGGCATGTGGTGTTCATGCTCAATATCTAGCATCAACCGCTGGATCAATAAGCTTTCTGCTGGGTCGCCGGCAACGAACAAGGCACCGCTTTCACCTCCTTTGGCAATAGTTACCGAATCAGTTAACACCAATTCGCCCTTTGATTTGCCGGTACGGTGACAAGACAGGCATTTCGCTTTTAATATGGGCAATATTACATCGTCAAATACTTGAGCAGTTTGGATGTCGAATAGTTGATCATCGCCTTTTTTCAGAGGTGCCAGTACAAATTGCTCACCGTGTGTTAGATTTGCCCCAAAATGACCTGCTACCAACACCAGGCACAGACATCCATTTGTAGATAAGATAAACCAGCGCCGACGGTGTGTGCTTAACAACGACTGCGCCCACACTAACCCGCATGACACAAAAGAAATGGCTATCCCGGTCCATTTATGCCACAAGAAACTATTTCCCTCATAGCCATCCTCCTGGGCAAGGAGCAGCCCCAGGATCACGGTTATGGCGGCACTCACTGCGGCGATGAATAAGGTTTCGCGGATTAACCGCGTTACTGGAAACGATTGCTGCAACGGCTTACGGAAATTAACGAATGCGCCGGCAATCAACAGCATGACAATCGGGAAGTGCAACACCATCGGGTGCATCCTCCCCACGACCTGCAGCCACAGCGGTATATGAACCAGGTGCTCAGCTAGTAGCAAGAAGACAATAAAACAGTTAAGGCCTATAAGCGTATTAAGCCGCCAGTTCGGTGCTTTCATCAATCCACAAAAACTTAAGCTATGATACTTTTCACGACATTACCTGCCACATCGGTGAGCCGATATCGCCGACCCAAATGCTGATAGGTTAGCCGCTCATGATCTAGCCCGAGGAGATGCAGTATCGTAGCATGGAAATCATGTACATGAACCGGATCTTTGGCTATGTTGTAACTAAACTCGTCTGTCTCGCCATAAACGATGCCGGGCTTTACGCCGCCGCCTGCCATCCAGATACTAAAGCAACGGGGGTGATGGTCCCGTCCATAATTATCAACGGCAAGGTGTCCCTGACAAAAATTCGTACGGCCGAATTCGCCACCCCAAATCACAAGGGTTTCATCCAACAAGCCGCGTTGTTTTAAATCGGTAACCAATGCCGCCGAAGCTTGGTCCACATCTTTCGCCTGCATGGCCATATAATTGGGAAGTGCGCCATGCTGATCCCACCCCTGGTGATACAGCTGCACAAAACGGACGCCGTTTTCCGACAGTTTTCTGGCCAGTAGACAATTCGCGGCATAGGTTCCCGGCACCAGGCACTCCGGACCATACATTTTCACGATATGGTCAGGCTCTTTGGATACATCCGTGACTTCCGGAACGGAGGTTTGCATACGGTAAGCCATCTCATACTGCTGCACCTTGGCGGTAATTTCGGCATCACCGAAAATCTCAAACTGCATACCGTTCAATTTGGCTAACTTATCGAGCAAATTCCGTCGGCTAGCCTTATCGGCGCCTGCTGGATTATTCAAATACAGCACCGGATTGGGACCGCCCATGAACTGGACGCCTTGATGAATGGAGTCAAGAAATCCATTCGACCACAACTTCGAATAGATGCCTTGGTTATCACCGGCACCTTTGGAAATCAACACACAAAATGCGGGAAGATTCTCATTTTCACTTCCCAGTCCGTAACTCAGCCAAGCACCCATACTCGGCCGATTGCCTTGCTGGGCACCCGTCTGAAAAAAGGTAATGGCTGGATCGTGATTGATTGCATCGGTGTGCATCGATCTGATGATACAAAGCTCGTCGACAATCTTTGCAGTATGCGGAAATAAACTGCTTACCCAAGCGCGGCTTTCCCCATGCTGGGCAAAGTCAAAATATGAACCCACCAATGGAAACGATGCCTGGCCGGCGGTCATACCCGTGAGTCGTTGTCCTCCGCGTACGGATTCGGGCAGGTCCTGCCCAAGCATTTCCCTTAATTTCGGTTTGTAATCGAATGATTCCAGTTGAGAAACGCCCCCCGACTGAAACAGGTAGATTACGCGCTTGGCCTTCGGGGCGAAATGCGGTATGGCCCTTTCCAACGCCTCTTGCCCTTTCTTACCACCAGAAAACAAATCGGGAATCAGCAGCGAGCCTAAAGCCGCGCTACCGATGCCAATGCTTAAGCTCGATAAAAACTGACGCCGGTTCTGAAACAATTTGGCATTCTGTATTTCATTTTCCATCGGCGGTGTTCTTTTCCTTTCCATTACTCAGCGATTTATCGTTTACACACGTGTGGTGGCTTCTTCAAGGTTATAAATGGCGTGGATGACAGCCATCAACGCCGCATGTTCAATGGCAGGTACATCTGCGTTACGCGGCGCTTCTCCCACCTGCAAGAATTTGTCGGCTTCATCCGGGACGTTGCGGAAACGCTGTTGCTCCTCTTCGTAATACTGTTGCAGCACATCGATTTCATCAGTTGTTGCTTCTCGACATAAAATCCGCTTAAATGCGGTCTTTATTAAGCTTTGTGGTGACGTATCGGTTGACACGGCCAAAAGCTCTTGAGCAAATACACGAGCCCCTTCCAATATTGTCGGGTCATTCAACATAACCAACGCTTGAAGCGGTGTATTGGTCCGCTGCCGGGTTACCTCACACATATCGCGGTTGCTTGAGTCAAATATAAGCATACTGGGAGGCGGCAACGTTAACTTAAAGAACACATAAATGCCCCGCCGGTACAATGCATCGCCATGGTCTTGAACATAATGGGCCAACGCTCCTCTTCCGGGACTGGTAACCTCCCATATTCCATCCGGTTGATAGGGTTTCACGCTCGGTCCACCAATGGTCTTGTTCAGCAAGCCGCTGCTTGCCAGCACCTGATCACGGACCATCTCCGCCGGCAATCGTAGGCGGGAAGCGCGGGCATAATAGCGATTGTCAGGATCGATTCTCCGATGTTTGTCCGTAATTTGCGACGATTGCCGATAAGTCGCACTCATCGCGAATTGCTTCACCAGGCGCTTAATATCCCAACCATTTTCCCGAAAATCAACTGCGAGCCAGTCGAGCAATTCGGGGTGTGTGGGTAATGTTCCTTGATTGCCGAAATCGGCAATCGTAGGCACCAATCCGTTACCAAAAAACAATGCCCATAGCTGGTTCACAAATACACGGGCTGTCAGCGGATTGTCATCACGGAATGTCCATTGTGCCAAACCGAGCCGGTTGGACGCATATTGTGTACTATCGAATGCAAGGATAGATTCTGGTGTGCCAGGGTACACACGCGTTGTTGGCGCATCATACAGCCCGCGGTCCAGTACAAACGTCGATCTAATAACATCCCGTTCGCCCATCACCGATACCGTTACTTCAGCCTGGTCATCCCACTTGTTGATGAAATCCAACACACCATCCAGGTCCTCCTGTGAAATCGTCAGCCGGGGCGTCTTGGAAGGCCCGGAATTAACCAGTCCCTCCAGCCCTCTTTCAAGCGTGTTGTTGAAAAACGCATACAAGCTGAAATAGTTCTGTTGGGAAAACGGATCATATTTGTGATCGTGGCACTGTGCGCATTCCATCGTTATCCCCAGAATCCCTTTGGAGTAGGTATTGGCTTTGTCTATGGTATACGCTACCCGATATTCTTCATCAATCACGCCACCTTCTTCGGTGATTTTGTGGTTCCTGTTGAATGCAGTGGCCAACAGTTGCTCCTTGGACGCGTTGGGCAACAAATCGCCCGCCAACTGCCAGGTAACGAATTGATCATAGCTCATGTTTTCGTTAAACGCGTGGATTACCCAATCGCGCCACGGCCACTGGGTACGGATATCGTCATCCTGATAACCGTATGAATCGGCGTACCGCGCTACATCCATCCAGTGCAACGCCATGCGCTCACCATAGGCGCTGGAAGCCAATAGCTCATCGACTACCTTTTCGTAAGCATTGGGCGAGTCGTCTGCCAAAAAGCGATCAATCAGATGTACATCGGGTGGTAAGCCAGTCAGATCCAGACTTACGCGGCGCAGTAAATGGTATTTTTCGGCCACCGGATTAGGAGTGAAACCGGCTCCTTTCATCCGCTGGAGGACGAAATGATCAATTTCATTCCGTGCCCATCCTTTGCCATCGTCCTGCGGAACTTCAGCCTTTAGCGGAGGTGTAAATGCCCAATGCGGTTTATATTCTGCACCCTGCTCAATCCACCGCGTAATCAATTTAATTTCGCGGTCAGTCAGCGCAAGATTTGACGAAACCGGGGGCATGCGATACGTTTCATCATCGGAAACCAACCGGTGGTAAACCTCGCTATCTTCCGGTTTACCGGGCACGATGGCATACATACCCGGATAATCTGCCAATGCGCCGTAAGCACCCTCCTCGGTATCCAATCGCAACCCCGCTTCCCGGGTATTGTTATCCGGGCCATGGCACGCAAAGCATTTGTCTGACAATATGGGCCGGATATGAAAATTATAGTCCACGACATCCGGCAAACGAGTGTTAGCGGAATGATCACCTTCGTTGGTCGCATTACATGTTGCCAGCAAAAAGACCACCCCACAGATACCTCCTATCGTCGTCCATTTCTGAAACCGGTTTACAGCTACTCGGGCTAATTTGGCTTGAATCATAACTACGGCAACACTATTGTTTATGATAAGTACAGAATCGGTCCTTTCACTACTGCACTTAACGCAAATATACTAATTCAACTTGTATACACAAGAGAACCTATGATTATCGTGTTTCCATTTTCGCATATAAACGTTAACCATTCACCCCGATGGTCATTGGATTGATTGCCTGCAAGTTCATTTAGTACTATCTTTTGCTTGTTGAAAACGAGTAGGGAACATCCTGTTCTTTCACGCCCCGTTGTTTGTTTGGGCTATCGGACATCTCGAATACGACGTTGCCACCCTTCATCAATTCACCATGATCGAACCAATTTTTAGTATATTCCTTACCGTTTACTGTTGCCTTTCGGATATACCGGTTTTGTGCACGGTTTCCCGGCGCTTCAATCGTTACCCGATTCCCATTTTCGAGCATCAAGGTCGCGGTTTCAAAAAGCGGAGAACCGATCACGTATTGATCCATTGCCGGGCAAACGGGATAGAAGCCCAACGCCGAAAACACATACCACGCAGAAGTTTGCCCGTTGTCTTCATCTCCGCAGTATCCGTCAGGTCCTGAATGATATAGCTTATCCATCACCTCCCTAACCCAATATTGCGTCTTCCAGGGCTGCCCGGCAAAGTTGTATAGGTACGTCATGTGCTGGATTGGCTGGTTACCATGGGCATATTGACCCATATTCATAATCTGCATTTCCCGTATCTCGTGGATAACGATGCCGTAATAACTTTCATCGTAAACCGGCGGCAGGGCGAACACAGAATCCAATTTCGCCACGAATTTCTCCTTTCCGCCCATAAGATCGATCAGGCCTTGGATATCATGGAACACCGACCAGCTATAATGCCAGCTGTTACCCTCAGTAAATGCATCGCCCCATTTAAACGGATTAAAAGGCGACTGAAATGCGCCGTCTTCGTTCTTACCGCGCATCAAGCCGGATACCGGATCAAACAGGTGTTTATAGTTGCCTGCGCGCTTGGCAAACCGGTTAATTTCCTCGGCCGGACGGCCCAATTCCTTAGCTAACCTGTAAATGGCAAAGTCATCGTAGGCGTATTCCAGCGTACGTGCGGCATTTTCGTTGATTCCGACATCGTAAGGGACATATCCCAATCGGTTGTAATAGTCCACACCGCGTCGCCCTACCGAACTCAACGGCCCTTCATTTTCGCTGTTTTTCAGCAATGCTTCATATAACGCATTGATGTCATATCCCCGTGCGCCTTTTAAATAAGCTTCAGCGACGATGGATGCCGAATTGGAACCAATCATGCTTTCCCGATGTCCAGGGCTTGCCCATTCAGGAAGCCATCCACTTTCTTTATAGGTGTTCACGAGGCCTTCCATAATCTGCCCCGTCAGCGTCGGATACATCAAGTTGAAAAACGGAAATACGGCACGGAAAGTATCCCAGAAACCATTGTCGGTAAACATATAGCCTGGCAAAACCTGCCCGTTGTATGGACTGTAATGCACGATATTCCCATCCTCATCATACTCATAAAATTTACGGGGGTAAAGTAAAACGCGGTATAAGCACGAATAAAACGTCGCCAATTGATCATCCGTACCCCCACTGACCTGTATTCGACCCAGTTCAGCATTCCATATAGCCTCCCCTTTCGCTTTGATGGCATCAAAGCCCTCGTTCCCGAGTTCATTGAGATTTCGCTCCGCTTGCTCATGGCTGATGAATGACGAGGCGACATTGGCGTGCACCTTTTCACCATGCTTGGTCTGAAAAGCGATTACACCGATAGCGTGATTTCCAGCGTATTCCAGTCCATGCTGTTTTTGCTTACTTTCATAAGTAGCTGCATAGGTAAAGGGCTTATCAAATGTGATGACGAAATAATTCTTAAAATTCTCTGGTACGCCCCCACTGTTTTTTGTAGTATATCCAATCACCTTACGCTCTTCCGGGATTATTTTGATAAATGACCCGTTGTCAAACGCATCAATGACGAGGTATGCGCTATCCGTATCCGGGTAGGTAAACCTGAATTTCGCAGCCCGCTCTGTGGGTGTGACTTCTGCCGTCACGTCTGGATCGGCCAGATACACACTGTAATAATGGGGTTTCGCTATTTCGGCCTTATGGGAAAACCAGCTCGCACGTTCCTCTTCATCAACCTTAAGCGTTCCAGTTACCGGCATCAGTGAAAACTGACCGTAATCGCCTATCCATACGCTGGCCTGATGAGTTTGTTTAATGCCACGGATCTTGTCTGCCGAATATTGATATAGCCACCCATTCCCCATTTTACCGGTTTGTGGCGACCAGAAATTCATCCCCCAGGGCAGCGCAATAACCGGGTATTGGTTTCCATTTGACAATTCAAACTTTGAATCTGTTCCCATCAAAGGGTTTACTCGATCGACTGGGTTCCTGTCACTCCCCGCAAATAGCTGGTAAGGCACGACATGGAATACCACAAAAAAAGATATGATCCACTTTATACGCATATTACAATATGATTTCATGAGCATCATTAAATTAGTGATTCGGCCATGAGCCTCGCGCCGCTTCCGGCGTGTTTTCTAGGTATTTCCGGTATAAAGCAAAAAAAGTAGCTCCGTCCAAAAGCTCGATATTCGGATTACGTTTGTGCACTTCATCCACCACTTGCACGTACCAGCTCGGCGATTTCAGAATATTGCGGAACCAGTGGAAACGCAAAGGCCGTTTGTCTACCCGGTTTACAATAACCGCTGCAGCTGTTGCCGGGTCTTCCTGATTGACATCTTCATCCGAGCGCAGCACCGGCATCCGGTCATGCAGTAGCGTCAATGGTACTTTCTGTGGTACAATGCCATCCGGACTGAACTGTGCATAGGCGTCCAGCCCGTCTTTGTTCAAACCGGGCGCTTCCCCGTCAATGACAAAACCCGTAATGGAAAGACCCCATTGTTTATAATACGGCATATTGTGTACAGCCCACTGCGCTGTGGCGTCGGGTAGTCCAGACACATCTCGGGGCACCTGCAACATGCCGGGCATTAGATATCCGGCACCGTTGTCCGCTGCTGCGAAATAGTCGTTTGGCGTAGCCGACGACCTCCTGTATTCCATCGCCATCGGGACGCGTTGCGCTAAAACCGGACTGATGCACCACATCAGTGGCACTTTCCCCCGGTTGGGATCATCCCACAGCGTTGGTGTGGTTTGGGACAGCCAAGAAGCAGCGTCGTAGTCGCCTACGTAAAACACCAGATATTCCTTTCCGTTTTCCACCAGCTTACCGTCCGCCGTGAGGTAACCGCGTGCCACCAATTCCTCGTCAGTGACCTGCTCTTGGGGATAAACGTCCTTTAGTGGATAGTGTTGCCAAAACGACGCATTGGCCAAGGCTCCGTACCCGATAGCGTCTGCATCCTTAAATGCATTGTAGGCACTGATGATGCGAGAATATTCCCACTCCGTCGGTACATCACCGTGCTTTCCACCTGCATGTTGGGTATACTTGAATGCCCATGGCGGAAATCCACCGATATGAGTAAATGTATTCCCGTTACCATTTTGCTGATAGGCCAATAGCAAAAATTCTTTCAGTGTTTCCAAGTCTGTCCCCGGCTGTTGAGAAGGATCATCGGTGGCCGGCTCGTCCGCCCAGGGACTAAGGTCAAAGAAAAAGGCTTTTTGACTGACAAAGTAGTCATGGTTGGATAACGTGTGGTGATTTCGATTTATCCGCGTCGGATTGGTCATCCAATATTGGTCGATGTAATAAGCGCCAAAAGCGGTATTGCATTTCCCCTTTTTTAGATAGTGCTCAATAAACCACCGATAGGCGTCATTTTTCGCCGATCCGCTTGAAGGACGCGAAGTGCCAGGTATCTTCCCCGAGCCTGTAAAAACCGGCTTCCCGTTCTTTTTTACCAGCCGAACTTTTACGGGTAAGCGCAGCCCGGTTTCCACCAGCTGATGATAGAGGCTCCCCTCATCGGGATCGTAACGGACGGCAATCAGCCCGTCAGCACCGGCTACTGCCGATGCTACGTTGCTGGTAGCCGGCACATTCGGGTCATAAACGACGACGCCTTTGATATCGCCGCTAAATGCCGCGATCAACGAAAGAATATCTGGATACACCAGTGTATCCCGCTTTGCAAGCCATTTGCCTTCAGCCCGGTACTTGTTCCACCAATAACGGTCGATATCGTGTTGACCGTTTTTCACGAAGTACGTATACAAGCGAGGGGATTCTCTATTAACCAACCCCTGCAACGTCGCCAGTGTATGCGCATGATCCCAAGCCTGCTTCACCGCCTGTGGTTCTTCCCAAGTGCCTTCCAAGGTATATCTCAGATCGAATACAACAATTGCATCGGACATGCTGGTCTGCCCGTACGACAGACGACAACCCATGACTCCGATAACAATTCCAAATAAGGTTAAGTAACGCATAGCAGATTTCAGTAGCAAATTATAAGTTGAATGACGGGTACGATAAAACTAAACTAATCGCTAACTTTAGTATGATATATGTTCTCATCTTTATCAATACACCCTATTGCATGTATTATCGCCTTCTTATTATTAATCGTGATGGGCGTGGGGGAGATATAGTCTCGCATCCTACAACCTACCATCGATATGGTGAGCTTTTTATTTCCCTCAATTAGCATAAAATCATATGATTTTGCAACGTTTGTCAAAGCGGGATTATCGCCGGAAAAGGCTTCTACGTTCGTAATCGCCGTATGGCCCTCGCCTTTTATTACAATCGGATGAATGATATCTACATCGGTACCGGCATTGGCAATAATCGAGCCCTGTGCAATCTGCCAATTACGGTTAAAGGTATTAGCCCCCTCTTTCAAGATACCGATAACCACACAATCCAAATTGAAATTTGTTAGTTGTCCATAAGACTGCTCCCCCAATCGTATTCCGCCGTACGAACCGAACGTAAAAACATCCATCAATTGAGCGTTGTCCGTATGATTGATTGAATAGGTAAACGTCTTTTTCGCGACAACTGCATCAATCACGTCGCGACTATATCCACCCCCAATAAAGCGTTGATTAGCTGGATTCACGTGGCAATGCAGGATTCTAGGGATATCATAGCAGTAATCTATTCTAATGAATTCACCACTTAACGGATATCCATAACAATGTTCAAATATCATCGATTCGCAGATATTTTTAGCATCCGCATTGAAATCCATAGCTAAATATTCACCATAGAACGTCAGACAGGACAGATATACTCCCTGGGTAGAACTCGTTTTAGAAGTTTGGATGGTAGCCGGATAGGGTATGATTGCGTCAGGATCATTAATAGTTTGTTCGGAATACCAAAATTGAATGCCTTTTATCTGTGTTGCACTTTCAACCGTCATAAAAACATGGTCTCGGTCGGTAATCTTGAAAACACTTCCTACGGGTTGCTTCTTTGAAGAATGTACTGTACCCCTCGCGGTTGGACCATGTACGCCAATCAGTGATACGTTCCTTTTTAGCACAATTCCCCCATCAACATGATAAGGTTCGTCAGACGGTTCTACATACAATCCTGCTCCGTTATCCGACGCCCAGTCTATTGCCTTTTGAAGGTTTATGGCATTTTCCATCCCCGTGTTACCAGGTTTAACTCCAAACTTTTGGATACTAACCAAGTGTCCGTCATAGTTAATTTCATTACTTGCTGAAAGTGTCTGGTACCCTCCGGCAAGAATCAATGTAATGATCACGGAGAAAAGGCTTTTGATGGTTAAACCTGCCGACAAATTGAGGAAGGTCGCTAATGTACTTTTGGTTTTTAATGGATTTTTACTTGTTTTCATGGTAACAATATTTGCGAATGATGAATTTACTTTCCAAGTTTCTTTCCTGCATTTTGAATTAAACTTCTTAAGTAGGAAGCTGAGTAACTTTCTGTACCATCGGGTCGAATAAGCCAAAATCCCCTCAATTGATCATTCGTGTATACCAACGAATTTTTTACACCTTCTTTGACCTCGTTGCAGTAAACTTGCCAATGTATAATATAGGGGATATCTTGTGTTATAAAAACCGACATAGCCTTATCCCAGCGCTTAATAAGCTCTTCTTTTATAATTCTTCCATTTTGTGCCGCAATTCCAAAAACAGTTCCTTCGTTTTCGGGAATCCCAATTTCGCCAATCATAATAGGAACAGCTGGAAATTCACCAGTAGATTTCATATTTTCTCTGATGTAATCAATACCCCGCCAAAGATCCACCGGGTCAGCCAACCCTTCATAGCATGACCAAGACACCATATCCGTCTTTACATAGGGAAGCACATTGGAGGTAAGACACGGAATACCTTTTCGACCATCAAGCACCTTATTGACTTCGATTGCGTGATAAATCTTACAGTTTGTTATTCCCATCTCAGCACGTGCCCGATCGACCCCGGTTTGTCTAGCACTAAACCAGTTGATCATGACATCGCTACGCTTCTCTACATCGGGAGGAAAAGACTCCGCTGTCCACTGCGCGGCCGCGTTCGTGCCACCGCGCATCAACCAATCGCCTTCCCAGTTATGCAGAATAAAAACCACTTCCCTATCCTTATAAGTTTGCAGCAGATACTTAGTCAATTGATACATGGCCTCTTCTTCCTTGGCATAATCTGTAGCTGATGCTTTCATCGCCTGCTGAAGATTTATTTCACCACGCACACTCAATGCAAAGGTTTTGAATGGCATATCAAAGACCGCTTTAAAATAGGGATGCGCCGCAATCTCAACCAAGCTTGCCTGCTCACTTAAATTCCAGTCGGAATTGTACGGATAATCGCTTGCGGGCTTATCTTGGAGCCACAGCTTAATCGTTCCCATGCCTAGGTGTTGAATGGCTTGACTACCCGCTGTTAAAAATGGAGATTCGGTTAGAAAGTACTTTCCCGCAACGTGTGAAGCCCCTAGCCGCACTCTCATATCTGCCGGAATAGTTGCACCATTAAGCGGACTATTACGCGCTATCATAGCACTTATTTCAGCAGTGGTGGGTCCCTCTCTGTAAATATCTGTTTGTGCTTTGCATTGGAGGGAACACAAGAGAGCGATTTTAATGATTAACCTCACGGGTATGTCTATTGCTGTTCGCATACACACTACCAATTGGGGTTTTGTGTAAGCGCTTTATTCACATACAATTCATTCTGTGCAATTGGGTACAAATTCATTTTGTCGTGCCAAACACGCGTTTCAACCAATTTCGGGGTATAAGATACCTGGCCCGAATTATTCCGGCTTACGTCCACGCCATATATTTCTGCGGTCGAATTACCAATTCCCCATCTCCTGATATCCCAGAAACGACTATCCTCAAAGGCCAGCTCCACCCGCCGTTCATTCCGCAATTTTTGCCTAAAGGCGTCTTGCGACATAGCTGCGGGAAAATCCGGCATTGCTGCCCGCCACCGTATAAAGTTCACCGCCTCGCTCGCGGTCATTTGCAACGTGCCGGGGCCCTTGACATCGGGGCCAAATGCTTCATTCATAGCCTCCGCATAATTTAACAACACCTCGCCATAGCGAAATACCACCCAGGCATGCTGCTGCGTCGTAGGGTTGACGGGATTTAATGAAATACTTTCTATTAGGTATTTTTTAAGATAATACCCTGTCTTGGTAGCCCGTTCCTGAGGAGGGCCATTGAATCCGCCAGGCCAAACCTCTATAGTCAAATTTTTCCAAGTGGCACCATTGTAAAGGATGGTTTCATACATCCGGGGGTCACGACCTGCATACGGATTTTGAGCAACGAAGCCCGATTCTTGCTCGTTAATGTCCATCCCAGTTTCCTGCATTTCATATGCCTCCACCAGATTTTGTGTAGGGCACGTCCCCGTATTTCCCCCTTCATAACCTACCGGAAAGTTTGCCACTTCAAAGGCATTCGAGAAGTTTTGTCTGGTTTCCAATATCAATTCAGATGAATTAATGTTGTTTACGACGTTTTTATAACTGCCCTCCAGCGAATATTGTTGCATATCGATGATTTCTTTTGCCGCAGTAGCTGCGGCCACCCACTTCGTCTGGTCGTTTGAAACGTTATGCAACGGACTAGCGGCGTATAAAAGCGTACGAGCTTTTAATGCAAGGGCGGCTCCTTTTGTTGCACGTCCGGTTTCGGCACCCGGCAGGCTTGCGTAGGAAGTAGGCAATTTCGGAATGATGTCGTCACATTCGGAAACAATAAAATCGACCACGTCGTAATAGGGCGTTCTAGTCACCGCATTAGCTTCTTGCACGGTTAATGGGGTCTTAATCAAGGGAACATCCCCATACCGCTTAATCAATTCAAAATAAAAAAACGCTCTCAAGAATCGGGCTTCGTTGGGGTAGTTATCGTATTGAATCATCATCTCCCGATAACCGTCGTTATACCTTAGATCTTCAAATGTCTGTCCTTCCGATTTTTGCAGGAACAGGTTAGCTGAGCGGATTCCAGTATACAAGTGGCCCCATTGATCGTCAAGCGGTTGTAAGGCACTCCAGCTTCCATCGTTGAATCTCTTAATGGCAGATAAATCCCACACATGCACCGCGTCATCGGATGCCGACGCCCGCATCGCGCCATCAATACTGTTAAAGTCAGTGGGCAGGTATGCATAAATCGTAGTCAAAAGTGCCTTATAGAGGCTCGGACTATTCAGCACCGCATCTTCCCCATAAAACGACGCTTCACTATAATCCAGCGGCTTATTACACCCTCCGAAAAGCGGTATTAATATTGAACAGATTACAATTATCTTTATGTATTTCATAACAATCTATTTTAATAGCCTAAAAACCAATTTGCACACCTAAGCTATAAGTTGCATACGTAGGATATGTAAATCCAATAGCCTCCGGATCCACCGCATCGATATTATCAATAGAAAATAAATCCATTCCCCTCATTATCACTCGGATATTTGACAGCCTAAGCTTCGAAGTCACTTGTTGAGGAAGGCTATAGTGAAGCATGACGGATCTTAATTTAAGGTAAGAGCCATCGACCAGCCAGATACTATTAGGGCGATAATTATTATCATTGCTCAACGTAGTCAGTCGCGGCAACGTTGCCGTTTCTGACGTCGCCGGGGTCCATCTGTTTGCTGAAAAATCGGTTATGCTGCTGTTTCCAATCAGGGGCCAGAAAACACTTTGTGCGCTCAAATAAAGCGTTCTGTTAGCAACGCCTTGGAACATCACATCCAGTCCGATTCCTTTATATGTCACCCCAAAGGATGCCGCATAATACATTTCAGGATTGACCGTATTAAACCCTAACGCCTTTTCATCATAGGCGTTGATAATACCGTCATTGTTCTGATCCCTATATTTTATGTCTCCTGGTTTTACAGATGAAAATGTCTGCGTTGGGCTATTTTCTATATCTGTCTGGTCTTTGAAAAACCCGATCGCTTCCAGACCAAAAGCCTGTCCAATACTTCTTCCTGTTCTTGATAGGTAATTAAAAGGTTGAAAGGCCTCGCCCATTTGTTCGATCTTATTGCGGACATACGCAAACTGCCCGTCGATGTAATAAGTGAAGGAACCTTCATTATTGTAAAATTTAAGCTCCGCTTCAAAGCCTTTGTTATTTACAATGCCCTCACTTAGCAGTGGCTTAGCAGCTCCAAGCACATTGGAAACCAACCCATCAGATTCAACCAATATATTTGTCCGATGGTCATAGAAAACATCGACATTCAAATCGATCATCTCCAGCACAGATACATCTATGCCGAGATTATACTTGGTGGAGGATTCATAGGTTAAGCCGGTCGATGGCAGTCTACCTTCTTGCAGTCCCCCGGAAATATTATTGTTACCCGTATAAAAATACGGTGTAGATCCATTAAATTGGACTTCTGAAAGATTTTGCGGTATCAAATCATTACCGGTTATTCCCCAGGAAGCCCGTAATTTAAGGTCATTAACCACCCTTTTAGAGAACCATGATTCCTCAGCTATTTTCCATCCAACCGACAAAGCGGGGAAGAAGCCAAATCGACTCCCTTTCGGCAATACATTTGTTCCACTGTAGGAAAGCGATAAATCGGCAAAATACTTCAAACTGTTTGCATAATGCAGATTACCTGCGACCAACTGATGAATATAGGTATTAGATTGGCCGTTTCTAAGCAGCTTATCCTGCTGATACAATAGGATAGAGTTGACGCTTTGATTGCCCCATTCTTTGTCGTATTTCAATTTTCCTTGAACCGTTGCATGGTTCCATTGGTTTGCAAGGTTATGGTAGTAATTCAATTCTGTATCTTGTCCATAGTCCGTTTCAACAGAATCCAGCGCCCCATTGTTTTCAGTTAGTGATATCGACTGGTATTCGTATTGTTTGACTTTACCTTCCGAATAGGTGGCAGAATTATCAAAAGCAACGGCAGCTTCTACTGCCAAGCCGGGTAATAGCGCATCAAGTCTCTGTTCGATGCTACCGTCTGCCAGCAGTTCGCGGATCTGCGTATTCCGATAGCCCGTGGCTGAAATCTGCGCAATCGGATTATTAGCAAAATTGGCAGTACCTCCCCAAATATTGTGGTATGTTTTTACCGGATAAGCTGCTGACGGTGTATTATATAGCGCCCACATGATATCGGCAACCGAAGTACCCGGCGTTTTGGTTTCCCGCAGGTTACCGCTTAAGCCAATCTTCAGTTTGGTTGATTTGGTGACATTCACATCCACATTTGAGCGGAAATTGAATTTACCATAATTCAACTGCGTATTATATCCTTCGTTCTCATTTACCGGCCCCAATATTCCATTATCAGACTGGTAATTCAACAAGGCAAAATAACTAGCTGTAGCTGTTTGTCCCTGAAAGGTAGCCTTGAAATTATTGGTTTTGCCAAAATCCCGGAATGCCTGCTCAAACCAGTTTACATTCGGATAAAAATAGGGTGAAGATCCAGATTGAAAGGCATCCAATGCTTGTTGTGAATAAAGCGGTGTTAAGCCGTCATTCAACCTGGCTTCATTCATCGCAGTTGCATACCCGTATCCATCTAAAAAATCAGGTATGCGCCTCGCTTGTGTGATACCTTGTTCATACGAGATATCTACTTTGTTCTTCCTTGCATCCCCTCGTTTTGTAGTCACCAATAGCACACCATTTGCGCCACGAACACCGTACATCGCGAGTGCAGCCGCATCCTTTAGGATTGCTATACTTTCAATTTCTCCAAGAGAAAGTGACGAAATAGGCCGTTCGTAGCCGTCGACCAGCATCAGAATAGACGCATCGCCGAAGGTTCCAATCCCCCTAATCATCAGCCGAGGGTCGTTCTCCCAACTGGCTCCTCCGTTTTGCATCACCGCCAAACCTGCTATCTTACCGAAAAGGGCGTTGGCCGGATTGATGGTCATCCGATTTGACAACCCGTCTGCCCGTACAATACCTATCGCGGATGTGAGTTCATTTTTATTGCGTGTCGAACCGAAACCCACCGGAACCACATCATCATCGTTTTCTTCACTAACGGGCTTATCCACCTTGTCAATGGCCAGCCCAGCGGATTGCTGTTGAGCAAGCCCCGTGAAGGGAAAGAATAACAATGTGAGCGACAGACATATGAGATCCATATATTTATTTGTCATCTTTATACGTTTTAGTTGCATTGTTAAAACCACTTTAAGTATCACCAGCCAGGGTTTTGAACTAATCCATAACCTTTATTTACCTCCGTTGGGGGGAAGGCACTCAAATACCATTTAGGCGACCAAGACCGTTGCCAAGCCCGTGTAGGTAGTTCAAATAATTGATACGTAAATTCGTCACCTTCTTTAAAAATATTCATTCCATGCAGTTTTTTCGTGAAATCATCTGCCCTTTTCCAACGGATCAGATCAAACCACCTAACCTCCTCATACCCAAATTCGCATGCGCGTTCGATCAATACCGCTTCGTGAAATTGTTCTTTATTCAGATTCGGAGTCAAATCCGGAAGTCCTACCCGATTCCGTACAACGTTGACACAGCGATAGGCTTCTGGAGTAGGTCCGTTGTTTAATTGGTTACTCGCTTCCGCATACGTCAAATAGATTTCAGCCAAGCGGAGGTAAGGAAATTGCACAACAGAACCAAACGACGTAGCACTATTAAAATCCAATAAGAATTTCCGCATGTCGTAGCCTGTCGCTGCCATCGATTGTCCGATGGATTGACGCTCGATCCCGCCAACCCACAACTGTGCCGTACGCCCTTGGTACGTATCTTCATTCGTAAGCACCGTTTCATATAACCTCGGATCGCGGTTGACAAAGGGATTCTCTTCCACATATCCCGAATTCGGATCGGAAATCGGCAATCCATTGGCCATACCGAACATATTCACATATTCTTGTGTGGGACAGCCTATACCGTGAATACGCGTTACCTGCATACCCAGGTAGTCGTAGTCGCCTTCATTTCGATATCGCACCCTGGTGGAAATCAAAATTTCACCATTTCCCCGTTGATAGTAAGCCTTCTGGAAATCCTGTCTCGGATGGCCGGTTTTGACTAATTCATACCCTCCCTGGGCTTCCACTTTCTGAATCAGTTCTTCTGCCGCATTGGCCGCCCGCTTCCACAGATTCTGGTCATAATTCCCATGCCAAGTCATCTTTTGTTGCGACGCTTCTCCGTCGAGATATGGTGTATCGCTATTAAACAGCGGACTTGCACCAAAAAGCAGCATACGCGCTTTCAGACCAAGCGCAGAAGCTTGTGTAAAACGGCCATCGTCATTATTGATATCGTTTAGCACCCACGGTAAATCAGGCGTTGCCTCATCGATGATGTTAATAATCGAATCCATTGTGGCTAAGCTTGTAAGCCGTGGAAAATGAGTGTCTTCATTGACTCCAATGGCGTGATCAATCCAAGGGAGTCCACCGAAATGGCGATACATATCAGCATAATGCATTGCTATAATCATTTTTGCTTCTGCTTTCAGCCGCTTCTTGGTTTGCTCATTTACGTTGGGAACACGGTCGATATTCTCCAGAAAAATGTAAGCCATTCGGATGCCTTTCCAGCTATCTTCATGCAAAAAACTATATTTGGTACCGGTTGCGTTATTTTCTGTTCCCGCACTGTATTGCCCTGAATAATAAATACGGTACACAGCGCCATCCAACCGGAAAGATTGCGTAATGTCAGTAAGCGACTCTAAGATATCCGCATCCATACCAATCCCTTTGGCCGAAAAATCATACAATAACCCATAGTGTAGCGTTGCATAGGCTCCGGTTAGAAACCGGTTAGCATATTCGAGGTTAGAGAAAATGGTATCCTTCGTCACATCCACACTGGGTGGTTTTTCAAGAAAGTCGTTACCTACTTTAAATTTCTCACATCCCACTATGGCGAAAGCCAGTAGCCATAAAAAGATAATTAGTATATTTTTCATCACCTTGAAATTTTATGATGTTAGAATGTTACGTTTAAACCAAAATTGAATATTCTCATCAGCGGATACTGTGCATTTTCCGTTGGTACAGATTCCGGGTCTATGAGTCCTAGATTGTCAAAAGTCAACAGGTTATAACCATTGGCATAAAGACGTAAACTCGACATGCCGAGCCGCTTTAACAAAATATGCTTGGCAGCATCAAAACTGTATCCGAGTTCAACGTTTTTCAATCTTGCATACGAAGCGTCCTTCAACCAATAATCACTATATTTCATGTTGTTCTCGATTCCCAAGAAAGTCATCCGCGGATACGTTGCCGAGGCAGCCGTTTCCGGAGTCCACCGCCCATCGGCCATGTACTTCATAAGCCCGAACCCATGTGTAGGCCCAAACGGCAATTGGAACGACCCTTGAAATGCCCTTGATACGTTGGTTGCTCCAGACCACATCATATGCAAATCAAATCCCTTATACTGCATTTCGATCGTTAATCCAAAAACATATTCAGGATAGTCCGGAAAGCCAATTGGTCGCTGGTCATCAACATTTATCTGCCCATCGCCATTCAGATCTTTATACCGTAAATCCCCCGGTTTGGCCTCGTAATTTGCATTTGGGAAATTGCCGATATTAGCCACATCTGTTTCGGTCCAAAAGCCATCAAACACATAGCCGAATGGTTGGTTGACGCGATTTCCCGTGCGCAAAAGGTACGATTCCCGCTGCGGTGTCTCATCCATAAAAACAATTTTGTTTCTAGCGAAGGACATATTCGGGCTAATCATGTAGTTAAAGGCACCGATGTTATCCCTCCACTTTATTTGTAATTCATACCCATGATTGTCAACGACGCCGATATTTACTGCTGGAAGGTTAATAGCCAGAATGCCGGGAACCGTCTGACGTGTCGTAAGGATATTATCGCGATGTTCAGTGAAATAATCCGCCACGACGGCAATTTTCCCATTCAGCATCGTAAGATCCAGGCCAATGTCCTTTTTCTTCGACTTTTCCCATGTGACGAGCGGATTTCCAACCTTGCCTTCCGATGCGCCGATCTGATTCTGGGGAACATTGACCCCGAAACTATAGCCACCCGAATTCGCCGAATAACTGTCCGGTAAATAAAGGAACCGGCTATTCCCCATCCGATCATTACCCACAACTCCGTATGAACCCCTTATTTTCAGGTACTCAATAAACGGAGCATACGCTTTCATAAATTTCTCTTCGGAAACCACCCAGCCTGCTGATATGGCTGGAAATAATCCAAATCGCCTTTCAGGAGCAAAATTTTCGGAACCGTTATACCCCATATTTAAATCCAGCAGATACTTTGATTGATAGTCGTAGGTTATCCGTCCTACAAGCCCAACGTATCCCCGTGGGATATCCACATTCGACGTCGGATAAAACGTTTTGCTCTGATTGTAAAGCAAGAGTCCGGTGACGCGGTGTGCCTCAAACATTCGGTCATAAGAAAAAGCCGTTTCGAAATACCAATCCCGGGCTTTGTCGTAACGCTCGGCATAACCTAATGTCCCATCTTCCCCGATTTTCCGGTAGACAACCGTTTTATCATCCGGTTCGGTAGGATCTAAATCATGTAAATAGCTGGCCAAGTACGTTGCCCGACTGGAGTTTCTGATTTTGGTAAAAGAGTAGCTTCCGTTATAAGAACCTTTAACTTTGAAGGAAAGCCCCTTTACGAGGGCGTCCAGCTGCTGATTTAACATCAAGTCAAAATTGAGCGGATTCGTGAGTGCATTTTGGAAACCCTTCCCATAGTAACCGTTAAGCGCATCACGTGTTTCACCTGAAATATAGCGGGGATCGCTTTGTATATGCTTTCCGTCTACAATCCCTATTCCTCTATAAGGCTGGGCAAAATAGATATTCCGCCAGATACTGAATTGCGGCTCATCGGCCAAGGGCTCGTTACGAAACTCACTTCTTCCGCCGGTTGTTAAGGAAAGGGTAGTCGTTTTAGTTACATCGATATCCAAATTTACCCGGTAGTTATATCGGTTATAACTGTAGTTATTATTATCCGGCAGGTCAAATATCCTAAACAGGCCGTCTTGCTTGAGATACCCCAGTGAAACAAAATACCTGACCGCCTTTGTTCCGCCCGAAATATTGACATTTTCTTGCGTTTGAAATGCGGAAGGCTTCAATATATAATTCACCCAATCGGTATTTGGATAAATGATCGGATCCGAGTTGGTCCGGAATGCTTCCAGGGCCTCTGGGCTGAACTTCAGTACTGCATTCGGATCGTCATTTTGTTGAGCTTCTGTATACATCTTTGCATGCGTATAGCTGTCTACAAAAACAGGAAGTCTCAATGGCTGTTGAAGGCCAGCAGAAGCCGATACGCTGATTTTGGCAGGCCCTTCGGTTCCCCGCTTCGTTGTCACGATGATTACTCCATTGGCTCCCCGCACACCGAACACGGCGGTAGCAGACGCATCTTTCAATACAGATACCGACTCAATTTCATTGGGGTCTAATTGGGTAAACGGCCGTTCTACCCCATCTACAAGTGTAAGCGGTGCTGAAGCCGCTGACGTAAGTGATCCGATTCCGCGGATATAAGTTATAGGATCGTCGCCTCCTGGACGACCTGAATACTGTACCGTTGCCAAACCGGTAACGCGTCCGGCAAGCGTATTCGCAACACTAGCATTTGGAGATTTGATCAGATCCGCCGACCCTACAGACGAAATCGCACCCGTAACCGTTAACTTCTTCTGTGTCCCATATCCCACCACCACAACCTCTTCCAGCCCCGCGACATCTTCTTCCAGCGTAACATTGATCTCCGTTTGGGTTCCAACTGTCACACTTTTTCGTTGAAATCCTACGCTGGAAAACTCCAGTACAACAGACGAATTATCCACGATACTGATGACATAAAATCCCTCACTATTGGTGGTGCTTCCTACCGTAGTACCTACCACGTTTACAGACACACCCTGTAGCGGATTCCCTTCACTATCCACAACCTTTCCTTTTATTTGAATAGGAGGTATTGGATTGCCAGGAGGGTCATAACTTGAAGGCACACCGACTATTGCACTCATAGCGCAACAATCCGCACTTACCTTAAATGTAAAAAATAGCAATAAAATAGCGGTTAGCTTCATAATAATAGTTATTTTGGTCGTTAGTGATATGGCACCTAATCTCTTTGGAGGAGCAAAAAACTTTTTCCGTGAATTACACTGAAGTCTTTGCCCTCATTTAGTTACACTTAGGTCTATATGAACTGATTAAAAACGCGTTTACAAATAGCCTTCAATCGGCAAAGGCTAGTACGATCTTAGCTATTTCCTAGGTTTATCGCCCATCTCCAGTTCCAGCACACCGCCTTCCAGCAGCTGCTCATGCGTAAAAAACAGTTCATCCAAGGGTTGGCCATTGAGTTTCGCCTCCTGGATGTACACGTTCTCCGTCGAATTATTGTTAGCTACTACCTTAAATTCATTGCCATTGGGTAACTGGATGCTAACCTCTTCAAACGATGGGCTGCCGATTGAGTAAGTAGGCACGCCGGGGGTTACCTGAAGGAAGCCCATCATCGAAAACACCACCCAGGCCGACATCGCTCCGCCGTCTTCATCACCAGGCATTCCGAATACATTGTCGGTAAACCATGTATCTAACAGCATACGGATACGCTTCTGCGTTTTCCAGGGCGCACCGAGGTAGTTATACAGGTATGGGATGTGTAAACTGGGTTCATTTCCCATGACGAACTGCCCCACCAACCCCGAAGCATCCGGTTGGGTTGCCCAGAATTTCCATTTGGACAAGCCGAGGTCCTCACGGAACAACTGATCCAACTTCGCCTCAGCAGCCTGTTTCCCTCCCATAAGCGCAAATAGCCCATTTAAATCGTGCTTCACATGCCAGTTGTAAGTATACGCGTTGACCTCGGTGAAGTACTCCCGGCCGGAAAGGCTCGGGTTATACGGCTCAATCCATTCACCTGCCGCATTTTTTGGCCATACCATGCCCTTGTCTTCCCGGAACACATTCCGGTAAAACTGGGAACGGTCCAAGAAAAGCTCTTTTTCATCGACATGTCCGGCGGGTTCCGCGAGTTGGGCGATACACCAATCACTAAAGCTGTTCTCCAGTGTCACCGACACCGCCTGGCGCTTTTCCCAGTTGGGATCAACCCGGTCGACCGTCTCCGGCTCTCCTGGAGCCAACCCTGGCATATAGCCATGTTCGTTGAAAAAATCATCCAGCTCACTGGGTGGACCATTTCGCCAAGGAATCAGCGTCGCTTCCAACGAGTTCTTGCGAAGACCTTCATAAGCGGTCGCTACGTCAAAATCGCGCAAGCCTTTCGCCCATGCGTCAGCCATCCACGCAGATGCATGGTTACCCACCATCGCTGGCCAGTCGCCAAAAACCACCGCAAACGAGGGCATCCAGCCGTTTTGGCGATACATCTCCACGTAAGAACGAATCATGGTCTGATCCTTTTCCGGGTCCAGTATCATATTCAGCGGATGGTGGGCGATATACGAATCCCATACCCAATTGTCCATATAGAAAGGTTCGTCCGATTCATGCACCTGATAGTCGAACGCACTGTAATAGCGCCCATGCTCATTGATATCCACCATACGCTCCAAGGTGCGGTACAGGGCCGTATAAAACACACGCTTGTCTTTATCGCTGCCTTTTACCTTTATCTTGGATAGTGCCTTCGTCCAAACATCCATGGCCCCTGCCTTCGTAGCAGCGAAATCGCGGTCTCCGATTTCCTGTTCCAGGTTTGTCTTTGCCTGGTCGACACTGATGAAGGAAATACCGTATCGCAGTTCCAACACACCATTCGCCGATTCGACGGTAGCCATTAAGTTTTTTCGGCTGTCGGCTCCCTCAGTTTCCACCTTCGTTACCGTACCGTCAACCGTGCCATAGAAATACACCTTCATCCCGTTATAGTCTTCTTCACCTGAAAAGGCATGGTCATTCGGCGACTCCACAAACCCGGTCGCATTAATAATCGAAAACCGCAATCGGTGTGTCCTCGACTGGTCGGCATTCGTGATCCGAAAGACACCGCTCTTTTCATTTGGCGCAACCGCCACGCTATTATAAGAAGTTGCATCCACCACCTCGTAACTGTAGGGGTGTGCTTCCTGACGGTGTATAACAATATTCGACTGCCAAGGGTTATCAGCTGTGAATACCGGCAGAAAAGAAAATGCCCAACCGATGCGATGGGACACAACGGTAAGTGGGAAGCCCGATATCCGATCGTCTAACTCATCCTTTTTCAATGGGTGCACCCGCAACATGCTATTAGGGAGGTGCACAAGGGGCCGCGTTGGCTCCAAGATCAAGCCCACACCGCCGATTGTAGGGTCGACGTATGTCAGCACGTCGTCATTGCCTACATCGGGGTTATGGCAACCCGCACAAAGCCATCCGGTAAGCAAGCCAACGATTAAATATTTTCGCATATCCGCATTTATTAGGTTATAAAATTGGTTTTCCTTTACCTTAACACAAAGGTATAAATTAAACTTGTATATACAAGAAAAAATAAGAAATCTTAAAAATACAACATAGATAAAAGTTATAAAACTTTTATCATCATGCTACTAATCAATACATTAAAATAGTTTTAATTGCAAATAGTAAAATAATATTTGTATATACAAGTACATAAAAAACAAATTATACACATTAAGCTATTTGAACCAACAACGCTGCAGCGGCTAAACTTGTATACACAACATCAATAAATTAACTATTTTTGTTCCGATCTGACAGCACCCATTATGGCGAAAGAACCAAACACACCACTTTATAAGGTGCTCATTGCCGACCTGAAAAGGCAAATCGACGATGGGTATTACAAAAAGGGCGACCTGCTTCCTTCAGAAAATGAGCTTTGCAAAAGCTATGGAACTACCCGTCCCACGGTACGGCAGGCATTGGGGGAGTTGACGCAGATGGGGTACATCATCCGCCAGCATGGCAAGGGCAGCATTGTGTCTGAGCCGAAAAATGGACTGGGCATTTTATCGCTGAAAGGTTCAACCGCGGGGGTAGGCAAAAAAAACTTACGTACCGAGATCCTGGTGAAAACAAAACGCATCGGATGGCCCGTCGATTTTCCATATGAGCTGACGGATACACAACGGGAAGCAGGCTGTCTTTACCTCGCCCGGCTGCGCCATGTAAATGGCCTACCGACACTGTACGAAGAGACGTATATCACCGATATCGACCTGCCAAGATTCACCATGCACAACCTAGCAAAGCATTCACTATTTGAAACGTTAAAAAAAAATCACCACGTGGAAATCAAGGAGGGTGAACAAAAGATATGGGCCGTGGCAGCAAGCAAACGTATTGCAGATTTACTTTCCATCAGGCCAGGCAAGCCTATTTTGCACATGAAACGCAGTATGCAGACCAACAAAGCCAACTTACTGATGTACTCCTTCCTTTACTGCAATACAGAAGAATATTTTATCCAGGATTATTTTTAAAGCCTATCGATACTCCCCTCCCTGCCGTCATTTGATGCTTCCAAAACCGCTCATCTATATTGCTTTACTGCTTCGATCATATCGTCTTTGATAAATTCCCAATATTTTCCCCTTAGACAGATCGGATCAAAATCCTGATCAGCCCTTTCAAAGTTCTCGAAATTTGAAATAATTTGAGTTTTGTCATGAGTATAGGGATGACGTTCCTCATGCAATGTGAGCATTTGAGAAAGATTATATCGTTCCATTAACTCATGTAAATCCCAAAAATCCTTTTTTCTCCCACTTCTGGAAATAACATCTACTTTCATCGCAATGATCTCCTCTATACCGGCAAGCCTTATATCATCATACTCAACTGTCGGTCTTATGAACTTTTCCTGTGAGTAGTACACATCCAATTTGATGTGATCCTCCAGACTATTGCCGATTAAGTATGCTCGGCCAAAACCGGGTAAGCCACCTATGTCCCCTTGTACGAATGGAAAAGTATTCAGCAAGTATTGGTCTACTGCATCAAAATCAACGCTACCATGATTAGCATCCGTAAATAGATCAATATCAACAGACATGCGATGGCCCAGGTGCAGACTGAGCGCCGTGCCTCCCACGAGTCTAAAATCTGCAAATATCGGAGCTTGCATCAAGGTGAGCAGGGCTTGGCGTAACAGGTCGCCGACGGTGTTCCAATACAGCATATTGTTTGATTTAGCTGGCAACAATTGAGTCTGTACCCAATACCTCAGCTATCCGTCTGTCTCCGTAGTAATCGGTGATATATTCTTTTTCTTCCGCGTTACCGCGCTCAAAGACTCTTCGGATAATTGCAGTGGCGTGTATATCTGGATCTATTTTGCTGATGTCCGTATCCCAAAAAAGTCCATTACGCAATTTACCCAACGCAAAGCTGGTTTTGGTCAGCCGTTGTTTTTTCCGGTAATCTTCAATTTCGAAATAGGTTTGCATCATCAACATAGTTCCTTCTGCATAGCCTAATTCCTTGTCAATTTTGAATGATAGTTCGACCGGTAGTTTTCTTCTTCCCTTAGTTATAGCGTTCAAGGTCTGCCTATGCTGGTTAATAGCAGTCGCAAATTGATTCTTTGCAATTTTCCTCTTTTTAAGCTCATGCTCTAAAATCAATCCTGGGTGGATACCTTTGTATTTTTCCATTGAAGTTTCCATAAAACGAATGTAAGCAAATTAGCTTACGTAAGCAAGTGTTTTCCTTAGAAAAATACTCGTGTGTAGTCGCCTTACGGCAGGGGGTTGGTCGCTAAACGATCAGGTAGCCGGATAAATTAACACAGCGGAGTCGCCGACCTGCACCGGGAAACCTCGCCCCCTTACCGGGGGACGATGTACCGATACCGGAGAAACAATAACCCGCATCAGAATACAACGCACCTATATCGGTCCGTGTTAAATCGATATCCTTCTTTGTCGAACCCATACTGGTAAGCGCTCCCCCGATACGGGGTGGCGCTTTACCGGTATGGATTAACATTCTCCCTGTGTCGGGTAACTCTCCTCCGGTATGGGTTCGTATTTTCCCTGTATCGGAAAGCTTCCCCCCCGTACTGGAAAGCTTTTTCCCCGTACTGGAAAGCTTTTTCCCCGTACCAGGTAACATCTCTCCGGTATGGGTTCGTATTTTCCCTGTATCGGAAAACTTTCTGCCAGCACCGGGTACAACCTCCCCGATACAGGTTTGCACCTTTCCAGCGACGGGTAACATTTTCCCGGTACCGGGAAACTTTTCCCCAGTACCGGAAAGCCGGGCATGTTGCACAATACACCCGATAAATACCACCTTAAATGCCCGAAATGGAACCCAATATGCCCGATAATGCCCGATTTTCGCTAGCTAGGCAAGCCTATTTTGCACATGAAACGCAGTATGCAGACCAACAAAGCCAACTTACTGATGTACTCCTTCCTTTACTGCAATACAGAAGAATATTTTATCCAGGATTATTTCTGATGCCCATAAACATACCCCGGTGTACGATAATAATGTGTTAGTACAATATTGCCTTCTGCCATTCCTTCGACCATTTCCGCAAAGATTAATTTTGCTATTCCAAGTTATTTTACTATATTGAAATCAAATCAATTTCAATCAATAATACAACAAGAAACATGGGAATTTCCAACTTAAGACTTATTAAGCTCAATACAAGCTTCACAGTGTAGAAGACATCCGAGAATTTAATGAGTTTTGTTTTTGTCACATCGGGAACGCCCAGCGCTCCCGCTATAGCCAATCAATAACTTATGTTATCAAAAAAAAATTTGGTGTGGATATTAAGTGTAGTCTTAATGACCCCCTTTTTATTCTTTGTCTATAAAGCATGCCAAACGATCATGTTAACTTCGGTTATCAGAGCCGCTGACTATCCCAACGACTATGATGCATCGGTAAAGGCTTCGGGTTTATCCGGCGATGATTTTAATTCGTTTCTTAAATTCAAAACCGGAGGGGAACTCATCAAGTTAGACTCTCGCGAAGCCATGTTACGAGTGCTTAAGCTACCCATCCCACCTCCCGATACGGTGTTTGTTAACGAGTTGCAAGTGGCCAACAATTGGGATTCAGGATACGATCCCTTTAGGTTTCCCAAGATAAAATCACGCTATAAACTGACAGGAAACCATATCTTTACCGACGACCCTACCCGGGTGTCACTGATTTTTACCGCCGGTAGTTATCAGCGAAATTTCCGAGATGGGCACGATTACTACGCGTTCAAATCAATTAGTTCTTTGTCACTTGATCTCAACGATGAGCACCTTTTTATATTCAATCAGCCCCAGTTAGCCGATATCGATATTTTCTTGAGGAATAACACCGATAGCCTGTATATTGGCATAGTCTACTATCCCGGGAGCGCGGAACCAGCTTCCACTGACAAGGGCTTACTCTAATTGCTTCACGCTGTCAATCACTAGGTACGCCCCTTGGCGCACCAAACGGTTTTTCCGCAGCGGGTTGAACGCCCTGCGTACCTGGGCGCATAGCAAGGGTCAATGGTGATTTGCGGTACCGCAATGGGCTTTTGCGGTACCGCGACACCCTAAAGTTGTACCGCAATGGGCTGTTGGCATACCGCATCGGTCCATCGCCATATGTCAACGTCCCATTGACATATATCAAAAGCCCATTGTAATATATCAAAAGCGCATTGCAGTACATCAACAGCTTATTGTGTTATACCAGCGGCCCATTGTAATATATCGAAAGCGCATTGCAGTACATCAACAGCTTATTGTAGTAGGTCATTTGCGTATTGTAATACTTCAACAGCTCAATGTAGTATATCAGCGGCCTGTTGCGGTATGTCAATAGCCTCACGTCGTATATCAATAGCGCACTGCAGTATATCTACGGCCCATTGTAATGTGTTGCCATCATACTGTAGTATATCAACAGTGCGTGGTCGTATGCCGGCAGCCTCTCGTGGTATGTATTTGTTGCATTGCAGTATATCAAAAGTCTATTGTGGTATGTCAATAGCACATGGTAATACTGCAACTATTCAATGCAGTACATCAGCAGTCCATTGCCATATTTCAACCCGCCGTTGTAGTACCGCAAACAGCTAGTACGTTGTCCGCGGAAATGTCCATTGTTGTCTTTTGTTGTCCAGTAACAACGGTGGACATCCCTTCTTTTCGGTTCATTTCCCTGTCGTCTTAGTTATATGGAATCGGCTTCGCTGCCTGCGCATCCATAGATTGCGGCAGTTGGAATACATTCCCGTCCCGGTCGGAAAAATAAAGTCTAGATTCAGACTTTTCCCGGCCATTTCCATCGGCCCAAAATGCATAGAAATCCGGATGGACGTTGACGGGACGGCGGGCATACGTATGGTTGAATTCGCTTTGGCTAGTCAATTGCCTCACCTTTTTCCACCGCTTCCCTTGGTTTGTAGACTGCCAAAGTACCATCTCTCCCCCCGTATTATATTCCTGGGGCCCTTTCTCTGTGGGTGCAATAATCGTCCACTTCCGGTTTTCTATATAAAGTGACCCCATATCGTAGGCATTGTCAGAATCCGTCACTTTCCTGATATCCCATTTCTTGCCGGTCCAACGTGCAGTATGCCATTCCCTGGGCCCATCTTCGGGACCGGGCATCGGCCCCCCGCTAGTCAGGTATAGGATGATCGGGCGCCCCTTTTTATCGAAGTTCACATCGCAGATGTATACGTTCCGTTCTTTATTATCATAATCATGAACCAGTGCATCATTGGCAACCTCCGTAAGCGGCAGTTCGATCGGCTTTCCACCAACGGTCTGCCATGTCTTTCCGAAATCATTCGTTTGTAAATAATAAAGATTGGTCCGGAAGTCAAGCCCCCCTCTTACTTTACGCGTCGGATGATAATTAAACGCTGTGCCGATCCGTGCTCCCTGGTTGCCACTGGTTTGATATTGTCCTTGGTCCAACAGCGAAAGATCCTTCCATTCGGACCAATCCACCCCATCTTTACTGGTCATCCAACCGATTACCCGACCCCCTTTTTTTTCGTAATGGGTAAACAATCCGGTAAAGCCGTCTTCGCTTGAATAATATAGTTGCAAGTAAGAAAAATTATCCATTGGCACTTTCTTTCCGTCTACTAACTTCGTGGCCGCTATCCGTTCAAACACAGAAATATCATGCGGCTGTTTGCTGCGATGGATAAAAGATGGACGGCCAGTGCCATGAGAGGTAGAGAAAATCCAGATGTAACCCTCCTTATCGACCTGCATCACGGGATTATCATGTGCATCATTCGTGGCTTTGTCAAGCACAATAGTAGGACGGGGTACTTCACCTGTCTTATGATCAAAATAAGAAACCATATGGTACAATGTCTTCCCTGAATCATCAGTTCCGCCATAACAGAAAAAAGTCTTGTCCACTTCCGCTGCGTAAACAGAAAAAGGGTAATGATTGGCAGGGTACGTTCCCAGTCCACCGCTATATTTAAAATTATAAGGTGCAGGTACCGATCCCCGTTGCCCCGCGCCACCAATGGCATACCAGATGCCGCGGTATCCTTCGGCAGGCTGGTTTATCAGTTTCGCCTTTCCATAAATGTCTTCGGGCGATTGCGCACGGACGGGGTCCAAGAGTATAACCAATGACCACGTCAATAAAAGCATCAGTTTTCCGATAGACACATGTTGAGTCTTTGTCTTTAATAACATATTAACTTTATTTAATTTCAAATTTCCATTAACAGCATATTGGGGGGTATATCAAGCCAATAACATCCCAAGTAAGCCTGCTGCAAGCACATAATATATGGTAGGAACAATGGTCTTTCTTAAAATGGCACCCTCTTTACCTATTAAGCCCACCACCGCAGAAGCCGCGACCACATTATGGATGGCAATCATATTGCCCGCAGCAGCTCCAACCGCTTGAAGGGAAACGACCGTTACGGTAGAGAGTTGGAGCTTGGTTGCAATACTGTGCTGGAATTCGACGAACATCAGGTTACTTACCGTATTGCTCCCGGCTATAAACGCCCCCAATGCACCTACCGACGGGGATACTGACGGCCAGAATTGACCTACTTTAAACGCCACCCAGTCCGCCAGCACCACAGGCATGCTCGCCATTTCAAGGTGGTTAATCCCCGAGTTGATGTATATCCGCACCATGGGGATGGTAAACAACAGCACGAACGCGGCCGCCAGTGTCGTGGAAAGCGACTCTTTGCTTGCTTTCATGAACCCAGACGAAGGCAGCTTATGGACCAATACCGCCGCCAGAGCTGCGATAATCAACATGGTTCCCGGCAAATACAATGGTGAAGACGATGCTGATATGGTCGTCCCCAAAACCGATGGCCAATCAAACTTCAGGCTTTGCAAATACTGTCCGATCCCCAAGCTCTGTAACCGGGTAACGATCAACAGTATCGACACCAACACATAGGGCATCCATGCCTTGTAAATCGGCATGGGCGTATTACTTTCCAGCCCGTCCTTTTCCATCGCCACTTGTCCAGACCAAGCTGGCTGCCATCGGTCTGCCGGCGGGAAATCCCAGGTATCCTTGGGGATCAAAAACTTACGCTTGACCGCGAAAACCACGATACCCAGCCCGATCATAGCTCCCAAGAGCGACGGGAACTCCGGCCCCAGCAAAACCGCTGTACAGAGGTAGGGAATGGTAAATGCTAACCCTGCAAAAATAGCAAATGGCGCAATGGTTAAACTTTTCTTCCGGTCTTCTCGTCTTCCAAAGACGAAAATGGTCATCACCACCATAAACCAAGGAATAAGCGTACCGATGATGGCGTGGATAGTCGCGGCCTGTGCGGTAACGGCCTGCAAGAAAATCTCCTTTTCTCCAGGCCCGCCAAAACCGGCTGCCAACCCATTGTTTACACCGATCAATATCGGGGTGCCTATCGCTCCGAAAGTCACCGCGGTGCTTTGTACCATCAGGCCCATCAATACCGCGGCCATCGCCGGAAACCCTAAAGCCAATAACAAAGGCGCCACAATGGCAGCGGGCGTCCCAAAGCCAGAGGCCCCTTCAAGGAAAGACCCGAAAAGCCAGGCGATGACGATGATCTGTATCCGCTTGTCGGGGCTGATCCGGGCAAAATTATACCGGATACTGGCCAGCCCACCCGAGTACTTGAGTACAGACAGCAGTAGCAACGCGCCGAATATAATATACAACACGTCAAACGTGATGACCAACCCCTGTATCGTGGAAGCCAGCACATCTGCGATATCCATTCCCCAATATTGCAGCGCCAGCCAACCGGTCAGCACCAACACCAAGGGCATGGTGTATTTTGCGGGGAACCGGAAACCGACCAACAACACCATCGCTAGTAAAATCGGCGAGAACGCTAATGCTGCCTGTAACGTCAAGCTCATCTTCAATTAATTTTCTTTTTCTTCGTAACCCCAAAAAGTCAATTGTCCGATATTGGTAAAACCACGCTTGTCGGAATCCCAATTGGAAAGGGTTTTAAACCGGATATACCTCACTGGCGGCAATCCTTCTTCAAAGGTGACCATTTCGCCCTCTAGCGCGTAGGCGATGTCTGTCGACGTAACCGCACCCTCGCCCGACGGTTTAAACGATTCGAATGTCCCCAGCAAAATCCAGCTGTCCCAACTGCCGTCCGGATTCGGATCCGCAGAGCCCCAGATTTCGGCAGTTCTCACATTCCCTCCGTTATAAAGACGGTTCGAGGCAGTTCCACGTTGATTGATCTGCATACGCGTCAACTCGGCTGTTACGCCCAAATCAAACGTAAACCACTGCGGCATATCCCCGTCGACTTTCGTAATAAACGTTGGACTTTCTTTATTCATGGTTCCGTCCCAGATGTTTTTCATCGTTGAATTAGTTGCATTTGGCTCGTGCGTGTCGGTGGGCAAATTATATTGAGCGAACCGCGACTTACTCAACTCCACTTCGCCTTTAAATAGATCGGGATCAACCACAAACTCAAACTCCGCGGTCATGAAGGTATCAATCGCGAGTGAATCCGGCACGAATAGGGTTTTATACACAAAATTATGCTCAGGAGCGTACAACGGTAATTTCGTCGTATCGTCCGACGACGATACAAACAGCCGATTCAGCTTACCTTCGGTATCTTCATAGATCAGCGAATCACCAATACTGGTTTCTTCAGCCGGCATCCAATCAACCACCAAGGTATCCTCGCTAACCGACAAATTTCGGACCGCACGGGTCAACAACGAATTACGGTAGATGTCTCCGTATACGGTGCCCAATATCTCCGACATCACCGAAACGTTGCCTTCATCGTCCCGGGTAAATATCTGGAAAGTATAGGATTTTTCTTCCATGTCGGTTAGTTCTACCCGTACCGTGTCCGGTCGGACCGACTGGGATATGGATACTTCCAATGAGTCTCTTCGGTTATCCCAATAAATGACGGCGTTGCTCACATTCGGGTCTGAAAGAATAACCCAAGACAACATTATTCTGTTGTTTCCTGGGTGGGCTCTCAACGAATCTGCTTTAGCCGGGTAAATGAACTCGCCTTCCTCTAAAAAATCACTATAAATGGCGTCCATCTTTCCGCACGACGCCGTGACCATTGCGACTATCAGGTAAACTAATATCCGCAAGCTTTGACGATTAGTATTCATGGGTTTTGACATTTGCTTGTTTAACTTATTGTACTTGGCCGAAAAGATCGATTTCGACAATATTCACGTGGGTCACTTTGCCCCAGTTCTCGTATACTTTCCAGCGGAGATAACGCACCGGAGGTGTGCCTTCGGGGAAAATAAACTCTTCGCCGGCCGCAGCGTATGCCCGATCCTCCTCGGTGTTCTCACCCGCAGGTAAGCCCGAAGGCTTTATCGATTGGCACTCCATCAGTAACGTCCAACTATCGTCGAAACTGCCATCCGGATTGGGGTTGTTTGACCCGTAAATCTCCCAACGCTTCACCGCACCCGAATTATATAAATACTGGGCCTGTGTCCGGTTGAAGAGCACCACGCGGGAGAGCCTAGCTTCTGTTCCCATATCGAATGTGAACCATTGCGGCACACCATGACCGGGAACCGATACATAATCTGAACCGCCGTAATTGCCGTCCCAAATGCGTTCGAGATACGCCGTACCGCTGTTGTGGGCGACAGTATAGTCTGTCGGCAAGTCTACCTTAACGTACGGTTTCGGTATACTTTCCTCCAGCCACGGCACCACTTCTGCAAACAAGGTGTCCGACCGGTTATCCCAATGATCTCGCACCACCACGCCGAAAAGACGTTCTTCTGGGTCATATCCTCTGACTGGTAGCCGGGCGTCGCGCATTTTTGTATAAAATGTTTCCGCAATGACTAAGTCGCCCTGCTCATCGGTAGTAAGCACTTCCACGGTCATGCTCGTTTCGCTCTCGTTCGTCAGCAGCACGGTGGCCCCACCCCAATCTTCCACGATTTCGAGCGATCCAAATACGTCCACCACGGGAGGAGTGGATGGAGTTACCTTAACAACGACGGGTTCGGAGTGCTGTTCATTGCGCCCCACCGTATATAAACTAACATCATATTCTCCTTCTTTAGCGAAACCTTCGATATCAATGGAATTGGTGTAAAAAGAAGCCTTTGCCTCCCGGATAACCCCCGGACGGATTTCATAAACAGCTTTGACATACAATAAGCCTTTACTTTGAGGCAATTCATAACTTATCTGCGCTGCCCCCGGCAGGTTTTTAACTTGTGGATTGGCGATGCCCTGCGGCTTATCATCATTCTGACTAATTGGAGTATGTTCAGGTTCATCCTTACAAGCTTGGACACCAATCAGTACGCCTGATATCAATACAATCCAAAAATAGAAGCTAATTTTTTTCATGGTCGTAAATTTTGACTATCATTTGCATAAGTACATTACCAACCCGGATTCTGCACCAGATTCCGATTCACAATCAGGTTGGATTCCCGGATGGGCCAGAAATAATCACGCATCATAAATGTCTGGTTGAATAATACACGTTGGCGATAGTATGTTTCCGGATTCTCTTGGTCAATGTCCCAACCGGTGATCAGGTTATTCAACTCGATATGTGCACGTTTCCATCTCCTCAGGTCCCAGAATCGTTTCCCTTCAAAAGCCAGCTCGTTCAGCCGCTCTTGCTGGATGATACTCCGCAGCCCCACCTGTGTGGTGAATTTATCCGGCTGTCTGGAGAAGTTTGTCCATGCATCCTGGACCGTCGGCAAACCCGCCCGCTCGCGAACCTTATTTAAGTATTCATAGGTTTCGTCGCTCGGTTGTTCATTCAGTTCGTTTAATGCCTCGGCGTACAATAAATACAAATCCGACAGCCGCATTACAGGCCAAGGGTAGTATTGGACGGTATAGGTGTTTCCCGCACCGATGATGTTTTCATAATTAACCAGTTTTTTGGGCCAGTATCCGGTTACGGAGAAACGGTTATTGGATACACGCGTTTGTGCTTGCCCCAATTTAGCCTGGATGGTCCACTGATCGTTATCATCTAATCGGCCCTGGCCATACCACAGTCCGCCGTCGAACGCCAAGCTGGCATAAAACCGCTCTTCGCGGTCAAAATGGAGCCCAACAGTCGTATATCCCGTTTGCAGATGATACTTATCTGCTTCATCTGCCTCACGCAATTCAAAACGCCCTGCGTAATCATAGGTCACATCTTCATCGATGGGCACCCCGTTTTTCGAATAGAACTGCTCCGCGATTTTGATTGGCGGCGCCATATTTCCCAGTGTGTTGGCATTTACGCTGTTTGTAGGGTCCAGCGGCGGTGTCGCTTGCCGCTGCAAAGCCACAGCGGTACTATTTGTATTGCCCCAAATAATCTCTGAATTCCATCGCTCCGTTACGCTATTCCGTATACTCATCTGGGTGATGGTCTCTTCCGACGGCGAAAACTGACTGATGCCGAGCTCAAACGTGTATAATTTCATACCCAGCTCATGACATGCATCGATCGCTTCCCGGCAGGCATCCGCTGCCTGTTGCCACTTATCGGTCGAATACGTTTGGTTGAACAACTCCCGTCCGTCGGGCCCAGCGAATCCTACATACTCGTTATTTCCATTGAATAGTGGACTGGCTGCCGTCACCAACACTTTCGCTTTCACCGACAAGGCAATGGTTTTCGTAATACGTCCCAGTTCTGTCAATTCATCCGAAATGACGTCAGGCAGGTTCACTACGGCTTCGTCCAACAGCTCCACAATATAGGCCACACAATCGTCGATCGGCTCCCGCGCCACACGGACCTCTTGAACCGACGCGGAAATCGGCAGATTTTCGCGGATGATCGGAATCGGCCCATACATCCGCATCAACCAAAAATGATAATAGGCTTTTAAAAACTTCGCCTCCGCAATCCACCGGTCCTTTTCTTCATCCAGCATGTCGGGTACCCTACCAATATTTTCGATGAAGATATTGCAGTCGCGGATACCTTTGAACGGTTGACTGACGCCGTCCCAATAGTTTAAAATCGGGGAGACAATGCTCTGGTTACCTCGGGCAATCTGCCATCCCGGTGCCGAGTGGAACTGGAGAAACGAATTGGAAAACCAGAATTCGTCGCCAGTTGCAAAGGCAGGGTTATCACCTAAACTCGCATGTGACGGGAGGTAACGATAACAGGTAAATAGATATTTTTCTGCGGTATTGCGCATGTTAAATGCATGATCCACGGTTGCCACGTTATCAGGAACCACGTCAAGGTAGCTGTTGCAGGAAATACCCAACAACAATAAAACACCGATTCCTATTCTTTTAATTTCTTTCATGATCTACTCCATTTATAATGAAACATGTAAACCCAAATTGACAACGCGCTGTACGGGGTAGCCCAAGCCATTGTCCGCCATCTCCACGTCCCATAGTTTAAACTTACTCCACGATAGCAGGTTCGTCCCGCTCACATAAAAACGCAAGCTATTCAGCCACACCCGATCAGTGAGGCCCTGGGGCAGCGTATATCCGATTTCAGCCTGCTTCAACCGTAGGAAGCTGCCGTCGCGCTGAAACCACGTACTGCGTTGGGTATTGTTTGTATTGGTGGTGGCAGTTAACCGGGGCCACAATGCGTAGAGGTTCCGGTTGTCTTCAGACCAATGGTCGTCCGCATACGCTTTGAGCAGCTGATTCTGAAGCGTTATCCCCGGCAATTCGGAGGGACTGTATCGATGACTGAGAAAAGGCGCCGTTTGGGCAACGCCGATCCGGAATGACTCCCTAGCCAGGCCTTGGAAGAACACACTGAAATCAAGGTTCTTCCATCCTGCGGAAAGACCAAATCCATATACAATTTCGGGCATCGTCGGAAAGCCAATGGGAACCATATCCAACTCGGTAATCTGGCCATCCCGATTGACGTCACGATACTTGATATCGCCAGCCATATACTCACCGAAATTCTGCCTCGGCGAATTGGCCACCTCATGCTCATCAACAAATAAGCGCTCGGCAATGTAGCCCCATTCCTGATTGACGGAATAGCCAACACGCGACTGCCACGACTCGCTATATTCCGGCTCCTCATATACTTTAAAAGCACTTTGCGCAAACGTGAAATTGCCCATTCCTTGAAGCCACAACCCATTGATAAAACTATGCGAATAATTGGCCGACAGATCGACCCCCCGGCCTGTGGCTTCACCCACATTGGCCATAACATTGACGGTGCCAAGCCCCATAGTTGATGGGATGTGCGACCGTTCCATCAGGATATTGGTCCGGTGTTCTTTAAAGAAATCTGCGGTTATATCCAATTTCTTGAACAGTCCGACTTCCAAAGCAACATTCATCTTCTCGGCTTGCTCCCAAGTGATGTCCGAATTGGCGTACCGCGTTACGTTAACACCCGACCGTGAATAGCCATTGTCCCGGCCGAACGTGCCTCCACCGGCCTCCATGTCTACATTCGACAAATAGAAAAACCGGTCTTCCGGCCTCCCGATTGCATCGTTACCAACCAAGCCGTAAGTGGCCCGTACGCGCAGGTTGTTGACCGTCGACGTAATCGGTTCAAAGAATTTTTCGTTGGAAATCGTCCATGCTAACCCGGCAGACGGGAAAAAGCCGAAACGGTTGTTTTTGTAAAACCGCTCGGATCCGTTATAGCCGAAATTGAACTCGAAGAAATACCGGCTATCGTATGCATACGTTGTTCTACCCGACAAACCTATATTCCGATACGGGAGGGAGAGCTGCAGACTCCCCGCGTTGGCCGACAGCCGCTCTTGCATGATGTATACCAACATGCCGCTCAAACCATGTTTTTCGCCGAATGTCCGGTTGTAGCTCAACGCAGACTCCAGGTAAAAGATAGAACTCACCTCCTTCGGCCCTTCATTATAGTCGAGGTATTCCCGTCCACCATCCTCATTGATGAGCGATAAGCTATAGGTGTCCGCACGCCGGTTATAACCGTTTAACGAGTAGTAGAATGGCGAATAGGCTCTGTTGACATCAAAAAACGAGGTCCGGTTCGTATTCATCAACGCACGGAATTGCAAGCCTTCGGTGAGGAAAGCCAGGTCTTGTTTCAACTCCAACTGGGCCAGTACATACGAGCGTGAATAATCACGGTACCCTTTCACCATTTCCGCATAAGGATTCAGGTAATTACCTTCCTCATAATTTCCAAACATGATATGGGTAACGTGCTGATAATCTTCGCCCGGTGGATAAAAGGCGGAAAAAAGAACCGGATTGGTACGCATCACCATTTGGTACATCGCTTTTCCCCCCGCTATCGGCCCGGTGTAATCGTCAAAGTTGCCATTCATCCTGATAATCAATTCGGTGGATTTCGTCAGGTTAACATTGACGTTCGAGCGAAGGTTATAACTCGTCAGATCGATGTTACTATTGAAGTTATTACGCGGATCTACCTGTAATACGCCATTATCTTTGGTAACCGCTCCAGCCACGTAGTAACGGGCAACGCTCCCACCGCCGGAAAGGTTGAGGTTGAACCGTTGGTTCATGGTATAGTCCTTGAAAAGTTCTTTCCGCCAATCAGTCGCTGGGTAGGCTATCGCATTCGTTCCGGCCTTTGTGTTATCTATCTTCCCTTGGGAATAAGGCTGTTCCCCCAACGGATCCCGCGTTTTCACGGCTTCATTATGCAACTCCATATAAGTAACGGGATCGGCCAGCTCCACGTTGCGTGTAGGTGCCGAGATCGAGTTTTCCAGCCGCACATTAATTTTCACCTTCCCTTCGGTACCTTCTTTGGTCGTAATCAGGATGACTCCATTGGCCCCCCGGGCACCATACAGCGCCGTTGCAGTGGCATCTTTCATGATCGAGAAACTCGCTACGTCATCCGGTTGAAGACGGGCCAATTCCGTGGTGGTCACTTCGAGGTTGTCAATCAGGATCAGCGGGTCTTTTTTATAACCGAATGTGGTTACACCACGGATAAAGAAATCCGCATTGTCCATACCTGGCTCGCCGCTTCGTTGATAGGCAATCATACCGGCAACCCGTCCCGCCAAAGCGGTGGTCAGGTTACTGGATGGCACTTTGAGATCTGAGGGCTTAACCGACGTAATGGCGCCGATCATGTCCGTGCGCTTTACCGCGCCACCAAAAGCGGTCACGACCACATCATCCAACATGGATGAGGATTCGACAAGCACCACATCGATGACTTCTTGGTTACCCACCGCTATCTCTTGGGTCTCGAACCCTACCATTGAGAACGTCAGCGTGGATCCAGCCGGAACACTCAATAAATAGCGTCCGTTGAGATCGGTGGTCGTACCGATAGACGTCCGGTTTTTAACGTGAATGGATACACCGGTAAGCAATGATCCTGTCGAGTCGCGTATGGTACCGCGAACCTCCGTATCCTGCAACATACTGTTGGGCTTCCGTACCGACGTTTCCAGTCGGTGTAAGGTGACATCAGCAGGGCTAAACATTCCCGCCGACACGTAGGGCATCGCTGCCACTACCGCCACCGTGGTTACTACGAGATTACGCAGTACCCGATTTACCAAAGGCAGTCGGGTACGGCCTTTAAGGTCTACATAAGAATTCATATTTTTCGTTTTTATTGGTTTTTAATAATCAGCATAACACTACCATTCGCTTAAATGCTGTAGCTGCTAGATTGCTTAAGACGCTAAAAAGCTGCCTTTCATTTTAGTTTTTCTTTTTCCATACTCATTTATTTTGACTGTATTTTAATCTTAACCTAGGTATTGTGTTCCGCATTCCCGCTCATTCTTGCTGCGACTTTGGCAAGAAGGAGATAAAAATAGCGCCGAGCAATGCGACTCCGATCAATAGCGAAAACCCTAAAGTATATCCGGTACTTTCGCTATATAATGCCCCCAGTAGCACGGGGAAAAGGGCCTCTGCCACCCCATCAGCGACGAGGATAATCCCCATGGTCCTACCGAGTGCCTTCAACCCGAACAGATCGCCAGCCATCAGTGGAATGATCATGTAGTCGCCACCAAGCCCGATACCGAAAACGATTGCGAAAATATATATACGGCCGGCAAAGTCGGGGAGCAGAAGCAAAGGGATCGATGCCATAACAATCAGGTAGATCGTCAACATGACATACTTCCGGTTAATGATATCGGCCAGCCAACCCATCAGTACACGGCCAATCAGGCTGGATAATAACACGAATGACATCACATGCGCAGCCTCTGTCTGCGAATAGTTCAGATCGCTCAAATAGAGTTTGATGTGTTGGCCTATGCCGCCCACAACCCCGATCGAGCACATGCTGCCTATTGCCAAGAGGTAGAAGTTGCGGCTTCGGAGTATACTCCGCATAGAACCGCCTTCCACTTTCTGTTGGGCTACCGGTGCAGGCTTTTCCCGTTTGTCTTTAATGAAATAGGAAAAGATAAACACCATCAGAAACCCGATTACCCCCAGCATGGCCAAAGCCACGTGCCAATCGTACCACAATTCAAGCCGGGCAGCGAGCAAAGGTGCCAATGCGCCACCGGCCCCGATACCCAGATAGGCAATGCCCATGGCTTTCCCTCTATTCTTGTTAAACCACCGGGAAATGAGCACCTGGCACGGTAGCGGACCTCCGAAGACGTACCCCAACGCATTGAATACATAGAAGAGGTAAAACATTTCCAAAGAGCTGGAATAGGCGATCCCGATCAACGCAATCGCCAGCATCAAAGCGCCAGTCATCATCAACTGCCGTGGCCCGTAGCGGTCGATTAGCCACCCCGCAAAAAATCCAAACAATGGGGCGACAATCAGCTTGCCAACGGCATTACCCGAAGTAATGACCGTTCTGGACCAACCACGCTCCTCCATGATGAAATCAAAAAAGAACGGCAGTCCGTAGAACCCGAATCCAACGATTGCAAAGAGTGCAAGAAAGGCCGTGATAACGATATACCGCTTCGAACTTCGTTGCCCTTGTTCCATCTGGCTTAATTGTATGCTATTATCCATCTCTTAGGTTTATTAATTATATAATGCTATATTTTCACATGTCATTGGCGGTAAAACCCATCATTCAAATACGTCTGTATACTTAACTAAAACCGACACTACAACCGGGGAATATTCATCCCCCCATCAACCATGATAACCTGCCCCGTTGTATAGGGGAAATTACCAGTGGCGAGCGCCGAAACGGTTTTGCCCACATCGTCAGGCATCCCCCACCTTGGCAACACACAAAGTCCTTCGGCAATCAGCTTATCATATTTTTCCGTTACTTTCGCGGTCATGTCTGTAGCCACGATGCCGGGGCGAACTTCGTATACCGGTATACGGTATTCGCCCAACCGCGCTGCAAACAATTGCGTGGCCATACTCATGCCCGCTTTGCCTACGCAATATTCCCCCCTGTTCGTGGATACAACAGTAGCCGAAATGGAAGAAATGTTGATAATTGCTGCCTCAAAATCGGCATCGGCAGATTTCTGCGCAATCATCCAATTTGCAGCGGCCTGGGAGAGAAAATACGGGCCGGTTAGGTTGGTCCGCAACACGTAATCAAAACTCTCTTCAGTGGCTTCCAGGATATCTTTCCGTTCTTTCGGCGCCACCCCGGCATTATTCACCAACACGTTCAATTGCCCGAAATGCGCCTTCACGCTATCCATGATCGCACGCCGTGCTCCCGCATCACCCACGTCACCTCGGCAATAAATCACGTCTGCACCCAATTGCCGCAACTCCTCAAGCGGCAGGGCGACATCCATTTCATCCCGCACCCCGTTAATGGCCAAGTCGAATCCTGCCCCGGCGAGGGACCGGGCTATACCTAGCCCAATCCCCCTGGATCCTCCCGTTACCAATGCTATCTTCTTCATGAGATCAACTGATTTATCCAACCTATAATTCCGGTATCGCAACCCACGCTCGCTTCTCCCAACTTTCTATCCCTTTTTCAGCGAGCTGGATTCCCTTGGCGCCCTCTTTCATATCCCATGGGAACGGCTCATCAAGCACGACGTGCTTCAAGAAAAGCTCCCATTGCACCTTAAATGCATTGTCATAGGGTTCCTGCTCGGGAACCTTAGACCACCCCTCATAGAAGTCGATAGGTTGCGGGATATCAGGATTCCATACCGGCTTGGGGGTGTTGCCATAATGCTGTATATAGCACTCCCGCAGTCCTGCCACCGCCGAGCCCTTGGTTCCGTCTACTTGCAGCGTGAGCAGGTCATCCCGTCTTACCCTGACGGTCCACGACGAATTGAAGTGCGCAATAACATCCCCTTCAAGCTCGAATGTGGCGTAAGCCGAGTCATCAGCGGTACATGCATATGTATTCCCTTGTTCATCCACCCGCTCTTTGATATGCGTTGCGCCAAGACAGGAAACCGCCTTTACCTTTCCGAAAATATTATCCAGCACATACCGCCAGTGGCAGAGCATATCCACAATAATTCCCCCATCATCTTCTTTACGGTAATTCCACGAAGGTCGTTGTGCAGGTATAGTATCTCCTTCAAATACCCAGTAACCGAACTCCCCGCGGACGGAAAGGATCTCCCCGAAAAAACCACTTTCTATCAACCGCTTGATTTTCCGGAGACCAGGCAGCCATAGCTTGTCTTGTACCACGCCATTTTTTACGCCGGCTTTCTTACATAGCTGGTAGAGCTCCAAGGCAGTGGCCGTATCGGTGGCCATAGGCTTTTCACAATAAATATGCTTACCGGCCTGCACTGCTTTCCTGATGGCTTCGGCCCGTCGCCCCGTCGTTTGGGCGTCAAAATAAACCGTATAACTTTCATCCTGCAGCAATGCATCCAAGTCTGTCGAGATTTTGGAAATCCCGGACCTTTTGCCCAATTCTTCCAGCTTGGCTTGGTTCCTGCCGACCAATACGGGGTCAGGCATAATGGTGTCCCCATTAGGCAGCTCCACCCCGCCCTGCTTTATAATCTCCACAATACTTCTCATCAGATGCTGGTTGGTACCCATACGGCCCGTAACCCCATTCATGATAATTCCTACACGGTGTCTCATATCCTATTTTATATCAACTTTGATAGTAGTTTTCTACGATTTTATTTAAAAACTCATTTTGATCTTCCGACCATAACCTGTCGGAAAAAATTTCCACTTCGTTATATCCGCGGAATCCTGCTGCTTCTGCCCACCCCCGAATCTTCCGAATGGGGATACAGCCTTCGCCCATCAGTCCGCGGTCGTTTAGGAAGTCGACAGTCGGGCTCATCCAATCGCAAATGTGGAATGCAAACAGATTACCGTTGCGGCCGCACCGCATAAGCTGCTGTTCCAGGTCGGGGTCCCACCAGATGTGATAGACATCTGCTGCTACCCCTACATAATCCGAACCGATTGCTTCGGCCATGTCGTTGGCTTGCGCCATGGTGTTCACGGCCGATCGGGTATCGGCGTACATCGGATGCAGGGGTTCGATGGCCAATTTGATGCCGTTTTCGATGGCGTATGGCAATATGGCCTCAATACCCTCCCGAATCTGCTGCCTAGACACTTCCAGGGTTTGACCGGGGTCCGCACCGCACACCAGCACAATCATGGGCGCTCCCAGGGCGGCGGCCTCGTCAATAGCTTTCCTATTGTCTGCCAGCGCGCTGTTTCTCTCCGCTGATGAAGTAGAGGGGAAAAATCCCCCCCTTACGAGAGATACGATCTCCAAACCGTGGGCACGCAGCATTTCCCCGGTATCGGCTATGTTCCGGCCATCCAGAAACTGCCTCCAAACCGAAATCCCCTTCACACCGACCCGGCTGTAGTTTTCTGCAGCTTCTTCGATCGACCAGTGCTTCGTGGTAATCGTGTGGATGCATAGTTTGCTGAGGTCAGCTATCTTCCCCGCACTCATAACACACCATTATAAAATGCATAATAGGGTTTATTATCGATGATCCGCTGCACGTAAAGGGCGGCCTCACGGGCATGGTAATCGCCCCACATGCTCGATTCACCGCAGGCTATCTGCTGACCCGCGGGGATATTGTCCCATCCATTCGGTTGATGATAAATGGAATGGAGAATAATACCCTGATGAGCTGCATCCGTGCTCAAATAGGGCTCAGCCAGCAACGAACGCAAAACCGTCAATCCTGCCTGCCAGTACTTAGTGCCTTTTTCCTCAGCGCCTTTCTCCTTCAAGTAATTCCCCAGCCTTAACAGTCCCTGCGCACCAATAGCAGCGGCAGAGCTATCTACGGGTTCAAAGTCGTTGTACGGATCGGCAGGCTTGGAAAGGTAATCGCCAAGCTTATGCAAGTTAGGAGCGCCCGTATCCCAATACGGGATACCGTCTGTAGGCGTGTGTTCAATATAAAAATCACATGTTGCCTCGGCAGCCCTGAGCATGAATTTCTCAATCTCTTCTCTGTTCCCATAAGCTGCCAGATCCTGGGCGGAAACGGTATGGAGGAACTCCAACTGTTCAGCGAATCCGACCATTGCCCAAGCAAGCCCCCTTGTCCAGGTAGAAAAACCAGTATAACCCTGCTGTGCATTGGGACTGCGGAAATTCCCGTCATTGGTATTGAAAATACTTTCATGAGCCGTTCGACCCCAAATATCATAGCTATCTCGCCCTTCACCGTAAAAGACGGAATAATCTGCCGTGGCTCGCATATGCTGCAACCCACGGACCAACAGGTTTACTTTCTCGTCATTTTCCTGTTGCAGCACATGCCCCAGTTTATGACTGAGCATCAAAATCCTAACGGTACGCATCGTATCGACGAAAAGGGAATGTGGACCATTGAAGGAATAAATGAAGCCGCCGTTTTTTATTGATGTCCATCTACTGGCCTGAACAGCGCCAGACACTTTCAATGCGAGCTCATAAAAATTCTTCTCCCATTCGTTGAACGGTGTTTTCCCTTCCACCATCAGCCGAAGTAGATTACCATAGGTGCTGACGTTATTGAACCCATGGTCGTGCACACCGATATGGCTCACATGCGGAGCCATGAGTGCCAACGTCTTCTCCCGCCCTTTTTCAAGAAATTCATTGTCACCCGTGGCGTCAAATTGCAGGATAGACGACCCGAACTGGAACCCCTGTGTCCATTCCGTCCAACCGCGGGTGGTATATTTACCGCCCACCGTAAACACGGGCGAACCCTTTCCGAGCTCATACTCGTTCTCGATAGCCGTGATTTTTTCACCCGAAAGCTCCCAAAACCGCCGTAACTGACCTGCCAAATCATTCGGCATTAGGTTAAAATCAATCCTAATCATTCAATAAACTTTTTTTGTGTTAAATGTTAATAATCAGCTTATAGAGTTCAAATTTACCCTTCCTTGGGGATGGGGATAGGCACTTTTTTGATTAAAGCTGGTACTTTTTGTTCAGTTGGGTTTACAATGGTAGGAATACGTGATTAATCTGGGTAGCGATGGTTACATCAGGCTTCTAGCCATAGCCTGCGAATCGTTGACAGGTCCTTTTCCATCGCACGAAATACTTCTTCTGGTTCGATTTTCAATTGTTTTGCCCCCGATTCAACCCCGCCCAACGGATACTCGATATGCAACGACGCAGGAACCTGTATATTGAAGTCCTTTAGCATCCGAAAATACGATTTAAAATCAACCATACCTTCACCAATTGGTGTGCCCACCGAACGCCATTGCCCTCCTTGTTCAACCCATTTAAAATCTTTGACCACAATCGTCTTTATGTGCGGTTGTATCAACTTGAGGCCATTTACCCAAGACCTGCCACCTTCTACTACTGCATGGCGGACATCATATTGCACCCCAAGGTAGTCGTGGTCCGCATGCTGCAAAACATCCCATAGTTCCCACAACGAGGCGCCCATCATAAGCCCGGCGTGATTCTGGTAGCATCCTACGATAGCTAGCCTGCTATTCAATTCGCTTAGTTCCTTGGCTCGCTTTTGGAAAAACCCGATCGATTCGGGTATACTCTTGTCTTTTAGGTATTGGAAATAGTCTGTCCTATAAAAAGAGATGCCAAGGCTCGCCGCCACTTCCAAAACGTTACGTCCCACGGTATCCGCTGGATCTGCCATCGCAGTAGCAATCATGGTAGATTGTAAACCCGCTCGCTGTATTTCGCCGATCGCTTTGGGCAAGTCGTCAGCTACCTTTTCCGGCACAACATGTCCGCCGGGTCGTACGGTGAGATCGACCCCATCAAAACCTACCCTTGCGGCAAACTCCGCCATGTGCTCATAGTCGAGAAAATGCAGGCACTTTGAAAAAATATGCACTTCCAATGCCTTTTCTCCTTCCGCCCTATTTTTTGGATAAAAACCGGGCGATACCACAGGCAGCACGGCAGCAGCAACTGCGGCTTGCTTAATGAAGTTTCTACGCGACAACTGTTGGTAGTGTTGAACGGGTGCCATCGGATTATCGACTATAAAGATTTAATATATAACACAAGCGATTCGATATCGCTATCAGAGAGCATCCCTAAATAAGAAGGCATCTCGGCATCGTATCCTTTTACAATTTTTTTAGCAGGCGTTAATATGGATTCGCGGATATAATCTTCGTCGGCAATTCCCGAGGTACCGTCTGCAAACTGGCGCTCCGACATGAATATATCCTTAAACGGAGGGCCGTAAAACCCATCGGTGTCGACACCGGGGGAATGACAACCTGCACATGCCACTGCCCTGAAAAGTTGAGCGCCTTTTTCTTGGGACGGACGCTCCTCGGCAGTTTCCGCCGAAATACTTGCAGCACGGTTTATCGACAAATCGATGGGCCCGCGAAACCCTTCCCTAGCCAAATTGATTTTGTCCACCTCGTTCACGGTAAACCAAAGACCGTCCTCCAACGCAGCACCATCTGTTGACCGTAGGTTATACAACACCTCCATTTGCATCACCTCCTCCATACCCGGCACAACAATCAAAACTGCTTTACGGTCGGCAGAGATATATGATGCATATACAGGCATCGATTCCTCTCCCGGTGTATCATCGAGTTTGAAGTGGCCCGACCCATATTCCTTGGTACGTTTGTAATTCCACCTTTTGACCTGGAAATTCAACGGGTTCATGGCTACTGTCGAATCCAGCGCTACACCGAATCGCAGGACAATTCCCTGCTCGCCCGCCTTGAATCGTTCAGGCAAATAAAATGGCAGGCCGGTATATCGCAAGCGAACAAATGCCGCTACACCTTTGGAACTCGAGCCCCATAAATTAAATCCAGTTATGTACAATTGGCCGTCAGCCGGGTTTATCGTTCCTTTTTGCGTTGGCGCCGGGTAGTTTGCGTGCAAATACGAAACACCTCCCTGGAGTGTGCTTGAAGTAGTATCGATGAGTACCTTGAACAAGCCTGGGCGGGCAAATGAAAAATGAATCATTTGCTCGTCTAACGGTCCCATCTTTCCGCCTGTAATCCATGTCTGACTGATACCCGAACGATCGACACGGTGTGGAATCCAAGCCAGCGGTGTTTTGATGGGTGCCTGACGATGCTCAGGCGCAGTGGGAAAACCGAAGTAGTCGCCTTTATCCACCAGCAACAACGGTGTAGAGGGCACGTAATTGCCTTGTTGATCTGAAGCAGACAGGATACCTTTAGTAGGATGGATACCGATATATGGCCCTCTCAACCCCGATGCAATGGTCTCCACCTCTCGCCCATCGGCCGACACCTTGAGGATGGTACCCCGCTGCGAAGAGCCACCAATACCCCCTTTTGCAATGTAGAAACCGCCGCCAGGTGCGGAAACCATATCTGCTGCCCATTCACGCGAATGTAGCGACTGCTCCATTCCGTTGCAGAAATTTTCATAGAAATCGGCCACCCCATCACGGTTCAGATCGTGCAGCCGCACAATACCTTCTTTTCCAAAGACGTAAATCACACCGTCCACCACGTCGATGCTCATGGGCTCATACAACCCTGAAGCAAACCGGCGCCACTTCAGTCGCTTCAAGCTCTTGTCTATCCCTTCCACCACCCAAACATCGCCGGAAAAAGTAACCACCGCCGCACGCTTGCCATCAAAAAAAGCCGCATCAGCCACCCGTACATTCCGCTTCCATGGATTGGGTAGCGGAAGCGTTAGGATATCGGTAACATAGGCAGCCGTATCAGGTGATAATGCTCCTTGTGTATAAACGGTCTCCTTCCAGTAAGCCGGTCCCCCGCGACTGAAATCGGGCATCTTGGTTTTAGCTTCGCTCAATATGTCCAAGAACGCACCTTTCTTTTCTGCTGGACCGTTCCACATCAGCACGGTGGCCTCCAAAGGATCAGTGGCTCGTGGGAAAAGCACCGTAACGTATTTGTTATCCACAATTGCCGGCGCCAAATCTTTCTCGTGATTCGTTACCACCCCGATTACCGTAACGGTGTCTCGGGCTTCTCCGTGGTAGATATACAGAACAGCGCCTGTTGCCTCGGTGTATGAGTCACTCCCCACCTCGGCGACATTGAGATACAATGCCCGTTGCAGTTCATCTAATTTGAACGTTCTTGAAAAGGCAGTTTCTTCCCCAAAACGTATGCTGCTGGGGTGCTCCATGATGTTTGTCGTCCCTATCGTATAGGACAATCCAACATCATCTCCTTTTAAATAGATGCCATTCCACCTACCGATCTGTTCCGGTATTGGCCCATATCGATGGGGGTCTGCATTGCCGGACGGATTCCTGGGGTCCGAAAAGCTTGGCGTGTCAATAGTCCACCCCGCATACTCACCCGTGGCTATCCTGGGCGTACCCAAGATCGACGGGATCTTATCCCCCTTATTGAAAAAGTCGTCATATGAAATTTGGGACATGGTTACCATGGGTAAGAATTCGCCATCCCAGGCCACCGACCACCGGAGTAAATCCATGTCAAATCCCACGTAGGCACTGTCACCAAGATTGATTGACAATGTCCTGGCGGAGCGGTTACGTTTCGGGAAGCCCGGACCTAGTTTATCGGAATTCAATGGCCCCGTGATAAAAGGAAACCCCTCCTCGACAAACGGTCCGATTTCGGCGGTCTCGAAATCATTGGTTGTAATAACCGGATGCCGTCCCCCGCAACCAGCAAGGATGAAGAACGCCGCTATACCCAGAAAAAGCCGTATATGCACCACTGTTTTTTCGTTTTCGAATGATACGTATTGAATTTATTTTTTTCGCAGCCCTTTTTCCGGCTTTACGTCATCTGCATCCATCGTGTAAGGCAACTGCCAGACCCTTCCTTTGGAATCGCCAAAATATAAATGGGATTCACTGTGGGTATGGGGGTCGCCATCACCCCAAAAGTATTTAAATGGATCTTTTCCATTCACTACTTTTCTCACGTAGTTGTGATTTAACTCGCTTTTCTTGGTAATCTGCTTTTTCGACTTCCAAGTCTTGCCATTATCTTTGCTTTCCCAGAGCACGAGCTCGCCGCCACCGCCCCATTGCTGGGGTGTGTTCTCGGTGGGCGCTATCACAACCCATTTATCCCCATCAATCCATAAGCTACCGGTATCATAATTATGATCCGAAGTCGTTATGGTGTGATTTTCCCACTTTTCTCCCGTCCAATGGATTACCTGCCATTCCCGCATTCCGTTTTGGGGCCCGGGTTGGTGCCCAGCGCCCGAAAGGTATAGTGCCGCCGGATTGCCATTCTTGTCAAAGGCAACGTCCTTGATATATACATTTTCTTCCTTTGAGAAGAATTCCCTGACTAAGGTAGGGTTGTCAACCTCGGTCACGGGGGTGGACACCGGCGTGCCCTCCGCGGTAGTCCACGTACGGCCGAAATCAGTAGTTTGCAGATAATAGATATTCGTTCTGCGGTCTACGTTTCCATTTGGATGCCAGTTATAAAAAAACACGATTTTCTCTCCGAGTTGACCGCTGATTTGATAGTGGCCGCCATTCTTGTCTTCCGGCCGTTTTATGGCTGCAAGTTGTTTGTCATCGGTCCACTCAACACCGTCCTTACTCGTACTAAAGTACAACAACCGAACGCCAAGATACTTGGTAAACAGGTGCAAAAAGCCTTCCCCGTCAACATATTTGGGTTGCGGATAGGTAATTTCCCGTTCCGAAATCATGTCAAACTTATCGATGGAATTCGGCAAACTGCTTTTATAGATAAATCCCGGCCGACCGCGCCCTCTCCCGCTCACAAACACCCAGATGTACCCATCTGAATCCATGGCTATGGACGGATTATCGTGTGGATCGAAAACACCCCCTTTATCGTATACGACTGTAGGTTTTTCAACAGTACCCGTTTTATGGTCGTAGCTTCCGATCATGCAGACCAAGTAATCACCCTTCGCCTTTGCTTTGGGATCGGTTGGATCAGCATCACTCACCCGGTCTTTTACGATCCCGCCGTAAACAAAGAACGTTTTGTCTACCGTTGGCGAATAGATAGCCAGTGGAATATGCTTGGCGGTATAGGTTCCCAAGCCGCCGGAATATTTATCCCCATATTCCGAAAATTGCCCCAACGTGAACCAAATACCCTGATACCCATCAACCTTTTCGTTATTTAATGACGGGTAGGGTTGTGCGACAGCCGATAAGCCATAAAAGGAAAAAACGGCGAGAAAACAAGCAAATCTAATCAAGTTCATCTGTTGTGTTATTAAGTTTATACATCAGTTATTGCCAAACAAACCCAACGGCGCACTTTTGAAAACCAACCCCGATCATGTTATAATTGGTGGGTCGACCATCAGTTTACCGAATAGAATTCAAATCTACCGCTCTCCGTTAAGTCGACTATGCACTTTTTATATTAATGCTGGTACTTTTCGTTTAGCTCCTTTCTGAATTGGGAGGGGCTCTTGCCCGTCTTCTTTTTAAACGTACGTGTAAAATAGGAAGGGTCTGTATAGTTTAAGCTGAAAGCAATTTCCTTGTTGGAAAGATCGGTATAAATCAACAAACGTTTGGCTTGTAAGATAAGCCTGTCGACGATGATCTCCGCGGCTGTTTTACCGATTATTTTTTTTACGGACCTATTGAGGATCGCGGGCGATGTACCCAGCATTTCTGCGTAATCTTGAATCAGGAGATGCTCCGTGAACTTTTTCTCAACAAGCATATTGAACTGCTGGACTTGCGAAAAATCGGGCGTATTCATTTTTTGCTTTTCCGCAAATTTCCACATATAATGTCGCTTGCATTTTAAAAGCAGCAACTGCAGATAGGTTCTCAAAATCTCACTATGCGACTGCTGTTTGAGGCGACTCTCTTTCTCCATTTGACGGACAATTAGTAAGATCTCTTCGAAAGAGCTTTCGTCTAAACCCAAGATGGGCAGCATGGTCGGGTTATTGAAAAACGGGAAATAAAAGAGTGGATCTTCCTGCCGCGTTGACCCCAATGGAAAAAATTCACTGGAAAAAACAATCAGGTAACCGTGGTAATCTTCATTTCTAAAAATACGGTGCACCTGCCCCGGGGAAAGAAAATGGACACTATTGGATTGGATTGAATAAGTCACAAAATCAATCTCGTGTTTACCACCGTCATCGATAAAAACGCATACTTCATAATAGCTATGCCGGTGCGGCCGATCGGTTTTATGTGGATAATGCTTATTATCTATTTCTCCACCCTTTACCTCATAGATTTGAAAATCGTGGAGGACTTCACCTCCCGGTGGTAATCCATACGTCTTTATACGATCGGTCATTCGTACGCTACTTTTTAAGGTTAAACAGTATCTCTCATGCGAACAACTATGTGCCCGACGTGATTAAAACAACCATTAAACACGTAGGGCAATCAAATAATACGCCATCTGATTACTAAAACTGCCGAAAGCAACCCGCATAAAGCACAAAAACTACTTAGCGATGCCTTCCTGTACCGGCTCCGATTCCCTAACCGCACCCAACCTCCGGCCACAATACAACCCATACCCAGCAATATACGCGTAACATAAGGCTGGAATGATAAACGATGGCTTAAGCCCTACCGTATCGGCCATCCATCCCTGCAACAGTGGGATTAAGGCACCGCCAAGAATACCCATTACCAATAAAGAAGCTCCTTGGCTCGTATGTGGGCCCAATCCGGTAATAGCCAGCGTGAAGATATTGGACCACATGATGGAGTTGAACAAACCAACTGCCAAAAGTGCCCACATGGCCCAACTGCCGCTACCCCACACGGTGGCGAGCAATAAACCGATATTTACCAGCGCAAAGACCAGCAATGTGCGGGCCGCCATAGACCGGCCAACCGCGAAAGCACCGAAGTTGAGCAAGACAAACAATAAAAATGCAGAAATCTGCACAAATGTCAAATCAACGATACTGTATATCAAGAGGAAGACCAGCATCGCGGCAACGACCATATACAGTACTTTCCGTCCTCCCTTTAGTTTATCATTCAATGAGATTGCCCCCAAAAACCGCCCAATCATCGCGCCTCCCCAGTAGAGTGCAAGGTAATTTTTCCCAACATGTTCACCCACACCCATCACTTCCGGCTGACTGATAAAACTGATGATCAGGCTTCCGATAGCAACTTCAGCACCCACGTAAAAGAAAATAGCGATTACGCCCCCGCGTAATTGCGGGAATGCCAAAGCACCCAGTTTACCCCCCTCTATTTCTTCGGCCTGGAATTTCGGCAGCCGCACGAACCAGACGAGCACGGCTACCAATACAAACAACAATCCGAAAATCAGGTATGGAACCTTCGTTGCCTCCGCCGTAATTTCACCGCCTTCCGCGAAAAACTCAAAAATAAGATATCCGCCCAAAACAGGCGCGATTGTCGTGCCCAACGAGTTGAACGCTTGGGCCATATTCAACCGGCTCGACGCCCCTTCAGGGCGACCCAGGATGGCTACATAGGGGTTAGCCGAAATCTGCAATAGCGTAAACCCCAGGCCCAGCGTAAACAGTGCCAATAAAAACATGGGATACACCGCCATCGTTTCAGCAGGATAAAAAAGCACACATCCCAATGCCGAAATCACCAAACCGATGATAATCCCACCCTTGTAACCAATTTTATTGATGGGATCTCCATAAAGATAGGAAACGAGAAAATAAACTACCGATCCAACGAAATACGCCCCGAAAAACGCGAACTGTACGAGCATTGCCTGAAAATAAGTCAGCTGGAAAAGCTCCTTCAGGTGTGGGATGAGGATATCGTTCATGCAGGTGATGAACCCCCACATAAAAAATAACGTGGTCAACGTAGAAAGAGCCACTCGGTAATTTGGTTTATTCTCCACTTGAGTCATAACATCGTTTACAATTGGATTTATAAGGATACAAACATAAGAAAACAATCTTGTGTATACAAGTTGAAGTGAGTCACTTTTTTGTGTATGTCAACACCGGCGACCCCGGCTCCACACCTAGTTAGCCGTTGCATTCGAATGGAAAAAGTGGCAATTTCCCGTTGGCAAATGCCTGATAAACCCAAAAGGTAACACGTCTCGTCACATAACCTGCGCTGTCTTGGGCATCAAAAAAGCCATCTGCTGGTTGGCGGATGGCTTTTCTATTGAAAACGCTACTTGCAATTATTTGATGATGTCGCGCAGACCTAATGCCTTGATGATGGCACGGTAGCGTGCGATGTCCTTATGGAAAAGGTATTTCAACAACGCCCGGCGTTTACCGACCAGCTTCTGCAATGAACGCTGGGTTGCGAAATCTTTGCGATTCGATTTCAGGTGCTCCGTGAGGTGCGCAATACGTTTGGTAAATAACGCCACCTGTCCTTCCGCGGAACCGGTGTTGGTTGCATTTCCTGCAAATTCAGCGAAAATGCCCGTTTTGTACTCTTTACTTAAATACATTACTTGAATAATATTAAAGCGTGAACTTAATGAAACAATAAAAAAATAATTAACGGCCGCAAAGGTACGCCAAATTTAGTTACGGTGCAAATGGGTTTACTTCATATCAAAAAACTCCTCGATAGGCACGCCGAGCGCTCCCGCCAGCACATACACTTGATAAGCCGACGGATTGACCCGCCCCTTTTCCATCCGGCTGATTGCCTGGAAATCTTTATCCATCAATGCCCCAAGCTCCATCTGGGTAAGTCCACGGCGTTCCCTAAGCACCCGGATACGCTGGCCCAACTGGGTTTTGAATGTTTGAATATCTATTGCCATTCGGCAAACAAGGGAAATGTTTGAAATTCACACTAAACATATTTGTTTAATAAAAATAAAACACATACCTTTGTTTCACCAAAGAGGACCAAATTATACAAGATCGTGAAAAAGCAACCAGACTACACATCAAGAACGCACCGTCACTTCCGGAGCCTGTTGGCCACCGTAAAGTGCTCGCCCGAATAGCATCCGCCCACGCCAACATCCCACGTTCTCCCAGAGACAGCGGATAGCCTAAGTCCCTAAATAGCGACTCATTGTTGTTAGGGAGATATCTATTTCAAAATTTTTAAACCAAGAACCGGATTATGTTGAAAACCAATCGCCAAACACGAAAAAATGCGACCGAGGCATTCCATCGGTTCAAGACGGGCGACGAAACCGGACTGAATTATTTCTATCGCGCCCATTACGACCACTACGCATGGCGGGCCGAGCGGTTCGTTAAGGACGATATGGTGGGCAATACCATTGCGCAGGAGGGATTTCTCCGCCTGTGGCTCATGCGCGACGTCATACGCGATGTAGCCCACCTGCACGAGTTCCTCGGCCAGCAACTCCGCGAAGCGGGCATGGCCTACTACCGGAAGAGCCTCAACCGTTTCCACCGTAGCATGCTGCGGCTGGATGGCATCGAAGATTTCCAGGAATTTATGCTGGGTAACGAACTGGAGGACGAAGCCGAGGAGGACGCCGTATATCTCGAACAACTGGAAGCAGAAAAACAACGGCAGCTGGCGCAGGTCAACCGACTGTTGCCCAACCTGACCGACCAGCAGCAGCTATTTCTTCGGCTGTGCCTGCGGTACAGCTTTAACTACGAACGGATAGCCTACCACCTCGGCGGCATCTCGGATTACGAGGTTGCCCAACGCGTGGAGCAATGCATTGCCAACCTGAAAGCTGCCCTCGCGGACACGACCAAGTTGGATAGCGCCACCCGCACCAAACCACTCATCGCCGAAGGCATGCTCACCGAAGAGCAGGCGCAGGTGCTGGCCATGCGGTACGACCTGCAGTATTCCTTTGAGGAAATCGCCGCGGCGCTGCAACTGGACGACACACGGGTGAAGTCGCTCTTCGTGCAGGCCTATGCGGTCATCAATAAAGCGAAACAATCGGCCTAAACCATGGAAAAGAAAACCATCATCCTGACGCGGAAAATACAGGTGTATGTGGATTGCGAAGACAAAGCGCAAAAAGATGCCCACTACAAGCAGCTGTATGAATGGCAGTTCCTGGCTTTCCAGGCGGCCAACCTCATTTTCACGAACCTGTATGTGCAGGATCGGGTGAAAGATCTGATTTACTTTACCGACGAGGTGAAGGTGAAGCTGGCCGACCGCGCCAAGGATGAGGAGGGCATCCTGAACACCTCGCGGATGAATACCACCTACCGCGTACTGTCCAGTAAGCTGCTTGGTAAGATGCCTTCTGAAATTTTTTCCAACCTGAATAATTCATTGACCAGCGTGTACAATACCGAGCGTACCGCCTACTGGAAGGGGGAGAAATCGCTGCGCAACTACAAGCGCAATATTCCGCTACCCTTTTCGGGCAAGTCGCTGAAATTCGTGGCCGACGAGAAGCACCGCGAATTCCGGTTTACGTTGTTCAAAATCCCGTTCAAGACCTACCTCGGCAAGGACAAAACGGACAAGCGCGTGCTGATACAGCGCAACATCGCGGGTACGTTGAAACTCTGCGCCAGTTCGCTGAAAATCGACAAGGGTAAGCTGTACTTACTGGCGGCCTTTGAGATGGAGCGCGATGCGCATCAGCTGAACGATTCGGTCATCGCCGAGGCATCGCTCTCCATCGAACACCCCATCGTGATGAAGGTGGGCAAGGCACAGTTCCAGATCGGCAACAAGGAGGAGTTCCTGCACCGGCGGCTGGCCATACAGGCCGCACGGCACCGCCTGCAGCGGGGGTCTACGTACAACCGGTCTGGCAAGGGCCGCCAGCGCAAACTGAAAAGCCTGGACGACTGGGATGCGAAGGAAAAGAAATATGTGGACAGCCGGCTGCACCTGTACAGCAGGCGGCTGATCGACCTGTGCCTGAAGTCCGAAGCGGGAACGCTGCTATTGGTGAACCAGCAGCAAAAGGAAGAAGTGGCGAAGGAGGAGGAGTTCCTGCTCCGCAATTGGAGCTACTACGGGTTGAAAGAAAAGATTGCCTACAAGGCGAAGAAGGCGGGGATTAATGTGATTGAGGAGTAAGTGGCGAGTTGACTGTTGACTTACGACTGATGACTTACGACTTACGACTAAAATAGTTCTTTGAAATTTTTGAGGCTGCTTGTACAGCCGTAGGGTGAGACTTAAGAAAGTACTCACTGAATACTTTTTTATTTTAAGATTTATACACAACACGATGTCTCTCGGCTGGAGTATCTACAACCTTTCGGGTATCAAATTGACATTAATCCTGGAAGATATACAGTTGAAAGCGAGTTTTTTATTAAGTCAACGATTGTTCCAAAGCCCTTTTTGAAAGGTATATACAACAGCGATGTTTGTGATATGAATAGCCAAAAGGGTGTCACAGATTTCAATTTGAAGGTATATACAGCTAATCCGACCGCAACATCGTCACGAGCGGAGGTGTTACGGATTCAAATTTGAAAGGTATATACAACATATAAAGTATTTTGGATTTAGTGCATTGTGGTATTACAGACCCCAATTTGAAAGGCATACGCAATTTCTAAAGTAAAAAGATATATACAACCCCGCCAGATTAATTATAAAGCCGTAAGACGGTATCATTGAGCACAAAGGTTATTTAATAATTGAGGCTGCTTGTACAGCCATAGGGTGAGGCCGGGTTGGCACTCACTGAATACTTTTTTATTTGTTACGAGCTTATTGGAATGCGGATGACGTGGATTTTGTTGATGGGCGCGGATTTTTTTGTTGGCTACCGAATTTGAAAGGTATATTGTTTGGAGACATTAGACGTCAGACACTAGACATCAGAAGAAGAGCGGTGTGGACACCCAATTTTGGAAAGGTACATGCAACAAAAACGTCAAGCGTCGCTCTATTTAGGTATTACAGACCCCAATTTGAAAGGTATATAGAACACTAAGAGTCTTGCGGCTACAATTTCTGAGGGTGTTAACTACCCCAATTTGAAAGGTATAGTGTTTTGAGACATCAGACGCCAGACACTAGACATCAGACGCGGCTCGGATCGAGTTATGCCATTTGAAAGGTATATACAACTGGCTACTGGGTAGTGTTCCTATCAGCTGGGTATATACAACTACCTGGAGCGGGATTCTAATTGCCTCGGCGGTGTTACAGACCACATTCTGAAAGGTATATACAACTGATACTTTTGTAGCCTATAAAAAGCTTGGTGTTACAGACCCCATTCTGAAAGGTATAATGTTTTTTAGACATCAGACGCCAGACATCAGACGGGGTACCGTCTTTAACCTTGTTCAGGGTAGGGAAGAGTTGTTCATTAAATGATAGTGAGGTCTTTTAACCGGCTGAAATGTTTGCGATTAAGCGAAGCGCATGGTACTCCCAAAGAAAGCGCTGTTGAGGCTATGAATAGGTCTGCAATGGCAATTTGGTTTTTGGATGCTTTCAATTGATTGTTGAGGCCTACCGCAATTTCGGCAATTGACGAATCAAGGGGAATCACGGGAATCTCTTTTAAAAGACGTGTCCAAAACGGCAATTGGTCATCTTTTGCACCAACGTAAATCTCAAATTCAGTGATAACTGAAATAACAAACCCTTCGTAATGATCGGTTAATTCATATAGACGGATTCTGGTTTTGTCTTTCTTCCGGAAATAATCAATAAGAATAGATGTATCCAAAAGGATTAGGGATTCCGCCTTTGATTGATGGATTTTCGGGCTTCTGCAATAGAGGCAAGTTGTTCCTTTTCAAAAACAGGCCCGCTTAGCAACAGTTCTTTAAGAGCCTTATTTGGCTGAACCGCTAAGGTTACTGGTTTATCCAGTTCCTTTTTCAGTAAAGCCAATTGACTATCCGGCAAACTTCTAATTGCAGACAGTAGTTCATTGAAACCTAATTTTACATTTAATTCCATAGAAACAAATTTATGAATATTGATTCCGATTCACAAATTTTTCAAACCTATTTGGGAGCATTATTTGAGGCTGCTTGTACAGCCATAGGGTGAGGCCGGATTGGCACTCACTGAATACTTTTATACAATCGAGCCTCGCAGTCGAAATCGATTTGGAGGTTTATTGGCCCCATTTTGAAACGTAAATGCAACGGTATTCTTCAAACATTGAAAAAAACCGGATGTTACTAATCCCATTTTGAAAGGTGTATACAACGGTTGGTCACCCTCGGGTCTAAAGTGTGCGGGGAGGTGCTACTAACCCCAATTTGAAAGGTATATGCAACCCAAAACATCATTCGTCTCAGCTCTCGCAACAATTCGATATCATTAGCCCTATTTTGAAAGGTATATACAACTCTTTAACTTATCGGTCAATCCGAACGACAGGGTTTCACTTATCCCAATTTGAAAAGTATATCCAAAGGCTGGGTGTCTATTAACCATCACGTTTCTTTGTTATCCGCCCATTCGAAAGGTGGCCGCAATTCCTTAATCTTTGCTCCTTTCATCATTATTCGGGGCAGAGGGGGGATAGTTTGAAAGGTATATGCAACTCTTTAATCTTCCGGGTTCTTTGCAATATTGGTGTCACTAACCCCAATTGAAAGGTATATACAACTCGCACCGTGTTGTTGTGTCAGGTCAGATCGGTGTTATCAACCCCAATTTGAAAGACATTAAACCACAAAAATAACTGTTTTAATTAGCGCAGTTAATGGCTACAGACCTCAAATTAATAGACGCAGGTACTCGGATGTTCCTATCATAAGTGTGTTGGTAACCACGATTTGAAAAGCGGATGCAACTAAAAATAATACTATTAATATTTGCTCAGCGAAGGCTATTTATCGATTGCTAATTACTAAACCAGCAAAATAGACAAAAATATTTGGCTATATTTGAATACCATTAAGGAGGTTTTAATGAAAACGATAGCCATTAACGTGCCGCCAAACTTAGCCGAAGCATTTGAAAAGGCTGATGCGGAAAGGAAGAGGACTGCTGAACTTTATATCAATGCTTGGCTTGTTGATTTCTTTGGTAATCAATCAGCTAATGAGCGGTTGTTTGACATCATGAAAACAGCAACTGCTGAAGCTAATGCTAAGGGTTTCAATGAGACGGAGCTGCAGGAACTCTTGAAATCGGATGAATAAGTTTTTTGTATTCGACACCAATACGCTAATCAGTGCAGTGTTTAATGAACATTCTCCGCCTGCCTTAGCTTTGAAGAAAGCGAGGACAATTGGAACACTTTTGGTGTCGGATGAAATCATTGCCGAATATTTAATAGTTTTCGCCCGTGACAAATTCAACCGATGGTTGTCTTTGGAGACCCGTATCGCGTTTATTGAAAATATTATAGCCAATGCGTTGCCTATTCAAATAGCCGAAAAGATACAAGCATGTAGAGACCCGAAAGATGATAAATATTTATCTTTGGCTGTTTCAGCGCAGGCTGATGCAATTATAACTGGTGATAGTGATTTGTTGGTTATGAATCCATTTCAACAGATTCCAATTTTAAATGCCTCTGATTTTCTATTACTTTGAGGCTGCTTGTACAGCCGTAGGGTGAGGCCGAGTTGGCACTCACTGAATACTTTTTTATACGGTTTGTTGAAACACGGACGACACAGATTTAGCGGATTGACACGGTTTTTTTGTTGTTGACCGAATGAAAGGGCATATACAACTAAAACGCCGCCCTATTTAGGCTTGCCGAAGGTATTACAGACCCCCTACCCGCCCTTTGCTATTACATATCCCAATTTGAAGGATGGTCGCAATCCTTAATCTTTATTCCTTTCACCCTTGTTCGGGGCAGAAGGGAGTTGGCTTGAAAGGTATATTTTTTTGAGATATGAGACATTACGCTTTACTGTTCAGGCAAATGAAACCATATTTTGAAAAGATGTATTTCATTGGTATCTTTGTTTTAAACGTGGTTCGTATGATACAGGCGACTTTGCATATTGATAGTGAAAAAAAATGGGCAGCAATAAGAGCGGTATTAGAAGCTATGGATGTTGCGTACGACACACAGGAACCCATAAAGGAATTCAGTGACAAAGAACGGGTGCTGTTGGAGCGGGCGGAGGCTGATGTTGCAGCAGGCCGATTGCACAAGTTTAAGTCCCATCGTGAAATATTGGGGCACTAGGACCTATCCGTGATTAGAGAAGTTGAATATACCGAGACCTACAAAGAAACCCTGTTAGCTATTGTTTCGATGGTTGAGCGCGATTGGGATGATCGGCACGTGAATCGCTTTCTAGACCAATTGGATGATGTAATTGATAAAATCCAAGCCCATCCTTATCTGTTTCAGGCCTTACCGGTGAACCCGAGATATCGGAGGTGCGTGATTTCCAAACAAACCTCGTTGGTCTACGAAGTTGCCGATTCGAAGATTGCGCTCCTTTATCTGTTTGACAATCGTCAGGAACCATTTTTTTGAGGCTAGGCATTACTTAGGCTTTCGTATAAATCTAATGCTGGGATGCAATCTTCAACCGGAACGTCGTTTTGCCTTAAAAGGAAGACCTTTTGTTCTTCGGTCAGTTGAAACTCATCTTCTCTAGTTTCATACGTGGCACCTATAAGTTCTAATACCTCAAGAAAAAAGGAGGTTTTATCTTCGGGAACCGATACATTGAACATTGTCATACCCAATGATAATGAAATTCACTTGAATTAGGCAAATGCTCAATAACGTTCTTTGAAAGATTTGAGGCTGCTTGTACAGCCGTAGGGTGGGGCCGGATTGACACTCAATGCACCTCCAAACTTAGCCGAAGCATTTGAACAGCGGCGCATCACGTAAGGGTCAGCTGGCGGTTAGGGTGCGGTCACCTTGCAGTCAAGGTGTGAAAAACAGCAAGTAAACTGCCAACGCACAGCAGGCAGAGCGCCAAGCCACCCGCAGCAGTCTGGGAGCAGGTAGGCAAACATCCAGTAGCCATCACACCTTAATATAAATCTTCTTCTTATCCAACACGTAGCAAATGCCCCAGCAAAGAGCTAAAAACGCCAGCGCGTAACAGAATGATCCCACTTCGGGCGGTCCGGGTACGTGCGCACACACTTCGGTATAGAACCACCGGAGTGGTGTGGTATAACGCGTTCCGCCCGAATCGTCGACACCCATCGGGATACGAATCAATCCCAACAACCGCGGCAACACGCCGCTGAGCACGAAAATGAACAGTGGGTTCTTGCCGAAAACATCGAAAAAGCGGGTCAGCCAGTTCCGCTTGCCAAGCACTTCGATAAACCAGATCATCACCCCGATGGTGAACAGTGCAAGGCCACTGGTGTAAAGCACGTATGAGCTCGTCCATATTTTCTTATTGATGGGGAACTCCAACCCCCAGAATAAGCCCAGCAACGAAAGCAGTGCTGCAACCACAAATAGGCCGGCCAACATTTTATAACGTGGTTCAGCCGAAGCCTGTAATCGCGGCCACAGCCAGCCCACCTGCCCCTGCGCCCGTATGTACCGACCGGTGAGGTACCCCACTACCACCTGCACGATGGCCGGCAGTGTGCTCATCAACCCTTCGGGATCAAACGGGACGCCCTCACCCCGGTACAGATGGGCAACACCCAACACGTCTTTATCAACCGCCGTACCGAACCAGCCTGCCAAACTGTATGGGTCACTGCCACCGAAAACCACACACAGCAACCAATATCCGAGCAACAAAATAGCCGAAACGATGATGACCCACTTTTCCTTGAGGTAATACACCACAATGGAAGCAAAACAGTAGGCTAGCGCAATACGCTGCAACACACCGAAAATGCGGATGCCACGCTCGGGGTCCTCGGGGTCTACCCAATGTTTGAACGCCAGCACATCCCCTTCCCAGCGCACAAATGGCCACCAGTTGAGCAACAGTCCAATACCGAAAATCAATACGGTCCGCTTCAACACTTTCTTCCAAAATACGGCATCACCCGCTTCCCGCAGGCGTGGCATCACAAAGGCCATCGCGTTGCCCACGGCAAACAGGAAAAACGAAAACACCAAATCCGTAGGTGTAAGCCCGTGCCATTCGGCGTGGCCCAGTGGCGAAAAAAGATGGGCCCAGCTACCGGGATTATTCACCAGGATCATCAGTGCCACCGTAGCACCTCGAAACACATCTAAAGAGTAGTATCGCTTGTTCATTTTTAGTTAAATTGATAATGGATGGTTTATCGTCACGTCAGCAAATCATCACATCAACCAGTCGTCACATCAAATCCGCCCCACAAATAACCTCGTCTTATACGACAGCCGCACTTTGCCAGCTCGCTGGTGCGCCTGAAACAGTGCTGCTAAAGTCGCCATCATTTGGGGTAGTGCCGGCGAGGTCTCATCCGGCAGAAACGAATAAGACAACGTGCGGCCCAGCAGTTGTTCATAGGTCAGCGTATCCACATGTCCGAAGATGCGATATTTCGGCCGTGATGGCGTAAAAAAAGAATGGACCTCTACGGTATCCATCTTTCGTTGGCTCACTTGGAGGTAATCTGTTGCATACGTACGGATAAACGCCTCGTAATCCGCTTCGAAAGCACTGCGTGTATTCCGCAGGTTCCACACAATGGCCACATGCGCAGCGTTACGGCCCACCCGTTCAAACTCCGCCCGTGTCCTAACCAAATCGAACCAATGAAAGGCTTGGGCAGAGACGAACAGGTCCACCGAACGATCGGGTAATCCGGTTGCTTCGGCAGTTCCATCCAAAAAGACACATCGCGCGCATCCGGCCAACCGCCGGCGGGCCATGCTACGCATCTGCACGTTGGGCTCTACCGCATATACCTGATTACCCCACATGGCAATCTGCTCTGTAAAGATCCCTGTCCCCGCTGCAATATCAGCAATAACAAGATTAGGAGTAATGGGTACTGATTCGTGGAGGAACTGAAACAGCGTACGGGGATAGCCCGGCCGAAACTTATCGTAGTTCTCGGCTCGATGGGAAAACCGCTGTATACTATCCTGCTGCATAGACATCCGACCTCTAACTGAATGAGTTTTTGATTGGTTATGAGTAATCTAAGGAAAGTAAAAGTAGGTAAATCAGTTGACAAATACCGTGGCTCCCCTATTAATACCGTTACATTTTCCTAGATTAATTCAAATAGCAAAAAATAAAATAACTGATTATCAATAACTAACATTATCTTAATACTTTTTTTTAATAAGTTGTTAAAACTAGACACTTATTTTATTAAGTTTGCATTAATTATTACACGATAGCCAGTTATAGCAGTGAAACTTCATCACGATCATCTGAAGAAAACAATATTCAAATTGCTCTACTACAATGGGGCACTTTCAGTCGCGGAGTTGAGTTTACATACAAATAAAAGCATACCAAACATTACCAGCATCATGAGTGGCCTGCTGAAAGATGGCTACGCCGTCGAACACGGCTTGGCCCCATCAACGGGCGGTCGGCGCGCGGTAACCTACCGGCTCAACAAAAAAGTGAAATCATATATCGTTGCGGTTGCGATGGACCAGTTCATCACGCGGGTGGTCATTTATAACTTAGCGAATGAAGCGGCGTACCCCGAAACGGCTTTCCCTTTACCTCTGCAGGATAATCCAGAAGCATTCCAACAATTATGTTTGGCAATTGAACGTTACATCACGTCAGCCAATATAAAACGTGAAAATATCGTAGGGATTGGTATCGCCATGCCTGGGTTTATCGACGTGGAAAAAGGGGTAAATGCTTCCTTTCTGATCGATGACGACCAAATGGGGTTACGCGACCGCCTGATTCAACGATTGGGGTTACCGATATATATCGAAAATGACTCGAGTGCCATCGCCATCGCCGAACTGCATTTCGGGGCGGCGAAAGGCTTACGGGACGTCATGGTAGTCAACATGGGCTGGGGAATCGGACTGGGGATGATTGTCAATGGAAGTTTATTTCGGGGGCATAATGGCTATGCTGGCGAATTCAGCCACATCCCCCTATCACATAGCAACAAACTCTGTTCGTGTGGCAAACGTGGATGCATGGAAGTGGATGCTTCGCTGCTCGTTGCTGTAGAGAATGCGAAGCGGGCAATAGCCGAGGGCACGACCTCGAGCCTTCAGCAGCTTTTCGCAGTCCCTACCAAGCCCGAAGGGGACCATTTGATCGATGCAGCCCGTAAGGGCGATCAACTGGCTATTACAGCCCTGTCAGACGCGGCATTCATGATGGGCAAGGGCATTGCCACGCTGATTCATATCATGAATCCCGAACGTATCGTGCTGAGCGGTAGGGGCGCGGCAACGGGCAAATTGCTCCTACCACCGGTACAGCGGGCCATCAACGAGTTCTGCATCCCCAAACTTGTAGAGCATACATCTGTGGTCGTATCTGTTCTCGGATACGAAGCCGAATTATTAGGGGCGGCTAGTTTAATCATCGAGAACAGTAAACCGCATCAGCTTATGAAAATTTATTCACAAGGAAAATCACATATCGTACCAAGTTAAGCATCTTGTTTTTCACCGATAAAAAAAATAGAATGAAAATTAACTAAATACCATAGTCCTCTTTTTTGAACCAAATAAACAACACAGAACATGAGAATTTTGTACAGAAAATTATGCATGGCAATTGTGGTCACCCTGAGCACGCTGATCACCGCTCATGCACAGCAAACCGTCACCGGGGTGGTGACGGATGCAAACGGCCCTATACCCGGGGTAACTGTAGCAATACAGGGCAGTACACGGGGAACCCAAACCGATTCGGATGGGCGTTACGCTATCCAAGCATCACAGGGAGAGACCATGGTGTTCTCCATCATCGGGTATCAACGCCAAACAATCACCGTTGGCAATTCGGCTACCATGAATGTGACGCTACAAGAAGATGCCAGCGAGCTGGACGAGGTGGTCGTTACAGCATTGGGTATCCAGCGTGCCCCCAAGGAGCTTGGGTATGCGATGAGCACCGTCAAAGCGGAAGAGCTCACCAAAACCGGTAGTCCCAATTTTGCCGGCGCGTTGTATGGCAAAGCGCCTGGCGTACGGATTTCCGCCGCACCGGGGGGCGCCACGTCGGGAATCAACATCAACATCCGGGGCACCAACTCCATCACGGGCAATTCGCAGCCGTTGGTTATTATCGATGGTGTTCCCATGCGGCAAACCACATTTAACAACTCTGACTATTGGGGCGATCAACGCACACGTGGCAACGGCCTCGAGGACCTGAATCCGGAAGATATCGAATCAATCAGTGTGCTTAAAGGTGCATCCGCAGCGGCATTGTACGGTTCTGAGGCCATGAACGGCGTTGTTTTAGTAACAACGAAGTCCGGGAAAGGCGCTGAAGGATTCAGTATCGACTTCAACGCCACCTATACCAATGACCAAATTGCTTACCTACCCAGGTTCCAAGACGTAAGGGGCCCAGGGTACACCACAGCCTACCAGAATGATGGCCAAGCCGACGACTTATTTTATTATTATGGCAGTGACCGAGCCGTAAACGGTGTCACACGTGGACTACTCGATGCTACCGTCAATTTTGGCCCGAAGTTCGATGGCCAAGACGTCATCTCATGGGATGGGCAGGTAAGGCCATATGTGGCGCAGAAGGCGTACGATAAATTTTTCAACAACCCGAACAACACGATTTTCAACCTCGCAATCGGGAATTCCACAGCAAACTCCAACACCAGATTTTCACTGACGCGCCAGGATAACGAGATGACGTCGTTAGACTCCTACAACAAAAGGAACATCGCAAACCTTAACTCGTCACTGAAGCTGTGGGACAACCTGACGACAGATATCGTGGTCAACTACATCAACCAACACACCCACAACCGGCCATTTATGACCGATCGTTTGATCAATAACTTCACCGGGATGATATCCACGTTTGATAACCCGGAATGGTACCTCAATAAATACCTAACGAGTCTGGGATACAGATATGTAACCGGAACCAATCAAAGCTTGACCCCCGAAGAGAATATCCGCCACAATGGTTTCAAAAATGATGTTGGCGAGTTCATCTGGAACATGAAAGCCAAGCAGAACGACGAATATTCCAACCGTGTGATCGGATCGGTTACCAACACGTGGCAAGTATTCAGCGACCTTTCTGTTCGTGCGCGTTTCTCTGCCGATATCACCTCGCAAAAGACCGAGGATAAGGAGCCTAACCCCCTCCCCTTACAGTTCGGAAATAGTGGGTACTTTGGCTTGGGCACACAAAATGCCAACATTTATTATACTGACCTCTTAGCCAACTACAAGAAACAAATCAACCCCGACATGGCCATAGGCGCCATGGCTGGGTATACAGCCACGAAAAGTCTCGATACCTATGTGCAGCGGGAAACGGCTAGCGGATTAAGTGTCCGGAACTGGTACGACATCAACGCATCGGTGAATACCATCGGCGGCAACTCCCGGTACAATTACCGTAGAAACATGCTCCGGGATGCGGTGTTCGGGACATTGAATTTCAATTTGAAGGAGTTCTGGTTTTTGGAAGGTACGCTGCGCCGCGAACGTATTTCCACGATGCATCCCGACAACAATGTACTTTATTACCCATCTGTCAATTCCAGCTTAATTTTAAGCGATGCGTTCGAATTGCCCGATGCCTTCGATTATGCGAAACTCCGCGGATCATGGGGTATCGTGGGCAACTATCCCGACATTTACAAAAGCGCCCTGAGCTACACCCAGCAAACAATGGGCGTACAAACCGAAGGAGGTGCCGCAGTAATTTACAACACCGTTCCGACATCTGGCTTCGGCAATGAAAACATCCAACCCGAACGCAAGCAAGAAGTCGAGTTTGGCTTAGAAACTAGGTTATTCAGCAACCGCCTAGGTTTCGATATCACGTATTACAACGGCCGTATCGAAAATCAAATCCTCGATTACACCTTACCGATTTCCATGGGCTCACGCTCCATTCTGGCCAATGTGGGCACCCTGCGAAATAAAGGATGGGAATTCGCAATTACTGGTTCACCGATCCGAAACGACAACTTCCAATGGGATGCCGTGCTTAACGTAGGCATGAATCAAAACATTGTCGAAGAGTTGCCTGGGGGTGTCCAAGAATTACTTCACCGTGATTACGACGGGCAGGCTGCCCAGCTCGTATCTAGGGTGGGACAACCCATGGGCGACATCATGGTTCGGCCTGTTGCTACCGATGCGAATGGAAACAAAATTGTCCAAGACAATGGATTGTACCAACTGGATGGAGATAGTTGGATTAAGGCAGGCAATGCCATGCCGAAAGCAACCGGCGGGTTTATTAATACCTTCGCTTACAAAAACTTCACCCTGGATGCCCTCGTAGACTTCCGATGGGGTGGGCACGTCATGCCAACCGGCGTTTATTGGATGATCAGCCGGGGACTACTGGAAGAGAGCCTGAACTACATGGACGCGACAAGTGGTGGCCTGAGTTACTACATCAGTGGCGATCAAGGCATCGCCCATAGTGGCCAGACAGGACCGAACGGTGAAACCGTTTACCATGATGGCATGCTGATGGAAGGTGTACTGGCTGACGGAACTCCGAATGAAAATATCATTTCCCAAGCGGTATATTACAACAGCACATACAATTGGGGCGGACCGCAATACAGCAGTTCCCGTTACGAATTGTATGTTCAGAAAAACAATTACATCAAGATGCGGGAACTCTCAATCGGGTACCGACTACCGACCGACATGGCTGCCAAACTGGGGGCGAAAAACCTTCAGCTGTCCGCTTTCGGACGGAACCTGTTCTTTATCTACCGCAGTATCAAAGATTTGGATCCTGAGCAAATGACGGGCGGATCGAACTGGATCAATCAGGTCTCAAACGCCGGGACAAGCCCAGCAACCAAAACTTATGGTTTAATGCTACGTGCTAGCTTCTAAATTAACAGAAAATGAAAAGATATTTGATATTTATGGGGTTATCAGTTGCCTCAATAATCTACACCACTTCCTGTCAAAAAAGTGCGTTTGACGACTATTACCGTGACCCCTCGAAAGTAACCGAAGCAACTGTTGAACGGCAGTTTTCGGGCATGATTTATAGCTATCGCCAACTCATCGTGCCAGACTATGGAAACCTTTTTGTAACCTTAAGACCAACGATCTTCAGGTACCTCCATATTTCAGGATGGGTTAACGAAGCGAACCACCTTGTACCGGGAGGCGCAGCGATAGAAGACCGTTGGACACGCTATTATGAGGGGCTAGCACAATTTAAGGAGCTTGAAAACATCTATAGGAAGTCTGTAGCTGTGGAGCAAGAAGAGAAACGGATATTTTATCTTGCGGCGAAAGTGCTTTTTTATGACCAAACACAGCAGACCGTTGACTTACACGGTGATATTCCCTGGACGGAAGCAGGCTTACTGAACACGAATAATAGTGACTACCAGTCCTCGTATCCGGCTTATGATCGCGCGCAGGATATCTATACTGTCATGCTCGACGATCTGAAAACCATCAGCGATGAATTGCGCACGATTACGTTAACCCCTGCGATGACAGAACGCTTCAACACTCAAGATGTAATCAATAGCGGCGACATTGAATTATGGGAAAAATACTGCAATTCGCTTCGGGTCAGGATGTTGATGCGCGTGTCAGAAAGTACAGAATTTGCATCCCGGGCTTCACAGGAATTAGCGGAAATCATCAACAACCCATCTACCTATCCGATGATTACCACAAACGAGGAAAACGCACAGTTGGAAATCCATAACATCGACGACAATAGCATCCAAACGAAGGGGATCCGCGGTGCATTTGAAGCCGAAGGGTGGCTCGTCAACCTAGCGAGTAAACGGATGATTGACCATATGGTCGAAAACGAAGACCCGCGTCTGCCTTTTATCTTCGAACCGGGAGCTGAAGCCGATGGAGATTTCATTGGATTGGACCAATCGCTGACCAGTTCCGAACAATCGAACTTAGGAAGGGGTGGCACCATATCCATCTTCAACCGTTCTACCATTTCCCGCAATGAATATTTCATGGGCGTACTGTTTTCTGCAACGGAAGCGAATTTATTGCTAGCCGAGTATTACCAAAAGAACGGTAATCCCACCGCCGCAAAAACTGCATTCGTAAATGCAGTTAATGCATCGGTAGACTTATACCGTGATATCCGTGCCGCAAGTGCCGAAAACACCGTGCCGGCACCCCCCGACCCTACCCAAACCCAAAAGAACACCTACTTGGCAAATTTGGATTGGGACGGCGCGAGCAATAAAATCGAGCTGATTGCTACCCAGAAATGGATTCACTTCGGCATCATCCAAACTGTCCAAGCTTGGTCTGAAATCAGGCGGTATGATTATCCCACGTTTGATTTCCGTGTGCAAAATTCCGACATCCAAAAAACGGTGCCGGTAAAATTCAACTTACCGCCGTCTGAAAGCACATACAACGCAGAAAATTATAACGCTGTACGTGATCAAGACAATGTAAACACCAAACTCTTCTGGGACGTTAATTAACTTCCTACCGAAAAAACAACGTAAGAAAAGCCACCTCACCGTGGCTTTTCTTTTTTAAAACAACCATACCTCTCCACATCGGCCACCGCATAGCGTCAATCAACCATGGGTTCAGCAACCAGCATGATGCAGAGCAACCGGCATGGTAGCTAAACAGAATTAGCAATACAACAACATTAAAAAAGCAGTTTAGAGGTAAATAATTTTGTTTAAGTGAGCACCCGTAACCCAAAAAAAAATAATAATTTAACACTTTTTAACTAGGAGAAATTGGATTTTAATTTTATGTTTGTACCAGTAATCAACCGCTAGCGGGGTATTTTTTGGAAGATAATAATGCAACGTTGGGGTTGATAAAAAACATATAGCTGAAAAAGCTACCATTTATAGGAAAGAATAAAATCGGCCGCAAGGCCCATAAAGATTTTGGTTTGTTTTAATAGGTAGGAAGAAGCTGGTTGCCGCCCGGTAACCGGCTCTTCCATTTTTTAGACCCAACGGAACTAAATCGCTACCGTTCTTTTTGCCAGCCATTGCCGCTCCTGCTCGTCCAAATGGGGGGCCAACCGATCATATACCATCGCGTGGTAGTTATTCAACCAGACGATATGCTTTGATTCGAGGAGTGACCGATCAACCAATTGGGTATCGATGTAACAAAGGGTCAACGTTTCGAATGCCATAAAGGAACCAAACAACGTATCCGCATGGTCCACACTCAATACCAGGTTTTCGATACGGATACCGTAAGCACCTTCGCGGTACAAGCCCGGCTCGATGGATGTTACCATCCCCCGTTCAATAGGCACATCGACCGCTGCGCCGTTAAGGGTATGTGGCCCTTCATGGACGTTAAGGAAGAACCCGACGCCATGCCCCGTGCCGTGACCGTAATTGCGCAACTCATCCCAAAGGGGTTTCCGTGTGATGGCATCGATCTGGTAGCCCTTGGTTCCCTGGGGGAAGACCACGCTACTTCCCTCGATCATCCCTTTAAGCACGAGTGTATAGTCGACCCGCTCTTCCCCGGTAACGTTGCCCAATGACACCACACGGGTAATGTCTGTGGTACCTGTACGGTATTGGCCGCCCGAATCAATTAAGAGAAGCCCCTCGGGTCGTAATTCGGTGTTGCTAGACGCTGTAGCTTTATAGTGAGGTAACGCTCCGTGGGCGCGGTAACCAGCTATCGTATCGAAACTTTCGCCGACGAACCCATCTTGCTCGGAACGGAATTGGCGGAGACGGTCGGCCAGTGATAACTCCGAAATGGTTTCCTTACCAACTGTCTCTTCCAACCACTTGAAAAACCGCGTGAGTGCAACCCCATCCTTCACCATCGTATCGCGGATATGCAGGATCTCCACATCATTTTTCACTGCTTTGAAATGCGTGGTTGGGTTAATATCTTCTTGCACATCAGGCAGCAACATGTTGTATATATGGCCGCAGGTACGCCGGGGATCGAGCAGGAACGTTTTACCCGACAGCTCGGCCAAGCGCGCCCCCACCTGTGCATAGTCTGCTGTTTCCACTCCCCACTTACGCAGCGATAACCGGTCCTGCTGGGATAATTTGGCTTGGTTGATAAACAGCGTGGTCACCTCTTCGGTAACCAGCACGAACGCCAGCACCACCGGGTTGCAAACGACGTCGCTGCCCCGCATGTTCAGTAACCAGGCGACATCATCCAACGATGAGATAACATGTGCATCCGCGTGATGCTTCCGCAAGTTGGCGCGCAAGCGCACGAGCTTGGCTGAGGTAGACTCGCCGGTAAACGCCTCATCAAGGAGGTACGCAGGATTTTCGGGCAATGGAGGCCTATCCCGCCACAATGGCGTCAGCAGATCCACGTTCTCCAGTACGTCCACGCCAGCGGCGAGTAACGGCTTCCGGACAGCGGCTGCCGACGCTGCCGGCATCAACCAACCATCAAACGCCACGGTAGCTTCTGCCGGCAAATTCGCTGCCAACCAATCGGCGTATTCCTCTGCATGCTGTACCTTCAACTTGACCAATTCATAGCCGCTTTCGGCCAACTGTTCGCGGGCTTGTACGAAATACCGCGAATCGGTCCACAGACCAGCAAACTTAGGGGTAATGACCAGCGTGCCGGCCGACCCCGTGAAACCCGATGCCCAGGCAATGCATTTATAGCGGTCGGGCAGGTACTCGCCGATGTGTGGGTCTGACGAAGGGATGATGTAGGCATCGATATGGTTCTGTTCCATTAAGCTGCGGATGGCAACTAGCTTTTCAGTATGGGTCATGTTGCTTCATTTTAATGGCGGGCAAGTTACGAAATCTCGGAAAACATGGGGTATACTGCCGAACGATACGAGCAGTGGCGGTATAAGCAACCCGGGCGTTGAAGATATAAGTGGCATGATAGGCAGATTTTTTGGCAAGAAATAACAGCCTCTTCGAATGAAGTGATGCCATAGTGACACCCGTACAGCTTGCTGCACGCCTTTTGCTAGCTATCCGTAAAAACGATTCACTGGCATATGACGACGCATATCACACAAGACAATAAGCTTAAAAAGCTGATTGTTGTCGGCGACCGCATACTGATTAAACCTGCGGTGCCGAACGAACGGACGGCCACAGGATTGTACCTCCCCCCCGGCGTGCACGAAAAGGAGAAAGTACAATGGGGCTATGTGATGAAAACCGGGCCAGGCTATGTATTGCCTGTACCAGCAGAAGAGGATGACGCCTGGAAGCCACAAGAGGAAAAGGTTAAATACATCCCCTTGCAAGCAAAGGAAGGTGATTTAGCCATTTTCCACGTCGCCGCAGCCACCGAGATCCAATATCAGGGAGAAAAATATTTCATTGTGCCGCAAAGTGCCATCCTGATGCTGGAGCGCGAGGAAGAGTTATAGTGCTTCTAGCCGGCTCCTGTCAGAACTTAGCCCACACGGTAAACCTTCCTCCTGGAGCAGCGTCGCCATTGATATACCAGTCAATCGGGTCTGCTTGTTGCATGTTATCAGACCATTTGAATTCGATATCACCGGCCGATCGCAGGCCCAGCGACTTAAGCGGAATTTCCAACATCAACCGGTTGCCCGCGACACGATAAGTCACTTCTCCTACGCGTTTCCAGCTCCCGTCGGTGTATTGTTCCAGCCGGTTGCCCTGCACCACACGGAAATCGAAGCCATTCCATCCTGATTGGTACGATTGGTCGATATTGAGCCACAACGTCATCCAATCGTCTCCGGAAACTTCCGTGATATCATTTACCGTGCTCACATAAAAATGCAACGACGACGTACTAGCTGCCACTTTCAGGGTGTCGAAGTCATTACGTCCGGTTTGGTTATCATAGATGACCTTCGGTTCGGACTGGGCGCCTGGATGATTGCGATGCAATATGTCGCCAACATAATCGACGTAGCACGCGTTGATTTTGTCCCAGTCGGACCAACTGGCTATTTTGCGTTTACTCACCTTGTTTGCGCGCACCTTTTCCGTGCCCTTATAACGGCGGATGTTGCTTACCATCTGCATATAATAGGTGTCTCTGAGGCCGCTCGTCCAAGCCGGCTCGATGTCGCGGCTATATTCCGAGTTGGCCTGGTCTACAAACAACGCGTGGTTTTGGTTTCCACTGGTACGCCGCCATTTACCCGCTATCCACTCGTTCCAACCTGTAATAAAAACGAAGGGAACGTTTTGCTTCAATGCAAAATCCCATTGCTCTTGAATATTGTAACCGTATAATATATCGGTTTCAGGGTTTCCCGGCGAGCCGTTCCGATAGCTTCGGCCCCAGTTGCCGTCGGCACCGTAAAATGCCGACCCGCCCATCGAAGCGTCCAAATTGGGGTGCTGAGCCGCCGAAACATTTACGATCTCCTTTTTCCCTTTGTGATTGGTATACACTTTCTGCGGGCGCTGGAACTCAATCCAGGGCCATCCATCTACTTTTTCCGGTTCGTTGGGCCACTGCGATTCCCTGATGGTAAAAAAGTGTTCATAGTCCTTTCCAGCGGCTTGTTCAGATATGCCAATGATCAGCGGCTTGCCCTCCAAGTAATACCAACACTCGGGATTACGATAAGGGGCGCCGTCTTTGTAGTGGTTATCGTATATCTCCTGCATGCCTTCGCCAGACTTCGTATTCGTATAGAAGACAATTTTTGGTGGCTGCTTACCCTGTTTCCTTACGGCCTCCGTTGCCTGCATCAACACATCAACCTCGTGCGTGTAGGTAATCCGGTTAGTGGCGTCGAGGACCAGAAAGTCTACACCCGCATCCGTGAGTAATTGAATGTTTTTCAGGTGTACCCAATAGTCATCGCCACGATAGTAGCCGTAGATAGACTCGCCCCAGAAGTAATACTTTCCCGGCCGCCCCGCACCACCGCCCCATCCGGGATGGTCAAAATCTTCGAACACGGCTGGTGCTTCCATCTGCAACTTGGTCAGATCCCAAACCCGTTCGGACGTCGGTGAGCCTTGGTGGCCTTGCCACAGGAAGTAAAACAAGCCTACCTGCCGATTTGCTTTCGGACTGCCGGTTTCTTTGTTTTGTGGCAACACCCTACCGAGGTCGTCGATACCCGCAAAGGGCTGCGCAAATGCTCCTAAGCCGCACGCCAAAAAAATCGATAAACCGAAATACCTCTTCGTAATAAATCTCATTTTACTCATATCCAATATTTTAGTATCTGTCTAATTGATCTTTTAAGTATCCTTTTTCTTTCCAAATGGCCTCAATGGGTTGAAGATGCTTGCGAAACACATCATAAGGAAGTTTTCTTTCGGGGCTCACCCAACCGATCGTAGCAAACGCAGCCAGTCTCGGAAAGATCTGGAAGTTCAACCGTTCTACCGTCGGTGTAAACTCACCCCACATCTGGCAACCCAACCCCAAAATTTTATGTCGGTCCTGTGGCGCTATACCTTCGGGTATCGGATCAAATGAATACGCCTTCTCAAACGGCGTCACCTCATAAGGATAATCCAAATAGGTGAAAAACCGGTTTGAATTGACCACATCGTATCCTTTGGCAATCGCCTTATTCACGAGACTCACATCCCCATCCCAAAACTGGACAATCGTGCCCGGCGCCAGCTGCTCGGATTTACCAGCTTCGACATGGGCTTCCTCGCGTATGTTATCGCCTGTAATCTCATTCCACCCAATCATACGATACCCTTTAGAAGAGATATAGTTGGACATCCGATTAATGGCCCAAACCTGTAAATCTGCATATGTAGGAAGCGCGTTATCTTTCATGAATTCATTGATCGCCGCCGACTTCCGCCAATGGTCATAATTTGCCTCATCACCGCCGATATGAATGATACCGCTCGGGAAAAGACGGACAACCTCATCCAGCACGTTGTGCAGAAACTGTTCTACACGGGGGTCGGTCACGTCATATAAGTCGCTGTGTACCGGTTTGCCAGCCGCCTTGCTAGACGCGCCAAGCCACGGGTAAGCATAAATAGCAGCGGAAGCATGCCCTGGCACTTCTATTTCTGGGATAACGCGTATCCCTCGTACTCCAGCATATTCAACAATTTCGCGGATATCATCCTGCGTGTAGAACGATCCCGGCTTTCCGTTGTATAGACTATCCCACTTTGCCGGGTTGACTCCTTGCGTCATGTGCGTGTGGTCGCCCTTAGAAGAAACTTCCGTCAACAACGGGTATTTCTTGATTTCAATACGCCACGCCGGGTCATCTACCAAATGCCAATGAAACGTGTTTAACTTCAGGCGCACCATCTCATCCAACAGCCGCTTTACAGTCTTCTTGCCATGAAAGTGCCGGCTTTCGTCAAGCATAAACGCTCGCCAACTGAAATAGGGCGCGTCTTCTATCTCGAATATGGGTAGTTCGACGACATTTCCATCAGGTTGTTTTCCGCCCAGTTGGCGTAGGCTTTGGAGGGCGTAAATCAAACCATTAGCCGTACTCGCAAGTCCTTGAATCGTATGGCCACTATCCGTATCTTCCATACGTAAGCTGTATGCCTCACCCTGCTTCGAGGCATCGTATTGCAGCACGATGTCTGCCTGTTGTTTCCGTCTTTCAAAAACGGGGGTAAAACCAATTTCTGCCAGTAATTCCTGTACGTACGCCTTATCTGCTTTGATTTTCTTATCTAGATAAACACGGACAGTAGAAGGGAATTGGATTCGATTATCGTGTACTGCTAGATGCTGCGGGGTCGGTAAAACGTACTGGGCGCGAACTGGCGAGTGCGCTAACGCCATCACAGCGAAAAGAAGCGTAAACAAATACCTGATATTACCCGGGTTGTACATCCGTTATTTATTTACCGATTATATACCTCAAGTGTCACCGGGCCTAGCAACCCTGAGCGATGCAGCGGACTTTCGGCCGAATAGGGATTCACGATGGTCCACGTAGACCGTTGGTCCGCCGGTAATCGCCAGTCCCCAATGAGGCGGTTAGCCCAGGTGTTGACCACCTTGATTTCAACCGTATTATTTCCCTCCTGCCAAGCGTCCGTGATATCCAAACGATAAGGGGGTGTCCACACACCACCAACGTCCTGGCCATTCACTTTCACCTTGGCCACGGCCACGACATTACCCAAATCGAGGTGAATCCGGCCGCCATCCGCCAACTGCACAGCTGGCAGATCTTTCGTATAGTAAGCACTTCCCGAGAAATAAGCCACTGCGGTATCCGGCTGTGTGGCCCAATCTACCAATGTATCAAACTGGCGCTTAAACGTGGTGGAGTCGGGCTTCACAAAGGTGACCTGCCAGGGGCCCGCTACCGATACCTCTTCTTCTGCGTCGGGGAAATTCTGTCCACTTGCAGTTGTCGCAGCCTTTCGGAAGATAATGAATGCACTCTCGTAGGCGTCCAATTCCAAGGGGACTGCGGTACCGCCATCACGCTCGATAAACTCTGGCAGCTCCCGCAATGTTCCGTGCACGGCATCCCACAACTCAGGCTGTTTACCTTGGACGCGGAACGTCGGGTTTAATTGGATTTCCGTAGCTGCTTGGTTGGAGACAAAATAGATGTCGCCGTCAGGCAGTGTGCGGTGTATGAATAGCACCGGATCGCCTTCTTCCAATGCCACGTCCGGGGCCACACCGGCCTTATCGAGGGCCTCCTGCATAGAAAAGCCGTTAAGAACCAATCCATTTCCGTAGACCTGCTCTGTGCGTTGCGCGCCGTCAGTGTTTCCCCACATTTTATCCGCGATTTCGCGGATAGCTTGGTCTGCGTTGCCGTAATCAGCCAAGCTTGGTGATCGCGCCGGCTTCGGTCCCAGCACGATGCCCCCATCCTCAACCAGTTCCGCTATTTTACGCAATAGTTCCGGGCGCATGGTTTCCAACTTAGGCAGTACCAATACGCGGTAAGACAGGCCGTCAGGCAGGGTGAATCGGCCATCCTCCATGGTAATCCGGTTAAGGATTACTTCGGCATTGATATAGTCGAACGAATATCCTTTTGGCAAGGCGGGGTCTTGCACACCCGTCATTTTCGGTGCGTCTTCGCCGATAAAATATGCCACGTCAGCCACGTACCGCCCTTGCTGGAGCATGTAATTGCTACGCTTCAAGTAATCGATGAAGCCATCCATATCGTCGTACCACGTATTGAGGCGGTTGAATTCGTTGCCAAACCACGCATTCACACCCGGCAACCTATCTTCATACGGTTGATGGATATACACGTGCAGTAGCGTATTGTTGATACCCTCCGCGAAAAAGCGGTCGCCTCGTTGTTTGAACATGGCCGGATAGCGGCCAAATGTATTGCCGCCCGCTGTAAACGACTCCGCCGACACCTTATTTTTCCCGTAGATATGGGCGGCAGACGAAGCTGCACGGTTTTCAATATCGCCCAATTCACCCTCACTCCAAAACTCCCCACTTACCTCATCCGACTGGCCACCGTACTGAAGGAACTCACCGGGGAAGCCCCAGTGTCCATAGTTTTCAAGCCATATCGTCAGCCCATGCTTATGGCTCACATCACGTAAACCACCTACGTATTCATAGGCAATTTTATCAGCAACGAAACGTCGTACATCCCATAGGAAGCGGTCAGACTGGTCCTGGCTACCCACCACATGGCCATAAAAAACCGGGATATAAGGGGTAGGGTCATAGCCGAAAGCATCCTTGAATTTATTAGCAAACCCATCTGTCCAGTTCTGGCCACCGGTTTCGTAGCTATCCTGCACGGCCACTTTGAATGTTTTCCGGTCTCCAGCCGGCACCCGTTTGAGTATCTCCCCCAAAAAGGCATCAAAATGTTTAAGCACATGCTCGTGGTTCATTTTATCCACTTCCAATCCACGACCTTCGGGACTGGCCGGAGCGTTGGTCACCCCGGTTGGCACCATACCCGTCTGCAACACCAGCCATTCACCCTCCGGAATATCCCACGATAACACACCATTACTGTCTACATTGGCCGTGATATCGACCACACCATCGGGCGATACGGTATATTTCTCGTCTTCCGGCTCCACCTGCCGTTCCCATTGATAGTCATGCCAATAAGGTAATGGCGTGGGGTGCATACGGGCCAGCGATTTTTCTTTGAAACGCTCTACCCTGGATGAGGCGGCGAGTTGTACCTCCGCTATACCGGCATCACCCCGTATGTTATCGATAACCAACCGGAATACACGGCCCGAGGTTGCCTCAAACGACACCGACACCGGAGCGTATTGTTCAAAACCGACGCTTAACATATTGTTGGTACGGTCAAGGTCAAACGATCGCACACGACGGAAAGCACCACCGTCCTCAACTTCCAGCGTTACACTGAATCCCATGTTCCGTTGAGCGGGAATTACCGTTAAGCTACGAGCAGTAAACGGCTCATCCACCGAAAAGGTAAAGGTCGAGGACTGCCCCCCAGCAACCTTCACTTCCGTCGCACGGTTGTTATCCATCAGGTTTGCAGGCGATTGTCCATTTCCAGCCTGTATTTTCGGACTGAGATCTGCCAATGTACTACCATAACCTTCAGGCACACGAAATGCGAGTACATTTACGCGCTGAAAATCCCCCTGCGGCGCCGGGAGCACGCCGTTGAAAGCCAACGGTCCGCTTACCAAGGTATCTGCCGCAGCCAGGTAACGCATCGCCTGGTTGGGTTTTACCCACGGGCCACCCGACTGGCTCCATCCCGGGCTATTGAAAATACCGATTTCGATATCGAGCTCCGTAGCTGTTTTCAGTGCGGTATGCAAGATATCCCACCATTCGTCGGTAAATAGTTTCACCTTGCCGTAAGCGCCTTCGGGCAGATCATCCAGCCCGATGTTACCGATAAATGCGCGGTTTATCCCTGCGCGCTTCATGGCATGTAGGTCTTTGACCACCCCTTCTTTCGACAAATTGTCGGAAATCCAATACCAGTAGACGGAGGTCTGAATGGAATCTGGAGCTTCCGCAAACACGCTCGCCATCGTGTCCCAATCGGCTTGTTTCGTATCGGGCACACACGAAAGTGCCAGCCATGCACTTATAGAAATACCCAAAAGCGGTCGGAAAAGAGTTTTCATCAGCTTACTGTTAAGTTTACAGTTGCTAAAAAAAGCTTTTATTTCCAAACGGACATCCTGTACCTTCATGGTGATCACTTTGTAAGTACCAAAATCACATCAGTATCGCTTTTCGACATGGCTTCAATAATGTTGTTGCTACGATCTACGTCCGCTGACTCGTACGTACCTGTAGCTGGATAATACCAAACGGCATCTTTAATTTGCTCAGCATTTTCGTACGTCAATTCAAACGTTTGTGCTACCGGCACATACACCAACATCACTCCAGCATCTTCATCAGTTAATACACTGATTGTATTCAACACCTGGTCGCCCTCACGCTGCGATGTAACGACGTCGCGTGCGGGCTTTAGACGCCACCATTCGAATTGATTAAAAAACGCCGGGAGCCGACCGATTTGGATACTCGCCTTGCTGTTGATACCGTCTTCCCAGTCATATTTCGATGGTTCTTTCATGCCGTGGTTGTATGAAGTCTCTCCTACCCGTAGCCACGGCCACGTGCTCCAAGCACCGTAGCCAACCCCAGCAACCGGTGCACTGAACAAACTCCATAAACTACTTTTCCTCACTTCGTAATCGTTCTCGCGCTCCCCCTGTCCCTCATACGCCGGCTCCGTATCGATGATGGGGCGTGGCGTGAGATCTTTCCAATCACTGACAACAGGGCCACGGGTTTTCCAACGCACGGCATTCGCAGAGTTGGTGTGACCGGTTTGATATGAAATCATATCCAGCCAAGACGCTCCATCATATGCACGGCCATACCATTGGAAACCCGCTGTATGAAGGGTAACCATACTTTGGTTGGCTCGCCTGTCGCCAAATACTTCGTGACCGATTTGTTTCCATCGGACCTCATTATCGCCCGTGAACACACCATCGCCTCCCAAATTCCATATCACGTGATAGGCATCATACCGAGCTTTGATATATTTTGCCAACTTTACCGCGCTCGGAACCGGCAAGTCTTTGCCGGGATTACCCTTTCCAGACCATGCCCAAAGCATAATCGGTGCAGCAACCAAGCCCGCTGCATTGATTTGTTCGACTTTCTTATCGAGCTGCTGAAAAAAAACCGGATTGACATTTATCGGCTCAACACCGGTAAAAGCGATCTCTTCCAATGCCTCTGGTGGGAGCCCCCGCCATTGCGTGGTTACAAACTGGATGACCGAATAGTTATTCGCTCTCCGATGCTTAAGGTAGGTTGCCCATTCCCCATCAGTGGAACGCATTGCTCCATTCCAAGCCGTACAGCCCAGGTAGAAAAAAGGGGTGCCATCAGCATGAGTGATGTGGTAATTGCCAGCCTCGTGGGTTACCTTACCGTGCTCATAGATTTCCAGTCGCGATTTATTCTTTCGACACCTGAATGTGCCCGATTGATTGTGTAATGTGTGGTTCGCTGTATCCGTACAGTGCGTTCTGTAATGCCACACGCCTTTTTCATTCGGCATAAACCGAATTTTCCAGTTATTTCCACCATCCCAAAAACCCTCCACATGGTGTTGCTCGCCCGATGGTGATACAAACGTGGATTCTAATACCGCATCGTATACTGGATTGTCATATGCCACTACGCTGCTGAATGTAATTTCTATCGGCTCCCATTGGTCCACGTATACCCTTTTTTGGCCCATTGATACGGAAGACAAAAAACAGAACACCAATATTACCATTATCCGTCGGACGTTCGGTTGCCTGAAGTTGATTGCGTTCGTTCTACTCATATTATTTAGCAAATACATAAACCTTGGTTAGCTACCTAATCATTTCTTTCGCTTCACCCGAAGCGCCATATATGGCCGCTGTGGCATCCGGATTAAACTATAACCGGAATATTCCTTTTCAGATTTGGAAATGGTCATATTCCATGTATCGATAACATCGATATCATATATGCCTTCAGTAAACTCAAGGAGATGGAGGGCTGGCTGGTGTGTGCCCAGATAAATCAGATAATCATCCGGGCTGTCTTCTTTTGATCCTGCACCCGATTCCAGCAAATGCCGAAGGAATAAGATTCGATCGGGGCTTTTACCCTTCAACACCCCACCCTTCGACCACCACAGTACGTCGTCATTCTCTTGAACTGGAACATCTGTGCGGATGGTCGTCAGATAGGTCTCCCCATGGCCAACATACACCCCATTTACGGCGCCTTCCCAGAATTTCTGCACCATCTCTTCGGGCGTAAGCTGCCCCCAAAACCACGGGACATTACCTTCATAAAGACACTCATCGAAAATAACTGGTTTTTTATAGGTGTTCCTGAATTCTTTACCCCTTTCCACCTCCTTCATTTGGATACTGGCGTGGGTAAGTAATGGATTGGTGTGGTCGTACATGGCTACTCCATTATGGATACCACGTAAACGTTGGTGAGGATCCTGCTTCGCAAACATACGGATATAGCGATCCCAATCCTCCATAGTCTTATCCTCCAAAAAGTCAAACTCATTCGCCATACTCCACCAAACGTTCTTATACGCAGAAAATCGGGCGATGATGTATCGGATGTAACGGTCATCCGTTAAGCTATCCATCTTCGAAAACCCCCACCTGTCGTAGGGATGAAACACGATCAAATCCGCTTGGATACCAAGCGAGTCCAACTGCTGAATTCGTTGTTCAATATTTTGAAAATAGGTTGGGTTAAAGCGAGAATAATCCCAGTTTTCAAGCGGGTCCCCCTCGAACGGGTACATTTCAGGTTCATTTTGGTTCCACCAGTATGCTTTGGGAAAGATACACATCCGCACTTTATTGAAATAACCACGGGACAAGGTGTTCAACGTGACTTCCGCAAGGCTATCGCCCTGGTGAACCCACGCATACAATGTGGTCCCTACGCAAACATATGGCGTACCATCCCGGTAGCTAAACCGGAATGTGCCTCTCACATCGACCGGACCATGGTTATGGGTGCGGGCTGGAATACAGCGAAAGTCACCTGTGCGGCGATCCAGTTTTTTTACATTACTGGAGGTCCGGTACTTCCATACCCCTTCGTTATCGGGAGAGAACCGAAACATGTAACGCCCGTCGCCATCGTAAAAACCCTGTACCTCCACGGTATCGTTTCCATTCACAAACCAAGCTGTCAGCTCGATATCCGTGAACGGATTGCCAGATTCCGGGCCTTTAAGCGTCTTTTCAAACACCCCCCATTTTTCGATTTCGACCTGTGCACGCACTTCAGTGGTCACCAAGATCACGCAGAGTACCCATAAAAATTTCAAAATGCTCATACAACAATGTCTTTGTGTTAAAAAAAGGGCTATTCGCTGTTTTTTCCAAACCGATATCGGAACCGTGCGTTCGGAGCCGTATCACCTTTATCGAGCCAATGCATAGCATCTCCGTCAAGCGGTACATTGTCCATCCACTTGAAATCGATTTCAAAGCAATCACCAACAATATTCAATACCTCTTTTGCAACCTTTACCTCCATCTCGTTGCCTTTTAAACGAAAATCCGCCGTACCAACAGGTAAAAAATCAAAAGGGTTGTTGGTGATACGGTCTATCCTAACCAAGGTATCGTTAATCGGTTCCCGGTTCACCAAAAAATGAAAACCTTGCCATCCGCTATCTGTACGCTCTGCACGAACGCCAATAAACAATCGCATCCAATCTTTTGACGACGGTGGAGTGATGGGAGCCGCGGTCTTTACATAAAAATAAACATAAGACGAATCACTTGCGGTTTTGCACAGTACAAAATCATTTCGGCCAGTTTCATCCCTGTATTCTGCAATTCTTCCCCATCCAGCGTGGCGGCGGTGGTAAACATCGCCGCGGTCGTCGTAATAAGTTGCTTCTACCGCTTTCCAATCATCGAAACGCCCATCAACGGTAATACGATCTATACCACGATAATTGCCGCGTTTCCTTGTGCCTTTAAACTTCCTTATATTGGAGACCATCTGATAATAATAGTTGTCACCGAAGAGCCCCTTTACCGGCTCGGCATCACGGCTATATTCATCATTGTAGCAATCGATGAAGAACACGTCGCCCATGGTTAACTGTTTATTGAGAAATCTCAACGGCTTTCCATCGAATGTGAGCGGTGAATCCATGATGAAGGGGAAGGAAATCCATTCATTCCAGCCGGTTATAAAAACAAACTCCGGATCGACAGCCAACGCACGCTCCCATTGCTCTTCAAAATATAGCCCCGCACCGGAATCCTCATATTCAGGAGCCGGCTGTTGTCCGTTATGATGGCTCCGTCCAACATTATAATAGGTGGCATGCTGGGCGATGGATACACTGATCTGCTCAGCCGAACTGTCGTTTTCGTTCCAGCCGTATGCCTGCGGTATTTGATCAACCCACGTCCATTTATTCCGGCCATTCCCAAACCAGTCATCCCACCCCTTTGGGGCATCGCTGAAGGCCCACGACTGCCGTCGGGTAAAGAATTCCCGTGTTTCATCATCAAACCCTTCCTCAGGAGCGAGCATCAGTGGTTTGCCTTTCCAGTAGAACCATAAATCCTTAAACAGCTCCTTTTCGTAAATATGATCGTACAAACGCCTCACCTGCTCCTGGGGAGATGAGTTAACCATAAAAGCAAACCTGGGGGTGGATTGCCCTTCTTTTCGCATTTTCCGAAACACTTCCACGATCTTGCTGACCTGATCCAGATAGATAAAGGCGTTTGTGACATCAAAAATCATCACATCAACACCCGCATCGGCCAATAATTGTCCATGCTTCCTGATTACCCACTCATCATCTGATAGGTAATAACCAAAATACGGTTCTGCCCAGTGGTGCCACGCAGACAATGGCCCGTATTTCGGAGCACTTGGATTAGCAGCAAGGATTTCAGTTATGTTGTATGGGCTTACGGTGTCAGCAGGCAATTTCTCGAGAATTTCACCCAATTTGGAATTTTCACTGCTTCTATTCGTATCGTAACCATGTGCACCATGCCACAGAAAATAGAATATCCCAACGAAGCGCCCCTCCCGAATCCCTTCATGCACCTCGGCAGGCAACGGTCTGCCGATATCATCGATAGCCACCCACGTGTCGGCCTCTGAACTGGAAACCAATTGCGGTCCCGAAAACACCTGTCCATAAACCCATACAATGTTGAAGAGGAAAATACAAGCGGACAAAAGCCCGAACCTGATTGTCATATATTCCTTCATCATATTCATATATACGTTAAAAGATGCAGCGAGCGCCCAATCAAAACAGGAATAAAAACCTTCTAGGTCTATAAATAATCTACGGTCAGTCGCGATCCGATTACCGGCACTACGGTTACACTTGCTAAAGATGGTTGATTTTTGGCAAATGGACATCCTGTACCTTCATGGCTGTGGTATCAAGACGGCTACTCACTTTCTCGATCCGAGGACAGGATATACATCACCATGGTCCTAGCATCTTCTTCAGAAATGGTGGGATGCGGGGGCATCACCACGTTGCCCCATGCACCCTTGGTACCCAGCACGATACGCTTAGCCAGTATGTCGATATAGGTACTATTCATCGGGTATCGGGCGGCGATGTCTTGAAATGCCGGACCGCGCTTCCGATCGGCGGCTTTGTGGCACGCTGCACAATCGGAATACGATATCAATACTTTCCCTTTGTCCAACACGCTGACCGATGGCGTAACGTTAACGTCGCCAGCCAATCGCGCAATAGCAGGTTTGCGCTGGTTTCCCGCCCCGTGTCTTTCCTGTCGATCAGGAACGGACGAACAAGCGACGAGAACAGCCGGTATGGTAAGGGCAATAAGCAACGTGCGCATCGTCATCCGATTTTGATAAAGCTACTTCGAGAAAAATAATCTCACTGAGTTATTTAATATTGATTTCCAAATTTAATATAATTTCCCGGTACCACGTACTTACTTACGGTGACTCATTATTTCAAAATTCATTAGCTTTATAGCTATGGAACTCATTTTGAAAAAATACAGAAAAAGCACCTGCCGCTCATTCACGAACTGGCAAAGATGCTCAGGGTATAGGTGGATGGCTTCGTCGCCGAAATTCTGCAAGCTGAGCAGGATATTAAGGACGGTAAGGGGGTGAAATTTGCGGAAAAGCTATCAAACTAAAAAGCCCCGAAACAAGGAGAATCGGGGCTAAATCATGAACCCGACATGATTCGATATTGTTAAATCACGCAGGGATAAAAAACAGTTAAATTATCACAAGTGCCTACACTTGCCTCCAGCCTTCGCGATACTTCCGTTTCACAAACTGGTTTGCGGGCTCGTAGTTGGTTATCTTTTGCATCTCCCCATCCCATATCAAGCGCTTACGGCCGGTGAAGCTGAATCCCTTACCGTCTGCATTCGGTTCCCGATGCATATAGCTACGGATGGCTAGGTTACCCATAATGACCGTCTCACTCAATGGGCCCGCGTAATCAAAAGACGAAGTCAATGCTTTATGCGCCTTGCTATCAAAACCAGCTTTGCAGGCATCTGTCCAAGCCACCTGATGTCCGAACTCAGGCATATCTGAGTAGCTGTTCTTAAATGCACCCTCAGCCATGGCTCTTGTTTCACCACCTTTCAAATATAGCTTGGCATGGTGTCCATACGTGCCACACATAATTACACCTTTCGAGCCGATCAGCATCACACCGTTGCTGCTATCGGGGTCTCCCAACGGATCGTCCGCCGGAATTAGGTCTGGATGGAACGGGCGGATACCACCATCATACCAGTTCAGTTTCATTTCCGACTTGTTATGGCTTGTTTCCGGAAATTTAAGTTGGATGACCGATGATGGCGGGCAGCCTTCGGGGATATATTCCGCTTCCCAATCTTTAATAAACACCTGGCCTACGCTCGCTTCAACCTCTGTTGGATAGCCCAACCGGAGCGTGCGGAAAGCAGAATCAATCAAATGGCAACCCATATCACCCAAGGCACCGGTACCGGTGTTCCACCAGCCATGCCATTTGAACGGATGCCAGGCCGGACTATAATCCACCCATTCTGCCGGGCCAACCCACAAATCCCAATCTAAATAATCAGGAACGGGGTCCTTCTGTGTGGGGAATGGGATACCTTGCGGCCATACGGGGCGGTTTGTCCAAACGTGCGCTTCATGTACAGGGCCGATTAACCCTTGGTCAAACCATTCCAATAACTGCAGTTGGCCCGGATTGGATGCACCCTGGTTACCCATCTGGCTCACTACCTTGTATTTCCTAGCCGCTTCTGTTAGCACCCGCGTTTCATGCAGACTATGGGCGAGCGGTTTTTGGACATACACGTGTTTACCCATCTCCATGGCAGTCAGTGCGACAATCGCATGGGTGTGGTCGGGCGTAGATACGATTACTGCGTCGATGTCTTTGCCCATTTCATCCAACATCTTGCGATAATCCTGGTATCTCTTGGCTTTAGGGAATTCATCGAAGCATGACTTGCCCTTATTCAAATCGACATCTACCAGCGCCACGATATTTTCCTTACCCTTATTCCAGGCGTTCCTTACGTCCGAATGGCCCTTACCACCCACGCCGACGCCGGCAATATTTAACTTATCACTGGGGGCAATAAATCCTGCCCCGCCCAATACATGCCGCGGTACGATCATGAAACCGGCAGCTGCCATTGCTCCCGTCTTAATAAAATCCCTACGGGTTGCACTCGGTTTGTGTGAGTTACGTTTTTTCATCTGTCTAAATTTGTTTTTTTGGTGATGAAGCTATCATGATTTTTCATTTGTGTTTGACTTCAACGGCATTCAAGATGGCTGAAGCCGTTTAATCATTCCGCTGTTTGATTTTGAAAATCATGATGGTTTCATTAATCAATAACTTTGGTTAACAATCTGCTACTTAAACAATCTGCTAATGCCAATTGCATGACACTTGACTACGCAAAGCTAATATAAAAGTGCAAACGGAAGGCTATAAACCGAAAATTGTCCTCGCTGGCGGTACGCCTTGTACGCCTACGCCTTTGGCCACGAACAATGCGCCGGCATGGGGCTCTAAGACTAACTCGCTTGTTGTGAGCCCTTTCCTTGCGGAAGTAATGTATAAATCCTGAAGATTCCTTCCACCAAAAGTGCAAGAAGTTACTTGTGACACGGGCAGTCTAATCTCCTGCAGTTTTTTCCCCGTATGCGGATTCCATCGCACCACCTTCCATCCACCCCACAGCGCCACCCACAACATGCCCTCCCCATCGATTGTCATTCCATCCGGCCAGCCGTCTGAAGACAGCACGTTGATTACCACACGGCGGTTTGCTATCTTTGCGGTTGCCACGTTGAAATCATATGCCACCACTTGCTGGGTCGGTGTATCGATATAATAAAATGTACGATCGTCCGCCGACCAGGCCAAGCCATTGGAGCACGATACGCCCTCGATTTTCTTTGAAATCGTGCCCGAGCGATCCAACATATATAACGCCGCATCGTTACGTCCTTCTTCGTTCAGCGAGCCCGCCCAGAAGCGACCACGCGAGTCACATTTTCCATCGTTGAAACGGTTGTCGTGCAAGTCGGCTTCCGGGTCTCCAATATCTTTTCTCTCGCCGGTTTCTAAGTCGAGCAACGCAAATCCAGTATCTGTCGCAGCCACCACATGGTTCGATTGGGGAGTGAGTGCAAGTGCGCCGATTTGACCGGTAAAGGAATACGTTTCCGTCTGACTGGTTTCGGGATACCAAGCGAGGACTTTGCCATTGACAATATCTACCCAAAGCAACCTATTAAGCTGATCGTCCCAAACGGGACCTTCCCCCAAATCGGCTAATTCCACAGGTAGAACTTGATATTCCGTTACCAATTTCATAGTTTTTATATGTCAATGACCCGTGCCACCTTCATTGCGAGGTATACCCCCCATCAATCACGACCGCCTGCCCGGTTATTCCTTTCGCCCGTTCACCTGCTAAATACAACACATAGTCTGCGATCTCCTGAACTTCCAATAACCGACGTTGGGGTACCAATGGATAAATCACTTCCGCTAATACGTCTTCAACGGCAACATTTCGTGTCCGCGCCAAATCCGCAAGCTGCCCCCGCACCAGTGGGGTGTCCACATAGCCAGGGCAAACGGCATTTACGGTAATACCCTGTGAGGCGACCTCTAATGCAGCGACTTTTGTAAGGCCGATGAGACCATGCTTCGCACTATTGTATGCGGCCTTTCCGGCAAATCCAACGAGTCCATTTATTGAAGCCATATTGATGATACGGCCATAACGCTGGTTCCTCATCACCGGAAGAACACGCTTGATAGCATAAAAGGGGGCCGTTAGCATCAATTTTACCATAAGCTCGAATTGGTCAGAAGGGAATTCGTCGATCGATGACACATATTGCTTGCCTGCATTGTTAACCAGGATGTCTAGCCGTCCAGCCGTTTCAATCACTTCATCAATTATCGCTCCCAGCTGCTGCTCATCCGTCACGTCGCAGCCAACTCCAGCAACCTCGAAACCTTGCAACTTAAGCAATTGGGCTTGAGAGACCACTTCTGCTTCATTCAGATCCAACATCCATATGCGCCCCCCAGCCTGTGCCATTGTTTTGGCAATTTCCAAACCGATGCCGTTTGCCGCACCGGTAATTAATACAACCCTACCTTCCATTGCTTTACATATTTCTTACTTCGTTGCCATTCTTTGTCAACTCGCGGCCATGAGAAACCCCATCGCACCGAGGATGCTCAGATCCATTTCTCTCGATTGAATCATAAACTTTCAAATGTAGGAACGGAAAGCTGCTCACCATTTTTTAACGCGGACTCATGAGCAACGATGCCAGGAAGGGTATATGCGATGCTCGCCGCTATATCTACCTCGGGCGCCCGACCCGAAATGAGCGAATCTACAAATTCATGGGTGATAAATGTATGGGCTCCATAATGCCCACTGTCTACGCGGAGTGGCTCCGGCAACATATCCGTGTGCCACCACAACACCTGTTCGTAACGTTCCGCAGTAGGTTGATGAATTAGAAATCCCGCATCATCTGTTCCTATGGCTTCTGCCTTCTTTACGATGACTGCATCAAGACCCCGTGGATCTTTGCTATAAAAGCTCATTTTATCGCCGTGCCACTCACACCTCTCGGTCGGCAGGAGTGCGCCGCGCCAACTGATATTTACTTTGAATGCGGTACCGAGTTCACTTTTAAAAAGTGCAGTTTGGTTCCAAAAGGAATTCCCGTAGGGATTTCCTTTCAGCAACTCACTGTCGTCACCCCAGCCAATGCAGCTAACCGAGGCTAACTGTTCGCCGGTTACACCACTCAAAAAGGCTGTGCAATGGGTAGCGTATAACATGGGTGGCAACCCGTGTCGCCACGTCGGTTTGCCCGCTGCATCAAAGAAATAATCTTCTAGCCCTGGGTGGTGGTACTCGGCTTCGGCGGCAATGAGGTTACCGAATTGGCCACCACGATAAAATTCCTTTACAGAAATTGTATCCTGCCGGTATGCACTCGTTTCGGCCATCATATAAGTGAGCCCGGTTTGCTGAACAGCTTTCTTCACCATCGCACATTCTCGAATGGATAACCCTACCGGTACGGCACACAGCACGTGTTTCCCTGCTTGAAGGGCTTCCACGGAGTGTTGCGCGTGTAATGGCGCCGGAGTAAATAATGCAACTGCATCAACACATGGGTCCTTGAGCAGTTCTGTTAATGATCGGTAGGCTTTCTCACACCCATAAGTAGTTTGCAGCCTTGCACGTTCTTGTGGTAAGGTTGCCGCTACGGCTTCAACCCTGCTGTTGGGGTGGAGATGAAAATAAAAACTGGCGCCAAATCCCGCGCCCACCACTCCAACCCGAATCCGGCCGTTAACATCCATATTTTCTTGTTAAGTTACGCAAATTTGATGTAAAAGAATAAAACCACAATAGTAATTAGCGCCCACCAAATAAACGGATTCCTTAGCCCACGTTGTTGAGCACGTTCTTCCGGACGCAGCGACAAACTGCTTCTGTTCCAGATGAGGCCCGTCAATTCGGTAGCTGTTTTCGGCTTGGTCACTAAACTAACCAGTGCGCATATTACCATACAGCTCCAAAACACGATACCCGTACGATTGAAAAACGACATTTCGGGAAAGACAAATTCAAGTGCCAGCGAAAGGGGAACGGTAAGCAGTCCCGCTGCAACAGCACCGGAATGGGTGGTCCGCTTCCATAAGATCCCCAATAAGAACATCGTGGCAATACCCGGCGTAAAATAACCGTACGCATTCATCAGATAAATAAATATCGGTTTCTCAGAATACAGCGCCAATAAGCCCGTACAGACGATACCCAACACAATCACAACCATGCCGGATAACCGACCGAATCTGACTGATTCTTTCTCTGTGGATTGTGGCCGAATATAAGGCCGATAGATATCCATCGTCAGGATGGTGGTACATGAATTTATAGCCCCTGAAAGGTGCGACATTACGGCCGCAATCAGACCCGCCATAACCAATCCGACCAATCCCGTGGGCAACAGGTTTTCTACCAGTACGGCAAATAATAGATCAGGTTTCTCCAAATCGGGAAACAACGTAGGAGCTACCAATGCTGGGAAGATAATTAAAAATGGCAATAAAAACTTCAGATAATCGCCGAAAATAACGCCCATCCGTGCGTGCCACTCATTTTTCGCGGCAAGGGTACGCTGTACGATAAATTGATTAGTGGCATTGTAAAAAACGCTGATACACAGCATTCCACCCAAATACATTGTCCATGGAAAATCTGGATCGTCTGCCGGCATCATCAGCTTCCAGTCCTTGGTCGTTTCCAGCACAGCAGAAAATCCGCCGGCGGCATCAATGGTTGTAAAAGAGAGCGCTACCATACCTAAGATCAACACAGCCAGTTGAACCATTTCCGTCCATATAACAGCTCTTAATCCTCCTATTATCGTGTAAAGGCCTGTTGCCAATGCAAGAACAATTACACTGGTAGACATCGGAATACCCAACAATTCGTGGAGAGAAAGTGCACCGAGATAAAGTACCGCGCTGATTTCAACGAAAACATAGGTGAGCAGAACGAGTAGTGCATATATGGTCTTCGATGTCGCACCAAATCGCCGTTGCAAAAATTCCGGCATCGTGTAGAAACCATTCCGCAAATAAAACGGAAGGAAAATCCATAACAAGGCATTGAAACCAACCAAAATGGCGCCCCACTCTACCACCATCGCTACAAAACCGCGATCGTACGCTACCCCCATTACACCTACGAGTTGATGGCTACTGATGTTTGCTGCAATGATGCTTCCACCCACCATCCACCACGGAAGTTTATCGCCTGCCAAAAAATAATCCCGATTGGTATCTTTGCCTTTGCGAGAGGCGAACATCCCAAGGCCTACGACACCAAGTATGTAGACCGCAAATATTAAAACATCAAGTGTTGTGAAATTGGAAACCATGTAAATGTTGTCTACTTCAGTAGTTGATTCAGTGCAGTAATTGTCTGGTTCTCGAGGGCCTCTAGGGACCCCGCGGCAAATGGCGACTGCCAAACAGCATACATGTCATCCGCATACTGCTCTTCCGGTGGCAAATAGCCTGCATAGCCATTGACGATATTGATTACGGATACAGGTAAGGGTGCACACGCCGCACGTATCCGTTGTTGGTACCGGGAATACGTTTCATTCGGCTGTCCCACCAAACAAGAGTTTCCAATCTGCCATACCCATAGTGGCATAGCCACAGTATCCCCTTCGCCAACCGTTTTCCGAATCCCTATCTTGCGCCATAATCGTTCTTTTTGCACCGGATCTTCACAGACCGCCCAGGTCGCTTCGATGTCGGCTAGGGAGGGCAGCGCTTTCAATTGAAAAGGTACATGTAAAAGTGTCGCTTCGAGATGTGCTGAAGCGACTATCCGCTTTTTAGACCAAACGGCAAGTGGGGCTCCCGATTCTACGATATGGCTGTAATTTAATATTTCTTTTGGTCTGCCCATGGCTTCAAGCGTGGCCAAGACGGCGTATCCTAGCCGACGGCCATGCGCATCTGCTATCTCCGTATCGCCCACATATTGTTCGGCAGGTGCAAGCTCACCCGATGCCCCCTGTAGAAAGAGCACACGACCTCCTACTTGATTTTCTACTAACTCGCGCATGGCGCCGATGTAATCGGGCGAAAGAAGCTGATTGTCCCAAGCTAACGTTGTCGGGTGACAGGCATAATTTACGATTGTTGCCTTAACATTCCCCTCCGTATCAACAATCCGGCCTACAAGAAGGGTATGATCGGCTTCACTTTGCGGATTGAAGCCGACGACGACTCGGTTTTCGTGCGGCATTCGCAAATCCCGATTTGTCGCTAAATCGCAGGTGCCATACCGCCAATCCAAAACCGACGTTGTCGCATTTTTAAGTGCCTCACGGATAGCGCCTACTGCCTTTTTCTTTAACTGAAGTAAGTAAGGCGCAATCCAGTTACCCCCAGGTTTGGAGGCATCAGCCTTAGACAAACTGGGGCCGGCATGGGTATGTGAAAGGCAGAACATTAAATGCGTTTCGGGGAGACCAACGGCCTCAAGGATACCGTGCCGTAATTCCAATTCGTCATCGGCGTTCTTCCACCATCCCAAGTCAGCTCCGATGAGTACCAGCGGTTGTTCATTACGGCTGGCCTGAAAGGTAATGCAAGTAAGCGTTAGTGGCCTATGGAAACCCACTGCGTTATCGGTTTCACCCGCGCCCCAACTTCGGGCATATATGCCCAGCGGCGGATTGATTTCGATTTGGGATACCCCGATAAACCCTGAAAATGCTGTGTTATTTGATTCTTGATTGTCTGCAATATCCATACATGTGATTTAAATCAGTGATAAGCCGCCGTCCATTAGTAACGTGCTCCCAGTCATTTGCTTATTTTCCGGATGACATAAAAAGACAATCTGCTTGGCAACCTCTTCAGCACTCATGAGTCGCTTAGCAGGAACCCGTTCTGTAAGTTCACTAACCTTATCTGGATTTGCCTCCAAATACCGGCCACTTAGGCCGGCATCCACATAACCGGGAGCAATTTCATTGACCAAGATATCGTGGGGGGCGAGGGCCAATGCCATGCACTTGCACAACATGGTCATACCGGCTTTGGAAACCGAGTATGCCGGCATATGTGTATGTACATGTGTACCTGCCCAGCTACCAACGAATACGACACGTCCCGGAAGCTGCTTTTCCAGCAGCTGCGCGGTTGCCGCTTGCGTCATATAAAATGCACCATTTAGATTGACATTCATATCCGCCAACCATTCATCGGCGGTTATTTCATGTATTCCGGCAAACCGCGTAACCGCTGCATTAGCGATAACCAAGGTCGCTGTTCCCAACGCATCATTGACCTCTTCAATCCATCGCTTCACAGCCACTGCATCCGCAATATCCACCTGCCGGTAGTCCACTTGCACACCATGGACTGCAATCCGTGCAAGTTTCTCCTGCACAGCATCAGGCGAACGCCGACCGCACAACGCTACATGAGCACCCAGCTTGGCCATTTCAATGGCGGTTGCAAATCCGATATCACCGATACCACCACTTATAATGGCCGTTTGATCTTTGAAAATTTTCTCCATTCAGATTATATATTAGCCGGTCTACCAATCGCCAACACTACCGTCCGGGTAGAAGGTACGTTGCAGCACTTCCTGTTGAAAAGGATGCTTTTTCACTTCCTCTTCGTTGATCTCAATACCTAGCCCCGGTCGATTATTTGGTTTTACGATCTGTCCTTTGGATTCTATCACAAAACCTTCGCTCACGACGTCCTGCCGCCATGGCACATCACTGTGCACGCTTTCGCAAATGATATATGAAGGTGTCGCAAAGCCGAACTCGATGGATGCCGCGGTACTTACCGGGCCTTGCGGATTGTGAGGGGCCACCGAAATCCGGTATGCCTCGGCCATGGCCGCAATTCGCCGCACTTCACTTAACCCTCCGCAATGCGTGATATCCGGCTGGATCACGCTGACCGCTCTCTTCTCAAACAGTTCGCGAAACGCATGGATGGTAACCAAGCGCTCTCCACTCGCAATCGGTGTAGAAACCGCACGTTGAATCAACGCGATATCATCCATCGTTTCGGGCCAACAGGGTTCCTCGAAAAAATAAAGCCCATAAGGTTCCAATGCTTTGGCAAACTGCATTCCCATCCTCGGGCTCGGCCGAGCATGGCAATCCACCATAATATCAATTCCATCTCCAACCGCTTCACGCATTGCTTTCACACATGCCTCGGCATAGCGAACGGGCGTAAGCCCCTCCAACGGCATGGTCTCGGGAACAGCCATAGACTTGAATGCCGTAAACCCGTCTTCCACGGCTTGCTGGGCGAGTTCAGCGAAACGGTTGGCATCGTCGGGTTTTGTTTGGTAGAAGTCTTCCATTTTACCACCGCCGAGATGGCAATAAAGCCGGATGCAATCCCGTACCCGACCACCCCAAAGCTCATGACACGGTACGCCATGTGCCTTACCGAGAATGTCCCACAACGCAATGTCGATACCACTAATAGCCGTGCCCCGAACAATTCCATTCCCATGCCAGAAATGCTGCCGATACATCATTTGCCAGAGGTGCTCGATCCGGCGCGGATCTTCCCCGATAAGCAGTTGGGAAATATCTTCTATTGCACCAACCACGGCACGCGTATGCCATTCGAGCGTCGCTTCTCCCCACCCCCACAATCCGGGCTGGTCCGTAACCACCTTTACAAAAATCCAATTCCGCATGCGTGCATGGCATACATACGTTTCAATCGCCGTAATTTTCATTAGCTCAATGGAAATTAAATAGCTGCCGTTGCCTTTTGTCGAGCCATCAACTGGCCAATCACTTTTTTGGTCTTCGCTAATGTCTCTTCGATATCCGAAACGGCGTGTGCAAAAGAAATACTACCTTGTTTAATCGGAAGTGGGAAATTAAATATACCCTCTTCAATAAGTTTATGACGATACGCTTTATCAAAGGCAAAATCATGGTTCACAGCCAAGTCATGGTAATCCACAGGTGCGTGGTCCATAAAATAAACGCAGAAAGCAGAGCCCTGTCTAGCCACATAGAACGGCTTATCGTAATCCGACAAAATATCATTCAACCCGGTTTCGAGCAAGTTACCTAACTGGTTTACATGTTCATATACACCGAATTCCGGAGACGAAAGCTTACGCAGCGTTGCAATTGCTGCGACTGTGGTTAACGGGTGCGCATTAAATGTTCCCGCAATCAGTACGCGCTTGTCTTTTTCTGGGTGCACAAAATAGTCCATATACTTCGCTTTGCCCCCGATGACGCCCATCGGATACCCATTGGCCACTGCTTTTCCAAATGTACTCAAATCCGGCATAACGCCGCAAATACTTTGGTATCCGCCTAATGCATGCCGGAAACCGGTCTTTACCTCATCGAATATCAACAGGAAGCCCTGCTCATCAGCAAGCGCCCTTAATCCTTCCAAATATCCCGGCAGTGGCTTCACAATACCAATATTCTGTAAAATAGGTTCCAACACGATGCATGCTACCGGAAAACGCTTTACAATATATTCAACCGAGCTCAAATCATTGTAATTCACGACGTGAATGAGCGAGCGGTGTTCTTCAGGAATCCCAGCCGAAAGCGCATCAATCGGATACTCACCGGGAGAAACACGCGGACCAACGACATCCAAACTACTGATTACGTTTGCGGCTACATCATTATGCCAGCCGTTGTAGCCTCCCTGCATGATGATTACATGGTTTCTGCCGGTCGCTGCACGTGCGATACGGATGGCATGGTATGTGGCTTCGGAACCTGTCGTTGTAATTTGGATCTTGTCGACATTCGGCACACTATCACAAAAGAGTCTGGCAAACTCCCCTTCCAGATTCGTCGGCCCGGCACCCATTAATACCAGATCATCCGTTATAGATTGTGCCACGGCATCATTGACATCGACATCATTATGACCCAAAAATGCAGCAGCAAAACCCGCTTGGTAATCGATATATTCCCGACCATCGATATCCCAAACACGACTACCTACCCCTTTCGCAAAACAAATATTAGGATCTGTTTTGCGATTTAACGAGACCACCCCCCCTGGAATAACCCGCTCATTTTCCGTTAAAAGGTGTAACGACTTCGGCCAGTTTTCATTTTTCATTCTTGCTATTTATTTAATTGAGTAACTCTTTTTATTTATCAAAATTAGGGTTGGCCATGGGTTTTCCATTTTTCGAGACGATTCGTGCATTCACCTCTTTAGGCTTCTTGTAAAGCATCTTTCCAATTGACCTCTGCGCAAAACGGCATATTCCTATCTGTCTTAAAAACGCGATTTGGTTCCAAACCCAAGCTAACTTACTCCGACCGTACGCCTTCTCATAAGACAAATTAAAACAAGTCCGTTCCCACCTGCTATATATCGTATTGCGGTATCTTCATCCATTCTCCGCCTTTCAAAGCAGAGTGGTGCGCTACAATACCCGCTACGGATAGGTTAAGCGCCAGTGGCATATCAACCAAGGGCGCCCGATCCTGAATTATCGCTGTAACAAACTCGTTCGTCAATTGGCCGTGGGATCCGCCATGACCACCGGCGTCTACACCCGGAGGCAATGGCGGCCGTTTAATGGTGGGAACCTCGTTTACCAATCCCTGGAATTGATTGTTGTAATATGATCCCTTCTCACCTCTTATCCGACCGGCTTCAGCACCAAAACCTGGTGTATCCCAACTTACCACCATTCTCGCCGATCCGTTCTCACTCGTCCGGAAATTAGCCACCTCTGTACCGAACGGATTCTTATACACGTTGTTTTGCGCCTGGAACTGATCTAAAATACTGGGAATACCCAAACAAGAAACTTCGGTAAACCGTTGCCCGGTTACACATCCATAATATCCATTGGAATGGGTTGGATAATATTGCGGTGGCAAACCTTCCCGCCAGTTGTTGTATCCATCTAGTGGCGTGCCGAAATAGTGGTAGTATTCACCTTCCGCATAAATAATCTTCCCGAAGTAGTCGCGTTTATACAATTCACGCATCGTATGCACATCGTCGTGGAAGGCTGATGTCTCGAACAGCATGTATTTTTTTCCGCTCGTCTTCCAAGCTTCCCATAGCTTGTCGGCATCTTCCAATGACCCGAACACCGCAGGTACAGCACTCGCAACGTGCACGCCACGGTTTAAAGCCATGATTGCATGTTTGGCATGACTTGGTGCATCGGTTGCTAGGAATACAGCTTCGATTTCCTTATCTTTTTTAAGCATTTCCTCCAGCGAAGGGTAAGTCCGGTCACAGCGAGCAATTTTTGCCATTTCCGCAAGCCGGTCCGGGAACAAGTCACTCACAGCAACCACCTCCACATTGGGGTGGTCCTGGAATCCGAATTGCACTGCGAATTTACAGACGCCATGTCCTACCAAACCTACTTTGATCTTCCGATTGGAAATCGATTGCCAACCCTCCGAAGCACGTGGGTCCGCAGTTGTCTTTTCAAACCCCGGAATAGATGCTAGATCTACCATATTCTTTCCGGAACTAGCTTGGGCGACCTGTTTTGCACCCGAGCAGCTGATCTGTTGCAGCCCTATTGCTGCTGCGCCAACCCCAAGGGCCTGTAAAAAACGTCTCCTTGATTGTGACGGGTCCACCGGTAAATTTGACAACTGGTTTAAGGCATCCATTTTGCTACTCGTTTTCATATACTTATTTTTTTATTAAAGATTCATTTCATTTGATTATTTCGCCCCAAAAAGTAAGCTCGGTGATGTGCATTGATATAGAACCCGACCACGTATCTTGTACCACAAAGCGAATATATCGCACGGGAGGCAGGTTATCTGCCAGCTTAAAATTTTCACCTGCTTGTGCATACGCTAAGTCCTCAGCTGTCTCCTGCCCCAACGGCAACCCCGACGGCTTTACGGATTCCAATGTACCTAAATAGGTCCACGTCGAAAAGTCTGTCGACACATCGGGCGTCGCTGAGCCCCATATTTCTGCCTTCTTAATGTTACCGTTTTTATAAAGCTGCGAACTCCAGTTGGGACTCAGCCGGATACGTTCGATGCTTGCAAGCTGTCCCAGATCGAAAGTGAAGCTACGCGGCAATGGGTCTGTTTCCAAATAAATATATCCGTATTCGGTATATACCTCATCCCACAACCGCTCGATATTGTATATGCTGCCCATGTTATATTCTGTATAGGGGAAATCGGCCGTATTCCATCGCTTAAATTTTGCTTTGTTCAACAAGTATTCGAGCTGAACAACCATATATTCCGAATAAAATGTATCAATCGATGTGGTGTCGGGCATAAATAACGTTCGATATTTGATGGGCGTTTTAGGCTTAAAATCGGTAAGTATCGTTCGTGCCTCTCCACGTGGCGTGGCGATCACAATTTCGTCGCCATGGATATCTTCATATACGACCTCTGTAGAAATTGCGTCGCTTGCGGGCCTGAACCAATCAATTTGAACGTGCTCACCCTGATAAACCGCTTTTTCAACTCTCCTGGTCTGTAACGACTCCTGATACCGCTCACCATAAGACGTACCGGGAACAGTAACCTTAACCGACGTGTTGCCTTTATCGTCAAATGTGAAAACATCTAGGGAATATACGCCTTCTGGCATACTATTTAACAAAATTTCACCCGATTTACCCGGTACGACCTCTTCGATTAGCTGTTCTGCCAACAGTTCTCCGTCGCTATCAAATACCCGGATGCCGGCAACTTTGGGGTTCGCTCCCTGAACCCACGTTAAAAGCATGCGATTATTTCCCGAATGCGCAGTGACGGAGTCGGCCTTGCTTACATAGACAATCTCGCCTTCCCCCACATAATCTCGGTAAGTATCATCCATTTTTTTACAGGATGAAAGCCCAAATACAACAGTAATTATTGTGAGTGGGATCAAGCTCCACTTAGCTTCAACGCGGATACCTGTAATTTTTCGATTAATCATTATTACCTCCCATTTCATTATTACCACCAAAAAACGCAAGTTCAGAAATTTGTACAGCCGGTAATCCGCCAAAAACTTTTTTTGTTCTCCATCGGATATAACGATATTCTGGCGTTCCGGGTGGAAACGAATAATCTAGACCTTTGGCAGCCACTTCTCGGTCTTCTGCAGTTAAAGTTGCCCCTGGGCCTGAGGGTTTCACTGCTTTACAGTCCATAATCTTCGTCCATCCAGCCCAGTCATCGGTCAGTTCATTAGTTCCCCATATCTCCCAATCTTCCGGAGAACAGTAATTATAAATGTGTCCATCTCCTTGGCGCATCCAGTACACAAAACGACTAAATTTGGTCGGCGTACCGAAATCTAAGGTGAAGGATAACGGAAAAATCGCGGCTTCTGCCGCTAAAGTCCCCATATAATTATTATCTGATACGATGCCATCAAACATATAACCATAATGTAAATTCGAAAAATGAAGATTATAGTCACTTGGTAAAATCGTAATCGGTGTGGGGGCTGGCAATTCAATTTCGTACAATGGTGTTAAGCCAACCAAAACGGTGTCTGACTTATTCTTCCATTTGTCCCTGACGAAAAAACCGAATTGTGATGGTTCGGCATCTTGCCCTCTTACGGTGAAAACACCATGCTTACTTTTTGTATAGTACGCATCGAGGCTTGTCCAATCCCCACCCGTATTTTTCATTACCTCGATGACGATTTCCGCTCCGCTTTGATTCATAAAATCAACCACGAAGCCACCAAAATCTGCGCTTACATTTAAAGAGGAGCTTACTAACTGCACAGGTGGTGTCATCGGCTGAATCGATACCTTTACGGCGCTCGACGCTTTCTCCGAACGGCTTATCGCATAAAGCGACACCTCCAACTCATCTGTGTCCCCTATACCCTCAATAACTAAACTATCTACGTATGCAGAGGCTTTCACTTCCCTAACGTTGCCAGATGGATACTCATATACGGCTTTAACGTATAATAAGTTATCCGCGACAGGGAGTAAGTAGGATAATTTCGCACCACCGTTTCTATTCTCTACCACCACATCACTTACTACCCCCGGTGCATCGCCACCTTCATTTAACACAGTCGGTGTTTCTTCTTTACAAGCTAGTAATAAAATACAAGCTGCACTGAAGTATATATACTTAATCAAATGTCTCATAACTGCTTATTTTAATTCTTTACCAGCCCGGATTCTGAACTAGATTTTTGTTTGTGATGAGATCAAGTTCTTTAATAGGCCAAAAATAATCCCTCAATTGATATTTTCTTGAGTGTAACAATGTGGGCACATAATATCCACCAGCACTTTCTTCCATAAGATTCCACCCTTGTACAGGCCCGTTCAATTCATTGATGGCTTCTTTCCAACGTCGTAAATCCCAAAGCCGCGTGCCTTCCAGCGCTAACTCAATTCCCCGTTCCTGATGGATAATAGCTCTTAAACCTTCTTTTGTTGTGGGTTTCTCAGGCAATACAGAATGCGCTTGCCAAGCCTCTTTTACAGATGCCAAGCCCGCGCGTGCTCTCACTAGATCGATATATTTGTAGGCTTCGTCGGTCGGACCGTTGTATTCATTAAGTACCTCCGCATACATCAAATACAAATCTGCAAGACGGATAATCGGTTGTGCATAGGAAACAATGGTGTAACTATTTGTCGCGGAGTATACGTTGTCTGCGTTCACTAATTTCTTTGCCCAGTATCCCGTAGGGGAGTACCCGTTTGTGGGCTTACCCCCCGAATACTGCCCGAATTTAGCCTGCACATACCAATTGTTTGTTTCAGCTTTGCGCCCCTGTCCATACCAGATGGCCCCATCGAATGCTAAGTTTCCGTAAAAACGGGGCTCACGCTCAAAATGCAGTTCAACGGTTTCATACCCTTCTTTAATATAATGGACGTCCTCAGCTGTTGCAGTACGCAGATCATACCGATTATTATAATTCCAATCTTTGTCCTCTTCAATGGGTACTCCATTTTTAGTGTAGAAATATTCAGCCATCTTCAACGTCGGACCGAGCGATGTGCCCACACCATAACCGGGTGTATTTCCATCCAAACGCGCTTGGGCCTGCAATTGGTTATCTCTTGCTTGATCATTGGAGTTCCCCCAAACGATTTCAGGATTCCATTTGTCGGTCACGGCGCCCCGAATGTTCATTTTCAAATTGGTACGTTCGGAAACCAGTGCTCCATTTGGATCATTCTCCCGATAATAATACAACTTATTCCCAGCCTCATGTGCTAAATCAATAGCTTCTTTCAACGCATCGGCAGCGAGTAACCATTTTTCATGGTCGTATGTAGCTGTAAAAAGTTGTGCGCCGCGACTGTCCGTAAAGGACGCATAATCCGGATTTCCGTTAAATAGCGGGCTAGCGTTCAACGTAAGCACCTGCCCTTTTACCGCCATACAAATCACTTTAGTGATTCGGCCAAGCTCCGTCTCTTCGGCTTCGATACGATCAGGTAAATCAACAAAAGCTTCATCCAGCAGTTGCAGAATGTAGGTGATGCACTCTTCAACAGGTTCCCGATAGACTTTCACCTCTTCAACGCTTGTCGAAATGGATAGATTATCTTTAATCAAAGGAATCGGCCCATACATCCTTAGCGTATAGAAGTGATAATAAGCTTTTAAAAATTTGGCTTCCGCTACCCACCGTCTTTGCTCCAATTCCTCCAATTCCGCCACCTTATCTATGTTATCGAGAAATATATTACAATCACGGATACCTTTGAACAATAGCGGTTCTCCGCCTACCCCACTCCACAGGTTAAAGAAAGGGTTTACAACATTCTGGAAACCACGAACAATGGATAACGCTCCCCATTCGGTTCTGAGTGACCACATTTCATTCGCCCCTAATACTGCCGGGTCATAAATGTAATTCCCTGTTTTGGGGAGATAGGAATAACACGTAAACAAGTACTTTTCTGCTGTATTCCGCATGGTAAATGCGTTATCTATCGTTGCCACATTATCTGGCACAACGTCCAGGTAGCTACAGGACGAGCTAAAAAACAGCGAGATGAGTATTAAAATTCTAATATTTTTCATGATTCGAATTCTTAAAATCCAATTTGCACGCCTAGGTTATATACTTGCTGTATTGGATAGCCCAGCCCCTCACTTCCCATCTCCACATCCCAAAGCTTAAACTTACTCCAATTGGCTAAATTGGTACCCGAGAAGTATACCCTAAGATTGTTCAAATACATTTTTCTCGAAAGGACTTCGGGTATTGTATAACCCATTTCCACCGATTTGAGCCTAAGAAAGCTTCCATCACGCATGAACCATGTACTTAATTGGTTATTGTTGTTGTTTAATATTTTCGAAAGCCGGGGCAATACCGCATAGTTATTTCGGTTTTCTTCCGACCAATAACTTTCTGCATATGCCTTTAGTACTTGATTTCCGTTAACAAATGGCGACGTCGATCCATTATTGTTGATCCAGAAAGAAGAATAAGCCGACCCTTGAAAAAAGCACGAGAAATCCAATCCTTTAAACCCGGCAGAAAATCCAAAGCCGTATATTATCTCAGGATCGGTGGGAAAACCAATAGGTACCTGATCCAGTGAAGAAATGATCCCATCGCCATTCACATCCCGATATTTGATATCGCCCGCTTCATAGATGCCGAAATTTTGCGTAGGTGAATTCGCGACATCCGCCGCATCGATAAACAGCCGCTCAGCTATATAACCCCATTGTTGAGAAAGCGAGTATCCAAGCTTTGATAAGTTGCGCTCGTTGTATTCGGGTTCTTCTACGACCTCAAAATTACTAGTTGCATACGTAAAGTTTCCTCGCCCAATAAGCCATAGACCGCTTGAAAAGGTATGGTTAAAATCTACCGAGAAATCAATGCCCTTTCCGGAAGCTTCTCCTACATTCGCACGCACGGGAGCAGAAAGACCCATAGTCACAGGGATAGACGCTCTATCCATCAGGATATTTTTCCGGTATTCCATAAAGTAATCCGCTTGTACGTCAAACTTGTTCCAAAATGAAAATTCCAACCCAAAATTGGTTTTGGTTGCGGTTTCCCATGTGATCAACCGATTGTCGTATCGAGACACCAACACTCCGCTTTGTCCATAGTTGAAATTCGTTCCAAATACCGCCCCCATCGCTCCATTGTTCATATCAACAGTAGAGAGGTAGAAGAAACGGTCCTCTGCCGCTCCGATGGCATCGTTCCCAACTAACCCGTAGGTGGCACGTAGCTTCAAACGAGGAACAACTTTTGCCACTCCTTCCCAAAACTTCTCGTTGGATACTGACCAAGCCACACCTGCAGAAGGAAAAAAACCAAAACGATTATCCACATAAAAGCGTTCCGAACCGTTATAGCCAAAGTTGAACTCAGCAAAATAGCGATCGTCATAGGCATACGTTGCCCGGCCGGAAATTCCCAAATTCCGATAGGGCAACGACTTAAGTAAGGAAGACGCATTGCCCTCCAGGAAATTGCGCATATTGTAAACGAGCAGCCCACTTATTCCATGTTTATCATTAAATGTCCGGCTATAATTCAGAGCAAGTTCAGCGTATAAGTTTGTTCGGACGATTTTCGGCCCTTCTGCATAACCCAGATATTCTGTCCCTGAATTGGGATTTATAGCATCTAACGTATACGTATTGGATTGGCGGTCAAAACGTGCCAAGTCATAATAAAAAGGTTCGTATGCCCTGGTCACGTCAAAATAAGATTCCCGATTCGTATTCAGCATTCCACGGAGGGTCAATCCCTCCGTAACGAATGCCAAATTCTGCTTCATTTCTAGCTGGGCGAGCATCAACGACTTGGAATAGTCTTTATAACCCTTAACCATTTCGGCATACGGATTCACCGAATTTCCTTCAAGGGAGCCGCCAAACATGATGTGTTGTACGTATTTATAATCTTCGGTGACGGGATAATAGGCGGGGAACAGCACAGGATTCGCTCGCATGACCATCCGATACATTTCCGCACCACCGTAAATTGGCCCTGTATAGTCATCAAATGTTCCATACAACCTTACGCCAACTTCTGTTGTCTTTGTCACATTGATACTCACATTGGAACGCAAAGCATAACTATTTAGCTTAATGTTGTTATTGAAATTATTCTTTCCGTTCACTCTTAAGACCCCATTATCCTGATTATAAGTGCCTGCCAGATAGTATTGCGCAACCGCACCACCTCCCGTCAGGTTGAAGTTCACACGTTGATTATGCGCATACCGCTTGAACAGTTCTTTTCGCCAGTCCGTAGTAGGAAAAGCCAGCGGATCAATACCTGATTCGGTATTGTCGATCTTGCTCTCCAAATATGGTGTGATCTCCAAGGGGTTTCTTGTGGTTACTGCCTCATTTTCCATCCGCATGTAGGTGATGGGGTCTGTCAGCTCGACATTTTTCGTTGGCGCCGAAAAGGAGTTTTCGTATCGGAAACTGAACTTGGCACTTTCCACCTTTCCCTCTTTCGTGGTAACCAATATTACCCCATTGGCTCCTCTCGCGCCATACAAAGCCGTTGCTGTCGCATCTTTCATAATCGAGAAGCTGGCAATATCGTCTGGTTGCATACGCGCGAGTTCCGTCGTCGACAGCTCCACGCCGTCAATCAGGATCAGCGGGTCTTTTTTATAACCGAAGGTGGTGACACCCCGGATGAAGAAATCGGCATTATCCAGACCCGGCTCGCCGCTGCGCTGATAAGCAATGACTCCTGCAAGCCGCCCCGCCAATGCAGTAGTTAAGTTACTCGATGGAACTTTCAATTCAGAAGGGTTGATGCTGGTAACCGAGCCGACTACCTCCTTTTTCTTTTGGGTACCATAAGCGACAACTACTACGTCTTCCAACATGGAGACATCAGGACTCATAATAATCGATATCGGCCCACCATTCCCCGTATTCCTCTCCTCAGTACGATAACCAATTAACGAAAAAATTAATGTGGCACCATTCGGAACAGAGAGAATGAATCGACCGTTTACATCCGAGCCCGTAGCAATGGATGATCGGTCTTTGACACTAATGGTGACCCCCTGTATCGGAGCCCCCAACGAATCGGTAATCAAACCAGTTACCTCTACCGACTGTTGCGCAGACACCATCCAGGGGACAAGCAAACAACACACAAGCACCAATCGGGAAAAAAGAATCACAGCAGGTCTTTTTCTTTCCATAATTAAGTTTATTTAGTTATAATGTCTACAAACATAAATATATTTTGTAAACAAAAAAAATAAATTACATTATTTTTCTTGACCTGACAAGCAATTGCAGTCCCTCCAATTCGCCTAATTCAAGTTTTAAATTCTCGTATTAGGCTACTTCTTGTATACCAACTCAGGCACAGCCGTCAAACGTCCGAGAGCTTATTTGCCGCCGCTAAACGGATTTCATATACGAATTAGGCTATAGAATCACATACCTAAGCGCGATTAAGAATTGATTGGAAAGATGCAGGAGTTGGTTTTTAAAAAAAGGAAAAGTATTAACACCAATACAACGCTAACCCTCATCCAGCGACTCAAGTTCGCCGCGGTGGAGATGGTTTATTAAGACCTTTTGAGCAGCCTTAAAATCCTTAGACTTCAATGCCTCAAGAATAGCACGGTGTTCTTTGTCAGTTTGTTCGTAATCATCCATATGGCTGCTCGAACGCCCCAACTTGAAATGGAATAATGGAATATTACTGGATATATAGATATTTTTAAGCTTTTGATTCCTAGCGGTATTGATTAACGTTTCGTGAAACTTGACATCCGCTTCACACGCCCCTCCAAAGTACCCGCTGTTCACCATGTTACTAAAATCGTCACAAATTTTTTCGAGTTCCTGAAGATCACTGTCTTCCAGCTTATCGCAGGCCAATTGCAGCGCACCAAGCTCCAGCACTTCACGTAATTCGCGGATTTCGCGGATGTCGTCCGTATTGAGTGATTTAACGAAATATCCGCCACGTTCACCTTTTTTGACTAAATTCTCCCCAAACAGCCGATTCAACGCCTCGCGGACCGCCACTCGGCTCACTTCCATTTTCTTCGCCCACGCATCTTCTTTTAGGCGGGTTCCGGGAACCAGTTGATTAGAAATAATTTTCCCCCTTATTTCCGCATAGACTTTATTTGACAACGACTCTTCTTTCATGTTATATACAAGTTCTACTTTAAAATGTAAACATAATGTGAAAGTCCAAATATAAGTAATTAATTATTGGAAGTAGCGCTTTTAATATATGGAGATATACTCAGTTAGAGAAAGCTCCTCTAAACTGATGTGGTGTCAACCCTTTGGATCGTTTGAATACCCGGATAAAATGAGCCACGGAATGGAAGCCGCTGTCGCGGCACACCTGCTGCACGGGTAGCGGCGTCGCCCTAAGTAGGTCGCAGGCGTGCGCAATCCTAATTTCCTGCACAAACTCGACAAAGGTCCGGCCGGTACATTGTTTGAAATAGCGACAAAACGTTGCTACACTCATATGGAGTAGCGCCGCGGCGTCTTCGAGATAGATACGCTCTCGGAGGCGTTCGCGGACGAAATGTTGTATACGATCCATGGATTCCTTGCCACCTAATTCGATATCCGTGGCGATCGCTTGTTGTAGCGACGTGCTATCGGGTTTATTCCCAAGCGTGGCCAATATCCAGAGCACAACCATCAACCGTCGATACCCGATGGCTTGCGGCATGGAAAGGAGCCATTCCGCTAGTGTGTCTTTGGTCAACCCATTAAAAGAAAGCGCCAATCCCGCCGTACTGAACAACCGCTTTAGTCGCCCATGTTCGGGCAGGTCGAAATATTGTTCACCAAGAAACGATTTATAGAACTGAAGCACAATGAACTCATACCCGTACAGGGAATCGGCCGATTGCCGCTCGCACCTAAACCAATGTGGCACACCAGGTGCAAGCAGAAACACATCGCCTGCCTGGAATCGCCGGATGGCATTTCCCACATAAAAACTACCTGAGCCCGACCGAATGAGAATCAGCTCGTGCGCATCGTGTACATGATAAGGGATATCGCAATCTTCTCCTTTCAGGTGCTTCACCGCAAAAGATTGGGTAGGCAAAATCGGTATGGGGCGCGCTACTGGATCCATCGTTAGCAAAATTAGTGTATAATTATGTTAAAAGAAAAGAACGAGCGGTGTTTACAACAGGAATAGTTGATGAACTTCGCCGAAATTAGTCGTATCTTTGTCCCAGGAATTCTATGTTTCGAGGATAACGCTAATGATCCATTTCTTTGTGAACCCCAAAAACACCGTTTACGGTGTTCAAACCGAATCAGCACTGACAGCTGAAGATATTGTCAAACTCAATTGGCTTTTTGGAAACGCCACGAAAATCGACGGGGATACCGTTGTGGGCGACTTTGTGGGACCACGTGCGGCCATGGTTTCACCCTGGAGCACCAACGCTGTCGAAATCACACAAAATATGGGCGTCCGCGGCATTATCCGCATCGAGGAGTACACACCGGTCATCCGTGATTTCACTGATTTCGATCCGATGATTTCACAGAAGTTCGCCGGACTGACACAGGAGCTATACACCATCCATATATCGCCCGAACCCGTTACGGAAATCGACGATATCGATGCGTACAATAAACAGGAAGGCCTGGCGCTGAGCCCCGAAGAAGTGGAATACCTCCACCAACTGTCCAGTAAGATTGGTCGCAAACTGACGGACTCCGAAGTATTCGCGTTCTCCCAAGCCAACTCCGAACACTGCCGGCACAAGATTTTCAATGGCACTTTCGTCATCGACGGCGAAGAACAGCCTTCATCGCTGTTCAAATTGATCAAGAAGACTTCCGAAACCCACCCCAACGAAATCGTATCGGCATATAAAGACAACGTGGCGTTCATCAAGGGGCCCCGCGTTACGCAGTTTGCACCCAAATCGGCAGACAAGCCCGACTTCTATACCGAGCAGGAATTTGATTCCGTACTTTCACTGAAGGCCGAAACCCATAATTTCCCCACTACCGTGGAACCCTTCTCGGGCGCCGCCACGGGATCGGGTGGTGAAATCCGCGATCGCCTAGCGGGGGGCCAAGGGGCATTACCACTCGCCGGTACGGCCGTCTACATGACGGCCTACGCTCGATTGCTAGCGGAACGCCCCTGGGAACACGCGATGGATGAGCGCAGCTGGCTGTATCAAACACCCGTGGATATCCTCATCAAAGCATCGAATGGAGCTTCAGACTTCGGCAACAAATTCGGACAACCCCTGATTACAGGCTCAGTGCTGACCTTCGAGCACGAAGAGGCCAACCGCAAACTGGGCTATGATAAGGTCATCATGATGGCCGGTGGCGTAGGTTATGGCAAAGCCGAGCAGGCCAAGAAGCATACGCCTAAAGAAGGTGACCAAATCGTTGTGCTCGGCGGCGAAAATTACCGTATCGGCATGGGTGGCGCCGCGGTATCGTCGGCTGACACAGGTGCATACGGCTCGGGCATCGAACTGAATGCGATCCAGCGCGCAAACCCGGAAATGCAGAAGCGCGCTGCCAACGCCATCCGTGCGTTTGTGGAGTCGGACCATAACCCTATTGTCTCCATCCACGACCATGGAGCGGGTGGCCACCTCAACTGCCTCTCCGAACTGGTAGAGGAAACAGGGGGACATATCGACCTGGATAAACTGCCCGTGGGCGATCCTACGCTATCAGCCAAAGAAATCATTGGCAATGAATCGCAGGAGCGCATGGGCCTCATTATCGGGGAAGACGACCTCGAAACACTCCAAACCGTTGCTGATCGCGAGCGGGCCCCAATGTACACCGTGGGCGAAGTGACCGGCGATCATCGATTTGTATTCCAATCGGGCTCAAGTGGCGAGAAACCACTCGACTATGCGCTATCCGACTTTTTCGGCTCTTCTCCGAAAACGGTGATGACCGATCAGCGGGTATCACATGACTACGCCGAGGTAGACTACCGTGTCGACGACATCCCCACCTACCTTACCCAATTGTTGCAACTAGAAGCCGTAGCCTGCAAAGACTGGCTTACCAATAAAGTGGACCGATGTGTCGGTGGCCGCGTAGCCAAACAGCAGTGTGTGGGACCATTACAGCTGCCGCTCAACAACGTGGGCGTCATGGCGCTCGACTATCGCGCTACCGAAGGGGTGGCTACCTCGGTGGGCCATGCGCCGCTTTCAGCACTGATAGACCCCGTGGCGGGATCGCGTAACGCCATTGGCGAAGCCCTGTCAAATCTCATCTTTGCGCCGATAAAAAACGGATTGGCCGGAGTATCCCTCTCAGCCAACTGGATGTGGGCATGCAATAACGAGGGCGAAGACGCCCGCCTATACGATGCAGTAAAAGGTTGCTCGGACTTCGCTATTGCCTTGGGAATCAATATTCCTACGGGAAAGGATTCCCTCTCCATGAAACAGAAATACCCTGATGGGGATGTTATTGCACCCGGCACGGTTATCATTTCTGCTGGAGGCAACTGCACGGATATTACGAACGTGGTGGAACCCGTACTCCGTAAAGAAGCCGGTTCCATATATTACATCAATCTATCGAACGACACCTTTAAACTGGGTGGTTCTTCATTTGCACAGATACGCAACAAAATCGGAAATGAAGCGCCCACGATACAGGATGCAGATTACTTCAAAACGGCCTTCAATACCGTCCAGGAACTTATCAATAACGGGTTGATTGCCGCGGGGCACGACGTGGGATCGGGTGGTTTGGTAACCACTTTGCTTGAAATGTGTTTCGCGGATGTAAATCTTACAGCTCAATACGACGTAACTGTGCTCGGCGAAACCGATACGGTGAAAACACTATTCAACGAAAACATCGCGGTGGTATTGCAGGCAACGGACGACCAAGCTTTTGAAGCACACTTTGCAAATGCCGGTATTATCGCTACCCGCATAGGGGTACCATACGAGGGTGATGAAATCGTATTCGTTAACGGTAACGACCGTTTCTCGTTTAGTGTAAACGAGCTTCGGGATACGTGGTACAAAACCTCGTTTTTGCTCGACCAAAAACAGACAAAAGGCAGCTTAGCGCGGGTTCGTTATACAAACTACAAAAATCAGCCACTCTCTTATCAATTCCCGGATCACTTCAACGGCCGGAAGCCTGTGATCGATCCGGGCAAGCCGCGGCCAAAAGCGGCCATTATCCGCGAAAAAGGTTCCAACTCGGAGCGTGAAATGGCTAATGCCATGTATCTTGCCGGATTCGACGTGAAAGACGTGCACATGACCGACCTCATCTCCGGCCGGGAAACGCTCGAAGACATCCAGTTTATCGGCACTGTAGGTGGCTTCTCCAACTCAGACGTATTAGGCTCCGCCAAAGGTTGGGCCGGGGCATTCCTATACAACGAAAAAGCCAAGGAAGCGTTGGAGCGCTTCTTTGCGCGGGAAGACACCCTGTCCATCGGTATCTGCAACGGATGCCAACTTTTCATGGAATTGGGACTCATCAATCCCGATCACGAGGTGCACGGCAAGATGCTCCACAACGATTCGGGTAAACACGAGTGTAATTTTGTGTCGGTTACCTTACAAGAAAACCATTCCGTGATGCTGTCATCCTTGGCCGGAAGCACGTTGGGTGTCTGGATGTCGCACGGCGAAGGGAAGTTTGACCTGCCTTATGGGGAAGACCGTTACCATATTGTAGCCAAATACGCGTATGACGCTTACCCGCACCACCCTAACGGATCGGCATTCGCCACAGCAATGCTTTGCGACGCCAGTGGCCGCCATTTGGTAACCATGCCGCATATCGAACGCTCGATTTTCCAATGGAATTGGGCGCACTATCCAACCGGCCGTCGCGACGAAGTATCGCCATGGCTGGAAGCATTTGTCAACGCACGCAAATGGTGCGAAACAACCAGTCTTCATGGCTGAAGAACTTAATATTGCCCAAGGCACCAAAGCGGAGCAGTACGAGGCATTGCTCCCCCAACTCGGCGCTATGGTAGCCGGAGAGTCGGATATGATTGCCAACATGGCAAATATATCGGCCGCGTTAAAAGCGCAGTTCGATTTCTTTTGGGTAGGTTTTTACCTCGTAAAGGCCGATGAATTGGTGCTGGGCCCGTTTCAGGGGCCGGTGGCGTGTACACGCATCGTCAGAGGCAAAGGAGTGTGTGGCGCCGCATGGGAACGGGCGGAGACACTCGTCGTACCCAACGTAGACACCTTCCCCGGCCATATTGCCTGCAACGCTCAATCCAAATCGGAGATTGTAATCCCTGTCATGGAACACGGTAACGTGATTGCCGTACTCGACGTGGACAGCGAATACTTAAACCACTTCGATGAGGCGGATGCGGAACACCTGACTAAAGTCGTCGCTTTGCTTTCTCAATAGCCTACCATACACGGCGCATCGTATCCGCCCTACCAAGTACATCTTTTATGCTTAACTAATCGGCTGTAGTTTTACGCCCACAAATAATATGATTATGAAAGAGCGTAGAGATTACATGTTTACCGTTGTGCGCCAATGGCGCG